>ENA-OWPI01000029-OWPI01000029.1-marine-metagenome-genome-assembly--contig:-NODE-29-length-193621-cov-11.300459_pt1 | contig 193621 bp, 135 predicted proteins | sample MGYA00238138_ERZ651775 | MGnify/ENA primary metagenome ERZ651775 (study PRJEB26906, sample SAMN06265043) | marine metagenome | isolation source: Helgoland LTER site | place: Germany:Helgoland, sampling... | reverse complement strand
CTAAATACTTACTTACTATTCGTCGATGCCTTCTACGTCTAACACTCTTAAACCAGTCATCGTTTGCCTCGCGCCGTTCCATCGTCTCGAATACTTTCTCCTTCTCTTTTTAAATATAATCGTCTTCTCGTCTCGCAAAACCTCTTCCACTAAGCACGTCACCCGCGCGTTCTCCACCACCGGTCTCCCCACAATCGTCTTCGTTTTGCTCCCGACCATCAACACTCTCGGCAGTTCCACCACGTCGTTCACGTGCGCGCCGTGGAGCTTTTCTACGAAGAACAAATCATCCGGAGATACTTTGTGCTGATGCGACCCGATCGAGACGACCGCGAAGACGTTCTTCGTGCTAATTTTCACTTTCGTTTCTCCATCAGGTTGCTGATGCTCCTCGTCGCTTCCGTTTTGATTTCTCGAATTCCGGTCTAAAACCACGTAGCTTTCCGGGACTAACACTTGGTCCGGTTTTAAGCCGCCCTCGGTGCCGAGAGATTTCGAGTACTCGCGTTTAAAACTGCTTTTCATCATCGAAAAACGATGCGTATCATTCGTCGTCTGCGAATGAATCCTCGACGAGGACGACGACGACGAAGCGTGGTCCATCACCGCGCGTGGGACGACAAAACCGCCGGTGATATCGAGAGAGGACATCCGATCGAAGATGGATTTCCCCGGGGAAAGAAGACGCCGACTTCGGAGTAAAGCGTTCATTTTTCGTCTGAATCGTCGTCGCGAGTACGACTACTACTGTTAGAGTATTCTCGTTCTGGTCGAGCGTGGTGAATATCGACTCTTTTCGTCCTTTGGCCGCAGTCGCGCAAAAGCGGAGAGGGGAGTTAAAGTTGTGAGGATGAGTTGACACACGGGTGAAAGTTTTGAGAAGAAGAAGACCAAGCGGATGGAGTGTACCGAGGAAGATCCCCCAGGGGCGAAAGGGTCACAATTTTAATCGACACTATAACTGCTATCAAAACTACAACTACGCGTAATACATCTACATACGACCACCTTCGAAGGCGGTGGCTAACTTTTTCAACTCAGAATCTAAGGCGTCTATGTCGCGAGCGAGCGCGTCGGCGCCCGGGAGCGCAAAGGATTCAGAGGACGAGGACGCAAAGGCGGTCGCGGCGCCGGCTCGGCTCGGCGCGACGAAGTCGTTCTCGAAGAGAAACTCGTCACGAGTGGTTGGTTTTGCGGAGAAAAAGGAGAGGTTTTCTTCTCTGGTGATGTACTCTTTGCTCGGGTTTGTCGCGGCTTCTAACGCGCGCAAAAGACGTTTTCGTTCGTCTTCGAGTTGCGTGATTTTCGTTTTCGCTTCTCTCGCGGCGTCTGCTTGTCGCTGAAAAAGAGCGCGCTCGTCGTCGTCGTCTGAATCGTCGTCCTTTCTTCGCGCGTGATGATGCGTGTCTTCCACGCCGCTTCCTTCCACGTACTCTTTGAATCCAGCATCACCAGCACTCACCGCAATCTCCGTCAATCTCGCCAGCTCCGCCACCACGCTCCCGAGAACGGAACCGCCCTGGTTCCTCTCGTCCTTCGCCAGCGGCGCGTGCGCTCTCAAACAATCCATCGCGTACCGCAACGCTCTCCCACACCTCGCTCGCTCTCCTCTCGAAATCCTTTCCCTTTCCTCCAACGTTTTCCTCAAACTATTCAACGCGTCCCGATCTCTTTTTCGACTCTCTTTGCTCTCGTTTTGTAACGCTCGATGCGATATCAAAGCGTCTTTCAAAGCGCGTTCGCTCCGCGATAAAGTTTCCGTCGTCTCTTCCAATTCAGTTTCCAACGAATTCGCGCGGGCTAAAGATTTACGCAAAGACTCTCGCAACTGCGCGTTTTCCAACGCGTACGCTCGCAATAACAACTGTTTCTTTTCCGACGTTGACGACGTAGACGAATACGTATTCTTCGTCTTCGTCTTCTCTTCCTCCTCTTCCTCCTCTTTCTTTTTCTCTCTCGTGTTGTGTAAAAGCAAAGCTTTTCGCTGCTTCTCCGCCGCGCGTCGAGCCAAAGACCTCGTTTTCGTCGTCGTCCTCGTCGCTTCTGTCTCTTCTTCTTCTTGGATGTCCTCGTCCTCGTTCGTCGTCTTCTTCGTCTTCTTCTTCTTTAACTTCTTCTCGGGAATAAAAAAGGTCGTCAAAGTCGTTTCCTCGAATCCGTCGTCGTCTTTCATAAACCACGCGTTGGTTTCTGCTTTGTTTTTACGCATCGACACATCCGCGTTTTCTCCTCGCGGTGGTCCTCCTCGCGCCATTGTTGATGTTAACGTCCTCCTCCTCCTCCTCTCTCACTCAAGACAACACCAACGGACGAAAAAGGACAGACAACAACGGGAGAAAAGAAAAGAAAAGTGACGACGGTTGAAGGTTTTTTTGAAAAGAAAAAAAGTGCCACCCAATTAAATTTTTAGGGCAAAAAGCTCCTCAAAACGAATTCTCCTTACAAAAATTCACACAGAAAAGCACAGAGAGAGAGAGAGAGAGAGAGAGAGAGAGTTGTTGGTTTGTTGTTTCTGCGTTTTGTTTTCGGGGCGCAGAGAGAAGAACTCATCGGTGTTGGTATTCTCGATATGGGCCGTCCTCGCAAAGATGCACCGGCATCTCCCCACAAAACAGCGAAAGGGGTTGGTGTGACGACGATGAGTGGGAAAAAAATCGACCGACGGAAAAAAGAGTTCCGGAACCTCCCGAAATCAAAAGCGAAGAAACAGAAACGATACGGCCCACCGTCGCACATATTAAAAGCAACCATCGCGCCGAAGTTTAAGGAAATGAGAGAACAACATCAGAGCTATAATAATACTACCACGAATAATTCTTCTCGGGGGGTGATGTTTAACAACGGAGGAGGAGGAGGATTAGGAGGAAAAGAGGAAGAGGAGTGCAACAACAACTACGCGAAGAAGTTTAACGAGGGAGAAGAAAAAGAAGACGAAGAAGAGGCGTGGAGAGAATGCGACGTGGTGGCGAAAAAAGAGAACACTTCAAACGAGGAGAGAGCTGGAACGCCGACGCCGCCGACGACGACGCTTACTACTACGAATAATACGCACGCGACAGGAGGAGGAGGAGGAGAGACAACAACAACAACAACAATTACAACAACGACGAAGAGCGAGGACGCGAACAAAGAAGACAACGCGATGATGATGTCTCTGCAGCAGAAACGGAAGCGAGAGGCGTTGAGGAAAGAGGAGGAGGAGATCGAGCGGAGGGAGAAGGACGACGCGAAGTGGAGACCGGTGTGTTTATCGAGACCGACGATGGCGAAAGGAATCGAGTTGATGGACGACGGGAGGATGGTGGCGAGCTCACAGAAAGGGTACAGGTGCGTGCAAGGGACGCGAGGAGTAGAGCCGGTGGTTGTTTGCGAGGAGGAGGAGAAGGAGGAGGGGATGAAAGAGGATGACGAAACGAGGGAGACGACGACGACGGCGAGATACTTTGAGGTTAAAATAGAACATTTAGGAGGGAGCGGGTGCGTTCGAGTAGGGTGGATGACCAAACGAGGAGAAATGAACGCACCGGTTGGATTCGATAACAAAGGATACGGTTATCACGCGGAGACTGGGTCGAAATATCACGAGGCGAGGCTGAAGACGTACGGCGAACCGTACGGCGAAGGCGACGTGGTTGGTTGTTATTTGTATTTAGACGAGAAAATAGTGGAAAAGAAGGAACAGGTAGATGCGCAAGAAACGAGTGGTGGTGGCGATGATGATGGTGTCAAGAACGAGGAGGCGAAGAAAAAGCAAACACCCTCGACGCCAGAACGTAACAAGAAAAATAGGAAAGGAGAAGAACGCTTGAAAGCGAAAGCGTTCGAGGAGAATCAAAACTCGCCGAACGAAGGGAAAATAGTATTTTATAAAAATGGGAAGTGTCAAGGCATCGCGTTCGAGTCCTTGCGGTCGTGCGTGCATCCAAAGAAACCCTTGGAGTTGTCCGGATACTTTCCTACGGCGGCGTTATACACGACGCCGTTGCAAGATCAGTCGCAACGGGCGAGAGTGTCGTTTAACTTTGGCCCAGATTTTGCATTCCCGATTGACCCGGAGAAGGACGGTTTGCCCAAATGCAGCGGATTTTCTCCCGATTTGGATCCTCCGAAACCACCACCTGAACCACCTGTACCAGAGAAAATAGAAAATGGAGGAACGCATGTGCCGGCGTTGGGAAGCGTCGAAAACGCTGTTATTAAACTGGAAGAAACTGAACAAAAAGAAGAAGAAGAAGAAGAAGAAGAGAAAGAAGGAGACAACGAAAAAGTCAACTCTTGCGCATCAGAAGAAGCGAAAGAAAAAAAAGAGGCGCCGATGATGGAGGTCAAACAAGAAGAAGAAGATGAAGGAAAAGAAACAGAAAAAGAAAAAGAAGAAGAAGAAGTGCGTGAGTTTGGTAAGCTTTCTGCTGCGGTGGAACCGGCGTCATTTTTTCGAGGTAGGGAAGATGCGCCTGGACCCGCGCGCGGCTTGGATGCCTACGTCGTGGAAGCGAGTGCGTCTCCCATCCAAAATGAGGAGGAAGATGTGGAAGAAAAGGAAGAAGAACTGCCTGAAGCCGCCGAAACGGCGACAACAAGAGACGACGATACCCAGCACTTCTTCGAAAATATCGACGTGGAAACAAACAAAAGCGACGACGGAGGAAACATCGGGTACGACTGGCTCTCTGGTTAATCGCAGCGGCGCAAAAATACGCCGCGCGATAGATACACAACTTTCATTCGCAAACTTTACCACGCGTATAAAAACGCGCGCAACTCTATATATTTACAACGCGCTCTCTCTAACTTTCTACTCCGTCATCATCATTTCCCGACTTGTTCTGCTACTCGTTCCCCGCCGCACGCCTCTCTCCACGTTCTTCATCGCCCGCTTCTGCTTCTTCTTCAGTTTCGGATCGGCGAAAAATTGCGCGTACGCCATCTGCTTCGCCGATATCACTCCTTTTTCTTTCCCTCGGCGGACGCCGCCACCTTTCACGCGCAGCACTTTCTTGTTGATCCCGAGCGAGACACCCCACGCGTTCGCTTCGTCGTACATTTTTTCGTGCAGCTTCATCTTATCGTACACGTCTTCGTCGAATTCTTGCAGCTTTAAACCTTGTTCACCACCATTACTGTTCTCGTTGTTGTTCTCGTCTTCAATCATCATTTTGTCGTCGCCGTGTTGTTGTTCTCGCTGTTGCTCTTTGCGTCTTAAAGAATCCGTTATCGGCGCTTTCCCGCAGTTGAGCGCTTTTTCCAGCGCGGACTGTTTGGCGGCGAATTGCTTGATTTCTTTCTCGGAGTTGAAGACGATGTCTCGCCGCTCGGCGCGGACAGAGCGGCGACAATTCGCGCGCGCAGATTTGCCCATTTTTATTATACTATATTATTAAGTCGTTGAGATGTGTGTTTATGTGTGTGTGTGTGTGTTTACTCGCGGGAACAGCAGAGGGAATACTCTGAGGAATTTCCCGAGTTTTGGCGGCTTGTTTTGAGGTGCTTTCCTTCAAGTGAAACAAAAATACGCGCTTTAATAAATCAGTATTATAACGTCAAGACAACAACAGAGTCACGAGTCTAACTCGGCCCATTGGGGAATTTTCCACGCGGATTTCAACCCCACGTCGCAGATGTTCACGGAAACGGCAAACCTCGGCGCGCCGTCTTTCATCTCTCCCGAACCTCTCGGGATATCCATCGAGCGGTCGTAGGCGTCGTATTTTTTTTGTTCTTGCGCGATATCGAGCGATGAAGATGATGCACTTTTTCGACGAGGAGGAGGAGGAGGAGAAAAGCGTCGATGGATACCGCCGCTCGGGATGAGACGGACGGCGAGTATGATGGACGCGTCTTTGGCGATTGCGGAGAGGATGGCGTCTTGGCATATTTCAAAGGCTTCTTTGAGTTGTTTTTGCTTGGTGATTGTGGTGGTGGTATCGTCGGTGTCGTTTTTATAGCTTTCGAGGACGGCGTCGTGCGCTCGGCGAATGCTCGTCGGTGCTAAACGCCGCATGGCGCTTTCTTCCTCGTCTGGGCCGAAATAATCGTACGCGTTGGCCATGCGACCGTATTTTTGCGCGCGAATGAGCCTTTTAAGCGCGCCGTCTTGCTGTATAGCGGTGACGATGAGTTCGAGGAGCTCTTTCAGAGACACTTTACCGGCAAACGCCTCGGAAACGACGTTTGCAAAACGCCGCTTCGCGTTCGAACCGCCTTTTGTTGCGTCCCACAGCACTTCGCCAGTCTTTGCCTCTCTCACTCGAAACGTATTCCTCGGCGTTTCAATCATGTGCTCTAACTCTCTCACCAGCTGTTTTTTCAACGCCTCGTAATCCACGCCGTCGGCGAAGGACCAGATTTCGCAGTGTTCGAAAAACTTTCGCGGGTCGTACGCGGACTTTTTCCCTCTTTTTCCATCTTCTGCGTTCGTCTTCACGTCGTACCTCAATTTCCCATCTTCCCGAAACGTAAATCCGCACTTTGGCTTTATTTCAATCGCCAACGCGTGTATCGTTCGACCGACATTCAACGACCGCTTCCTCTTCGATGTCGTCGTCGATGTCCTCCTCCTCGCAGAATAAAACGGAATCCAATCGTAGTCGCGCTCGCGAATGGCGAATTGCGGCGCCTTCTCCTCTCCGCCGGCGACTTCTTCTTCTTCGTCGTCGCTTCTCATCAACCGTCGCTTCTCTTCCTTCTCTCTCGCGTCTATGCGCTCAAAAAACCCATTCTCTGCTCGCACCAAACTCGTGTTCCATTTCACCCGCAATCGTTGCTGCTCGCTGAACAAAATGTTCCCTGCTTCCTTCGTCGTCTGAATCGTCCCTCCCGCGCACCCCGCGCAGAGCTGTCCCAGCGCAAAACGTACGTCTCGTTGGAGCACCGACTTTTCGTCGTCCGCGTCTCTTTCCCGTCCGTTCGACCACACGAACCGATCGAAAGAAGAAGACAAAGAAGAAAGAAAAGTAGTACACGAATCTTCTTCTCGTTTTCGTCGTTTTCGTCGTCTCAGGAGAAAGCGTTCTTCTTCTTCCTCTTCTTCGTTCTCATTCGTAACTGTTTCCCCGCTCCTATTCATCATCCGTTTTTTCCCGTACATCCTGTGCGCGTTTCCCTCCCCGACGATCGTCCACAAAAGCGCCTCTTTCTCCTCCTTCCCAAACATCATCGTCTCAAAATCACTTTTAATTACACAGCAGTATATTCTGGTATCCTGAACTTATAAAACATCATCGCGCAAAAGTGTGTTTATATGATTTCTTTTGAGGAAAATTTTCAGATGAAAGTCAGAAGTGTTTTTTGGCAATTTTTGCAAAATTTTTGGCAATTCTGGCAAAAGAGGAGCTCCTGGTGAAAGCCCTCACAAAAAAATTAGAAGGAATTTACTACTACTACTACTACTACTACTACTACTAATGGGCGCAAAAGCGAGCACGTCCTTGGACTCTTCCTCCTCCTCGAGCAAGGAAGGCGCGAGTGACGGTGGTGGTCAGAGTGGTGGTGGCGCTTCGTCGTCGAAAGCGACCAATAATGATGCCGCTGGTGGTGTTGGTGTTTCGAAATCATCTTCGAAAAGTGCATCGACGACATCTTCTTTGCTCTCGAAAGAGGAAATGCGATCGGTGCGAGAGTTTTTGGAGGAGGCGAAAGAGGTCGCGAAGACGGCGGCGAAAGCGAGTAAAAACGGCGATGCGATGAAAACGCTCGAGAAGCAGTTGAAGACGATCGATTCGTACCTGCAAACGAGGACGTATTTCGCGACGGATAGGATGCAGACGGAGGCGGATGTGGCGATGTGCAAAGCGTTGAACGGGGTGAAAGATGGGGTGGTGGAGAAATACGCGGAGATTAAGAGGTTCGTGGAGTTGATGAGGCAGACGAACGATGCGGGGGGGTTGACCCCCGCTGTAGAAGAGGGAGGCGACGACGCGGCGGTCGAGGCTTTGGGGAAGCGGGTGGAAAAGATGGCCGTCGGCGGCGGCGAGCCGGGGAAGATTTCCAAAGGTCAAGCGAAGAAAGACGCGGCGAAGGCGGCGAAAAAAGCGGCGAAAGAGGCGAATAAGAGCAACGACGGCGGCGGGAAGAAACCAACGTCCGGCTCGTTTGAGATTGACTTGAAAGACGCTGAGGAAGGCAAAGTGTGCACGAGATTTCCGCCGGAACCGTCGGGATATTTACACATCGGTCACGCCAAAGCGGCTTTATTGAACCATTACTTCGCGAGGAGGTACAAAGGAACGCTCATTTTGCGGTTCGATGATACGAATCCAGCCAAGGAGAAGCAAGATTTCGTCGATAACATTTTGAAGGACTGCGCGACGTTGGGATTGGATTACGATAAGTTGACGTATACCTCGGATTCGTTTCCACAAATTTTAAAGTTGGGGGATACGATGATGAAAGAGGGTAAATTATACGTGGATACAACGCCGGTGGACAAAATGCGCGAAGAGCGCATGAGTAAGACTGAATCCGCGTGTCGCACACAATCGGTGGAGGAAAATATGAAACTTTGGGAGGAGATGAAGAAAGGTTCGGCCGTCGGCGTAGAGTGTTGCGTGCGCATTAAAATTAACATGCAATCGGACAACGGGTGCATGAGAGATCCGGTGTGCTTTAGATGTAACATCGAAACCCCGCATCATAGAACAGGGGACAAATACAAGGTGTATCCGACGTACGATTTCGCGTGTCCGTTTGTGGACGCCATTGAAGGCGTCACGCACGCGTTGAGAACGTCCGAGTATAAAGACCGAGAAGAACAGTACCAGTTTATTCAAAAGGCACAAGGACAGCGCGAAGTGAACTTGTGGGATTATTCGAGAATGAACTTCACGTATACGACGTTGAGTAAACGAAAGTTGCAATGGTTCGTCGATAACAAACACGCGGCTGATTGGACCGACCCGAGGTTTCCTACCGTCCAAGGCGTTGTTCGAAGAGGCATGCGCATCGAAGCGTTGAAAGAGTTTATTTTGTCGCAAGGCGCGTCTAAAAACATGAACACCATGGAATGGGACAAAATTTGGGCGGTGAACAAGAAACTCATCGCCCCGGAAACGCCCATGCACGTCGCGGTCAACGACGAAGGACGCGTGAAAGTGATTTTTGACAACTGCGAGGACGGCGACAAGTGGGTCACCAAACCGAAAAACCCAAAGAATAAAGAACTCGGTGTTAATGTTGTTTTGCGAAAGAAAGAAGTTTGGTTAGAACAAGAAGAAGCTTTGAAACTCAAAGAAGGCGAAGAGGCGACGTTTACCATGTGGGGCAACGCCATTCCGAAGAAGATTCACGTGGCGGAAGACGGAAAAACCATCGAGACGATCGACGCTACTTTGAACCCAGACGGTGACGTGAAAAGCACAAAAGTAAAAGTGAACTGGCTCCCAGCTTACGACGAGCTCGTTGCCCTCGAGTTACACGATTTCGGGTACTTGATAACGAAGAAACAACCGGAAGACGGCGACGATTTCAAAGACCTCGTGAACTTGGACTCTGACAAAGTGACCATGTGCCATGGCGATTGTAACTTGCGCACGTACCAGTTAGGCCAAATCGTTGAATTGAAGAACAAAGGCTTTTACATCATCGACAAGATTGGCGTGGAAGATAGCACTCCTTACGTGCTTTTCAACGTTCCCGGAACCGGTGGGAAAGTTGCGTAAAACGTAAAAAGAAGAAGAACGTCACTCACTATTGTTTTTACTACCTATATAGTACATCGTTCTTGCTAAAAATCTACACATAATCGTACATTACTACACATCATCTACTCGCTGTCTCGTTATTTAACAGCATCTTTTAACTCGCCTTTCTCAAACATCTTCACGATTATATCGTGTCCTCCCAAAAATTCCTTATTCGCGTACACTTGCGGAATCGTCGGCCAATCGCTAAACTCTTTCATCACGTACAACAAGTTCGGATTATACTTATCGTCTAATACATTCACGGTCTCGAAATCAAGCAACAATGAGTTCAACGCGTTGACTACTCTGTGCGAATAACCACATTCCGGTTCCTCTCTCGTCCCTTTAATAAACGCTACAATCTTGTGCTCGTCAATCGCCTCTTGAATCTTCGGTTTCAACGCGTCGAACGACATGTCCGGAGTCATACCATTTGTCAATCGTAAACTCGGTTTTGAAGGACCGCGTTTCTTTCTATCCGCCCACAACTCATTCTTTGGAGTATTCCCAGGAGGCAAACTCCCTCCGCTCTCTGAAACGTGCGCCATCACCCATCGCTTCCACCCGTCTTGCAAATCCACCTTCGTCGCCTCCTCCATGGGCAAAACCTTTGCAAACCCGCACTCCGCCGGTAGCTCAAAGCAGTGCATCTTAATCGAGGCGGATATTTTGCGAGACAAACCAACGTATTGAAGTTCTTTCTTGTCGTTATAGATGGCGTAGATCCCTGGCGAAGCGGGAATGTCTGGGGAGTTGAACCCTTCAAATTGGATATCTATCAGTGGGAGGGTGGACATCATCATCCCATCATCATCGTTCTCCGCGCGCGCGGAGAGGCGAACGACTACGACAGAGCGTCGCTTTTGTCGCTTCGTCGCACTGTTATTATTATTGTTCGCCGCGGCGGCGCTTTGTCGCGAAGGAGAGAGCTGGAGCGTTCGCATGATGAGGTGGTAGGTGGCCCGTTTCTTCTTGTGTGTGAATAAGTGTAGTGTGAACAAACAAACAACAGACGATGTGAGCAAAATACCTAATATCTCACGCGAGTGAAAGGATGCCAAAAATAGCCACTCCCTCGCAAGGAAAGACGACTGTTTTCACCGGTTTCGGTCCACAAAAGCAAAAGAACAACTTTGTGAGAACTCTTTTTTTCGGCTTTTTCCCTGAAGTTTCTTCACTTTTTCTTTCCCCGAGGGCGGCAAACGAGAACACATCAAACACACACAAAAGATACACACAATCAACCATGCGGTAAGTACTTTCATTCGTTTTCATTCAAAGCGCGAGCGAGAAGACGAGAGTGACGATGCGGAGAAAAACCGCACTCGTGATTCTCTCGTCGCTCGCGCGTGCGCGCGGCTTTTTACGCGCGTATCGGTTTTTGGTTTTGGTCAACTACCTTTCTCTTTGCATTTCACATGCGAGATGGACCACCGCCTCTCTGTTTTTTTCCAATACGCGCGCGCAACGACGACGCGTTGCTCTCATCACTGACGCTTGCATTATGCTCTTCAACCAATCAACAACAGTGAAATCGTCCACATTCAAGCCGGTCAGTGCGGTAACCAGATCGGCGCCAAGTTTTGGGAGGTACGCGAGAGGAAGACCTTTTTTTAGATTTTTTTCCAATCGACTCTTTTTTCTCGTTCGAAGAAGAGTGGGCGGTCAACTCTTTTTTTCTCAACACACGTTTCATCTTCAACGCGCGCAAACGCTGACGGTACATACGTTTCTTCATTTATTACATTTCAAAAGGTCATTTGCGATGAGCACGGGATCGATCCGACTGGCTCGTACTCCGGCGATTCGGATTTACAACTCGAGCGCGTCAACGTGTACTTCAACGAAGCCTCCGGCGGTCGATACGTTCCGAGAGCGTGTTTGGTCGATTTGGAACCCGGGACGATGGACTCGGTCAGGTCTGGTCCGTACGGACAAATTTTCCGTCCGGATAACTTTACGTTCGGACAAACTGGCGCTGGTAACAACTGGGCCAAAGGCCACTACACGGAAGGTGCTGAGTTGATTGACTCGGTGTTGGACGTCGTGCGTAAAGAAGCCGAGTCGTGCGATTGCTTGCAAGGCTTCCAAGTTTGTCACTCTTTGGGTGGTGGTACTGGTTCAGGCATGGGGACGCTCATGATTTCCAAGATTCGCGAGGAATACCCGGACCGCATGATGATGACTTTTTCCGTCGTCCCATCGCCGAAAGTTTCCGATACCGTCGTCGAGCCGTACAACGCGACGTTGTCCGTGCACCAGTTGGTCGAAAACGCCGACGAGTGCATGGTTTTGGACAACGAAGCGTTGTACGACATTTGCTTCAGAACGTTGAAGTTGACGACGCCGACGTTTGGTGATTTGAACCACTTGATTTCCGCGGTCATGAGCGGCATCACGTGCTGCTTGAGATTCCCGGGTCAATTGAACGCGGATTTGAGAAAGTTGGCGGTGAACTTGGTGCCGTTCCCGAGGTTGCACTTTTTCATGGTTGGTTTCACGCCGCTCACCTCTCGAGGATCGCAACAGTACCGCGCTTTGACCGTTCCGGAACTCACGCAACAAATGTGGGACGCGAAAAACATGATGTGCGCCGCCGACCCGAGACACGGTCGTTACCTCACCGCCTCCGCTTTGTTCCGCGGTCGCATGTCCACCAAAGAAGTCGACGAACAACTCTTAAACGTCCAGAACAAAAACTCGTCGTACTTCGTCGAATGGATCCCGAACAACGTCAAATCATCCGTCTGCGATATTCCTCCAAAAGGGTTGAAAATGTCCGCGACGTTCATCGGCAACTCTACCGCGGTTCAAGAAATGTTCAAACGCGTCTCCGAACAGTTCACCTCCATGTTCCGGCGCAAAGCGTTTTTGCACTGGTACACCGGCGAAGGCATGGACGAGATGGAGTTCACCGAAGCCGAGTCGAACATGAACGACTTGGTCAGCGAGTACCAGCAGTACCAAGACGCCACGGCCGAAGAAGAAGCGGAGTACGACGACGAAGAGAAGGAAGACGGCGAAGCCGCTTTCTAAAAAAAAAGCGACGCTACTATTTTATCGCGAGAAACGTTTTATTTATTATTTTATTTTATTTAGGAAGAAGTTTTAGAAGGAGGAGCTCGGCGAAAGCGTTTGCGCTCTTTTCAACACCCGCGTTTCTGTCCTCATCCCGAGAGGAGTTTGAGAGCGAGTGAGAGACCCAGTGCATCATCGTCTTCGCGTGACGACGCGTCGTTCAGATGTATCTCTCTCCCTCTCTCTCCTTCTCTTTCTCTTCGCGAGAACCGCCTTCGCCTCCGGCGCCGGCGCTCGCGAAGCCGTCTCTAGTTGTTCTTCAAGCGGAAGCGAGACGAGTCGAGAAAGAGTAGTTCAATGAGAAACGCGCGAGGAGAAAATCGCAGAGGACGATAGAAGACGTCGAGAGTTTTAAAGTTCGCGAAGTTTAAAGTTTTAGTTTTTATTCATCTCGAAGAATCTTTTATTATTATTATTACTTCTTTACACGTCTATGCGTACACCGCACACGTTTGTCCTTTTCCTCTTCTCTTCGTGACTCAGCAAAAGTAACGAAAACCCTAAACCATAGGTATTTGAAAACCTCGTACCTCAAATTCCTCATCTTTCCCTGCACTCTTCTCTTTGAAGAGTGTGTTTATCACCCCCCCGCGCAGTTTGGCGCTTCGGCGCACTTTATTCGTTCACTGCCTTCCCTTCGTTTTTTTTTTCTCTTCTGAAAGAGGAAGAAGATATATATTATATATAAAGAGCATCGTTTTATAAAATGGTACAGTTTGGACGCCGTTTAGTGGAAGAACGGTACCCGGAATGGCGAGAGTTTTACATTCGGTACAAGGAGTTGAAGAACGCTTTGTACGCGGAAAGAGAAGACATCGAGGGAGGCGAGAAGAGCGGGTTGTTCGTGAAGACGTTACAGGCGGAAATTATGAAGGTACGTCTCATTCTTCGAGTGTTGTTTCGTTGTTGTTCTTGTTATCTATTCGTTTCTTTTTCTTCTTCCGAGGGAATAATTTCCCGCTGGGGACTCGACATTATTCCAAATTTTGCGCAACACCTTTGTCGAGACGACGATGTCTAAAGAGCGCGAACGCGGCGCTTTCTCTCCTTTCTCTCCTCCTCGTCGTCCGCGACTCACCTTTTTTGCTCCTTCTTCACTGTTTACGACGCAGGCGAACGACTTCTACGTCAAAACCGAAACGAGACTTCGGGGGCAGTTGGATATCCTCGAAGAGGAGATAAAGCACGAAAAAACCGACGTCGAGCGGTTCAAGTCGGCGAAGAAGCAAATCGTGAAACACTTCGCGCCGGAGTTGAGCGAATTGAGATCGTTTGTTATTTTGAATTACACCGCGGTGGTGAAAGCGGTGAAGAAGTATAATAAGAATTGTAACAAAAGAGAGAACGCGGTGGAGATTATCCGCGACGTGCCGATGTTCGTGGATACGTCGTTGGCGGAGGTGGTGACGAGGACAGAGCTGTTAGCTGCGAGGGCGGCACCTGCGGAGGCGAGACAGATTGAGGATAGGATTTGTTCGGTGTGCGATGACGTGATGACGAACCCGGTGAGGTTAGCGTGTAGGCATCGGTTTTGTTTTAAGTGCGTCGTTTCGTCAGACGCGAGACAGCCGGAGTCGTTCAATCACGGGTTGACGACGAAAGAGTCCTCGAATACGTTGAGTGCGTTAACGAGCGCGTATAAAGCGACACAAAGAGTGTGCTTTGTGCCGGATGCATGTCCGTTATGTAAGGCGAGAAACGCGAAGAAGGCGAATTTGATTAATGTCGATTCGTATTTGGATGATTTCATAGCGATGAATTTCCCGGACGAGGAAGACGGGTCGCCATATGCTACGATTGTTGATGAAGTGATGCAAAAAAGTACTGGTGATGGTAATACAAATCCAGCAGAAAGCCTTGTTGCGGCGGTTGCGGTGGGAAATTTGACGGCGCAAACAACATCAACAGCGAATCATAATTCTCTTTCCTCGGATGAAGAGTCGAAGAGAAACTCGGTCGACTACTCTGAACTCGCACCAAATCGATGCTCTATGAGCGACGAAGGAGGTGATACTTTGATAGTAGAAATGCCGACAACAATGTCGACTTCTCCGCAGCAGAAACCGTTCGTAGCGCGCTCGAGTCCGAACAGAAAAGCAGGTCTTCACCGTCGCGTGGATTCATGGGAATCCGATCGTTTCAAGTTGGAAAGGGAGTCCATTTCAGGGTCTTTGTCTAATGGAATTGGTCGACCATCATCGCGCTTGAATAAACACAACAACAGCAACAATAGCAACAACACCGGTCACCATAGGCATCATCGGCATCACCCCGATTCCGATAGCGCACAGATGCCGAAGAAAAAGAAGCTACTGCGTAAAGTGCTAGTGATTGCCATCGCGGGATGTCGCTCCGACGCGATGATGATTGCAAATACTCCGACGTTCAAATCATTTATTCGTGGAAATAAAAATGGATGCTTTTCGCTTGATATGACTGTTTCCGCAATGCGCGCGTCCAAGTCGCCATCGTCTGCAATGTTACCTGCTTTGACTGGTCAATCCGTTTCGGTTTTGAAGGATATTGTTGAAGATCATGACGCCACGTTAACAGGCGTATTCGCGCGATTACATCTCGCGCGTCCGTGGGCAAACTGTGCTTCCGCCGTTGGCGGCGCGAAGGATTTGCACAAAATCATAGCGAAAGAAGCCATCGCGCTCGTGTCGGTAGGCGCGACGGATTCGGAAGCGACGAGAGCGATCATTCAGCAACTCGCAGTCCCGGAAAAGGCGCTCGACGATGGTAAAGACGAAACGACTCCGGATGCATTATTTCTGCACATGGCAGACGTTCAAACTGCAGGACACGTGCACGGTTTCGGCCCACACGTAGAAGAATATCTTCACGCGATTGAGAACGCGGATAAACGCGTCTCGGCTGTCCTCGAGGCTTTGCGAAAGCGTCAAGAGACGATAAAAAACGAAGATTGGCTCGTCATGGTTACGTCGCCATCTGGAGGCACGTGTCGAAACGATATGCCAGCATCGATGCAGGCTATGCACGATGCGAGCGATTGGAGTCAAGGTGGCGGGAGACAGTTACGTGCGAATGGCGTTTCCGGAATGCAAGAAGTCTCTCAACACGCCAGTGGATGGGTTTTGATCGAATCTGGCATCGAGTGCAAGTTGACTGGGGAGATCTTACCGTCTCCGCAAGATACGGATATTTCACCAACTATTCTTGAACACTTTGGTGTCGTCTCTCGTAAAGAGTGGAAAATGGACGGAGGAGATATGTTGAACATTCGTCGCGCCGAGTTTATCACGAATATGATGCGAGACTCGGAGCAACTCTCGGAGAACGGCGACGAGCCTGATGAGGATTTTGGTGCTCGGCACCCACGAGCGCGCTCTAGGACGACTCCAGGCCACGGACATCACGGCAGCAACAAATCGAAATCACGCTCGAGAACTCAATCGCCAAAACCGTTCGTGGAGAATATCCCCGGTTTATATGATCCAATTGGTTGCGCAGTGATTGGACATCGCGGCGTCGCCATGAATCACGCTTCTGGTCCTGGTATTCGCGAAAACACACTTTTGAGTTTCACGCAAGCTCACAAAGACGGTGCGGAATGGTGCGAATTTGACGTGCAAGTAACTTCGGATGGTGTCCCTGTGGTCTGGCACGATGACGTTGTGCTGGTAAAACGCGGGGACGGACCGATTGATTCCTTTTCCGTGCGCGAAATCGAATGGGCGGATCTCAAAGAACTTTCCATGGCGGCAAAGATTACCTCCGAGCGCCTGACAGGAAAATTGCCAATGCCCAGACCCAGGAAAAAGAGCGCGGAGTTGGAAGACGACGAGTCATACGACGAGTTAGATGACGACGAAGATGACGACGAGGATGATTTAGATCCAGTTGTCTTTTACAGAGTCTTTGATCACGAGCATTCCATCGACGACATTTCCAAATCGTTACCGTGGATCATGGAAGACGAGGACGTTATACCAACGTTATCGGAAGTGCTTGCGAATACTCCCGAAGAACTTGGATTTAACATTGAGCTGAAATACGACGAGCACAACTCGTGTGAGGCTCCGAGACTCGTAGCCGAGCTACGGTCCATTCTTGCGGCGTGTTCCGAGCATAACGATAGACGCATCGTGTTTTCGTCGTTCGATCCAGATGCGGCTACACTCATGCGCGCCTTACAAGGTACGTATCCAGTGATGATTTTAACGGACGGCGAAGAAAATCACGACGATCCACGGCGACGCTCTGTGGAAGCGGCGATGAAGGTTGCTTTGAAAGGAGGCTTGTGCGGCGTCGTTGCTGATGTAGCCAGACTCGTTGAAAACCCAAAATCTGCCGAATTGGTGAAAGATTCTGGATTGTTGCTCGCATCTTACGGTTCCGCGAACGACGAATCGTTAGTAGGTCGCCAAGTGGAATGGGGCGCGAGTGGTATCATAACCGACCGCGTCGGTGGTGTGTACGGCGAAAGAAACGACGAGAAGACTCGCAACTTGACGAGACGACAACCAAAGTTCAAACCGTCTGAGACGATACTCGACGAGAAAGATGATGTTGTTGCGACGTTCCTACCAAAACATGGATCCTCGCAAACGTTCCAAGGCGTCCCAACTATCATCGAAGAAGACCAAGATGGCTTAAAGCGTATCCACTCCACCTTAAACGCCGCCTCAGCCGCAGAAATGCTCCAGAAACTCGAGCTCGATACCGTCATGCTCTCTGAGTGGTACAAACTTTCCGACGACCAAGGCAGAAAGAACTTTGAAAACTCGAATGCGAGTAAACGCGACAGCATGGATGACTTTTCTGATTTGAGCACTCAAGATGCTATCAAGGGAAGGCAACAACGCCACCGTTTCCGCGGCGACGACGGTCAAACCATGCACGCGCCTCGAAAGTCTGTCAGCGATCAAGACATTAACGTTCGAGTGTACTCCCCGAGTCGATCGCCTGAACCTCAACTGCCACCAACTACCAACTCAGACGGTTCTACCACTTACAACACGGAGAATTTCGAAAGCTACCTCGTCGGCGTTTCGTACACCGAAGCGCAAGAGAAGAAAAGAAAAGAGAAAGAAAGATGGAGTCAATACCCTCAGTACACGAAAAAGGGTGTCGGAAAGAACGGCACGAGATACCAAAACGGAGATAAATCGAAAGAGGAAACGACGAAGGTGTTGACTGGATTTCAACCGGCGAATAAAATAGTTCCGAGAGTTGTTTGATATGATAACTCGTCGAGAAGACCGCGGGAAGAAAATAGAGAGAGAGAGAGAGAGAGAGAGAAAATATATGTACATAAGAGAGGTTGGAAAATAGAAATTGTATAGTGTAATAACATCCTATAATTGAGCGAGAATATCGCAAAAGACGTGAAAGAAGAGAAGTCCGCGAGAACATTCGTCCTTCGCTGTTTCGTCGAGTGCGACTCTTTCCTTCTCAAATCAACTCTCCAAATTCCACATTCCAAAAGCGCAAATTACCTTTCGCGTGCAGCACCTTTTCCCGCGTGCGCGACGCCATGGTAAAGCTGTACACGTTTCACATGTTCAACAAAAAAGTGTGTCTGTCTCTCTTCTCCTCGCGGTTCGAGTTTTTATCAAAACAAACCTCTTTTCTAACTCTCTCTGACGCTGACATTTCCTCTCTCTCTTTCCCCAACAACACTTTCCAGGGCGAAATCGTCTACTACCACGAGTGGTCGCGACCGTACCCTCGAAACGTAAACGTCCACGAAGAGACGAAAACGTTGTTCGGACTCTTCTTTACGATGAATCAGTTCGCGATGAAAATGGACCCGATGAAGTACGTTTTGTTATGTAATTTGTTTCGAAGCTCACTTATGCTTTCTCTCTCTCCTACTTTTGTCTTTCCCAAACAAAACGCAGAGGAGCGCTCGGCGACAACCACTTCCGCGCCTTCCGCACGAACAACTACAAGTTCCACTTTTACGAAACGAAAACTGGATTACGATTACTGCTCACTACCGAACCCGGGTGCGCGGATTTACACGAACACCTGCGTGTGAAAATCCACCAAACGCTCTACGTTGACGGCGTTTTAAAGCGCGGATCCGGCAAAGCGAGGTACGCGGCGAACGCGCCGTTTGAATGCGACGCGTTTCGAGAAGGATTGCTCGACTGGGGGAAGAAATTAGCGCACACATAGTCAGAGAGATGATAGTTTTCAATAGATCGCAGCAAAAGAGTAGCACTTCAGAGAGAGAACATAGAACATCTTTCCCGCATAGCATGTAGACCGTGTAGGAGTAGTTACACTAAAAATCGACTTCAAAACTTCACTCTAAAACTCCTCTCATCAAAATGAGCGGCGAAGACGACGGAGGAGGATCCGGCGCTGCGAAACCGGCGGAAACAACCCTCACCACGACGGCCGCATCGTCTGTCGCGCAAACGTCTGGAATCCAGAATACGAATGCGGTGACCAGCGGCGCGAATGTTACCGCGCCGCAAAAGACGGAGAAAGCGGGGAAGCCGATGACGACGATGATGATGAGTTCGAAGAATCCCCCGAAACAAAGCGAGGAGGACATGATTTCAGTCGCGCAAACTGCCCGGAAACAAAAAGAGGAGTGGGTGCGAACGAACAAAGACCGGGAATCTATGCACAGGTCGAGGACGAGGAGCGTCGAGGCGTACGAGAAGTTAGAGCAGGTAAGTGTTTTGGATCCAATTTTTGCGCGTCTTTGTCGTCTTCTTTGCCTTGTCTTCTCCTTCTTCGAGTTTGTTTTCGCTGACAATCGCGTTCTCTTCAATCCTTATTCTTCTTTACTACTCATAACACAGGTTGGAGAAGGCACGTACGGCATGGTCTTCATGGCGAAAGAGCGTTCAACGCACGAAATCGTGGCGTTGAAAAAAGTCCGCATGGACAACGAAAAGGAAGGTTTTCCCATCACCGCGATTCGCGAGATTAAGATTTTACAAAAGTTAAAGCATAAAAACGTGGTGAATTTGAAGGAGATCGTGACTTCGAAAGCGCAGAAAGCGAACGATATGAAAGGATCGATATATCTCGTGTTTGAGTACATGGACCACGATTTAGCCGGTCTCGCCGATAGACCGGGGATGAAATTTAGCGAAGAGCAGATCAAATGTTACATGAAACAGTTGTTTCAAGGATTGCATTATTGCCACGCGAATAATATTTTGCATCGGGATATTAAAGGGTCGAATTTGTTGATTAATAACCGAGGGATATTAAAGCTGGCGGATTTTGGTTTGGCGCGGTCGTATACCGCGGAAGGCGCGAATCCGTTGACGAATAGAGTGATTACGTTGTGGTACCGTCCGCCAGAGTTGTTGTTGGGGGCGAGAAAATATACACCAGCCGTGGACATGTGGTCTGCGGGGTGTATATTTGCAGAATTAGTCCACGGGAGACCGATTATGCCCGGGAAGAATGAAATGGACCAGTTGAAGTTGATTTTCGAGTTGTGCGGAACGCCGACGCCGGAGACGTGGCCGGACTGCAAAAATTTACCCGGGTCCAAGGTGGTGGAGTTCAACAAACATCCGAGACGTTTGAGGGAGTTTTTTAGGCACGCTTCTCCGAACGCGTTAAAGTTGATAGAGCAGTTACTGACGTTGGATCCGGAGAAGCGCTTGACGGCGGAAAAAGCTATGGATTCCGATTACATGTGGGATAAACCGTTGCCGTGCGATCCGGCGAAACTGCCTCAGTATGAACCGTCGCACGAGTTTCAAACGAAGAAAAGGAGAGAAGAGGCGAAACAGGAGGAGGTTAGAAAGCGACAAAGAATGGAAAGTGGAACGACGGCGAACGTGGCGAGGCCGCAGCCGTTGAGTAAACAAGCGAGAATGCCTGGACAAACGAGCGTTGGGGGTGGCGGAGGAAGCGGTGGCGGCGCTGGTGGCGGTATGCCGAAAACTGCGTTTCCACAGTCGCATCCTCACGGTGGTGGCAGAAGTAGCGGACATCCCGCAATGGCCATGGGATTTAATCGCTCTGCTCCTCACCAAGGGTCATATTCGAGTGGGAGTAGTGGGAGTCACGGCGGGTACCGCGGCAGCGGCGCAAGCCACCGCGGCGGCTACGGCGGCGGCGCAGGCGGCGGCGGATACATCGGTGGCGGTGGAGGTAGAAGTTTCGGTGGTGGCGGAGGCAAATACGGAGGTACCCAACGCGCGGCATGGGCGGCAGCACCGGCGCCGCCGAAGCAGCCGCCGCCACCGGACCAAGAAAAGAAACAATAGTAAAGGAAATAACTTCTTAAAACGAAAAAAATGAAATGATGTTTTACCAGTACCGGTGTGCTAATATACTATGTGCAACTTGTCTTTCTATATAACACTTGAACTATCTGGTACCTATATATCTTTCAACATCTAACAACTTGTGGCGACTTGAACTTTCGCTTCAACTGCGTTAATATCATTCGCGTCGTCGCCACCGCACGCAACACGATCGTTCAACCAATCTTCAATCTTAGCTCGTGCGAGCAAGAGCGCGTGCGTCCCTAATCCAAACACGAAACCCACCCAGGTTGATTTCGCCGCCACCGTGACGCTCGCCGTGACCAACAACACGAACTTCTCGCTCGCCTCGGTGGCTTGCTTCGGCGATCCTCGCAAACCCGTCGCCATCAGTTCACAGCTGGCGGAAAAAAGCATCACGCCGAGTACACTTTCCGGAAAGTTGGCGAGAAGTTCAAGTAAACTGCTCCCGAAGAGAATACCTAGCAAGACTTTCCAAGCGCCGAGAAAACAGATCGCACCACCTGTTCTCGCGCCAAAATGGTAGTGCGCGGCTAACCCACCCGCACCGTGACAGGTCGGCATCGCGCCAAACCAGCACGACATTAAATTCATCAACCCGACCGATGTCGCCACGTCTCTTGGCTTCGCCGGATGGTTCGGAAACAACTCTCGCGACACCGCGCACACGGAGATGACTGAGTTCAGCATGGTCAGCGGTAATTGCGGAATGCCAGCTCGAACAATCCCGGTTTTCGCTTCCTTCCAGTTTAAGCTTAACAACTTCGGCTTGGTCGGGCCAAACTTTAAACTTCTCGTCGCGTTTGGGACGCTCAACGCGAGAATAAAGCCTAAAACGACTAAAACTAAAGCCGCCGGGACGCGAGGTAAGCTGCGTTTCTTCGCGTTCGTCGTCATCGCAGCTACGCTTTGCGGCTTTGGCGCACTCGTCCACAACACAATCAATCCACTCGTAATCGCTAAAAACAACCCATCTCGTTCAAACCAAGGCCGTAAACTCCCCATCGAGCTCGACGTATACGCCGCCAACGTAAATCCTTTCTTCGCTAAACTCAAACCGAGGCCGAGCTGCATTCCGCTGATAGTCGCCACCGGCGTCACGCGATTAAATTGGTCAATCATCCCACTCGCACCGACTATGAACACAATAATCGACACAAATATCCCCGCTGCGATGACTTCATTCAAGGTCAACGGTTTTTCCGACAACGCCACCGCCGCGATGGTCTTCATCGGCTGCAAAGGCATCGGAATACCAAACAGAAACCCGGTGAAAACGTTATACACGCCGGTAAAAATCAACGTCGTCCCTAAATCCAACCCTTGCGTGATGGACAAACCTAGCAAAAGCGGTAAAAACGTCCCTAAATCACCGAGACTCCCGTTCGCCTCTCGAGTGGAAAACTGGTCTCTCATGTCGCGCCAGTTTTGCCGCACCGCGTTCGTTGTTTGTCCCATCTTCGAGGTGAAGACATTACCTAAAAAAGAACAACCGTTACCATCTCGAGACGATGACGACGACGCGACTGCGCCACCACTCTCCCTCCTCGTCTCGTCCAAACGTTCACCACCACGTTTTTGTAGTTCATCTTGTTGTTGTTGTTCGGAGTTTACGATCACGTCCATGATGTTTTGGCGGATAATAGATATAAATGAGGAATTTGCATCTCTCCTTTCCCTCACAAAAAATAAGCGCAAAAAAGCGGAGTAGACAAAGAAGAAGACAAAGAAGAAGAAGACAAACGCCATTCGCGCGAAGTTTTAAACGCGCGCTTCGCGACAGAATCGAGCGCAGGAACGTTTACCATGTTCAATTTAATCACCTCGACGACGGGAGAAAGAGGAGGAAGAGGAGGAGGCGCGAAAAACACGAACAACAACAACAACAACAACGAAGTCGCGCTCGTGTCTTCGTCGTCTCAGCGAGCGGCCAACGAGCTTCAAAAGAGGAAAAATACGAGCAACGCGACGACGGCAAACAACGTGTTCGACTCGATCCGCGGCGACGTCAACTTGGAACTTCGCACGACGCAGACCTGGGGTTTAGGTTTATCGGGAGGGGGGAGGCCTCGCGTGACGACGTTCGGGCAGCCGAGCAGCTCCATGTGCTCGATCAAAGACGCGGCGGAAAAGCTCGAGCAGGACAGGAAGAAAGCGAGGCAAGAGTTACTTTTGATGACGCAGAAATTGGAGGAATACGAAAAGACGGAGAGAACGATGGGGAGAAATTTAGAGAGCGAACGAGAGATGACGTCGAAATTACGCGCGAGTTTGAACTCCGCGAACAGGAGGATTGGCGAGTTGAGCGAGAGATTCAAAGCGGTGGAAGGCGCGCACGAGGAAATACGCGACCGGTTGGCGCGCGCGGAGAAGGCGGAAAAGACGTGCGATGAGAATTTGACGTTCGCGCAAGACGCGTTGACGGACCGGTTGGAATGCGACGAGAAGTATTTGAAAGCGTTGAAAACTTCCATCAAAGAGAGAGACGGGCTGTTCGCTGCGAACGAGGAGTTGGTGAAGCGAGTCGAAGCGTTGACGGTGAGCGAGCGCGAGTTGTTCGAGAAAGTCGAGAAGAAAGAGGAGAAGGTGAAGGAAATTCTCGAGGAGAAGGAAGGCGCGTTGGCGCATTTACGGAAGAAAGCGGAACACGAGAAGGACTTATTGCACCGCGCAACGGGCTCGGAGAAGAAAGCGATGGATCTGAAAGACAGCTTTGAGGCGTTGTTGAAAGTAAACGTGGAAAAAGACGAGGCTCTTATCGCTCTACGAAAGGAGAAGGAGAAAGCGACGACGAAGAACGAAGGGGAACTGAAGAAGCTAAGTGGAGAGTTGACGAAATTAAAGGAAACGTACGAAAACGATAAGCTGAAGTGGTGCGAATCTGTGGACACGGAGCGTTTGGAGGTGCAAAAGACGAAAGATGCGTTGGAAAAGGTTTCAAAGGCGTTGGAGACGGAAACAAGGCAGCTCGAAGCGGTGAACGCGACGCTTCGCGAGAAAGAGGAGCAGTTGTTCGAGTTCGAACTTGAACGAAACAAAGCAAAAGATGCATTGTCAGAGCGCGAGAACGAGAAGAAACGGCTGGAAAAGGAACACGCGGAGAAGCTGGACGATTTGGAGGAGAAGTACGAAAAGGAGAAGAGGGAGATCCGAGAAGAGCAAAATCGAACCGTGGAAAAGACGAGGAAACAGTTGACGGAGAAAAACGCGGAGTATATAAGCACGAAAGCGGTGCAGAATCGCGAGGAGATTGAAAGGGTAAAAGAAAGCGCGAGAAAAGACATCGATCGCGCGAACGCAAACTTAATCGCGAAGGAAGAAGAGTGCGAGAAGCTGGAGAGCGAGATTGCTGAGTTGAAAAGAGACGCAAAGCTTCGCCAGACGGCGTACGAGGCGCAACTCGAGAATTTGCAAAAACAAAGTAAAGCGACTGCCACGAAAGCAACGGACGAAAACAACAACAGTTCAGACGAGGATGAAGAGAATTTCAACGATGGCATTGATCAGCTGAGAGGAAAAGCACCGGCTCCAACGCAGAAGAGCGCTCTCAAACAACGAGATCAACAAAAATCCACGTCGAAATCGACGAAATCGACCAAGTTTACTCTCGATCCAGACGCAGATAATTTTTACGACGCGCCCGTTGGCGATAAACCAACAGTTGAAAAACCTCCAGCGTCGAAAAGTTCTCGTCGTCGACGCGTGACAATCCAAAGTCATGATATGGAGGAAGGCCACGCGAACGAAAACGACGTCGAGACGCAATCCATGGAGAGAACGGCGACAGCGACGGCGAGGAAGACGAAGAAGAAATCCGAAGCTCCTACTAAGAGCAAACCATCGGCGACAACACTGGTAGAACTAGCGACGCACGTTTCAAGAGGCCGCGTACGAAAGTCGACGACGGGAGCTTCCCGAAATAACCAACACGCTCCATCTGTGGCGGTGCTGAAAAAGAAAACACCGACGCCTCCGCCGGCGTCGTTGCTATCGCACCAACAACGCAAAGCTACGCTCAAGACGAAGAAGTCTCCCGCAAAAAACGCACTTTTACGCGCAAAGATTTTGCAAAATGCGCACAACGACGACGATTCCAGCGCTGATGACGCCGTCGACGACGATGGTCTCGAGGGCCTCGATCCCTTTGCGTTTGCGGATGATTAAATGAAAGAAAGAAAGAACGCAGTCGATACGATATTTTTGAACGAGTACTCATCTATACATAACCATCTGAACATGATTGTTATTAAACTACTTTTACCGTATACCACAATTTTACCAACTAATACTACTACACTGTACACAATTTCTCTTGTAATCTATTCACACATACTTCTACAGTTTATATCCGTTATGAATCGCCACGATGCCGCCGGTTATATTTTCAAAATCCACGCTCGAAAATCCTTCCTCCCTCATGATATCGCACAACCGCTCTTGTTTCGGAAACTTCCTAATCGACTCCACTAAATACTGATACGACTTTCGATCGTTGGCGACAATCTGACCCATCGTCGGAATCGCAGCAAAAGAGTAAAAGTTATACAAAGATTTCAAAGGCTCTTCCTCCACGTGCGAAAACTCTAAAATTGAAATCCTCCCGCCTTTCTTCAACACTCTCCGCGCTTCTCTCAACGCGATATCAATGTTCGTCACGTTCCGCAACCCAAACGCAATCGTGTACTGATCTATACTCTCGTCTTCAAACGGTAACTTCTCCGCGTTCGCTTCCACAAATTCCAACTCCGCATCCGTCTTCGTCTCGAAACCTGGATTCTTCAATCCTTTCGTCGCCGCTCGCTCCTCGCCGACTTTCAACATCGCCGGATTAATATCGCTCACAATCACCCGACTCTTCGCTTCTTTCCCGTTCCCTTCTCTGTCCACCTTCCGTAACTTTTTCAAAACTCGAAACGACACGTCCCCGGTTCCACCGGCGACGTCTAAATGCGTCATCCCTGGAAACGACGCGAGTTTATGCACGAAGTAATCCTTCCAAAGTCGATGCATTCCTACGGACATCAAATCGTTCATGACGTCGTAACTCGGCGCCACGGATTCAAACACGTCTCGCACTAAACTTTCTTTCTTCGTTTTCGGCACGGACGTGTACCCGAACGATGCCTGATCCTCTTTTTCTTTCTCTGAACTCTTCTTCTCCTCGTCGTTGTCGAGAGAAGCGCTCTTTTCTTCGTTCGATGTCGGTGTCGACGACGACGTAAACGACGACGTTAACGAGAACGAGGAAGCAGACGTTGTTCGATCCAACAACACGAAAGAACACCGCTGATGATGCTGATGTTGTTGTTGGTGTCGTTGCAAACCCCTTTTGAGAAGAGCGCGCATCATTTTCTACCCGTTTAAGTAAAGTGTACTCCGTTTCGTGTAAGCACGTTAATACGAAGTGACGCGTTCTTCGCCAAAGATACGGATAACGAGAATTTTCCATTCGAGATTCTCTCGACACTTTTTCTCGCGCGTACACGCACATCCGGATCGACAGAAACACTTTTTTACGCTCGACGGGAGACGAGATGCAGAACTACGTTCGCAGAGCTTCGTTGGCTTTGAGAAGCGGCGCCTCTTCTTTTGTGGTCAACGCGCAACAACGTACCACGAGCGTGAACACCTTTCCCGTGAGAGCGTATGCGGCGTCCGGGGAATCTCCGGTTCCGTTGATATCCACCGCGGTTGGATCGAGAACGACGTCCCTGGCGGAATGTTTCCAAAGATTATCGCAAATCAACGCGGAGATTAAAGAGTCTCGCCAGCTTCGTTTAGGAGGGAAGGAGGTGAAGATGTTTTTGACCGTCGGGGCGACGGAGGCGGATTTGAAGAAGGCGCTCGACTCCATGGAATTTTCATACGTGGAAGTCGAAAAGGCGAGAGATACGATGCAAGATATCAAAGGACCGTACTGCGAAACGTCGCCGCTGTTACCGTTCGTCAGGAGGATTCAACTCAGAGCACCGTACACGAAGGCGATCGAGATGAAGATTACGGATTTGATGTGCAAACAAGGCGTCACGATATCGCACCTCGACCAGTATCGCAGCGGGAAGGATATCATAATGGAAGGTATCGCGCACATGCCCACCGGAGTCGCGGAGTTCCCCAAGCTCGACGAGGCGATTTTCGTCCAGAATCTGGAGAAGGAAGGGATCATGGTGAAGGAGTTTTCGAAGATTGTCGGGAATCCGGTGAACAAGTAAACGTCGTCGTCCTTTCACGCCGGACGCTTCACTAAAAAGAGAGAGCACGCGAGAGCACGCAGGAAAGAGTAGGTAGCAGCGGTAGCACAGCGATATAAAAAAAGAATGAATTTGTATATAAATATGCACACGTACACTCTGCACGTGTGTGTGTGTGTGTAAACCGAGAGAAAAAGAGAGACTGGGCACACGTAGGCGTCTTGGTAATCGATCGCAACACGCGCAAGTTATACGTTTGATTTCTTTAAAACTCTTCTCTTCTGCTTCACAAATCACTTCTCACAAACACGACGAAAATAATAAAAATGGACGGATTGTTCTCGCGCTTCACCTCTGCCCCCGTGGCGTCCAAACCACCGCCACTCTTCTTTAACGCGTTTCTCCGATCGGTCAAAGTTGTTCTCCCAGACGGCATGTTAGCATCATCATCCGTTGCGGCGAGTGTTTTTTCATCGTTTTTGTTCGCGATGATGATTTTCGTCTTCATTTTCTGGCCGAAATCGGCGAAACGTTTACCGAGAAAGTTTCTCGTCCCGGCGTCTGCGAGTAACGAGACAGAGAGAAAATGGCGTCCAAAACCTCGGTTCGTGAAACCGAAAAAGTTTTCGAAAGAATCGAAAGAGTTTGGCGAGGAATACGCGGGCGATTTCTCCTCGGATTCAGACGACGAGGAAGGCGATGAGAAACGAATCGTCGTTGGCCCGAAAGAGATCCCGGCGGTGGTGAAGGAGATGAAGGAGAAAGTGAAACGAAACGCGAACGTTCCGATTGAGAAAAGAATCGAACAGTTGACGCAGTTGAAACGACTGGTGAAAGAAAACGAGGAAGCGATATGCGACGCGTTGTATTACGATATGGGTAGGCCTCGATTGGAAGCGTTCATCTACGACGTGTTTATACCGTTGCGTTCGATCGAGCAGAGTTTGAAACATTGTCGCAGGTGGAATCCAAAGTACAAAAAAGCGAACGAGCATTCGTTGGCACAGATAAGTCAACCGAGCACGCAGTGGTTAGAGCCGCAGCCGTTTGGGTTGGCGCTGGTGATAGCGCCTTGGAATTTCCCGTTTTTGTTGGCGTTGGGACCGGTGGTGTCGGCGATTACGGCCGGGTGTTCCGTCGTCGTGAGACCGAGTAACGACGCGAAGTATAGCGCAAAGTTGTTGCACGATTTGATCGCGCAGTATATGGACCCAGACGTGTGCAGGGTTGTCGGTGCAGGCCATCCCGGGGATGGAATCGATACCATGAACGCAGTTCTCGACCAAAAAGAGTTCGACGTGGTTTTCTTCACCGGGTCGAGTAGAGTTGGACGAATTGTCGCGAAGAAATGTGCGGAGCATTTGACACCGTGCGTGTTAGAACTGGGTGGGAAGAATCCGGTGATTGTGAGTGAGGATTGTGGAAACGTGGATTTAGCCGCGAAACAGTGCGTCTGGGGGAGAATGTTGAATTGTGGACAGCAGTGTGTTTCGCCGGATTACGTGTTGGTACACGAATCCATCGAGAAGGAATTTACGGAGAAGTGCGAAAAGTGGGTGAAGACTTTCTTTCCGAGGTATGACGTTCCAGAAGCCATGGGAAGACTCGGTGGTCCGGAAGCGCGAATCGCGATGATGGCTAAGGAAGCCGAGGAGATGAAGAATTCGAAAGCGGAGAAGATTATATGTGGCGGCAAAGTGATAGAGGTGTTGAAAATGGCCGAACCGACGATAGTGAAAGTTTTAGACGCGGACGAGGCGGTGTGCATGCGCAAAGAAGCGTTCGCGCCAATCTTGTCGATTTTAGCTGTGAAGTCTACGGAAGAAGCGATCGAGTTCATCAACGACAAGTATCCGAACCCGTTGAGTTTGTATATCTTTTCCAAATCTGCGAAAACGCAAAGGTTGATTTTAGACAACACGAAATCCGGCGGCGTATGCATCAACTCGGTGATTTACCAAGCCGGTCACGAAGGCTTACCGTTTGGTGGCGTCGGGGAAAGCGGTTATGGAAGTCACCACGGGTTAGCCGGCGTGGAATCTTTTCGACGATGGAAACCAGTGTTACAGAAAACGAGATGGTTGAGCTGGTTCGATTTCGGTCTAGTTTCGGACTCTAACATCGTGTATCCGCCTTACGGCATGAAGTTGCACTTGGTGAAATCATTATTGAGATTGGCTCGTCTGTTTTGATTAAGTACCACTATAGCTCCTTGCTGCGCGCGCTCTGCTGTAGACGTTGAATGCATTAATTAGAATGATATAAAAATAGTGTATAGTTTTCATTTCGTTAAAAGCGCTATAATAGTTGAGCTCACAAAAAAAACCGGCTTTCCCCGCGGGGGCGTGCGCACGTCTCTCTTCTTCATCAAAAGTTTCTTATCAGTCGCAAAGCCGCGTCATAAAATAACGTTCAAGCTTTGCGTCCTCACGAGAGTGCAAATTGAATTTACACTCGAATTGAAACATTTTGATTCGCTCTTCACTCACCGTAACCTTCACATCGTAAAAATGGATATTTGTTCCACGTGAGCGCTAAAATTCTGCGCGTCGCCGCTCGAGCATGTATAAAATCTCGAGAACAGGCGACGCGCTTATCCTCAGCAACCCTTAGATTGCGGATCCTCTCCGCTGCTACGCGTAATGGACATGGTCGTGAACTGTTCGGAGACCGTCGGGTGAATCCCAACCGTATCGTCCAAATCTTGTTTCGTCATGTTCATTTTCATCGCCACCGCGTAGCCTTGCGTCACCTCGCCGGCATTCGGGCCAAGATAATGCAAACCAACAACTCTATCGCTGTCCGCTTTGTTTACGACAACTTTCGCGAAACACGCGTTGTCTTCTCTGTGCATGTTCCCATTATCGTGCGCCGCGTGGTTCACGGTCCACTCGAGCGGTTTGAAGTACGACAAGAACGATTCGATGTTCTCCTCGCCGTACGTCTCCTTCGCCAACTCTTCGGACATACCGACGCAACCGTACTCCAACGGCGTGAACACCGTCGTCGGCACTAGGTCGTAGTTCATTTTCAGTTTCGGTTTACCGTCGTCGCCGAAGATTCTGTGCGCCAATCGGACGCCAGCTTTAATCGCGACCGGTGTCAACTCTTGTCTCGTATCGAGCACGTCGCCGATGGCGTAAATGTGGGAAACGTTCGTTTGTTCATCCACGCACGGGATTTTCCCGTTCTTCGGGTTAAACTCCACACCTGCCGCCGGCAAGTTCAACCCTTCGGTCACTGCATCTCTCCCAACTGCTAAGACCACCGTGTCGAACTCTTCTTTGAACTTATTCCCAAACATGGTGTTTTTGAACTCCACTTTGATTTTCCCGTCTTCCGTCTTTTCAAACTTTTGCGGCGTCGTGTCTCGAATCATTCGAGTCCCGTGACGTTCCATGTGGCCGACGATTTGCTTCGCAATTTCCGCATCGAAACCTCTCAAAAACACCGATCGCACGACAACGCTCGTATCGTAACCAAGTGCGGTCAAAAAACCAGCCGTTTCCAGCGAGATGTAACTCGCGCCGACGCACAACGTTTTCCCCGGTGGATTCTCCAACGAAAAGACGTCGTCCGAAGTGATGCACAGCTCTCGAGCGCCCGGAACGTCCAAATAACTCGGTCGTCCACCAACCGCGATGACGCACTTATCGAACGTGTATTGCTTCTCCACGCCTCTTTTGTTCACCCCTTTGACGGTATTCGCGTCTACGAAGGAGCAATACTCGTTCTTATAATCCACCTTCTTCTCTCTCAACGCCGTTCGGTACCCAAAGTTCAAAGACCCGATGTGATCTTGAATCCCGGTCACCATCTTCCCCCAATCGTGCTTTTGCTTCTCGTCCACGGTCCACCCAAACGCGTTCGCATCGGAAAACGACTCTCCCAAAATCCCTGCCTGGTGCATCAACTTCTTCGGAATACAACCGACGTTCACGCACGTCCCGCCTAAGCCCCACGTCGTCCCTCTTTCGCTCGGTTTCACGAAATCAAAGCACGCGACTTTCGCCCCGTGCTTCGCGGCTTCTTTCGCCGCCGCTAAACCCCCGGATCCGCCGCCAATGACGACTAAATCGTAATCTTTTCCGTGTTGCATCAGTGGCGAGGTCGGGGACTCCCCGCCTTCCACCATCTCGGAGAATGAAAAATCCTCTTTACTCCTTTGGTCTGCTCCTTCTTTCGTTGGTCTCTCGAGTGCTCGGAACAAATCTCCCGGCGAACGACTGTGCGAATGAGTATCGCGTCTTCTGCTCGACGCAGAAGAGGAAAAATAAGAGTTGTTGTTGTTGTTGTTGTTGTCGTGAAACTTTGCTCTCTTCGACGGATTCAATCGCGCTTCTTGCCGTTCAAACGAAGAAGAAGAAGAAGAAGAAGAAGAAGAGAGAAATGACGTAAACGATCGTCGCGGAAAGAAAGCCCCGAGCTGCTCGGTGGTGTCGCTGCTCACGCGGTGCGAGTGTGCCTGCTGCAAGAAACCACGAGCGAAACGACGGGAGGAAGCGATGGTGACAACTGTTTCTCGTGAACGTTCAAAAGCCGTATTCGCGGGTGTTTTTGCGCGCGCGCGTGTGCGTGTATTCGTCGCGCGGTTTTGTGAAGTTTTGGAAAGGTTTGAAAGTGGGTTTGAACGGAAAATTCAAAAAGGGGGTGCCTCGAGTGTGGGAAAGAAAATGTTTTTATGATGATACAACGCGAGAAAGCCTAACTGTTCTCTCTCTCTCTCTCTCTCTCTTTCGAAAGAAGCGCTTCTTTTTCGCTTTTATTAAATTTGAGTAGTATTATGAGTACCTAGGTACCGGTACTGTAGGTACAGAGTATCTCTTTCATCGCGTCCTCCGTCGTCTCGCGGAAAGCGCGTATATTATTAGTAGACGGGAAACAAGACCAAGAGATTGGCGAGCGCGATGGATAAGGCGGTCTTCTTGGAAATTCCGGCGTATTTGCTTTCCTCTGCGAAGTCTTTTATCGATTTTATCCATCCCCAGATGTCGCCGTTTAAGTTTATGGACCAGCCGCCGAGTAACGTGAGCGCGGTGGTTGGCCACGCGAGCATGAAACCAAACGCCTCGACGCACTTGGCTAAGTCCGAGTTGTCGTTGGAAGCCCAGAAGAGGCTTCGGTTGAAGTACACCGAGAGTTCGAGTTGGAGGATAGATAACGCGGTCGTGTCTTGGTTCATCAATCCGATGATTCGTTTATATCGCATGTTGGCGTCGACTAAATGCGCCAACGAGCTGACGACTAAAGTCACCAAAGGGAACTGGTCGCCGGAACACTGAATCAAATCGACGCTCATTTTCAACCACTTAAAAAACGCGTACCCGTAAAACCACCGTCTCTTGTGCAAGTGCACGTACGCGTACTTCGCCACTCGCTTCCAAAACGGATCTTTCGGTCTGTCGAACTTTTTCTTGCACACCGAACACTCTTCGCCGTTTCGGTCGCAGCCGTTCTTCAGCGACATCAGTTGCCAGCGGTTCAAACAGCTCGCGTGGACGAATCGCTGCGAGCCTTTACAGGCGCACGGGGAGATTAACTTTGAACTTTTCGTTTCTTCCTCTAAACAAAACCGGCAAAACGGTGCCGGGGAAGTGTTGTTGTTCTCGCTTTTCTTCGTTATCATCGTTTGATTTGATTGAAGCGCAATGTCTATCGTTCCCTCCTCTTTCCTGCGTTCGAGTTGTTGGTCCAACTCTTCCTCTTCTTTGCTCCTTTCGTTCACGATGGACACGAAACCAACCCCACTCCTACTACTACTGCTGCTGCTGCGCGTTCTTTGCATTATCCTCGTCATCATTCTTCCGTGATCATCATCGTAGTCATCGGCAAAAGCCGTCGTCGTCGTCGTTCGTCGTCCCGGTCGGAGGAGATGTCGTTCGGGAATCTGAAGAAAACGGTCAAAGTACACGTCAACGTCTCGTTTCTCCGCGGTGACGATACGCGAGGAGAAACGACGACGACTGTTCAACAACCGCATGATGATTCAAAAGAAAGCGCGCGCTAAACTCGTTCTCAAGCCTCTCGTGTAAAAAGGAGTTTGAATTCCCCGCGCGCGTTCGTTTTGTGTGTGTTGTATACGTAACGCTCGGGAAAAAAGATACGAATGGGGGCGAATATTTGAATCGCAGTCAGCCTTTTCTTTGTCGTCGAATTGTCGTCTACCAAAACAAAAACGAAAAGAACACTGATGAAAAGATTCACCTTTCATTCCACCGCACACATACAGACGTCTATGTTGGTGCAAAGGACCACCACCAAAACACCTATTGCAACACCCCTAAAAACGAATATTAAGAATACAAAGAACGAGAGTTTTAGGACGATACTAAAAAGACGAACGAGGAGTGCAAGGATCAGTAGTAGTAGTGCTACTCATAAGAGCGTAAAAGTCGAGATGACGACGAGTGGTGGTGGTGATGCTCCTTCTCAAAACGCAACCATCTTCTGGGATTTGGACGATTGCTTGTACAAAAACGATTGGACCGTCGCGAATCTTTTAACAGAAAGAATAGAGGAATTCACGGTCGGTAAGCTCGGTCTAAAACCGGGATACGCGTACGACTTGTACAAAAAATACGGCACGTGCTTAAAAGGAATGATGGTGGAGAAGATTCTGGACGAGAAATCAGTGGACGAGTATCTGTTGTGGGCGCACGACGTGCCGTTGGAAAAGCACATCGGGAGAGACGAAAAACTGAGAGACGTGCTCCTGAAAGTGAAAGCGGAAGGTTTCCCGATGTATATTTTCACGGCATCGGCGAGGCACCACGCGGAGAAATGTTTAGAACTGTTAGGGATTTCAGATATGTTCATAGATATTATCGACGTGAGAGCGGTAGAGTGGGCGACGAAACACGACGAGGAGGCGTACGAAAGAGCTATGGCGATAGCGGGAGTGAAAGAGAGAGAAAGGTGCGTGTTTATCGACGACTCGACGAGTAACATAAAGATAGCGAAAAAGATGGGATGGCACACGATTTTGTGTGGAACGAAAGGACGCGATTGTGGCTCTGTGTTAGTGTGCGCAGAGGCAAATCATATCATCGAAACCGCGCACGAATTTTCTGCGGAGAAGCACGTGCCGCCGTTCGCTTTAGCCGCCGAGCAACCGAGTAAGTGAATAGTTTTCTTCTTAGGATTGTCACATAGTAATAAAGAATATATAATACTGTAAATGTATATACCGCGTATTTAATTAATTAGAATCTATCTATCTTGATACTGTCTACCCGTCCTCGATTGCGGTGCAGAAGCTCGGCCGTATTGATTCGGTAGAATGCCTTGCGACGGGATCTCGCTCTGAAACTCTTCGTTCTTGCCGAATTGCGTTTTGTGCGCGTCGTACATCTGCGGAGGATTCTGTGGTGGTGGTGGTGGTTGCTGCTGATGATGATATTGTTGTTGTTGGTAGATTTGTGGCGGTGGCACTGGTTGTTGTTGCTGCGATTGAAACATTTGCGGCATCGGCGGCATCCCAAAGTTTGAACTTCCCGGCCCGAAACCCGGCGCCGGTTCCACCTTCCTCACCGACTCGTACTTCCCTTGATATTCAAACCCTTGACTCCTCCCTCCTTCCACTAAATCCCCACGACTCGTCTCAAAATACCCTTTCACCGCGTCGATCTGCATCCACGCGCAAAAGCACAAAACGACCACCTCTAAAAATGTCAACCACGCGGTCCTCAGCGCGTTCGAGTCCACCGTTTGCTTGTGCCGTTTCGTCCTCCACGTCAAGTAATGCACCTCGCCTCTGATTCGTTGCACGTCGTCCATCAAAGACTCCGCTAATGCGATCGAATCGTGCAACTGATCGGCGTGTAAACCTTTACTCTGCCCAGGTATGTGCAGTTGATGTCTTTTTAACAGTTTTAACTCTTTCTCTAACTCTTCGTCCGAGATGGCGTGGTGCGGCTGGAAGAAGTGCACGTGCACTTGCACTTTCCCAGCGTTGGTGCCGACCAACTTGTCGTTGTGGATGTTGGTGTTGTATCCTTTGTTCGTGAAGCACGCGGAGTACAGCCCGAACCCGTTCCCGTCCACGGTTTCTTCCACGTGTCCAGCCGCGCTGACGATTTCTTTCTTCACGCCGGACGGATCGGATATTGAAACGGACACGTGCGGTTTCCCGCTCGGAATCGTGAAATGGTTGAAGATGGACACCGGCATCGTCCGCGCGTTTTCCGTGCTCAACGCGTGGGATTTGTCGTACGTTTTAAAGATGCACTCGGTTTTGTTAAACGCGACGTCCAGGGCAAAACCGTTCGCCCCGTTTGAGGCGAATGAGACGAGCACCAAGGAGAGGACCTGGAAAAGAGAAGAGATCGTCGTCATCTTCGTCGTTCTTCCTTTCTTTCGTTCGTGTAAAGCGGTTTCAACTTTGGGGAGAAATCGAATCGAATGTTCCTCAAAACACATCTTCATTAAAGCTAAAAACATGTCAATCGATCACAGAGGAGGAGGAGGAGTACTCAATCATGAACAACCTCATTCGAGCTCTTTTTTATCCTTGTTCAAGTCAGCTTTGTACGTCTGGCACTCGTTCGTCCGATGCGTCGGCGTGTACGCGTTCGTCCAAATCGGGAAAACGATCGTTATTTATAAGAAGAAGTACCCGTATAAAAGAGTCGTTCGAGGATGGGTTCCGTGGAGCGGAAGCGAGCACGCGGAGGACGTTTTAGTCGTCGATTGCACGCACGCGAAGAACAAAACGATCACGCATCACAAAGGGTCCTCGACGCCGAGAGAGGTGAAAGTTGGGGACACGAGCACGGAGAATGTATTACACGCGATAAAGACGAGGCATCGATTTACGACCAAGAGAGGGAAGGTGTCGAGAGTTACGTGCGACCATTTCGATATCGACGGGTTGATTTCCGTGTTTAGCGTGTTACATCCGAACGATGCGGTGAAATATGAGGAGATTTTAGTGGAAGCGGCGAGGATTGGGGATTTTAGAGAGTTTGAACACGTGAACGTCGTCGCGCCGGCGAGCGTGAAAGCGTTGCGTTTGTGTTCGTATATCAATCAAGTGGAGAAGGAGAGGTTTAATTTACCGTTCGTTGGAGACGAAAAAGAGAACTGTTTGTTGAAGTACAAACACTTTCTAGAATATTTTAAAGGGTACGTGGTCGCGTGCGGAACGTGCGACGTTGATAGAATCCACGAAGAGTTTGAGTTGACGATGGAAGGCGAGGAGGAGTTTTCGAAGGTGTTGAGAGACGCGAAATTGGTTCGGGAACATAAAAATGACATCACGAAGTGGTTGGAAGTATCGACGACGGTGATAAAGTTACCGAAGCCGGTACACTATTACGCTTTGTTCGGAGCTACGGTTGGGACAGACACGTGCATCGCAATCTACGACGGTAAGCGATACGAAGTCGAACACAAGTACACGACTTTCGTGGACGTTCAAAGCCGAGAAACGCAACCGAGACTCGATTTAACGCATTTGGCGAAAACTCTGAATGCTTTAGAAGAAGACGATGGAATCAAAAGGAATTTCAAGTGGGAAGTCGCTGGCGTCACCGATACCGGTCCACTCTTGCGTCTCCACGACCTCTCCGCTTCGGCTCGCTTAACCAAAGCGGAACGGTATCAACACCCGGACCAACGCAAAATCAACCCGTCCTCGATACCGCAATCCGCCTTTCTCGAAACCGTGAAAAGCTACTTAACCTTCGGTCAGAAAGAAATGGCGCGATACGCAAAAATCAACCCTCTCGCCGGTCGTGAAGTCGATTGCGTCGGCGACGGAAGCGGGTACCTCCGAGGCAAAAATTGGACGTGGAAGGAAACGCAAACGTTAAACGCGAACGTGGATTGGAGCGCGTGGGACCGAGAACGAGCTTCTGCTTAGACGACTGTAAGAACACGCGAGAATAGTGTAGGTGTAGAGAGACGGATTTTAGCTGATTGAATAGTTAGTAGGGGCGGATTTTAATTCGCGTTATTATAGAGACAATCATATTAAAACTTTCTTTCGTTTCTTTCTCCTCCTCACAAACTCACGCGCAATTATTTCACACCAATGTCCGGCCGACCATCTGCAGGAGGTACGACGCTCTTCTTTCTCAATCATCTCGACGCGTGTGCGAACCATTCGCGCTCTCTCCCTTTCTCTCTCGTTCCTGCTTTCGCGCGATGATCTCTCATCTTTCGTTCTGTTTCCTTCTCTCTTTCTCGCCGCGCGCGTCTCGATTGCATCCGATCGAGACCGTTTTTTTCCAATTCTCCGACGCGGTGTTTCTTACGCTCACACGTCCTCTTCTTTCTCTTACACCCAAATAAAACCATCCAGGTTTACGCAAACGCCCAGGCACTGGGTCTGGCTCCAACATCGCCGCCAAAGGCGGCGCGGCGAACAGTTCCATCCTTAAGTTTTACACGGACGATTCTCCCGGTTTGAAAATCACCCCGGTGGTTGTTCTGGTCATGTCCGTGTGCTTCATAGGATTCGTGACCATCTTACACGCGATGTCGAAGATTTATCAATACAAGATGAGTTAATGAATAACATTCACAGTATTCTCTCGCATCGTTTGTAGCAGATCGTTTAGTGAATTTACAGTAGCAGTTTTTAATAATAATACAACACACGTTGACGCAGAGTTCACGGGGGAGAGACGTGCGCGCTCTCGCGCGTCGGCCGCGCGAAGGGAAATTTACTACCTTTTCCATTCGGTCGGTTTTTGTTTCCGTACGCTGTTTGATTCGCGCGCTCTTCTTCTTTAATATCTACTTCTCTGAAGAGGTCATCTGGGAACAATCTCGCTCGCCTCGAGTCCATTTTTGGTCCTTCGCCGTCGCGTTTGTCTACGTGAAGTAAAAGTTCCGCGACGTTTGGGAATCCAGGACCGTATTTTGCGTTCCACTCTTTCGTGGATAAACTGGTGAACTTTTCGATGGCGTGCTCAAAGTCAGAGTGAACGTGCGAGGAGAAGGTTTGGACGCCTCGGCCGCACACGGCGAGCTCGATAAATCCATCGCGAGGCCGACGGTATCCGTCGATGCTTTCAATTTCGGGCGTCTCCGCTCGAGTCGTGCTCGCTTTCGAAACCGTTAATACGGATGAAGTCTTATCGAAGGATACATCCCAAAAGTGCACGCGTTGATCGAGACCGGTAGAGACAACGTTCGTACCGTCGGACCAAAGAGAGCGAATCGCAGATTCATGCGCGAGCGTGACTTGGTGACATTTCAATACTTTCATCGAAGAGATGTCGATAATTGAAACCGTAACTTTCTGGTCATCGCCGCCGGTAACGAGTGAGAGTAGTTTCAGCTTCTCATCGTATACGTTCAAAGATATACCGTTCACTCCGGATTGGTGCGTCTCTTTTAGAATGAGTAAAGGATCGCTTAAGTTATTCGCATTCCAAACAGCAACTGTTCCATCAGTACTTCCCGTCGCAAGGAAAGTCGTCGTTGTATTTGCGCATGAGCAGTTTGCGATAGTTACGGTTGATACCGAAAGCACAGGCTTGTCGTTTAAGCACGTAGCGTACACCTTCTCAAACTTGCGCGACACTTCATCGAGCTCGATTATGGCAATTTCGCCGTCGCTACCGCTGGTTGCGCATCGAACAACTTCACATCCGTCCTCTCTCTTATGCACGAACGCGGATATATCCATCACGCGTTTATCGGCTGTATTTTTCGGCTCAATGAATCCAACACCTTTCGACCAGGTTCTACCGTGCGCGTAATCAACGTACTTTTGCGAGACTAGTCGTTTCGTCGATATTCGCCAATCGTTTTCGTTTTCGTCGTTTTCGTGCTTAATCCATTCAAATAAGAACGCAGCGAGCATGTTTTTTGCGCCGCCGGTTACGACGATGTGCTTATTACGCGACTTTTGTATCGTGGATATACACTTGACCGCGGCGCCGGCTCCTTGCGTATCTACAACCGTAGCGTCGTAGAGACGCGCACCGATTGGACGGTAACGGTCCCATGAAAGACGATGAATAGCACCGCTTTCTGAGCATGTTATCAAACACAACGGATTGTACGAATCCTTGTACATGCGATAATATACATCATCTGCGGTATCTGCGGCGACCGATGTGTTGCCGCCGTTCTTGATGCTCTTCAAATCAGACTCTGCGGGTGGAAGTATCGCCACCGCGTGCGCTTCGCGACCGTGCGACCACGTGTGTAGGGATTTCGCTACACCTTCTTCAGTTTTGGAATCTTCTGCGTTCACACTCATTATACCAGGCTTTGATACTTTGATGGTAACTACCCCGGCTTTAGCGCAGTGCGCGAATACGGCATTTTTACCCGTTTTCGTTGCTAAGAAATGATGCGCTGTTTTCCAAGCGCCGACATTGAAGCTAAAAAGCTCTCGATCTAATACTAATGAATACATTGCAAACGACGAGAGTCGAAATCCACCGACGTGCGTAATATGATCACCATCGTTTGCAGTACTGGTGTTCGTCGTGATGACAAACTGAGACGCATTCTTTGATGGCGAAGTCCATTTGGTATCCTCGCGCAAACGTACACCTCCATTTTCAGAGGCGGCGATTGTCCAGCGACGCATGACACCATCTCTTCCTCCGGTAATGAACTGAAACGTATCATTGTCATTTGTAGAGCGAATATCAACATACGTCACCGCATTGTTCCCGTGTGCGGACATTTCGTACGCGACTTTAGAGAGTGTTTTCGAATCGTACACCCACACGCCGCCCCTCTGGTCGCCGACGATGAGAAAACCAAGCGCATCTTCTAAACTCACAACTCGACGATTCTCGTACATCGTGACAGCAATTTCCGTTCTAGCTGTCACCAAGTCCCAACGTTTTAACATTCCATCGGCGTCGTGCGTGTACAGCTTCTCACGCCTGTGGAATACTTGTAAAAGTAAACGCGGCTTCGCCACCGGAAAATCAAACAAGAGTTTTTCGGCGACGCTGAAAGTGGTTTGCGAAGAACGGAAAGCTAGACGCAGATATCCAGTCGCGTCGCCAAAGATGAACTCGTCGGTGTTTGAATTTCTCACACACTCAATGGTTATGATTTTTGAACGTCGTTCAGGCTTGTACAAAACTTCAAGCCTTGCGCTCTTTTTACACGTCTCACCGTTGGTGCTCGACGATTCGACTCGAAGAAGATACAACACGCCATGATTCGTTCCCACAACGACAGATACGGTACCATCCATTTGATTTTCCAAAACCCGAACTATTGTGGCGTAATCTTCGCGTTCATTATCTTTCTTTATTTTGATATAGTTTGGATTTTCTGGATCAATCTCGTCCGGAGCGACGCCTGAATCTGGCGGCACGAGCGTTTCAAAATCCTCAAACATTCCATCTCGGGTGTTTTTCTCTGGCGAACCAGTCTTCGCTATTGTTTCATCTACACTATTACTATCATCAAAGCAATCATCATCTACACCTGTATCAACTTGACTACAGTCGTACATTTTGATACCACCATCTGAACCTCCGGCGATGAGCCAAAGCGTGTTCTTTTCGTCACGCATCCAACACGTGCGCCACGCGCCTTTCCCGCGAAACCCTTTGAAACACATCGACGCTTTTATATCTTCTCCGGTAATTCCTTTCCCCTCAGTGGCGATTGCTCTTTCCTCATTCTTTACGTTGACGTTGTTGTCATTGAATGGCTCTAGCGCGTATCTATCTTTGCCGTTCGTGACAACTTGCCGGAAACCATTTTCGTCTTTTGGCGCTTCGAAAACGCGCACGTTTCTGTCCTCGCACGTCGTCGCGATGACGTCTAAACTACCTCTCCCGTATTTATTCAACGATAACGGCTCGCAATCCCAACATCTAGCTTTGTGACCGAATATAACTTCAGACGCGCGAACGCATTTCAAAAAAACGACGTCGTATTTGTCTTTCCCTTCTTCTCCCTGTTTCGTCTCTTTCGTAATATTCGGCAACGCGAAAACTCGAATCGTTCTGTCCTCGCTCGCGCTCACGACAAACTTCCCATCCTCCGAAAACCGACACCGCATTATACCACCGTTGTGCCCTTGTAAACTCGCGTATGGATACGTGCCTTGCTTGTTTTCTCTCCCGCAAAACCACACCAATAATTCCCCGAACGCTGTCCCGGCGCACACTCGCATCCGCTTCCACGTCTCCCCTCTCAAAGCCGCGCAGTACAACAAACTTTCCGCCGCACATCGAGAAACATCTAAACACCGCGGCGCGCAATCAAACTCGCTCACACTCCACGGCAACGTCCACCTTTCCACCGAATTATCTGAAAGCGCGACCGCTAAAGAATGGTACCCGTACCCGTCCCCAGACGCGTCCGGAGCGCACACTTTGCAGTCGTGCACCCAATGCGAGAACGCGCAACCTACCGAGAGAATGAATTCGCACCTAAATCCATCATCATCATCATCGTCGTCGGAATACCACGTCACATCCGACGAGTCGCTTTCACTCTCACCACCCGCGCTTCCTACTTCCTCTTTTGTCTTTCTTCTCGTCTTCTTCTTCGGCAACCTCAGCGCTACCGCGCTGGCGAAATTCGCTCCCCAAACCACCACCCCGAAGCTCAAATCCTCCGCGTCGTCCAACGACGGTTCCCGTCTCATCCCGTGCACTCTCGCGCCTTCCGGGAGCGCCACAGGGCACGACGCGAGTAAACACTCTTTCCTCCTTTTATTTTTCTCGTCGCGCTTCTTTGGCGGCGCTTTGTCTTCTTCTCCGCCGCCGGCGCAAAAGTCGTCTTCTTTCTCGCTTCGGTGCTTTTCCCCGTCGTCATCATCATCATCATCAGCGACGAAGAACGGATCGTACCACAAGACCGAGCTCCCGATTCCTGCTAACAAAGTTTGTCTCGGTAAATAACGCGCGTCTAATTTGTCAATCGAGAGTAACGAGGTCACGTCGCCGACGTAAGAGTCCCGCACAATCTCCCGTTTACGACTCATACATGTTCTTCTGAAGCAAAACTTTTCCCAAAGTGGACTCTTCACACTTTTCCTCAACTCGCGGAGAAAGCACACATCGAACGCTTTGAAACGATGAAAACGAGGACGATTTGTGGTCAACTCTCTCGCCCTTTTTGTCGTCGTCGTCATTTTTGCCTCGTTTTCGTGGTCGCATTCGTCTTCTTCGCGAAGATCGCGCGGGCGCAAGAACACCACGACCCCGGGGAAGATGATGATTTTGCCGCTCGGCATCAATCTCTAATCCCATCGACGCCGACGTTCCACCCACCCTCGGGCGCGTATCCAGGACCGGTGTTCGTGCGCGTGGACCCGGGGAGACAGACGAGGAGGAAAAAGGGGGCGATGACTGCGATGGGAGAGAGCGAGTGCGAGAAAATAGTCGTGACGGTGGATGGGAAGCCGCCCGAGGAGGAGGATATGGAGGAGGATATGGAGGAGGAGAAAACGAGGATCGATTACTTACACAAACCGGTTCTTTTACGAAGAGAAGGCGTGCACGTGGTGAAAGCGGTGTGCACGACCGGGTCTCGATTCGGGACGCAGAATCAAGCGGAGTATGTCGTTTTGCCAAGTCTCGCGACGACCGGCGCTCGCGGCGGCGTCGGTCTTCTCGGCGAAGAAGAAGACCAAGGAGGAGGAGGGAAAGAAGGAGGAGGAGGGAAAGAAGGAGGAGGAGGACAGTTGATAGATAAAGACCACGATAACAACGACATTAACAACAACAACGGGGCGAAAAGGATAGCTGGAGTTATTTTCTTAGGGATATTTTTAATCATCGGGATGTTGGCGACGCTTGGAGTGTGCGGCGCGGCGTTTCAGTCCTTCCGCGGGGAGTTTGGACGAGGCGCGCAACGGTTCGTCGGACCGGGCGTAGGGAACAACGCGACTTCGCGAAGGAGTAGATTGGGTAGCGTTGGAAGTGGCAGCGCGGCGGACTTTGTGAATTGGTTCGAGAGGAATAGAGAGAGGGCGGTTGCGAGTGGGTCGCGATTGTTGAGTGATTTAGAGATGAGTTCGAGCGACGTACCGAGGGCGGGGAGTAATACTCATCCGGGGTCGGCGAGTCAAGCGAACGAGGCGAACGAGTTCACGTTGGACGATCCCGACGAGGCGAATAAACGAGATTAATACCTAAATTTCTTATCACGAAAATATGATAATTGTGTTGAAATAAAATCCGCTTTGCTATTAGTGCTTTAAATGTCTTAAAATTACGTTCTCCACGCGTCGCTCTTTTCCGCGTCGTCTTCCTCTTCCCACCACGTGTTCACCACCAACCCGCTTCTGGCCGTTTTCATGAAACTCCCCTCCGGATCGCTCAATCCAAGCGCAATCAACATCTCCTCCTTCGCCTCGCCTAAAGTAAATCTGTCCTCGTCTTCCGCGATGCACGCCAAAACCCCGTTGGATTGTTTAATCATCACCTGCCACGGCGCCGGGTACTCTCGAAACACCGCGCCGGAATAGTTCACCACAAACGGCGACACGGTAATCGATCTCGAATACGCTCTCGATCGTAAATAAAATACCGGTTTAAAATAACTCAAGAAATCGTAGTGCAAACTCTTCGGAGGAAACGAAAACAACCCCAAATCCGCTCTCAACGTGTCCAACTGATTGTTCAACATAATAATCGGCCTTCCTCCCGACGTCGTCTTCACGAATTGTTCCACATCTGGCAACTCCCCGCAACTCACGTTCACGATGATAAACACGTCCGCGTTCTCAAAATCATCGTCCATCTCGTCGTCCGCACTCCCAGACCTCAACCCTCTCCCCGCGCTCATCTTTTGAAACATCCCGGTAATCGACGCGTCTTGCTTCTTCCCGTCCAACGTGTTCAGCGTAACGCCTTCGGACATCATCAACGAATTCGAAAACACCTTCTTCGCCCTTCGAAACTCCACCCCATCCGGTAAACAAATCTGCACTCTCTTCCCCAACTTCTCGTATAAGCTCGAGCCAATCACTAACGCGTATTGCACGTTCGCGTCGATGTACACGTCCGAGGCCGCTTTGTAATCCGCATCCTCCCCTGGCACCGCTGGAAACTCAACCTCTAAAAGTTTCTCCCCATCGTTCAAAGCGTCTTGGACCGATCCGAACGCGTCCATGCACATGGCCGCGTAGGATGGTGGGCAATACGTTGGTCGACCGTCGTTTCTTCCTTTTCGCGCGTTCGAAGGGTCCTCCGGGGTTCCGCCTGGGATCGCTCGGAAAGGTAAAGATGTCTCGTCTTTATCCGTCGACGTCGCCGCTGCTTTGGTTTTTCCATTTTGGGAAGAAGAAGAGGGAGAAGAAAAAGCTTTGGCTTTGCACGATTTTGAGCGCAAAAGCGGCTTTGTCGACAACCTTTTGGTCTCACCGCTGCTCGAGAAAGAACGACAGAGCGTTTTTACCGCGTTCATGGATGATGACATCTCGTAAACGCGTGGGTAAATGTGTGGGGAAATATCTTTAACTTTTGGGGGTACATTTTATCTCTCGCGTATTACACGATGACTCTCTCTAAGCTACACGCACGCGCGCATCTCTGCTCTTCTGCTACGCTCTATAAAAACTCCACGGGAATCCTCTCTCCGTTTGTGGTCCCAACTCTCGGCTTCCCAGCTTTTAACCACTTCCGTTTCACGTCGTTCAATTTCTCCTCGCTCGTTTCTCGGTGCAAACATTCGTTCAACGCGTTCCCTTCCTCTCGACACTTCCAGACGATGGATAACGTGCGTCCTTTGACGCACTCGTAGTAAGTCTTTTGCGCTCGAGCGCAGGTAGATAACGCTCGCTCTTTCATGATTGTGATCAACGCTTCCTCTTCTTTCTTGAGGAGGCCGGACCAATCGTCCGGGGGGGCTTGCCGAGCGTTCATTTTTATGGGGTGAATGCATTGACGCATTGCCTCAGAAACGTCCGCGCATTAGTGCACGCGAAGACTGCGCGACAGAGAGAGACGCAAAGAGAGAGAAAGAGAGAGAGACAAAGGCGCCGAGTTTCGGTCGTTTCCGAATACCACCACTACCACTGCTGAGAATAACAGTCTTCGTCTTCAAACAATCATCATCATCATCATGTCTCTCCCGAACGTTTCCGAATGGTTCAAACCGAGGATTCAATTCGAGGATTCAACCTTGAAGAAAGCGCTGGAAAGTTCTTCTTCTCTCGACGAAGAGAGTGTCTTTAATCTGCAAATATTGACGCATTTACGCTCAAAGTTGGAGTTTCGAGAAAGTGCGGAGGTGTTTTTGCGAGAGGCGAGGGAGAAAATGCTACTTCCGAGGCGAATGGATGCGAACGGATTTGAACGCGAGATGAGCGTGTGGGAGATGGAGGCGAAGTTTGGGATGACGCGAAACGACGCGAAACGACGGCAGAGACGATATGAGAGATATAAGGATACTCATACGAAATATAGTTGGAAAAAGTATTACGCGGTGACGCCGCCGCGCGCCGACGCGGCGGCGGGGGGGATGAAAAATCCGCTCGCGGTGGTCGCGAGAGGCGGGCGTCGACCGGGCGTGAGAGTGGACGCGAACGAGAAGATATTTTTGCGATTTGACGACGGGGAGACTGCGTTTACGAGAAAATGCGCGAGTACTTATTTTGGTGAAAGATTTGAGTGTCAAAGGACGCTGCACGCGCACAGAGACGCGTGTTATTGCGCGGTGTATAATAAGAAAGGGGATAAGTTGGTGACGGGAGCGGACGATTGGTTGGTGAAAATATGGAACGCGAGGAACGGCGGATTGCTCGCGAGTTGTCGAGGCCACACGGAGCCGATTTCGATCGTTGAGGTTTGTCCGAGAGATTATTTAGTCGCGTCTGGGTCTCTAGATAAAGACGTGAGAACATGGAAATTGGAGAGTGGAGAACCGGTGTCTGTTTTGAAAGGGCATTTTATGCCAATTACAGTGGTATTGTTCAATCCGGCAAAACCTTGGATTCTCGCGTCGGCGAGCGAAGATGGAACGATGAGGTTGTGGCACGCGTATAAACACTCTGGAGAGCAAAATGCGGCCGTTTTTGATGTCCACGGTATGGTTTCAGGACCGCAAGCGGCGGCAGACAACGACATCGATAGGAATGGGAACGAGAACGAGAATAACGAGAACGATACCACCACCAACAACAACAACATCAACAACAACAATAATAATAACAACAATCCTCCGGAAGATCAACATGAGCAACGGCAACAACAAGTACACGGTCGGGGAAGACCACGAACTCGTCTCACGCGAGTATCCACTCTTTCCTTCAATTGTGATGGAACGGCTTTGATTGGGGGAACAGATACGTGTGCTTTCACGTCTTCTCGACTGTTTTGTTACGACTTCGATTTGAGTAAAATAAATGATGAAGCTGCAGGCGAAGCTCCTCCAATCCACGCGATGCGCGCTTACGATATGCCAAGTAATGGCACATCGCCGCGTGCTACGCACACGCATGATGTAGATGTAACAAAATTCAGTAACACGGACCCGCGCACCTTCATATCGGGAAGTTCGGATGGATATGTAATATGTTGGCGAATGCCGCCGAAACCCGCAGATGGTGATGGGATGATAGCGTTGTCGACGAAAAATGCGAGCGTCGATAAACGCGTGCGATGTGTCTGGAAAACGCAATCTGAATGTTGGAGAGAGATGTGTATGGATGGAAATGGCGATATTCAAAGGCCATTTGAAGTTCTTCAAGCGGTCTGGACGAAAGATGATAAATACGTTATCGCTACATTTGCCAACGCGATGCGTACAGCTGAGGGCGACGGTGCATCCCCGTCGGTAGAGTTTTTTCATTCGCATTCTGGAGAGTCGGGAAGGAATCTTCGGGAAGGAATCATTGGATATAATAGTCATGAGAAAACCATTGTCACTCTCGAACCGCATCCTTTTTATCCAGAAATCTACTTAACGGGAGGTTACGACGGTCGAATAGAAATGCGATGTATCGGTGGTTTGACGAAAGCCATGCGAACGTTCCGTCCAGAATTTAATGGCATTAAAATCGTGGAGTTGCACTGGAATCCGGATGGGTTATCGTTTGTAGCTTCAGATGTAATTGGTAATTGCTATCTGTTTGGCGTCGGTGATAACAAACGCTACTTAACGCAGAAAAAAGAGCAGTTTTTCAGCGTCGAGTTTGTCCCAGAATCTGCCATCGCGCGAGACGAACACGGTGTCGCGAGAGTATACCAGGATCCTCCCGCTAATCTGGTTTATGGCGAGACCCTTTTTGAGCGCTACAGTTTCGGATCAGAAGTCCTGTGCGATCAAATGGGCGATCCGTACTCGGCTCCTTTCGTGGATGCGTTCAAGAAGGGTGAAAATCTTGAGAAGTATTTTTGTGCTATTCCTCCAAACCCGTCTGAGCGCGAATTTGAAGGTGTGTGGAACCGACGAGACGGATGTCAACACTCATCGATGGTACAGTTGATGATATCGAATCGATACAACCTAAATGAATTCGTTTTGGGGGACGATCCGGTATTAGAAAACGACGACGAAGTGGACGATCCAGACGACGTGGAGAGAGATCCGGACATTATAATATCAGATGATGACGACGATGACGACGATGAAAACGAGAACGACGCTGCCATGGACGATTTAAGAGGATTGGAAGATTCAGAGAACGCAAACGCCTCCGACGACGACGAAGACGACGATTGGGGCGTAACCACTCGGCGTAGAACGCGAAGGCGCCGCGCCGATAATAGAGTTCGCATTGAGGCGGCTGAAAACAGACGCCGTTTGCGAAGAGCTGGCCGAAGATCGTACGTCGAGTCCGAGACGGATACCGACGAGGAAGAAGAGTACGAAAGTGATGGAGATGCCGAAGACGAGGAAGAAGAGGCACGACTGCGAACGAGACGACGTCAGAATAGTCAACAACTCAACTCAGAGTCAGAGGAAAATGAAGCAGAAGAAGAAGAAGACCGTCGCCCAGGGCGCCTCACGTTCGTCATGGGTCCTGCTAAACGTTCCGATCAATGCTTCAGTTGGTTATTACGCGAATTTCAGGGATATGGCTGTTACGTTCCACAACTCGGTGACTCGGTCATGTACATCCCCCAAGGTCACGAAGAGTTCCTCGATGCAATGGAGGATACTCTCTCATGCCGCGTTTGGGAAGAGAAAGAGGATGTTCGATTCTGCGAACCTTGCGTCGTCTCAGATTTGAAGTATATCATCAACACGAGTAACGGAAGTAGAATTACGGATGCCCCATACGAGACGATTTGTGAAGTGACGTTACGATTCGCAGACCCGCGAAGCGCAAACTTCGGGGAAACGTTCTCACTGAAACTTCCGAGGTTGTCCGTTCCGGATTTTATCGTTTGCGTGGACAGATTTACAGACGCTCGCGAGCAGAAATGGAAAGCGAACGATCAAAATGTTTTCTGTCTTTGGGATTGGGAGATTGAAGATGAGGAACATCCGGGTAATTTCGGCACATGGTGGCACGGCGAAATCTCCTCGGTTGTGAAAAACGAAGGTCGATGGCGCGGCTCGCCGTGGAACAACTTACGCATCACGTATTCCAACCAAGCGAATGAAACCGTCACGCACTGTTTCTGGGAGCTATTTGACGCGGACGATAAATTGCGCTGGCGTCGGGCAGCGGAAGCGAGACAGCGCAATCGAGCGAGCGATTGTCTTCTCGGACCCGCTTTATCTACCGAAGTCACTCGCGCGCTCACGCAAAAAGTTGAAAAACTCATCGCCAACGATAGGTTCCTCGCGTACGTCACGGACGCTTCGTGCGACGACGTTTACCTTCGCGAGAGTTTGGGCGTAAACGCAAACTATTGCAAAATTGTTCCGCTTCCGATGTCCCTGGAACGGATAAAACACCGACTCAAAGGTCGATACTATCGTCAACTCGATGCGTTCAAATCCGACGCCGAGTTGATATGGACCAACGCTGCCTTATTCCACGGTCTTAACTCGAGCTTTGAAGCCGTCGCGAAGGAAATCAGAGACGAACTGTTGAAAGACGTCGACGAAAACGACTTTGTCGCAGAGACGCACGAAATTCATTTGAACTTTCCGAGTTACGGCGTCATTAAGAAAGAGAAGAAGAGCGAAGAAGAAGAAGAAACAGCAATGGAGAATGAAGACAGAGCGAGAATGATTTCGGAAGAAACGAAAGCAGAGGAGGAGAAAGAAGAAGAACAACAACCGACTTCGCGACGAACCACTCGAGCGAACGCTTTGACGACGCCTCGAGATTCGCTCCCTTCGACGACCCAAAGGTCTTCCTCGCGACTCAGAAGAGGTAGCAACAGAAGATTTTGCTCCGCTTGAACATGTTGTAATATTGTAATATTGTTATATTGTTATACATTTTTTGAACGCTTAGATTGCCATTCTTTGTTGAATTCCTCATTTTCGTCTCTCTGTTACAACTATTTAATCTATGTGTGTATATCTAATCGAATGTTAGTAAAGTAGTGTTTAGTAATGTTAGTGTTCGTAAAGTATAGTATTCTTCGCTCGTGTTCTTCTACTCGTTATGATTTAAGCTTACTCGTATTATATCTCAAAAGTTTTTCCAATTCATCCGTATTCTTGATGATTTAGTTCTCAACATCATCTTCTTATTCGGTCCTCTCTCGGAGAGAGGTGTAGTGGGAGTCTTTACAAAATAAGTGTAACGTTCTCTCCGCCGTTCCGTTCAAATTTTGTACGAGGATCGGAGAACCACCGTAGACCTGTATCTGAACGCCATACAAGTTTGCGGCGGCTTGCAATGTAATATCGTCGCCCCAACCGAACGATGTATTTGGCAAAGGCCCTCTGCGTAACTCGGCGATGTACGCTGTCCACATCTCCCCTTGGTCCATGTCAGCTTGCGACCGCATACCAGTTTCCACTTCGTATTCCGCTAGGTCTGCAACGCGTAGCATATACAGGCCTTCTATATATCGCTCAGAGTTATTCTCCATTTCACTAATGACCTCTTGTCGGACTACTTCGTGATCGTCCTGGTTCCCGTACATTTGATCGGCAATGGCGCGAAACTGGCAGTTGCCGTCCGCGTCAATGCGAATTGAAGTAAACCTCGGAGGGTAAGAGGTAGAAATAGGAGCAGGAGGAGGAGGAGGAGGAAGAAGAGAAGGAGCAGGAGGAGCAGGAGAGAAGAAGGAAGTGATCGTACGATGATTGAAATAATCATTCATCGCGATCTCAGCGTTCCTGGCAACTTCACTTAAACCAAGTTCGGACTTGATTTTCATCAATATTGTGTTTGCAAACGCTTTCTTCTTCTCAGTCGTGTTCCAGCAAGCTCTGCCGTCGTCGAAAAATTTTCGGATCGACTCAAGTTTGATAAAGTTATAAGAAGAAGCTGACACTTCTTTCTTATTTCTGTTATAACAGGACGAGCACCGGCGACGAAAGGTTCCCCGCCTTTTGTCGATGATCAAACTAACCTCGCGCTCACAGCTGCGGCCACAGGCGTTGCATACAAAACCAGGCGGAATTTGCACCGTTCCCCGATCCTTCGCCTTTTTTTTGATCCCATTCTGAGCCGGATGCAACGTTCCTTCCGCCTGGTGGTTTCGCCAAAACGCTCGCGAACCAACCTGCGCCGGATGCAACGTTCCTCCAACTTGGTGATTTTGCCAAGACGCTCGCACAGCTTCCGATTGTCGAGCGCGAATCATCTCGCGCGTCGCTTCAACTTCGGCTTCTCCCACTCTCCCCTGACGCAAATCCTCACCTGCACCTTCTTTGCCGCCTAAGAAAGAAACCAGCGCACCGAAAGCGTCGTAATCTTCCTTAAACAGTGCGCGCGGCGCACTTGTGGTGAACAGACTCAGGTGCGGCGAGTCGAAATGAAACGTCCACGGCATTCGGACGTTCGTGTAGCCTTGATTGTTGGCGAACGTGCGAACGTGCGCTCCAAATCCAGCAACTTTTTTCGGTTCGCCCAAACACCCCAGTTTCGCTTTCGTTAACTCGTTAACAAAAGAAATCACTTCTTTAGGAATTCCAGAGAGGATTCTTCGTCCGTGGTCGTGCGGCGCTGCCCATGGCACGATGTTCGTCACCACGCAATCGAACAAATTCACGCCGTAGTACCATAAGAGGTTCCACACCGTCGCGCGTAACCCGTCCTTTTCTAAATCACTCCGAGCAGCCAACAAGTTCCCGCCTAAATTGTGATCGGCTGTTTCAAAGTGTCCAAAGACGAGAGCGTCAAAGTTGCGCAGCCGCTCTCCGTTCTCGTCCCACTCTCCTTCTCCTCCGCCGGGAAGAGCGGTTTTCGTGCACGAGAGCGGTTTACCGATGACGCTTGATATGAGATCTTCGACCAAGTTCTCGAGAAGAGTGGTAAACTTTTCATACTTTTCCTTGTTCGTCCCGAAGCTTGCATCAATTGACGCTTTTTTCTCGAGCAACTCTTCAAAGAGACGTCCTTCGTCTCGATCGAGTTCTCTCACCCTACGCGAAATGAAAAAAATTTAGAAAAAAGGAAAATACGCGGAAGAACAAAAGAGGTACCTTTTTTCCGGGCGTTCTTTCTTCTTCGCCCTCTTCGCAGAAGCGCGAGATGTAGCTTCCCTCTGGTTCGACGCTTTTCGTTTGGGTTTACCCGTTCCTTCACCCATACCTGTCTCAATGTATTCAGAATCCGAATCTCTTTCGTCGTTTGAAGGCACGTATTCCTCGTCGTCGTCCACGTTCGCGGTATTCATATCGCCCGTCGTCGCACCGCCCACATCGACGCTGTAGAGAAAGGGGAAAGTAACTCAGTTTTTTAATTTTTTCAGACAAAAAAAACAAAAAAAAACTCTCTTCTCTCTCTCTCCTTTTGTTGAAGAAGAAGAAGAAGAAGAAGAAGAAGAAGAAGAAGAAGAAGAAGACAGAACACTTACGTGAAGACATTTTCTTCGACTCGGCGTCGCAGACCGACTTCCGTGACTTTATCCGATGGGCGCGTTTCGTTAGTCGGCGGTTTTTCGTCATCATTAGTCGCCGAAGCTTCCGCGAATAAAGCAAACGTTCTGAGCGAAGTCGAAGAAAAAGAGTTGAACGAAGAAAAGTCGTTCGTAACTTTTCCGTTTTCACGCTGTTCTTGCATACCGGTTAATACTACTAGTATAACCGATATGAAGATCAGAGTGCAAGTCTTCATGCTCATGCGCATTTACTTGTTGTGGTGAGTAGACGTTTGATTCTTTGTGTGTTAAGTGACTTTTAAACTGCGCGTGTAAAACTTTTTTATTTTTGTCGCGATTTTCGTCCTTCAAACTAACAACATAAGTTTCACACAAATTTTTCCTACAACGCTCCTCTCTTCTGCAACAAATAATGAACGCTTTGATAAGGAAAAAAAGCGCAAAACGAGAGATTGCAACAAAACGTCACCAACGCCGGCCTCTTTCTCATCATCATTGAAGAAGAAGAAGAAGAAGAAGAAACAAACAAACGCGGCGTGTACAGCTAGTAGTAGAAATAGGATTCAGCATCTCGAAAAGAGAGCGCCGCTGCTCTGCGTGTAAAGTAATACTGCTAACGATGATGATAATATACAAACGACGAACTCTTTCTTTCTTTCTTTCTCTCCCCCAGCCGCGCTATTAGTATTAATACGTCCTCCCCCCTCCCCCCGTTATCTCCCCGGCGGCTTTCTTGTGGTAAAACAAGTCCGTCTTGGCGCTCCCTAAGTTTATAATCTTTGGACACCCGTCCCTGTCCTTCTCCTGTATCACGCACCCTTGACAGTAATACGCGTCCGAGACCCCAACTGCGCTGCATATGACGCACCTTCCTTGATTGGAGCCGTAATTGCACTCGTCGCACACTCTCACGAGCGTCGAAGGGCGGACGTAGGAATCGCAAATCACGCATTTTCCGTCGCACTTTTCGCAGAGCCGACCGATGGCAATGCCGGGCATTTTTCGGCACATGATTAAGTCTGGGTGGTGTTTCGCCATTTTGAGATCGAGAGCGCGTCACCACGACCAATATGTGCGAGCGTGCGAGCGTGTTGTGTGTGCGTTGTACTTCAAAAGTTGCGTATAAAAATGGCGAATTTGGGGAAAGTCTTCAAAGACTCACACTGCGAACGAGACGACGACGACGACGATGCTCGCCTCTAAAGCACCACCAATACCACCAAAGACAAAGCAAAAGCACCCTTTTTCGACGATGCGCAAGAAACACCACCATTCGCGAAGAAGTGCGGCGTTCTCGTGCTGTTCCGATGATGCTCATCATCACTCTCGAAGACAGAGCAGGAGGACGGTTGTGTTCACCGCCGTCGCTGCGTGTACGCTCTCGAAAACAAAGACAGTAAATGAAGACGATAAAGGAGCGGCGTGGGCGTACGAGGACGAGAAAACAGTCCCCGCGCACCAAACGGAGGACATGCCACCGGTAAAGTATAAAGAGTACGTGGATTACGACCGCGGGTTTTCGATGAAAGTTCCCGAGGATTGGCTGATGGATACACCGAACGGTGTTTTGGAGAGAGAGTTTCATCCGAGAGCGGAGTACGGAGGAAGACGGTGCACAGTTATCGTGAATCCAGTTGGGAAAGTGGAAAGTAAGAGCGACGGTGGGCGCGGTATTCCAAAGCTGAGAGACTTAGAGATGGAGGAATACACATCGGCGGAGAAGTTGGGCAAGACGAGAGCGAACGACTTTGCGCCGTTGGAGGGCGCCACGGGAGGCGCGAAAGCGGCGACATTTTTAGTCAAAGCGGAAGAAAAGGAAGACGGCAGCTTGTATTTTTACGAGTGGAGGAGTCAAGCGATGTTGAACTTCCACTTTTGGGAGGTGGCGGTGTTAGGTCCGGGCATGAGAGGATCCGGGAGAAAGTTAGGGAGGAGAGACGTCGTTTCGGTGAAATGTCAAATGCCGGAGGACGGCATGACGCCGGGAGACGTTGAAATCTTCGAGACTATCACGCAGAGTTTAAAACTGTTGCCATTGGAAGAGGTGACAGTTGACGATGAATTTTGATGATGCTTGTATTAGTTGCTAAAATTTAAGTAGTAGTTTTAAATTGCCGCCTGTTCTATATAATATTACATTATGCCGTGTGTACTTACGTAACACCTATTTTACTCTTCTCTCGCCTCGATTACGAATCAACTCCGCGTCCTTTTCTATACCTTCTAACCGTAAAACATCCACCAACCGCAGCGCTTCCTCCAGTCGTTCCTTTAACTTTCTCTCCCTAACAATCATCTTTTCCCTCAACAACTCGAATCGTTCTCCGTTCCTTAACATTCGATTTTCCTTTTCCAGCTTTTCGCACCGCTCGCGATGCGAATCCCGCTCCTCCTCCATCTCCGTCGCTTTCCTCATCCACGTTTCCACGGAGTCATACACCTGCTTCACGTACGCCTCGTTCTGTTCCGTTCTGTTCGTTATATCTTTCATCGCGCGTTCGCTTTCTTTCTTCGCTTTCTTCAATTCCACTCGCAACGTCTGCGAAAGCCTTCGCTCGTGGACAACTTTAGTTCTCATCTCTGCAACGAAAGCACTCTCTCGCGAATCGAACACGTCTCGCGCGCAGATACTCGCGCCATCGCTCAAAGTCTTCTCCTCTTCCTTTTCCTTCTTCTGGGAAAGGAAATAGCTCCTGACGTTCGCCATCAGTTTCTCCACGTCCACTTTTCTTTCCTCTTCTCCTCCTCCCGAACGGCTTTCCCGAAGCAACTTCGTGGTCGTTTCAAACGAAATCTCTTGTTCGGTATACGGCCACAGTTTGCGTATCTCGTACCGCGAGTACTGGTGAGAAGCTTTCTGTGCTCCCAAATGTACCTCTATCGCCGTTTGGAGACGTTTGACGAGTCGGTCGATCTCCGTATTCATCTCTCAAACGCGTCTCGGGAAGTGTTTCGTTTGGGGAAATTCGTACGTTTCTTCACTCTTTCATACGCGCGCAAATATGATGGTCGCTCCTGTTTTCTCCTCCTGTTTTCTCCTCCTCTTCTTTGCGTTAGCACCTTTGGCGAAGGCGCAACTCCACCACCAACACTTCGGAGGAGGAGGAGGAAAAGGAATACCCGAGGAAGCGAAAGCGGATGAATCCGTCATGAGGAACCAACGCGTCCTGGGAACGAGAATAGAACGAAGTTTAAGATGGAATTCGAGAAGCGCGACGGCGAAACAAATATGCGCGAGAAACAGACACGGAGCGGAATGGAGCGGCTTGTTGAACAGAGCGGATAAGTTTATCGAGGAATTGAACCAAGAGATGGACGGGGGGGGAGGTCACGTGACGTTTTACGACTCCGCGCTAAACCGGCCGGTGTTTGCAGTGACCAAACGACCTCTGTCGCAGTTTTTGGAGGAAAGCGTCAAGCACGGATGGCCATCTTTTCGGGCGGAAGACGTCGTGTGGGAGAACGTGAGGATATTAGACGACGGCGAGGTGGTGACGAGAGATGGTTTACACCTCGGGCATAACATTCCAGACGAGAAAGGAGCGAGATTTTGCATCAACCTCGTGTGCGTCTCCGGTTTCGCGCCGGAGAGATAGACATAGTGATGATGATGATTTGTATAAGATTGTAACAATAATAATAATAATAGTGACTGCGTTGCTCAGCTTTTCTCAATCATCCGCTCGAGACCGCTTGGCAATCCGGTTGACCTCCGTCGTTTTTGCAGGAACACTCGGCTTCGACTTTACACTCGCAAGACGCGTCGCATACCATCAAGTTATTCTCCACCATGTACTCGTGGAACCCATGACTGGGTAACAGCGCCATGAACGTAAACTCATTTCCTCTGACGTACTTTGCAAACGCTCCGTTGGCGGACCATTCCCCGTCGATTCTCAAAAACACCGCCTCTTTTCCTCTCTGGTCTCTATCGCCGACCAAATACACGTAAAAGCCCAAATCTTCAAACCTTTTCGCGATTTGAAACGTACCATCAAACACCAAACTCGCAATCTTATTCGTCTTCAACATCGTCTTCCCTCCTTCCAACATAATATCCGCCGCCGCCTTATCCACGTGCACTAAACTAATCGCGTGATTGATGCAAAAGCCCAACTTCAAACCGACTTCGCTGGAGCACCACTCCCCGTCCGGCGTTTTCGTCTCCAAATCGATAAACTCCGTAACCTTCGCCCCGTACGCGTGCGTTTGCTTCTTCCCAACATCTATCGTCTCTTTCTTCTTCTTCTTCCCAATCAAAACGCCCATGTGATTGTACGCCTTCTTCGCCTGTCGATTATCGATCAACATCTGTTTATCCGTCTCGTACAACCTCACGTCGCAATTCTCCTTCCTATTACTCGCCAACATCTCGCTGTGCACCCTACCCGCAAACGCTCTCCCTTCCGGCGTCGTCCCGACCAAACTGATAATCCTGCACTCTCCCTCGATCGTGTTGCTCTTCGCGAACGCTTGCACCGCTAAATCTGCCGGCACTTTCTTCGCGCCGAACGTGATTCTCCCTTTCTTATTCGCTTTCGAGACCACCCCGGAGTCTTTCGCAAACGACGGTAAAAAGTCGCAGTGCTTATTCCTGGAATACTCCAACTGCGCGTGTTTCATGCTCTGGTCGCAGGTTGGACTTGGAGGACTGGTCGGTGGCATAGGAGGGGCGATCTTACCGAACAAAGGTGAATTCCCCGCGTCCATCTTGTGCGCCATGCGTATCGCGTCGTACACGCTTTTCGCTGGATTTTTCGGATACTTCTCCGCCAACGCGTAACATTTCGGTAAAATCTTATGCAAACTCTCCTCCGTGATGTGCCCGGACATTTGCGCGGCGATCAACCCAGTTTCGCACTGCGCCACCGGCTCTGCCACGTTCCCGAGTTTGTCCGTGAGATTTAATCTCGGGTTCAGTTGTAAACCGTCTCGGTGCCAAAAGAGGTGGACGAGCGAGAGAAGGACAAACGGGATCCAAAATGGACGCAAAGTGTGCGCGAAGAACTCGCGCGCGCGGAACCCGAAAACGGCCATTCTTAGCGTTAGTATTTCCTTTCGTTGTCGTCAGTCTTCTAGAGGACTTTGTCTTCTTCTTCTCAGTCTTTTTAGGAGTTTGATACTCGCTCGCTCTCGTTTCTACAAGAAGAGACAAGTTCTTTATTACAAGGAGGAAGAAAAAGTGAAGAAAATCGAGAGAGAAACGCCGAAACGCGAAAGCGTTCGAACGCGATCTCCTAAAGCGAAGAGGAAAGGAGGAAGAGGAGGAGGAATCAACGATGCATGGTCTGTGCGATAATGTACACTATTCAACGCGTTTCTACTTCAATCATCGAATGACACGAGACATAATTATTATTTAGCTAAAAGCGGGTAGCGCTTCCTATTCATCGGGCGACGTTGCAGGCGCATGTTGTCGGTGCGTTTGTTATTTCTGGTCCGTTTACCTTTGGTGTTTACGCCCCACGGCGATACGGATTGATTGCCACCTTTCGATCGGCCTTCGCCGCCACCGTGGGGATGGTCGATCGGGTTCATTGCGGTACCGCGGACGGTTGGACGGACGCCTTTCCATCTTTTCGCCCCGGCTTTGCCCATGTTGGTGTTTTGGTGCTCGCGGTTGGAGAGGACGCCGACGGTGGCGACGCATTTGGACGGGACGAGGCGGAGTTCACCGGAGGGGAGTTTGATGGCACAATAGCCGTCGGCGCCTTTTTTAACCAACGTGGCTGAGGCACCGGCGGAGCGCGCTAAAGCGCCGCCGCGACCGGGGACGAGTTCGACGTTGTGCACGATGGTGCCGATGGGCATTTCCGAGAGCGGCATGGCGTTACCCGGACGAACGTCGATTGCAGAGGAAGGATCACGACCGTCCGCGGGTTGACCACCTCTCGAAGAAATCACGTCACCAGCTTTCGCTCCATCCGGTGCTAAAATATACCTCGGTTTAATACCGTCCGGATAATCCACCAAAGCGATTCTCGTCGTTCTGTTGGGATCGTATTCAATCCTTCTAATCACTCCGTTCACGCCAAACAAATCTCTCTTAAAATCAATCACGCGATACAAACGCTTGTGACCACCACCTTTATGCCACACCGTGATTCGTCCGTGATTATTTCTCCCCCCACTCTTCGTTAACCCTTTCGTCAACGCTTTCAAAGGTTTACCTTTCCATAACTTCGATCGATCCGTGATGACGCGACCGCGGAACCCGGGCGTGGTTGGTTTATACGCTTTCAATCCGGCTTCTTTCATTTGCGAGAGCGATTTGGCGTACGTGCGGACTTGAGTGCCTCTAAACATCGTCCGCGGCGCGATGGAGTACGTATCCTTCTGCCAGACTCTTTTCGCCGTCTCGAGTGATGCGCCACCGCCGCCGCCGCTCCAACGACACGTACCGCTCAAGCTCTGCCTCGTTTGACTCCTACCAAAGTCCACTTTGCCACCGAATCTGATCTTCTCTCCGCCGCTCAAAGCGTCCTTTCGCGGAGAGAAATGCGAAGAAGAGGAAGAGAAAGGAGAGGACCAAAACCGCTTTAAGGTGGTGTTGTTGTCGCTGTTGCTCGTGCCGTTCAAAAAACCACCCCTTTTCGAACACGACGCGAATACATTCGATGCGGCGCGAGAAGACATTTGCATCATCGAACGCGCGCGATGTTGTTCTCGTTGTTGTTCTCCTTCGAGCGTCGTCGTTTTTGCCATCTCCCGCGCCGAGGCGAGCAATCTCCGAATCGCAAACCGTGACGATGATCGCGAAGTTGCTGCTGATGGCGACATGATGAGTACACTTCTTCTTTCGCGAAAGAAGCCGTCGTCTTTAAGTAACAAAGTTGTGAGGGGTTTTCCCGATGAGGACAAGATGTGGTGGATGTAAATAAATACGCTGGATGATATACTAGTAAACGTTACAACCGCCTCCTTAAATAGAAGCATAAATAGAAGCATAAAAGCGTCATCGACTGTTCTCCCTTCCGTCCTCGAGTTCTTTTATTTCGAGTCCTTCTACTCCTTCCGTCGTCGTTAACAACTCTTTGTCGCTTTTCGCGCTTGCGTAGACGTGCTGACAGACTCTGAGAAACTGAAACGAGACCATGAGCGTCCAGACGTGATTCAAGGTCATGCTCGCGCTTCCTGGCGAGTATAGTTTCATCCACGCGGCTAAAGCGACGGTGAGGAGGAGATTGAACATTTGGGTTTTGCCGACGTATTTGGCGCCGCCCATGCCTATGCGGATGCCGTCGGCGGCGTAGGTGAAGGAACTGACGCCGACGGAGGCGACGACGTACGGTTTGACCGAGGCTAAGGATTTCACCAGTTCGGGTTCGATGAGGTTGAAGTGACCGGCGGCGGAGATGGTGATGGAGGCGACGCAGCACAGGATGATCGCGGAGAGAATGGCTAAGCAGAAGAGGATGCTGCGCATCCAACACGCTTCAATTTTGTTCGTTTTCAGTTTTTTGGGTAGGAGGACGGTGCCGAGCGTGAACAACGGTTCGATGAGGTAACAGACGAAGAAGTATATATCGAGCGCGTATTTGTTGCTCGCAGCGGCGATGACACCTATTTGCGTCGCCAGCGCGGTGCACAAAGTATAGACCAGCATTCGCGAGGCGGAACCGCAGAAAAGCCAGAGGGTGGAATCGGTGACGTCGGACTTGTTGAGAAGGTTAATCGCTTTCATCAGCAGTTTCGGTAAATCTTTGGAGCTTCGGCGAACGGTCTGGGAGATGTTAAAGAAGCCTCGATTGTTCGCGCTGACCAAGAGAAATCCAGCCGCGACGAGTTGTCCTACACTCATTGCGGTACCGGCACCGATAACAGAAGCCAAACCTCCGTAACTGGGATGAATCAACGCGACTTGAAGAACCACCGTCGCTAACATGGCTAATCCAAACGCGCATAATGGCGTCATCCCGTCTCGTTCACCCATGTACGCGCCCTCAAAGGTCACGCCGACGGCGAAGAAAGGCAATCCGAAACATCGAATGGCCGTGTATAATCTCCCGAGTCTCAAAGCTTCACCAGATACGCCCAATATTCGCATCGCCGGCGCGCACATGAATTGCATCGCGAGCGCGAACGCGATGCCTAACCCAAACGCGGCTAACACGCTCGCTTGCACAATTTCTCTCGTCTCTTCGGTGACCACGAACTCTTGATTCCCTTGTTGTCGTCGTTGACTCATTTCCTTTTCTTCTTCTTCTTCTTTTTCTCCTCCTACCTCGTCCAACTCATCTAACGAAATCAAACTCCTCGCCGCGCTCGCTTCGCTCACCGCCGTCGTCACCCCGACGCTCAACGCGAAACACACCTCCTCGATCAACCAAAACATCACCGACGACGGCGCGATGGCGGCTAAGTACACCATGCCGACTCTCCCAACCAGTAAGCTTTCCGTGCATCCAATCGCCGGTTCGCACAAAACGCTCAGCAACGAAGGCACCCCGAGTATATAGACCGAGCTGATTATTTTCATCAGCGTTGGTTTCCCTAAAGTCTGCCAAACAACCGAGATGCCTTCTTTCTCATCCGTCTCGTCGTCCGCGCTCCTTCTGTTCGTCCTCCAATTCTCCGATTCGGAGGACCCCTCGGCGGTGGTCATCGCGCGCGAGAAAGGAGAGGAGGAAGCCCCGGCGATGACGACGGAGGCGTCGCGCTTTGTGTTGACAGCATTGGACATCATCCTCGTCACCGGCGGCGCCAGCGAGGCAGTCGTAACGGTCTTTCTCCTCCTCCTCCTCCCCCTAAAACAAGAACAACATAAACAACAACGCAAAGAAGGAGCACTACTACACGAGGAAAACGAGCACGCGTTGATGTCATTCATCATACTCGCAGTATTCGGTTCCCTTTGTCTTCTTTGTCTTCGTCTTCCTCCTTGGTGTTGTTCCCGATGAGGAGGAAACGACGGGGAATAATTTAACATCAACTCGGGGGTGCGAAGAGTCACTCAGAGGAAGGTAATGATGCACCGAAACTCGAATCAAGATGTACTGCGTGCACAAAATCCATGCGGTTCGGATGTGGAAATTCACTTTCGACGACTCGCGCTTTAAATGTGGCGGAAAGAGAAGCGTATTCCGGCGGGTAAAACTGAATCCTCCTCTCAATATTCCCCTAACGAGAGTCACGAACTTAATTGTGAAGATTCGCGACGAGCGATAAAAATACGCGCGACTTTACTCTACGTGGACACTATACAACTACGAACTATTCTCAGTTTCCCATCTCTCTCGTCTTTGAGCTTTTGGATTTCTCCTTCTTTTCTTTCTTCTCTCTCTTCTTCTCTTTTTTGCGGCGGCGCTTCTCTTTCTTCTTCTTCGCGCTACTCTTTTTACGAGTACTCCCGCGAGCGTTCTCGTTCTCGACTTTGTCTCCTTTGACGACGTCGTCCATCCGAGCGCCGATTAAACCTCTCCCTCTTTTCGTTTTGCTCAGGAGCAAGAGCTTTCGTATTTTATCCTCGATGTCGTCGTTTTCGTTTTCGTCGTCGTCGTTTTCGTCGCTCGAAGATGAAGACGACGACGACGTCGAGGCTCCTCCTCCTCCCGCGCGTCTTCTCTTCTCGTTCGTTTCCTCCTCTTGGTCTTCGCTTCGTGTTCGCTTCTTCGTCCCGGGCGTCTTCATCTGTTGTTGTTGCTTTTTCCTCCCACTTTTACATGTCGAGGGTGTCTTCATCACCGCGTCTTCCTTTTCCTTCGCTCGATATAAACCGTTCGCGTCGCGATATCTGTTCGCGTGCGCGCAGTTCGCGAGCGTCGACGCGAGAAACCGTTTGTTGATTTCCAATTTGATTTTTGAATTTGCTCTTTGTTGATTTAATTGTTGTTTAGAATGAAGTTGTTGTTTCATCAGCATCGATTGCATCATCCTCTTCGTTTCGTCGAACTCTGAATCATCGTCGCGCGTGGTGGTCAAGTACCGAGCGGTCGCGTCGAAGAGTTTTCGCGTCGCCATTTTGTGGTGTGTTCTCTTTGTGCGCGCGAGAATGGAGAATTGGACTTTAAACTCAATTCGAGAGTTGTTTATTAGATACGAATGTATCGTCATTTATGTGCGAAAGGTACACGCGCGCAGAAATGCACAAAACGCGAAAGAGATGAGAGAGCAAATGTCGACTAAAAGTAACGATGGAAAAGGGAAGATTCCAACCGCGGAGGATTTCGTGGAGAAATTCACCGAGAAAACCTCCGAGCAGATGAAAAGTTCTCTCATCATCGTCGCGAAATTCGCGCAAATGTTGTACGGGAAGAAGTGCGACCAATCCATCGCGGGCACGTGGACGCAAGTGTCTCGCGTTCCATCCTCGACGACGACTGTTTCTGACGAAGATGAAAAAACGACGGACTCGCTGTGCCCGTTGTTATCTGGTTTAGGCGCGCCCGCGTTCGTGTGCGGCATCGTGGACCGGTTGACGACAACCTTGACTATTTCGTGCACAGACGAGAACACGTTACGGGTAATTGATAAAACACCTCTGACGAAAGAAAACGTCACGGAAACTGGTCTGAGAGGCATCGGGAAAGAAGAGACGAGATGCAAGACGAAAGGCGGGAGGAAAGAGTACATGCTCTCCGGAGACGTGAAAATGGACGGGACGAACCAGTTCGCGTGCAGATTGATATCTCGAGGAGATGGATGGTGGACGATATCCGAACGCTCGTTGACGGACGAAAGCGGGAAGTATTTGCGCGAGAGGAACATATTGCGAGCGCCGGGGAAGAAAGACGTCGTCGTCGATCGATATTTCGAAAGAAGTAAGTAGATGTGAGGAGGAGAAGGTTACGTAGAAGAGAGATTTAGAATAATTTTCATCAGCTCGCGAGATTATAAAAACATTTTTCAACGTTCTAAGACCAAAACGGCTTCGCAGTGCGCGGTATGCGGGAACAGATCGACGGCTGCGGCTTTTCGCGGGCGGAAGGGAGGGCCCATGTTTTTCGTCCTCAACGCGCAGAGTTCGACGCAGTTTTGCGCCATGGACTCGGGGTTACAAGAGACGTAGACTATTTTGCGGAGTCTGGTCTCCATGCGGAGCGCGTTGAGAACTTTTTTGTGTAAACCGCACCGAGGCGGGTCGACGATGGCCACGACGTCGTCGTAGAGGAACTCTCGTTTTTGTTGTTGTTGTCGTCGTTCTTCTTCGTGTTCATCTTTGCTTCCCTCTTCCTCGTTGGTGTTTCCGGCAACTGTTTTCACGTCCTCGCCGTACTTTTTCAGCACGACGTCTAAAGTATCCTCGGCTTTTCCCGCAATCCATTCGCAATTCGTTCTGTCGTTTAATTTTGAGTTTTTCTCCGCGTCGCGAATGGCGTCTTCGACAATATCTAATCCGACAACCTTCCCAACCGAATTGGCGAGGGTTAACCCGATCGTACCAGTACCACAACACACGTCGAGCAATAACGATTTTCCGTTCGGCGATGCCCACTCGCCGGCTAAGGCGTACAGCAATTCCGCGGCGGCGGTGTTCACTTGGAAAAACGCAGAGTGCGATAAGGAAAACTTCAATCCGCACATGTGTTCACAAATAACCATCGGCTTGTTGTTCGCAGTATTTCTGTCACCAACAACAAGCTCGGACGTGTGTGCATCCGCAGCAGCCATGTTTGATACGAGTTCGTTGTGCTGACGTAATTGCACGGTGATCAAAAACGGTTCCGGTTCGAACGCGCTCGCCGCGGTTTCCATGGCGTCCCGAATACCTTTCAGCGCTTTCTCCATTTTCGCCGCTTCGAATTCCTTACCTGGATTAATTTGTACAACGACCATAACTTCCGAGTTTTCTTTTGGCGTCGGAGCGTCCAACGATAACGCGTCTTCGGCGTCGTCGATGCCATTCACAGTCACTTCAGCGTTATCATCTTCTTCATCCTCGTCCCTCTCGCCTTCTTCTAATCGAAGCCATTTGCGCCACGCTGGAGCCGCGCAATTTTGATTACTATCATTATCATTATTACTATCACTATCACCTAACATGGACGGAGCGCATCCACCTTCACGAACAATCAACAAGCGCCAAAATCCACTCCCGTTTCGCTTATCCCAACTCGGCAACGCGTCCTCTGTACCGGCGACGTCCCTGAGATACTTTTGCGCGGCTTCTTGAACGCAAATCGCCACCTTTGAAATGTTCCTACATCCAACGGGTTCTCCAATCGCCACGTTTCCTTCTCTGAATAAACCGACGTTAAACCCAATCGTCGGCTGACCTTGGTTATTATTTCCAATCGTAAACTCCGATTTGTTTCTGTATCCCTCGAGAACCGGCGAACGCACGATGCCTACTAAATCGCAACACCGTTTATTCTTCCTCGCGCTGGCGTCTTTCAACCACTGCTCGGTTTCCTCTTCTCCCTCAACATCACTTCCTTTCCCGTTGTTGTTAGTATTATTCCTCTTAAACTTCTCGTTCGCCTTCCCGACGAGTTCCGTCACCATCGCCAACGCCTTCCTCACCTTCGCCTTCTTCATTTTCAACTGTTCCGAATACTTCACGTTCCACAACGGACACACCGCGTCTCGCGCCTCCGTTTTTGCTGTTTTCTTCTTCTCCTTCTTCTCCTCGTTGTTGCTGCTGTTCTTACCGCCTTTATCTCTCGCCTCGCTCATGGTCACTTTCTTCCCGAACTTCCATCCTTTCGACGAAGCGCCACCTTTCATCATCGCTCCGCCAGCAGAAGCAGCACCGCTCTTTCCTTCCTCCTCCTTTTCCTCCTCCTCCTCCTCTCTTTGCTGCTTCGCTCGTTCCTGTAACTTTTTCAGGCAATAATCTCTCTCCTTGGGAAAGTTAAACGTCACGAACGCGTGCGTCCACCCCGAACGTTTTTTAACTTTCGTGTGTCCCGTCACGCGCATCTCGTGCAACGCGAGGCGAAAGCGTCTCTCGTCCCATCGCGAGGGAAGGCCTCGAATTAACGCGGTGCCGCCTGATCTGTTGTTGTTGTTGTTATCGTCGTCGTCGTCCTCGTCGTTGTTTTTGTTGTTTTCATTCAAAGACTTCGCCTTCGCTTCCTCCGCCGCCACCGACTCATCAACTCTCGTCCTCTTCGTCTTTTCCTCCTCCTCCTCTCCTCTCGGTCGCTTGCACGAAAGCGCGTCGTCGTCGTCCGCGGTTGCAGCGGCAGAGGGAGGCGCGTCGTCGTCCTCTTTCCCCGGCGAGATGATCATCAGGTCGATGATCTCGTCGCGTGAATCTTTTCCCGTCGTTTGCCCCGGAAAAAGCTCAAGGAGTGGAGAAGTGCGTCGTCGTTCTGAAGTTTTTCGTCTCGCGTCACTTTTGTTCGCTCGCGCGCTGACGCGTTGTCTCTCTTTTGCGCGCAGTTTGAAGAGGTATATATACAGAGAGAGAGAGCAGACGCGAGTATCGCGAACAACAGCGCGCGCGAATTGTTCAGAGAGAGAGAGAGAGAAGTCTCTCTTCGATGATGATTCGTTGTAATCCATCGCACACCGTTACGACGGGAAGACGACGACGGAAACCAACGGCGTTGCGGAATTCTCGTTCAAGAACTCTGATGAGACCACCTCTGCGAAAAGGAGGAAAAGGAGGACTCAAAGCCGCCGCGAAAAAAGGAGACGAGGAGGAAAAGGAGGACGCGTTTGCATCGAAGTCGTCGTCGGAAGACGCGTTGTCGAGCTTAGAGCAGCTCGGAATAATCACCGAAGCGAAAGAAGACGAGAAAGAAGAGGCAAAAGCGACAGTTTTAGAAGCGAAAGATGAAGATGCGACGACGGGAAGAAAAACCCCAAGCAGTGCGGAAGGAGAAGGAGGCGAAGATGATGTGAAGCTTCCGGTGCTTTTCCGGATGATTAAGAAAGGGTTTCGCGGCCCCCCGCGAGCGGGAGAAGGAGAAAAAAGCACTACGAATAATCCGCTCAATCGACCCAAGTATCAACGAGCGGAAGGCGTGACGAAGTATTGGAGTCCGTTTTTTTCTCCTCTGTCGAACATATACAACGTGCCGACGGAAGAGCCGACGGCGGCGGAACGGTTGGCTGTTTTGCACTTGTTTTTTTTCGCGGCGGACTTCGTCGCCGTGAAAACTGGAGCGAATATGGAGGGCGGGTTTTTCTTTAGTAATTTTGCGTTGTTCGCGGATGCGGTGAAGACGCAAAACGAGTGGTGGCGGTTACCGTCCGCTGCTTTGGCAGATTTTGGGTTAGAGCACGTCTTGGCGACAAACGTGTCGCTGTGGCTGATTGGGAGAGAAATCGAAACGTTGCTCGGGACGACTTCGTTTTTAGCGGTGTACTTTCTCGGCGCCACGGGAGGCGCCATCACGACTTTAGCCTTCGACGACAGCTCGAAATTAATCGCGGGAAGTTCTGGTGCCGTTTTCGCACTCTACGGCGCGATATTAACGTACACGGTCCTCAACCTCGAATCCGGATGGAACCAACGCGGCTTTACGACGCGTCTGTTTCGAATCGGCGCTTCCTCCATCGCGCTCTGTTACATAGCCTCCGAAACCGCCTCCGACGGCGCCACCCACGTCGTGAACAACTGGGATCATCTCGGCGGTTTCCTCTCCGGCATCTTGCTCGCCTACTACGGTCTGTGCCCGTTATTCTCCTCCATCCAGTTCAAACCGGGCGAGGAAAAAAACCGAGCGCAGCGACTGAATTTGGAAGATAAAACGTTAGAAGAACCGTTCGCGAAAACGAGCGCGATTTTATACGGCGTCTGCGCCAACCTCGTCGCCGCCAGCGTCGTCGTCGCCTTCAAGCGCGCGAGCGGAGTCGATGATTTTTAATCATCGTCACGATATAACGTGCGATCATCGTCGCAGTCATCATCACGGAACACACGTCGACGACGTAATGATATTAATAATACTAAAGTATACGCACCACCGCGCAAAATTTTTCATCCGTAACGGAATATCTTTCACTCTTTGGATAACGAAAACTGCGCTTCACAAATCTCTCTCTCGACGTACTACAGCGACGCACTACTACTTTGAGGCATTTTAGAATCAGACTTTCGCTGCTCTACCGTTACGAGAATGATGACGACTTTAGCGATGGTCGGTTGCACGCCTTCGACCGCCGCCGTTGCGCGACGAAGGAGCAGCGTTAGGACACGCACGCGACGAAGAAGTTTCCCCGACGACGACATCAAAACTCTTTCTTCTGTCGACACGAACGCGACCGCCACGGAAGAAGAAGAAGAAGAAGACAAAGAAGAACACAGTTTGAACAACAAGACGTCGAGGCGAGCTTTTTTTGAAGCGTCCGTTGTGTCGTCCTCAGCTTTGGCCTTCGTGCTCTCGTCGACGACGTCTTTGTTCACTTTCCCTCCCTCAGCCTTTGCGATTGGCTTTCAGAAAGAGTTGAAGCCGAAACGCGCGTCGCTGAGCGATTTGAATTTACAAACGTCCATACCGTTTCAGTTTCGGGGCGAGGAACATGCGGGCGTTCAGTTTGGAGATTCAAGAGTGGGAGACGGGAAAGAGATAAAGTCCGGGTCTTTGGCGACCATTCACTTTGACGTGAAATTGAGAGGTTTGACCGTCCTCTCGACGAGGACGGCGAGAACGCTAGGCGGGAACAGGACGGTATCGGAACCGATGCAGTTCTCGTACGGGAAGTTGCCGACGGAGTACTCGAAGGCTTTGAAGAGGAAAACGGTAAACGGTATCGGTGCAGAGGTGAGGATTGATCCGGAACTTGGGGAGTTGTATGTGGTGAAAGTGTCGCCGGACGGGCCGGCGGCGAAGGCTGGATTTAAAGCGAACGACGTGATTTTAGAGATTGATGGGACGAAAGATTTGGCGAACTTACCAATTCAAGAAATTGGAGCGTTGTTGTTGGGACCAGTGGAGACTACCGTGGACGTGACGGTACAAAAAGGTGGTTCGCGCGCGGGACCGAACTCGCCGGTGGAAAAGTACACGTTAACGAGAGAAGCGACGATGATCGTGCCTAAAAAACAAACCGCGAACGCAAACGTCGAAGGCGGTGGGGGGTTATTTAATGGCGAGACTGGACCGGCGATACCGCCGGTGGTGTACGTTCCGGGTGCTTTAGAAGGTATGAAAGTTGGCGGTCGCAGAATTATCAAAACGCCGGCGGATTTAGGCTACGCCGACCAAGGCGAAGGCGAGATCCCTCCCGGGAGCGAGATTATCGTCGAGGTCGAGTTATTAGACGTGAAAGATGCCGCGTGATGAAATATCATACCGCCGGTATGTAGAGAACGTTTTAAAACGAATAATGTGTAAAAAAGTACTTACTACTAACCCGCCGCGCAAGAGGAGAAAGATTTTTTTTTACGTTGACCTTTTGCGAGGATCCAAAAATAGACGCACGCTCCACAATATAAATACTCTTTGAAAAGAGAGGAATCGATACCCACGCGCATTCGATACGCCGCTCACGAGTACTAAACCCAATCGATCGATTGCCGATTATTCGAGCGCCTTTCGCGACACGACATGCCCGCCGCCACGTCGTCGTCGTCATCGAACAACAACAACACCGGGAAGAAGAAAAAGAGTTCCGAAACCACCGCCAAGAAGACGAAAGGAGGAAAGAAAGAGCGCGCTTCGTCGTCTTCCTCTTCTTCAAAGTCGGCAAAGACGGGAGGAGAGCATTCCTCTTCGTCGTCGTTCGTCCTTTCCGAACTGCAAACGAAAATCGTAAGATTGGAAACCGAACTCGCGAAAGAAGCGGCGTATCGAAACCACGCGCAGTTGGAACGAGACAAAATAAACGCGTTTTGGGAGATTTCTAAACGAGCTTTGGAGCGAAGCGAATCGATCGCGCGAGAGTACGAGAGACGCATCGATGACGTGGAAGATGAAGCGGACGTTCGAGTGCGAGCGAAGGTGCAACAGATTAAACACGAGCAGAAAGAAAACGAAGGGAAGGTTGACCTTTCGCGCGCGGAGAGTACCGAGGCGATCAGGGAGGCGAAGAGCACGTTCGAGAAGAGAGTGGAGGAGATGAGAGAGAAAATACGCAAAGAAGAGAGGAAGATTGCGGAGAGGGAGGTGAAATGTCAAGAAATGGTGAGGAAAAGCGAGATTGAGCGGATGAAAGAGATTACGAAGTTGCGCGTGGAGTTTGAGGAGAAGAGGGAAAAGGAACGCGAGGTCGCCGCGAGGAGGGAGAGGATGCACTTCGAAAAAGCAGAGCAGACTTTAGCGGAGACAGTGGAACGATTGACGAAGAGCAAAGAGAAACAGCTTGACATTTTAGAGAAGGAAAGCGAAGAGCACATGAAGAAGACAGAACTGTATTATCGAGGGTTGAAGGAATCCGCCGAGGCGAAGACGGTGGAGTTATCCGCGAGAATCGCAGAGTTGGAGAGGAGGGTGTACCACGCGGAAACGGAGGCAAAGCGAGCAAAAGCGAAAGCCGAGGCTTCCGAAACGCCCGCAAAGCTCGCCGAGGCAAAGGCGGAATGCGAGGAGAAGAAGCGAATTCGCGCCGAGAGGAAAGTCCAACGCCTCGATTTCCTCGAAAAATCGATTAAAACGTGCGAAGAGAAACGAGAGGTGGCGGAAAAGAACTTGGAAAGAGCGATACAACAGTTCGAGGTGGTTGCCGCGGAGAACGCAGAATTAAAATCAGCGTTGTTTCTCCGCGAGCGAACAACCGCAAGTGGAGTCGTCCTCGGGAGAAGTGCATCGGCGAGAACTCCCGGAACGACGAGAGTCGCCGCGGCGTAGCATCGAGAAGGAGACGTTTACACACAGTACTCAACATCGATTCATGTATAACACATACCACTCAAACGAAAGACGCTCTAATTCCCTACCACAACCATCCACGGTCGAATCGTATATGTCGGCACCAACCCCGCTTTATAATACGCGTCGTTTCTCACGAAGTTTTCCACGTAGTCTTTATCCACGTTTTTGAACACAAACACGCCGGTATCCACCGGGTCGGTCAACGCGCCCGCCATCGCGCACGTCCCTTCCTCGAACGCTTTCTTCGCCCCGTTTATGTGCTCCTCTCGGTACGGACCTCGCTTTTCCAGCATGTTTGGAACGTACTCTAAGGTTAACAAAACGTAAGCGTTTTCTGTTCCTCCTCCTGCGTTCGCGTTGGAAGCCATTTCGATATGTGTACGAACAGTTCTTCTCGATGATGTCGACCGCGCTGGTGGTCGCCTGAGTCCTCCTCGACTGGTGAATTGAGATAAAGATGTCGTTGATCGACAAAGTGACATGCGCGCGTTGGAGAGAATCTGTTGGAACAGAAACAGAAAGAAAGATGTGAGGGAAACTGTCGTGAAACGATGATGGTGTTTTAAGTACTCTGTATTATAAAAAACGATTTTATTAAAGCTTTCTCTCTCTCTTCTCTTCCTCCTGACTTCTCTTTCTCTCTCTATACTATTATTGCTTAGTGTGTTGTTGTTGTTGTTGTTGTTATTATTATTATTCATGTTATTGTTATTATTAGTATTAGTATTGTTACCGTTTACGCCGCGTCCATGGGTTCCGCTTCGTCGCCGCCGTCCTTCTCTTCCGCCATCTCTTTCTTCTCTTCGTCTTTGACGTCTTTCTTGTCCTCTTCCTCGTCGTCGGTCGCTTCGGCAGTTTTCTTCTCGATCCACGCTCGGAATTTCTCGATTTGAGCTTTGGATTTCGCGCTCTTCGCTTTGCGTTTCTCTTTGCGCGAGAGCGGTTTTGCCGCGGGTTGAGGGACTGCGACGGCTTTGTCTTTGCTGTTGCCTTTCTTCGCTTTCTTAGCCGGCGGCGCGGAGGATTTCGCCGAATAGCCGCCAGGTGGGACGCGAGAACGGAAGAAAACGTCTTCGGTATCCAAAACGTAAGACACTTTGGACGTTGAGCAGGAGATTTTACACTCCAACGCGTTTTGAATGCTCGCGTTGGTCATCGCGCTTTGGTAACTGAGCTGCGAATCCGCTTCGCCTGCGGCAGAGTGGACGACGAAACCGGCCCCTTTTTTCGCGCGGCGCAAAAACACTGGCGCTCGCTCTTTTTCGTCCGTCTCTTTATCGCCAGTTTCCACGAGCGTCATGTCCTCGTGCGCGGCAACGTGCAAGAATCCTTCTAAGTGCGTCGCAAAATGACCATCCATCGCTCCCGCTTTAACGTCAATCTTATCTAAAGACGGTTCGCAGAGTTGAATTTGGAGCGTCTTGCCGTTGTTTTCGCTGCCAATCCTATACGCACATTCGTCACCGAGCAAAACGCACGCGTTGGCGTGGTATACTCCCTCGTGGAACGGCGCGTCGCGCGTGGCTTCGTACTCCGCGAGGTGTAAAAGCTTCGCGTCGATGTCTTCCGCTAACAAAGCTTGAACTTGTTTGATTAACTTGTAGATGAGTTTATCCAGCGTAAAGAGTAAGTACGAGTTCGCGCCTAAGAGCAAACGACAATCGTCCTCAAACTGCGACTGGTCCGTCGATCCGTTCAATAAGTTAAACAAAAGAGTCAAGAACTCTTTGTGGACGTCTTCGGCTTTCTTCCCTTTCGTTTTCTTTGCCATGGCCGTCGCCGAAGCACGGGCCGTTTGAAGACGATCGTACAAGTGCTGATGCAAGCGCATGAGATGATAGAAACCTTCGTCGCCGTAAAAGACTTTACCGGGCAAATCAACGTATCGAGTTTTCGAGTTTGAGCTACCGTCGACAACGAACCCGGATACCGGCCTGCACGATTTGTACCTCGCGTCTTGGCCGTCTTCGGAATCGGAAGAATCGTTCTCGTCGCCGTCGCTTTCGCTGGAATCCTTCGTCTTGTCGTCGTCGTCGTCGTCGTTGCCGGTTAAGCCGAGAGCCTTCTCCAAAGCCTCCGCGGCGGTCGTTTCCTTGTTCGAAGCTTTCGGCGTAGCGGCACGTTTCTTGACGCTCGCGACGCCTTCGTCTTCTGGATCTTCTTCCTCTTCCTCGTCACCTTCGTCCACGGTTTCTTGATCCGGTTCTTTCTCCATTTCCTCGTCTTTGTCTTCGTCTGCGTCATCGTCTTCCGATGATTTCTTCTTCGAATCTTTGCTCGCGCCTTTCTTACCTTTCTTTTTCCCATTCGGAGAAGCGTTCGCTTCTGCAGTTTTGACGGCTTTCGCGCAGTTTTCAGCCGTCATATCTTTAAAATCATCCTCGTTATCGCGCTTGATTTTAAAGAACGGTTCCAGAAAGTCTCTATAGAACGTCATGACTTTATTAGCCGGTTCCCCCGACATCATTTCGCGAGCGGAAAAGCGCGTGACGGCGTAGACGTCATCGTGGACATTGCGCTCGGCGTATTCAAAGGTCAAATCTGGGGATTCACCGGGCGATTTCGAGGCTCTCGCACCAATGGCGTCGTCTGCCGTTTTCTTCTTGTCCGAAACTTCCTTGATCTCTTGCGTCATACCTTTGCCGGATAAGTTCTTCTTATCGGCTTGCTTGAAGTAAAAGGATCGATGGTCGAGAGATTTGTTGTAGTTCTTCGCGCAGACATCGTTCCAAGTCGGAAGCATTTCTGTTTTCAAGATTTGCCACTCCTCGGATTTTTGTTTCAAACGTCTCAAGACTACCGGGATAGTAGCCCACGGCGCGTTCATCGTCAAGAATCGCATCTCGCGTCCGCGGTCGCCGTAGATTCGTTCAACGGCACGTAAAACGATTGTAGAAACCGTACCTTCCGGAAGAAAGTGTGCTAATCTCTCGCCGTGAACTTCTTCTTTCGACTTTTTCACCGGTGCGGCAGCCGGCTTTTCCACGGCAGCGGCTTCCGCCGGTTTGGCGGCGTCAACTTCCATACTATCTTTCTTGTCTTCCTTAGCTGCACCTTCCGCGGGTTCAACTGGAGCAGACGCTTCACCTCCAGTAGTCGCGGCGCCATCGGTCTGTTTAGCAGCAGCGGCAGAAGCTTCTTCTTCTTTCTTCACCGGCGCGGCCGCGGGCTCTGGAACGACTTTCGCCTCTTCCGTGTACATCTCGGCGATTTCCTTGTGCACCTTCTCTAAAGCCTCAATCGCAGACTTGTTCGTTTCGAGCACCATGTCGATTTCCATGCGATCGTCTTCACATCGAAACAACGCTTCTTCGTACTGGTTCTTTCTCATGGCTTTAAACGAGTAATCTTCGGACCCAGAGGTCACCGCGACCCAATTGTCGTTCAATACTTCTTTGCACAAAGGCGTTCGGGTGCTCGCGTGCATTTTCGGAAAGTTCTTCGGCAACAAACGGTAGGACGGACCACATCGTTCGCACGTCGATAAATCCAACTCAGAGATTGGTTTGGATAAGAACTTTTCTCTCGCAGCGGACGCTTTCATCTTTGTGACTTCCCGCGTCGTGAGTTTCATCCCGGCTGCTTTCTTCGCCGCCGGCGCCTCGGCGGCTTCAAAGTCCATCGATTCGCATCTCGCGACAAACTCGTTCCATCCGGTCACCAATTCAGGAAATCTCCCAATAATGTCCATCACCAAACCTTGAAGTTCCATCTTGGAAATTAAATCCGCGTTGAATAGAGTAATCAACTTGCAAAAATCCGCGTATTGGTCTTTCGAACGTAACCTCGCTTTGACTTTATCAAAATATGAAAGCTCCTTAGCTAACTGCAACGCCGCTCTCTTCTCCTCCGTGATCTCATCTTGCTGCGCCTGGTCAATTACCATGCCACCTTTCTGCTTCCTTCTATTTTGCCCCGGAACTTGTTGCGCCCGAGCCGCCTTCGCGCCAGCGCCTCGCCCGCCTTTCCCTCTTCCGGTGGCGCCTTGCCCAGCCTGTTGCGTCGAATCCGGCAAAAAGTACGTAAATTGCTCCAACAAATCGTTGTGTGACTTGAACAATTGCGCGACTTCCTCGTACACCTGTGAAATTGATTTCAAATTCTTCCTATACATGTTCAAAATCTCCAAAAACGTCTTGTACACTCTCTCGTCGCTCGCGAAACGAGTTTTGATTTTGTTCACGTACGAAATCGCGTGGACAAACTCCACTTGCGGCTTTTGCCCTTGCGCTTGTCGCTTTGCCTCTTCCCGTTCTTCTCTCTCGATATCTTCCACGCGAATTTCGTGCCCTCGAGGTAAAAACTGATTGAAGCCTAAAATCAAATCCCGATGGCCTTTGAAAATTTTCTTCACGCGTTTGATCACCCCTTCCGTATCAATCCTGTTCAGTTCGTATATTAAAAAAGACAAAAGGAAAAAGTGTCATCACGACGCGTCAGCACAAACACACACAACTATCAAGCAACGAATAGAAAGCGAGAAGAGATTGGCGAGGTTTACATCCTCTCCTTCTTCGCGGCGAGCGCGTTCAAAAACGTTTTGAAAAAATTCTTCTCTCGTCACCCAAAACCAAAACCAAAAAGCAGCCCAAACTTTGTTGCAAAAAAAAAACTCACCTCTGCGCTTTGAACTCCTTCATGATTTCCAAAAACTCGTCGTACGTTTGTTTCCTATCTTTCAGGCGATCTTTCAAGTGTCGCAAATAACTCAAAGCGTCTTGTTTTCTCGCGGCGTCGTCCACTTGCGCCCCGCCGTTCGTTCCTATCCCCGCACCCGGGGGCGGGTTATTCGTTAACGTTTGCGGTTGTCTGTTTGTGTACGAAGAAGAAGAAGTTAAAAGGGTCAGTCCAAAGTGTTTCTTCAGAGTCGTCCGCGGAAAAGACTCTCGCATTGGAGGCAGCCGCATGTGTGCGTTTTTCAACTTTCAAGGGGGTTTTTGTAATTTTCCAATCTCAATCTCACCCCGACCGTCGAACGAAACGTACGAAACGCGCGGCGCGTTTGCAAAGCAAAGAAGAAGATCGATCGCGCAGATCTTCTCGCAACAACAGATCGAGAGATCAACTCTTTCTTCCTCGAAAGAAAATATAAAACGTACCCAGCCATATCTCGCCTTCTTCCGATGAGGATGCAAAGAAACTCTTCTTCTTTCGGTCGCCGAGATGACGAGACGGAAGACCGGAAAGAAATCTATCTTTCAATTCTTTTTTTTTCGAACTTTTCTCCGTTGGTGCTCGAAAAATTACACACAAGACACCACCACGCTTGACTCTCGCAACTCGAGAAGGAGAGAGAGTAAGAGTTGTCCTAGACTTATCAGCCGAGGGGGTGTCTCTCCTCGCGGCGTCGTTCTTTTTAACGTGTTCTTCTTCTTCTTTCGTTGTGAAGAGTTACGAAAATTCTTTTTTTTGTTTGAGGCCTGATCGTTGGTCGCTCGTGTGGCGTCGCAGGTGTGGGTTTCAAATGGCAAAACGTGAAGGCTCAAGAATTTTTCACCAAAATTTCGAGTGCTTTCGAAGGTCGTCCTTTTTTTGGAGGGGAGGGGCTGCATTTTATTTTCCTTCTTTGTGAAGAGGGTGTTCAATGTGTGTTTGTTCTCTGGCGTACGCGCGTATCGCTTATTTATATGAAAATAGGATCACAATACGCATTATTATCTAGCTCTAGCTGGGGTTCTATTGTCGTCGCCATTATCATCCTCGTCTTCTACTTCTTCGTCTTTCTCCTTCCTGCTGCTCACGACGCTTTTGTTTTTCATGAGCGCTTCTTTCAACTTTGCCGCCGTCGCCGCTCTTTTTTGCCGATCCTCTTCTTCCTGTCTCAACTCCTCCTCGGTTTTCTTCTTTCTCTCGCGGAGCAAATACGCTTTCATCTTCTTCTCGTTGGCAGTGCGAGCCGCTTCCTCTTCTTTTTGTTCCATGAGCACTTTGTTGTATCGTCTCGCCCATTTCGTCTCTTCTCGACTGACGTCTTGGATGTCCAACTCCATGGACTCGATGGAAACGCACAAACCGGCAATCATTTCTTCCGTTTTAGCCTTTGCTAAGCTGGCTTTTTCGTACGCGTCGTTATCAAAATCGTCGTCCGTGATCGAAGCACCGTTCGCGAGTTTTTGTTCAAAGCTGAAAACGGCAACTTTTGCGGCGTCGTTGGCGATTTTCATTTGGCCCAACAACGATTCCGTTTGCGCTTTTTTGGCTTCGAGTTCGCGAATCTGCGCTTGCATCTCCGCCATTCTCTTCATCCGCCTGTACTGTTGTTTCTCTTGAGAAGCAGGAGTCGCGTCTGGAGTCCGACGTTCAGGATCGTATTTACTGTATTTCTTTTTCTCCTTTTTCTCTCTTTTTCCATCACCGGAAGATGATGAAGAAGAAGATGATGAAGCGTAAACTGTTGGTTTTCGCGAGCCGCCGTGCGCCACAGATTTTAACTTGTTCGCATACTCCGGGTCTTTCCACTTGGCTTTAATCGCCGCAGAAATTTTCTCGTTATGCGCGCGCGTTCTTTTTTTCGTCGGCAAGGCTAACCCACGTTGAATTCGCAAACGTTTCTCCGCCTCTTTCTTCGCCTTTGCATCCATCTGTCGTTGTTGCGTCTCTCTTTTCCTCTCTTCTTTGCGCCTCTCTTGTTCCTCCCTCTTCTTTCTATTTTCCACGGCGAGGCGTTCATATTCGCTCGTAATTCCAAAATACACGCGTCCAACCGCCGACGCTCTTCTCCCGAACGCACCGTACGATGCTAAACCAATTTTACTCTCTTTCGGTACCAAACGATTTTCCTCGTCGCTGATTTTCTCAATTTTTTTCTTCTTCATCGCGTCTCTCACGGAAAGCGATATGCGCGCCTTCGTGTGCGGAGACAACTTCCCAGCGTTCAACAAAGCCGCCTCTCGTATCTTCGCTCGAACTTCTGGTGTTTTCATCCTTTCCATTGTCTTCTGTCGAATCTTTTCGATCGTCTCCTGCGAATGTTTACGTCCTTTATTCCAAGGCACGTTGCCTCTGTTCGCCATCGAAATCCTCTCGCGTCGTCTCAACTCGTTCGCCATGGTCGTTTCCGGTCTTAAAACCGCCTCCGGGTCGTCCCCGACCATCTCCAACACTCTATCATCCTCTAACACTCGAATTTCTACCTCGTCTCTACCTCTATCTTCCAATATGCGCTTTCGTAAGAAGTTGCAGTTCGGGCACGCGCACGCTTCGGTGTGCTTTCTCGGCTTCTCGCTCCCGACGACGAAACCGCCGTCCACGCCTTGATAAATGATTTGGTGTTTCGTATGCGTCGTCAAAGACGACGACGAAGAAGGACCGTCCGCATCCTCCTCCTTGATATCTCGAGCGTGCGTTTTCGAATCCACTTTTTCGATCATGTGTTCCAAAACCGCCCTCCTCTCTTGCTTTCTTCGCCTTTCCTGCGTCTTGATATCCTTCGGTGGAAGCGCCGTCGTCGACGTGGTAGGTCCTTTCGTGTGTTTACTCAGCTCGTGTAAACTCTGTCTCAAATCTTTCGCGTTTTTCACCTCGTTCACGGCGTCGTGAATCGCGCGTAAACTCGAAGAGGCGTTCTTTTTCCCGCCACCCGGTGGCGTCGGAGACACTCGCCACTGTTCTTTCGGATGACGACGACGATCCCCGGGGTTCCCGTTTTCCCCGTTTTTGTCGGCTGCTGACGATAAAAAAGGTGTCCTCCTCTTCGTCCCGCCGCGAAGCACACACGCAGCTCTAGATCTTCTCGAGAAAAACGCTTCGGTGGTCGATGATGATGTCGGCATCGTCGTCGTCGTCGTCATCATCGTTTGTTTTTGTTTTCAAGCGGAGCGTTGATGTTGTTGACTGAGAATGTAAAAACCTGAAAGAAGAGGTCTGCTCCAATCGATTCTTCGGCGGCTTTGAGAAATAAAAATTCTCTCTCTCCTTCTCTCTCTCTCTCTCTCTCGCGGAGAGCACTCTCTCTCTCTCTGTTCTCGAGTTCTGTTGTTTTGCCCTTCTCTCTCTCTTTCTTTCCTTCTTCACTTCTTTCCCTCTCTCTCTCTCTCAAGGAACAGAGAGAAGAGTTGTTTCCCTCTTTAGGCGCTTTGACGAATTCTCTCTGCCCCCTAAAATTTTGAGGAAAACGAGAGAAAAAAGTGACTCACACGTCATTTCAAAGAAGCGCAAAAATCTCTCACACATCTCTCGAGAGCGCCGACTTTACGACGACGACGCGAACGTACTTTCATCCAAACAGAGTTACATTTGAACGGTTGAAAATATGTTTTCTTCCTCGATGACGTTGAAGTGCGCGATATCGGAACCACCGAAGAGTTTCGAGTCGAAGGAGACTTCGTCCTCGAAGCCGCAATTGAGGGGAGCGACGAGGATGACGACGGCGGTGAAATTAAGCAGAAAAACGACGAACAAAAATGAAGGAGAAGGAACGGTCGCGAAGGTTCGCGAGAGTCAAAGTGCGATGAAAAACGTGGAAGAGATGTCGACGGATGCAAACGCGTCGAGGAGAAGTTTACCGGTTGCGCAGATTATAGAGCAGAACGCGGAGGAAGACTTGGCGAATTTGTTTGCGCCGATGGCGCCAAAATCGAAAAAGACGAAAGCGAAGAAGAAATTTTTAAGTAGCGGTCTTGGGGGGAAGGTTTCTTTGGCGATGAAGGAGGAGGAGGTGATAAGAGGAATAGCGGCGACGACGAGTTCGTCGTCGTCGAAGAAATCGAGCGCTCAGATGCAAAGTCAGACGAAAAAATCAGAGTACCAAGCGTTCGTGGACTATTACTCCATGGAGTACCAAGAGTACGAACAGATGCCGGATAAAGCGTTCGAGAAGTTGCGGAGGAACTTGTCGTTGGAACAGAAACATCGGCCGATGTTGACGTATATGGTTTCCCTTGGGTTTAAAGAAAAGGATTTGGAGAAGTTGATGTTACAAAGCGAAGAACAACTGTTCTCGAAACCAGTCTCGAAGATTATCTCTCGAGTGGAATACTTGAAGTCAGAATTAGGTTTAGAAGGGACGAGTTTAGTGAAGATTGTGAGCAAAGACCCGCAGATTTTGTTGCAAAGAAATAGGCATTCAATCCCGAGGTGCAGATATTTAACGCATTTGGGTTTGGATACGCAGGAGTTGGCATCGGTGCTTTCCAAGCAGCCTTCGATTTTACACTTATCCGTGCAAAACTCTCTGAAACCGAGAGTGGATTATTTCAGGCACGAGTTAGGGATCGCGTCCGAAGATTTGGCGAAAGTCATCACGAGAAACCCGGCGGTGTTGACGTTCTCGGTGGAGGATCAAATCGCACCGAGAGTGGAATTCTTGAAGGATTTGGGGATATCGCACGAAAACGTCGCCAAGTTGATTCTTCGCCACCCGCAAACGTTGCAATATTCCTTCGATGGGATTAAAGAGCACGTAAATTTTCTCGCGAAAGATTGTAAAATGAACGACGAAGAAGTAGCGAAAACGATTAGTCGCTTGAACACGTTCTTCTCGTTGTCTTTGGAAGATAACTTGCGACCAAAGTACGAGTACTTAATTGACGAGCTTGGCGGCACGAAACAAACGGCAATTTCGTTTCCGGCGTATTGGTCCTTGGCGCTCGATACGCGCATTAAGCCAAGACACCGATTCATGGAAGAATACAACGCCGCGCCAGACCCCTTTCCAATGAAGCTTTTAGCCGAAAAGGATGAAGTCTTCGTGAAGAGAGTTCGTGGCGCCAACTTGGACGCGTTTGAAGCGTTCAAGAAGGACAACGTCGAAAGTTACATCGCCGAGACGCAAAAAAAGAAGCTTTTGCGCTCAAAAGTCGACCACTTGCGAGGAGCGGCAGAAGAAGCGCAATCGTGCGTCTGGCCGAATCCGGCAATGGTGCCACCGAAACGTGTTTTGAGCGAACGCGCCATGCGCTCGAGAGACTCGTTTCGAAACATGCGTTCGGGGACGCAACATCGCGGTCCGCGATGAAGTAAAAATAGATCACATAAATAGTCACATAGATGCGTAGCGCTGTAGAAATAGATGTGAAATCAATTATTTGCTGCTAATCCTTAATTGATATATAACGTAAGTAATACATGCTTCTAAAACTCTTCTCTGCTAAGTTACGCCGTGTCCAACATCGCGCCGCCTCCGCCCGCGGCGGCGCCCGTGGACAACTGCGCTATTCGCTGCTGCAAAATCTGAATATCCCTTTGTGTCTGATCGAACTTCTTCTCGATAGCCTCCGCGGCTTTTTCCAATCGCGTTCTGCGTGCGAATAATATAGGAGAGAAAACGTGCAATCAGTAAACGTTCGACGCGTATTCATCAAAAACGAATAAAGGCTTTGACGAGAAACAAAAAGAACGAGAACGAGAAAAGTCAACAAAATGTTTCACCAACCTCTCCGCGTTTATGAACTCCAATCGCTTGGTCACGTTACTCGTCGCCTCGACCACGTCTTGTTTCGCTAACATCGGCCCGATCAGTTTATACACGTTCGCGCCTTCTTCTAAAGATTTCAACTCTTCCAACACCATCTCGTTTTCCGTCGCTTGTTGCGTGAACGTTTTTCGTGCTTCGATGTTCGCTTGCAGTTCTGTTTTTCATCGTCGCATCGTGCGCGATGTGAGAGAGAAAGAGAAAGAGAGAGTCAGTTTTTACCGAGAAAGAACGCGATGAATAAAAAGAACAAACCTTGTTGCAACTGCTGAAAGCTCCCGGAATCCACGCGGAGCTTTTCGTGTAAGCTCTTGATGTTATTGCTCGTCGTCGTCGCCATTTTTTCTCTGCCGTTTTGATGAAAACTCGCGAGTGTTTTTTCTCAAAAATTTTTTCCTCACAACTGAGACACGAAATAAGCGCAAAACCAACGAAGAGAAAAGAGTTGTCGTTGTTGTTGTTGTTGTTATATTATGTTTTACTCCATCGACTTACTCTCCCCGAAAGGCGCGCTCGGGAACGTTTGGGTAATGATGCTTTTGTTTCGAGATGCTATTTTCGTTCGCGTCGGGAGTTTAATCACGCGTTCGAGTTTTTTAATCATACGCGCATCGCGAATTCTTCGCCCTCTTCTTCGCGTATTTAAAAAGACATGTGGTTTTGCGAGCGCTGACGACGACGAAACTTTCTCTCTCTCTTTATAGATTTTAGCGCACCATCCGGAAAAAGCGAAACGATTGACGCGCGCGAAAGCGAGCGGGATGTCCATCAGCGAAGCGTGCGCGACGATCATGAAACCGCCGAGTCCTTTGGTACGTTGTTCTTTTTTATCTTCTCTTTCGCACATGTGAGATCTCGCGTGTGTTTGTTTCTTCGCGCGAGCGCGCGGCGAGGTTTCCATGAACATGAAACGTTTTGTTTACGGCGATGATGATTTTTTACCGCGGTTTGCTCCTTAATGATTCTAACGAGCGATGTGACAAGTGTAGTAGTTCACGTCGCGCGATAGGAAGATGAACTTTCGCTTCTTCTGAGCCGGAAACGAGCCAAAGCCGAGAACGCTCTCACGCGCTCACGCGCTCGGGCAACAGTTTTGTCTCTTTCTTTTCACTATTTTTCTATATCATATTGCTCGAGAATGACTTCAACTCTTTCTGTGTAGGCTTTACGTCTCGCTGCGGTACTTTTAAAAGGCGTTGTTACGTTATACAATCGAAAGATTGTGTTTTTACACGACGATTGTCGAGACGTCGTGCAACGCTTGGTGAAGATCCAATCGAGACAATCGAAACAAAAACGCGAGGACGTCAAGTTGCTCGCGGATGGGAACGGCGAAGAAGACGGGAAAGACGACGCAGAGGGAACGAAGAAGTCAAAGAAGAGGCGTAAAATGGGGAACAGTGGTTTGGACGACGACGATTTGCTCGACTACGACATGAACATGCTCCTCGATAGAGACGATCCGCGCCGAGGAAACGATGAGAATCTCGATACTATGTCGAACATGAGCGAGTTCAATGCCGCACCGAGTGGTTCTAAAGCCGTATCTGGAGGCGAAAATCGGTTTTATCTTCGAGACGAGGAGGTTTTGCAATGGGCGAAAAACGCTGGCGACAGCGACGACGACGAAGCGGCTTCCAAGCGCAAGTCCGACAAGCGTTTACAACTCGAAAAGAGCAGAAGAGCAAAGCTTGACTTGGACGACGACGATATGATGTTTCGCCTCGGTTACGGTGGACTGATGGACGACGACGACCTTTCCGGGGACGAAGAAGCGAGAGAACGCAAGCGTCAACGCGCGTTTGGCATGGAAGAGGAAGACGACGAACAGAACATTTTGGCGCCGATTCCGGACGAAGGTTCCGAGGATGAGGATCACCAAGGGTTCGTTGCGATGCCGATGGACGCTTCTGAAGAAGAAAAGGCGTTCCTTGAACCCGCGTTTCAATCGCAAAAAGAACAAGACCAGCGCGAAGAGCGTTTACTTCTTGATTTACGCGCGGCGAACGCGCCTGTACGTCCGAGACAAAAACGTCCGAAAGTCGCGCGACTCGCGAACCAACGTGCGATTATCTTTGATCAGCAAACGCGCATTGAGAACGACGAGTACAAACAATGGCTAGTGAACTGCGACGATATCGTGTGCGACCGGCCGAGAAAAGAGATTCCAATAGACGAAAAGGACATACATTTGATGAACGACGAGAAAGCGTTGGCCGCGCACTTCCGAGCGACGGCTTTCCGAACCGGACGCGAATCGTTCTTCCGAAAAGGAGATCGATGGAAGAAGTTTGAAGCGATGTTGTATCCGAATTACAAATCGAAAGTAAACTTTGCGCCCATTCCTGGCGACGCCACGTTGGTTCCACCGCCGGAAGTTAAACGTCCAGACGGCGAGTACACCACGGAAGACGAAGACAACGGATACAACGTCCCACCAGCTTGGGACGAAGAAGAAGAGGAGCACTTCCTCAAATTTGACGCCAGTAAAAGAGCAGAGAAACGCGCGGCACTCGTTCGCACTCCTTCTTCTGGAGGTGGCGTTTCGGCATCTTTACGAAGCACGCGAGGCGGAAGCGTCGTTCGCACGCCCTCCTCCTTAGCGGACGCGTTGGAAGGAAAAGAACTCGAGTTCGTGGACGAGCACGGACAATCGCACGGAAACTTGCACGAGGACACCATTCACGAGGATCGTGAAATGCTCGTCCGTACTTTTTCGCAAAAATCCAACGAACCGCTCGACAAAAGTCAGCCTCTGAAAGAGACGGAAGAAGAACCGGCAGGCTACTTGGATTGCTCCGGTCGCCACCGCCATGAACGCATCCCACGCGCCGCGAAGAACTTGCTCGTCTTCCTTTCCGCGAACACGGTGTGGAACCAAGACGATACAAACACCAGCGAAGCGGCGTTTGATGCCGCTTCGACGGAAGGTAAAGAAAAAGAAAAAGCGAGCGCCTCCATCGACTTGACCGAGCTTTGCGAATCGAACGCCTTGACGCGTCAAGCCGCCGCTCGGTGCTTCTACAACGTTCTCATCTTACAAAGCGAAGCGTTCGTCGACGCAAAACAAGAACACATCGTCAACGACGATGAAGAAGAGAACGAGGCGAGTTTCGCGTTCGAAGATATCCCTCCCGTCGTTTTATGCAAAGGCGATCGATACCGAGAAGGCCTCGCCGCCTCGCTCGCGACGTAACCAGAAAGAGAAAGAGAAGACTTTTATTTGTCGGATGATGATGACGATGATGACGCTCGTGGTGAATGGCGAAGTATAAAGAGAGCGAGAATGGATGTTCGTCGAAAGAAACACGCCCTCGAGTGTGTCAGAGAGAGAGACATAATTTACAAACAGTTGTAATACTTATTTTAAGAAACATACGCGCTCGCGCACTATTAAAGAGAGAGAGGTGAAAGCTTTCCTGTCGACTGTTGATATTTTTTAATGCACCAGAACGAACGCTTTTTTATTCTTTTCCCGTTTGAAACGATCGAATTTTAAACCAGCTCTTCACTCTTTTTGTTGCGCACGCGTAAAGCACACACACGACACAAAAAAACAACAGCAACAAAAACATCATGGCGGCTGAACTCACGGACGAGCAAATCACCGAATTCAAAGAAGCGTTCGCTTTGTTCGATAAAGACGGCGACGGGACCATCACCACGAAAGAGCTCGGTACGTTTTAATTTTTGGTCGATTTTCCCTTCTTTCGCGCTCGATTCTTCTGGAAAAAGGCGGTCAACAATCTCGTTGTTTCTGATGACGACGACGACGACGGAAGCTGTGCGCCGCCTCTCTCGTCGCGCAAAGCGCGTCCGACGCGAAAACGAAGCAGTTCTTCCTCCTCCTCTCTCTCGTCGTCCGTTTTTTCGCGAACGGAAACGAACGGAAACGAAAGAGAGAGCACACAGAGAAGCGCTTTTCCGGTTGCCTTTTTGGAAGTGATCTCCCCGCTTTGAGATCTCTTTGAATTGATCTCGCGCTCTCTCCTTTTTCCCGCGTTCCGAGAACGATCGAAGCGAGAAAAGACGACGCGAAAGTGCGGCGCTTTACGATCGTCCTCTCTCGAAGGGCGAAAAGACCGCGCGAACGAAAAGAAACGCCCGGGGAGGATTGAATTTTAAATCTCCTCTCAAAGCCTCTCTTTGGTCTTCTTTCCCGACTGACTTAAAAATATTCTCTTTACGAATTTCGCGCTTTTACGAAACGCAGGCACGGTGATGCGATCTCTCGGCCAAAACCCGACGGAGGCGGAGCTTCAAGATATGATCAACGAAGTCGACGCGGATGGCAACGGCACCATCGATTTCCCAGAATTTCTCAACTTGATGGCGCGTAAGATGAAAGACACCGACAGCGAAGAAGAATTGCACGAAGCGTTTAAAGTGTTCGATAAAGACGGGAACGGGACAATCAGCGCGGCGGAATTGAGACACGTCATGACGAACTTGGGCGAGAAGTTGACGGATGAAGAAGTCGACGAGATGATTCGAGAAGCGGATGTTGATGGCGATGGTGAAGTGAACTACGAAGAGTTTGTGAAGATGATGATGGCGAAGTAAACGCGAGGGAGAGCTTTCGAGAAGGAGAGAGCGCGCTTTTATGCAATAAAACACTCGCGCTTCTTTCTTCGATGCTTCTCGCGTTTCAAAACGCGTATTGTCTTTGAGCCTATTGGACATAAATATATAAATTAATTTGTTATTAGTATACTATTATTAAAAATCACACAGACAAGGTAAATACCGCGTTCACGCTCTATTTCATCATCGCGCTTCTTCTATTTCTATATTTTTTTTACGTCGACGAGAAAAACTCAACCTCTCAACGGTTTCAAACCAAGCTTTAAACGCAACGCGTTCGCTTCGGCAATCTCCACGTCCTCCTCTTTATCTTCCGTTTTCTTCTTCTTTTTCTTCGAATTCTTCTCTCCCTCTTCTTCTTCTTCTTCTTCTTCTTCTTCTTCTAAACTTCGCTTCTTCTTCGTAGCGGCACCGTCAGCCTCCCCATCGTCCCCATCTACGTTAACCGTTTCCCCTGGCATCGCCATCGCTCTCCTCTTCGCCATCTCCTCGTCCACGGCTTTTTCAATCACCGTCTCGAAATCCTCGCCTTCACCAACCTCTTCCTCTAACAACGACTTCCTCTCCTCCAACGCGCCCGTCGCCTCCAACGCGAACCGTTTCGCCAGTCTCGGCAACGCGATGTCGCAACAAAAATCTTTCGTCAACAACTCGTCTATGAACGCATCCACCGTCGTTAACTCGCACCCGCCACTTTTCACGCGTCTCCGTACTTTCCTGTAATCGTTCAGCAACGGTTCTAAATATCTGTACACCTCCGCGGAGTTCCCAACCAGTCGTAAATAAAACGCCCCCAACAACCTCGCGTACTTATGGTCTTCGTTCTTAATAAACTCAATCACAATCTCTCTCTCCGGCGCGATTTGCAGCATCTTCAAAGCTAAGCACAAAAACTCCGTCGCTCGATTGTTCCCTCCGTATATCCCTCCTATTTGCGTCAAATCCGTCACCGCTAAATCCACCAGCGTTTCCGCCGACACCGCGAAACACTTTTCTTTCCAAAACGTCATCGCGTACACTTTATCCCTCGTAATTTTTTCCATCATGTTTTGCGGGTTCGTCCCGCGGACCGATTTCGCCAGAGGGTCCGTTTGCGTCGTCATTCTGATTAAACTCTCTCGCTCTCTTTCTTTCTCTCTCCGTGTCTCTCTCTTCCTTTGTCCACGGGAACGAACTTAAGAAAATTCGCGTTGGAGCTTTCCTTTAAAAAACGTTTAGGAATTTAGGGTGTAGGGTTTAACATTGCCCCGTTTTGAAAGGGAAAAACAAGGAGCTCTCGTTCGTCATTTTAGAGAGAGAGAGAGTCAGAGAATGGTCCGGCCGGTGAGCATAGGGCGAAAGGTACGACGATTTGTTGCGCGTCGTTGTTTTTGATGAGAGCAGTGCGCGCTTTGCGCGCCGAATAGTGCGCAAACAAAGAAGAAGCGCTTCGTGTTGTGAAATAAAAAGCGCGAAAGAAAGCGTGTTTCTCACCATCGTTTCGTTTCCTCTCTCGTCTAAATCGTCTCGTTTTGGATTCAAACTGACTCTTTTAAACACGTTCTGATTTTTGTTCGATTTAAAAACAGGGCACGCCGCAAAGACGGCCGGAGTTTGGGAGATTAAACGGTACGAGCGCATTCTTTCTCAGAGAGTGTTTTGATGACGTACTTTTCGCGTTTGTGTTGTTGGTTCTGTGGACGCGCATAAACGCACAAAGGAGACCATTAGGCTCCAATTTTTTTGAATTTTCACCCCCTTTTCCCCCAAGCGAGACATTTTCCTCAACCTCTTCTTTGTCTTTCTCGCGCTGCGAACGCTGACGGATTTTCTCTTTCTCTCTCTCTCTCTTTTCCTTTAACAAACAGGCCCATTAATTCCACAAAAACGCAGATACAAACCGGGAACCTTAGCTATTCGAGAAATCAGAAAGTACCAAAAATCAACCGACTTGTTGATTCGAAAACTGCCTTTTGCGAGGCTCGTTCGAGAGATCTGCAACGAGTTTACGGATCAACCGATGCGATGGACCGCGGAGGCGTTGTTAGCGTTGCAAGAGTCCTCGGAGGACTTTTTAGTGCATTTGTTCGAGGATTGTAATTTGTGCGCGATTCATGCGAAGAGGGTGACGATTATGCCGAAGGATATGCAGCTGGCGAGAAGAATCAGAGGCCCGATTTACGGCGTCTCGAGTTGGTAGAGAGAGATGCCGGCGCCACAATCGCATATGATGCGTTATTATTACGTCGTTATCACATGTATACGTCAATTAGTCAATTATATTAGTAGAAAGAAGAGAGGGATTAGTAGCACTACTTCGCGAAGGTATCAGTAACAACAAAAGCGCCAACAAGAAGAAGAAAGCGTAAGTCACGCGGGAAAAAAAGAGAGAGAGAGAGAGAACGTGATTTGTATTATAAAGGAAAAATGATATTTCGTTTGATTATAAACTATGCGTATATATATTCTAGCGTAACAAGCCTACTAAAAGTGCTAAGGATGATGTAAATGCAGCTCGGCCATGTGCGCGTTGTGTTGCAACTTGTGCAACAAAAAGTACGCGTACATGTGAATAAAAAACAAGTACGAGAAGAACGCCACCCGCGCAATCGGGTACAATCGAACGCCATCCGATAAAGTTGCCGCGGCGGCATCTAAGCCTTGCCATGCTTTGGTGACCACTTTCCCGACCCGTCTGTTTTGCGCTAATCGCGAAAACGTTCTCGACGCTTCCATGGGCACGATGTCTGCGTCGGCAGAGGCAAAATTTCTCCCGGATTCAATATCCATCGCGTTTGCTCGTCGCTTCGCCGACGACGACGCGTTCGCGGACACGTCCGCGGAATTCATAAACTCTTCCTTGGCGCGTTCTAAACGCATGCTCCACGTTTGTTTCTCGCCCTGTAAACTCTCTAACTGTCGTTGTTTTTCGTATAATAACTTGGTCATTTCCTCGGATCGTTTCCGCAACGACGCGAGTTCGTTTTGGTCTTCCGGCATGAGTCCGTCGTTATTTTCGCCACCGTTGCTCGTATTACTGCTACCATTTAAAACGCCAACTCGCACTTTCAAATCTCTCTCCGCAATATCCGCTCTACGTTTAGCCGCGTCTACTTCTTTCCTCAACTTTTGCATCTCTCCGTTCGCGCTCTCCAACTGCTCCTTCATCCTCTCGTACTCGCCGTCATCTTCTGCTCTCTCCGCTCTCTTCGTCTCCGCCGCCAACGACGTTTCCAACCTCGCGATCATCTCGGACAACCTCTCGTGATCGTTCTCCGCCGCGACCGCTCGTCGTTCAAAAGTCACCAACGCCCTCGCTCTCTCCTCGCTCGTTTGCGAAACCTTCGCCACGTCTTGGCTCAACCGTTCCAACTGGTCCTCCAAATCCGCCTCTCTCCTGGAAAACTCCTCGCGTTGCGACACAATCTCCCGACTCGACGCCTCCGCTTGCCTCTCCGCGCGCATTTGCGCCTCCTTCGCACCCGCTAACACGCTCGCCATCGACTCCTGCGTCAACGACTGCGCCTCGTCCTCGGCGTCGTTCCTTATTTTCTCCGTCGCGTTCAAACGTTTAATCTCCTCCTCCTTCTCCTTTAACATCGCCTCTTTCTCCTTCAACTTTCGCTCCAACTTTGTGTGCGTCAGCATCATCTTATCCGTGTTCACCATCGCTTCGTTCTGCATGTCCCTCAAAAGTCTCTGAAAATGGTCCCGTTCCGACTTCAAGTCTTGAACTTTATTCTTGTACAAGACAATCTTCTCTTTCAGTTTATACTCTTCGTCGTCGCGCGCGACGACGACGACGGCGTTCTCCTTCTTCTTCTTCTTCTTCTTCTCTTCTTCTTCTTCTTCTCTTTCGCGTTCTCGCTGCTCCGCTAACTGTTGTTTGGCGACGGAAATTGGCGGCGAGGGCGGTTTGCCCAGAAGTTGCTTCGACGGCGACGAGTGCGTCGTCGTCTGAATCGTCGTCGCCGCATTTTCCGTCAGAAAAGCAGCGGAAGCAGTTTCTGCGCTTCTGTCGTTCGCATCGTACCCACTCGCCACATCCTCAACCTTGAAAGCGCTCTTCGTTGTCTTCTTCTTCTCTTCAAATGCAACTTCTTCTTTTCCTTCTTCTTCGTTGTCCGAATCGTCCGACAAGACCACTTTCGGCCGCCGCCGTCTTTGGCGTCGAATACTACCGTCCTCCCCCCATTCGGAATCCGAATACTCCTCCTCCTCGTCGTCGTCTGAATCGTTTTTGTTGTTCAATCCTGGAACGACTCGCTCGGCGACTTTCTGTTCCACGTTCTCGACGAATCGTTCCGCTTTTTCCAGCTGCGCTTTCACGAAGTTCATCGTATCGTTCGATCGAGAGCGACGGAGGAAACCTTAACGATGCCTCATCAATCAGATGCGTTCGAAGAACTAGACGTGTGTGATGATGTAAGAGAAAGTTCTTATTACAGATACAGAGATATAAAAAACGAATTCTCCAATTTTCAAGGGACAAAACAAGCAGAGACTGGAACATCACAATTTAGGGTATCAAAGTCGCGCTCGACCCCGAATCAAATCATATCCGAATTTAACCCAAACGGAACCAACACCAACACTTTACAGAGCGAAAGGCAGCCTCTGTTTTTGGGTGGATTGTGAGTTCCTTCTCTCCCCATAAAACAAAACGGACGTAACGCAGAAACGAGAATAACGCGTTGTTGTTAGTAAAGAGAGAGAGACGGGAGGGTCGTCCATCGAGCGGAGAGGAATCTGGCGCGGCGCAGCGTAAGAGGGAGGAGCAAACACACGCAGAGGGAGAAGGTGCCTCTTTTTCTTTGAGAAAGAAAATTAGTACGGGAAAGAAAGAGCTCAAACACGGACACATATCCAAAGAGATTAGCTGTGAATGGGGTACGAGTCACACTTCGAAGTTCCGGACATCGACGATTCGCTCTTGAGAGGCGTGGACGACTTGACCGATTTATTGTGTCCGGACTCGCACCCGGAGGATTACACCAACCGCGTGAGGTTTGCGCACCATCATCAAGGTAAGATACTTTTGTTTGCGCGTCTTTGTCTCGATTTTTTCTCGTTCCCACAACGGGGGGAGGTTTTCTCGCGTTGTGATCTTGCGGAGGAGATTTTTAGCATCGTTTTCTCTCGTCGCGCGGAGAGAGCATCTCTCTCGTCGTTTCCCCGCGTCGGTCGGTCGGTCGGTCGTCGCGTGCACTCGTTTGCACTCGTTCGAATAGGTCGAAAAAGACCCGCGCACTTTCGCTCTTTCGAAAGAGAGAGAGAGAGACAAAGGGAAGGAAGGACGTGATTTTTCTATCCGAAGGAGTCCAAAACCCAACCCCAATCCGAATCCGTAAAAACCAAGAAAAAGAAAAAGAGTGGACACTGACGAGTTTTATTCTCTCGCGCGCGAAAAAAAAACAGAAACCAATCCGTTCCAACCGCACCAGTTTCAACCGGTACACGTTCCCGTACACGTACACGGCGCGACATTTGCACCGGTACAAACCGGATTACCGACGCCGGAGGAACGCGCGAGGCAATCGGCGAAGGAGATTAGACAGGCGAGAAAACAAGTTCGGTTAGCGGCGAAAGGGAAGCAGTTGTTACAGTTGAAGAGAAAGGCTGGCTCGGAAGGAGTGCAGTCGTTTGGAGGGGAAGCGAAGCCGACGAGTTCCACGTATACGGATAACCAGGATTTACAAGTAGTTCCTGACGTGGATACGATCGGGAGAACGAACAACGCGCCGGCGACGAGTAGCAAAGGCCACTCGGGGTATTTGGTGAATAGCCAGGAACAGAACAAGGACACTACAACAACTTATTTAGCACATACAACATCTGCACCGACGACAACGAGCATCATGCCGCCGAAAAAGAAGAACGAAGACTACGACGACGGTAAGGAATTGCCGGCTATGCCGACTGGGAACACCGCCGAGGATGAACGAGAGCGCAAGCGCCTCAAGAGGTTGTTGCGCAACCGAGTTTCCGCGCAACACGCGAGAGAAAGAAAGAAGGCGTACATGAATTCTTTAGAGAACGCGGAAAGAGAGAGACAATCGCGTTTGGACGAGTTAGAAAACAGATGCAAGACTTTGGAGAAAGAGAATGAAATGCTCCGAGAAGTCATCAAGACGTACACGCAAAAAGACCCGAGCGCCAAGTAAAAGAGGAGGATTTTATAAAAATTTCATTAAAAATTCATGAGCGCGTCTACGCTCTGTCGTGAGACCCATACTGCCAGATGATGGCAGAGAATATCTCTCGGTTAGAACAGCGGCGCGAGAAAATTGTAGAAGTCTATCACAGGAGAGGAGAGGACGGAAAAAGTACATTAACTTTACAAATTGATACATAGCGTGAAAAGAGCTAGCGAGAAAGCAAGGAAGGAACCTCTGATACATACTCGTACTACTATATACTTGTTTTAATACTTATACAAAATGATATAATCAACAGAAGATAAAACTACTATGTTTGCTGTTTGTGTGTGTGTGTGTGTGTTTCCCCGCGCACTTGTATGATACAACGTCTCACTCTTCCTCCTCTTCTAACAAAAGCGAGTTCAAGTTCATCGCCTTCATCTTCGTCTCGACTTCGTCTTCCTCCTCTTGGATAGAAACGCTTTTCTTTTTCTTCTTCTCGGTAAAGGACATGATTTCATCTTCGAATAAAGCCAACTTCGTGAACCTAGCAGCCGCCTTGGAAATCGTTCCGGGCGCCTCTTTTGGGATATTTTCTTTATCCTCGCTGAAGCTTTCGTTGTTGCTGCCGCTGCCGCTGCGTTCGCCGCTGTCGCTCTTCTTCCCGGCTTTCTTCTCCTCGTTCCATTTTTCACTCAACTTTTCCATGATTTTCTTGTGCGGTGTCTTATTGCCGAGCTCTTTCTTCACGTCTCCAAAGTTATCTTGGACGAATTTAGCGTACCCAGTCGCTTTCTTTTCGATGTTCGAGCCTTTCACGAGGACGCCGTCGGAGGTGAACTTGCCCATAAATTCCAATCGACCGCCGCATAATCCACACCGCTTTTTCTCTACGTCGATGGATTTCGAGTGTCGTCCATATTCTTGTTCGCACCACGTTTGGCTGCACTTCCATTTGAACGGCGTGTGTATCGCATACGCGTGGCATGTAGACACGTTCGTTCCCGGGTACGTTTGCATCGCTAACTTTGCCCATTTTTTGAACACGTCACCGTGCGGAGGTTTGGCCACGTGATCGACGAGCCACGCAGACGCATGGCACATTTCGTGCAACAAAGTCGCTTCGAGCTTGTGCACGGAATCGAGCACTTTTGTGCTCAACTCAATGCGTGCGGTGAAATGACGAACGCCTTCGATCGTGGTTCGCTTATACACGGTTAAGCCAGCCGTAGTGAGCAGTTTCTTACTCCAAGTAATCTCAAATCCATCGGGAAGTTGTCGATCGAAAACGTTCGCGTTGAACTCGTCGAAAAGAGCTCTCGTGATGGACTCTTTGTGCTTGTTGAAGTCAAATCCATTCTTCAAGTTACCGCCGATAGTTTTTCCTACGGATTTCAACGCCGACGTTAACGCTTTCGAGTGTGAGGGCGGTGGTTTCCACGCAGAAAACGTTTTCGTTGGCGACATGTTCGCCGGCTCGTTCGGCGGCGTCTGCAAACGCTCGAGATTGAACGGAGAAATATCGTCGTCTTTCTGTTCGTCTTCCATAGCCGCGAGACGAGCAGCACGTAATGCCGTGTTGCACTTCTTGTCCGTCATTGCGCGGAATAGCGTATTTGGACCCGTTTTTGGAGGCGTTGGTGTTTTGAAGTTGACTCTGCCGGGCGTCTTGGCTGGCGGTCCGGGCGTTTTCATCGCCGTTTTCATCGCCGTTTTCAAGAACGGTTTCACTTCGTCGTCCTCGTCGTCGCTGGGAGCGAACTCGGAGTCGTCTGCTTCCTCTTCTTCTGCAATCTCCGAGAGCGAATCATCATCGTCGTCCTCGTCGTCTTCCTCATCTTCTGAGGTTTCATAATCGTCGCTGTCTTCCAAGATTTGATTTCTTCTTCGATTCGATATTTTCTCCGCTATTTCGTTCCGCTTATTTGCGACGCGCCTCGACGCTCGCACCGGTGCGGCGCTCGTATCTTTTTCTTCAGCTTCTTCATCTTCGTCGCTAGAAGATAAAATTTGAACTTTCTTCTTGGTCGCCGCGTTACGCTTCGGTCGCGCGGCTATAACTTCGTCCTCTTCTTCTACCTCAGCCTCCTTTTCAGGAGGTGCTGGTTCGTCCTTTATTTCTTCTTCTTTCTTCGAAGCGCGTTCTATGATGCTCTCAACGAGAGGCGACGCGACGTGTTCAGTGCCCGCAATACTCCCGACATCATCATCTTCGTTGTCCTCTTCCTCCTCCTCGTCGCGGACTGAATAATTTTCGTCGATATCCGTAGCGGCGACACTTTCGCTATCGTCTGCCTCCTCCTCATTCTCTTCGTCCAACGACGGTTGCTCTGCATCCATCCACGTTCTAATTGGCGTCATTTGTTTTTGCGGCTGCTCGTGTTTGACTACCGGGAGCTGAAATGGTCCGTTGTTTTTCAACATTTTCTCTTTCGGACACTCGAGCTCGCCGCAGTTACACGGATCAAACGTGCCTTCGATATCGCCTTCTTCATCTTCAATTTTCCCTTCCGGCGTGCCAAACTCTTCGTCTTCTTCTTCATTGCCTGCTGCTACTGCTACTACTACTTCTTCTTCGTGTTGTTCTTTCGCGTTCTCTTCTTTCTCGCCGCCATTCCCGGACCCGAAACTCAATCGTCTCGTCGCGTGGTCCTCGAGCGACAGCTCCGCGTTTGGTTTTTGCTTCGAGTCAGCTTTGCTTTCGCCCACGTCCTCTTTATCTTCGACCATATCGCACACTTCTTCTCCATCTTCTTCCACGTCCTCAAACATCTCCTCCCGAATCGCTCTCGCCTTCTTCACCGTCGTCGGCGCCAACTCCACGCCCGCCAACGCCGCCATCAACCTCCGCATGGTCGCCCCATCCTTTCGTTCCGACAAACGCAAAGGAAACGCCTCGAAAATAGCCTCGGACGGGTCCACCCCGCGTTTCTGCCACGTCGCAACCGCGAGCTTCAATATTTGCATCGGGTCTTCGTTGTCCATTTCTTCTTGTATCTTTTCTTGTTCTTGGACGTCTTGGTGGTTGTCGTCGGCGGACGCGGTCGTCGTCGTCGGATAAGTTTCCATCGTACTTTCCTCCTCCGGCTGTTTTTGATCCTTCTCTTCCGTCTCTTCCTCGTCCTGCTCCTTTGTCCCTTTTCGCGTCTTTCTCGCCGCCGTTGCCGGTTTCTCCCGCTTCTTCTCGCCTATTGCTTTTGTTGTCTTTTTCCCAGCAGCAGCAGCTCTCTTTTCGCTTTTCTTCTTCTCCTTCTTCCTCTTCCCGTTTTCTTCTTCCTCTTCGACGGTAATAACGTCTCGTTCGTTCCCTCGGTCCATCAACGGCGACCTGACCGTCTTCTTTTTCTCGTTGTTGTTCTCGTTCGCGCCTCCTTTTCCTCCTCCTAATCGAGACGTCGTCGTCGTCGTTACAGTCTCTCGAATCTTCCCCAACGGCGTCTCCTCGTTCTCCCCCACGTCGCCGACGATGGATACGGACGGGCCTAATAACCTCCGCGACCGACGCACGGTATTCGCACCAGCGGGAGTCGTCATGTTCTTCGTCTTCTTAGGCGTATTGTTCGAGATTCGTTCGAGCAACGCGTCGGATGAACTCCCCATGATGAATGCTTTCAGATATGGTTTTGTGAAGCACTTTTTTCTTCTTTCTTTCCCCCTTCTGCCAGAGACCTTTTTTTATTAGGGTTGTACACCCTAAACACTTTTTCCTCTCGATTTTTTTTTCATGAGCAAATCTTTTTTTTTTCTCGCGAAAAAATGTAGAGCGTTTCCCCCTGTGTTGTACTATCCGTGCATCTGTATCTACCGGTCGCTTCTTTGATTCGAGAGCTGAAAATTCACACGAAGGATGTGAACACGTATGTGTACGTGGGTACGAATTTTTAGAAGCATTTATGGCGAGACGTGGAAGATACGTGCGCACGAGTGATCACAAAACTCTCTATTCTTTTTCCTGTTTTTTTGTCTGTATTTTCCACCTCTCGCTTTTTTGCTCCAAAAACCGATATGACTGCGCACGCGCGAAACTCTGAACGGATGATTGAAGAATAGCGATTTTATGATGGTCGAACACGCGCTGGTTCCGAATGTGTGCATATCCGGCGTCTCCGTGGCGTGCGCGACGGCGACGACGAACCCGATCGATGTCGTGAAAGTGAGGATGCAAGCGTTGAACACGACGAATGCGAAAAACGCAAACAACAACATGTTGCAAACGTTTCGCTTGGTCTTTCGAGAGCGAGGCGTGGGAGGTTTTTACGTCGGGTTGACGCCGTCTCTGCTGCGAGCGACGACGTACGGCGGGTTAAGGTTAGGGTTGTACGACCCGATTCGGAGGAATCTCGCATCCAATTCGGAATTCTTCGGGGGGGTGGATGAAAATCGCGTGACGACAAAGTTGCTCGCGGGCGGATGCTCTGGAGCTCTGGCGGCGTTCACGTTGAATCCGACGGAGCTCGTGAAGACGAGGAGAATGAAAGGCGACAGTTGGCAAACGATCAAAACACAAGTTGCGAGGGATGGAGTGTCGTCTTTATGGAGAGGGAGTTCGATGGCAGCATCGAGAGCGGCGCTATTAACGGCGAGTCAAGTCGCCGCGTATGGAGAAGTGAAACGGCTGTGGATACAGATGGTGCCAAACGCTAAAGACGACTGGATGGCGCACGTTGGAGCGAGCGCGGCGGCGGGGTTGATAACGACAGCGACAACGAATCCAGTGGATGTGGTGAAAACGAGGATGTTTATTTCCGGAGAAGGGAAGAAGTTATCGGCGAAAGAGGCGGCGATGGAAGTGGTGCGTGAATACGGCGCCCTGAGAGGTGCGATGCGAGGCTTCACGGCGAACTACATTCGGTTGGGGCCGCAAACGATGGTGACGTTTGTCGTCGCCGAGGAATTGCGGAAATGGTTTGGGTTAGAAAGTTTGAAATAGAAGTAGACTAGACGTTATTAGTTTAGATACTATGTATTATTATTATTCCTAGAATTGCTACGCTAATCATCTATTTAATTTACCCGAGGAAGCCCGTTCGGGGCACCGCCGGGGTCCACAAATTCCCTACAGTTTGTCTGTGCGGCATCATGCTTTGGTCTAACACGCATCCGTCCGGTAATTCTGGTTTCACGTCGGAAACTTTCCCGTAGCTACATCCACCTCCTGGCCAATTACACTCTTTAAACTTGTGACAATTCCACCCTTTATGCACGTTTGTCAAGTGAACGTTTTCGATGACCAAGTTACTGACTGCCATCTCCGGTAATCCGGCAATCACGCCGGCGTATCGCTTAATACCTTCAATGTGTACGTTCTTAAAGTTAATATTCTTTACGATGGGCGTTTCTTCTCTGGAAACCGGACCTACATTCGTGTCTTGCTTCGAATAATACTCGTACAATTCCAGAGCGTATAACGCGTTCCATCCTCGAATGTTTTGAAACGTAATCTGGTCTACGACACCACCTCGACCGCGCATTGTTTTCACTCTCGCGCTCCCCACGCCAAACTTGTTATTTCTACCGTCGAACGTAATATCGGAGAAGATAATGTTCGACACACCTCCGCTCATTTCGCTTCCAACCGACAAGGCGTGACCGCCCAAAATCGTCACGTGTTCCACTCGAATGTTCTTCGAAGGCACGTTTGCTTTCCTGCCGTGGTAATCCTTCCCGGATTTGATCGCCACCGCGTCTTCTTTATCACCGGTAGTAATGAACGAATCTCTTAAGAATGAGTTCGACGTAGAATCAAAAACCACGCCGTTCGTACCCGGTGAATTCGCAGGATTCGAGATGTGGATTCTCGAAACGCTCACTTTGTCGCAATATTGCGGCCGAACCGTAAAATGGGGCGAGTTTGTCAACACGATGTTCTCAATCTTCACGTCCGAGCAGCCGACTAAATGAACTAAATTCGGCACGTGCGCTTTCTTACGCATGGAGGGTGAATACTTCTGGTCCGTCTTACGGTCCCACCAAAAATCACCGTGACCGTTAATCGTACCGCCGCCGGAAATTTCAATGTTCGTTTGATTATAGGCGTGTATAAACGCTCGAAAAATGGGTGTCGGGTCATCCGAAGGTAAAGACGGATGCTCTTTCCAATCGTCGATAGGCCACGAATCGGTCGATTTCACCGCCTCTAGAAAACTTCTCGGACCATCCAAAACAATCTTCACGTTCGATTTCAACTCTAAAGGACCAGTCAACCATCTTCCCGGCGGAAACGCCAACGTCTGCGTTCTTCCTTGCGCTTTCATCGTCAGACTATCCAACGCGTTTTGTATAGTCTCCGTATTTACCGTCATACCATCACCAACTGCTCCAGCTAACGCTACATTCACGCACGACAACACTGGACACTCAAAACTCACTTTCGTCGAATAGGGATGCTTCTCCGTGGCGTGAGAGCTTTCAAACTTATCCCGCGCGAAGTTCGTCTTCATCGAATCCACCACTTGCCTCGCGTGAAAGACTGGATGAAACAAAGCTTTGTGAAATCGACTGTCGCCAAATTCTGAGCTATCGTACTCTTCTTGGTATTCCTCGCGTTCGTCGTTATGAATGTACCCTCTTTCCTCGTGTCCGCGCACCGCAAACACGCCCACGAAGAGAAAAAATCCAAGCACGAAAAGAACAATCATTTTCACGCTTCTGTCCAACACTCGAAACTCTCTCAGTTTGATCGCCATGAAACCCGCGAATCGCTGCGCATGATATTTCAAATGATACGGTATTCTTTGTAAAGGCGTATCTGGCACGTGTGTCAATCGGCGGCCTCGTAAAACCGATGTAGAAGTCGTCGGGAGCTCATCCGGCTTCGCGCTTTGTTTCTTTCGCTCGTGTCTTATCGAGTTCGCTTTCGACGCGAGGTCGTCGAGCTTGGCGGAAAGGACCGCGAGCTTGTCCGAGGTGGAGGACATAAAAAGGAGGAGGAAGAGGAGAAGGAGGTCGACGCGGTTTCAAAGCGCGAGGTGTTGTTCGGTTATATTCGTTCTCGTATGAGTGAAACTTTTTTAATGAAGAAATGGAGTTGGTGGTTGGGAAAAGGAAACCACTTGAATGTGAGCGCGACGAAATAAACGCTATTTCCAATGTGCTCTTTCAATCGGTCACAAGCTATGTATGTATGCATGATTCAACTCACAACATCTAGTTTCTCTCTACGAATAATAGTCGCTCTTAAACTCCCACGGGCAATTCTTCTCTTTCTCCTCACCGATCGGGTTTTCATCCTTCTTCGCTCGAGAGCGACACGAGTACCCGCCTTCGGCTTTGCTCGCGTCGCAATAGTTCAAGCACGCGGCTAAGCATCGTTTCGGCGCTGGTTTGCCGGTGGCGATGTAATCGAGCCTGTACATGAGCTCTTCCGCGCCGCAGGTGAACTTGGAGCTGTCCACGGATTTGGATAAGGTCCAAGGTTTGTTCGATGGTAACGTGTTTTGCGAGGACGCGATGGATTGCCACGTGGCGTGGCCGAAATCGATGACTCGAGCGCGCACTTTTGGTTTGCCCGTTTTCGGGCACAAGCCGTACGCGAGGAGGAGGGAACTGTCCGTGAATTCGACGAATCGTTGTTTGCGCATGAGTTCGACGATATTTTCGACTTCCGTCTTGAGTAAAGCGGCAAAGATTTTACCGTCCGCGGCTTCCCCTAAGAAGGACCGGGCGTTCAAGACGACGTTCTCAAACACGTCGGAAATTTTGGAGCTCACGCACCTCGCTTCGCGTTTCCAGAAGAACCGGTCGCCACTGGTGATGCCATCGCCGAGACGAAAGTTCTTCACGTCTAAAGAGCAATAGCGACAGACCGAAGCTGGTGCACCACTGACGTCGACGTCCACGATGGAGGCGTTTTGTATGCCCCGCGTGATGTCTTCGATGACGAGAAACTCGAGTTTCTTTTCGGCGACAAAAGAGGACGCGTCTTCCCCGTCGTCCTCCGAGTTGTCGTCACTACTGCTAGTACTACTACTACTCTCACCACTGCGGCACTCGTCCGTATCCGGTTTAACTTTCTTCACCATCGCGACGCCTTTGAATCCAACGAGGTACCCGCCTCTCACGAGCTCGTTCAATCCGTCGCTTTCCTCTTCGTCGTTTTCGTCGTTCTTTACGCTTTCACCTACATCGCACCCTCTCTTAATCTCCGCGACTACCTCCTTAAAAAAACACGTCTCTTGCCTTCTTTCCCCGTTCATTTGTTTCATCAGCGCGTGTTCGCTGGGCACCGGTCGAAACTTTCTCGCTTTCACGCCTTTTCCGAGAAACCCGAACCTCGCCGCATCCGTCGCCGCTTTCAGCGCCAACCTCGTCAATTTTTTACCTCTCGTTTCCTCCCGGCATATCGGCAACGCGTCGTCTAACGATTCGCATTTTGCACCGCTACTTTTCTTACACACTAACACGCTCGCATACTCTTCCACTTTTCCATCATTGTCTTCGATCACGTACCGACTCCCGCTTTCGATGAATACCGATTCGCCTTTAAATTTCTCCTCTCGAAACGCTCTCGCGACGTGCGCTTCGTCCGTCTTTATCCGTTTCGGATTGAAACACGCGTGCGCGCGAAACGATCCAATCGAACACTTCAACCGTACTTTTCGAGCGTTTTCGTCCTCGTTACTACTCGCGTACACCGCAATAGCGGCGTTCCCGTTACAGAATTCATCATTGTCATCGTCGTTGACATTTTTCTTCCTCCTCCTCCTCTTCCCATCGTTGTTGTTCTCATCATCGAAAAATCCATCGTCTGTCTCGCGACGGAACATCTCGTCTTCTCTCCGTTCGTACACCAAAACGTCCTCCTCAAAGTCATCGTTGTCCTCGTCGTATCTTTTCGTCATGGTTGTTCTCATTGTCGATGATGACGACGATGGAAGCAGCGCAAACTGTCTCGCAAATTCCCTCGCGTGTTTCCCCCCGAACGTCATCGCGACGAACGCGAACGCGACAAGTTTTACCAGGAAAAGCAAGAGTAAAACTATCGCGCAACATTTTCGTTTATTTATCATCGTCGTCGTATTGCGCACCACCGAAGGGAGTAACGAGGACATGAGTATCTCTCTCTGTCTCGCCCGAACGCATCAAGAGAGAAAGTTTTGGAGATTTCTTTCGAGACTGATGGTTTTCCCAAACGAAAGCTTCTTCAAAGTTTATCCATCTTTCTCTCTATAAATAAACACATACACGCACATCCGCGCATCGCATCATGATCACTACTTCTCGTTCTTCGAAGGTATACTGCTCCTGGAGCAAAGTGACGGGGAGGAAGAAGAGGAGGAGTCATCAGAGCAGAAGCGGGAACTCATCATCGAAACCATCGTCCGTGTCCTCGCAGCAAGAGTTGGTAGTGTTCCAATTCGACGAAGAAACGGTCCCATCCGGCGAATGGGAAGGCCACATGGTTGATTTCGTCGTCGACGAGGCGACGAAACTTCCGAACGCTTCGAAACTTCCAGACCACGTGGTGCCTCCCGCGTACGACGATTGGGCGGTCGACGTCTTCGATTGGCAGACGCAGTGCGCGATGAAAGCCACTGGAGAGGGAGATGTCGTTGTGTATAAAGATATGAAGTTTATACCAGTCGCTGGGTGCGAAGTGGACGCCTCGGTCATTCACGAACAGTTTGAAGGCGAAATGAAAAACGTTCTGCACTTTAATCCAGGGTGCGGGGATTTCAACGCCAGCGACGACGAGACGGTGACGCACGTGTTGACGAGGAAAGGGAGTACGCAGAAAGACGGGTACGTCGATTCGGAACCGCACGTGAGAGTGAGAATAACGCAACAGCGTACAGAGGCGAAGAGAAACGAAGTGAAAGTGTGGCGAGAGGCGTACTACGAGAAGTATACGAACGGCGCGTCGTTAGTCGCGAGCTGCGGCGGGACCAAAAATACGATGAAATACGGCGAGTACCCGCGAAGCGAGGTGAAGTTTAGCGAGATGGACGGCGTCCCGAAAGACGCGATCACTCAGTACAACGGCTTGGACATTTGGACGTTTACCGACGGTGTGACGTTTTCGTGCGGATGGTTGACGCCGGCTGGAGAGCACATCGTGAGCGAACGCATTATGGACGGTTCCGCGACGGTATCGGCGAAGATTACCCGAAAGACGGTTGTTCCTTAATCGAGCGCTTCTTCTTAATCATCATCGAGAAAAGACGATTCGAACTACCAAAGTGTATTCTTTTTGTGTTGTTGTAAACTACTACGAATGCGTGCAATGTGTATGCTACTACGCCATTAAAGTCATCATCTGTTTCGTCCGTAATCCTCTATTTCTCTTCACAAAACTTTCCCCAATATGACGGAGGAGGACGCCCCTCCAGGGTTCAACTTCCCGACGAAGACGAACAAATCGAAACTCTTTGCAATCCTGGGCGTTTCCTCGACGGCCACTCGATCTGAAATCAAATTCGCGTTTCGAGAGAAGGCGAAAAAGTTACACCCGGACGTCGTTTCCCGCGCAAAAGACGACGACGGGGAGAATTCAAAATCCGACGACGAAGAACAAAACGCGAAGTTTCTGGAGCTGAAAAACGCGTACGAACAACTCACCAATCGAGGATCAGACGACGACGACGACGAAGCGGGTAAGGGACCGATATTCGGTCCAGGAATGCGCGCTCGAATGAACGCGGCGAAAAAAATGAGAGAGAAGCACGGGCAAACCGGTGGGAGAATGCGAGCGGCGAGAGAGTGGAACGAGGACGAAAACGACCCGCAAACGAACAACGAAAATACTCAAAGGACGACGACGAAGACGAAGCGAGAGGAGGACGAGGAGAGAAGAAAAGAGAGTTTAAACGACGGAGGAGTGGAGGACGAGTTATCCGCGGCGGAGATTTTGTTTCGAGCGAGGCAGAAGAGAGGGGTAGGTTCATCGTCGTCGACATTTAAAGGTGGTCTTGGAGGACATCGACAACGACATCCGAAATCGAGCGGACTCGGCGCGAATGTAAGCGGGAGCGGTGGAAGGTCGAATGTAGCGGCGAACATGAAACCACCTCATAATGGGTTTGAGAGAAGTGGTAATGGAAACGTTCGCGTGAAAGTGTTGGCGGCGATTGCAGTCGTCGGGGCGGTTTTCTTAGCCGCGAATCGGAAGGCGAAACGGAGAGGAGAGGAGAACGCTTCGTGACATGTGACGAGTTTGTATTTAATTGTATGTTTTGTATTGTAATCTTTGCTGTTGTGTAGCTGTGTGATAATGCATGCGCGCGCGTGTCTCTCTCTCTTTCTTTTACTATCTTCTAATACTTTGTTGGATTAGAATACTCCGTCGCCATTTTTAAGTCGCCTTCAAACACTTCCAGGAACTTTGAAGCGATCGCGCCGTCCTTTTCGCGAAAAATCACGTTTATGTCGCGATTCGCTCGGCTGCAGGAAGACATGCCGTGACACGGCTTGAAGATGTTACCTTCTGGTAGGTCTGAGGGAGATAAATTTCCCGTCATTAAAAGTGTTTCGAACGTGCTTTTTCGATCTTTCACGATGAACTTCAAGTGCGAGTACCGAAAATGTTTCGGTGCGGAGTGGATGATAATATTTTTACCTCCCGCTTGACTCAACCTCGTCTGTACTTGACTCGCTTTTTTACGATCCCAATCCGCGTAGATGCGCGGCGAAAGCATCAAAAATACTTTCACGTGTTTCATCGCCAGTTTAACGAGAGTGTCTGCGATTTCATCGTCCGTGATTTGGTACGTATAAATGTACACCACGTTCTCTGCGCTTCGAAGGAAGCGCAAAAGCGAGTCGCGCGAGAAATCCGGCGACACGAACATTTCGACGCTGCTCCCTTCACCGAGAGGTATTTTTTCCATTTTCGTGACGAACGGTTTTACCGAGTCGTCGTTTGTTATAGTATTTTTAGCGTTTTTATTCGCCATTCCTTTCGTCTTTGCAAGTTTTGCATCACCAACAGCGCTACCTTTGATGATTGCCATCTCCTCTTTCGCGATGTCCTCGACGCCTCTCGCGTGCTTTTGCGCCCGCTTCCAATCGTACTCAAACGCGCGGTTCGACACGCGATCAAACAGACGATCAGGACCATCGCCTTCTCTTAAAATAATTCCCGCCTCTCGATTTTCTCTCATGCTTTCTCTCGACCAATTCACGGAAGAAATTGACATCGCTTTCCCTCCGTCTCGAGCGATGTATTTCGCGTGCATGAACGAAGTGCTTCGATAGTAGCGCACCTCCATCTTTTCCGGATTCGCCAAAGACAGAAAATCTTTCATCGTGACCCTCCCATCGCACCCAACCTCCTCGTCGTCGTATTTATTCGTCAACACTCTCACGGTCACATTCCTTTTCGCCGCGTTCAACAGCGCGAAGAACACCGGAAAACTCTCTTTCGCCATCGCTCGAGACGGCAACACCCCGCCGCAGTTGTTGTTGTTGTTGTTGTTATTCTTAGTAGTATTCTCCGTAGTCGTCGCATCACCCCTTCTTCTCTCGTAGGACCAAAACTTCACCCCGGGCGTGAATATATCCAGCGTCTCTTCCGCGTCCTCGATCATTTCCAAAGCGACGCGTTCGCTGTTCTCGGGAGAGAAAAACGGCTGCGCAGAAATCTGAGCACCTTTATTCAAAACGCCCGGGTGGCTTCCCTTAAAAATCAGTGCCACACTCGGGAACACCTCGTGAGGCGCAATCGTGCTCACGTACGGTGTCACCTGGTGGTCGAAATCAAAGTTCCTCTTCTGCGTAAAGAAGCGCGCGAATACTAAAAACCACCACCACCACTTCCTTCGCGCCTGCCCTTCCGCGATTGTTTGAGAAAAGACCACCGATGATGATGACGACGACGATGCGTTTACCATCATCGTTCGTTGTTGATGTGCAAATGTGATGCCGTCTGGTGCTTTTAAAAGTCGTCTGTTTTTTTGGCGAAAAAACGAGTTAATAAAAAGTGAAACGTGAGCGTTGGAGAGAGCGAGTCTTCGCTCCCAAAAATCACTCTATCAGAGCACGAAAAAGTGTCACGTCGCGGTGTTGACCTCTTTCTTTCTGCGAAGAACACCACAACAACAACACAACAACACCAACAACAGAAAGAGATGAAGACGAAGAAGAAGAAGAACAGTAACGATGACGACGAGACTCATTTCATTAAAGTCTCGTCCAAACTGCTCCAAGGATTGCGGTTATCACCGTCGTCGTCGAAATCGGAAGAGGGAAGAACGGTGTCCCCGTCGAAGAGGATGATGAGATTGGAGAGGAAAACCTCGACTTTGATGTTTCCGTTAAAGAAAAGGGTCGGGCTAAAAAAAGAAGCGCATCATCACCCTCGGTGTTGGTCGGCGACATCATCGAGCGGTGAGGACGACGAAGGAGGAGAAGAAGAAGAAGAAGAACAGTTTACGCCTTGGAGTAGTTCTCGCGCGAGTTTCGACACAGAGGAGGAGAAGGAAAAGGATTATTATTCGCGGATGAACGAGGAGTGGTGCGGGACGCAGATGATGGATTTGGACCAATTTTGCGCCAACGTGAAGACGACGGCTGTCGGGGAAAGCGACGACGTCGAAAAGAGCCGGTCTACGACCTCCTTTTTGACGACGGAAAAAATAACCAAGAGACTGCTGGAAGGCTGGAGTTTAGCGAGAGAGACGTGTAGCGAGTGCGAGATGCCCATGATGAGGAGGAACGCGCGTCGCGGAGATGCGCGTTGGATGGACGAGGTCGTTTGCGTCGAATGCGAGGACAGAGATGATGAGCCCCGCGAGCGATTTGGACGTCGTCGTCCCGGAAAACGATTAGCTTTGATGGAGGGGAAACCGAGGCCGCCAGTGGGTACGAAATCATTCGCAAAGTTGTACCGCGGGAGTAATTATTCGGGAGAAGATCAAGAAGAGTTATCGCCGACGAGCGTATTGTAAAAGCGGTACATAGTGTCACGTGTAGTATTTGTAGTGTAGATGTATATTTAGTTGCGTTTGAAAACTCTGGAATATGGTTTACTATCGCGCTTGTCTCTCTCTCTGTGTGTGTTTTTCTTTCTCTCACTCTCGCTCTCTCGCTCTCTCGCTCTCGCCTCGATGTTTTTGTCGTCGTCTATCTAAAAATGTCTCTTTCTCGTCTTCTTCCGCACCTCCTCATTTATGCCCACCCGGACTCAAACTCATCGACATCTTCTGCTGCTTTTTGGACGACATCGCTTTCGTCGTACTCCTCCGCGTCGCTTTCGTCCGCGATTCCGACGTGCTTCTTCTTCTCGTCGCGAACCGGGAATAATTTTTCGTCGCCTTCACCCTTTCTCATCTTCAACTTCGCGTAGTTTCTTTCGAGAAACGCAACCTTTTCTTCTGCCTCGACGAGTTTTGCAGAGTAAAGCATCTTCTCTTCTTCCGAGTGTGGTCTGCTCACGATATCTCGAAACCTTTGCCCTTCCTCCTCAAGTTCCTGTTTCTCCTTCTCAATTAGTTTTTTTGCCTCCTCGAGAAGATTGTCCACCGTCTCGCCGCCTTCCGCCAGAGGAGAAGGAGGAACCTCCGCAGTCGGCGTTTCCATCTTCGGAACGGTCGAAGAGTCGATATACGCATCACTCTCTTCGTCCTTGATTTGCCAAACCGCCCATTGGTGTCCAGAGCAGCACAAATCGAACTGTTCGAGTTGTTTCCCGCACGAAGATATGAGAATATCTCGCGGTAACTCGAAGCGCGCGCCAATCTTGACAAACACGCGGTTGTTAATCAACGCGCAGTATAAATCTTTCTCGGAGGCGACATTTTGTACCGTCCCAGCCGCTTTGATATCGTTGCGTCGACGCACTTCCATCAGATCGTTGATTTGTTCTTGTGTGAGTAAATCTTTGGCCAACTCGCGCTCTTGCGGTAAAACGCTTTCGTCGGGAAGACCAAAAATATCCGGAATCTTGGATGCAAAAATACACGGCGATCCCGGGTGCGTGAGGACGTAGACGAAAACTAGCGCGGGCGTCCAGTTTTGGAAATTTTCCAAATACGACGCGTGAATGTCAAACTGCTCGTTGGGATCGAAGGGTACGCCCATTCTTTGCGCTTGCGAAGCGTTTGTCAAACCAGGCGGCGGCGTCGGCGACGTAATAAACGCAGTCATCCCCGACATCGTCTTGAGAGGATTGTGCTGCACTGGTACTTCGTCCATCGAAACACCGGCATCGTCGTAAATTTTAGGGATGTCTTGCGCCAAGCGCGCTTTGATTTGCGCTTCCAAATCCGAAATCTCCTGTTCAGATACGTCTTTCTTCTCGTCGAGTAACTCGCGTGCGGTAACCGCGTTCATCTCCGCGGACTCGGCGTCCTTCCTCGCCTTTATCGATTTGACGTTAGATCTCGCGACGACGCGTTCTGATTTCAAAACCGTCTCTACGATGTAATCCATCTCCTTCCTGCGGTTCTCCGCCATAGTTTTCTTCATCCCTTCCATGTCCGTCTTTAACGCATTCACGTCCTCCTCCTCTTCCTCCTTCGCTTCCGATGTAGAAGACGTCTCCATGCTCTTCAGCGGCACCGAAAGAGGCACCGAACTCGATTCGATCGTCCTCTCCGCGACGTCCTCGGCCAACTGCGGATCCACGTTCTCGAAATCCTCCGGGTTAAAATATCCGTCGGTCTCCATATCCATCCGCCCGTTCCTCTTGATTTCCTCCTCGCTCGTGATTGCGTCCTCCACTTTTCTCAAAGTTTCCGCTCGTTCTCTCTCTTCCGCGCTCGCGCTGCTCCTTTTCGCTCCTGCTGCTGCTGACGACTCGGGTTGGTTGTCAGCCTCCGAGCGAACGACGCGCACCACGGCGCATTTTCGAGCCGACGATCTCAAAGGTCCAATCGATCCGTGTTTCGTGCGAACATTATTTTTCTTCAGCGTCGGGGAGTAACAGGTCGCCGTCGTCCTCGTCGACGGGGCGAGTGCGCCGCGCATGATGATGTGTGTTCTTTTATATCTTTGCTTATATCTTTGGTTTCCCCGAGATACAAAAATATTTGTGTGGACGAGATCACTTTTTTTTTGCACAAAATGAAAAAAAAGGCGTTTTAGATACGTGCAGTACAAAAGAAGAAAAGACGCGTTGCGCGGACTGCTCTCGACGATGTATATACACGAAACGTGCGAGCATAAAAGTTGACTTTCATTTGCAAACTGTGGTGTGCGCAAAGAGAACTCCTATAATAAACTAAACATCCTTTCCTTCTTTTTTCCCCTTACTTCGTCTCTTGGACACGAATACCGCCAAGCCCGCTGTGACTACATGCGCAAAAAGCGTTCTCTTTACGAACCCTTTCCGTCTCAACGGCGCGTCCGGTCGCACCGGCAACGTCATGCACCTATGCAACGCCTCTTTTGTCGTTATCTTTCCTTTCAAAATCTGGTCGCACGCTTTAAATATCGGCGCGTCCACTTTGAGCTCGTCGCATAACTTTGCCGCCGCCGGCGCCGTCGCCACGCCTTCCGCCACGCCTGCCAAAGACGCCGCGCGCGACTCCAAAACTTCCGCCACCGATTTGTCCTCCGACGCCACGGCAAAACCAACCGCCTTATTCCGACTGTCCGCGCCAAGACACGTGAGCATCAAATCCCCGACCCCGGCTAACCCGCCCAGCGTCGTCGCGCTCGCGCCCATCGCGATCCCAATCCTCGTCATCTCTCTACAACCTCTCGTTACTAACAACGCCACCGCGTTCACACCAAACCCCATCCCCTCTAAACCACCGGCTAAAATCGCCACCACGTTCTTCAACGCGCCCCCAACGCACACCCCGACGACGTCCGTGGACGGATAACACCGAAACGACGGCGACGCGAAATACCCGCACGCCTTCCTCGACAGCGCCATCGTTCTCGCCGCCATCACCGCCCCAGACGGCGTTTCGTTGATTAACTGTTTCGCAAACGTCGGTCCGCTCAAATACGCCAACTTTACGTTTCTCCTTCGTCTGCTCTTCTCCTTTTGCCGGTACAAAACTCTCTCCAATAAGTGACACGGCAACTCCAACGTTTCCGTTTCGATGCCTTTACTCGTCGACACGAACACAATCTCTCCAAGTCTCGGTATGTGATCTATCACGTCGTCCAAAAACTGTTCCGTGCTTTGCAAAGGTATCGCGTGCACGATGACCGAGGCATTTCGCAGCGCGTCTTCCGAATTCGTCGTCGCTCGAATGTTTCTCGATAACGTAAACTCCGAGCAATGGGTGGGATTTTTGTGCGCAACATTGATGCCTCTTTGGACGTCCTCTCGTCTCGTGAGGATGACGACGTCCGCGAGAGGGTCGTTTCTTGCGACCAAGGTGGCCATGGCGGTCCCGAACGAGCCCGAGCCGAAGACGCAGATCTTCTTCACCATGTCTCGAAAGATACAGAGGGGATACGTTTTGGCGACCTTTTCCCCTAAAACGACGACTCGCATCACTTCACTTTTCAAATGAACGAGAACGACACCAAACTGAAGGTGGACGCTTTGGAGTGGCGCGTGGAACTTCCGGTCGCGTCCAAAGCTGCGCTCAGAGTACGTTTTTCATCTTTTTTCTCTCTCTCTCTCTCGTGCGTGTCTTCGCGTTCATTCTTTTCCGTTCTCTCGCGTTGCTTCCAAGAGAGCATTTCCCCTAACTGTGACTCCTCTTTGAAACAGATGAAAGAGAGCAAAGGAGACGCTGTGAGTGCTAAGAGTGCGGCAGATGCGCAGGCGAGCGCGGTGTTGACATTACGCGGGAGTCGTGGCAGCGATTCGAATGCCACCACCACGAACGTTCGATTGAGCGAAGAGGATTGTGTGAAACTGCGAGACTCGATGGACGAAGCGGCGAAGCGAGTGAAAGAAGTGATGGAGAAGTACGGGGGAGAGGAAGGAGAGAAATAGCATAGCGTGTATATGTGTGGATGTTTGATAGGGTGAGTAGCAGTAGAGTGGTTGATGATAACCGTGTAATACTAGCGAAGGATAGATTAGAATGAAAGTTTCGTCGCTTTGCGCTTCGCCGCTCGTGCTGGCGGTTGCGTTCAAACGCCTAAGGATTTTTTTACTCGCGTTTGTAAATCGTTCGCCGCGGCGTATATGTCGTCGAATTTGCTAAATAGACGCTTTAAGTGTTTTACTTGGTCGTTCGGAAGGTTGAAACGTATTTCAGATGTCGTTGCCAACGCCGAGCGTTTCGCTTCGACGTCGCGTTGACTCAAACGCTCGCTCGTATGCTTACCCTCTTTATTCATTTTCCTTACCGCCTCGTATTCCGAAACTTCTCGTCTCGCCCTCTCTACCGACCTTTCCAGCATACTCGTCCCTCCGCTTCCAACTTTCGCGCCATCTAAATACACCAACCGCCCTTCGCACACGTCCTCGCTCACTATTTTCCTGTACCCGAAAACCTCGCACACGGGATTCGCAAACTGCCCATCGATCGTTTGCAATTTCAAATCGTACAAAAACAGGAGCTTCCTCAGCGGTTCTAAATCTTCTAGAGTTCGAACCGAGTGCCCAACGAGACTCAACCGTCGCACGTTCACGCAAAACGTCGCGAAACTCTCGCGGATTGATCGAATCGAAACCGCGGTAATTTTTTTTGAACACCTTTCACCACTCAGCAAAGAAGTTTTCCTTTCCAACTGCACGGGAACGGTCAACCGTATCGCGTTCGCGCAATCGCACTCGAACAAAAACTCGCGCGCGAGCTCTGCGTCTAACGCGAAGACAACTCCTCCTTTTCCTCCTCCTCTTTCTTCTCCCGCATCGTCCTTCGCCTTCTCAAAGTCCATCTGTAAGTGTTTCTTCACGCCTCCTCCCGTGAAAGTGCCCACATTTTTTTCTATTTTTGGCAAAAGTCGTTTCGTCTCTTTCGCTTTTGGGAAACATTTTTCAAACTTTTGTTCGTCAAAGGTGTCGTCGCTTTACTCGCGCGCGCGCGTTTAAAAGGTTTCCTCTGAAGAAGAAGAAGAGTCGCACTGAAGAAGGTGCTCTTCTCAAAATGTCATCGTCGCGAAAAAGAACGAAAAACGATCGCAGGGTGGAAACGTTGGACGGTTTTCGAGGCTTTTGCCGATACGTCGGCCCGGTGCGTGGTCAAACCGGGACCTGGGTCGGCGTCGAATGGGACGACTCGAACAGAGGGAAACACGACGGGAAACACGACGGAAAGAGGTATTTCGAGTGCAAACGAAAAGGAAAAGAGGCGGAGACGAAACGAGCGAGTTTCGTGCGCGCGCAGAAAGTCGCGCCTGGGACGGATTTCGTCTCCGCGGCGAAGGAGAAGTACGAATTTGAAAGTCAAGATGCGCAATTGGAGAAGCGATTGGTTTTCGGAGGAAAAGCGAAGAAAACGGACGAAAACGAAGAGGAGGACGTAACGATCGAGTTGAAGACAAAATTGAGCTTACAGAAGAAACTGAACGAGTTGGAGAGGATTTTGCTTCCGAACGCGAGGTTGGAGAGGGTGACTGGACGCGCCGCGCGAACGGAGGACGACGAGGGAGAGGAGGCGAGACCGTCGTCGTCGTCGTCGTCTTTGAACGAAGAAGAAGGAGAAGAAGTACTCGCGAAGACGTTCAACGCGAACGCGACACACGTGGACGTTTCTGGGAACTTGATGACATCTTTTGTCGAGCTCGGGAAGATTGGGAAGTATTTTAGGAACCTTGAAATTTTAGACGCGTCGGATGCGTATTACGACGAGGACGTTGGCGATATCGAGAGCGGCGACGCATCTGCGTTGGCGAAGGAAGTCGCGCTCGCGGCTTCGCAGTTTAGAAATTTGAAGACGTTAGCGCTGAATAAGACGCGAACGAGTTGGGCAAAGGCACTTTTGATTATCGACCAGATGCCGAATTTAGAAGAGTTGAGGTTGGATAGGAACGAGTTGCAAAATATAGCGGCGGTGGACGAACGAGCTTCGCGGAAATATTTCCCCAAGGTGAAAGTGTTAAGTTTGGACGGGAACACGTGCATCAAGTGGGACGATTTATGGGCCTTGCGTTTTCTGCCAAGCTTGGAAACTCTGTACGCGTCGGATTGTTCGGTCGAGCACATCGCGTATCAAGATGATGATGAAAATAATAATAACAATACCAACACGAACGACGACGACAAACGCTTCTTTCGAAACCTTCGAGGATTGTTTCTCGGGTACAATCGCGTGCGCTCGTGGCAATCCGTCGACGTAATAGACCATTTTCCAAGGCTCGAGTGTGTTCGACTCTCGCACAATCCGTTTTGTGAAAACGATAGCGCGAGTCGCCACGAAATCGTCGCGAGAGCAGGTAAGTTACTCTCCTTGAACGCTTCAGAAATTACAGAGAGAGAACGGAGGGAGAGTGAAATTCGATATTTGCGCAACGTCGTGGCGGAAGTTTCGTCTTCGAGTAGCATCAGACTCGAAGATAAAGAACTCGACGCAAAGATGGGCTCGGACGAAGTGCTCGCAAAACACCCCCGCGCGAAGGCATTGAAAGAAATGCACGGCGAGAGGGCGTTAGCTGGCGTGCAAACGACAAAAACGACGCAGTCGCAACAGCAGCTCGAATCCAGAGAATCTGGCAACGGTACATCTACAAACGGAGGCGGCGCGAGTTCGTCCATCTCGCTCGCACTTACCCTCACCCGCGAAGGCAAAGGATCAAAAGACCGCACTTTCCCAAAAAGCGTCACCGTAGCTCGGGTGAAGACGACGTGCGAGAAGTTATTCGGCATGAAATTAGGCACGAGTACGCTCGCGATTCGCGACCGCGACGAAGACGAAACAGAAAAATATACAGAACTCGAACCGGACGAGGACACCTTAGCGTATTTAGGCGTAGAAAGCGGCGCGGAGATTTTCGTGCTGTGATGAAAGTAAACAGTAAAGAGTGATATTAATAGGTTGTTAGAAATAAAGGAGTTCAAGTACACGCAACATTTACATTTAGGGTAGCAAATCCAAAAACCAAGGGGGGAAGAAAAAAACAGAAAAAACCGCCAGACACAAACAACGCAAAGAAGCAGCGCGCTTTTGTCGTAATACTACACACACACACACATATACATCATCCCACCATGCGAGGAAGCACCACGCCGGTGAAACCATCATCCGCGCGAGTTACTGATACCACCGATGTCGTCGGAGCTCAGAAAACGTTAGGCTCCTCTTTAGTGCCTCTGATTAACAAATTACAAGACATATTCGCCTCTGCTGGTTTGGAGGAACTGTCGGACATCGATTTGCCTCAAATCGCGGTCGTCGGGAGCCAATCGAGCGGGAAGAGCAGCGTTTTGGAAGCGCTGGTAAGTCGTCTGCTTCTTAAAGTTTTGCGTCGTCTTGCTGTTGTTGTTGTTTGCGCGCGTTGCGAGAAACGAGATACAGTTTTTTTTGTTCCTTTTGAAATTCTTTCTTTCCCCAACGAACAACAGAAACTCTTTTGTTGGTGTTTCGCGAAAAGCGCTCGCGAACAAGTGCGCGAGAGATGTACACAAAACTGACCGACACGCGCATCTTCATACCGTTATTATTATTATTATTATTGTGATTATAACAACAGGTTGGCCGAGACTTTCTCCCTCGAGGTCCGGAAATATGCACGCGTCGACCTCTTCTCTTGCAACTGGTCCACACGCCGACCAATCCTCGCTCCAACGCTCCGAGCGAGTGGGGCGAGTTTCTCCATCGACCGGGGGAGCGGTTCACGGACTTCGAAGAGATTCGTCGAGAGATTGACCAGGAGACGAACCGAGTGACGGGTACGAACAAAGCGGTGTCGGACCAGCAAATTCGTCTGAAAATTTGTTCGCCGAACGTGTTGACGATGACTTTGGTGGATTTACCGGGGATAACGAGAGTGCCGGTTGGCGATCAGCCGAAAGATATCGAGAAGCAAATCAGAAATATGATTTTGAGTTACATTAAGAGAGATTCGTGTTTGATTTTGGCGGTATCGCCGGCGAATTCGGATTTGGCAAACTCGGACGCGTTGACGTTGGCGCAGTTGGTCGATCCCGAAGGGTTGAGAACGATTGGGGTGATTACGAAGTTGGACATTATGGATCGAGGGACAGACGCGAGAGCGTATTTGAAAAATGAGGTAGTGCCGTTGAAACTGGGATACATTGGGGTTGTGAATAGATGTCAGGCGGATATCGCGGGAAAAGTGAGCATGGAAAAAGCGAGGAACGCGGAAGGGGATTTCTTTCAATCGAGGAAGGAGTACGCGGAGATTATCGGCCGGTGCGGTATGAAGGCGTTGGGGAACACCGTGTCTCGATTATTGTCCGAACACGTGGCGAGATTGTTGCCGGATTTACACCGAAGCGTGTCCAAGAGACGAGATAAAGCGGCGTGTGACGTCGCGGAGTTTGGCGAGTGCGTTCCTGACTCGGATTCCGCGCAAGCGAGCGTGGTTTTGCAGAAAATTCACACGTTTTGCAACGCCGTCGACGGCGCTGTGCAAGGCAAATCGAAAAATTTAGCCACGGATTCTTTGGAAGGTGGCGCGAGAGTGCATTACGTTTTGCAAGAAATTTTCGTCAAAGGTTTGTGTTCGTTAGACCCGACGCACCAATTATCGGAGGAGGATATTCGAACGGCCATTCAAAACGCCGCTGGGACGAAAGCGGTGCTCTTGTTGCCGGAGGAACCGTTTGAAATTTTAGCGAGAAAAGCCATCGAGAAAATGTCCGATCCGTGTCATCAAGCCGCGAAGTTGGTTTACGACGAGTTGAACACATTGACGTCAAATTGCGTGCGAAGAGAGGTGTCGAAACAGTTTCCAAAGTTGGCCGAGGCTATCGAAGAAGCGACGAGAGAGTTTTTGAAGAACGGATTGGATCCGGCAGAATCGATGATTACGAATTTGGTTGATTGTCAGTTGGCGCACATCAACACCACCCACCCAGATTTCATTGGCGGAGCGAGAGCACTTGGCGTGGCGCAAGCGCAGTTGGAAAAGAGACGAGCAAAAGAAAGAGCGTTTTCTGAACAACAACAACAGAAGCGGGAAGATATGGAGATGTCGGAAAATGTTGGAGAAGAGGACGCGCACGAGTTGACGCCGACGAAGAAGAAGGCGAACGCGATGAAGTCACCATTGAAAATGAAAAACCTATCGGAACTTAATAACAATCACGGCGAGTACAATCGAGCGGACTCATCGAACGAGGCGTCCGCGCATTTCGATGACAAAGAAAACGGCGCTTCGGAACCGAAAATATCGTGGATATCGAAAGGTTTGTGGGGCGGCAACGGCAACACGCCCAAGAAGCCGCAAGACGCGGGGAGTAAAGGAACAAAAACGAAACGACGAAACGACTCGCTGAGACAGTCTATTCAAGATCTTAACGCGTCTGATCACTTTAACCATACTTCCTTTGGAGTTGTATCCTTGATGTCGCCGCCGGGAATCTTATTACCTTCGGAAATCGATAACGACGAGGAGCTTTTGCAAGTGCTCGTTACGCGAACGCTGCTTTCGAGTTACTTCAAACTCACGCGATCAGTTCTCGCCGATATGGTTCCAAAAGCAATCATGCACTTTTTGGTGAACTCAATAGCTCGAGGGTTGCAACAACACTTGATTTCGACTTTGTATCATCCAAGCACGGTGAAACAATTATTGGCGGAAGATCCGGATTCGGCGAGGATGAGAAGAAATGCCACAGATCGTCTAGCGGCGTTGAACAAAGCGATGTCGGCGATATCAGCGTTTCACGCGGAACTGGTTTGATATCAGTTTATTATTACAACACATACACACTATCAATATTATTTATTCTGTGTTTCTCTAAAGCTTTTCGTTCTATTCGTTTTTTTAGCATCTAGCGCCGGTGCGTTTCGTGCCGCCTTGTCGTATGCGTTCGTCAGCATCGACAAACGTTACGTATGGATCTTGTAAACCGTATTGAGATTCTCTCGTTGATGGACGCCTTACTCTTTCTTTCTTTTCTTTCTCGAGCGTTTCGAACATGACGTTACACTGTGCGCGCAGAATGGCAAACGCGTGCGCCAAGACTGCCGACGATTCTACCGCTTTACTTTCCGTCGAGGAGACTACTTTTTTCCAGGTCATTCTTTCTTCGTCCGAACGCCAAATCTGTTTGCATTTTGCTTTCGCGAGCGAATCGTGCGCGGCATGTCGAGGAGGCGCTAAAGTTTCCCACCATTCTTGTTGTTGAAGCATCGCGGCTTCGTCTTTCTTCGTAGCGTTGGCATCGTCATCCCTCATTTCTTCATCTTCATCTCGTTCCTGCTCTTCTTCTTCTTCTTCTTCTTCTTCGTCGTCGTCGTCGTCATCAGACTTTTCCGCCGACGCGTGGAAAGAAACGACATCTGTTCGTCCCATCGCGCCAGCTTTCGGCTGTTCGCTGATAAAAAATGCAGATTCTTCAATCTCGTTGACGAACGACGCCATTTGCGACAAATCAGAACCGACTGTTTTCGTCGCCGCGCGCGTCCAATCGTGCCAATTTGAGGCGCTTTGCGGAACCGGAGCGTCGTATAATTCACACGTCGACGCGAGAATACCGAGCTCACGCTTTATGAAGAGCGTCGACGAATCTTCGTTCGATAATCGTGTAGATTTTTGTTCGATTTGTACGGCGTTTTCTTTTTCACCGGGTGAAGATGTCGTTGTCGTGGGTTCGGATGCCACCGCGTCTCTCCTCTCGCGTTTCTCAAACGCCAATCGTAACGATTCGTAACTTCCCATTATTCTGTCTTTCAACGCCGACTCTTTCTTCCCTTTTTCGTTTAACGTAGTGAGTAACTTGTCGATATCCTCGATGGATTTCATCGTACACCAAGCTTCCTGCTCCGTGCTCGCTTTTGGATCGAAGATTAAAAAGATTGGAGCTTTCGAGTGCACGTCCCGAAATCCGCCAATGGAGATGTAATAGTGCCGTCCATCGCGATCTTTTCCGAGCTCTGGCGCGCGAATGTGCGACTTCACCAGCAATGAATGTATTTCGCGATGAAACTTGTACTCTTCTTCCTCTTTTTTGCGTTGAACTTCACGTTCTTCATCTAATTTACGCTTCTCGATGAGACTTTTCTGACGTTCGGTAACCGCCCGCGGGAGATCCTCGCCCTCTTCGTCATGCGTTGCATTATTCTCTTCACCTTCATTATTAGTCGTAACGTTTTGTCCATCTGCGTCTTTCTTAGCAGTATTAGTAGCAGCAGCAATCTCGCGTTTTCGCACTTCTTCTCGTCTTTTCTGCCACAACTTACTCTTCGTTTCATCCATCGCTTGTACTCGTCGCTCGATGGCGTCGCGCACCAGTTGCGAATCCAAACAATCTTCGCACAGTAAACGCAAAACGCTGACCAACTCTGCGCGAGAAACGTTCTTCCATCGAGTTTCTGAGAGTTTTCGCGCGATATTCAATACTTCGTCGTACGGAGAAACGACCGATGTGTTCACAATCGATTTTGACTTGTACGTGAAATACTGCGCTAATACTTCTTGCCAACTTCCAATCTCCAAAGTTCGGTCCCATAACTCCGCTAATCGATCGTACGCCGTGGTAATGGAGACTCGCAAGATGCGCTCAAACAACGCTCCTAATCTCGCATCCGTTGGATTTGAAAGCTCGTATGAAAGCGATTGAAACGACGGCGGCAATGCGTGCGTAACATCTCGACCTACGTGGTCCATGAATGCTGAAATCTCAATCTCCGCAATCGTCACGTCGTCCATCGTCGCGTTCTCTCCAGTATCAACATCCGGGAATGGTTCTCTGCCGTCTTCATCGGCTAAGCACTTGTCTAACTTTTTCAACGCACCATCTGCGATTGGATTTTCTTTGTTCGCTTTCTCCCACCTTTGCCGGGCCGCTCTTACTTTGGCTTTCTGCGCGTTCGCTTCAGCCTTCGCGCGTTCAATCTCCGCAATCTCTTCCTCGGTGAGTTTTGGCTTCAGCGCTTCCTCTGCCGCCAAGGCTTCTAGCTTTTTTTGCCTAGCTTCTTCTTTTCGATGCTCTTTCTTCTGTTGACTTTCTAATTTATTCGCGTATTTCACGACTTCTTTGTCTTGGGAGTAATCGTACTCGTTCTTTTTTACCAGGTCTAGTTTTTGGCGCAAACTCTCCATGACTTTAATCGCCTCGACGGCGACGTTGGCGAACTTCAAAACTTTCACCCGCTCGTTTTGAATTAGTTTGGGCAGTTTGATGGGTTCTTTCAACGCTAGTTGAGCTTTTTTACGCTTTACGCGCTGTTCTTTCTTCCACTCCTCTCGTAACGCAATCAGTCGTCTCTTCTCTTCTTCGAGCCATTTCCGATGTTTCAGAAGCGCTTTTCGATCGTTCTCGTCGCCTTGAAACGTCTCTCGCTCTTCAGGCACATCAAAAGCTGGTTCAGCGTCATCGACGAATTTCCGTTTCTCCCGTTCTTCTCTCATATACTCTTCTTCCTTAGCGAAAAGTTCATCTTGCATGCGCTCCGCTCTCTCCTGCGCCTCGAACGCGACCGCGATTTGCTTCTGCAACTCCTCCGCCGTTCGTTTTTCGACGAGATTTTTCAACTGCTTCTCGTCGACGATCTCGGTCGGCGGCGGTCGCGTCGACGCGACTTCGTGCACATCTTCTATCGCATTCGCGCTGGTACATTTCGTTGGCGATGGTTCGTCGTTCTCGTTCTCGTCGTACTCGTCCCTGTTCTGGGATTTTTTCATGAGTCCGCTTTGACGTTTCTCCAGCCGAGGCTTCGTCGCGTTTCTTTTCTTACTATCATCAGCGCGGGGAGTATTCTCACCGTCCTCGTCGTTTAAATAACACGTCAACACGTATAACCCTCGACCAATTCGAGAGAACGTTTTGTCTCCCATCAACGACACGACGGTATTTTTCGGAACTCTGCTATTCTTCCAACTCCTCGCTAACCCGTTCTTCTCGCTCGTCTCTATGATTTCATCCACGGTAATGCCGTCCGGTTTATCTCTCATGGCTTCCAATAAAGCATGTCTGCACGTCCCTCGTCGAATGGCGCTCGTAAACCCGAGCGAAGCAGCCAATCGCTGCGTTTCTTCGTCCATCCGCTCACCGTCTCGGATTTCAGCATCCGTTTCCTCTTCTATTTCCATCGCTTCTTCTTTTTCTTTCTTTCGTCGATGTCGCGTCTCTCTCTTCTTCGCTTCCACGGGAGACGGCGCCGGCGTCTCGTCGACGGGAGGAGACGACTCTCGTTCCGCGTGTTGTACTACTTTCGATCGTTTCTTCCTTCTCTTTTTATTCCCCTCTCGTTCTTCCTCCTCTTCCTCTTCCTCTCCTTCCATCATCTCCGCGTAGTTCCTCCTCGTCGCGTTTCGAGACTCTCTTCTCCTCTTCGCGGTCGCGCCGTCCGCCTCCGCTGCTGCACCTTCTTCAACACCATCACCATCGCCCCCATCGTCGCTCTTCTTACCACCCCCATTTTTCGCGACGAACGAGAACGGCAAGTTGAACTTATACACAAACTCCGCGTCCATCTTCCACACTTTATCTCCGCGCGCGTCGAACGTCGCGTGTTTGTTGATGAAGTTTTTCGCTCGGAGTTGGTACTTTTCATCATCCGACGAGGAGGGAAACGACTTCGATGCCATCACCAACTGTTGGAGAAGACTCTCGACGTCTCGCGTGGCGTTGTGGTGGACGAAATGGCAGATATCGCGGAGGAGGAGGTCGGAGAGCATTATTTATTCTTTTACTCCTACTGCCCCGTTTGTTTGTTTTATGCGATCGTCATCTCTGCTGTGTTTCTTCTTCCGTTCGTTGTTGTGCGCGCTTTAAGGAAATTCGCCGTCGCATGCATCGGTTGACAATTTAGGGTTTTTGCAATTTTCTGGTTTCGCACAAGGACAAAACGAACGACCGCATAGAAAAACGTGTGTTTGTTTAGAATAGTCCGCACACGTCTCTTTTGCGAAGATCAAAAATGTCTCGCAATCGCGCGTTTCGATTACTCAAAGATGCGCGTTTACGCGCCTCGGCGACGAGCGTTGGTGGTACCAGCTCCAGAGTCGGGCAAACCGTCACGAGGAGTGCGGATTTAGCGAGGTGCGCTTACACATTTTCGATTTTTATTCAATTTTACGCAAATTTGCATCGCGCGAACCACTACCCGATGGATGATCCGGGATTGTTCGAGACCGGTTTGCGCTGAATGCGAGTGCTAAAAGTATTCGTTCGCGCGAAGAACGCGTGTTTAGTCAGGGCGCGAGGATGGATCGGATGAATATGCGCGTTGTTCGCGAGATGATTTTCTTCGATCAAACTTTTTTTCTCGTCGGTCTTTCTTCGGGGACCAAATTAAGGGGCAAATTAAGCTCATTCTTATTCTTCTTGAAACTTACCTTTTCTCGTTCTTTTCTCCACGTTTATCTACTTTTATTCAAACAACAACAGCGCGCACCCGGAAGGCGTTCGTCACGTCTCCTTGCAAATCGTGCAACAACGCATGAAATCCGTCTCGAACATTCAGAAAATCACAAAGGCGATGAAGATGGTCGCCGCGTCTCGATTGAAACCAGCCCAAGATAAAGCGATTGCCTCGAGAGGGATGGTGACTCCGTTTTATAAGTTACTGGGAGATTTACCCGGCGCGGAGACGGCGAAGACGTTGATGGTGCCGATTTCCTCGGACAAAGGTTTGTGCGGCGGCATCAACGGGAACGTCGTCAAAGTGTCGAACGTGTTGTTGGAAACGGCGAAGGATAAAGAGTCAGAAATTTCGATGGATGTAATTGGCGATAAGGCGAGAGGTTTGATGCAACGGCAAGTAGGGGAACTGTTCGCGAACGTGTTGGTGGACGCGACGAAGCAACCGTTGACATTTGGAACGGCTTCGGCGTTGGCGGAGCAAGTGGCGAAGGACAACGAGGGTAAAGCGCTCATCGTGTACAACAGGTTCGTTTCGGCTATTTCGTTCAAGCCAACGATTGCGACGGTATTGTCTGGGGAAGAGTACGAGAAGTCGGCGGAAAACTTGGAAAATAAATTCGATTCGTACGAGGTTGAAGGACCGGATCGTGGGGAGTTTTTGCTCGACTTGGCGGAGTTCAAAACCGGCGCGGTTATGTACAACGCGTTGGCGGAAAACAACACTTCGGAATTGGGATCTAGAATGCAATCTATGGAATCGTCCTCGAAGAATGCTTCGGAGATGTTACAAAAGTTGACGCTCTTGTATAACAGAACGAGACAAGCGGCGATTACCACGGAGTTGATTGAAATTATTTCCGGCGCTTCCGCTTTGGAAGATGCCAAGTAATAATATCACCACGAATAAAGAGAAGAGAAAAATATTAAGTAGTAGCTGAATTGTAATTATGTAGTCAAGTATCTAGTAGAATTTAAAACATTCAATGTCTCGCGTGCTTCATCGTGGGCACTCCTTCGCCGCCCGTTGTCGCCACTTCTTTCAACGCGTGCAAACCGTCCATGGTGTCTTGAACCACTGTTCTCACGCCTTCCTCGATCGATGGCTCCGCCACCGTCGGCGGCGCTTTCCCGTCTAACGCCTCTTCTATGTTGCCCGATAAGATCAAAGCTAAAGGATGCATCACCTCCACCGACTCACACAAGATCTTCAAGCTCGCCGTAATAGGTGCCGCCAAAACCATTCCTGGAATACCCCACAACATACCCCAAAATATCAAACACAAAAGAACCGTAATCGGGTGCAAATCCAAGTGTCCGCCCATCAATTTCGGTTCGACGACGTTTCCAATCGTAAAATGCGTCATACCTGGGAGTAATATCGCCAACGTCACGTGCAAGAAATGAATATCTTTCGACACCAACACGACCGGTAGCGGCAAAACAGTCGCGATAATTGGCCCGACGTGCGGAATAAAATTCATCACAAAGTGCAGCACTCCGAAAACCATCGCCAACTCTACGTTCAGCGCGTAGTAAATGCTCGCCGCGATGAACCCGTTCAAAGTGCTCACAAAAAACTTCAGCAAAATGTACCGCTTAATCCTCGTTTCAATTCTCGTCCATACCCCGCCCGGAACTCTCCTCTCCACTTTCTGTCTTCGTCTCCCTTCCAACAAATACACGACGAAAATCAACACCAACACGACGTTACTCAACAGGTCTAAAACCGCTTGCAACATCGCGTGCGTCGATTGCGCCACCATCTTCGCCAGCGGGATATCTTGCAACTGCGCCTCAATCACGTCCATGTCGATGTTTTTTCTCGACAGCGTCTCTCCCGCTCTGTTCGTCAATCGAACGACGTACCTTTCGTATTTCTTCGCGTCTTGCACCAAGTCCTTCACGCTGTGCGAAATCAAGAACAAAAGAGAGCACAATATTCCTAAACCAAAGAATAACGCGATCGTAATCGACGCTCCGTGTGGTACTTTCGCTCGGTGCGTGCAAAAATCAACCAAAGGCGCTAACGTGTAGCTCATCATCACCGCTAAAACCAAAGGGACGAGGACTCTTTGCAACCAGTACAACGCCGCGGAACTCATTATGATGGCTATTAAGAGGAGACACATCGTCCGTACCTTTTCCGCCGAAGCAAGAGATTCTTGTTCTCTGCTCGAGTCGTCGTTCATCAGGTCAAAGTCTTTCAAACCGAAGGTAGAGGAGGAATAGCGAGGGGAGGCGTTCTTCCCACCGCCATCGCGCGGGGATTTCACGCCGAACATGTTTAACATGTTTAGAATGTTTTGTTCCGAGATTTATGCTGATTTGTTTGTGGGAGAATTTTTTTTTTTCCTTCTCTTGCTTTTTTTTACGTAACGGTTTGATGTTTTGTGTCTCTCTCTCTCTCTGTTTTATTTTCAGTATTAAAAAAAGTTAAAATCTATTTGTTCTTCTTCTCTTTCTCTCTCTCTCTCTCTTTCTTCTCTTGTGTGTGTTTTTGTCTCTCGTTCTCTTCCGTTCTTCTGCTACGACTCCTCTTTCTCTCTACTAACTCTCTCTCTCTCTCTTAAAACTTTAATCGTACAAATCGTCGTCGTCGTCTTGCGCGGCGGCGGCGGCAAAGGCGTCGCCAACCGTTTGGGCGCCGCCAGCCGCCGGAGCCGCGCCGGAACCACCGCCAGCAGCAGCTCCGCCTTCGTTCGGGAATCTAAAATCGCCCACGTGGCCTCGGCTTTGTTGTAAAGTTTGCGAGAACGCTTGGTACTTGCGGATGTCCGCGTCTGAAACCGAGCGGCGAGCGTACTTCATCGCCTCTTCAAAGTGCGCCTTGGTGATTTCTGGCACCGGATCGACGTAGTTTTCTTCGTCTTCTTCCATGGCACCTTCTGGTTTTTGCGCCATGGCGCGTTCGCGTTCGATATCTTTCTCGATGCTTTCGCGGATGGCGTATTTGCACGCGCGTTGGCAGATTTCCGTGATATCGGCACCAGAGTACCCGTGCGTAAACTTGGCCAAAGTTTCCACGTCGACGTCGTTGGCAATCGGGGACTTTCTCAAGTTCGCTTTAAAGATAGAAATTCTCGATTTGTCATCCGGTAACGGGATGTAAATCAACTGATCTAAACGACCCGGGCGCATCAACGCGGTATCGATGATATCCGGTCGGTTCGTCGCGCCGATGATAAATACCGTCTTCTTCGAGTTCATGCCATCCATTTCCGTAAGCAACTGGTTCAAGACGCGATCGGCGGCACCGCCGGCGTCGCCGGCGGAAGAGCCGCGTTGGTTCGCGATCGAATCCAACTCGTCGAAGAACAGCACGCACGGGGCGCTTTGCCTGGCTTTATCGAAAACCTCTCTGACGTTGGATTCCGATTCGCCGAACCACATCGTTAACAACTCCGGGCCTTTAATGGAAATGAAATTCGCTTGGCACTCGTTCGCGATCGCTTTCGCCAACAACGTCTTACCGCAACCCGGTGGACCGTAAAACAACACCCCTTTACTCGGTGCCATGCCGAACTTCTCAAATTTTTCCGGGTGTTCGACCGGATATTGCACGGTTTCTTGCAACTCTTGCTTGACCGTTTCTAAGCCGCCGACGTCGTCCCAGGAGACGTTTGGTACTTCCACCACAGTTTCTCTCAACGCGGACGGGTTGGTTTGCGCCAAAGCGGTTTTGAAGTGGTCGTTGCTGATGGCCATCGAATCCAAAATCTCCGCGTCGATTTCATCGTCTTCCAAATCGATGACGTCCATCTTTTCGCGAATGCATTGCAACGCGGCTTCGGTACACAACGCCGCCAAATCCGCGCCGACAAAACCGTGCGTGTCCTTCGCCACCACCTCCAAATCAACCTCCTCGTCCAACTTCATGTTCTTCGTGTGTATTCTCATCACTTCCAAGCGTCCAACTTCGTCTGGGACGCCGATATCAATCTCGCGATCAAATCTACCAAATCGTCTCAACGCCGGGTCGATGCTGTTCGGTCTATTCGTCGCCGCCATGACGATGATGTGCGATCGAGCCTTCAACCCATCCATCAGCGTCAACAATTGCGATACGATTCTTCTCTCCACTTCCCCATTCGTCTTGTCTCTCTTCGGCGCGATCGAATCGACTTCGTCGATGAAAATAATTGCCGGCGAGTTCTTCTCGGCTTCCTCGAAAGCCTTTCTCAAGTTGGATTCGGATTCGCCGGCCAACTTGGACATGATTTCCGGACCGTTGATTAAAAAGAAAAACGCGCCGGTTTCGTTCGCCACCGCTCTGGCGATCAAGGTTTTTCCAGAACCCGGAGGACCGTACAACAAAATACCTTTCGGCGGTTTCACCCCGATGGTTTTGAACAACTGCGGATGTCGCAACGGCAACTCGACCAACTCTCGAATTTGCGCCATTTGCTTCCTGACCCCTCCGACGTCGTCGTAGCCAACCTCATCCAAACGTTCCTCGTCTTCGCGGTTAATCGGTTCGCCTTCACAAAAGATCTCCGTGTCTGGCGCGACGATGCAATACTCCGCCGGATCCGTTTCTACAACCTTGAATTCCACCGCTCTCATCCCGCCTCTCGCCAAAAACGTATCCCCTTTCCTCACCGGTCTGTACGCCTCCAAAAAGTACGGCTTCAAATACACGTCGAACAAGTTCCCGGAAACGCCTTCGATGGTATCCCCAAACGGCAGCACGTGAATCCTCGCCCCGTATTTCACGTCCGTGCACTGATGAATCGAAATCACGTCCCCTAACCTCACCCGTAAATTTTTCCTCACCACTTTGTTCATCCGAACTTTCCCGTCGTCGCACTGGTCGTCCGCTAGGACGATGCACACGGTGTCTTTGCGCTTTTTTCCTTTCACGAGAACCGTGTCCCCGCGGAAGAGCTGCAGCTCTTCCATTTTCGCCGGGGATAACGCGACGACTGAGTTATCGTCGTTCACCGCTTCATCTGTGTAGTACAATTTTTATACGCAAAACAGAAAATTTAAGAGAAGGAAAAAGAAGGTCAAAAACGTCCGTCTCTTGGGGGTGCCGCTTACTACTTACGTCAACAATCAGACGATGACGACGAAAGTTTCTTCGTAAACGAAGGAAGAACGCGTACTAAAATCCATCTGAATCGAATCAACGTAAAGAATACCGCGCGCGCAAAAGACGATCGATACAGAGAGAGAAAGAGCGCGCGAATACTCCGAGAGAGAGAGAGAGAGAAAGAAAGAAAGAAAATCCCGATCGACTTAACGAGAGAGATCTGATGAAACCAATTCTACGAACACGCACCGACGACGAGTCTGTTCGGCGCTTTCTTCCTCTCCAAAATCGCCGTCACGTCTTTCACTTTTTTCTTTTCTGAGGGTACTTGTGTTTGTCCCTCGGGCGCTTTGTCGTTCTCGTTGACTTTCTTCGCCTCGAGCTCCTCGTCCGTTGCCATTTTATCTCTCTTCTGTGTGTCTCTCTCTCTCGTTGGTGTGAATTTTTGTGGCGACGAACGTGCTAAAAACGTAGTACGAACGCGAGAGTCTTGTCCTTCCACGTGAAAGCAAGGGCGACGTTTCGGCACGGTTTTATTTACGCGCGCATTAATTTTTTTTTCGGTTGTATTTTTTCGGTTGTATGTGTTCAGTATTACAAGAGAGTTTCCTCCCCCTCGCTAAGCGTTGTTCCGTATGTGTTCGTGTTGTTGCTAATGATGATGTTTTGGTTCTCTTCCTCTTCTTCTTCTTTTTCTTCCACGTGTTTCTCCAAAGGAGAAGAATAGAAGTGCGACTCCATCGTGCGTACGATAGAATCACGCTTCGCGCGAATAGCTACGGCGACCATGGCCATGCCGACGCACACGTAGAGCGTGGCGAAACCGGCGCCGTCGGTAGACGAAGACGCTTCCTCTCTCGGAAGGTTCCATCCCAAACGAGGGAAGCTTTGAGACGAACCGAGTTCAGCTTCCGAGGCGTCTCTGGCGGTTTCGCTGGCACGCGCGGTGGCTTTGGCGCCGGACTTGGCCGCAGTTTTGGCACTCGATTTGGCGCCCGCCTTGGCCCTCGCCTTTGCCGCCGCCTTCGCGCTCGCTTTCGCGCCTCTGGCGGCGTTCGAAAATCTGCACATGTCCATCGCGTTGTCTAAAAATTTACTCAAACCGCACTCGTACGCCGCTTCAATCTTTTCCGCGCCGTCAAAGATACCGTCGATGTTTAAGACTTTCATCTGAGACGATGGGCGATTGGCAAACCAAGAGACGACGTCTTGGTTCAACGATTTCGCACCTCGGAACATTTGTTTCATGTTCGTCACGCCAGCGACGTTCCAACCCGAAATATCCGAGTTGAAACTCTTGGCATCGTAAAACATAAACGACATGTCAGTGACAGATTTCGTGTTCCAACTCGATAAATCGGCGTTGAACTCTTCATAGTGCTGGAACGCGTGCGTCATGGTTGAAACTTTCGAAACGTCCCAATCTGGCATCATACCAAATCGCGTGACCGCGCCGTATTCGACGCATAAACCAGCGGCGGACTCGATGATGCACTTGGATACGGCCCGATAAAAGGAATTGTCGTCGAGCTGCTTGTGTCCGTGCGAATTATGCTCGGCCTGCATTTCTTCTGGCGTTTCCGATTGTAATCTGTCTAACTTCTTCTTTAATCTCTCGAGCTCTTCGTCCACATCTTCGTCGCCGATTTGATCCATCACGTGAAGATGGTGTCTTTTCGCCGTCAACGAATCACTTCGCGATAACGAAGATCTGCTCGAGGAGGAAGAGGAGGAGGGACTTCCCGAAATTTTGCCATGTTTTTTCGAAACGGTACCATCCGCTTTGAGTTTAAAAGGGTTGGTCATGGAGGCGGAGACGACTTGTTCTGATTCTTCGTTTTCTTCTTCTTGTTCTTTCTTGTGATGCGACGAGTATTTCTTCGAAGACGACGTCGTCGTCTCTTCTACTTCTTCGTCATCACCCGTGGCCGCAGTGGCTTCGGATGCTGCATCTTCCTCTTTCGAAGAACTCATGAATCTCTCAAACTCTTGATCGAAGGCTTCTTTATCTTCGACGAGATCTTCGATTTGATCTTTACTAACTTCGACGGTTTCATCGTCGTCGCCGCCGTCGTCGTCATCGCTATCATCGTTCACCTCTGAATCAGAATCATCATCATCATCTTCTTCGTCGTCTTCGTCTTCTTCTTCTTCTTCTTTGACCGTTTTACCCGTAAATTCGTCTAAAGTCTTCTCGGACGTAACGAACGGGGACTCTTTGTTCAATGATACAGACTCCGTATCAATCGCGAGAGCATCCTTCACCGCGTCTCGATCTTCTGGACCCAACTCGCTCATGCTATCTGCCGTTCCTTGTGGACAATCGCCATCGCTGCAATCTATGATGTTCGGATCCGTGGAAGAAGAGGAAACGTACGAAGTTGACGATGTTGTCGTCCAAGAAGAAGAGGAAGAAGTGAGTTCATCCGCTTCACTGTGCGGGTAGGATACGTCCGAAGGCACCGAAGTCTCGTCATCCTCATCTTCGCCGTCGACAGAGTCGGCGATTGCATCGGTGTCGACTTCGTTGGTGTTAAGAATGGAAGACGATGAAGTGTGCGTCGTATCCTCGGACGCCACCGTGGTCACTTCTTCTTCAATTTTGTCCGCGTCTTCGTCGTCTTCGTCCGACCCCATCGCCGCCACGCGCTTGAAAGATTTCTTCTTGGATTTGCCGCCGCTGCCACGCAAAGTCGTCATCTTCGTTACCGTCGTCTTTTCGCCCAACGCAGTCTTCTTCTTCTCGTCCTCGCACGTGCTCGGCGGTCCGTTCAACGGATGCTCGCACGTGAACCGTCCCAAGAAGTTCGCCGCGCCTAAAAACATATCCTTCGTATCCGCGGTCACGGACAAGCCCCAATCTTTCACGTCCGATTCAAACTCCACCGCGTTTTGAAACATCCCGTACGTCGTCTTACACTGAAATGGCCTCCACGCGCTCAAATCTTCCGCGAACGACACCGCGTCTTTCAACATAAAACTCATATCTTTCACCTTCCCGACGTTCCACTTCGCCAATCCTTTCCCGTTAAAGTTCGACGCTTCGCTAAACATCGATCCCATATCTTCCACGCTCGACGTGTCCCAACTCCCCAAGCCTTTCTTCGTATCGGGACTAAAATCTCTCGCCCCGCTAAACATCTCTCTCATGCTCGTCACCGACGACGTGTCCCATCTCGACACGTCCCCGTTGAACGATTCTTGCTTGTGGAACCCGTAGTCCATGTCCGTGACTTCGCTCACGTTCCAATCTTTCATCTCCCCGTATTTGCTCTCTTCTCCGTATTTCGGGCACGAGCCGTTTGAATCTTCCTCGAGGCACTCCGCGATCGCGCCGAGGAAGTTGTCCGGAGTTATCGGAAGAAGAACTTTTCGTTTAGAAGACGAGATCGACGACGATGCCGCCTCGTGGAAAGGACGAGGGTGTTGGTGGTTTTGGGACGCATTCGCGACCGAGGTAAGAGCAGCGGTGAATAAAAGGGCGCGTCGCGCGCAAAAAGAGGTGGTAAAAGACGAAGAAGCTCGTCCTCCAGCGTGACCACTTCGTCGCGGTTTGGCCCTCATTCTTCTTTTCGTCGAAAGTCTCGTCTGAGAATACGTAAGTAAGCGCGAGAGCGAAAGAATAAGTTTGAAGATGATGTGCGAAGAGCGGCCGCGGCTCCCAAGAAGGAAGAGGCGAGAAAAATTAGGTTTAGGGTTTGTTTTAGGGTTTTGCAATTTTTTTGTTCTCTTTCTGCAGAAGTTTAAAGACTGTGGTATTTCAATCGCTCTCTTTGTCGACGAGAATTCCAATGCCCCCTCATCATCATCATCATCATCAGAAGAAGAAGAAGAAGAGGAAGAAGAGGCACGCGTTCTTTGTCGCGATGATACTCTTTTTATAATAATAATAAAGAGTATTATATCATTTGGAAGAAGTCGTCGTTGTCAACTGCGGCCAAGTTTCGCCGGCGTCGACTTTGGCCAACGAGACGCACACTTCGTTCTTCTTACTCCCGCCGGCGATAGTCCACGTGCACTCGTCTGGACGGATTTTGTTGTATAAGTTGTCGATTTGGAGGATAGTTTTACCGCTATTACTACCTTCGCTCTTATCTATGACGACGCAGGAATTGGCTCGGAAGCCGACCGAGACGGTCTTCGCGCTCGTGTTTTCCGGGACGTAGACGGAAATTTCAACCTCTCCGTCTTCGGTTTGTTCCCATCGGTAGCCGTCGCCGTCGCCGGAAGGTAACGAACCGTCGTCGTTTCCACCACCACCACCCATGTTTATCCTTTGTAAACCAGGTCCACCCCCGGCGCCTTTCTCCGCCATCGCCTTCTCCAACTCTTTCATCGATATCGCGTACTCCGCGTTCTCCATCGGCGCTAACTTCAACCACGAAGCGCTACTATCCATCTCTTTCAAAGTAAAATCCACCGACCGCATCGGTTGTGGCTCCGTTTGTACCGCCCCAACAAAAACGTCTCCGTGAAACGTCGTCCCGGGAAACCCGCACGACGCCGCCAGTGAAGACGCTCGCGCGTTCTTCGCCTTCCCTTTCAACAGACCAACCTCGTCTAAATATATGTACACGCCTTTCCTGCCGTTCTTTTCCGACGGCCTGACCAACGCGAACGTCTCCGTGCTTCCCATCGCGCACTCTTTCGCTAAACTTACGCCTAAGTTTTGTGATTTTGACGCGAATTCCTCCCCGAGTTGCTTCGTCGCGGCTTGGCGCGCTAAGTTCACGTCGATATCGCCTCCGCCCATAAAGTGTGGTTTCAGAAGCTCCGGAAGGACGTCTCCAAGTTTTTGCGTCGCAACCTCTAAAACCACCTCCTCGAACGGATTCAAGTCCTCGCTTGGGATTTTCACGCACACGAGTTTCTTCGTCGTCTTTTCTTCTTTTAAGTCTTCTTCTTTGTCTTCTTCTTTTCTCGTCGTCGTCGTCTCGACGTTCATCCGCCGTCGGTCTTCGGCCGTTTCGATTTCCACCCCGTGGCTTCGTAACCACGCCTCGCGTTCCGCCATTGTTTGTTCTTCTCCGTCGTCGTCGTTTTCTTCCTCCTTTTCGCCTGAAGTCATTTTCTTCTACACTCTTTTACACTTTTCTGATGGTTTCTGATGATTTCCGCGCTCTGTGTATTCCTTGCGCGAGAAAGAGGAAGTAGTTTTGTGAGGAGATGTGTTTTGGACGATTTCCCCATTTGTAGTCGACTGTTGAGAACGCAACGACACATCATAACTAACTGCGCTTTTAACATCATGTCTTCTCTCCTCTTCTCATCGATCGTCGCTTTTTCACGCGCGGGGGGTTCGTTTTGCAAAGCCTCCTCTTCTTCTTCGTCTTCTTCTTCTCCGTCGTCATCAAGAACAACAACGACAACAAAATCGGTTCGATTCGATTTTCGATCTCCTCGACGCCGTCGAACGACGAATGAGACGACCACAACAACGTATGCGACGACGAGTCAAAACGACGACGGAAACACAAAAAACAACAACGACGAAAACTTGATGTCCGCGCGAGAGTTGAAAAGAAAGTTAGAGGAGCTGGTGCGTTGTTTCTGAGTTATACGTATTCTCTCGGGGGTCTGTTTCTCTCTGAAAGAGTCTGAAAGAGAAAGAAAGAAAGAGAGGAAAATCGAGAACGAACGAACGTCGATGATTAAACGATGCATTCAAAAACACCATCTTTCGGATCTGAATTTGCGTTGATGCGAAACGAACACCAACGAATGAGACGTTTGTTCTTTCTTTTCTTTTCTTTTCTTTTCTTTCTCTCTCTCTCTCTTTCTTTCTTTACTCGCGTGCGGATAAAGCTCGATTTCTTTCGTAAGCGCGTTTGGTTTTCTCTCCTCTTTGCGTCGATGGGTTCGCTGTTGCCGCTCGCGCAAAACGCTGACGCCTTGGATGATTTCTCTCTTCTTTGTCTTCTTCTTTGTCTTCTTTTTTCTGCGCGTTGTAATGAAATAGGGCGTCGATACGAGCGATTGCTTCGAGAAGGGCGACTTGTTGCGGAAGTTTGAAGACGCGAAAGCGAACGGAGGTGGAGCGCGGGAGAAGAAAGCGGCGTCGTCGAGGAGGAGCGATTCGGCGCGAGCAGAGTCGAGCTCTTCGTCTTCTTCGTCGACAAAGCAGAAAGAAGGAAAAGAACAACCGAAAAACGACTTCTTTGAAAATTTCGTGAAAGGCGTTAAAGAGAAAGTATCCGTGGACGCCCTCGTGTCATCGTTTCGAGAAACTGCGAATCGATTGGAAGTTCGGTACGGCGTCGGGGCGAAAACGAACGAAGTCGTCGCCGGCGTGCGCAAATCCGTGGTTGATTTCGATAAAAATGTAGGCGCGACCAAGTTCGTGAAAAATTCGTGGCCGCCAATACGAGACGCGTATCAGAAAGGAAGGAACACGCCGGCCGGGAAGGTGGCGAACTTTGTGTTTTGGATTTGGTTGTTTTCGAGCGGGATATTTTGGACGTTGTTATATTCCGTGGCGTTGTTAGCGTTCGTGACGAATTTGTTGTTTCCGCAGTTCATTTCGGAACGAGTGGAAAAGATGCAAGCGCAGGCGAGGCAGAGGATGGAGGAAATGCAACGAAACCAGTACGGTGGTATGGGCGGTCCAGGCGGCATGGGAGGCATGGGAGGTATGGGCGGGCAGCAGCCACCGAGAAGCAACTCGAGCGGGGGGAGGAAAACGTACGGCGACGCCTCTAACCAAACAATAGACGTAGATATTGATTGAAACATATAATGCTACTTTGCAACGCGCTGCGCTAAAAAACTAAAATGACTAGTATTACTTTCTTCGTCACTCACTGCTATTCTTCGTTCCTTTGTTATAGAATGCGAGCACGGTGGACGAGGATTTCGTGACCGCGAATCTTTCCTTTTCCTTGAAACCGACGCCGCAGATCTCTTTCCTCAAATACGCTCCGGCGACGGCCGCTTTGCTTCCAATCATCTCCGCGAAATCCGCCGCCAACATTCTGTTTGAACGCACGTCCGAAAAGAATAACGTTCCCGCCGGTTTTGAGGCAGCAATCTTCCCAAACTTTTTCTGCATTCGCTCTCTCGAGGACGAATCGTTTTCGTCGATGTGTATTTGCGCGATGGCACCTTCTTGCACCGTTGCACCGTTTATTCCAAGCGAACCGGGTGAGAATCGGGTGACCCCCCCCGGCAGTACATAGGCCCGCCCGCCTAAGGAAACCACTTCACCTCTTGCGAACGCGTACGAATCTTCGCCAACTCTATTCTCGGGAAAGCCTCCAATCCCGACGGAGACTTTTTTATCCTCATCGTCCGGCGTCGCGCCGGACTTAGCGAGGACAGATAAGATCCTCATTCTCGCCGGTTCGTTATCTAATTCTATGATTTCAGTGCCATCACGACTAGCTTTTGTAACTTTCATCGCTTTTCCGATAGGTTTGCCTTCGCTAAATGAGGAAGATTTGACTTCAAAGCCTCCATCGCCGTAGAGCAGCACTCCGACGCATCCAGAGTAAGAAGACGATGAGTACACGTCGTCGTCGCAAAACAGCGCGGAATGCTTTTCACTCTCGTTTTCTAACGCGCCACCAAAACAGACCAGATTATTCGGCACGGCGTGTTGTAATCGAGTCAAGAAAGAATCCAAAGTTGGTCGGAACGTCGGGCGCAGCGCAGCAACGTTTCTTTTCGATTTCTTTCTGTCGTCATCGTCTTCATCACCATCGTCGTCCTCAACATCATCACTCTCGTCTTCATCTTCCTCTTCCTCGGTATCATCATCAAAAACATCGGGTTCCGCGACGACCCCAGCATATGAAAACGACGGCGCACAAAACGTCAAGCACACCGTCGAATCACCTCTCGCGTCGCCTTCTATGACCTCCTTCCAACGCACGCTGGGCAAATCGTCCCCGCTCGAGCGAAACGTTTCGCACGACGCGCCCGCGGACGGAAAGCTCGCCAGCGTCAGCGACACGCCGTTCTGCGTTTGCGCGTGACCGGATATGATAGATTCTACAACGCCTCCGATTAATTTCACGTCCTCGCTCCCTTTTATCTTCTTTCTCAACAACTCTCTGCACAGCTTTGGCAGCGACGACGACGACGACGAGGAAACGCCGCCGGATTTCGCCATCTTCTTCTTCTTCTTCTTCTTCTCGTCCTCGTCCTCCTCTTTTCCCGTCGTCGTCGTCAAATTTCGCATCGCTTCCGGCGTCGCGAACAACATCGCAAACGTCGGCACTTTGCCGTTCAACTTCTTCGTCGCTCTTTCGACCACTTCCTCCATCGCCTCTCGCACCATCTTCGCGTCCTCCTTCTCACCACCACCATTCTCACCGCTGTTCAAAAACGTCGTCGTCATCGCCGTCGCGAATTGAATCCCACCTTCGTTTTTGTCGTTGTTGTTGTTCTCGAGACCTTGAAAACGTTCCTTCTTCTTTCTCGTCTTCGTCGTCTTCAAATCATCGTCAAAGGAATCATCATCATCTTTTAACGAACTCGACGTCGAGAAGAACGATAAAAATCTCTTCGCGTTGTTGTTCTTAAAAAACACCCCATCTGCTCCCGCTGCTCTCCCGCGAGAAGAAGAATGAGAAAGAACGACGGACGACAGCGCGAATAATCGGAACAACGCTTTTCGCGAGGAGGAGGAGGAGGAGGAGGAGGAAAAGGGCATCTCTTTTACTGCGCTTTTGTGTTCTGTGTTTTTATATCTCTTTTCTCTCTGCGGAGGAAAATAAAAGTTTTTTTGGCTTTCTCGCAAGAAAGAAGAGAGAGACGAAAAAAGTGAAAAAAGTGCTTGTCCTTGCTTGTGCGTTTTCTCTCTTCGCGCAAACTTTTTTTCGTCCGATGAAAAACGAGCGCAACGAAAAAGCAAACGAGAAAAAAGCTTTTGAAGATCGTTCAAACAACAACTTGTCACAGAAAAAACCTACCATCTCCCTTCTTGCTGTTCCTAAAAACGCACAGGAAGAGGCGCTCGGGTCTGAAATCGCGAGCGAGACTCTTTTGGACTCCGAGCGGCGAGGAGGTGCATCGAGTTGAACGGAAGGAAAGGAGAGATTTTGGAGAGCGAGAGAGCGCATCGGAGGAAATTTGAATAAAAATTTACGTGTACTCTCTCTGTCGAAAGAGAAACACGTGATGGAGGCGGAGAAGGCGACGCGGACGGACGACGGGGAGACTGAGATGGTGGTGGGAGGAGAGGCGCCGGTGACAAAAGATGATGATGGTTTTGGTGGTGGTAACGGTGGTGTTCCTTCCGCAACAACGAAGACAAATGGTAAAGTCGAGGAGAAGAAGAATTCCATCCATCAAATCGCGCCGGAAGAAGCGCCATTTGCGGGTGGAGGAGGAGACGCGGCGGCAGCAGCGGCACGAGTTGCGGCAGCAATGGCACCGGTTACGACGACGACGACGACGACAGCGCGCGAACAACAGCAATCGCAATCGCAATGCCTTCCCATTCGAATTCTGGAAGATTTCGACGTGAGAGAAAAAGCAGACGAGAAGAATTTAGTCGCCTTGACTTCGGCGATGAAACCGTCGGATTTGGTGGTATTCGGGAAAGCGCGAAAAGTGGAAGGCGGCGAAAACGAGTTACCGTCGACGCTTTTGATGAAAAAGCTACAACCGCAGCTGAGGCCACCGCACCCGTTGAAATTGGTGGACGTTCTCGATTGGTGCGTATCGTACGACGAAGTGGAAGGCGGCGGGACGTATTCTATTTGGTTGGTCACGCCGAGAGCGTGGTATAAACTCGGCCAACCGGGCGCGAAGTACGCCGCGACGTTCGCACAGACGAGACGGAGGGCAATGTTTGCCAGCGTGTTTAAGAAGTGCATCGAAGAAGATTGGGAGTGTTCGTTTACGAAGGTGTTGGAGGCGATGAAGAACGCGCCGAGAGTAGATTTTGACGTGAAGGTAAAAAAGGAGACTTTGAAAGAGAAGAAAGACAACGACGGCACGGACGGAGAATCCGAGGAAGAGGAAGATGAGGACGACGAAGACGACGAAGAGGACGACGACGACGACGACGACGACGACGACGACGAGTTTTCGTACTCGGAGAAAGAAATCAAGAAGGATGGTTTCTTTGTGTGCTCGCAAGTCGAACATCTTGTCAAGTCAGGCGTTCTGCTTCCTCCTGGAACGGAAGCTTCGAGACATGGTAAGCCGTATACCGGGAAACTTCCGAGATGTTTGATTTCCTTCAGTCGATGGACGATGATTGCAAACAGGTTAGCGAGACAGAAGAAAGATCGGATGGAGATGGAAATGGAACGAAAAGAGCGAGCTATTCAACGTGCGAAGGAACGCGCAGAGAGGAAAGAGTTGAGACTGGCGCAAAAAGAAGCGGCAAAGGAAGCGAGAGCAGAAGCGAGAGCGCTCGCTTTAAAGAAAAGTAAAGAACCAGTCGTCATTCCACCTCGCATAGCTGATCCAACGAAGTGTTCGAGAGCGATCGACGAATTTCCGTGGGCCTCTCCAGCGATTGTCGGTGAAGTATTGAGTCTGTGGGACGTCGCGAGCGTGTACGAGACGATTTTCTACGTCCCGACGACAACTCTTAGAAAGTTTGCGCACGCATTCCTATCGAATACTGAGGATTGCACTCCGAGTGATGATTTGCTCGTTCAAGACGTTATCGTCGGTGCCATTCGAGCCATCGAGGCGCGCGCTGATGCGGTGGATTCTTCGGAGACGACGAGAAGAAACTCGAAGTTGGGCTTCACGGAAGCGCGATCGATTCAAGACCCGACGATTGGCCTCCAAGACCTCGCGGCTTTAAATTGGCGACAGCTGGCAATCGATATGATCACTGAGTTTCTCCCGTCGACACCGTGCAATCCTAGAGTTCGAACTGGGGCACAATTAGCGGTTCAAAAACTGCAAGAGTTGATGATGTACGATGCGGACAACGTCTATGCGTCCGATTTAGATGCCGGTTTGCGCGTTTCCTTAGCTTCAGCTTTAGTCATCATCGCCGCAGATTCCGAAGGTTTCCACGAGTACGAGATGCAAAAAATCGAAGAAGTGCGTGATAAGAAGCGATATACACTCGGTTCCAAAGCGTTCGACGTTGGGATTCCGATCGTCATTCCAGAGGCGTCCTTGAAAATCCCCATCTTTGGCGGCGCGAAACAAGAAGACGTAAAAGAGGAAGAGAAAGAAGAAGTGAAGGAAGATGAGAAGACAAAACCTGACGACGCAGCACAATTGCAAGCGGCGGCGCCCGATTCGGCCGGAAAACCAGATAAGCGACGGAGTAACAGATGTGGACACTGCCACACGTGTATGAACCGCCAGTTACGACAAGCATGTTTGACGCGTCGAAAAGAGGACGAAGCTATGGGTATTTTCCCCGCATCTTCCCGCGATCAAACGGCTGAGGTCAAGGCACCAGTTGTTTTAGAGGATCCGAACATGCGAAGACCGAAGGATGACGACGAGAAGCGCATGCTCTGGACGCGACAAGCGATGCGATGGTATCGTGATAACGACGATCGACAAATTTGGCGCCACGGAAGACCCGTTGCGGTTGATGCGCGCGGACGTCGTTACTTCCAACTCGGCGGGAGGAACGGAAGTGGTATGCTTTTTGTTGAGTCGCCGTTACCGTCGTGGCACGTTAAGACGCCGAAATCGAAGGAGGAGAAAAAATCCTCCCCGGAAAAAGTAAAGAAGGAAGAAATCGACCAAGAGGATGGCGATGGCGAAAACGACGAGGACAACGAAGACAACGATTCCGAAGGTGAGGAAGAAAAAGAAGTTGAACCTGCTGGTCCACCAGTGGACGATGGTGAATATACGGATAATTATCTCACCGATTTACCTGTCGCGAATACCGATCAAGTCACCATGGACATCCCGGGTGTTTACGAGTCCGCTTCGAATTGGGGCGTCGTTTACCCGAACGAGGAGCTTATAGAGCTCGCGAAATGGTGCGATCCGAACTATCCACACGAGAAATATATATGTCGATGGGCGAACTTGGTTTCTAGATCTGCCCTCGGTGAGACCTACGACGACGTGACGAGCGAAAAGCTCGACGAAGAGGAGACGCGAAGCAAGTTCAAAGATTTTCTCAAGTCCATCGATGGAGAATACGACGGGTATGCGAAGATTGACGAAAAATGCGGTAGTTCTAAAGAAGCCGTCTTTGGAGACGCACACGCCAAAGCTTTGAAACTCGTTTCTGTGGCGCAATATTTGTTACACTCGACGCCGTTTTGGGTGCAAGATTATCGCTGGACGGAGAAGTTTCTGGAGTGCGACCAGGAACTGACGAACATCATAGAGCACGCGCCAGAAGCCGTCGTGTTGCAACGATTGATGAAGGCTTTCTTACTTTTAGAGGCATGCTGCCGCACATCTCAAGTTATGGATCCGCAATGGCAGAACTCTCGCCAATCTTGGATTGCAAAGGTCAAAAAGTTCATCAAGAAATCACCGGAAGGCACCGGCGACGGAAGCGCCAAAGACGAAGATTTCTGTGGCGATGACGAAGCAATGATGGACGACAATGCCGTCGAAGTTCCTTTGAATGTCACTTCTGCCGCGTCTTTACTTCACAAACTTGTCGTGTTGCAATTGACCGATCCTGCGAGACTTTCTGCACACACTTTTGCGTTTTCCGATCCAGAAGGTTTGGGCAAACACGCGTCGCAAATCAAAACCGGCGACGTCGTCATGCTCTGCATGAACGGATACAGAGATACTAAGAAAGCGCATCTTTCGGACGAGCTTATCCCCCCGCATTTTGTCGATACCACGTTACTTCGCGACTATGAACGGTGTATTGTCAGAGCTACGGCATTTAGAGGCGCGGAAGAGCACGACGATGGCCATGTCGATGAACCATGGGCGTGGTTCCTCCTCGAACTCATCGATGAACCGACGAGAGCAGAGGCGAGAAAAGCTGAACAAGCGAGAAGTTCAAAAGTCGCAAAGAAAAAGAAAAAGAAGCATTTGAGAGAACCCGCGAATTCAGACGAAGAGTTCGAGCGAGAGTTGCAAGAAACGTCGTCGGACGAGGAAGAGATGGTCGACGAGAAGAGACGCTTGTTGGCGTGTCCGCTCATACCGAGCGGGCAAGTAGGGGATTACATCGTCACTCTCGAGCAATACGAAAGAGGTCAAAATTTTGATTGGAAAGCTGGTGATAGAGTGATGATGCACTTTCCAGACGGCGAAGCTTTTGAAGATATTGAACGCGGCATTGTGGAGGACGAGAACGAAACCGATCCGGCGAAGAAAATCAAATACCTAGGCAAAGTCACAAAGGTGAAAAAAGGAGAGCCTTTTGACGGGGTTACGGTTGTTTGGGATTCGGAGAAAATTGATGCAGAAAGCAGCGGGGAAGCCGCTACGACGACTTCGGTATCTGCGTGGGAACTTGAACGCGCACCAAAGGAGATCTTGAAGAAGAAGCCGCAAGCTGATCGTGATTTGATAGCGCACATGCGCGAACCGATATCGGCTTACAAGCCGTCGCAAACGGGCAGTAAACAGTTTGCGCGCCGTGAGAATTCGGGAGCTAAGCAACCGGTGTACATCATGCACCGATTCGACATCTCGGAGGACGTAAGAAGAAAGAATTGTGACATTTATGGACCATCGAGTGGGAAAATCGCGAGTCCCTACTTGACGCGAGCGGGCAACTTGGCCTCTGACCCGATGCCGTATCGCGAGACGAACGAGATCATCGCCATGAAAAAGCAAGCGAAAGATCTCGCCATCGCGCTTGGATGGAACGCAAAAGGCATTCGAGAGCAGAAGTTTATCGATCAGTTCAACGAGTTGAAAATGAAAGTACCGATTCAATACGGCACCGGTACCCCTCCGACGTTCTGCCGCGAGCCGCTCGATTTGTACGCCTTGCTCGTCGAAGCTTTATATCGAGGTGGGTACAATACCATCACGCGAGAAAAGCTTTGGAAATCGGTCGCGCGAGGTTTGCGCGTCGATCTCAGCGGACAAACGTCCGCCTCCTTTGCATTGCGCGTGAAGTACGAACAGTATTTGCGCGATTTGGAGTATTTGGTCCGAGAAACGGGCGTCCCAGAGCCTCTCGCTGAAGGTGTCGAGCCGGTTGCGAGGTTCGAAGAGTACTTGGAAGCTGAAAAACGAAAGCCGGATCCAGAAGTCAAAAAGTTCACGCAGGTTGTGCGTGACAAGGAAAACCAACAGTTTCGCGAACTCGACATTCACAAGGGTATCATCACGCGTGCGCAAGCGGATAAGGAGACGGCGGCGATTCGACCGAAATACGCCAAACGGTACCCGGATTTGTTCAACGAGGCGTTGTTATTGGCAAATCGCGATCAGTGCTTGAAGGACGAACCTGAAGTTCCTGTGGAGGTGCGGATGGTTCGACTAGAGTCTATCTTAGATAAGACGTACGAGTTCATCGATGCAGCGCGGAGCGAAGATCCAGAGGACTTTAAACACCACGAGGCAACGTTGAGATCGGAGAGACCGAAACAAGGCGACGTGAAAATGAAAGACGCTCCCCTAGTAAAAAAGAGTGCCACGCCATCAAAGAAACGTAAAGCTCCCGAAAGGGACGACGACGATGACGAAGAGGAAGAAGAAGAAGAAGAAGAAGAAGAAGAAGAAGAAGAGGAAGAGGAAGAAGAAGAAGAGGAAGAAGAGGAAGAAGAGGACGATAGCGATTTTGAAGCGTAGAAATATAGCAAAGAGAATTTTTAATTTCCAACTCCCAAAAATAATAAAGTTGAAAGAAGCTACTCTCCGCGAGCGAACGCAAAGGCGAGAGCGTTGCCATTTTAATCAAACTTATTACCGTTATACCAGGAAGTATCCATCGACTGATAGTGCAAATACTGCTTCTCGCTACTCCCAAGTTTTACGTCCCCATCCATCAAAAACGCGTTATACGGTAACACGAATGTGCCCTCGTCATCTTTATAGCCGTCGATGCCTTCTCTCACGTACGCGGTTTCCGAATCGCAAAAATACTCTACTCTCGAATACATCCGTCCTTCTTCCTCGCCTAAATACTCGCTCAAAATCGCAAACCCGCCGTCTTCTTCATCGATTTCGCTGTAGTATACCCGCATAGGCTTCCTCTCTTTGCTCACGTGCGCTCTTCCAGGTCCTTCGAAACATCCTCCTCGGAGTTCGACGAAATACCTCGAACACGTGACCACTTCCTCCTCGTCTCGATCGCGTAAAAATAAGGAAACGTATTTCCTCTCCTCTTTGTCCGTGCACTCTCGAAACATGCCCGTAATTTCCGGCGTGTACTCGTACCGGAGATTCAAAAGTTGTTCCGCGGTAAAGTTGGTCACGTCGCGCGGTTTCCCGTACGCGCCGTACGCGTCGACCATAAAAGGTGACGACGTAAACGACAACAACAACGCACTCGCCATCGCGACGACGACGAAAAAGAAGACATTGAAGATCATAATAACACTAGCAGTAGTAGTAGTAAGAAGCGGTCAATGAGAGAAAAAAAAAGAAGCGTTTTCAATTTTATTAAGAAATTCGTCATATTTTTTGACGCATGTTTCGAGACTTTTACGCGTCCAAGAGACTCACGCAAGTCTCGAACAACAACACCATCTCCGTGCCATCGCTGACGCACCGAACGCACGCGACGCGAAGAGAGAATCATCCACCGTTTGAATCTCCACGGTTTAATCAACGAGAAAAGGCGAACGAGGGGTCGCATTTGCACCCTCCGCGCGCGAATACGACGCCTCCTCTCTTTTTGCAGCAACAGCAACAGACGACGGCGACGCAAAACAACAACAACAACCAGACGTCGTCGCCGTCGAATGTACCGGTGGTTGTGCAAAACGTGGAGAAAGCGAAGAGCGCGTCGAGGTACGGGAACGAGGTTTTGTTCAGCGTGAGTCAGCCGCAGTATTACTGTCACCAATCGACGCCGAAAGAATCGCCGCCGTGTTTTCACTCGAGAGAAACCGTCGAGCTGAGACGGAAGAACGAGGAGCAACGGGAAAGAGCAGCGAATACGTTTTTGTTGCAACAACAACATCAACAACAACGAAAAAAGAACGAAGAATATCTTCAAGCGCTCGCGATGAGACCAATGTCACCTCCGGAATTTACGAATGGAACCGGGACGGTGTTGACGGCGGAGAAGAGAGTGGCGGTTGCCGGGACGCAGACCGATGAGAATAACGAGGAAAACGAGACGAACGCGAGGAAGGCGAGGCAAAGCCGAAGACTCGCTGGATTGCCTCCGCCGGTGACTTCTACGGGGAAGAGAGAGGACGAGGAGACCATCGACGAGTTGGATATTTCGAAACGAATCACGAGCGCGGTGGAGAAAACGTTGGAAAGCGTCGCTAAGGAGACGAGGAGAGGGATGGAGGAGATTGCGATGAGAACGCAGAGAGACGTGTTGAGATGCGCGGCGGACGTGGCGAGAATGCAGAGAGATCTATCGGAATTTATGGGACGGTATGGAGTGAAGCGCAAAAACAGCCATCGCAACGACGACGACGACGACGACAACGAGGACGACGTTGTGTATTTTGGGCACACGAGCGAGCGAGAAATAGACGCCACGAAGACGGCGTCGAAGAAGAAGCAAAGTACGATGATAAGCGGCGGTAAAACGCCGGCGCTCGTGTCGATGATAAGCGACGGTAAGACGCCCACAAACGTTGTCATCGCGCACATTCGAGAGAATGCTAGCATTGTGGAACTTCGCGCGGCGCATCCTCTTTTGTTTAACGGCGCGCTTTCGATTCGAAACCACACCGCGTCATTCCTTCGCAAAAAAATCTCAGAAGGGTACGTGGGATACGCCGCCGAGAGAGAAAGAGCGTTGGCGCCGACGCTGCCTGACAAGGAAAAAGAGGAATTAGAAATGGAAAACAACGACATCTTCACATCACGCTCCAAGCCAAAGAATAAAGCCGTCCCCATAGACGACGACGATTCAGACGACGAAAACGTCGAGCTCCGCGTCCGCGAAGAAATCGAAGCCTTCAAACGCAAGACGAAAGCGAGAACCGCCCGCAGGCGAGGTTTTGCCGTCTCTACGAAACTCTCGATAGAGACGTAACGTCGCGGGAAGGAAAAGACGACGAAAGATTATTACCACAAAAAATAGGAGAATGCCGTCGAGTGAGCGACTTTTACGATGCTTTCGACGCTATTCTCTCTCCGATACGATACGATACCAGTTGTGAGCTCGCACTGAGCTCGAAAGCTTTTGAGCTTGTGTAACTACTTTATATTATTTTTGAAATTCTCCACATAAACAAACGCGCTCTCGTGGAGGAATCATCCAAATGTCCTCCGGTCGAGGCGTCCTCGATATCAACCGCACTTCGAGTGGGAAAACGAACCCGTCCAAGTTCCGGTCCAAACAAACCGTTCGCATCCTTCTCGCTCTGTAAGTACTTGAGTTTCTCTTTTGCATCTTCCCCTAAAAACTCTTATTCACAGGACGGTATTAACCACCTTCTTCGTCTTCATCTGGAAAACGATTCAACGCTTAATGCACTCGAAGAGCTTACTTTTCGCCGGCTTATACCCATTCACTGGGGCGATGTACTTATTTCTCGTCATGCCACTGGCGACGTGTTTCGCGTTTCCCCAAGATTTACCTTCCAATGTGAACCCGTTGAAGCCGAAAGATTACGCGTTTTTGGTTAAGAAGACGTGGTTCGCGATGAAGCGGAATAACTTTAAAGTGGAGGGAAAAGATTTATAACGATAGGAAACGAGAGTGAGATTAGGTCGATTAGAGGTTAAAAAATAGATTTTATACATTTCGTATTGTTACATTCTACGCATCGTACGCTAGTTCGGTTCTTCTATCTACGTCACGTCGCCACCGGGGGTGACGACGATGTGCCTACTATTCTTAAATTGTCATTTACTCTCGATAAATCCGTATTCGAGTAAGACTGATGTCGTGTTTGTCAGAGCGCATCCGTCGCGAACGACGTGAAATGTTCCGTCGCCTTTGCTTAAATCAACGATCGTGCTACCCGCGCGCAAGAGCGCCGAATCGGTACTCCCGTCGTCTTCGATAATCTTCCCTCCGTCGAAGACGCGTTCGCACTTCTCGTGTAACTCTCGAAACTCGTTCACGTCCACGCAACTCGGTTTCCCGGACGTATTCGCACTCGTCAGCGCTATCGCGCCATCGAACGCATCGCACACGTCCAATATAAACGCACAATCCGGCACTCTCACCCCTACGTTATCGACGTTTGGATTGAGCGACTTTGAAAGCGTCGTCCCGGTCCATTTCCTCTTAAACAGTAACGTCACCGCTCCAGGTAACAGTTTCCTCAACAAACTCTCCTCAATCTTCCCGTCTAACTCGCATATCTTTTTCACCTCTTCCGCGCGACTCACGCACACCGCCACCGGTTTCGTCTTCTCTCTGCCTTTCACCGCGTAGAGGTTTTCAATCGCTTCTGCATTGGACGCATCGCAGGCGAAACCATACAGCGTATCCGTCGGAACAGCAATAACAGATCCTCGCTTCAACGCCTGCACGGCGAACTCGATTGCACTTTTCTCGCTCGTTTTCGTCGTTTTTGTCGTTCTCGATGATGATGATGATGATGTCGCAGAGGTGGTCGTTTTGGTCGATTGGTTTTGGTGTTCTGCCGCCAAAAAGCCTCCCCTTCCCTTCGATTGATGACGATGACGATGACGATGACGATGACGCTGCTTCTCGAAGGATGAGAGTCGTCCACTGCTACCGCAGCACGACTGCGGTGTCGATGATGCGCGCATGATGATGAGTGTCCTCGGCGTAAAGAGAGAGAGAGAAAGCGTCCTCACACTGAAGCAAAATGTTTCCCAAAATCTTCTTCATTTCCTCTCGAAACGGCAAAAGTTTTCCCTCGCGAAAAAAAAAGAGACGACGATCAAGAAGAAGAAGAAGACAAAGAAGAAACGCCTGCTACTTTGCGCGGCGGGATCTGACGACGGCGTGCATCGTCCGGACATCGTCAACTTTTTTATCACGTCGTCGCTCAGGTCTCTCTGATTGGAAACGATATGAGCTCCTCTGCCTCGCTTTTTCGTTCGTCGTTGATATTTTTCCTTATTTTCGACCTTTTTCCCCCATTTTTCGAGGTTAAGGTTAATCCACCACTTTATTAATTCATCTCTTGCCGCGCGCGCGCTGAAAGCACACACACTTTCTCATCAGCATCATCATCGCAGTCATCTTACTCTCAACAAAATGATTAAAAACATGCTCAACAAAATGTCCAGCGGCGCTTCGTCCTCGAACAACAACACCAACAGAGAAGCTTTTTCCTCCAAGCCGCGAGACATCAATTCCAACCCCCCCAACAAGAATGCTGACGCATCATCCAAATTCTCATCGTCCCCGAAAACGTTCGCGGAAAAGTTCGCGATGTCTTTAGACGACGTCTCCTTCGTCGACGGCGAAGACGCGTACGGCGACGCACCGTTTATGCGAGACGCAATGGTCCATCGCCCATCGCCGAAGAAACGTGCGAGTTTAGACATCGATGCGGTGAAAGCGAAGAGGGACGAAGAGTTGACCATTTATGGCTTTTCCAAACCTCCTCAAGAGGGGCAGTCGAAGTCGTCTTCGGTGCGCTCGTCGTTTGACGATTTTTTCTACGGGAGCAGAGTGCCGAAAGCGGAAGAAGGTGAGCAGCGGGGACATGTTTTGAACAACAACCGAAGAGCGGCGTCGGTGGATTTACCGCACCCGCAGTGGGAACACAAGATTATAAGGGAGTTGCACAGGAAGGAACTGGCGAGGGATCACCCCGAGGCGAAGTTTCGAAGCGAAAAGTAATTTGATGAGACTTTTCGACGACGACGAGGAGGAACGCAAGAAACAAACGAACTGTACGATTACTACTACCACTAACTACTACTAATTCATGGAATAAACCTGTATTTTAATAACAATAACATAAAATAAATAAGAATACATCATCCGCGTCTCTCATCGCGTCCGAACCCAACCCAAGAGAAAGTTGTTCGCCGGCATCTCGTGAATCTCGTTCAATTTCATCCCGTGCGTTTCTCCTATGGCCTCTAACTCCGATATGTCCCTAATACCAAACCTCTCGTCCTTCTCTTTCATGCTCTTATCGAACCTCTCGTTTCCTTCGCTCGTATACTTCCCGTCCACGTTGAACGGTCCGTAAATATACAAAACGCCTCGTTTCGCCAACACCTTCTCGCTCGACGCGAATATCCCTTTGGTCGTTTCAATTGGACTTATGTGACAGATGTTCACCACTAACACTAACAAACACGCCCCGATAACCGCTTTTAAATTATCCACGATCAGCGCGTCCACGATGTCATCTCTCGCGTCAAACGTCACCGGCGGGAGCAAGACGTTGTCTATGCTTTTCACGTTCTCTTTTATGTGTTCAAAGTAATCTTCCGCCATGTCCGAGAGCACGAACTCGATGTTCGGTAACTTGGGGGCGATGATGGACGCGTGCACGCCTTGGCCGGAGCCTATTTCGAACGCGTACTTCTCCTTATCGATGTTCTCCTCTTCTTCTTCTTCTTTGCATATCTGAAGCAGTCTCGGCACGACTTTTGCCGCGATGTGAGGCGCGTTTCGCTCGGCCGCAGAGGCGCCCATTTTGACGTTGTGCAAATCACCCGACGCCATTATCTGAGTCGCAGTAGCGGTCCGTTTTCGCCTGCGCTGCTGGTAAGAGTGGGAGATTTTCGAAGGATGCGACCGTGAAAGGCTCGAAAGCATATACGCGCGCTTCTCTGAGTGATGATTTTTCCCGAAAGTTTGCGTCACAATTTCATTTAGGGGACCCTTTAGGGAGGAGCGCGAGAGACGCTATACTCATCATCATTAGCAGTAATAGTAGTGCGATGAGTGTGCTTTGCTTTGCGCGATGTTGGACGTTGGTGTTCCTCTTTCTTTCGATGATCGAGGCGCGTTTTTCGATGTCCTCGTCGATCGAATCGTCGTTTGGAAAAAACCGAAATCGAGATGATTTCGCGACGACGAATACGATGACGATGACGACGAATGAGGGAAGAACGGGAGATGGAGAACGCATTTCGGAGGAGAGAACGAAAACGACGACGAGACGGGAACTTTTGATGAGTAAAGACAGCGAGTTTGGCGAGAAGAATAAGCAAAAAACACCAACCTACCACACCATCTTCAGCACCGAGTGCAACACCTACTTTGACTGGCAATCTCTGGGCTTGTATTATTCGTTCAAGAAGGTGAAACAAAAAGGAGAAATCACGCGATTGATGGCGTGCGATCAATCACCTCCACCGGGATTAGATATCGTACCGAACACGCACGTGCACCCGAACTACGCGAAACATCCAGTGAGCGGGGATAGGTATTCGGCGTATAACAAACCGTATTCGATTATGCACTGGATGGAACACGCGAAGCCGACGGAGGATTTTATCATCGTTTTGGATGCAGATATGGCGTTTCGGAGGTCGATGGATGCGGATTTGTTGGGGGTGGCGTTAGGGAATCCCGTGAGCGCGCATTACGGGTATTTAGTTGGGATCTTTCCCAAGAATCACATGGGGGTGAAAGCGAGGGTCCCGAACGTAGAAGGCGCGCAGCAAGTCGGCGGGTTCACGGTCATGCACAGAGAAGATTTAGAGCCGCTCGCGCCGAGGTGGTTGTATTGGACAGAACAGGTGAGGAGCGACCCAGATTCCTGGGCGAATACCGGGGACGTGTTTAATCAAAACGGCAAAGCCGGACCGCCGTGGATTTCGGAGATGTACGGGTACGTGTTTGCCGCGGCGGAGAGGAAGTTGAAGTTTTCCGTGTCGGATTCATTCATGCTGTATCCAGGGTATATGCCACCAAAAGATGAAAGGTTTCCAGTGGTTTTGCACTACGGGGTAACATACAGAATAGATGATTACGCGTTCGATAAACACTGGTACCAAGGGACGGACATGACGTCGTGTACGCGAGGACAGATGTTTGAGAAGCCGATTACGATTGGAGAGATAAGCTCCAGGGAAGGGACAATGATGCGACGACGAGATGAGATCGCGCTCATTGTCGCGGAGACGTTGTATAACAGCACCAAAGAACGGGCGCTTAAAGTGTGCAAGAGAACGGATCTAGATTTCAGCAAGCCGAGGCAAAAGTATGATTGCTCGATAAAGGAGAATAACATTTTGCGATGTAAACCGGTGTCTAGGGAAATGATTGAACTGAAAAAGATAGAAGAAAAGCTCCGAGGAGCAAGCGGTGGCAGTTCTTGTAAGGATAACAACAATCAGTGTTGCACGTGGGCGAGCACTGGCGAGTGCACGAACAATCCGAACTACATGAGCATGGAGTGTCAGTTGAGTTGTAACTTATGTCCTAATACGGGGTGCGAAGACAGTTGTTGCCCGCCGGAGGAGAAGGTGAAGAAAGAGAAGAGTAATGGTTCGATCAAGAAGACGAGTGCGACGGCTACGATTAAAAAGAGCATCAACAGTGTAGACGAATACGATTACGACGCGTCCTCTTCTTCAACTACATCATCTTTCGCCTCTTCGGAAGAGATGGATAAAGAAGACGAAGAAGACGAAAACGAACTTCGCGAAGAGGAAGCTGAAATCGAAGAGGAGGCACGCAAGCAAATCGAGGAAGGCGAGTTGATCATTGAATCGGAAGGGTTGAGAGTATCGAACGGCTCGAGCATTGGAGGTTTAGTATTCGTACTTTTTGTCGCTTTTATTGTCGCGACTTTTGCGAAAAAATTGAATCTCGGCGGTGCGACTAAAAATCTCACTCCGGAAGCGTTAGCCGCCTACAAGCAAGCAAACTTGGACAGCGAACGATTAAAAGGAAGGAGAGAATAATGCGAATAGACCACGGTAAATATAGAATTAGCATAGAATATGGGTACGTACTTGTACTGGTGTATAATATTTGCAAACTAATAATTTTGCACTAAAACTTCGTTGTGTAACGAGGTGTCATCAAAACCCAACGGCATAACTTGCTTTTTCACACTCATCACTATATATATATGTTTACTTTACCGCGCTCATCAACCGCCCACCGACATACTGTGCTTTTTGCGTTGTAAAGTGCCTATCTACTTTTCTCATTACAGATGGAGAGAAAACTTCCACTCTCCGACGTCCGCGTCGTAGCTAACCAGCTCGCCGCCCGCCGCTTTTGTTTGGCTTTCAATCTTCTCCTCGTATCTCTTCTTTGCTGCGGCGGTACCTTTTCTCGGCTTAATACCTGTCAGCGTGACCATGGCGCTTTTCTTCAGACCCTTGCCCGTCTCTGGCGCTTCTACGCCAGCATCTTCGGGATATAAGTACAGGCACGACTTTTCAAATTTGACGACGCGCGCGACGTCCAATCTTGATACATCCACGGGCTCCAGCCATTCAACTTTGCCAAACTCCTTGTCCGTGACAGAAAAATTCTCGACGCACGTCAGCGCTTCAGGGCCGCGCTTTTCCACGAGATCTCTGAGTTCGTCCAGGGTTGGTGAAATCGTAATTCCAGAATCTTCATCGACGAACGGTAAACCGAGTCTTTGATCTCTAGGCGACGACGCCTTACCGTTTCCGTACGTCGCCAACGAGATTCCACTGAGACCTTCTTTGCCGTTACCAATCAAGGTGCTCGTAGGACGAATGAATAAAGCGCGGGGATCTTCGCGCGGCTTGAACAACCAACCATTCGCAGGAGAATCCTTCCTTCCGATCCCGTCTTGAACTGCACCACCTTCCGGTTGCGCGATTTCATATGCGTCGTGCGAAGGTTTATCCAAATACGTCGGCATTCCACTACCGCCGTGTTCTCGTCTGGATAAGACGACTGCTTTTTGATGCGAGGATGGTGGCTTTGCACCAGATGTCGCGCCTCGAGATTGTAACCACGGCGCTCGTGGCGTTTGCGGTCGCGAAGGGAACGTGGCCAAAGCGGACGCCGTGGATCTCGAAACGTGGCTCGAAACGCCCGCATCGCCGAGAAGTGACTGACGTGGCTTTGATGATGACGCGGGAACGAGTGCCCCGGCGTTGGGAACGGGTAACTGAGCGCCGTATGGAGACGAAGGAACTTGATTTTGTTGTTGCTGCTGTCCAAAGAGCGACTGTCCTTGCTGTTGTTGTTGTCCTTGCTGCGAAAATAGCCCACCTCCACCAAGGCCACCGGCACCGCCGAATAAAGAAGGCGCTTGCTGCGCTGGCTGTTGCTGCAATTGAAGTCCGCCTCCAGTACCAGGAGCACTACCAAATAACCCACCACCCGTGGCGGGTTTCATGCCTCCGAACAAGCTCGACGGCTGCCCCGGCTGCTGTTGCGAAGAAAACAAGCCTCCAGCATTCGAAGACGGAGTCTGTAATGAAGACGGACCGCCGCCAAAGAGACCAGTCGAGGGGGTGCTTTGAGTTTGTGCACCCGCACCTCCTCCAAACAATGATCCTCCCGGTGTCGTCGTTCCAGTTAATGGCTTCGGCGCAAATAAACTCGAGCCTCCCGCTTGAGTACCTCCACCCCCAAAGAGGCCCCCACCTGCCCCTTGCGTAGGCGTTTGACCTAAGGATAATCCGCCGCTCGCACCAGCCCCAGTTGAACCAAATAATCCGCCGGTGCTCGGTTGTTGTGCACCGCCACCAAATGGCGACGCCGCAGGCTTCGCGGCGCCAAAAAGTCCACCACTTCCTGGCGCAGCGCCAAAGCCGCTTTGACCGCCAGCTGGCGACGTCTGCGCTCCTCCTCCAAAGAGAGAAGTCGACGGCGTTGATGCGCCCGCACCAAAAAAACTTCCTGGTGCTTGAGCAGGTTTAGCACCGAAAAGCGAGCCGGCTGCTCCTTGTTGCTGCTGGGGAGCACCGAAACCTGGCGTCGCTTGTGTCTGAGAGCCGAACCCAGATTGTTGGCCTCCTTGATTAAAGATCGAGCCGCTGCCCTGAGTTTGCTGCGTTCCAAATAAACTGCTCCCCCCGGTAGATTGCGTCTGACCGAAAGCATTTTGCTGCTGCTGTTGTTGCCCTTGCGACCCGCCGAATCCACCAAAACCCGGCGTCTGAGGCTGCTGCGATGGCGCAGCGCTGCCAAAACCGCCAGTACCTCCCAACGACGCTCCCGTGGACCCGAACAAGCCGCCCCCACCACTCGCTTGTTGAGGTGTAGCTCCAAAAAGACTACCAGTAGGTGCAGCAGCCGGCTTGGAGCCGAAGAATGATCCAGATTGTTGTTGTTGAGTCGCGCCGAAGCCAGAACTTTGCGAAGGTTGACCAAAGGCCGAGGGTTGATTTTGTTGCGATTGATTCCCAAACAACGAGCCCGATTGCGTTGAAGTTCCAAATGGCGAAGCTTGCGGTGCAGCGGCACCACTAGCTCCAAATAATCCGCCGCTTTGTTGGCCTCCACCACCAAATGCACTCCCGCCTCCTCCAAACCCCCCCGCGGCTCCGGCCCCCGCAGTGCTCCCAAATGCGCCTTGGGGAGATGTTTGTTGACCGAACGCACCTCCGCTGCCACTAGCGCCGAAAGCAGACGTTCCCGGACTCGATCCAAAGCCACCAGCTGTGGTTGTCGCGCCGAAAGCAGACGAACCACCGCCGGAGAACGGTGACGCGGCTTGGGTTTGCCCAAACGCCGGCGTCGAGGACGGCTGGCCAAACCCTCCGGACGGAGAAGTAGCCGCGCCTCCTCCGAAGCTAGATCCACCGAATGCGCCTCCTCCGCTCGCACCAAAGGCTCCACCCCTTTGTGCCGATCCAAATCCACCTTGCTGCCCACTCGCCTGTCCCGGCTCTCCCGCTTTCGACCACGCGTCGTATCGCATCTCCTCCACGCTCCGTTTATCGTGATCCGGCATCGCCGACATCGACTGCAACATCGCGTACGTCATCGACGGCCCAACCAACTCCTTATCTACCACCCTCGTCGCTCGATATCCGGCGACGCCTGGTGACATCGAGCAATTCACCGCCCTGTGCGCCGAGCTGCCGCACGTCGAGCACACGTGCTTGTTATTACATCTTTGTCCAAATTTACACTGGCCTTTGTTCCAGAAGCGACACGCGTTTGCGACTGTTATTTAAAAAGAAAGAATCACGCGTTAGTAGTGATCGATCGAACGACGAAAGGAATCGTTGATCGCCGAAAAGCGAGCAGAAACCCGTTGTTGTTACTCGCGAAAGAGAGAACAAGAAGAAGTAGAAGAAGACACAAAATCGAATGGAAAATTGAAAATCAAAACACACGATGCGCGAAGTTTACAAAACGTACTCGTTCCCGGCGAGACGCCCCCGGTTTGTTGTTGCGGCTGCCCGAATCCACCCAACTGGCCACTTCCGGTTTGTTGTTGTTGTTGTTGTCCAAACCCTCCGACCACCCCACTCGACGGTTGACTAAACAAACCTCCAACACTTCCTTGTTGATTGGAAGGGGCACCGAATCCTCCCGAACCACTCGATGCGACGCCTCCTCCTCCTCCTCCTCCGAACGGCGACGCCGGCGCTTGCCCGAACGGGGATTGCGGGACGTTCTGCGCGCTCCCGAATCCTCCTCCGCCGCCGAACGCCATTTGAAGTTGTTTAAAAGAAGAAACAAAGCCCTTTCAAAGTGTGTATACTCTTCTCTAATTTTCTGAGGTATATACAATTGGTGCCTTTGCGCTCGAAAGAAAACGTCTCTCTTTTCTCGAAAATTTCTCTCCGATCTTTTTTGCACATGTGTGAAACAAAAATATACTCGATGAACACGACACCTCGTGCCTTGCGTCGTCCTCGTTTGAACGCGAGGAGGGCCCATCATAGACTCTCACGTTTTTTGCGCGCGCGTTAAGAAGGAAGCGATGATCGATGATGATGGCGAAAAACAGAGCGCAGTATACATAGCGGTGCGTCTCATCTCGGTTGAGAGAGAAAGCGTGTGTGTGCAAAAGAGCGTTTTGGCAGCTCTTTGTATTTTTGTGCGATTGGACAGTCCCCGATGAGTCACATTATATTTTTTCCCTCTCATTCCGCTCTTTCTCTCGCGAGAAGAAAAGCGCACAAAACGCTTTGAAACGAGCGAACGAGCGAGTTGATTTACAAAAGCAGAACATTCGTCGTCTGTTGTCGCCTTTTATTACCATCCGTGGTGTCCTCGTCGTCGTTCGAGCGAGCGAGAAAGAGGAGCACGTTGGAGACGTTGAAGAGAGTATCCAGGAGCGTATTCTTACATCGTCGAGGTTTTGAGCGCTCTCGTTCCGCATCACGAGACCACTCGCGCAGAGTTATTCACCCGCACCAACGACGCGACGCAGTGCACGCGGAGTCAATAAAATGAACAGCCGAACCGGGAAATTCCTGTGCGTCATCCCGCCGAAAACCTTATCCATCAATCACGACACCGGGGAAGCGCATCAACAGAGCGAGCAACACGTGAGAGAGGCGTTGGAAGCTATCGAGTTTTCGAACAAGTCGACGAGCGAGTTGAACGGTGGAGGGATTGCCATTGGGGTTGGGCCAAACGTGCAAGCGTTCACGGATAACGAAATCATCGTCTCGTTCGTCGGGCATTTAACCAACGTGGATTATTTAGCGTGGAGGTTATTCTCACCTGAAGGGAGGCGAGGGGACGACTTGGAGAAGAGGGCGCACGCGGATCCTTTGGAAGCGGCGCATACGTTGGTAGGAGGACGATGTTACGAAGCTGAATTGGTGTGCCACGTGTATAAGACATTCGGGACGCACTGCTTGCCGAAATTGAGAGGGAAGTTTGCGTTTACGTGTTACGACGCGAGGACGGTGCGCGTGTTCGCGGCGAGGGACGCGAGCGGCGAGTTTCCGTTGAAGTACGGGCGAGGCGCGGATGGGACCGTGGTGGTGTCGAATTTCGAAGGCGCGTCGGAGTTATTGCCGGAAGATACGAGTGGCATGGAGGTGAGCCCGCCAGAGTTTGAAGATTTACCCGCCGGGACGTATATTTATGGACATCGCAGCTTAATACCGAGACGGTTCGAAAGGACGGAAGAAACGAGGACGAAAGAAATCGAAGCGGCGCACGACGCCGTCGCGGCAGCGTTGAAAGGCATCGATTTAGGGAAAAAAGCCGGGAGGAAATCTCTCGATGGGGAAATCTCCGGTCGACCGTGGATGAAAGCGAACCGAGAACAAGATTCGGCCGGGTCGTCGAGGAGGAATTCCATCGATCAACAAAGACCGGCGCCGAATTTATCAGCCACGGCGAAACCGTTCGATATTTCAAAGCTCGATTCGCTCCCAGAACACGACACGCCAGCACCGAAAGAGGACGACCACAAGGAAGGCACAGAGGAGGAACATCGCCAAGCGGAAGCGGTGGCCGTCAAGGCGGCGCAAGCGGCGTTGAAACGCGTCGCAAGTGGTGCAAACATGCGCGGTATCGTCAGAATGGGATCCACGCACGCGATGTCGCTGTTAGACGGCACGCCGCAGTCGCCAGCCAGGAGAAGCAGCGCGGCGTTGACGGACTCCCCGAAAATGCACAGAGTACCGAGTCGTTCGGGTTTGATCTCTGGTATGGTCAAAGTTGCGAGTTTCGAGGAGTTTGGCAACATCGGCTCGCTGAACGATTTACGACACGCCGCCAAGTCGCCTGGGAAAGAAGAAGGAGAAGAAAACTTGGAAGACAAAAGAAATGCCTCCTGGGTGGACTTGTCTATGGTTGTTGTTAGCGGGAACGGTGGTGGAGATAAAGAGGGTGAAGATGATGAGTGAAAAATAATAAAGTCTTCCCATCGAGTGTAATAAAGTCACCTTTTTTAAATACCAGTAGTAGTTCTGTGTGATATCAACAAGAATAATAATAACAATAAACGCACGCTTTCACGTCTGAGGCACACCTACTTCCTTCACATCTCTTTCTCTCTCTCTCTTTCTCTCTCTCCCTCTTTTATATCCCTCTTTCTTTTTCTCTTTTTACTTTTTCTCCTTTGCTTCAGTCCGTGCCTCCGACGTACAACCCAGCCGCTTTGATCGATTTTATCGGCGAACGCATCATGTTCCCCATTGAAATTCTTAACTCGACGGCTTCGTCGGAGACGTACGACTCCAACTGTCCACTCGCCGCCAATAACAAACCCATAAACATCGGGCTCGGTCTCCCCGGTCGCGATTTGAACTCCGGGTGGTACTGGCACGCCACGAAAAACGGATGATTGGCCAATTCGCAAATTTCCATTCTCGTTCCGGTTTCGTCTTTCCCGACAAAATGCAACCCTTTTTGTTCAAGCTCGTCCACCATTTCCGGATTCACCTCGTACCGGTGTCGATGTCTCTCCGCGACCGCGTCTTTCTTACCGTATAATCTCCACGACACGCACTCTTTCGTTTGAAAAATAGTTTCTCGCGCGCCCAAACGCATGGTACCGCCCATGTGCGTCTTGGATCCTTCCGGCATGAAAATAACCGCCGGATGCTCCGTTGTCGGGTCCATCTCCGTCGAGTGCGCGTCCGCGTGGCCGCACACGTTCCTGGCAAACTCAATTACCGCGACTTGCATGCCCAAGCAAATGCCCAAGTACGGGATTTCGTTCTCTCGCGCGTACTTTGCCGCGCACATCTTCCCTTCCACGCCTCTGCCGCCGAAACCACCAGGCACTAACACGCCATCCGCCCTTTTCAATTTTGCCCACGCTTCGTCGTACTTATCTTCGTTCGCTTGTTTAGACTCTTCTTCCAAATCTTCAGCCTCGATCCATAAAATCTTCAACTTTCTATCGCACGCGATTGATGAATGCATCAACGCCTTCGTCACGGATAAATACGAATCGCCCAAGCCGGTGTACTTCCCAACCACCGCAATCGAACACGGCACGTGCACGCTATCCCACTTTTCCGCTCTGTGTTTCCACGCTTCCAACTTTAACGGTCTCGGCTTCATCTGCAAGTGCCCGAGAATAGCCAAATGCGCTTTCTGTTCCACCATAATCAACGGCACGTGCCAAATATTCGAAACGTCGATCAAGTTCAAAATATTGTTCGGGCTCACGTGGCAAAACAACGCCAACTTCTCCATCACCGCTTTATCCAACGCGGACGAGCTTCTGCAGGCCAACATCGTCGGCGCCAATCCCGCGCTTCTCAGCGCTTGAATCGAGTGTTGGGTCGGTTTCGTCTTCTGCTCGCCGACGGAACCAACGACTGGGACTAAACTCACGTGCACTAAACAAAAATTTTCCGGCCCGACGCGAAACTGAAACTGCCTCAAAGCTTCGATAAAAGGCATGCTCTCGATGTCTCCAACCGTCCCACCCAGCTCGACGATGCACACGTCCGGTGGGCCTTCCTTCCCATCCACCGGAATATGCGCGACGCGTTCGATCCAATCCTGGATTTCATCCGTCACGTGTGGAATCACTTGCACGGTTTTCCCTAAATACTTCCCTTCCCGTTCTCTCTCGATCACCGACTGATACACTTTCCCGGTCGTGATGTTATGGTCCCTGGTCAAGTTGATATCGCAAAACCGTTCGTAGTTTCCTAAATCCAAATCCGACTCTCCCCCGTCGTCCAAAACGTACGTTTCCCCGTGTTCAAACGGCGACATCGTCCCGGCGTCCACGTTTATGTACGGGTCGATTTTTATGTGCGTCACTCTGTAGTCCGCCGCGGAGAGCATCACGCCGACCGAAGACGCCGTCACGCCTTTCCCTAATCCCGAGACCACGCCGCCGGAAACCACCACGTACTTCATTTTTTGTTCGTCGTTTGAACAACTCGACCCAGACGACAACAACACACGCACGCACAAAAAGCTCTCAAAGAGAATGTGACGAGAGGAGTAAAAGACGAGTTCCAAAATTTTGAATTTTTTTTTAATTGTATAAACCCTAAACAAGAGAACGCAGTTTCTTTTTTTCTCAAATCTCATCTCGAGAAAGCTCTCGAGTAAAAACTCCGTTCTGTTGCGCTCTCGGGTCGCTCTTAAGAAGAAGAAGCTCTCGAGAAGACGTTTTGTTCCTCTTCTCTGTTATATACGCACACATATAGTATTATATATACACACAGAAGGAGGAGAGCAGTTGTTTATAAATACAGTACATGTGCTGCGCAACGACGACGATTTGAGACGCGAGAAAAAAACGCACGCGAGACGAGAGTCCTTCTTTCTTTCCCGAAAAGAAGAATCAGAGATGTCCGAGTTGGAGGAAGAAGAAGAACTCGAACGCGCGGAAAAACGAATGCTCTTCTCCCCGGGCCACGCGACGACGATTCAGACGACGAGGACGACTTCGTCTGGGAGGAAAAAAACGGGTGGTGGTTTCGCAGCCGAAGGGAGAGTCAAGTCGTCGTACAAGAGCACGAGGCATTCGGTGAGACCGACCCCTTCGAATCCTGGGGGTGGGAAAAGGAACGACGACGACAACGCCAACCCGTTCGGCGGCGTCGACCCCGGCTTCTCCTCCTCTGCCTTCACGTTCGGACAAAAAGAGACTTCTCCAACTGTGTTTGGTGATTTTAGAGAAGAAAGTTCGGCGTCGCCGATGAGCGTCGTGTCGGAAGGGACACCGGCGTCTTTGAACACTAATAATACTAATAGCAACAACGTCGAGGAGTCGCCGTCTTCGTTTGGAGGATTTACCTCGTCACCTGGATTTACGTTTGGTCAGCAGAGACGAGAAGAAGAACCGTCGCCGCCGAATCCGCAGTGGGCGCACATCAAAACGCCGACGGAGTTTTCGCCCTCTATGTTTGCCGAGACGCATCCCGGGGTGAGGACGACGAGTTTTAATACCACCACGCCGACGGGATCGGCGAACGCGACTTCGACGCCGTTGATTTTTCAAAGCGGCGGTGGCGACGGAAGTTCAGAGGGCGGCGGATTTAGTGGAAGCGCGACAAAGCCAAAGTCGTACAGTAGGAGTAATAGCAGTAAAGCAAAAGGCAGCAGTAGCGGTGGTAGAATGCAGAACAAAAGTAGCGCGAATAGCGATAGAATGCAAGAAGTTCCGAGCGATAGTAAGGAAGCGGCAAAAATGGCGACGAAAGCCGCGACGAGTTTTCGAGAAAATGGCGCGTTTTCCCCGCAGGCGGTGTTGAGCAACTCCTTCTCAAAGGTGACCATTGGAGGTGAAAGCAACAACATCAACGGTAGTGGTAGTCCGTTACCCAGCGCGTCTGCCTTTAACGTCGGTTACAACTTTACTACCGACGGAAGACCAATCCCGCGAATAGTAAACGGCGAAGGTGCGCGAAAACCGTATAAGAAGTTTGCCGTCGTGAAGTCACCGGGTTCGCCAAAGTCGCCAACAACAACGGGCAGTAGTGCAACAAATGCGTTCGGTCGCGCGATGGGATCGTCGCCTTCGAGGAATAGTCCTTCGTCCGAGAAAGAGATGGAGAAAATGGTAAACGTAGAAAAAGATGTGAAAGCGTATAAACTCGAAGCGAACGGATTGTTTCAAGAAGCTTCTTCTTTTGTGAATCAAGATAAAGACGAGCAGGCTTTGAAGAAGTTCCGCGCGGCTCGAGATACGTACACGCGCGCAATAATTATGCTCGAAAGCATTGCGCCGTCCCCGGACAAACACGGTAGTTTTTCGCCGAGTAGAAACAACGGCAGCGGCGCGCCGTTTCTTCCCACGAGACAGCTGTTAGGCAGAGAAGCGGGGACACTTTTGAGCAACCGAGCGGCATCGACGCTGATGGTTATACAAATAGAAGAATCGAGAGAACGAGCGAAGGAGATGGACGGTAAGTACACGCCGGATATGCTTTGGAAGTATCGCCAGAAAATCCAGGAATGCATCGATGATTGCATGCGCGCGAGAAAAGCGGATGCGACGTACATGAAACCGATTTTGCGTCAAGCGAAATGTCACGAGCGTCTGGCTGATTTTACTGCGGCGTGTGCGTGTTATACTACGATTGTTTCGAGCTCGAAAGCTTCGGAGAAGGAAAAAGAAGAAGCGCGCGTAGAGCTCGAGCACGCGAAGCGTTTGAAAATAATCTCAGATGTGACGTATCTCACCGACGCGAGACGCGCTTTGAGAAGAACACCCATAAACGGCGGAGAAAGCTTCGTGCAGAACGAGTTGTTAGTGAAATCGGCGATAACAGATGCGACGGATATTGAGGGCAGGGCGACGCACATGCCGTTGGACACTCGACAGCTCGTGGCGTGCTTGAAAATAAACGCGCTCATGATTTGCGGACAGTATAAAGAAGCATTAGAAACGTTGGAATCGTTCGACTTTTTCGCCCCGTTATCTCCGACAAAACCAAAAGGAACGAGGAACAAACACTCTCCTCCTCGCGTGGTCGAACCGGAAGACGATATGGCGGTCAGAGAGAACATAATCGAGATGACTTTGTTGCGCATAGTCGTGCACTACGGATTAGGTGACGTGGACGATTTGGAACGGTTCGCGAAACAAACGAACGGTTTCACCGGTCCAACGTTTGGCGGCTCAGAAACTGGTGAACCTGGAGGAGATGGCCCTGAGCATAAAACGTTCACCATGTTAGACACGTTTAACGCGATTCGTCCCGACTCCGGAGCTATCTTTGCCGTTCTGAAAGATCAATACGACGCGCGCATGTGCGGGAACTCCGCATTCTCGAGTGGCGAGTACGACGAGGCCGAGATGCACTACACGAAGTGCATCGCGGCGTCTAATTCGTCGTTATCGAAACAGTTTGTTAGCGCCATTCTGTGTAACCGCGCTGCTGCGCGTATGGGTGCGCAGAAGTACATCGACGCCATGCTCGATTGCGGTCGCGCCATCATTCTCGACCCGACGCGCGCGAAAGCGTACTCTCGTCGCGCGGCGATCTTCTCGCACTTGCGTTTGTTCGACAAGTCTTTAGAAGATTTGAACATGTACGAGAAAACGGCGGATGCGAACGGCGACGTCAAGCAAAAGAACGACGCCAAGAGTCGCGCGAAAGAGTTGAAAGCGGTGGAAATCAAATTGGAACAGCAGTACGGCGAATCCGCTCCAATACACGCTCGCGCCATACTCGGTTTCTCCGACGACTCGTCCACCACATCTCTGAGCGACAGCGACATCACGAAAGCGTTCAAAAAGTTATCCTTGCGCGCGCACGCGGACAAAGTCTTCCACCCGAACGAGCTCCCGAGCCATTTCGTCGCCGGGAACGAGGACGTGCTCAAACTGCTCACCGAAGACGCAAACAGAGTTTTCAACCATCTCAACGTCGCGAAAGACGCGTTAAAAACCTCCGCCGACCGACGTTCCCACGACGCCTCTGAGTACCAATGGGACAGCACGGTCTCCGTCCAACGACGCCGCGCGTCCTCGAGCTCGAACTCGGCGGGAAGCCGCCACGGACGCCCTTCGGCGCGCGATTTTTACTCCTCAAACGCGGAGGACGCCATGTTCTACAACTCCTTTTACGAAAGTCAAAGCGCGTTCTATACCAGCAGAAACGCCCAAAATGGTGGTCAAGGTGGTCCGTCCTCGTCCTCGTCCAGAGGAGGAGGAAGGACAAGCGGCAGTGGAAGAAACCGAAGAGGCGGTCATCGCAGGTAAAAAAAATGTCTACGAGAGAGAGAGACTGAGAGAGAAAAAATTAAGTAGAATTGTGAAATGGCAGCCTTTCCACACAAAAAACATCACAAGATACAAATTTCATTCACGTACTCCTCTTCTATGCTTTATAATTCTATTTAAAAGATGGGCGGGACGCACAAATCCGGCCACGCGGCGACTGTCGCCGAGGCTGGTCGCAAAGCCGAACTCGCCCGGGATTATTACGAGGATACGAAAGCGAAGGAGTTGAAAGAATTGGATAAAAAAGAGGTGAAATTGTTGGACGAATTGCGAAAGTCGTTAAAGACGACGGATTCGATTCCGAACCGGACGAGCATGCTCGTGAAAAGAATACGAAGAGGAAAAGAAGACGACGAAGAAGAAGACAACGGAGGAAAAGAAGGAGTTTTGCGAACGAAAACGAAAGGACGCGACCGCGACGACGACGGAGAAAAGGAAGAAAAAGAAACGATGATTTTGAGAGATGAGAAGACAAAGACAAAGACGTACGTCTCGAAAGCCGACAGAAAGCGGCTCAAGAAACGACGACGAGAAGAACAAAAAGAACAACACCAAAACCACACAACACACGCGAGGAAAAGGATAGAGTGACGACGACTCGTTTTTAAAGTAAATATATAGAAAGTAGACACTGTGAGTAGAGACAATAATACTCGTAAACATTAAACATCGTAAACGCGAGAACGCTTAAAATATCTCTCCTTTTTGCTCCAAATCTCTGGATTTGAATCGTCACAAAAAGTTGTAACAAACGTTTAAAAAAGCAAACAAACATCATGGGCATCGGCGATATCGTGACCGAGAAGAAGAAGCAGGTAGACGAGTGGTTGAAGAACCAATCTGTGCCGGTGGAAATTGCCGCGATTTCGGCCGGGAGTGCCGTGCAAGGTACGCGCGAAAGAGATCTCTTTCTCTCGTTTCATCTCTCTTTCTGGCGGCGATGTTGATCAGATTGTCGTTAGAAAACCAACAACCTTTTCCGCGTTCTCTCTCTCTCTCTAACGCTCTCTCTCTCTCTCTTCTTTTGTGACGAACAAACAGGTGGCGTGCTCGGCTTCGTGCTCGGGACGGTGAACAAAAACCTCGCGGAACAAGCGGCGACGAACCCGGCGATGGCGAATCAACCGGCGATGTCCGGCGCCATGTCGGGACCGCCGCACGTGTTGGCGGTGAACTTAGCGGTATTTACCGCCGTCCAAGGCGGGTTGACGTGCTGGATTAAGAAGATGAACAAATTTTCAGAGATTGAAACCGGGATGTTGGCTATGTTTGGCGCCGGCGCGGCGCTGTCGGTGTCGTCGAGTTTGAGCGGGCAGAAGGCGGCGTTTGGAGGGCAGGACGCGGCGATACCGGAAGGGCCGATGCAGATTGCGCAAGAGGCGGTGAAATCGGGCGTTTTGTTTTCGCTCTTGAACGGGGCCTTTATGAAGATTGGTCAGTCGTTTTCTGGGAAGAATGAAAAGACGGACGTGTTTTATTCGCACGCGGTTGGGATGTTGACGGCGCTCGGGTTGGAGAAGTACGAGAAGAATTTTAAGAGAGGGTTGTTGACGGACGATTGTTTGCTTTTGTTGAACGATAACGCGTTGCAAGAGGTACGAATTCCGCCGGGACCGAGGTTGAAGATTTTAAATTACGTGGCTGGGATGCGCGTGGCGCAGCAACAGCAGCAACAGGCGATGAGTTTGGCCGTGAAACCGTAAAATGAAGAATCATATAAATTTAGTAAACGATGCGAATTGAAATAACAACAAGATATATATTAGAAACCAAACGCGAACGAGAGAGAGAGAGAGAGAGAACGCAGTAAAACAACAATAATACACAGTAACATTATTTTAGTATTGAGGATGATGATAGTACGATTTATATTAAGTAAGTAAGTACAAATTGGAAACACAGAGTTTTTTCGTCGTTTCACCATCTCGTCGAGCGAGCTTCTTGCAGAACCTTCTCGTCTCGAGCTTTTTTATATTATTTTCAATCAACTTTTTTTCGGAGGTGGTGGTAATAAAAGGAAGTACGTTTAACACTTCTTCAACTTGGGAAGCGTAAACTTGTGGCGTAAAGTGGACGTCGTCACGGAGGCTTCCGTGACTCTGCCGACTTGTTGGTCGGTGTTCGCCCATCGAAACTCTTCGTTCTTGGAGCCGTTGTACCCGACTCTTCGTAACCGTCTCTTTTCGAGTTCAACGCGCTCTTCGCGACGTTTCAACCCAGCACGCATCGCTTCAAAGAACATGAAGAATATGGCAGAGTTGATACCGTTCGAGAATGCACGAGGGCCGACACCAGTAAAGTACATGGGAAGTTTGCCCTTGATAAAGCCAGCCGGCGCTTCTTTCCATACGCCCACAATGGCGCCGCCAAAAGATGGTCTCGCAGCGGCGTTACACATCATGCGCGTCTTTACGACGTCCAAAGGCGTCGTCGCAGCAGCTGCGACGGATCCAGCGATCAAACCCATGGAGATGTCTGCAAAAGCATCGGCTTCATCGTCGTCTTTGTTGAAAAAGTTGCGATGCATCGTTCGCAAAGTTTCGTAAGCCGCAAATTTGACCGCCATGTCTGGGATGTCTTCGAGCAAAGTCGGCGCGTACCCCGTAAACAAACCTCTCCAGCCGGCAGCTTTCGTGATTGTCCCCGCGGCAGCAAAGACGTTCGGGTATACTCCAGCTTGCACGGATCGAATACAAACCGCGGCGGGTACTTTGACCAAGGAGGAACCCAAGGCGCCGATACCGCCAGCCACGAAAGCAGTCTTGGAGACGGAGTAGTCGGAATATCGTTCCAACAATTTCTTCGCGGCGCCGTAGAAAGCAAAGTAAGTGCCGATAGCAAGTCCAGCTCCACTCGCGGCACCGAACACGCCTTTATAAAGCACGGAAAACTCTTTGCCGACGGCTGAAGCGCCTCGAGCCAACGCGACGCGTTTGCTTCCGCCATTCGCCATGAAGGCGCTCCCGACGCCATATTTACCCGTGGATACCGCCTTAGCCGCTTTCTGCACCGCGGCAGCTTCCTGTGCAGCTTTCCCCTTGCCAGCTAACGCTTGCATGCGGACCTTGACGGTATCGAGTGGGTGAATCGTCGACTGCGACGCGGCACGAGCGCAACCGCCCGCGATAACGTCGTTCACCGGAATGACGTTTCGCAACGTAATTTTCGGCGGCGCCGAAGCCGGCGCTACCGAAGCTTCGACGTACCCAGACTCGGCAACTTTCGTCGCGGCGCCGCCTCCGGATGGTCGTTGTAATCTCGCCATTTTATTTTTTCCTTTTTTTTGTTTTGTTGTTGTTGTTGTTGATTATATATATATGTAATAATATAGTAGTTTTTCTTCTAAAGTAGTAGTTGTTCGTTCTGTCGTCCAACTAGCGTCTTGAAGTGTTTGTGTGTTATAAACTTCTTCTTCTTCGACCAGGATATGTATGTAGATTAGTAGTGATACAGCGATTTATATAGTAAGCGAGCCTCTGAAACTATTAAACTAAACGCGAACGTTAAGATTGTAGTTGCTGACGCGCTCGCCAATCGCCGTTGACTTCGAAAACTTCGAAGACACCACCTCCTCCAATAAACACCTCCCCAACGAAGATAAACTCAAGCCTATTCCCGTCCTCTTATCTGGTGGTTCCGGGTGTAAAGGTTGTAAGTTTTTGTCGTAAAGATTAAACTCTTCTTTTCTCCACAAATGTTCTTGCTTATGCGCCAGCGATTCCAAATAGAGATCTAAAACTCTGACTTGGATTTGAAATCTCGGTTGTTGTTGGAACGATTTGAGATTTCCAGTTTCTCGCTGGTAGTACTGTTGCGCGCTTAAATTCCAGACGGAGTTTGCGTCTCCCGGGACTAAAACGACGGACCAGAGAAGGACCTGTTGTTAAGATTGATCATTTTCGATGATGATGGTGATGAATCACGTGTCAGTCAGAATACAGCCGTCGCACAAAGGAAGAAGAAGTGAAAGAAAAAAGTCAACACTTTTGAATCCAATCTTTGAATTTTTGAACGTTTGAAAAGACTTGACGAGTGGCGATATTTGCTCTTCCCAGCGCATTCGAATGAATGAAAACAACGCGCGGAATCCGCCTCGAAAACGGTACTCGCGACCATCGCGCGTGGAAGAAAACGAGAAAATATCACTCGTCGACTGTCTCTCCAATCAATCGACGTCGTCTTTCGCGAATATGTGCGTACCTCTAACAGCGCTAAGAACAAAAGCGAATAAAAAACACAAACTCTTTTCGAGCGCAAGTGATTCAAGACAGACGAACACGTTATGATGTCGTTGTTCTTTTTGTTTACGCGCATGGTTGGATCGACATTTAAAGATGGATGTCGACTCGCAAACGGGTAAATAATTAGTCTCGCGTGCTACTTGTGCGCAAACGTTTGCGAATGGATATTCGTATGTATGTGTTTTCGTTGCGGACTTGCGCGGCGAAAACGATTTTGTGACGCTCGACGCTTCGTTTTTTCTCTCTCGTCTGTGTGGTACTTTTAGGCGGGTGTTTTTTGGTGCCTTGCTCTTTGAGTCAGTTTGGGCGGGAAAAACTGAATACTAATACTACTACTAATACTAATACTAATACTAATACTACGCTTTAGTCGTTCTGCTGCTATCTATTTTTGACTCCTCGTCGTCGTCGTAGTAGTAGCAGCAGATGTACTACTGTTGCTCGTAATAAACGCGTCCAACTCTTCTCTGTCTACGGGCACGGCTCGACTCAAAACGTCCACTTCGCCTCGTACATTCAGGCACACCTCGTCCTCGACTCTCGCGCCGACGCCGCGGAGACTTTTCGGTAAAGTCGTATCGTTTGGGTCGAAATATAACCCCGGTTCGACGGAGAAACAGACGCCTTTTTCGATGGAAGTGGAGCCTGGGATTAAAGGCGTGTCGTGAGTGTCCATGCCGAGCCAATGGGAGACGGCGTGGGGGAAGTATTGGGCGTATTTGCCTTTGGAGAGGAGCGAGTTTTTGGTGATGGACTCGCCGCCGGTTTGAGACGGGAGCAAGTCGACGAGGACATCGCACGTCGCATCTACGCATGCAACGTGTAAATCGTGTAACGAAACCGGTGTTTGTGAGCGAATATCGCGCTCTAATTTCGCGAGTACCGCAGCTCTCACGTCGCACACGCGATCGTACACTGCTTTTTGGTAGTCGTTGACGAACGAAGCCGTTTCCGAGCCTCCCGCCCACACTCTCGTGATATCCGAGACGTAACCGTTCATTTCACACCCCGCATCCATCAAACACAAATCGTTCGGGTGAACAATTCTATCGTTTTGGTAGTAGTGGACAATAGTTGCACGATTTGAAGCCCCCATGACGGTTGGAAACGCCAATCGATCGGCGCCGAGCGATTTGACCGTATACTCGTGCACGTTCATTAAATCCCTCTCCGTGACCACCTCGTTCGTTCTCGACCTTCTCATGGCCGCTACTATACCTTCTAAATTTGCGCTCGCCGATTTTTGCAACAATATCAACTCGCTCTCCGATTTTCTCCACCTCAACGCTTGCGATTTTGCTTTCAACGCTTGCGTAGGGAACGCGCCGTCGGTGACTACTTTCAACACTTGATTCCCATGCGCAGTCGTCGCAAACCGCTCTTTATCCATAAAAACCTTTCTCGCTGTTGATAAACCACCACTTAAAAACGATGAAGACGACGACGACGACGACTTCAAAACTTTCCTCAAGTATTCTTCCATGCTTTCAATCGCGACCGATTCGTCGCACCCGAAAAACGTCTCCGCCACCTCCGGGTGCGCTCTCCAACCGTTCCAAATCTCATCTCGTTTATCGTACCGTCTCGTAAACAAAACGTATCTCAACGGTGCGTCTTCTCTGTCTTTTATAATCATCGCCGCCGAGTGTGGTTGCATCATCCCGGTAAAATACATAAAATCGGAATCTTGTCGATAACTCGCGTGCGGTATGACTGTGTTCGGGTAATAGGAGACGTCTCCGCTGAGTAAAATCGCGACGGCATTTTCCGGTAAAAGTTTCCCTAACCTGGTTCGTCTGGACGCGTATTCACTTTTCGAGATTCCAGGGGTTAAGTCATCATCCCCACTGAACAAGTGCGGGTGCGTTTGGAACGTCGGTTGGCCGATGTGGTTGATGATGTCGCTTTTGAGCGACGACGCATCGTATCTGTTTTCACCCCGGGAAGAAGAAGAAGAAGAAGAAGGAACCGCTGGCTCCACGTGCGCCGCCGCGGAGGAGGACGAGGAAGAGGACGAGAAGAGAGGAGAAGATTCCGAGGAGGTGGACGCGAAACGAGAGCGCAACGCGCGGCGGAGGACGCGAGCACTGGACATGTCTTTAGAATTCGTTTTCACGAATGAATTTATGGGGAAAAGGAGAGTTGGATTTCACGAACAATTCGCTCTCGTTATGCGCGGCTATCTATAAAGACAAAGCTATACTCTAACGACTAAAGACGCAAATTACCGCCCGCACAAATACATGAACTACCAATTTTCAGGCACGAAGATTTTCCTCGCGCTTTCTAGCACCCCGAAAAACGCGCCACCGCCTAAGGAGATCCACAGGACTCGAGGACTGGCGCCTCGGAACAACGCCTTGGCGCCTTCCTCTCTGACGATTCTCGTGCCGCAATCCACGACGCCTTTGAGCGGGCTGATCGTGCACGTATCCGTCATCAACCTGGTTTTGATGACGTCTAACGGCGTGGTGACGAATCCAGTGATGCCCCCTGCGGTGGCGCCTAAAATTGTCGCCTCCGCGCGACTGACTTCGCTCGGCGTCCGTCCTCGCCACTTGGCGTAGGAAATCTTCGCCTCTTCGTATAAACTAAATTCGATGGCATCGAACGGTAAATCCCGAATTAAAAACGACCCGTATCCGACAAACAACCCGGTGATACCGCTTGCCCGTAAAATCCCTCCTAAACTTTGCACTTTATTCCCAGTTTGCGCTCTCGTCTTGATCACTTCCGTCGGCACTCTCACGATACTCGACGCCAAACACCCGGTCGCGCCGGCGGCGAACATCGCCGCGTAATTTTGCTCCGGCGGTAACGTTCGCTCTAAATATCGCTTCGTAGGTTCGTACGCGAGGAAAAACAAGGCCGTGGCTGGCACGCACCCGGCGATGTTCTTCGATAATCCGTTGAACACGCCTTTGAAGAGATTCGCGTTGCCTCCTCCTCCTCCTCCTCCTCCTCCTCGAGCGGCTTGCAAACGCGTTTTGATGGTATCCAAAGGGTAGAACAAAGTTTCCACGAATACGCCGGCGCAGACGCCGGAAACGGTTAAACCGAGCAGCGTTCTCGCTGGGAGCGTTTTCTTCGATTGATGATGATTCGTATCGCGAGGCGTTTCTGTCGTCGTCGTTACCGTCGTCGCCTTGTTGTTCTTCGTTTCGTTCCCCGCGCTGGAATCGGATTTGTTCGACGACGACGAAGAAGAAGAAGACGCGAGCGCGGAGGAACGCGCTCGAGCTTCCGACGACGCAAAATCGCTACCAGTAGTACTGTTATTACTACTACTACCACCACTCGCGGTCGTGTTTTGTTCCATCCTCTCTCTCTCTCTCTTTCAGAGAGCAAAAGTGAACTGCTTTTCCCCAAAGTGAAGTGCTCTTAAAAGAGAGAGAAACTATATGATAAATGAGGACGAAGACATCCGAAGCGACTCGATCGTGATGCTCGGCGAAAGCTTAAAGGACGAAACGCCTTTGCTCGACGTGGCGACGGCGATCGAAAGTGCGGTGTTTCACAACGTCAGTGAAGTTCAGTATAAATCTAAAATCCGATTCTTGTGCGCAAATTTTAAGCGGAACGAAAGCGTGCAAAAGGACGTACTTTCTGGAAGGATACAGCCATACGATGTGCTCCAAATGCACGACGAGGAATTCATGACGGACGAGATGAAAACGAAAGTCGAGCAAATGCGAGTAAAAATGGATAAACGAAAGGAACGGGCGGTGTTTGCGGATGGCATCGAGAGCGAGAGTTATACCTGTCCAGAGTGTAAAGGGCGAAAGACGAAGTTTATACACCTGAGCGACGCGAGGGACGTGAGGAAAGCGGAGACGTGGGGGAACGCTGATGCTGAGAGCAAGGTTTTAGTCGTGTGCATGGAGTGTAAAAACGAGTGGGTGTGTAGTATATTGTAGAGAGAGGGCGGAATATTGTTGTATGTCTAGTAGTATTTAGTCTAGTTGCGTACTATTTACACAAGGTGACGAAATCGTAACCGACGATGAATTTCCCGTCTCTCCGAATCGTCCATCGCATGGCGTCGTCCCAAACGGTCGCGTTTTCCGGTTTGTTTCCGTCTAAGGCTTTCTTCATGAGCTTTTGCCAGAACGCGTCGGCGTCGAGTTTACCGTCGTTTCCGCTCTTCTTTAAGAGTTTCTTGGCGAGCGAAGACCAAGGCGCTTTTTTTGCTTTCCTCTCGTCCTCGTCGTCTTCGGGGACGACGTCGTGGTCGAGCGCGACTTTTGTGCCTTCGAAATCGTGACCGACTTCTTTCCCAGAGCTGCTGAGTCCGAGACCTCTGTGCGAGGATTTCGTCGTCGCGGTGAGGTGCGCCCGTTCGAAGAGTTCGATTTGCTCGTCTTCGGTAAAGCCGAGTTTGTCTTTGTTTTCGTTCATCGCGTCGTTATTACCTGTCGCGTTATACCCGTCGCTGTCTTTCCCGCATCCTTCTTGACAAAACCCAAACGCATGTCCCCACCAATCTCTCGGTTTCGGAGGAAACGTAAACTTTGTCGTCATCATTTCGTCCGAAGGCGAACCTTCTTTGTCGCTCTTTTTACTACCATCACTCTTTTTATTCTTCTTCTCCTTCTTCGACGATTTCTTCTTTTTCCTCTTTCCATCGTCGTCGTCGTCATCTTTCTTCCTAATATCGTCATCATCTACTTTTTTTCTATCGTTGCTCGCATCGCTATCTTTCCTATCGTCGTCTGAATCGTGATTCGCTCTCACTTCTTCCAAGCCGCCAAACGCTCCGCCGCCTAAAATCGCGTTCAAATCGTCGTAGCTATACTCCCGCATTTTCTCCCGCTCTCGTTTATGATATCTCCCCGCGTGTCCAACCGCACTCCTCGGTCGTTCCGGAACGTCTTCTTCTGCTTTCTCCTCCTCCTCTTTCTTCCGCTTCTTCTTCTTTTCCTTCTTGTCTTTCTTTTTGTCTCCTCCTCCTCCTTTACTCCCATCCTCGTCATCCTCGTCAAAGTCTTCTTTCTTCGTGTAATCTTCCAGTCCTTTCAAAACGGCATCAAAATTCTTCGCGTTCCTGGTCCAATCCGCGCCGACGACGCCGGTGGTATCTCTCCTGTCCGTCCCTAACCCGCTGTTGTGTTCTCGTCTCGACGCGTGTAAATGTTTCTTCAATCCGCTCTTGTTCGGGCCTAAACCGGTACCTTCTCGCCAGCCTTGCTTTTTGAGGATGCGCATGCCGAACGAGTGGACGTCTATGCCTTGGTATTTTTGATTCTCGATAGATACGGTGGTGGTGGGGGTGGTGGCAGCGGTGGCGGCGGCGGCGTTCGAGAATCCCATTTTGGTTTCTCCCGTTCTGGGGGCGGCGGATTGGAGAAAAGAGAGAGAGAGAGTTGCGACTGAAACCAATACTAAATTCCTTCGCGCGAGGAGGAGAGCGCACAAAACCGCGACTTCCTCGAGCGAGAAAACTTCGAGCGAGTGTCTGTCTGCGATGAAACCTTTTTCCGCCCAAGAAAGGTCCGCGAGTGTTTGCCTTTTTTTATGTCGTGCTTTTCCAAAAAGGAAAGCATTCGTTCTAAAATTCGTCTATGCGGCTATAAAATACTATCGACGTTTCTCTATTAAAATCTCTCGACTTTGTCTCACGAAAAGAGCGCTCTGAGCTTTGCCTCTGCGTGCAACTCTTCGCTTAGCTTTTCTGTAAAGTCTTGGACGGCGTCTGCGTGTAATCGCGGCTTTTTCTTTGGCATCGCGAAGGATCGCTCGAAGGCGTCCGCGGCGGCGACTTCGGCGCGAACCAGATTCCGAAGCGCGTTTTCTTCGGCGGTTTCTCGATTATCTTCGTCGCGCTCGTCGATGAGAGTATTGTCGTCGTCGTCGTCGTCGTCGTCGTCGTGATGATGGTTATTGATTATGTGAGGAAATCTTTCTTCTTCTTCGATTTCGCCAGCAGTTGTGGGGAAGTGCAAAGAGATTGATGGATATCCAGCCGACCGCGTTGGAGATAAATACGAGAGAGGACTTTGCCTACGTTTCTTCATAGTACTCCTTCCAATTTCGTTCGTACGTTTCTTACTACTCAAGGAAAGCAACGAGTGCGTATACGCGTCGTCTCGGACGTACGCTTTCACATCAGACGTGCTCGCGTGCAAAGTGAGCGCTCGCGATTCACACAGCGAAAGCGCCGTTCGCACGCAATCAAATCCAGCGCGTTGGAGATGTCGTCTCGCGGCGCCGATGAATTCCGAGTCTTCCAACACTGAAACGTATCGAGATAAGGTTTCAAAAAAGTTTTTGTTGTTTTCCGACGAATCCACCGGCGGTCGCGGAAGTTTTGCCCTTTCGAGTTGGTCGATCAAATACGGCACATCTTTACGCCAAAGCGGATCAGGGACATTCTCAAAGAATATTCTCTTCTCTTCGTTCGCGTACGCGCCCGATAACTCGACGTACGGCCAGAAATCGTTATCTTCCTCGCACGCCTCTCGAATTTTTCTCTTCACGTTATCGATGGCTTCGTTGAAACAATCGACGACGATTTTGAAGTCCGTCAAGGAGGGAGGATTCTCCCCAGCGTCTCGTGCGTTTGAAGAATCTGCCAATACTTTTCGTTCGAAATCGGTCGCGACGGGGGCAAATTCGTGTTCGAGCACTTCCGCGAGCGACGTTTCCACGCGATTTGGAATACCGGTGAACGCCTTTCCGCATCTTTTGATCTGGTTCTCGAGTTCGCGATTGATTTTTTCAATGAACGCGGCGTCTTTCTTCTCCATCGTAGATTCCTCTCCTCCGGACGCCGCCGCCGAGGAAAAGCGCGCCAACGCATCGTCCACGCGCATAATCAACGCTGACGATGGAACTCCCGCCTCTCTGAACGCTTTTTCGATCAATTTCTTAGATGAACTTGTGCTGTGATCTTTACTTGACGCAGCGATGACTAAAAGTGGTGCATTTCCACGCTTTGTCACGGCGGCGAAACGTTTCAATCGATGCACTTCGTTTCTCGAAATTTCCTTCATTTTCGTTCGCGGATTTTCGTATAAAGACGAGCAATCGAGAACAAAGCAGCCGGCGGAGAGACCGGCGACTTGTTCCTCGTACTTTTGCTCTTCCATTTCTTCGTCTTGTTGCGAACGTGGCGTCCATGATTTACCCGGAATGTCTCTGATAATTATCCAGTGAAACGGCTCTCGCATTGAAAGCTTTGACGCGTACGACGCTAGAACTGTGCCTTCTTCTTCGCTACTTTTGTTCGTTGCCGCCGCGCTTTTGGATAATTTTGCGCGCAACCAAGCCGCGACGGCAACAGCATTTGGTGATCTCGTACCTCTGTGTACAGAAGGAGGTTCGTATTCCGCACCACTACACAGAACTAATTTCCAAATGCGCGTCTGTCTCGCTTCTCCTTTTCCGGGTGCGGCAAACGCGCGAGTGGATTCTAAAATTTTCGGCACATCGAGCGGTCTCGCGAACGAGGAAGAGACGTCAACGAGCGTCGTCGTTTGTATTGCGAGCGCGCGAAAGTACGCTCCATCTTTTTCTTCTCTCTTGCTTCTTGTTTCCGTCGGTATCGACGACTCAACGTTTCTTTTCTTGAGCAAGTTACGCAGATCGTCGTTCGCCGGAGCTTGCTGCTTCTGTTGAGTGTAAAAGGTTGGAGAGGCAAACGTCGAAGGTGACGATGACATCATGGACAAGGCTTTCTCTTTCCTCCTCGTCGCGATTCTCTCGTCTTTTCTTGTTCGCCAACGCCACAAGAACAGTTGTAAAATCGCTTTTCGATTCTTCCGAAATCGGCGCAATCGAATCGCTTCCAATCGTTCTCTCTCTTTGCGTTCTTCCTCGGCTTTCCTTCGCGCCAGTTCAGCTTGACGTCTTGCCTCTTCGCGCCTCTTCCGTTCTTCTTCTAAACGTAACTGTTCAGCTCTTTCAGCTTCCAGACGTATTCGTTCCTTCTCTTGACGCTCGCGCTCCAGCTTTTCTCGATACTCGCGTTCAAGCTTTTCTTCGCGCTCCCGAATCTCTTCCTCGCGTTTCTTCGCCGCTGCTTCCTTCTCGGCGCGCTCTTTCTCAGCTCGCTCCTTTTCGAGATGAATGCGCTCTTCTTCTTGTTTTCGTCTCAATTGTGCTTCTTTTTCTTTGCGTTCTTTTTCTATGCGTTCTTTTTCTTTGCGTTCTGCTTCAGCCTTTGCGCGAGCTTCTTCTTCGCGCTTCGTTGCCTCGAGCGCCAGGCGGGCTTCCTCTGCCTTCTTCGCTTCAATTGCAGCTTTCGCGCGTTTTTGTTCCGCTTCGACTCTTTGGATCTTCTCTCGCAGTTCTTGCGCTTCTTTTTGTTTCTTTGTAAGCTCGGGAAATTGTTGTTGCTGCTGCTGCTGCTGTAACTGCTGCTGCTGCTGCTGTAACTGCTGCTGTTGCCCAACCGGCAGTTGCTCCGTAACCTTACCTTCCGAAGCAATTTCATCGTGTCTAACGATAAACTGTCGATATTTGTGATTGATATTCGTTCTCACGAGGGGCGACTTTTTCGTCTCGAAATCTTCGCTTGGATGCGAAAACGTCGTTGTGCGAAACTCGACACACTTCCCGTCCTCTCGATGCAGAACAACGCTCAGACCGTGATGCAAACACAAGGCCTCCGTTTCCGTTTCGCTCGCACGGAAAATCCGCGCGAGCTCTTTGATTGGGAACGGACCTTTTGCCATGCTCTGGTTGAACCTTTCGAGCGTTTTAGAACGCATTTTGACGAAATACTTGTGCAGAACGCACTTTTGTACGTAATTTGCTTTCTCGACCAACTTGAAAAATTTCGCGCAGTTCACGTCGATGTACGCGCTTCTGCATTCTAAAGCAAAATTGACCAATGCGTGATTTAATATCGCATTTCTGGCCGATCTTAAATCGCCGAGCATTTCATGCGTGGACACGGAATATCTTCCGTGAGAGTCAATGCGCAACAACAGTTGCAACGCAAACATTTCAGCCTCGTGATCGAGCGGTAACGCTTGCTGCTTTGCGCGATGGTCATCGTATATGTGACGCAACGTCGTCAACGTCTTCGTGAGTTGCTCGACGTTCAAATGCGAATTGTGACCGTCAGGAGATATTGCCGTCGCTGCGTCCTCGCATAATTCGTGCTCAGAAATTATCGCGTAGCGGACCATCTGTTGCAAAGCGCTCGCGGCGAACGCGTCGTACATTTGCTGCAAACTTAAATCTTGTCGAACAGAGCGCAAACGATCCCAAAGAAACTTTGATTTTACGACAAACGCTTCGGGTCTTTCATCGAGAATACGCCACAGATGCGTCATTGTTTTCGCCAAACCAAATTTAGTTCTCACCATGTCTGGTTGTACGCCGTCTACAATGCGCGTGTACTTTTTGCAACACAAACCGACGGACGTTTTATTTCTATTCGATCCATCCACGCGCTCGAAAAGTTCCAAGTCGCCTTCTTCGCTCCGTCGTTGAAGCTCGGATGTTGGACACATTTCGTTACACGTGCCCGTGATGTGCCTTTCAGACGTCGCTTTGTGTAAGTCATCCCCGAAATCGTCAATCGCGGAAGCCGTCATCTTCATCTGTTGCTTTGGAGGTGGCGTTTTCCCAAAAAGAGACGATCCTTGCATGCCGCCACCGAAAGGTGCAGTCTTCGGTAAGGGAGGTGCGGATGCTTTTGTGCCTCCGCCGCTAAGGAAAGGGGAAAATGAAGGCGTTGCAGTAGCAGCCGGTGCTATTCCAGTAGCAGCAAGACCACCACCACCACCACCAATCTGTGTCCGGGGCGTTGGAATTTTCAATCCCGACGCCGTCGTTTTCACGTCGTTAAAGCTTCCGCCACCCATTAATCCTCCTCCGAAAGTGGATTGGTTCTGTGTTTGCGCTTCCTTCTTCTCTCCTCCTAGTTTCGTAGCGGCTGCGTTTCCACCACCGAATGGTGACGACAAAGACGGAGCGAACGGAGACGGCATTGCCGTCGCGGGAGCAAATGGAGACGCGTTCACGTTCAAATTTTGCTGAGCCAGTTTCGACGCCGGCGCGCCAAAGAGTCCACTCGTATTCGCATTCGCACCTCCACTTCCGAACGGATTGCTGCTTGTATTAGCAGGAACAGATGACGGTATCGAGCTAAACGGCGATGGATTTGCGGCGAACGGCGAGTTATTGTTCGCAGTAGTCGTAGCAGGTCCGCTTCCTCCCCCAAATGTGGATCCAAGACCGCCGCTTCCACCACCAAAAGGCGTAGTACTAGCAGCGGCAGTAGTGGTAGTATTTCCAAACGGACTATTGGTGTTGTTATTCGCATTCTGCATATTCAACGATCCAAATCCGCCGGCTCCTCCTCCACCCGTCGTTCCAAACCCTCCTCCAAACGGAGACGCTGGCACCGCTCCCGCAGTCGTCGTCGTCGTCGCGACGGGAATACCGAAACCGGAACTCGCGCTTCCAAAACCAGTCGCGGTACCTCCACCGCCGCTACCACCAAAAGGACTGTTGTTCGCATTCACACTCGCAGAAGCCCCAAACGGAGACGACAAAGAAGGTGCATTAAATCCTCCGCCTATTCCTATTCCTATTCCTGGCTGCTGCTGCTGTTGTTGAGGTTGTTGATTGAAACCACCAAAAGGACTGCTGTTGAAACCTCCACCTCCCGCCGCCGTCGTCGTCGACGTCGTCGCGTTGTTCGTGTTGTTATTCGCGGGGGTCGTTGCGATCCCAAACGGAGAAGGAGCGTTCGCGTTCTGTTGTTGATTGTTTTGATTGAATCCACCGAATTGATTCCATTGCGAGTTGTTGTTATTACTAGTACTCGTATTGTTATTACTCGTATTATTATTCGTGTCAGTGCCTCCCCACATGATGCTGGTTTTTCACTCTCTCTCTCTCTATCTCTCGCGTCTCATCGTGGTGACGCGATTAAAGTCTCTCTCGTCGCTTTTGATGATGCGCGCTTTCTTTGCGCGCGTGAAAGTGCCGAAAAGAACTTCGCACTTTTCAAACCATTCCAACGGGGAAAAGTCTTCATTTGAAAGCATCATCATCATCATCTTCATCAAAAGCGTGATGATGTCGTCCTTCTTTCTACCGACGACGACGACGAGGACGAGGATTACGATTAAGAGCACGAGAAAAACGACGACGACGAGGCAAAACGCGGGAGGAAGAGGAGGAAAAGGAGGATGGAAACGAGTGATTTTGGTGAAAGCTTCCTCCTCGTTCGGGGAAGAAGATGTCGATGGAATAAACAAAGACTCCTCCTCCTCCTCCTCCTCCTCCTCCTCCTATCGCCAACCGTCGAACCAATCGCTGGGCGCGTCCAGTCGACTCGAATCCGTGCACAAGAAACCTCTATTTACGCTCGGCGTATTCGCGGACGCGCAATACGCGGATAAAGAGAACGGCACGTACGGCACACGGAATAAATATTTCCGAGACGCGAAGGAGAGACTGAAAAACTGCTTGAACGAGTTTAGCGAAAACGCGCACGCGCTCGCGTGCGTGATTAATTTGGGAGATTTGTACGACGGGTACAACGAGGATAGCGCCGAGAACTTATATTTCCGAGATGCGTCGAGTTGGTCCGAAGAGGTGAAAGCGAGGAACGTGAAAGAGTTTAACGAGATGGTTGAGATTACGGAGAAGAGTTTAACGAAAGATTTGAAACTGGTGTCGGTGCTCGGGAATCACGACATGGCGGTCACCAGAGAGGTGTTTAAACAGAAAATGAACTTCGGAGAGGATGATTATTATAAAGTAGAATTACCCCGGAATTGGGTTTTGCTTTGTTTAGATACCACCGATATGAATCCGAGGTATGTGGACGAGAACAGCGAGGCGTGGAAAGAAGGACACGCGTGGCTCGCGTCCAAGACGGAGGAGTTTAAGAAAAGAAACGCAAAGCCGTGGTCGGGTGGTATTGCGAGTGTACAATTTAATTGGTTGAAGGAGCAAGTCGACTTAGCCGAAAAGGAAGGGAAAAAAGTCATCGTGTGTTCGCACAACGCATTAGCGCCCGGTTCTGCGAGAGAAGGCATGGTCGCTTGGAACGCGGACGTGATTAGTAGTTATTTTGAATCCAAGTCGGAAACGGTGAAAGTCTGTGTAGCAGGTCACGACCACCCTGGGGGGTACATACAAAGAGGTAACGTGCATTATGTAACAATAGAGGCAATGTTAGAAGCTGACTGCGGAACGTCGTATGGGTACCTCGAAGTGTACGAGCACGAGTGCATCTTACGAGGCGTCGGCGCTTGTAAATCTCGAAGAATGCGCACTTCCGAATGGGGCAGGTTCACCGGCATCGCCAATTTCGGCATGTTAACTGGAGATATCGATGTTATTGATTCTAATGACCCGGAAGAGGAGAAATTAGCGGATTGGATAAACGACCAACTTCGGACGCCATCCTCCGCGTCGTCCTCCTCGGACGACTCGGACGACTTGATTATTAGACGATGATAGTATAATGTATAAAAAGGCGATAGACGATAGATAGTAAATGTATAATAAATGAATGTAATAAGTTTATAGAAATGTGTAATTGTATATGGTATTAAACGAGCAGGTGACGAGGAACAGAGACAATATTAATTTATTCGAAGATTTATTCGTCGGCCGGAATCGTACCACTCGTCCATTCCATCCACTTTGTCGAGTCTTTCCAGTCTGCGTATTGGAACGCATCTTGGTTTTGGAACGACGCCCCGGTGCCGTGCACCCCCATACCTTCCGCACCGTGAGAAAACTCTTCCTTGAAGTTACCCGGCAAGTTGCGTCTTCTCATGTTTTGATCCCATTGACGGTTCCACATGTTGTAGCCGCCTTTGAGACCGACGATGTTCACGTATCCCCACTCGTCGAGCAACTCCAACGCTTGAATCGCGCGGTCTCTGCTGTCAGAGCACGTGATGATAATCTTTGCCTCCTTGTCCGGAAACGTCTGTTCGATCTTCTCTTTGAACGATTCGTTCTTCGATTGCACGTACACCTTCGCCCCGACTTCCGAGTCGTACTTTCTCACCGCGTTAATCAACGGAATGCAATGAAATCGCACCCCAACTTCCTTGTTCTTTCTCGCGGTCGGAAAGTTCCCGACAAACTCAATCTCCGCGTCCGATCGAACGTCCAAAACATCGTACCCATCCGCCGCGAACAAGATCATCCCTTCCAAGTTCGACGCGATCCCTTTATCCGGGAACGCCGCGATGACTTCTTCCACGACTTCATCCGTAAATCCTTGCTCCGGGTACCGATACGGCGTCGCCAACGCTTTCGTTCGCACGGATTGCGCTCTTTTCGCGGACTTGTTCACCGAAGAAACGACGACAGCTTTCGTCGTCGTCGTTTGCATCATCATTGCAGTTGTGGAGGACATTTTGATTACTAAGAATAAACAAAGTGTGTTGTTGGTGTGTCTTCTTTATGACGCGATTGGATGATCTTCAATCGCGTTTGGATAATCTTCTTCTTTCGTGCGCGGACCCACGTGGCAAACGACCAGAGATTTTTCAAGTCTTTATTAGGGTTTGACCCTAAATACTTTTTTAGAGAATTTTCGTCTCGTCTGTTTTGGACAAAAACTCTTTCGTCGTCGTCGTCAGAGGGAAAAAAAATGAGCGCGTTTCGTGTCCTTCTTCGAGCGCTGGCGAGGAGAGAACAACGACAACAACAACAACAACTGCTGTTCTCGTCGTCGTTTACATCGTCGTCGACGCTTCTTTCTCGCACACTTCTTCTCGGAGGAGGAGGAGGAGGAGGAGGAACTCCCGGCGTGGCGGTGACAAAAAAGAAAGCAGCTTTGTCGACGTTTTCGCGCGTTTCTTCTTCTTCTTTGTCTTCTTCTTCTTCTTTTTCGAACAACAACTACGACGAGGAAAAGGAAGAGCACAGAAAAAGATTGATAAACAAAACGCTCTACCGCGCGAAACAGAGAGGGTTTCTCGAACTCGACGTGGTCGTCGGGGAGTGGGCCGAGAGAAACTTGAACGCGAAAACGACGAGCGATTCGTTTTTGACTCAATTCGCAAAAGTTTTGGAAGAGGAAAATCCAGATTTGTACTCGTATTTGACTGGACAAAGCGAAGCGCCGAAATATTTAAGAGAGGAAAACGAGGCGTATAAAGCGCTGAAAGCGCACGTGATGAAGTTTTTAGACGAGAAGAGCGACGAGAAGACGAGAGCAAAGTTTGGGAAGGAGTGGGTCAGGGGGTGGAACGACGGCTCTTCCGAGGGGGGCAACCAGTAGAGATTTAGTAGAGTCGTCGCGGCGTTCGAGAGATAGATAGATAGATAAAGAGATAGATGGATAGATCAATTAGATGTGTGTGTGCGCGCGCGCGTAGTCTTCTACACAGATGTATGTAATGAACGTATGTATTTGTATCGATTAAATCAAGCTATGAAAAAAGTCTTTCCTTGCATGTATGTATATTTACTAGAACAAAAAGCTTCGTGTGTGTATTAAGTGAAGCCAACCAACTTTTATTAATAAGCTCAACACCTCTCAATCACGTGATCAAATAAATATTGCTGTATATTATTTAATCTGAGGTGGTCTTGTTGTGCTTCGCGTCGTTCGGCGTGAAGACTTCGTCGCCGTTCTTGATCCAGACCCACCAGTAGGCCAAAGCGACCAAGAGGATCTCAACCGCTAAGACAATCAAACCGTACTGATACGTCTCCCAGTCGTCTCTGAAGACCGGGGCGAGAGTGAGGGAGAAGACAGTCATCAACTTGATCAAGATGTTCAAGGCCGGACCGGAGGTGTCCTTGAACGGATCGCCGACGGTGTCGCCAACGACGCACGCTTTGTGAGTGTCGGACTTTTTGCCGCCGTACACCTTTTCGTTTTCGATGTACTTCTTGCAGTTGTCCCAGGCGCCGCCGGCGTTGGACATCATGACGGCCAACATAAAGCCAGAGGCGATGGAACCCGCCAATAAACCGCCGAGGCACTTGGCACCAACCAATAAACCGATGGAGATCGGCGTGAAGACGGCGATGATACCCGGCAAGAGCATTTCGTTGATGGAGGATTTGGTGCACGATTCGACGCACGCCATGTGGTCGCACACAACGCCTTCCTTACCTTCCAACAAGCCCGGGATGGTGCGGAACTGGCGTTGGACTTCGACGATAATCGCGCCCGCAGCTTTTCTGACGGACAACATCGTCAAAGCGGCGAACAAGAATGGAAGCATCGCCCCGAGGATGATGCCAGACAAGACGTACGGGTCCGTGAGCAACATGTTCTCGGCGAGGCAGAACTTGCTTTCAACGCCTTCGCCGCATCCGAACGGAACGTTTTTAACGAACGCATTCATCATGGACAAGGCAGTCAAAACGGCGGAGCCGATGGCAAAACCCTTACCCGTGGCCGCGGTGGTGTTACCGAGCGCGTCCAATTTGTCGGTGCGTTCGCGAACGTAGTCCTCGACATCCGGAGACATTTCGGCGATACCACCGGCGTTGTCCGCAACCGGACCGTACGCATCAGTCGCGAGTGTGACGCCAAGCGTGGATAACATACCAACAGCGGAGATGGCGATGCCGTACAAGCCACCAATAACGAAGGTGGAAAGGATCGTCAAGACGATAACGATGGTCGGCGGGAAGACAGAGATCATACCAATGCCCAAACCTTGGATGATGACAGTCGCGGCACCACCGGCAGAACCGGCGTGCGTGATGGATCTAACCGGAGTGTACGCGTAAGACGTGCAGTATTCCGTGGCTTCGCCGACTAAGATACCCGCGATGAGACCGATGAGGACACACGCGAAGAACTTGTAGCCCAACTTGGAACCGTTGAACAAAATTTCGACGGAGATAATCGTAAAGACAATGACGAGGATAGAGGAAGAGTAAACGCCTCTGTGCAACGCGTGGAGCAATTCGGATTGGTCGGCGTCGTCCTTCGTGGAGACAGTCCAGAAACCAATAGTCGCAGCCAAGATACCGAAACCGGCGACCCAGAACGGCAACGCGATTTCAGCGTGAGAGCTCGCCAAGGAAGCGCAGGCAATAATGGAGCCGACAAACGATTCGAACAAATCAGCACCCATACCGGCAACATCACCGACGTTGTCACCAACGTTATCGGCAACAGTGGCCGGGTTACGGGGATCATCTTCCGGGATGTCAGATTCAACTTTACCGACCAAATCGGCGCCGACGTCGGCAGCCTTGGTGTAAATACCCCCCGCGACTCTCGCAAAAAGAGCGATAGAAGAGGCGCCAAAGCCAAAGCCAGACAAGTATCTGATCGCATCTCTCATGTCCGGATCAAAGGTGCTACCATCCTCGGGAGCGTTGTCTTGACCCATGGAGAACGCGTAGAACAACACGACCAAACCGAGGATACCGAGCGCGACGACGTAAAAGCCCATAACGGCGCCGCCGGCAAAGGCAATCTTAAGCGCAGAGTTCAAGGACTCCTTGGCCGCTTGCATCGTCTTAACGTTCGTTTCCGTCGCAATCTTCATGCCCATCCAGCCGGCCAACGCGGACAAAGACGCGCCGGACAAGAAGCACACGGTAGTTTGCCACCCGCCCTTGTTGTCGGAGTAGTCCACCGGAGAACCCGATTGGCCTTCCAAAATGCCAACAATAAACGCCGCGCAGATAACCACAAACGGCAGTAAATACGTGTACTCAGTCTTCAAAAACGCAACAGCGCCTTCGGCGATTTGGTCCGCGATGAACAATTGCGGTCCTTCACCACGCGGGGCGGCTCGAACTTTCTTCATCAAAACTGTACATTTGTGGTAAAACAAAAGCGATTGATTGATTGATTGTTTACATCATCACGGGGGAGGAGAGACATTTTGGGGTCAGCGACAGAGCGCACGAAAAGGTTTCAAAAACGATACCAAACAGGCTGAACCGATCGAGCTCGAGTGCCTGCGCGTTTTGGTTCCGCACTTTTCGGGAAAAGCTCCTCTCGAACGCATCTCAGCGACCGAAATAAAAACCGAACTTCGATCGTCATCTCCCCTCACCGCCGGAAATGATACACACAGAGAAAAGAGACCGGATTGAAAAAAAAATGAGAAATGCGCGCACCTCCAATCATCAACAGCGCCAAGATGCCGCCAAAGAACGGCACCGAGACGACGATCCCGGGAGAGATGTCTTTATCCGCATCAAAAACTGCCATCGTGAACTCGAGTTAAATTTCGCAACAACGAGAGGATGAGAGTTTATTTCTGACGTTTGATTTGATTCGCGCCGCCCGACGAAACCAAACCACACAGCCGGGAAAATTTTCAAAAAATATATATCTCGATTTCTCGCTCGGTTTGTGGGATCGAGTACCCTCCGAAGAAGCCCTGACAGGCCATACAAACGGGACCCCCGGGATTTGAAGAAGGAAGCAAAAGAGCGCAACTTTTTAACACAGAGACGAGAAAAGTTTTACACAACAACAGTTTGGGAGGAGCGGTTTCCGCCGTCGTGTTAGGGAGAAATACTTTATATACACACGCAGCACTTTTGAGTAAAGTGTGAGCAGCATATCGAGACGATGACGAGCCGAGGAGGCGCGGCGTCCACCTCTGCGTCTTCTTCTTCTTCGACGAGCGGCGATGGCAGCAACAGCCTCGCGTTGTCGTATCTCTCGCTCTTCGGGTGCGGGGTCGCGATTGGCGTTTCGGCGTCTCGAATTTTACTGTTACGACAACGACAACTTAGCGCTCGCCGCGCGTCGAAGAGAAGAGGCGAACAAGCCCCGTCGCGCGATGAGGATGAAGAGGAGGAGGAGGAGTGCCGTCGGAGGAGAACTTCCTCTCAAGCTTTATCCTCGGCTTCCTCGAAAACCTTATACGCGACGGACGATATCGTTCGCGAACATTTCACGCGAAACGTGCAGTTTTTCGGGCAACTCGGTCAAGAGCACATAGCGGACGCGTTCGTCGTCGTCGTCGGGTTAGGTGGCGTTGGTTCGCACTGCGCGAGCATGCTTTTACGCTCGGGGGTAAGGAAATTACGCGTGGTAGATTTTGACCAAGTGTCGTTGAGTTCGTTGAACAGACACGCGGTAGCGACGAGAGAGGACGTGGGGAAGCCGAAAGCGGAGGTGTTGAGGAAACACTTCGCGAAGATTTTTCCGGAGGCAGAGATTGAGGCATGCAACGCGATGTGCGAGAAGAAAAACGAAGAGATGGTGTTAGGGGAGTGGAAGAAGAACGAGACGGAGAATACGACGGAGGGTGATGAAAATGTAGCGCCTTCGTACGTGGTCGATTGCATCGATAACTGCGACACGAAAGTGGATTTGTTAGAGGCGTGTGCGCGAAGGAAGATACCGGTGGTGTCCTCCGGCGGCGCCGGATCGAAGTGCGATCCAACGCGATTGAAACTGTGTGATATTTCAAACGCGAATTTTGACCCGTTAATGCGTGCGATTAAGTATAATTTGCGGAAAAAGTATGGCATCAGTCACGGCGTGGATTGTCTCGTTTCCGTGGAGAAGCAAGTTCGAGAGTTGGTCACCGAAGTCGATTTGAAAGAAGGCGAAACGCTTCGCGATTATCAAGTCGTACCAAACTTTCGCGTGAGAACGATACCGGTTTTAGGTACCGTTCCGGCAATGTTTGGGTGCGCGTTGGCGTCTTTTGTTTTGTGTAAACTCTCGAAAACGGTCGAGCTATCGCCGGACGAAGGCAACGACGTGGATACGAAAATCGTCGCTTACCAGACGCAACTCGATCGATTGAAAGATCGAGAGGAAAGCAGAGGCTTGGGGAAGTGCGCGTTAGATGTAGATATCAATGATATCGCGTATTTGATAAAAGACGTGTGGCAACGTCGCGACGCGCGCGCCCTGGCGAAATCCGGCGATGATTTAGCGACGACGCCGTGGAAGGCGTTGAACAATCTCGAGTTTTGTCGCTGGGACGTGACGAAACCGTCGAGCATAGATAACTTAGTCTTGTTCGAAAGGAACGAGTGCGACGAGTGGGAAGAAGGCGGCGAGCACGCCATCCAGAGAGCGTTCCTGAAAGAACCAGAGTTAGTGCAAGTAGTAACGAAACGATTAAGAAGAGTCAAGTTAGAACACGAGATAAAAGTTGCAGATAAATAATTAGAATTTTTGTTGCACATTACAGTAAGCATATAGTCGCACAAATTACACTTCCGATTGCTGGTAGCCAGCGCCACTGAGGGAAAAGTCATCCGAGGGCCCGCCGCCTTTCTTCTTACTACTCCCTTGTCCTCTAATCCGCCCTTCCGGAACCGCTCCCGCGGGTTGCACGTGAGAAAAATCGTCTTGATATTCGCTCCCGGGCACGTACGTCCGGGACGACGAGTTCCCACCGGAACCCATCATCAACCCTTCGCTATCTGGATCCAAACACTCCCCTTCTAAATCATTCAACGCTCCTTTCATCCATAGCATTCCCCACAAACACACGCTCGCGACCCGAACCAAAAACGCGAGAAACTCCGGGAAGAGCGTCGTCCAGTTCAAGCTCGCGTACGACAACGTGTCGTAATACTGATCCTTCACGCCCGTTCGTCCACCCCAAATAGAACCGGTAAAGTTCAACAACCAAAGCAAATCCGTAATCGTCAACGCCAACAACACCGCGGCGTATATTTTCAACAATCTCGGCGTCTTCAACTCCAACGCCACGACGCCGTACAACGACACCGCGAGCGCGGAGGCGTGGATGATCCCGTACGTGAACGATAACGACCCCCACAAAGCCAAAACTATTTGCGCGTATAAACCTAATCTCGCAAATCGTATCATCGTTTTCGCGGTGATCCCGTTATCTTCCAAAGCGCGTACCGCGCGTTCGTTGAGCGCGTACACGTTGTCCATGATGATTTGAAAGAGAGAGAGAAAGAGAGAGAGAAAGAGAGAGAGGTCGGGGAACTATGGAAAAGGACAGATGAGAAATCCTCAAGAGTCCCAAAAAAAAGAAAAAATCTGATCTCTTCTCTCCTTCGCTTTCTTTCGATAAGAAAAGGGAAAAAGAGATATCAGATATCCACACAGAAAAATTTCATCCGCCGAACAACGCGAACGAAAGCTTAAGTGGTGAGTGCAGATAAAGAACTTTTCGACGCCTTTGATTAGGAGCGCGTGTGCTACTACTACTTTCGTTTCTCTTCCGTGCGAGTATTTGTAGACGAGGACGAGGACGAAAATGTTCATCTCGCAAAGAGCATCATCGTCATCATTCTTCGTGGGAACGACCCAAACGCGATTGGATTCTTCGTCTCGTCGCAGTGGGACGAAGAAGAGTATTAATAACAGAGGAGGAAAAGGAGAAAGAGGACGACGCGCGGTTTTCAGACTCGATGCTTCGGCGAACGACGGTAGTAAAGATGATCCGATTCTCTTGAGAGCGGCTCGTGGGGAAGACGTCGAACGGCCGCCGGTGTGGTTGATGAGGCAGGCTGGGAGATACATGGCGGAATTCAGAGCGTATTCGGAGAAGTATCCTTTTCGCCATCGGTCGGAGACGCCGGAAATTGCCATCGAGTTGTCCATGCAACCATGGAGAGCGTTTAAGCCGGACGGAGTGATTATGTTTTCGGATATTTTGACGCCGTTGCCAGCGCTTGGGGTTGAGTTTGATGTCGTCAGAGGGAAAGGACCGGTCGTAGAACCGGTGCGGTCGATGGAAGAGGTGAAAAAGTTGAAGACGTTGGACGATCCAGATTCGAGCTTGCCGTTTATTCGTCCGATTTTGAGCACGTTGAGGAAAGAGATTGAAGGTCAGAGCACGATGCTCGGATTTATTGGCGCGCCGTGGACGTTAGCGGCGTACGCGATTGAAGGGAAATCGGACAGACACTTGGTCGTGACGAAGCAAATGATGACGAAGAATCCAGAAATTTTACACGCGTTTTTGGCGCATTTAGCCGAAGCGTTGGGGGTGTACGTGTGCCATCAAATTGATTGCGGCGCACAAGTTGTGCAGTTATTCGATTCGTGGGCGCATCATTTGTCGCCCCAACAGTTTGCGGAGTTTTCGCATCCATACAACGAACGCGTGATGGAAATCGTGAGAGCGAAATATCCGGACACGCCGTTGATTTTCCACGCGAACGGGGGACATGGAAAGTTACACGAAATTAAGAGATCCACTGCGGATGTTATTGGATTAGATTGGGAGACGGACATGGCCGAGGCGCGATCGATCATGCCGGATCGAATTTTGCAAGGGAACATGGACCCGATGTATTTGTTCGCCTCGGAGGAGAGAATTCGAAAAGAAGTCGCAAACAACGTGAGAGATGCCGGGAACTCGAAGCATATTTTGAATGTCGGGCACGGAGTGGTCCAAGGCACGCCAGAAGGAAACGTTGGTGCTTTTTGCGACGCCGCGCGTGCTTCAGTCTACGCGGACATGAAGGCCCCAGCTCGTTAATTGAACTACTAGTACGTACTATGTCAATATTTCTACTACACACAAACAAATATCTAGAGAAATTCTTCTCTCCACAACACCATCATCCATCAGTCGCTATCGGCATGGATGATGTCTACGTCGCTATCGCCATCTAAGTTCTCGTCGTCTTCGTCACTGTAGCTTTGCTCCTTCGAGCTTTGCTCTATTAATTGGTCCACGTCCGGCGTAGCTACGACTAGACCTACGATATCTCCTACAAACGCGCATTTTTTCTTCTTTTCATCTATGATATTGAACTGTTCGTGGTGCCTATACGCCGTACCGTCTTTTAAATCAAACCTACATTCGCCGATGACGAATTTTGCCGTGCCATCTGCGTACACTTCAATCTCTCCGAGTTGTCCCGCCCTCAAATCGGGAACGCCGAGAAGTTTCTTCTGTTTCTTGTTCTTGTTGCTACTGTTCGTAGCGTTGCCTGCTCCCGCGGACGTTCTCTTCCCACCTCTTCTATTGTTATTTCTACCCGCAGCTGTTGCGCTATTTCTATTTCTACCGTTTCTTTCGTTCGCCAATGGCAAATCCGGTGGCAACTGCCACGCGACCAACTTCTCGCCTTTGGACGACCTCAAATCGTCCAGCGTTTGCGCGATCGATTCTCCATTTTTTCTGCTTAAACCCTTCTTCTCTTCCTCGTTCCCGTTCGCGTTATCCCTCTCTATTTTCGCGGCGTCGTTAATACTCATTGCCTCCGCCTTTTTCTGCGCGTCAAATACGGCCAAATCGATGGGAAAATATTGCTTCTTGTCCGTCCAATCAGCCTCGTATTTTTCATCGGCGTCTATTTTTCGTCTCTCTTCGAAAGCGTCTTCCTCGTCGTCCACGTCCATCTGATCATCGTCGTCTGCTTCTTCTTCTTCTTCTTCTTCTTCTTCTTCTGCATCCTCGTCGTCTTTCTCTTCTTCCTCTTCTTCTTCTTCTTCTTCTTCTTCTTCTTCTTCTTCTTCTTTCGGTTCCACAATTTCCCGCGATGGCGGCGACGCTTTCTTTTTCGTCCTCCCTCTTTGTTGCTGCTGCTGCATCGTCGACGCACCACCACCACCACCACTCCCTCCACCGGACGCATCCAGTATCTGCTCGTCCGTCGACGCCGTTCGTCTCGTCGTCCGTTTCGGAGGAAGAGCGCCTCCTAAAACCTCCTCCTCTTTCTTCACTTCCACTTTTTGATGAGGATGAGGATTTGATGATGGTGTTCCCGTCGTTTTCTTCTTGCTCGCCGTCGTCGTCCCCGTCGTCGCTCGTTTCTTCCCACCAGCGAGTTTCGCTTCCTCCGCGTTCTTCGCTAAGCGTGACGTCGTTTTCATCTTTTGCTCTTCTCCCATATTTATCCTTTATTAAACTTTCCTTTTCGGGAGAAAGAGTAATGAAGTGAAGTGAAGCGGTTTGGGGGAAGAAAAACTCTAAAGTTGGTGAGAGAAGGAAAAAAGCAACACACCAAGACAAAACCAAGAATCGCCCAATTAAATTTAATCTCCCGCGCAGGCACTGCTCTCGCGCAACAAAACGAGAAGATGAAAAAGAGATATTTTTGGAAACCATAGTCGTGTCGTCATCATCACCAGGTGTTGTCCACATTCTATCCGCACGCGCGCTTCTTTGCAAAAAGAGGAGAAGAGATAATCTCGCCGATTAAACGTACCCACGAAATCAAACAACGAGTCTGTGTGTCGATACCACATCGGTTGCATTCACACTCGCGCGTTCTTCTCGATTGTTTTGCGCGAAGGAGCGGAGAACATAAAAAAAAAGATTTGGAATTGGGTGACGTCGAGAGAAGAAGATTAGAGAGATGAAGACGTTCTCGTCCGAGCGGAGCGCGGTCTCGTCGTACGGCGAACATCATCCGATGACGAATCAACAACAACAATATCAGCGCAGCGGTGCAACTGGGGTTGTTCCGATGCAACACGTTGCACAGCAACAACAACCGACCGCGTCGCAGTTGATATCTAAAAATCGCAGAGAGCTCAGAAAAAGGAAGCAAATGGCTCGAAAGTTTGGAACTCGAGAAATTCTCATCGTCCAATCGCTCATCGAGCGATGCTTGACGTTTTACGCGACGAAAGAGGAAGTGATTGAGATTTTAGAGAAGAAGTGCGGGATCGATGAGGTGATATCGTCGGTGATTTGGGACAAATTGGAACAGCAAAACGAGGAGTTCTTCAAGGAGTATCATCGGCGATTGAAGATGAAGGAAAGGATCGAAGCGTTCAACGAAGAGATATGCAACTACGCGCAGACGATTGGGATTATTCCGAGCGAGGTTGAGGAAGAGGAGGACGAGGAGGACGGGAGGAACACGATGAGCAACGACGAAAACGTGAACAATAATAGATCGGAAGAAGGGTCGCACGACGCGAGCGAAGGTAACAAACAAAAGAAGAAGAAGAAGAGTAAAAAAGCAAAGACAAAGGAAGCGGCGACCACCGCCACCAAGAAGGCGGAAGAAGAAAAAAACAAGAAAGATAATAATAATAATAGCAACAAAAGAACGGGCACGGGAGCGTTGAGTGGAGCCGTGAGTGCCGCGTTGACCCCGTTAGCTTTGGCACCGGGCGAATTGAGAAATTTGAATGATAATCCAGAAGCCGATTTGCCTTCCATGGAGCTGTCGTTCGAGGAAGAAAAAGATGAGATTCCATTGCCGCAGGCGCCCCCGGTAGTAGCCGAGAAGGCTACGGCGTAGTAGTGAGTAGAGAGAAGAACGAAAGCACTGATAGTCGAGTATTTTCTGTTGTATCACCACTTATTATGTACGTGTGTTTTGTCCTTTATCGTTTTCACCAACTCGACGTGAACCATTTCATCAAATCCACCCGTATTATTCTTACACATCCTTCGGCGCGTACCACTTCTTCACCTCTTCTATGTTCATGAATCTCTCGACGTAATCCGTAACTTCAGCGCCCCCATGCTTGGCCACGCACTCTTTATCCACGTAATCGATGCCGCCGCTCGACAAACGATTCAACATCGGGACTAAGTAGCAATCCGCGATGGTCACCTTCTCGCCGCAAAGAAACTTACCGCCGCTCTTCGCCAACTGTTTCTTAACGTGCCCTAAATACACGGGCAAATCGTCGTCAACCCACCTCGTTCGCGCTATTTCGGTCGCTTTTTTGTGTTCATCCGAGCCTTTCCAAGCATCATCGTCCGGGTATCCGAAATTCTTCGGTTGCATACCGACGTACAGCCTCGGCGCCCAACTATTCGCCATCTCATCCACCAACGAAATCATCTCGTCCGTTCTCAATTGCGCCATCCCACCTTGCGGGTACAACTCAACGCCGTTCTCGTTCGCCAATATCCCCGCGTATCGTAACAACGCGTCCGATTGCGACACCACTTCCTTCCCGTCGATTTCAAGCACCGGGACTTTCCCGAACGGCGTTTTCGGTTTATACTGTTCTTTCCACTCGTCGGATTGCCCCGGCATCGCGATTCTGTGGTCCTCGAACGGGACTTTCCCGATCGTTAACGCCAAACGAACCTTCTCCGCGGGGCCTTGGATGTTGAAGTAGGTGAGTTTTAATTTTGGGAGCGATGATGTGGTCATGATTTAATCTCTCTCTCTCTTTGGTCAACGTGTGTGTTGCGTGGAAAAAAGTGACGGCTCCCTGCAAGGCACCTCTTTGTTCACAAAAAATACGCGTGAAAGAAGACAAAGAAGAAGAAGAAGAGAAAAACAAACGCAGACGCGACGACGGAAAGTGCGCGTTGCATCGCGATACGCTCGCAAAAAGAAGTTTACCGCGGAAACGAATGGGGAGTAAAAAGCGTCCGCGAGCGGAAGAAGGAGGAGAAGGAGAAAAGGACGACGATGAAGAGGAGGATATTTTGGCGTTACGCGCTTATCGGGAAGAACAAGAAGAAAGATGGAAAGAGCGCGAATCTGTTTTCGAGGCGCAGATGCGAAAGAAGGAGAAGGAGTTGGAAGAGGTGAAGAGAGAGTTGATGAAGTACGCGCCGACGCCGTTGTGGAAGGTTGTGACGGATAAGAAGTACAAAGATATCTTCGAGACGCATATTTTATCGAAGTTGGAGGAGTTGTCTTTCAGAGTGTTTCGAGAGGTGAACACGGAAAGTCGAGACGCGTGTAGACGATCGGGGAGGAAGTTGCGGGAGACTTTTGAAGTTAGTATGTGGAGTGGTAAACCACCAGAGAAAAAGAAAGAGACCATTAAGATTGAGGGAAAACAAGCGCAGTATTATTTCTGCAGTGGAGCAGCTCTTACGGGAAACCTCGCGTTGGTTCGTTGGTTACGAGAAGTGAAAAAGTTTGATTGGAACGACTGGACGATCAACATAGCAGCTGCAAATGGTCATCTTCACATTGTGACGTATTGCATGGAACAGAAATGTCCACGTGGCGAGTTAGGGTGTGCATATGCTGCCCAATTCGGCCATCTCGATACCCTCAAATACTTGCACGAAAACGGCGTGCCTTGGGATTTTCATACTTGCGCTTTCGCTCGCGAAAACAACCACCTCGAGTGTTTGCTCTACGCGTTAGATAACAAGTGTCAAAACGACAAACACGTCCCACAACATTAACAAGTAAACAACGTTCCGTGATGTAACACTGGTCGGGTGGATGCTGCCTACCATACGCACACATATTTCATCACAACGTTATTTGAACAATACGAGAGACAAGAGAGAGAGAAACACACAAGATACGAAGTTTACACAAAAAGACCTTCGTCTACAAAAAAAACCACACAACTCTTAGCTCGGCACCGACGTACACTCTCCACCGCGTGCATTCAAAACGCAAACGCAGTAAACCGACGCGTCAACACACGTAATCAGTGTCGCCATGCCATTGCGCCACCTCAAGAAAATCCACGTCCAGTTCAACCCGATGGATCATCGCGCGACCGCCATGAGAGAATTCCTGAACCGCATCTATTCCCCGCGAGCTCAAAAGTCCAACCCGGAGTGCGAGGTGTCGCATAAAATCAGAGCGGACGAGATGCCACCGGTCGTGGCGATTGAATTCGAGAACGGCGTGAAAGATCAGTTTAACTGTCACGATTTAAAAGTAGAAGATATTGCCAGGAAGATTAAAGACATATCGGATTCTATGGAAACGAAAGCCAATTTGAAGGCGAGCGGTATCAACTTGGAGGAGTTGAAGTTTGAAGCGGTGGACGGAAAGAAGAAGAAGAGCCCGAGCGGGAGTTATAAGTTTGTCGTTTAATTCAATGGAGGACAATAACAATAACAACTACAACAATCCGAACATCGTTTTGGCGGAAAGAAATCGCTTGCGCGCGCTCGAGCGCGAAGCGAGAATACGCCGCTTTGCACTCGAACAAAGAAGGCAACGACAGGAAGAAGACGTGATGGATCAACCTCCCGGCGCGAGAGCGTTGCAAGCGACGGCGACAGATAGGCTCGGATATTTGCGGCGACGCCTTCGTATTGGTATTCAAAACGTCGCGAACAGAGGACGGAATGAGGAGGAGAGAAGAGACCACGAGCGCGCTCCAAATCTTCCCGAACGAGTCCAGGAGGATGACGAACCTCCGCAGTGCAGAATATGCATGTCCGACGTGAACGATGAGAACAGTGAGCTTGGTAAGTTATTTTCACCGTGCATGTGCAAAGGGAGCGTTGGTCTCGTCCACAGGAAATGCTTGGACCGATGGCGAACGCTCTCTTCCAATCCGCGATCGTACTTCTCCTGCGATCAGTGTAAATACGATTATAACTTGGAGCGAACAGAGTACGCAAAATGGCTAGAGCGAGAAGAGTTACCAAACATATTTGCCGTGCTCGCGACTTTTCTTCTCGCGTTGACGATTGGTGTCGCTTTGCGAACGATATCCTTCGCGCTGGTTCAAATCTTAACCTTCATTGGTAACCGCGTGCTTCCAAAAACCTCCCTCGCCAGCTGGATACGTATTAAAGGTCAATACTACCTCTACGTGGAAAATATCTTCTACCGTTCCGTCTTGTGGTTCCCTCCGTGGCGCCCGGAACGTTTACGATTCGTCGTGTTCCAAAACCAACAACAGTCCCCGGCACGAGGCTTAGGGAAAATCTTCAACTGGCAAAGGATTATCCAAGTCTTTCCCGCCCTCCCTAACCGCTTAGACGTGCTCGTCGGTGGTATTTTCACCTTGGGCACCACCTTCTTTTTGTACCACAACGTCACTCGATTCCGGCGGGACTTCCGGAACCACGCGGAAAGAGTCGGACCATCCATCCTCTTCCTCTTCGTCGGCTCCGGCGGCCGAGGCTTGCGCATCCCCGTCGTCGTCGGATTGGCGTATTCCTACATGGTCTCCCACGAATTCGCCCGAGTGAAGTGCAAAGAATTGCTCCAAAAGTTTGGCGAGATTGTCATGGAAGTCAGCGGAGAAGAATAGAAAGAATAGAGAGAGAAATGATATAAATAGCTTTAAACAGTAGAATAATAAATAGCACACGTAGTAGCGCTCGCGCGCAGAGTGAAGAAAAAGTCCCTCTTATTATTAAAGTGCCTACTTTTGCCTTCACACGAAACTCAAAAAGCGTTCACTTTTTCGACGCGCGGCGGTTCTATCCGGAATCAATCATCATCATGTCGCTCCTCTCCTCCTTCCGACGAGGCGCGTCCAAGACCGCGCATAGGCAAAACTATTACTATTACTATTCCTCCTCCTCGTGCGGGGTCAAACATAGCCAAGGCGCGGGGTTCTTTCGTCAAACGAGCGAGTTTACGACGTTTGGGAGAAACGTAAGCGATGAAGATCAAAGTCGTTTCCACACACGTGTCTCCTCGACAGCGACGCAAGAAGAAAAAAGGAAACAAAATTGTATGTCGCCTTCCTCGGCACGTTCGTTCGCGGCGGCGGCGGATTCGCACTGGAACGACCGGTTGGAGCGCGTGTTGGAACAAAAACTCTCCGCGCCGGAACCGACGTCCTCGATTGAATCGTGCACGATCGATCCGAATAAGAAAACCATCGTCGTGTTAGGCTCCGGGTGGGGGGCGATTAGTTTTATCAAAGCGTTGGATAAAAAAGTGGCTCGAGATATGTTCAACGTGGTGGTGGTATCGCCGAGGAATTATTTTTTGTACACGCCGTTACTTCCCGGGGTAGCCACCGGAGCGATTGAGACGAGATCGATCGTGGAGAGCATTCGGAGGCCGATCGCGGAGAAAGGGTTCAAATATTACGAAGCCGCCGCGACTGGCGTGGATGCGCAGAAGAAGACGGTGTCGTTTACCAATAGGTATTTAACGAGCGCGACGGCGAGCAAGTGGTTACCGAATGTCGGTGGTGGCGATGGGGAAGGTGGGAAGCACAAGTCGCAACATTTTGACATCAATTACGATTATCTAGTTGTCGCCGTTGGGGCGATTCCGAACACGTTTGGCGTACCCGGGGTGGAGCAGCACTGTTTGTTTTTCAAAGAGGTGGCGCACGCGGCGCAGTTTCGGAGTCAAGTGAACGCGAGATTTGAGAGAGCGGCGTTGCCGTCGATGTCGGTTGGACAGATTGAGGATTTGTTGAGGTTTGTGGTTATCGGTGCTGGACCGACTGGGGTAGAATTAGCCGCGGAATTGTACGATTTAGTGTATAACGACGTCGCCAAGACGTTTCCGAAGCGGCTTTTGAAACACGTGTCGATTAACATTGTCGATTTACAAGACCGATTGTTATCGACGTACGATAGAGATATTCAAAACTACGCCACGGATTTTTTCCAAAAGGCGAACATTAATTGTATTTTAAACACGCAAGTGAAAGAGGTCAAGCAGTGCGTCTTGACGGTGGCGGATAAGAACACTGGGGAGGAGAAAGAACTGCCGTTTGGGATGGCGGTGTGGTGTTCTGGGATTAAGATGAACCCTGTGTGTGAGAAAGTGATGGATTCGTTACCGGAAGGGTCGCAACCGAGCAGAAGAGCGTTGTTAGCGGATAAGGCCATGCGCGTGAAGGGATCGGACGGGTCGATATATGGGATTGGGGATTGCGTGACGTTGGAACCGAAAGCGTATCCGGCGACGGCGCAGGTGGCGAAACAGGAGGGATATTATTTAGCAGAGAGGTTCAATAAAGCGGCAGAAACTGGGAATTACGCGGTGTTAGACGATCCGAACGCGGAGTTTGTGTACACGCACCGAGGCTCGCTGGCGTACATTGGAAAGGACGCCGCTGTGGCGGATATTCCGGGCGTAACTATTTTGAAAGGCATCATGGCTGGTTTGTTTTGGAAAAGCTTCGAAACGGTGAGCCAAGTGAGCGTAGGGAACAGTTTCAAAGTTGGTTTCGACATGTTGCGAACGCGAATATTCGGACGCGATATCAGTCGTTTGATGTAACAGAAAGTGGCAACAACAGTAGCGTCCACGACCGTGTAAGTTTTATGATTAGTAAGTTCTTAGATTTTGCGCATACGTAGAGATTTTAAAATTTTCTTCTTAGTTGCGCGTGTGTGTATGTGTCTCTCAATCTCTTTCTCTCTTTCTCTCCCTTTTTCTCTCTGTGCTAAACATGTGTGCATTTTCTTTTAAATCTCATCACCAATGTTACATCACGGAGCGTTGTTTACTTGTTAATGTTGTGGGACGTGTTTGTCGTTTTGACACCCGTTATCTAGCGCGTAGACTAAACACTCGAGGTGGTTGTTTTCGCGAGCGTAATAGCAAGTCCACGAATTCCAAGGCGCGCCGTTTTCGTGCAAGTATTTGAGGGTATCGAGATGACCGGATTGGGCAGCATATGCACACGCTAACTCGTTACGTGGGCATTTCTGTTCCGTGCAATACGTCACAATGTGAAGATGACCATATTGAGCTGCTTCGTTGATCGTCCACTCGTTCCAATCAAACTTTTTCACTTCTCGTAACCAACGAACCAACGCGAGGTTTCCCGTACGAGCTGCTTGATCGCAGAAAATATATTGCGCTTCTTTTCCCTCGAGCTTACTGGTCGTTTTCTTTGCCACTGGTGGATTACCACTGTAAGTAGCAAACTCAAAAGCCTCCTGCAACTTCCTCCCCGATCGTCTACACGCGTCTCGACTTTCCGTGTTCACCTCTCGAAACACTCTGAAATCCAAGTCGTCCAACTTCGATAAAATATGCGTCTCGAAGATATCTTTGTACTGCTTATCCGTCACAACCTTCCACAAAGGCGTCGGCGAAAGGTTTCTCAGCTCTTCTTTGACCTCTCTCAACTCCTCCTCCATCTCTTTCACCCGCTCTTCGAGCTCGGTCACGCGCCGCGTTGAAACGTCCCCTACAAGTTTGCTCGCGTAGTTCTTAAGCGTTTCGTCCAAGCGTTCGCACAACGCTCGCGCCTCCGCGAGATTCTCCCCCACGTCGCGCTCTGAT
>ENA-OWPI01000028-OWPI01000028.1-marine-metagenome-genome-assembly--contig:-NODE-28-length-196634-cov-7.487345_pt1 | contig 196634 bp, 157 predicted proteins | sample MGYA00238138_ERZ651775 | MGnify/ENA primary metagenome ERZ651775 (study PRJEB26906, sample SAMN06265043) | marine metagenome | isolation source: Helgoland LTER site | place: Germany:Helgoland, sampling... | reverse complement strand
GCTGCCATGTCGTCAGCATTGTTAGACATAATTTGAACTTTACCTTCTCCGCTTTCAAGTTCTTCGATAGTAATGTTGGTATTCGTGTCTTTTTGCATTTGTTGGATAATCTTTCCACCAGGTCCGATAATACCGCCAATCATATCATTCGGCACTACAAATGCTTCGATACGTGGAGTTTGAGGTTTCAATTCAGCGTTTGGCTTAGCGATAGTATCAACAATCTTGTCTAAGATATGTAGACGTCCTGCCTTCGCTTGCATTAGTGCTTTTGTTAAAACTTCATAAGGAAGACCGTCTACCTTAATATCCATTTGGCAAGCAGTGATTCCAGCTGTAGTACCTGTAATTTTAAAATCCATATCTCCTAAATGATCTTCATCACCTAAAATATCAGACAATACCGCAAATTTATCTCCTTCTGCGACTAATCCCATTGCAATACCAGAAACTGGTGCCTTAATTTGAACACCTCCGTCCATTAATGCCAGCGTACCAGCACAAACAGTTGCCATTGATGAAGAACCGTTAGATTCTAAAATCTCAGACACTAAACGAATTGTGTAAGAATTATCATCTGGAAGAACTGGCTTCAAAGCTCTTAATGCTAAGTTACCATGTCCCACTTCACGACGTGAAGTACCTCTCAACATTCTTGCCTCACCAGTTGAAAATGGAGGAAAGTTATAATGCAACATAAATGGAACAGTTCCTGTAAATGTAACATCATCAATTCTTTGCTCATCCATTTTACCACCTAAAGTAAGTGTTGTTAAAGATTGAGTTTCACCACGAGTAAACACAGCAGAACCGTGAGCTCTTGGTAAGTAATCAACTTCTGCCCAGATTGGACGAATCTCATCGAATTTACGACCATCCAAACGGATGTTGTCATTCAACATTGTATCTCTAACTGCCTTTTTCATTGCAGCCTTATAGTATACAGATATATATTTTCCTTCAAGTGTTAATTCATCTTCAGAAAGAGATGCGATATATTCATCTTTAATTTCTCCGAATAATTCAGCTCTTTTTTCTTTAGAAGCTAAACCTTGCTCAGCTACTGCTTTACATTTTGCGTAACATGCATCCATTACCTTAGCACGAACATCATCATTGTGATCTTCATGATTGTAAGTTCTTTTTGGAGTAGATCCTGGTATTTCAGCAGCCATGTCCAATTGGAATTGACATTGCAATTTAATCGACTCGTGAGCTACTTTGATGATTTCAACCATTTCGTCCTCTTGAATCTCTTTCATTTCACCCTCTACCATGACAATGTTGTCAATAGTACCTGCAATCATACAATCGATATCTGAAGCTGCCATTTCCTCCAAAGTTGGATTAATGATAAACTCTCCGTCGATTCTACCTACACGCACTTCAGACATTGGTCCGTTGAATGGGATATCAGAAACTGCAATTGCGGTTGATGCAGCAAATCCAACTAGAGCGTCAGGGCTATTTACACCATCATAAGCAATCAATTGCATCATAACTTGAACTTCAGCATGAAAATCATCTGGAAAAAGCGGTCTTAACGCTCTATCTACGATTCTCATCACCAAGATTTCTCTTTCTGATGGTCTAGCTTCTCTTCTAAAAAATCCACCTGGGATTCTTCCGTCAGCAGCAAATTTCTCTTTGTAGTCAATTGTCATTGGGAGAAAATCTACTCCTTCTCTCGCCTCTTTACCTGCAACCACTGTTGCAAGAATCATTGTGTCGCCCATTCGTAACACTACGGCACCGTCAGCTTGCTTAGCTAACTTTCCAGTCTCGATGGAAATTTCTTTCCCTCCGATAGTGATGGACTTTGTTATTCCTATATTCATATTTATTTATTTACTTGTTTATTGCACTTAATTCTATTTCATTAATTTCTTATGGAGCGCAAACCATAATTTTACTTTATAAAGAAGGGCAGTCGAATACACTCGATTGCCCCCCAATTTTATTATATGTTAAGTAAGATTAACGACGTAATCCTAATTCTTTAACGATTGCACGATATCTTTCAATATCCTTCTTCTTCAAATAATCCAATAAGCTTCTTCGCTTACCAACTAATAATTGTAGTGCTCTTTGCGTAGCGTAATCTTTACGATTTTTCTTTAAGTGCTCAGTTAAATGAGAAATTCTATAAGAAAATAATGCTACTTGTCCTTCTGAAGAACCAGTGTTTGTTTCAGAACCTCCGTGTTTTTTGAAGATATCTGTTTTTGATTTTGAATCTAAATACATTCGAATATTTATTTAAATAATTTTTATGTATGGTCCTGACCTTTCAGCAACCGAGGCGCAAAGATAAGTAATTTATCCTTATTACAAGCCTTGTTTATTATTTTTTAACTTTTATGATCTAAAAAGCTTCAATGAAAGCGCCAAAGTATCTCTTAAATCAGATCTTTCCACGATGTAATCAAGGAAACCATGCTCAAAAACGAATTCAGACGTTTGAAAGCCATCAGGTAAATCACGCCCAATCGTTTCTCTAACAACTCTAGGTCCTGCAAAAGCTATTAAAGCATCAGGTTCTGCAATATTTATATCTCCAAGCATTGCAAAAGAAGCTGTTACACCACCTGTTGTAGGATCTGTTAAGAAAGAAATATATGGCAATCCAGCTTCAGCCAATTGACCAAGTTTTCCCGATACTTTTGCCATTTGCATTAAAGACAATCCAGCTTCCATCATTCGTGCACCACCTGATTTTGAAATAATCATGAATGGACATTTCGTTTTAATGGCCATATCAATTGCTCTTGCTATCTTCTCTCCCATCACTGACCCCATAGAACCACCGATAAATGAAAAATCCATTGCTGCAACGATAAAATCTTCACCATCCAACTTACCATGAGCAGTTCGAATAGCGTCCTTCAATCCTGTTTTTTCTTGAGATGCCTTAACACGGTCAGTATACTTTTTAGTGTCAGAAAACTTTAAAGGATCTCCTGAAACTAATTTTGCATTCAACTCTTTATACTTGCCCTCATCAAAAATAATATCGAAATATTCTTGAGAACCAACTCTCTCGTGATGATTACATCGATCACAAACGTAATAGTTCTCTTTCAGATCTTCCGAAGCAAAAATAGCCTTACAGTTAGAACATTTTTGCCATAATCCTTCAGGGGTTTCTTTCTTTTCCTTTGTTGAGGTTGTAATTCCCTCTTTATTTCTTTTAAACCAACTCATAGCTTGATAATAAATGTCTATTTAACTAATGAATTCACATTATTCAAATCAGAAAAAGCTTTCTCTAATCTTTTGATAAATGTTAATTCCCCTTCTCTTGTCCACTTTCTTGGATCGTAATACTTTTTATTCGGTAAATCACCCCCATCTGGGTTTCCAATTTGAGTTTTAATGTATTCCATGTTCTTTCCAATATAATCTCTTACACCTTCTGTAAAAGCAAACTGCAGGTCTGTATCAAGATTCATCTTAACAACACCGTAACCTATCGCTTCTCTAATTTCTTCAAGTGTAGAACCTGATCCACCATGAAAAACAAAGTCAACAGGATTTGATTCAGTCCCGAATTTCTCTTCAATGTATTTTTGTGAATTATCTAATATCTTCGGTGTCAATTGAACATTCCCTGGCTTATAAACGCCATGAACATTCCCAAAAGATGCTGCAATTGTAAATCGAGGACTTACTTTTAATAATTCTTCATAAGCATAAGCAACTTCTGATGGCTGCGTATATAACTTAGAAGAATCGACATCTGTATTATCAACGCCATCTTCTTCGCCACCAGTAATTCCTAATTCTATTTCTAAAGTCATTCCCATTTTGCTCATTCTTTCTAAATAAGTCTTACAAATACCGATATTTTCTTCTAAAGATTCCTCCGATAAATCAATCATATGAGAACTATAAAGCGGCTTGCCATGTTGCGCATAATAAGTTTCACTAGCATCTAATAGTCCATCAATCCAAGGAAGTAATTTCATTGCAGCATGGTCTGTGTGTATAATAACAGTTGCACCATATAATTCCGCCATATCATGAATATACTTTGCACCAGAAACTGCACCAGCAATACTTGCCTTAAAGTTATCATCAACCAAGCCTTTACCAGCATAAAATTGTGCTCCACCGTTTGAAAATTGAATAATAACAGGTGAATTCATCATTGAAGCTGCTTCCATCACAGCGTTCACTGAGCTTGTATTTGTTACATTAATCGCAGGTAATGCATAACCGTGTTTCTTAGCATGATTAAAAATCACTTGTACACTCTCTCCAGTTGCAACACCTGGCTTAATTTCGTAACTCATTTTTTATTGTTTAAATAAATTTAAGATTACAAAAATAATAATTAATCGTGTGCCCCCAATATAAATAGTTGTGTAACGCATTTTTTTTTGGTTATATACCTCTCATAAAACAGTTAGATTTTTTACTTTTGTTAGCAAAATGACCTTAACTGCCCCTTATTGTCATTCCCATATAAAAAAGATATTGATGAATTATCTCGAAGAATTAAATGAGAATCAACGTGTCGCAGTTGAGAATATCGACGGGCCGACAATGGTAATTGCAGGTGCAGGATCTGGGAAAACGAGAGTTTTAACCTATCGAATAGCGCATATGATTCATAAGGGTGCTGATCCATTTAACATTATGGCATTGACGTTTACCAATAAAGCTGCACGAGAAATGACTGATCGTATTGCCGAAATTGTTGGAGATGGAGAAGCACGAAACATAACAATGGGAACATTCCACTCTGTTTTCTCTAGAATTCTTAGATTCAATGCTGATCGACTTGGTTACCCAACAAATTTTACCATTTACGACACACAGGATTCTAAAAGTTTATTAAAAGAAATAATTAAAGGCTTTAATCTCGATGAGAAAGCATATAAAACGGGCAATGTTTTAGGTAGAATTTCTTCCGCAAAAAATAATTTGATTTCACCCGAGGATTATAAGAATAATTTAAATATCCAAAAAGAGGATCAAATGGCAAAACGGCCAGAAATGACAAGAATTTATCGTTCTTATGCCAAACGATGCTTCAATGCAGGAGCAATGGACTTCGATGATTTATTGTACCAAACAAATATATTACTTCGAGATTTCCCCGAAGTATTAAGTCACTACCAACAAAAATTTAAATATATTCTTGTTGATGAGTATCAAGATACAAACTTCTCGCAGTACCTTATTGTTAAGAAACTTGCCGCTGTTTATGAAAACATTTGTGTAGTAGGTGATGATGCTCAAAGTATTTATTCCTTCCGTGGAGCAAACATTCAAAACATTCTTAATTTCAAAAAAGACTACCCGGATTTTAAACTTTTTAAACTTGAACAAAACTATAGAAGCACTAAGAATATTGTTCAAGCTGCAAATGGCGTTATTGCTCGAAATAAAGATCAAATAAAAAAAACAGTTTGGACCGATAATTCTGAAGGGGACAAAATCAGCGTTATTCGAACCCTTACAGATAATGAGGAAGGTAAAGTTGTTATTAATAAGATTTACGATAAAAGTAAATCTGAAGGAATCTCTTACCAGAATTTCGCCATTCTCTATAGAACAAATAGACAATCTCGAACATTTGAGGAGACCTTAAGGAAATTAAATATTCCTTATAAAATTTATGGTGGGCTATCATTTTATCAAAGAAAAGAAATAAAAGATTTACTCGCTTATTTCCGACTTACTGCTAACCCTCATGACAATGAAGCGATTAAAAGAGTCATTAATTACCCAAAACGCGGCATAGGTAAGACTTCACTGCAAAATGTAATTATCGCAGCAAATCAATATGGAGTTAGCTTCTGGGACGTTATTACCGATTTCGCTACTTACCCTGTTGATATTAATGCAGGGGCCAAAAATAAGATGACTGAATTCGCAACAATGATTCAGAGCTTTAGTGCGCAATTAAATCAATTAGACGCAAATATATTAGCGCACGAAATTGCTAAAACATCTGGGATATTAAAAGAATTGCATTCAGACAAGGACAAAGGTCCTGAAGAAGTGGAACGTTATCAAAACATCGAGGAGTTAATTTCTGCAATTCAAACTTTTGTTGCGAATCAAGCGGATGGAGAATCGAAATCCTTGTCGGAATTTATGATGGATGTCGCCCTTCTCACAGATGCTGACGAAGACAAAGGCACAGATAAGAATCATGTGACTCTAATGACAATTCATTCAAGTAAAGGACTTGAGTTTAAACATGTTCATTTGGTGGGATTAGAGGAGAATTTGTTCCCTTCTCAATTGGCCTTAAATTCCAGAACAGAATTGGAAGAAGAAAGACGTTTATTTTATGTTGCAATAACACGTGCAAAATCAACATGTACACTATCATATTCAAATTCCAGGTTTCAATGGGGTAATTTAATTACATGTGAGGCGAGTCGCTTTATTGATGAAATTGATGATAAGTTTTTAACCTTTGAGACACCTAAACGTTCAGCTGGTAGGTCTTTAAATAACCGCAAATCAAGTTACAATACTCCATTCACTGGCGGATTAAACAAATCTTTCACTTCAAAGTCATTAAAACCAATCAATAAAATAGAATCAAGATCTTCTATCAAAGGTTCATCCGAGATTGATGTAAAAGTTGGTTATAATGTTGAACATGATCGTTTTGGGAGAGGGAAAATAATTAAATTAGATGGCAATGGCTCAGATAGAAAGGCTGTTATTTTCTTCCCTAATCATGGTTCTAAAACAGTTTTATTAAGGTTTGCTAATCTCAAAATTCTTGATTTGTAGCTTCGCTCATTTATTTGGTAACAAAATTGCTTACTATATATTCGTATATTTACTAATGCACATAAATTAACTATTATGAAGATTATTCAATTGATCATCGTTTTATTCATTTCTAGTATTTCATTGACCCAAATTCAGCGCGTTAAATTTAATGATGCTTCATTTGAAAATGGTATGCTCTATCCTGTTGTAGTAATTGAGCGAAGCCAAGAAAATGCTGATAAAATCAATACGCATCTTCAAGCACAAATACAAGATTTAAAAGAAGCTGATTTTTGTATTGGACAATTTGGTTATGTTCAGAAAGGAAAGCACATCCAAATTCACATTTTTTGCAATTGCATTGATTTTGAGGAAAGTCAAAACCGCTATTACCTCTATAATGCTGAGACTGGTGAGAACGTGCATTATGTAAATATTATTGATCCACATAAAACGAAAAATGCGATTGCGTTTTTTGAGAAAAAGGCTGAAACTTATGCGGAGCTGAACTCAATTAAACTTTCAGCTGCAGATAAAAAACTAATTTCCTCTAATTCAATAGATGCTTTTATAGTTGTTTTTAAGCGTGAAGGAGTTGATCTATGGCTAAAAACTGAATCATGGGGAGAAAAGCCGCTATTTATTGCTTGGGTTGAAATGCATAAAATAATGAAATACGCATTTCTCTAGAACGGATAACCAATTCCGAAGTGAAACGCGGGAATAAAAGGTAAAGGCAAAAACGATTTGTAATCAGTTCCAAACTTCGCTAAACCTTCATCATTATAAGCTTTCCTGGAGTTAAAAACCCATTGCGCTTCTTTGGGTAGAGCTGGATTTTTAATTGGGAAACCAATATCGACCCTTACGATAAAATAATCAAGGTCAAATCTTAAACCGAAACCAGCTGCCAAAGCAATTTCATTGAACCAATTCTTTGAAAACTGTCCACCAATTCTATTCTTATCTTCAAAAATAGACCATACATTTCCTGCATCAATAAAAAGTCCTCCTTTAACTAAAGAGCTAAATGCAAACCTGTACTCAATTGACGAGCCTAAGCGAATATCACCGATTTGTGTGGCTGTTCTATTCGTATCTAGATAATACTTATAAGCTCCAGGACCTAACGATCTTGCACGCCATCCTCTATTATCATTGGCCCCACCAGCAAAAAAGCTATAATCATATGGCAATGAAGTTGTCGTGTTCCCATAAGGTAATCCTGCACCAAGTATTGCTCTGAAATTAATACTACCATCAGTACCTACTGGCTTTGCGAGAATAAGCTCGTTATCCATTCTTAAAAATTGAGAATATCCAACACCTACAAAGCCAAATTGTCCGTTGCCAACCGTATCTTGACTATTCTGAAACAAAGACAGTATATTTCCTGCAGCATCAAGAGATGCTTTATAGAATATTTGGCCATTCCCTTTTCTTCTTTCTTTTTTATTGCTGTTGAACTCAAAAGTTAAATTTAAATCTTGCCAAACAAATTGATTACTGTATGCGTTAATTAAGAACAAATCATTTAATGCTTCAAGACGATCTTGAAACTCCATGGTTTTTGTAATGCGAACAAATTTAATAACTGAAGCACCTGGTAACCCAATATCAAATCGCATTGTTTTTTTGTTAGAGAAACTATAATCATAGTTTAACTGAAAAGTACCCCTCACAAAATCATCTCTTTTTTGGTAATTGTAGGCTGAAGAAATAATTGTTCTTGGTCGAAAATTTTTGGATCTATTTGTCATTTTAAAAGGAAATAAACCTGGCAGCTCCAACTTAAGGCTTGGACCAAATTCAAATGTATTAAAGCTTCTCGATGCGGTTTCAATCTTATCACCATCTAGGGTTTCATCAAAAACTGGAGGTTGTGATTCAAAACCGCCAGAAAGAGATAATGTAAGCTTTTGAGCTCCTTTAAATAAATTTCGATTAATGTAATTAATGGTCGCTGCAACACCTAGAAAACCATTTGAATTTATTGCACTAGGTTCAAAACCAAAAGTCTGTTTTTTACTTGGAACAAGATAATAATGTGCTTCAATCTGTCCCGCTGAATCCGTTTCTACCAATTCAGTTTTAACCGCTTGATACAAATCCATCCGCAATAAACTCAAATACGTTTGTTCTAGTTTCTTTTCAGAATACAAACTCCCCTTTTTTAGATAATTTTGAACTTCCAATACACGAGGTTTTACCTGTAATTCTCCATTATGCATGAAAAATGCCATTCGATTTCTTACTCTTTTTGATTTTCGTTTCTTCTCATATGTAAACTCTGTTATATTGATGGTGCGTAGAAACTGCCCATCACTTATATTCAAGCCTAAACGATCAATCTCATCTTGAAAAGACCCCTCAAAATGCAGTGTGTCAATTATGTGGAAATACACATTCGAAATATATGCTTCCTGCTGCCTTTTCCGAATAATTGAGTCTTTTACCTCTTTGGATTTAATGTATCGGTCACTAAATTGAATGCCTAATTGAACACTTGATTTGGCTTTAGTTGTATCTGCTAAAAATTTAATATGATTAGGGCTAAAGCCATAAAGTCCTTCATTTCTCATAAATGTGCTGATATCCATACGATAATCTTCTAGTAACTCACTATCAAAAGCTTGCTTAAGAATACTTTTATTTTCTCCATTATTGAGAAATAAATTGTATTTCTCTGTTACTAATTCGGTATCGCTAATAATATAAACACTATCAATTATATATTTTTCTCCCTCTTCTAGATGATATGACACAATGCATTTCCCGTTCTTTTTATAATCAATAAAACCAGCAACACTTCCATAATAGTATCCTCTTTTTTTCATATAAGCGAGGAGTTGTTCTTGCGACTTTTCAAACAACGTGCTGTCAAAGATGACTGGTGGTCTACCAATTTTATATTTATACCATTCTCGCAAGAACTTACGAGGTGAAACGGTATCTTTTGGTGTAATTAATTTCTTTGTATAGTCTGTTTTTCCTTTTTCACGAGCCTTTTCAATTCTTTTTTTGTTAATTCTATCCTCTTTTAAACCTCTTTTGACATTTTTCGCTGCTAGTCGTTTATTCAATCGCTGCCGTTTATTCGCTATTTTCAAAGAATCAAATCGATTATAGGCGAATAACTTCCATTTAATACCAATACTTTTATAGTTTGGCTGTTGCCGAATAATCGATTCCAAATCATCTTTGCTCAACTGCTTTTTATTCAAAACAACTTCATTCTTTTTCAGTAAGAATTGTCCTTCTGGAACATACTTAGTTTGCTTGCAACTTATAAAAACTAGTGCTACAATTAATAAAATATATGTATGTTTGAATTTCAAGAATAAAATTTCGGTTAGACAAAAATAACAAAAGCATCTTTGGAAACGCTTTCTAAAAATAAGATTAAATGGATTCGCTCCTTAGCCCTAAAGAAAAATAGGGAGAAAGAAAGCCTGTTTATTGTTGAAGGTGAAAAAATGGTCGAAGAAATTATCCAACTCTATTCCGATCGAATCGATTTTATAATATCAAACGATGAACTTTTTAATAAGTTCGAAACTGCTTTTTTTGCAGACGATCGAGTTTTTAAACAAATCAGTTCATTTAAAACACCCAGTAAATTAATTGCTATTGTTAAAACCATAGAGAATAAACCTGTCGACTCAAAAGGATTAGTTCTGATGTTAGACGGAATACAAGATCCTGGGAACATGGGGACTATTCTCAGGTCTGCTGATTGGTTTGATGTGAAATCGATAATTTGCTCTAAAACTTGTGTTGATATTTACAACCCAAAAGTAATACAAGCAAGTATGGGTGCAATATTCAGAATGGATGTTCGGTATGAGGTTCTTACCGATTTTATCGTTGAAAGAAAACTACCCGTCTATGGAGCATTACTAGAAGGTGAGAATGTTTATACTACCAAGATTTTACCTCCAGCAATATTAGTTCTAGGGAATGAAGGAAATGGAATTTCTGATGAAGTCCAACAATTAATTGATTACCCAATTCACATTCCACGTTTTGGGAAGTCTGAATCACTTAACGTTGCAGTAGCAGCAGGAATATTGTTGTCTGAATTTGGCCGTATTCGATAAAAAATAGTCCACACCAAGCGTTAAAAAAAGTTAAGCAAGAGATCAATTTATGGGTTTCTCGTATTTTCGTTTAAAATATTGTTTTTGAAAAAAATTCGAGTCAATTTTATTTTAATTCTAGTTGTAACGGCATTGCTGGCACTCCTCATGATACAGGCCTTTCAAGCGAGCCAATTATACGATAGAAAATCTGACGAATTCTCCAAACGCTTTTCAATCACCATGGAGAGAATTTCAATGCGGCATGAAAAAGCAGAAGACATTAGACGATACATGTCACTAGCCGACAAAGATTTTAGCGGTCAATACAAAGACATACTAAAAGAAGAGTTTCAGCATTTACTTTCAGCACAAGAATCAATATCGATCTTAGATACTTCCATTTTTGAGAATGGAAAAATGGAAAATTATCTGATAATAAAGGGTAAGACCTATGATTCAATTTCTGGTCTAACAGCAGAACAAAGAGTTTTAGCAAGGGATGTTCGACAATTAAGAGACTTATTTCATAACAATCCTAATAAAATTAGTCGCGATTCTGTGAAGCTAACTATTCAACTTGATCAGAGAGTTATTCAACAAATATTTAAAAAAGCACGTTTTGTAAACCAAATGATGATCGAGGCTTTTAGAAATAATGTATATGAGATTCCTTCTCAGCGAATTGATTTGCCCTTTCTTGATTCAATTTTACGCCATGAATTGAAGGATGATTTACCCCAAGAATATAAATATTTAATTACGGATGAATACAATCAAATAATTGACTTTGAAAAGACTCCAGCCCAATACAGCATTACTATAGATACCTTAAAAAGTCATCGAACTCTATTATTCCCAAGTAATCCGATGGATGAAGACCTTTATCTTCATCTGCAGTTTCCGGAACAGAAGTCCTTTCTAATTATGGAAATGTGGCTTCCATTATCTATTAATCTCATTCTTGTTTTACTCATCATTGTTTCAATCGTATTTATGTTTAGAACCATCTTGACACAAAAAAAACTGTCAGAAATGAAGAGTGATTTCATCTCTAATATGACACATGAGTTTAAAACTCCAATTTCAACAATTTCTTTAGCATGTGAAGCGATGAATGACAGTGACATGACTACTGGAAACAATATCTCAAATCAATTATATATTAAAATGATTGACGATGAGAACAAACGCTTAGAATTATTAGTTGAACGTATTTTACAGAATGCAAGTATTGATAAAAAAGAGCTTCAACTCAATAATTCTACGCTATTGCTCAACGAAATTCTCGGTGAAATCATCCAAAGCACTAAACTCCGTCTTGATTCTCTAAATGGCGAAATAAAGCTTGAAATGCCTCCAGATCTTCTATACATTGAAGCGGATAGTATGCACACTGTTAATGCAATATCTAATTTAATCGACAACGCAATAAAATATAGTACTGAACCAAATATCGAAGTGCGTTTAGTGAATACAGCTGAAGAAATTCTAATTTCAGTTACAGATACAGGAATTGGTATAAAAAAAGAACACCTAAATAAAATATTTGACAAATTATACCGTGTTCCCACTGGAAACATTCACAATGTAAAAGGCTTTGGACTTGGTTTAAGCTACGTTAAGGCAATTGTTGAAATTCATGGATGGAACATTACAGTGCAAAGTAAAATTGGAGAAGGATCAACATTCACACTTCACATTAAGAGATAACATGAAAAAGGAAATTAGAATATTATTCGCCGAAGACGATATTAATTTAGGACAATTATTAAAAACGTATTTGCGCTCCAAAGGATTTAAAGTTACACTTGCGCAAAATGGGAAAATTGCATTTGAAAAATTCAATGCTGGAGAATTTGATTTCTGCATTTTTGACATCATGATGCCCGAAATGGATGGTTTCACATTAGCAAAAGAAATTCGAGAAATTGATAAGAAAATTCCAATTCTCTTTCTTTCTGCGAAATCCATGAAAGAAGATAAACTGGAAGGTTTTAAAATTGGTGCTGATGACTACTTAACTAAGCCATTTCAAATGGAAGAACTACTTGCTCGAATTAATGCAATTATGCGCAGAGTAGTTTCAAGTAATGATGACCAAGACGGTGAACTAACAATTGGTTCTATTCGTTATGAACCCGAATTCAGAATGCTTCATCTAAAAGATGAGGTTAAAAAATTAACAACAAAAGAAAATCAGTTACTAAAAATGTTGGTCAAGAACCAAAATGAAATTTTAGACAGACATGCAACACTTCGTGCCATTTGGGGAGATGATAATTACTTCAATGGGAGAAGTATGGATGTATACATTGCTAAATTAAGAAAAGTACTAAGAGAAGACAGTAATATCGAAATCATGAATGTACATGGTAAAGGCTTTAAATTAATCGTTAAATAAACATTTTAACAAAAAAAAATAAGTTCAACAAAATAAATAGATTCATTCTTAGTTATTAGACTCGAATAGAAACACTAAATTCGCGCTACTAAAAACCAAGAAATGAGTGAAAACACCAATTCCCTTGACCAAAACAGACAATCATTATTAGTCTATATTTGGGGGAAAAGAAAAATAATAATTCTTGTAACATCAATAGGGTTTGTTGCTTCCATAGTGATTTCTTTATTGATGACTCCTATTTTCAAATCGACAGCAATTGTTTTCCCAGCAGCTACAAGTACAGTTTCATTCTCTGAACAAAGAAACGCAAAAGCATCATCAATGGATTTTGGAGAAGAAGAACAAGCTGAGCAATTAGTTCAAATTTTGCAATCCTCTCGAATCAGAAATAGAATTGTTTCAGAATACAACTTAATGGATCATTACGAAATTGCTTCGGATGATGTAAATAAGAATTACAAATTAATCAAGGAATGGAGTAGTCATATCCGTTTTGCTCGGACAAAGTATGGCTCAATTCAAATTGACGTTTCTGATAAGGATGCTGAATTAGCCGCTAAAATGGCCAATAAAATTGTAGAATTAATCGACACAGTTAAGAATGAAATGATTCAGGAAAGAACAATCCCTGCCTATCAGATAAGTTTACGGAAGAAAAAGCAATTAGAAGAGAATAGTGACTTTGTCCTTGCGCGATTAGACAGTTTCTCTGTTATTGGTGTAGTGTCAAGAGAGGAAAGAGCAACTCTTTTGGAAGCTTACAATATGTCTAAAAATAATGAAGACAAAAAGCAAATAAAGGAACAAATAAAAATCAACAACAGGCTTGGCGCAACCTATGATGCATTAGAAACTACCCGTAATCGTAAAATGGAGAAAATCGCTGATTTTGAAGATGCTTATGAGCAAGCTGAGTCCGATGCCAATACAATTTTTAGTCATAAATTCGTCGTGGAGCCTGCAGTTGTAGCAGACAAAAAAGACAAGCCTAAACGTATGATTGTAGTATTAATGGCAACAATAGGAACTTTGATTTTTACAATTTTCTTACTACTCATAAAAGACAAAATTTCGGAATTAAGAAAATCAGCCTAGTTGCAATTAACAAGAGCAAATAGTTTCGTCATTGTTATTGCATTGCTTTACATTGCACTTTGTGGCTATTTTATGTGGAATGACCAAGCCTTTTTAAGCCTTGCTCCTATTGGTTTACTTGCTCTTTTTTTTGCTGTTTATCACACAGAATATACGTTTCTTTCCATCGCGTTTTTAACACCTTTATCTATTAATATTGAAGAGTACACAGATAGTTTTGGTTTATTCATTCCTACTGAGCCTCTACTATTCGCCTTACTAATACTGCTTCTATTGCAGCAGTTTAAAAAAAACATGCTCGATAAAGACATTTGGAAAAACCCAATTGTTCTAGCGGTTAGCTTTTATTTGTTTTGGATTTTTGTCACATCAATTACCAGTTCAACTCCACTTACTTCATTCAAATATTTATTGTCAAAAATTTGGTTCATTGTTCCCTTACTTTATTTCGGAACTAAAATATTTTCAAAAACGAAAAATATTAAAATTTTCATTTGGCTCTTCTGTATAGCAATGGCAATTGCAATACTTTACACTCTTGCAATACATTCAACTTATAATTTTGGTGAACAAGAAGGACATTGGGTGATGTGGCCATTTTTCAAAGATCATACTATATACGGTTCAACAATTGCATTTGCAACGCCGCTAGTGTTTGGCCTTTATTTTTCTAAGAACCATTCTCCATTAGTTAAAACCTTCCTTCTTACCCTAATACTAATAACTGTAGTTGGATTGTTCTACTCTTACACACGAGCAGCATGGTTAAGTGTCTTTGCCGCTTTGGTTGTTCTAACATTAATTAAATTCAAAATAAAATTTCGATTGATTGCAGCTGTTACTGGATTCTCCCTCGTTGTTTTATTTTTCTCTTGGGATTCAATCCTGATGGATTTAGAACGCAATAATGTAGAACATACCACAGAAGAATTTGGTGAGAAACTGCAGAGCGCTGCAAATGTTACCACAGATGCTTCAAACTTAGAGCGATTAAATCGCTGGTCATGCGCAATAGAAATGTTTAAAGAGCGACCAATTGTTGGTTTCGGCCCAGGAACCTATTCTTTTGAATATGCTCGTTTTCAGCACCCTGATAATCTAACCATTATTTCAACAAACTTTGGAAATGCCGGTAATGCTCATAGTGAATACTTAGGCCCTCTCGCTGAAATGGGATTTCTCGGTTTAATTTCAATGATTTTAATAGTAATCGCTATTTTTTATAAGGGGATTACCTTGTATCTCAAATGGCCGAAAGAAGATACTGAAATTAAGACGATATTGCTTTCTATGATTTTGGCTTTTGTAACTTATTTTGTACATGGTTTACTCAACAACTATCTAGACACAGACAAAGCTGCCGTTCCAATATGGTCATTCTGTGCTGCATTTGTTGCACTAGAAATTGTATTAAAAAAACGCCAATTAAAGAACGAAGTGTTAAATTCGTAACAAATCCTTTCTTAAACGTTATTAATATCTAAAGTTCCACATGTTAAATAAGATAATCCTTGCTATTTTCCTTTTTATCTTCAATAGTCCTGTTGAGGCTCAGGAAAATGAACCTTTTATCGGAATGTTTGAGTACAAAATTTCAGCTAGAGACACTTCACAGCAAGAAATGTTATCCACTTTTCCAATGCTTGTTTATACCAATGATACAATTACACGAACAGAAAACTTCACGAATCAATTGGGAGTGCAAGTTTCAATTCATCATATGGTTTTGAACAAGTCCTACCTCCTTTTGGAAACTGCTCAAGGTAAATTCGCTATAAAAACTGATTTGAATGATAAGAAAATAGATACTGTTCTTTCTCAATACACTTTTAAGAAAAAATGGTTCAAACGAAAAATAATGGGAATAAAAGCAAACCGAATTATTGCGAGTCATCCGAACTTTGAAGAACCGATTGAATTTTTATATTTAAAAAAAGTTTCGTCAAAATACAATGATGTGTTTGACGAAGTTCCAGGGCTTCTCGTTCGTTATAGTATAGCAACAGTTGATGGAGTATTAAATTACGAAATGATTCGAATGAATGAATATTCTCCAAATAGGGGGTTATTTGGAATACCATCAGACTTCAATAAAGTTAGCTTCGATGAGTTTATAGTCATAGTGACCTCTCAAAACAATCAAAAAGTAATCGAAGGCGGTGAATGAACTAACAAATCGTTGTTTAAAGTTCCCAAGTCTCACAGTCTTTCCGAAGCATTTACTCATTATATTCGTAGAATACAGCGAATTAAATGACAACTGAAAATAATTTTATAAGCAAAGAAGATAAGGTAAAGAAAGTGAAGAAAAAAAGCACTTCAAAAACCAAATCATCTAAAAAAGCAGAGAAAGAATCTACTGTCAGCTTAATTATAAATCGTTTTAATAAAAAGAAAATTAAATCATCGATTGGCATTGGATTGATTTTACTTTCTTTCTTTTTAATGGTGGCAAACTTCTCTTACTTGCTTACTTGGCAAGTAGATCAAAGCAGAATCCTCGGCAAGGGCCTTTTTGAACTATTATTTGATGGCTCTGAAATACCTGTAGCAAATTGGATGGGGAAATTTGGAACATGGTCCTCTCACCTTTTAATATTCAGGTGGTTTGGTGTCTCTTCATTTATTATCCCTTTTTTGCTATTTATACTTGGTTTTAAAGCACTTTTTAACACCAGTTTATTACCGATAATAAAAACAATCACAACTTCAGCGTTAACAATAACATGGTTTAGTCTGTTTTTTGGTTTATTCTCAAATAACGTCAGCTACTTGGGGGGTAATTTTGGATTTCAACTGAATTATTGGTTAACACTCGCAATTGGAAAAATAGGTGTCGTAGTCCTTACAATTAGTTTGGCCTATCTTTTCTACAAAGTGATTTTGAATTTCAAAATTCCTTTTATCTCTGGCTTATTTAATAAGGAAGAAGAAAACTTAGGCAATGTAGAAAGTGAAGAAGATATGAAACTTGAGAACATTCTTCACCCAGATTTAACAACTGAAGATTTAATTGCTAAAACTGTTAGCTCTTCAGAACCAGATGAGATCGAACTAAACGAAGATGAAAATGCTCTAAAACAGTCTTTAGAGAATGTCCTTGCTGAAGAAAATACAGATAAGTTAGAAACTGGAAAGGTTGTATCAGATGAAATTCAAGAATTAGATGTAATAGTCAGTGATGGTGTTAAAGAAGAAAGTGACAATGAATTTATAGTCGAAGTAGCTAAAGAATCTGAAGACGACAAATCTCTATCTGAAGATGAAGTCAATAGTAAGCGTACTGAATATGGAGACTATGACCCAACATTAGATTTGTCCAGTTATAAATTACCACCAATAGAATTACTGAAAGATTATGGAGTAAGCAAAGGATCCGTTACTCAAGAAGAATTAGAGGAGAATAAAAATAAAATTGTTACGACTCTTCGAAATTACAAAATCGAAATTGCTAAAATTAAAGCTACTGTTGGACCAACAGTTACTCTTTATGAAATAGTTCCTGCACCTGGTGTCCGAATTTCTAAAATAAAAAACCTAGAAGACGATATTGCATTGAGTTTAGCTGCATTAGGAATTCGTATTATCGCTCCAATCCCCGGAAAAGGAACGATTGGTATTGAAGTACCGAACAATAAGCCAGAAATGGTTAGTATGCGATCACTGATTGCCTCAAAAAAATTTCAGGAACTAGATGCAGAATTACCGATTGTAATGGGTAAAACAATCACTAATGAAACATTTACGTTTGACCTTTCCAAAATGCCTCATCTTTTAGTTGCCGGGGCCACAGGTCAAGGTAAATCTGTTGGTTTGAATGCTATACTCGTTTCCCTTCTTTACAAAAAGCACCCATCTCAAGTTAAGTTTGTATTAGTTGATCCTAAAAAAGTTGAATTAACACTATACAATCGAATTGAGCGGCATTACTTAGCCAAGCTACCTGATACTGAAGAAGCCATTATTACAGACACTAGTAAAGTAGTTAATACTCTTAATTCTCTGTGTATTGAAATGGATCAACGTTATGAACTACTAAAGGATGCTCAAGTTAGAAATATTATAGAATACAATGAAATGTTTATTGCTCGAAAACTGAATCCGGAAAATGGACATCGTTATTTACCCTACATCGTTGTCCTAATTGATGAGTTTGCTGATTTAATTATGACTGCAGGCAAAGAAATTGAGCAGCCAATTGCTCGTATTGCTCAGCTGGCTCGTGCAATTGGAATACATCTTATTGTAGCCACACAAAGACCTTCTGTTAATGTTATTACAGGAATGATAAAAGCTAACTTCCCTGCAAGAATAGCCTTTAGAGTTCTCTCAAAAATTGACTCAAGAACCATTTTAGACACCTCTGGAGCCGATCAACTTATAGGCCGTGGTGATATGCTTGTAAGCACTGGACAAGATGTTATTCGTTTGCAATGTGGTTTTGTTGATACTCCAGAAGTAAATGAGATTTGTACATTTATTGGCGGGCAACGTGGTTATCCTGACGCACTCATATTACCAGAATACGAAAGTGAAGCAGCAGAAGGAAACGAAGTTGATGATGATGATCTCGATAAATTATTCCCTGATGCGGCAAGGATTGTAGTTATGCATCAACAAGGCTCAGCGAGTTTGTTGCAGCGTAAACTGAAATTAGGCTACAACAGAGCAGGAAGAATTGTCGACCAGCTAGAAAGTCATGGTATTATTGGCTCATTTAGAGGAAGTAAAGCCAGAGAAGTACTTTATGCTGATGAGGTAACACTTGATCAATATCTAGTAAGTAAAGGGTTGATTTAGGACAAAAAAATACTCCTAAAATTGCCTTTGTATTTTTATCTAACAGCAACCTCCACCATCATAAAAGTAAGTCGATTCAGAAATAAATATATCTGAACGTCCAAGCTTTCCAAAATCACCTGCTGTTTTATTACAAATTGCCAATGGAGAATTTTGCATAAGCTTATGTCCTAATCCATCATCGAAATATTCTTCATCTCCAAAGTAGATTGCAGTCTTTCCTGTGAACACACATGGTCCATCTTCTGGCATAGGATCTTTAATTGCACATACTTCTACACTTTCTAAGAAAATTAATTCTTTTATATCATAATGCGCTGGATCTAATACACGATAAGGTCTCTTTGCTCTAATTTCAATTGTACCAAAACCTGCATCAGTTAACATTTTAATGTATTCATCTAACGGTAACGAACCACTCAAACAAAGCGCTCTAAGACGCTCATCATCCTTTAACAATTGTGGCATTGGATCTTCAGTAACAGGGTCTGACAAAACCAAACGTCCATTTGGTTTCAGAACTCTGTACATTTCGTCAATCGCTTTTTTTAAATCTTCTTTGTCAAAAATATTGAATAAGCAGTTTTGCGCAGCTACATCAATTGAGTTATCGTCAACTGGTAAACTCAGCGCATCGCCTTTACGAATATCAACGTATTCTGATTTAAACCAAGGATTTGTTACTTCGGCCTCTTTCAGATTATCACGACAAGCATCTAACATTTCATCAACAACGTCAATTCCGATGACACCATTTTTCTTTCTACTGAAATAGGAAAATTGAAACACTTCCATTCCTCCGCCAACTCCAACGTATAAAACGGTAGGTTCGTTGACTAAATCCCTTGGATTCACTGTACTTCCGCACCCATAATTCATTTCCAACATAATATTTGGCATATCCAATTCTGGCAACACCCAAATTGGAGTTGTTGTGCAACATAATCCAACATCTGGCTTTAATGCTGCTTCTTTGTATACGTCTACTGTAGTATCTAAATACGATTTCATTTTTCGTTTTATGTAATTGTACCACCACAACTAGATCCTGCTCCTGCAGTACATCCGTAGCAATGTTGATTTACAATTATGTTTCTATTTATTAGTTCTGTGTTATTAAATTCTGATAAATGTTGACCTTTTGCTGCAACTTTCAATTCCAATATTTGATTAAAATCACAATCATAAATATACCCATCCCATCCAATCGATATAGAATTACGACACATCACGTTTATTGCAGCTGCTGTGTTATATGAATCGACTAAAGTTGTCATGTATTCTTTGTATTTCTTAGACTTCACCAAATACAATAGGAAACGACTAATCGGCAAATTAGTAATAGCAAAAAGACTGTTAAACACAATGTTAAATCTCTCTTTCAATTCTTTCTTATAATCTTTCTCTAAGCCCTCTTGAGCAGGCGGTAAAAACGCGCCACCAGGGTTGTAAACTAAGTTTAAAATCAAACCTGTACCCACTTTTGCATAGCCAACGGCATTTAACATTTGTAAGGCTTTAATACTATCTACAAAAACACCATCGCCTCTTTGTGCATCAGTATTCTCGCTCGTATAACACGGCATTGAAGAAATGACTTCTACTTTGTGTGCCTTAAAGAATTCAGGAAGACCATGGTATTTTTTGTTGGCAACAATAATTGTCAAATTACAACGGACAATGATATTCTTACCTTTTTTTGATAATTCTTCAATAAACCATCTAAAATTAGGATTCATTTCTGGTGCTCCACCAGTTAAATCAACAGTTGAACATTCAGTCAAATCTATTGAATCTAAACACAACTGCATTGTTTCCTTGGTCATTATTTCTTTACGATCTGGACCGGCATCAACATGACAATGCGTGCATACTTGATTACACATTTTCCCCAAATTGATTTGAAAAACATTAATCCCTATTGCCTTCAATGGAAACATTGCTGTTTCTGTAAGCTTATCTGCGAAAGAAATTACATTCGTTTCACTTAATATCTTCAATTGTTTATCACTTTCAGACAACGCATGATTCTGCGCTGCAAGTGATTTATGTTTTACAATTTCCATAGTCAATAATTAATAATTGGGGCTCCAAATATTAAACGAGTCTACTTATTTTTTTCTTAAAGCCAATGTTACTAATTTAACATTTTTTGTTTCCAATTTTTCCATTTGTAGACTTTCGAGAAAATCAGAAGTATGACTGGTGAAATAATTAATAAACTTAAGACAGTCTCAAGACCAAATGAAGGTGGAGAATTATCGATAAAAATTGCATCTGTTTGAAAGGCTTGCCAATTGTTCGTCAGTATTAATGCAGCGAAAATATTGTTGATTGCATGATAACCCATTCCGAGTTCAATTCCATCATCCATATGGGCTATAATGCCTAAGAAAATACCGGTGCCAACATAATAAATTATTAATACTGATCCTATTTCCAATACTTCAGGATTTGCCATGTGCATCATTCCAAAAATCCCTGCAGACAGTAGGATAGCAATCCATCCTTTCTTAAAAAAAAGCCCGAAAAGTTGAAACAAGTAACCGCGAAAAAAAAGTTCTTCGGCTGATGTTTGTACTGGCAATATGAGAATTGAAATTAACAGTAAAGGGACAAAAGTAGCTGAATCTATGTTTAAATCTATAGGCTCACCCATTAGAATATCCCCAATTAAGAATGCTCCCATTATTCCACCCCACAATAGAAACGCAAAAATAAATCGCTTCCAATCAAATGATTTTCTAGATGTAAACAATGATAAAACAGATCTTTTATGAATATATCGAATACACAACAGTAAAGTTAAAAAGATGAATGAAAATGGGATTAATAGCAACATAAATGCTGCATTTAAATCTGCCGTCTTCGGGATATCTATGAGCGAATAGCCAAGCTGATACTTTGCGATCAATTCAACACAAGATTGTCCAACTAATAATGAAAGAAAAACTAAGATAATTGTGAGAAAGTATGTTCCTCCCCTATTATTACCTTTATTGACTTCATTAATAAAGCCCATATTATTGGAACATATCTTTCATTCTATGAAAAAATCCTTTGTCATGATGATCAGGTGAAGGTTCAAAATTCTCACTTTTCTTTAAGCTTTCAAGAATTTCTTTTTCTTCCTTTGATACTTTTTTAGGAGTCCAAACATTTATATGTACAAAAAGATCTCCGTGCCCATAACCTTGAAGCACAGGCAATCCTTTTCCTTTTAATCTCAATACTTTCCCACTTTGAGTACCTGGCTCAACTTTTATTTTGGCTTTTCCAGAAACTGTTGGAATCTCAATGGACTCTCCAAGAACGGCATCCACAAAATTGACATATGCATCAAAATGTAAGTGCTCACCATCTCTTCTTAAATCTTCGCTTTCAACCTCTTCGATTACAACAATTAAATCTCCAGCAATACCATTAAATGGTCCAGCATTTCCTTTTCCAGAAACACTTAACTGCATTCCGTCTTCAACACCTGCAGGTATATCTATCTCAATAACTTCTTCTTTTCGAATTAAGCCCTGATTATTGGCTCCAGAAGGCTTTTTATCCAACATTTTACCAGCACCTTGACAAACATTACAAGCTGATTGCGTTTGCATTGCGCCAAGAAAAGTCTGAGCAATTTTTGTAATTCGACCCGTCCCATCACATGTTGAGCAATCTTTATATGTTACTCCTTCAGCATTAACGAGTTTATTAACTATAATTTTTTTATGAACCCCTTCTGCAATTTCTTGAAGATTAAGTTTCATTTTTACACGAAGATTAGTACCTCTCACTACCCTTGATCGTCCACGGCTTCCGCCAAAACCTCCTCCACCGCCAAAGCCACCACCAAAAATATCTCCAAATTGCGAGAAGATGTCGTCCATGTCCATACCTCCTCCACCGCCAAATCCACCAGCGCCACCCATTCCGGCATGACCATGTTGATCGTAACGTCCTTTTTTCTCTGCATTACTAAGGACCTCATATGCCTCAGCTGCTTCCTTAAATTTATCCTCGGCAACAGTATCCCCTTCATTTTTATCCGGGTGATACTTCAACGCAAGTTTTCGATACGCCTTTTTTATTTCTTGGGCAGATGCACTTTTTGACAGTCCTAAAACTTCGTAATAATCTCTTTTCTGACTCATTCTTTTAAAATATCTTCAATTATTCACTTTGAATTATTCACCAACTACAACTTTAGCAAAACGAACTACCTTCTCGTTCAGTGTATATCCTTTTTCAACAGCATCAATCACCTTACCTTTCAGTTTCTTTGATGGTGCTGGTACTTTCGCAATTGCTTCATGGATTTCAACATCAAATTCTTTCCCAATAGAATCCATTGGAGTCAAACCTTTCGATTTTGTGAGTGTTAAAATTTTGTTGAAAATTAAATCAAAACCTTCTTTTACTGAAACAATATCATCATTTTCACTATTGTTCTTAATCGCTCTTTCAAAATCATCAATAACAGGAATAATATCTTTTAAAACAGATGCACTGGCATTTTCGATGATGTCAATTTTTTCTCTATTGGTTCTCTTTCGATAATTATCAAATTCTGCATGAATTCGAATGTACTTATCGTTTAATTCTGCATATTTATTTTCTGCCAATTCTTCAGCTGATAATTCTTCTACCGGATCAATATTTTGTTCATCTGATATCTCTTCAGCTGCTACATTTTCTTTACTTATATCTTGTTCAGTCTCTTTTTCCTCTTTCATTACTCTTTTTTTCAATATCAGCGACAAAGATACTGCCAATTCCTTAATTAGGACAGGTTGTCAGTCTATTTTAAAAAAAAAGGAAAAGATGTCAGAATTTAATGATACTTATCTATTTCAATTGACTTTCTACTAATAATCAAGCAAATTATATCTCCTTCTAAAAGGCAATGAATTCTATTTCTTTATTTTGCAAACAAACTCATTAAAGATGTTTCATCAAATACTGATAAAGACAAACCATCGCTTCAATATCTGACTTATATACTTTTTCATCTGGAGAATGCACGTTATCTTCCGGTGCTCCAATAAAACACCAATCAATTGGTAAGTCAGACTTTTGTAAAACTCCTCCATCACTGCCACCTGCCGATTCTACTTCAAGTTGAAATTTCACATTTGATTCTTTTGCTAATAAAATAATCCTGTCCAAGAAAACGCGACGAGGCAACCCACTATCACGCATTGAAACCGCGACTCCTCCTCCATGTTTAACGCCAGGAGTAATCCAAGTAATATCTGAAATCAATGCTTGATAAACACCATGCTCTTGCATTAAAAAACGTGCACAGCTGGCAACAGCATTTCCGCCATGTTCTTCATAAGTTCCAAATACAATGCCCCCATTCTCTAATGTTTCAGCAACTTTTAGTGCATTCCAAACTCCGAGGCGATTGTCCATATAGGGGGATTGAATATACTCATTGGTTTCTCGAAAGTCTGTCTTAAACGTGAGAATTGTGCCTCGATCTATTTCTCTTTCAAAAACATATTGATAAGTAGAAAAACCATTTTCATCATCAATAACCATCATTTCAGTTTCTATTTCTCCTTGCGAGTCGCTTCCAACAAGTTGCATTCCATCAGTTGTTCTCGGACCTCCAATTTTAATCAAATCTTTATCGTATCCTACTGAGAACCCAATACTATCCATATGCGCATAGATTGCCGTAGTAGGCTTGCCAAATACTAAAATTAAACAATCTTGAAATTTTCTACCCTCTATGATTTCTGGTATTACAGTCCAATTTTCTTGATTCTTTTTAATGTACTCCACTAAAAATGATTTCATTGCTCCTTCATCACTTGATGCAGAGCGAATGGCTGTTAGTTTTTTTAATAATTCCATATTAATTTTTTTCTTAATAAATTTGAATTAATAGATCTCTAATAAACTCCTAAATCTATCAAATTCATCGAATTAAACTCTTTCAATCGATCAATAATTGTATGCGTTTCATCTAAATTTATTGCAAAAGTCAATTCACAACTCTCTTCAAATCGTTTGTTGTCTAATCTAAGATTCTTGTTCTTTATGTAATTCATTACATGAGGCATGTCTGCATAATCGAAAGACATTTTATACCAATTGTAGACCTCCTGTTCAACAACTTCACCGTTTTCTATTGATTCTCTCGCAGCAGCTCGGTATGCCGTAATCAAACCTCCCACTCCTAGCTTTGTGCCTCCGAAATAACGGATAACACCAATTAATACATTGGTAAGATCAAAGGACTCTATCTGTCCTAAAATTGGCGCGCCTGCTGAATTACTTGGTTCTCCATCATCATTTGTTCGGTACTTTTTTTTATCTACACCAAATCGATAAGCATAACATAAGTGTCTTGATTGAGGATGTTCATCGCGCCATTTTTTTATATATTTTTTTGCCTCTGCTTCTGAATAACAAGCAACTGCAAAGCCGATAAATTTAGATCCCTTCTCTTTGTAAAGGCCTTCGCTCTGATCCTTTAAGGTAAGGTATTTAGAATTCGAACTCAATAAACAGCTTAATCTAAAGATTCTTTTTCATTGATGTTATTATCCAACTGGCTCCCAACATATGTTCCTCGAATAATTTGATCTTGAAAATCTCTCATTCCTCCAGGAGAATGCGGCATTAATATTGATGAATTCTTAGAGTTTGCACCGATATCTTTAATTGTATCAAAATACTGAGTCATCAAAACAAATTGCATAATTTCCTCATGTGTCACATGATCCATTGTTTTCTTAAAATCTTGAACAGACTCTTTAAAACCACGGACAATCTCTAAACGTTGCTGTGCGATTCCCTCCCCAGAAAGTCTTTTAGCTTCTGCTTCTGCCTCAGCCTCCTTTATAATCCTAATTTTTTTAGCTTCCGCTTCTTCTAATGCAGCTTCTTTTTCTCGTTTGGCAGCATTAATTCTATTCATTGACTCTTTCACTTTATGATCTGGGTCAATATCTGTAATTAACGCTTTAATAATCATGTAACCATAGCGTTCCATACTTGAAGCTATATTTTGCTGAACTGCAACAGCAATATCATCTTTCTTTGCAAACACATCATCCAGTTCGAGTTTCGGGACTTCTGCCCTTACATCATCAAAAATATAGGATGCAATTTGATTTTTTGGATTATCCAAAGAATAATATGCTTCCTTAATCATAGATTTATTCACTGAGTACTGAACCGAAACTTGTAAATTTACAAATACGTCATCCAATGTTTTTGTTTCGATGGTAACATCTAATTGTTGAACTCTAAGATTAACTTCTGACACCTTTTTATCTATAAAAGGGATGATAAAACCCAGTCCTGGAGCAGCAACTCGAATAAACTTTCCGAAACGTTCAATTGCAAATGCTGTCTGCTCTTTAACTATTAATACTGACTTGATAAGTAAAATCAATATTATCACACTAATTACTGTCGGTGCTATAATTCCCTCTTCCATAATTATAAATTTAAATTAAATAAAAAACCACTTTGTTAAAAGTGGTTTTTTTGATTATTGTATTGTCAATTTCTTTTCTAAATCTTCGAGGTAAGCTCTAAATGTCTTATCTGTTTCAGAAAGGTTTGTAACTGTTCTACAAGCGTGGAGAACAGTTGCATGATCTTTTCCTCCACAATGCGCTCCAATATTTGCCAATGATGATTTTGTCATTTTCTTTGAGAAATACATAGAAATCTGTCTTGCTTGAACAACTTCTCTTTTTCTCGTTTTTGACTTAAGAATTTCCAATGCGAGGTCAAAGTAGTCACACACAACTTTCTGTATGTACTCGATTGAAACCTCACGTGCTGTATTTTTAACAAATTTATCGACCATTTGCTTGGCCAATTCGATTGTAATTTCTTTTTTGTTCAAAGATGCTTGAGCCAATAGTGTATTCAATGCACCTTCCATTTCACGAACATTAGTATTGATTGAATAAGCCAAGTACTCAGTAACATCTTTTGGTAACTCAATGCCATTCCCGTACATTTTCTTTTCTAGAATTGCCATTCTAGTCTCTAATGCTGGTGCTGACAAATCTGCAGATAAACCCCATTTGAATCTAGAAAGTAATCGTTGCTCCATTCCCTTCATCTCAACAGGTGGCTTATCACTTGTTAAAATGATTTGCTTTCCGTTTTGGTGCAGATGGTTGAATATATGAAAGAATACATCTTGTGTCTTCTCTTTACCTGAGAAGAATTGTACATCGTCAATGATTAGCACATCTATCATTTGATAGAAATGGATAAAATCATTTGTAGTTTGATTCTTTATTGCATCAATAAACTGGTGTGCAAATTTTTCTGAACCAACATATAAAACAGTCTTGTTAGGGAAAAGATTCTTAATTGAAATTCCAATTGCGTGCGCTAAATGTGTTTTCCCCAAACCAACTCCACCATAAATCAATAATGGATTAAAAGCTGTACCACCTGGCTTGTTCGACACGGCAAAGCCAGAAGCTCTAGCTAGTCTATTGCAATCTCCCTCAACAAAATTATCGAAAGAATAAGATGGATTTAAGTTAGAATCTACATTAACTTTTTTTAATCCAGGTATGATAAAAGGATTTCTAATTTGCTTTTCGTTGATATCAAGAGGCATTGAAATTGGAGCGTTTTTCAACGATTTATTATTTAATGCGGGTAACTTAACCGTGTATGGCGTTGACTTAGTTGTATTATTCTCCATAATGATACTATACTCTAAGCGGCCTTCTAGTCCCATCTCCTTATTAATGACTTTTTTTAAAAGTACAATGTAATTCTCTTCTAACCATTCATAGAAAAAATGCGATGGAACTTGAATCGTCAAGACGTTGTCTTCAAGTTTAACTGGCACAATAGGAGTAAACCATGTTTTGTATGCTTGTAAAGATACATTGTCTTTAATTATTTTAAGACAAGAATTCCATACTCCATCGTGATTTTTGGCCATGCTTTTTAGTTTGTTTAAATTTCTTTAATCTGCAGTGATTTCAGAATAAATTCTTTGTTAATAATTAGGTTGTCCATCTTTTCGATTCGACATTACAAATATTTACATAAAAAAGTTAAAAAAAAAATGAAAAGGCTATTGACTTTTTGAAAAGTTTTACATGTATAGAATTATTTTTTTTTATGCTCAAAACCCCATTATTTCAAATATACACAATTAACAAATACTAAACCAACACTATAGCATTAATTAATTAATCAGAAGCATTAATTGAATTATTATTTTTTCTTTTTAAGAGATAAAAATAATTTTGATTTTGTAAATTTACACCTACACAGTTACAAACAATTAAGTGAAATTTAAACATTCTATTCAACTGAGAGTTCGTTACGGAGAAACTGACCAAATGGGATATTGTTATTATGGTAATTATGCTCAATATTTTGAAGTTGGTAGAGTTGAAACTTTGCGAAAATTAGGCATGAGCTATAAAGAATTAGAAGACAATGGTTATATGCTTCCTGTTTCTGAAATGAATGTAAAATATAAAGCACCTGCTTTATACGACGATAATTTAATGATTACTACAACAATTGAAGAAACAAAAGGGGCTCGTATATATTTTTCCTATACAATCCACAACTCAAAAGGAGAACTTATTTCCGAAGCAACAACAACTTTAGTTTTCGTATCGAAAGAAACGATGCGACCAACACAACCACCAAGTTCATTTCAATCACTCATTGCTACATTACACTAAAGCTTAAAGTACTTTTACCGCGATTTCGAATTATTATTCGTACATTATTTAGTCTATGGTGAAACTATCAAAAACATCGAAATTAATTGGATTTGTTAAGGCATTTTTTCCTTTCCAACTTATCACCTATCAATTAAAGTACAATTTATTTTCTGTCTTATTATGGACTTTATTGTTTCTAATCATTAGCGATAGTATTGGCTACTCGTTTGGAATCCCTCTTTTATTTCTTTCACCAGAATATCTTGGAGAAGTTGGACCAATGTCATTTCTATATTTAGGTTTAGCATTGGGTGGTTTCACAATGGGCTTCAATACCTTTAGCTATATTAAATTAGGACCACACTTCCCTTTCTTAACAACATTGGCAAAGCCGTTTTTCAAATTCTGCATCAACAACTCCACTATTCCGCTTTTATTTCTAGCTTATTTCTCTTATCAGACCTTACAATTTCAAACTATTGAAGAATTGCACAGTCTGAGCATCTCATTTTATTATCTTTTTATATTCTTTATCGGATTCTTTTTTTTTATTTCCATTTCTTTTGCCTTTTTCTTTAGGGTTGGAAGAAAGAGAAATGAGAAGAGAAAAAATGAGCAAAGTGCAAAACCAATATCTTCATTCTTCCACAAAAAGGAACGATGGTTTGATTATTTCAAGAAAGATTCAGATCGATATTCTATTTATATCGGATCAAAATTAAAACTTAAACCAAGCAGAAGTTTAAAGCACTTCGACCAAAAACTTGTACAAGAAGTCTTCTCAAAAAATAGAATCAGCTCATCTGTTTTTGAAGTGGCGACAATTACAGTCTTCATCATAATAGGCGCATTCAATTCATACGACGCATTCAATGTGCCGGCCTCTGTCAGCATTGTTCTATTGTTGACAATTTTTCAAATGATTTTCAGTGCGCTACATTCTTGGTTCAAGGCATGGACCTATCCCCTAATTATTTTGATTCTTTTCTCGATGAACTTTATTAGTACTCGTTCTGACTACTTCAAGTATAGTAACTATGCATATGGATTAGACTACAAAAAAACCGATGAATATTCGATTGAACGAATTAAATCATTCCCGAAAAATACGCTTGTCAATAAAGAGTCATTCGAAAGCTATATCGCAACCTTGAATAATTGGAAAAAGAAAACAGGGAAAGAAAAACCGGTTTTAATCATTGTCAACTCATCTGGTGGAGGAAGCAGAAGTGCCTTGTGGAATATGGCAGTATTACAGGGATGTGACACTGCACTTAATGAAAATTTCACAAATAGCATTCAATTAATTACTGGCGCCTCAGGAGGCATGATTGGTTCATCCTATTTTAGAGAGCTACTCCTTCGACATCATTTGGGCGATATCAATTCAATCCATTCTGATTTATTCTCTAACAATATCAGCAAAGACATGCTTAATAGTCTTGCTTTCATGGGATCTACGCATGACCTATTTATAAGGTATCAAAAATTTAACTATTACAATAAGCAATACACAAAAGATCGAGGTTTTGCTTTTGAAGAGCAACTTCACCGTAATACAAACGACTATCTAAAACACAACCTGGGCTATTATAGCATGTATGAGAGGACTGGAGAAATACCAACAATGATATTCGCTCCTACTATTATCAACGATGGTAGAAGGCTATTAATCAGTTCTCAAAACCTTAATTTTCTTACATCTCCATACCACAATAATAAAAATCTGCCATCAGCAATAGAGAACTTAGATATCAACTCATTATTAAGCAATCAAAATATTTCTGAATTACGTTTCTCATCTGTTTTGCGAATGAATGCTACTTTCCCTTTTGTAATGCCTATGGTCACACTACCAACTGAACCTCAAGTGCAAATTATGGACGCAGGTATTCGTGACAATTATGGTGGTAAAATTACAAGTGAGTTTATTTTTGTACTACGTGAGTGGATTGAAGAGAATACATCGGGTGTTGTAATTCTACAAATTAGAGACACGAAAAACATTCTTGAAGGACAGAAATACGCGTCAATATCCATGCTTGATAAATTATCACTTCCCTTCGGAAACATGTACAAGAACTTTCCTAAAGTACAAGATTTCAATCAGGAAGAGCTATTCAAAATTAGCCTTCAATCCTACAAGTTCCCTGTTGATATAGTCTCTTTTAACTTAAGAGAAAAAAATAGTGACCGGATTTCTTTATCATGGCATTTAACCAAGCAAGAAAAAAATAAAATTAAGGAAGCGTTTAACAGCAACTTAAATAAATCTGCTTTAGAAAAATTGAGGGAAATTTTAGAATAAAAAAAGGGACTTTCTAAAAAGCCCCTCTTTCCTTAACCTGTAAGTGTTAATAATTGATCCGTGAAAATATAAACGCAATTAAATCAAAAAGGTTACATATCTCTCAATGAAAGCAATAATAATTCATTAAGTTTTGCCACCAATTAACATTCCTTTCTTAAAAAGTTTTTTGAAATGCATCATTAAGAAAGACTTTAGGTCGTAATTTTAAAATGATGGATAATGACAAATCAATATTGGCACTTGTACAATTAATCGACGATCCTGACGATACAGTTTTTGAACATGTAAGAGATCAGCTTATAGGTCATGGTACAACTGCTATTCCATTTCTTGAAAACTCTTGGGAAACTGAAGATTACGGCCTGTTATTCCAATCAAGAATCGAAGACTTGATACATGAGATTCAATTTTTAGAAGTGAAAAATGAATTGCAGACATGGATCACTTCCCCGAATAAGGACCTTTTAGCAGGAGCTATAATCATTTCAAAATATCAATACCCAAATATTGAAGAACAGGATATTCACACAAAAATACAAGCAATTAGAAAAGATATTTGGCTAGAGATTAATGACCAACAAACGGCTTACGAAAAAGTTAGGGTTTTCAATAAAGTATTTTACGGTAAGCATAGATTTACTGGTAATTCAAAAGACTATCACTCCCCTGAAAACTCATACCTTTACAAAGTATTGGATATGCATAAAGGGAATCCTTTAAGTTTAAGTGTATTGTATTCAATTATTGCACAATCTTTAGACATGCCCATTTTCGGAATAAATTTGCCTAATCATTTTATTCTCAGCTATCTGGATGAAAACAATACGAATTCTCAAATTGACCCTGATAGTAAAGACAATAATTTATTTTACATCAATGCATTTTCTAGAGGTGGAATATTTAATTCCAATGAAATTGATGACTTTTTAAAAGGGCTAAACAAACCGCTACTGAGGAGTTACTACGAACCGTGTTCTAATTCTTCAATAATTGTAAGGATGCTAACCAATTTAATTACCTCATTTCAACAAACGGGTAGCTCAAAAAAAGTAAACGAACTAATCGAATTAAGAGACTTATTTGACTCTTAATTTAATTTCCTTTGAGCACTTGAGAATACAGAAGCTCATACTGTCCAACTATTTTTCGAATATCAAATTCTCTAGCCCTCTTGATTGCATTTTTTTTGAATTCAGCCAGAGTTTCTTCAGACAGTAACAATTTTAGAGCATTTTTTGCCATATCAGCAGTTTCACCTACATCAGAAAGAAAACCTGAATAACCATGTATATTAACCTCTGGAATACCACCAGAATTGGATGAAATAACGGGGACTCCAACAGCCATTGCTTCTAATGCTGCCAAACCAAAGCTCTCTGTTTCAGAAGGTAACACAAAAATGTCTGATAATTCGAGAACGCTTCTTGTGTCTTGAATTTTCCCTAAAAAGGTCACACGATCACAGAGTTCTAATTCTCGACACAACTCTTCGATGACGTACCTTTCTGGACCATCTCCCACTAATAATAATTTTGATTTGACCTCTTGGTTAACTTTTGAAAAGACATGCATAACGTCAGCTACTCGTTTCACTTTTCTAAAATTAGAAATATGACATAGTATTGACTCGTTATCTTGAGCGTACATGCGTCTTAAACTGTAATTCATTACAGCTCGCTCCTCAGGTACAGGAATAAAATTAGGGATAACATGGATTTCTTTGTCAGTTTTAAAATAGCTATATGTGTCTTTTTTCAAGGATTCAGAAACAGCAGTGACAGCATCGGATTCATTTAAACAAAAGCTAATAACAGGTTCAAATGATGAATCTCGCCCTACCAAAGTGATATCTGTACCATGTAAAGTTGTCACAAAAGGCACTTTAATACCCTGCGAACTTAATATTTGCCTCGCCATAAAGGCTGCTGAGGCATGAGGAATTGCATAATGAACATGAAGAAGATCTAACTCTTCATGTTTAACAACATCTACCATTTTACTCGCCAATACAGTTTCGTATGGCTCATATTCAAATAATGGATAGTTGGAGACAACAACCTCGTGATAAAATATATTTTTAGTAAAAGAGCCTAAGCGTACCGGATGTGAATATGTAATAAAGTGAATTTCATGCCCTTTCAAGGCTAAAGCCTTTCCTAATTCAGTTCCCACAATTCCACTCCCACCGTAAGTTGGATAGAGAACAATTCCTATTTTCATTTTTTTTATTCTTAATTGATCATCAACGAGAATCTCTCTATTTCTGATATATTTACAATAAGCGAAAAATTACACAAAAAGTACGTCTTATTTAAAGTCAAAATTAATTTCAGAAATAAAAGCATTCCAAGAATCCCTTACTTGTTGCTCTAAAAAATCGTGACTTTTCAAATTAATTTAATAACCTCTATTTACTGATTATTCTTTAATATTTAAACGGAGAAGACCGCGCTCAACTAACCATACTATTGCAAAAGCAAATGGAATTGCTGCAATAACATCAATGGAATAATGAACGCGCTGCACAATTAACAGCACTCCTATTATCAAAGTTAAAACAGCAAAAACCCATCGCTTAGATATAGAAAAGAAAATAAATATTAAAGCCGTATGACCGCTAAAAAACAAATCTGCTGCAATTTCACCGGGGTAGATTAAATTGTTTAAAAATGGGTCTTGTAAATAGATTAAACTTTCTGGTATTTTTAAAGGAACAAAAGACAATGTAACCATTCTAACCACCAACAATAAAGCATAAGAAAGGTTTAACTTGGTCAGGAACAAAGACTTTTTCCTTTCAAGAATAAAATATAAAATTAGTGAGCCGTAGGTTAAGGAAAATATAGCAACTGAACAATTGATCCGAGGTAATATTTCAAAAACGGGATCTTTAAAAACCCAGCCATTGTTTTCAACCCTCAACTCGTGAAACGCTAAAAATTGAACAAAAAAATATCCACAAACTAATAATATAAAAAGAGATAAAAAGAACAATTTAACTTTATTCATTCTCTCTATTTTGCTGATTTTACTGCTTGATAAATCACTTCTTGAATATCTGTCCTGATATTCATTCTAACCAGCTTCCAATTTTCAGCGTCTGGATAAACCCTATTCGACAAGAAAACATAGTTTATTTGCGGAAGAGGATCAGCCCAGACAATTGTACCTGTAAATCCTGAATGGCCATAACTTTCTAATGAAACTAAGTTACATGTTGGACCACCTACCAAATCTCTAGTTGGCTTATCAAAGCCTGCACCTCTCCTGTTATTTGAACAATACTGACAATCTGTATACTCTTCTATCACTTGAGGCTTAATGTATTGCACACCTCCGTATTCTCCATCGTTAAGATACATTTGCATCAGTTTTGCCAAATCTAATGCGTTAGAAAAAAGTCCTGCATGTCCGCCAACACCTCCTAGCATTGCAGCTCCTTGATCATGCACATAGCCGTGAATTAATGACTTCCTGAAAATCAGATCATTCTCCGTTGGTGTTATTCGTGATAGATCAAAATAACGTCTTGGATAATAACGTAGATTGTTTAACCCCATTGGTTTATAGAAAGTTGTAGTAACAAATTCATCCAAGCTGCTATTTGATTTATTCTCAATAATTTTCTTGATGAAATAATAGCCTAAATCCGAGTATTTGTAATTTCTATTTCTCAATAAAGGGCTTCCAAGAATCGAGTCATAAATAATTTTATCATAATCCTTAATTATCCATAAATTCTCTGCAACTCGCGTATTATATTTTGCAGAAGAGTCCTTAGCATAAACAGTGGAACTAGGCTGATTATTCTCCATAGTTTTAACATAAAAAGGAATCCAAGGCTTTAATCCTGCTTGATGGGATAACATTTTTCGTAGTTGCATGCTAGCATATGGGGTTCCCTCCGTTAATTCAGGCAAGAATTCATTAAGCTTATTGGTTAAGTTTAATTCTTCTTTACTATTATAGTGCATTAAAGAGAGTGTTGATGCCGCAATCTTTGTAATTGAGGCTATATCATATATATCATCATTTTTAACTGCTCTATTTTTATCATAAGTATGATTACCAAAAGACTTTCGATATATAACTTTTCCTTCAACTGCTACAACGATTTGACAGCCTGGAAACGCACCAGCTTGAATACCACGCAGAGCTATCGAGTCAATCTCACCCAATTTAACTCGTGATATCCCTAATTCTTCTGGCTGAGATTCCTTCAATCGACCACCAGACTCAACTATTAAACCGTGACCACGCTTGTATTCTGGGCTTATAGATATAGGCAACGTACCTTGAGAGGCATATGTACCCATAATAAATTGACCCACTCGGTCTCCTACAAAATCGTTATTCTCATAAGCAACAACAATGGACTCTAGTTCACTTAGATCTATGTTTTCACCTAGTACATATGGATTCCCCATCAAAACGAGTACATTTTGATTTGAATCAGGCAATTGCTCAATCCAGTTTCTCCATCCTATTGGCATACCATAATCTCCCCGTCTAGAAACTCTTTTAGCATGGATTGCCGTAATTATAATGTCAAACTCTGAGAGTTTCTGCCCCATTTTTCGCACCGCTTCATCTCCTGATGAAAAATGAAAATGTTCAACACGTGTCACTAAATCCATAGCTTCAACCATTGGAGTTTCATTTGTTCCAATAGAAACGTGCGCAATCCTTTGATCAAATCGCTTTATAGGTAATAATTCATTTTCGTTTTTGAGAACTGTTATAGCCTCTTCGTATAAATGTTTTTTCGCATACTGAATTTCATCCTTAGTATACTTCACTAATTTAGACGGTTTTACAATCGTCTTAAATTTTGCCATCAGAACTTTTTTACAACGTTCATCAACTTCATCCATTGCTATTTCGCCTTCTTCAACCTTTTTTACTAATGCATCGATTGCTTCAGTTACACTTTCGGGAAAAAGAAGAATATCACATCCTGCAGTAAAAGCCTGAACGACAACATCCGTTTTTCCGTATTTATCAGCTACTGCCTTCATCCCTAAAGCGTCACTTACCACAAGACCAGTAAATCCAAGTTCTTGTTTCAAGTAATCTTGAATAATTGGACGTGAAAGACTACTTGGAGTTCCCGATGGATCAAGAGCTGGGACGTTTAAGTGACCTATCATTACGGAAGAAGCTCCAGCTTTAATCCCCGCCCTAAAAGGGAAAAAATCTATTGCATTTATGTGGTTATAGCTGTTGTTGACAACAGGTAATTCCTTATGAGAATCTACATCAGTATCTCCATGACCAGGGAAATGTTTAATACTTGTCATCACGCTTTGTTTCTCCATTCCCTTAACAGAAGCCGCAACATGACTCGCAACATCCTTCGGGTATTCTCCATATGATCTAAATCCAATAATAGGATTCTTCGGGTTACTATTTACATCTGCAACAGGAGCAAAATTCAAATGGATGCCTAATTCTCGACATTCTTGTCCCATCATAGAAGATAAGCGCTCCGTAAGCTTAACATTGTTAGCAGCCCCAATGGTATAATTGTATGGATATCTTTCTTCACCAAGTAAGCGCATACCTACACCCCATTCTGCGTCCATACCAATTAACAAAGGTACATTACTCTCCTTTTGAAATCTTAGAATACAACTCTGTAAATTAGAACGATCACCTTGAAAGAAAATTAAGCCACCAATCTCATCTTTTTTTACTAATGAATCAATGTGTTTAAAGTGCGATTCTCCTTTACCAGAATACGCCGCAACCATGAAGAATTGTCCAATTTTTTGACGCAAAGTCAAAGTTTGCAATTTATTTTCGGCCCAACTAATCGCGTCTATTATTTCCTTTTCTGTTCTATATTCTTTCTTCTGAGTTCCTTTTATACTTGGGGAAATCGGATAACTTACTTGACCCCAAACGATGAAAAACACGCTGAAGAAAGGAATTAATAAAAGTGACTTACGAGTAAAAATATATTTCATTTGTAATGATGGAGAATAACAAGTTCAACAATTGTTCCAACTTCAGTTTGATGATAGTAAAGATAAAAATAAATCGAAAAAATGAACTATTAAAACATCTAGAATTTCGCTCTTTTCAAATCAAAACCCAAGTGCCAATTTCTCCATAAATTGGATTTGTTATTACATTTAGGACAGATGAAATATACATTGTGATATAGTAAGCCTTTCAAAGGCTAGATAAATAACAAATCTTTGCACTTCATTCCCTTTAATTTCAGTAAATTTGTATATAGATATGAAAATTCGATTTTTAAATAAAACAGTTCAACATCAACGGTTTAATTACAACCCAAGATACTATGATGAGCGCAAGGTTCAACTCGAAAAAAAGAAGAAACTATACCGCGAACTGGATGAAAATGAAGTAAGTGAGGCACGAAGAACTGAAATCTTCAAAGAAAACATTAAAGGTGAATGGAGTCGCGCTCAGTATAGACAGGCTCAGCAAAAAAGCTCTAATATGAGAGTGGTGTTGTTAATCACGTTAATTATTGCCCTCGGATATTTTGTATTTAACGGCGTAGATCAAGTAGATACTATCGTAAATAATCTTTGGTAGGTTTAAATGGACAACTTTATTCAATTATTACCCGATCATATTGCGAATCAAATTGCAGCTGGAGAAGTTATACAACGACCTGCATCTGTAATTAAAGAACTTTTAGAAAATGCAATCGATGCAAAAGCGACGAAAGTAGAAATTTCAATTAAAGATGCAGGAAAAACTCTAATTCAAGTTGTAGATAACGGTAAAGGTATGTCTAACGATGACGCTATACTTTGCTTTGAAAGACATGCTACAAGTAAAATCAGAAAGGCTGAAGATTTATTCTCGCTTACAACAAAAGGATTCCGTGGTGAAGCTTTAGCTTCTATTGCAGCAATTGCACATGTTGAAATGTCTACAAAAGTTAAATCGAGCGACACAGGTCGAAAAATAACAATTGAAGGCAGTGAAATTAAATCAAACGAAGATACTGTTTGCCCACAAGGGACTTCTTTTAAAGTCAAGAACCTCTTTTACAATGTCCCAGCACGAAGAAATTTTTTAAAAAAGGACTTAACTGAATTTAAAAAAATACAAGATGAATTTGAACGTGTAGCTTTGGCTCATCCTGATATCAATCTTGTATTAATTCATAACGATAACGAATTATACAATTTAGCCGCAACTGTTTTGCGAAAACGAATTGTTAACATTCTTGGAAATAATTATAATGATCGTCTTGTTCCAATTGAAGAGAACACAGAAATTGTACAGGTTAAAGGCTATGTTTTAAAACCAGAACATGCTCGAAAAACAAAAGGAGAGCAATTTTTATTTGTCAATGATCGGTATTTCAAGAGTCCTTATTTTAATCATGCCATCACAAAGGCGTTTGAAGGATTATTACCAAAAGGAGTGTATCCTAGGTATTTTATCTATCTCGATGTTGATCCGAACAAGATTGACATTAATGTGCACCCGACTAAAACTGAGATAAAATTTGAAGAAGAAAAATTCATTTATTCTATATTATTAAGCAGTATAAAATTAGCTTTAGGTAAATACAACATCATGCCAAGTTTAGAGTTTGAACAAGAATCTAGTTTCGACATTCCACATTCAAGACGTTCTCAACCCGCAATTGCTCCAACAATAAATGTTGATGAAAGCTTCAACCCTTTTCAAACAACTAGTAAACCACTAAATACAGGAACATCAGCAGGTAAAACAAAAGACAATTTTTCAAAAGCAATACAAGATCAAGGCTTTGGTTCACAGGAAACTAAATCTGCTGACTGGGAGGACTTTTATTCAATCGAAGACGAGGTTAACAATGTTGAACCTAGCTTGAAATTTGAGTCGCATTCAGAAAATGGAAGTTCATTTATTATTAAAGGAAGCTATTTATTTGCCTCGAGTAAGTCTGGATTAATGGTGATTCATACGAAGAGAGCAATCGAACAGATTGTATACACAGAAGCCATAAACAACTTCATTTCTCGTCCAATTGAATCACAAAATTTGCTTTTCCCAATTGAAAAAGAAGTATCAAAGACCGAAGAAAATTACTGGAATGAGAACTCCAAAATATTAAAACAATTAGGCTTTATTGGCGAAATTAAAGATACTTGTCTGCAAGTTATCGCTGTCCCTTCCGTTCTACAAGAAGAATCAATCTCGAGTGGCATTGACCACCTGTTTGAAACTTTAGCTTACCAAGATGTTGAGAAAAGTGATATTGCGCATACTTTAATTGCCTCTATCGCTCGATCGGCATCAATGACTCAATTAAATTTATTAACCAATGAAGCCATTGAGGGACTAATAGAACAACTTTTTCAGTGCGAAAATCACACGTATTCTCCACGAAATAAAAAAATTATTGACACAATTTCTCTCGAAGAAATTAGTTTGAAATTCAAGTAAATGTTTAGAAATATACCACCAATAACAAAGAATCTACTTATAATCAATGTGCTTTTCTACATTGTTTCATTGTATTTTTTAAAAATAGGAACCAACCTCATTCCAGTACTTGGAACACATTATTTCGGATCTCCACTTTTTGAGCCTTATCAAATCATCACACATATGTTCATGCATGACTTAAATTCTTTTATGCATATCCTTTTTAACATGTTGTTGCTTGTTATGTTTGGTGGACATCTTGAGCGAGTTTGGGGTTCTAAGAGATATTTCATTTTTTATATTGCATGTGGTTTAGGCGCATTTGTACTTTATAATAGTATAGGAGCCTGGCAAATTATCGAATTAAAAAACCAGCTTATAAGTCTCGGATATAATATGAGTGATTTAGACTATAAAATTGCAGTCAATAACTTAACAACGGGTGATCTTATATCTTTAAAAGATAGAGGTCTAATCGAAAACTACTGGACTCTAGCAAACAGCTCTCTTGTTGGCGCATCGGGTGCAATTTTTGGATTACTAGCTGGTTTTGCTCTCCTATTTCCAAACACAGAGTTAATGTTAATTTTCCCACCTATTCCTGTCAAGGCAAAATACCTGATTGGCGGTTATTTAGCTTTTGAAATTTACAATAGTATTTTTAACTCCGGAGACACCATTGCCCACCTGGCTCATGTCGGTGGCGCGATTGTTGGTGGAATTTTCATTTTCATATGGAAAAAAAAGGACAGACAAAATTTTTATTAGACCATGCAAACACAAGAGACTTTTATAGATAATCTTAAAAATCAACTCAAATACGGAGGTATGTCTATTCGTTTGATCTTTATCAATGTTATCGTTTTTCTTGGAATACGCATTCTGGATGTATTTGCTCAATTGGGAGGTGGGATTGAAGGTGCATTTATCGAGAATAATTTGACTCCTGTTTTTGGTTTACACACTGAATTAAGTGAATTCTTCACACATCCTTGGACGCTATTGACCAATATGTTTGCACATTACGACGCATGGCATTTGATTTGGAACATGGTGTTTTTGTATTTCGCGGGTCGACTTTTTGAACAACTCTTCAATCAGAAAAGGTTACTGTATACTTATGTATTAGGTGGAATTCTTGGTGGTGTTTTAGAAATAATCGCTCATCTCATTTTCCCAAGTATGCAGTTTTCAAACGATATCGTCATCGGTGCTTCAGGCTCTATAATGGCTATCTTTATTGCGATTGCATTTTACCGTCCTAATTTAACAATTAGTCTTTTCGGTATTTTGCCAGTGCGCATCATCATTTTAGCACTTATCTTTATTGTTACTGATCTACTCAACTTAGATTCTTCAGATGGTACCGCCCATTTCGCTCATCTTGGAGGGGCAATTTTAGGTGTATGGTCAATACAAAATATTCATTCATCAGGGAATATCGTGAATCAAGCAATAAAGCTGATGCAATGGTTCTCTCATGTATTTTCAAAGAATGACAACTCAACTTTCAAAGTGAAAAAAGGTGGCAAGTCAAAATCAAAACGATTTAAACCAGATGAAGACTATAATTCAGAAAAGAAAGATCAACAAATTATTATCGACAAAATTCTAGATAAAATTTCCAAATCAGGTTATGAATCATTGACGAAGAAAGAAAAAGACTTCTTATTCAAGCAAAGCAAGAATGGTTAGTTTTCTAAAAAAAATAATTCGATGGCGTAACATTCTTGGAGCGATTAGTGTCATCGCCTGTATTTCTTTATTGCTTTCTTATTTAAGTCCATTTATTCACCCAAACACTATTAAGATTATTCCATTATTTGGACTTGCCTACCCGTTTATTTTACTATCGAATATTCTCTTATTCATTTTTTGGCTTATCGTAAAATCAAAATGGAGTTGGATTATCGGAATAATTATCATTATCGGTGGAAAATTACATTTTCGAGTTTTTTCTTTTGGAGCTGGCGATAAGAATGAAGAAGCAATCGAACTGAGTATAATGAGCTATAATGTTCGCCTTTTTGATAGATACGATTCTGATCGAACGAAAAGTTATACTACGAAAGATAAAATTTTTAACTTTTTAAGAAAGAATTCAACGGATGTTATTTGTTTTCAAGAATTCTATCAACAAGACATACCAACAAACTTTATTACGAAAGATTCGCTCATCCCCTTATTGAATACTTTTGACTACCATGAAAGATATGCACACCGCATGGCAGGAAGGCAAAATTTTGGAGTTGCAATCTATTCAAAATTACCAATTATCGAAAAAGGAACGATCAACTTCAATAGTCAATCGAGTCAATTCAATTTTTGTATCTATTCCGATATTGTAAAAGAAAAAGATACGTTCCGGGTTTATAACGTTCACCTTCAATCAATACGCTTTGGTAAAGAGGATTATGCATTGTTTGAAGAGTCAACTCTGCCCGTCAAGGAAAAGCAACACAGGATTCTCCAACTACTCTCTAAGGTCACAAAAGCATACCCGGTGAGAGCTAAACAAACCCAATTGGTTCTTGAGCATATAAAAAAATCACCATTCCCTGTTATTGTTTGTGGCGATTTTAATGATACACCAATGTCATATACCTATAATCGTTTTTATTCCTCAATGATCGACGCGTATAAGAATACAACAACCGGAATTGGCGCTACTTACATCGGTAAAATGCCTATTGGAAGAATCGACTATATATTTCATTCTTCAGAATTAGGCTCAAATCAATTCGCTATCCAACAAGAGGAATTGAGTGACCATAGAGCAATACAATGTCATGTATTCAAAAAAATATAATAAATTTATAATAGAATCATACGTATGCTCATAGAGATAAATCCGAATAATATTGACGAACGACTAATAACCCAATCGGTTGAGGCCTTAAAAAAAGGTGGGTTGATTATCTTCCCAACAGATACAGTTTATTCAATAGGATGTGATTTAAATAACAAAAAAGCACTCAATAAACTAGCAGCATTTAAAGGTATAAAACTTAAGAAAGCTGATTTTTCCATTATATGCTATGATCTAAGTCATTTATCTGATTTTGTAAAACACATTGATCGGTCTACTTATAAAATTCTCAATAAATCACTTCCTGGACCATTTACCTTTATTCTAAATGCTACCAATGAGGTTCCACGACGTTTCGATACTAACAAGAAAGAAATAGGAATTCGTATACCAGACAACAACATAATTAGGGAGATCGTTAAGAGATTAGGCAATCCAGTAGCTACTTCATCTCTGCATGATAAGGAAGATACAATCCTAGATTACTTTACCAATCCTTATGAACTGTTCGAACGCTATGACAATAAAGTAGAAATTATTATTGATGGTGGTCAAGGTCAATTAGAAGCATCAACAATTGTTAATTTTACAAATGGCTATCCTGAAATTATTCGACAAGGTATAGGTGAATTAGAGATATGATATTAGTTATTGATTGTGGGAGTAATAAAACGCGATTCATTGAAGATATTGTCGATGAATTCATGGATGTAAAACATGGGAAACTCTTAGACTTCTCAGTCGTCGACCTGACTGGAGTTAAAGGAGTAATTCTTTCTGGAGCACCAATACTGATTACAGAAATAGATCCTCAACCATATATTGATAAAATGAACTGGATTCTAAAAACTGAAATTCCCGTTTTAGGCATTTGTTTCGGCCATCAAATCATTGGATTAATGCATGGTGCTTCTGGCTCAAAAATGAAAGCTGATAGAGATTGGCAAATCATTGAAGCATTTGAAGATTGTGAATTATTTAATCGTTTACCCAATGAAGTCCAAATGATGGAAGATCATTGTGAATCAATCTCAATTCCTCCAGGTTTTAATTTAATTGCTTCATCTGATGCATGTATAAATGAAGTAATGCAACACCAAGATAAGTTGATTTTCGGCGTTCAATTTCATCCAGAGGTCTCTGGGAACCATGGCCGAATTGTCATAGAAAATTTTATCAAAATTTGCCAAAAAGAATAGATTATCGATTAATTAGATCAAATGACCTATTCTTGAACAAAGTTAAAGACTTCAGGCATCTCCAATAAAATAACAAATATTATTTTCAGTAATTAATTTTTGTTACTTATTAATATTCGAGTATTTATAAGTTAATCTTGAAATGATACTTCATTTCAATAAAAAAGAGGATATTTAAACCATGATATTAAATCGTATATGGATAGGAATGTTTGTTGTTGCAATGGTTGTTGCTCTCAGTAAACTATTATTCTGGCAAGATTTAAACATTTTTAAAGAATTGGTTGACGCTTTAATGGGTGCGGCGACTACCGGATTTGAAATTTCTCTTTCACTAACAGGGATTATTTGTTTATGGATGGGGATTATGAAAATCGGTGAGAATGGTGGCGCGGTTAGAGTATTGACGAGAGTAGTTTCTCCTCTTTTTTCACGTTTATTCCCTGAAGTACCAAAAGAGCACCCTGCAGTTGGCTCAATGATGATGAATTTTAGCGCAAACATGCTTGGTCTTGATAATTCTGCAACTCCTCTTGGACTAAAAGCCATGAAGGAACTTCAAGAACTGAATCCTGAAAAAGAAACAGCATCTAATGCACAAATAATGTTTTTGGTTCTTAACACTTCTGGTTTAACAATAATCCCTGTAACTATTTTCGCTTATCGTTCCTCGTCAGAATCACCGACAGCAGTATTTCTACCAATACTGATTGCAACTTTTATAGCATCATTAGGAGGTCTTATTTATGTTGCAATACGCCAAAAGATAAACTTATTTAATCGCGTAATACTAGCTTATGTTGGGACTTCCACCATATTAATAGGGCTACTTTTAAATTATGTGGTAAACCATCCCGAACATGGTGGTACAATTTCTCAAGTTGGAGGGAATCTTACCATTTTTCTAATTATCATTTCATTTATTCTCATGGCTGCGCGTAAAAAAGTAAATGTGTATGATTCATTTCTTGAAGGCGCGAAAGATGGATTTCAAGTAGCCATAAGTATTATTCCTTATTTAATTGCAATGTTAGCAGCAATTGCTGTTTTTAGAGCATCAGGATCATTGGATATTTTACTCGATGGAATTAAAATGCTTGCTGTATATGCAGGCTTAACAGTAACTGAATGGATAGATGCCTTACCAGTGGCATTCATGAAGCCCCTAAGTGGAAGTGGCGCCAGAGGTGCGTATTTAGAAGTCATGAGTCATTACGGTATAGATTCTATGCAAGAAAAAATTGCAGCAACCTTTCAAGGAAGTACTGAAACAACATTTTATGTCTTGGCTGTATATTTTGGTTCTGTCAAAATAAAATACACCCGATATGCTGTAACGGCTGGATTAATCGCTGATTTCATCGGCATAGTTTCAGCAATATTCATTTCTTATTTATTCTATACAAATGGCTAGTTGGTTTAAAAAGAAAAAAAGGACTATTCAGATTGGCGATTCTAGCAAGATCAATGTCAAACCAATTAATTATCCAGCAAAAATAATTATTGCTTGGAGCAAAGCAATTGAAGGAAATCGCGAAATTACTCAATGGTTAAAGGAAAATGGTTATGAAGAGTTAGCTATGGCCACTTTTGCCATTTATTTAAAAAAAGAAGCCCGCAATTGGCTGCAAGAAAATGGCTATCCCCAGCTACTTGCATTGATCAATGCAGCAGAAGGGAATGCAAGTGCGCAGAATTGGTTACTGATTCATGATTTTGAAATATTATATCACATCGCTTTAGCTGTAGAAAGTGAGCGAGAAAGTTGGGTTTGGCTGAAGCAAAATGCAACGCAAGACCTCTTTCTTTTAGCGCTTTCAATAAAATCTATTAAAGATAAGATTGAAGAAAATCATAACGATGTGCATACATTTGGGAAGGATTTCTAGTTAATCGGTATCTTCATCGCATTCTCTTTTTCTAATTGACTTAATATTTCTATTTTTGCTACTCAATTCAAGAAATGATTAAAGGAAAAAAACTAGTAGTTATTCTGCCCGCTTACAATGCAGAGAAAACACTTAAAAAAACATACGACGAAATTCCGTTTGACATCGTTGATGATGTTGTTCTTGTCGATGACAAGAGTAGTGATAGAACAGCGGAGCTTGGTCGTGAAATAGGTATCAAACACATCATCGTCCATGAAGCGAATAAAGGCTATGGTGGTAATCAAAAATCATGTTACAACAAAGCATTAGACTTAGGAGCTGACATTGTAGTTATGCTTCATCCTGATTATCAATATACGCCAAAATTAATTGAGAGCATGGCTTACCTCATTGCAAATGACGTTTATCCTGTTGTTATTGGTTCTCGAATTCTTGGAAAAGGCGCCTTAAAAGGTGGAATGCCAATTTACAAGTACATCGCAAATCGTTTTTTAACCCTTAGCCAAAATATTCTTATGAACCAAAAACTTTCCGAGTACCATACGGGTTACCGTATGTTTTCAAAAGAAGTTCTTGAAGGAATCAACTACAATATCAATTCGGATGATTTTATTTTTGACAATCAAATGCTTGCGCAAATTTTCTATGCTGAATATGAAATTGCGGAAATAACATGTCCAACCAAATATTTTGATGACGCATCTTCTATTAACATCCAACGCAGCACTACTTACGGAATAGGAGTTCTAGGTGTTTCATGGAAATATTTTTTAAATAAGATAGGAATTCTAAAATCAGAAATTTTTCATTCTAAATGAGAATAAAGGGACGTTCTGTAATTAAAATTATAATAAAGAGTACTCTTGTTCTTTTACTCGGTGTATTGTTCATTGTTTCTTTATTTTACATCAATACAACAATCTACAACTTCCCTTCACCTTTGGCTTTCCAAGGAGACAAAATCTACAATCCCTATCAAAACCTTCCCGATTCATCGTATCGTGCAAATTTTCATGCGCATTCTATCGCATGGAAAGCTGTAACTAATGGCCACAATACTGAACAAGATTTATTTGATGGCTATACAAAAAGAGGTTATGACATTGCTGGAATCTCCAATTATCATAAAATTAGTACTTATGCCAAATCCCGAACAGAGCTATACGTGCCTGTATACGAACACGGTTACAATATATTCAAGTCACATTATCTAAGCATCAATTCACCGGAGGTGTCTTACTTTGATTACCCCTTATATCAATCAACTTCCCATAAACAGAAAATAATCGAAAATCTGAAAGAAAACGAAGCGTTAATCGCAATGGCTCACCCGAAGTTCGCGGGTGGAAGATCTTTTTCGGATATGCAACATCTTGTTGGATATCATTTTACTGAAGTTCTTAATCATTATAGAATATCTGAACAATATTGGGACAAAGCCCTCTCTGCAGGAAGACTAACTTGGATCATGGGAAATGATGATACCCATGATATTGTCAATGAAGCCACATTTAGAATTTGGAACATCATTCATTCCGAAAAGCGTGGGCCGAATGAAATAATGAATTCGATGAAGAATGGATTAAATTATGCCATTTCAAGTAAGAATGAAAAGTGCGATAACACTTTGGTGAGCTGCTTATTAGAGAATGAAGTAATCACTATTCAATTGACAAATAAGGCCGATTCAATTGTTTTTATTGGACAAAATGGAAAAATTGTACACAAAAGCATCAAGTCTGATTCCGCTAGCTATAAATTCAAATCGAGTGATACATATATACGCGCAGTTGCTTACAATAGTAATAGCCATATGTATTTGAATCCTGCTCTAAGAATAAAAGGAGATATTCCACCACTGAATTGCAATGTGGATATTGAGACTAATTTTATTAAAACTTGGCTGTTTAGAATTCTCGCATTGATATTCTCCATCAGTTTAGTATTATTCATCCGAAAGATTATTCGCCTTTGATCAATCAATTGTTTGAAAATATTGCTACCAATAAATGGAAAAGCATTTCCCTATTAGGCATTTTATCATTATTTTTTATCGTTGGGCTAGGTAACACTCATCTCTTTGATTGGGATGAAATCAATTTTGCGGAATCGGCGCGAGAAATGATTAGAAGTGGTGATTATCTTCGTGTTCAAATCAATTACAGTCCATTTTGGGAGAAACCGCCATTTTTCTTTTGGCTACAAGTCGGTGCCATGAAGATTTTTGGAGTGAATGAGTTTGCTGCTCGTTTTCCAAATGCATTATTTGGCTTTTTCTACCTTTTGAGCTTTTACTTAATTGGTCGTAAACACTTTACTGCTAAGCTCGGCTTAATCTGGAGCTTGGTCTTTTTCGGAACACTACTGCCCCATATCTATTTTAAGTCAGGAATCATTGATCCTGTTTTTAACTATTTCATCTTTATTTCCATTTATTTCATGGCTCGCGTTCTACAAAAAAATGATGAAAAACTTAGCAGGCTCGCCTTGTATTCAGGTATTTTTAGTGGCCTTAGTGTTATAACAAAAGGACCTGTAGGTTTTCTGCTACTAGGGTTGACATTACTTGTTTATTTAATCATAAAAAAGTTTAAGCCCTTTCCAAGATTGAAATTAATAATGACCTTCTTCCTTGGTTTTACGATTATTTTAGGCGCCTGGATCACTTTAGAAGTAAGTCAAAATGGTTTCGGTATAATTAGTCAATTTATCACTTATCAAGCAGAGCTATTTAATCAACCAGTCGCAGGACATGCACAGCCATTTTATTATCACTTTATTGTAGTTTTTATTGGGTGTTTTCCAATGTCTATTATTGCATTACCAATGTTTCGACGTAAGCACGATCAATTACCAATTGACTTTCGTGTTTGGATGCTTTCTTTATTTTGGGTTGTGCTAATTCTCTTTAGTATTTCAACTACTAAAATTATTCATTACTCTTCAATGACATATATACCCTTGTCATTTCTAGCTGCATACTACTTTTATCAATTATATAACAATAAAGAAATCTGGAAAAAGTATCAATCCATTTTATTCTTAACCTTTGGTATTATTTGGGCCGTCATTTTTATTGCACTACCATTAATCTTGAAATACAAAGAATTACTTTTTCCATACGTGAATGATGATTTCGCTATCGACTCTATGAGAACACCTATTTATTGGAGTGGATTTGAATTTTTAATCGGTGTTTTCTTTCTTACTGGTGTCATATTTTCGTTTCTCTCATTTAGGAATACTCATTTTATCCGTGGTCTTATTATCTCCTCAAGTACACTTGCATTAACGTTACTTCTTGTATTGTTTATTATTCTTCCGAAGATCGAAGGATTTACTCAAGGTCCAGCAATTACTTTCTATCAAGAAATTCAACAAGAAGATTGTTATGCTGAATCCTACGGATACAAAAGTTATGCTCAATACTATTACTTTGATCTATCTCATGGACTTCGCGAAGAAAGAAAAGCACAAGAGTGGCTTTTGACAGGAGATATAGACAAACCCGTTTATCTGGTTTCTAAATCGACCAATATAGAACTGGACAACCATCCTAATTTTAGACTCATAAAAGCAGTTGGTGGATTTCGTTTTTACAAGAGAGATTTTCAATAATTACAGAAAGTTTAGCACAAAAAAATAGGGTAACATTAAGCTACCCCATTCAATTATTCTATGTGCTAATTATTCAGCACTCTTCTTTGTCGATTTTTTTGCTTTTATAATATCTATCCCGAGCCCATCACCTGCTGAGTTAATATCCATGTTGATCACGTCTCCCTCTTTTAAATTTGAATTCACGATTTCCTCTGCCAATGGATCTTCGATTAGCTTCTGAATAGCTCTTTTCAATGGACGCGCACCAAACTTATCATCGTATCCTTTTTCAACAATAAAGTCTTTCGCCTTCTCAGTCAATACAATAGTATAACCTAACTCATTGATACGACCGTACAACTTCTCCAATTCTAAATCAATAATCAAGTGAATGTTCTCACGAGATAGTGAATTAAACATAATCATATCATCAACACGATTCAAGAATTCTGGAGAGAACGCTCTTCTCAACGCTGCTTGGACAACTGATTTTGAATTTTCCTCTTTCTGGTCAGATTGAGATTTTGTACCAAAACCAACACCAGTTCCAAAGTCTGCCAATTGGCGTGCACCAATATTTGATGTCATAATAATTATTGTATTCTTAAAGTCAATTTTGCGACCTAAACCATCCGTCATATGTCCATCATCCAATGCTTGTAATAATAAATTAAATACATCAGGGTGTGCTTTCTCGATTTCATCTAACAATATGATTGAATAAGGTTTTCTTCTTACCTTTTCTGTAAGTTGACCGCCTTCTTCATACCCTACATACCCTGGAGGTGCTCCGACTAATCGCGATATTGAGAATTTCTCCATATAATCAGACATATCGACACGAATCAAAGAATCTTGAGAATCGAACAAGTACTGTGCTAAAACTTTTGCTAATTGTGTTTTTCCGACTCCAGTTGGCCCTAAAAAGAAAAATGAACCAATTGGCTTATTTGGATCTTTTAATCCAGCTCTGTTACGCTGAATTGCCTTTACAACTTTACCAACGGCTTCATCTTGACCTATCACGAGTGATTTAATCTCTTCAGCCATACTAGCAAGTCTCCCCGTTTCTGACTCAGAAATACGTGTTACAGGCACTCCACACATCATTGAAACAACTTCGGCAACATGGTCTTCCGTCACTGTAACCCGATTGCTCTTAGACTCCTCTTCCCATTTCTTTTTCTCAGCATCAAGTGCATCAATTAACTTACGCTCATCATCACGAAGTTCAGCAGCTTTTTCATATTGCTGAGACTTAATTACTTCATTCTTCTTTTCTTTAAGTTCTTCAATTTTTTCCTCGACATCTATAATCTCCTGAGGAACATTAATATTTTTTAAGTGTACTCTTGATCCAACCTCATCTAAAGCATCTATAGCCTTATCTGGCAAGTGACGATCAGTAATATAACGCTCTGTTAAAGTAACACAGGCTTTTATTGCATCTGGTGAATAACGTACAGAATGATGATCTTCATATCTTTCCTTAATATTATCTAGAATCTGAACCGTTTCTTCGTTTGATGTAGGTTCGATGATCACTTTCTGGAAGCGACGCTCCAACGCACCATCTTTCTCTATGTTTTGTCTGTATTCATCAAGTGTAGTTGCTCCTATTGCTTGTAGCTCGCCTCTTGCTAATGCAGGCTTCAACATATTCGAAGCATCCAAAGAACCAGAAGCACCACCAGCACCTATAATTGTATGAATTTCATCAATAAAAAGAATTACATCAGGATTCTTTTCAATTTCTTGCATTACTGCTTTCATTCTCTCTTCGAATTGCCCCCTGTACTTTGTCCCAGCAACTAAAGACGCAAGATCAAGAGATACGATACGCTTTCCAAAGAGAATTCTAGAAACTTTACGTTGTACAATCCTTAGTGCTAAACCTTCTGCGATGGCACTTTTACCAACACCCGGCTCACCTATGAGAATTGGGTTGTTTTTCTTTCTCCTTGACAAAATCTGACTTACACGTTCAATTTCCTTCTCTCTACCCACAATAGGATCAAGTTTTCCATTTTCTGCCAAGACAGTCAAATCCCTACCAAAATTATCCAATACAGGTGTTTTTGATTTCGTTTCTCCACTTTTCTTAGGAGCTGAATACGATTCCCCTGAACCTTCAGCTTCATCTCCACCCGGAAATTCAGCTTTTGGGTTAATCTCTTCTTCTTTCATAATATCTAATTCGTCTTTTACATTATCATAAATCACCCCATATTTATTAAGTATACTACAAGCAACGCTATCTTCATTTTTCAAAATTGACAGCAATAAATGTTCGGTTCCAATCATCTTACTCTTGTGAAGCTTTGCTTCTAAGTAAGTTAATTTCAGTACTCGTTCTGCCTGCTTTATCAATGGAATATTTGCTAAATTCTGAGTGCCAGGAACACCTGAACTCTTCTTTAAATTACTTTCTATCTCCTTTCGAATCATTTTAAGATTCAATTGAAACTCATTTAGCAAAATTATCGCCTTCCCATCACCTTCTCTTATTAGCCCTAATAGTAAATGCTCAACACCAATAAAGTCACTGCCCAATCGAAGCGCTTCTTCTCTACTAAAGCTTATAACATCTTTAACTCTTTGCGAAAATTTTGCTTCCATAATTATTTATCCTTATTTTTTTTTGAAGTATCGTATTAAGAATACTTACATAAAAATGGTCATTTTATACCACATACAAATATACAACGAATAAAATTGTTAATAAGTCTATTCAAACGTCAATTTTCCACACTTTTTTGTTAGTAAATAGCTTTTCGTTTTATGTAAATTCAATCCTTTTATTCACTAATTTCGAAGCTTGCATAATCACACCGATATGGTGTACAAAAATAAAAGATTAATTAGGATGGAAAACGGAGAAAGAATAATCCAAATCAACATCGAAGATGAAATGAAATCAGCTTACATTGATTATTCAATGTCTGTTATTGTTTCGAGAGCATTACCTGATGTCCGTGATGGTTTTAAACCGGTGCATAGACGTGTACTTTACGGCATGCAAGACTTAGGAGTTTATTCAAACAAAGCACATAAGAAATCGGCTAGAATTGTCGGTGAAGTACTTGGTAAGTATCACCCGCATGGTGATAGCTCTGTATATGACACAATGGTTCGTATGGCTCAATCTTGGTCTTTACGATACCCTTTGGTTGATGGACAAGGAAATTTTGGTTCTATTGATGGTGATAGCCCTGCAGCAATGCGTTACACCGAAGCAAGATTACGTAAGATAGCCGAAGAAATGCTTAGTGACTTAGACAAAGACACAGTTGACTTCGCTCCGAATTTTGATGATAGTATCTCAGAACCAACTGTTCTTCCTTCAAAGATTCCAAATCTATTGGTTAATGGTGCCAGTGGTATTGCCGTTGGTATGGCTACCAATATGGCTCCACATAACTTGACTGAAGTTATCAATGGGATGATTGGTTATATCGAAGACAACGACATTACTGATGATGAGCTACTCGAACATGTAAAAGCACCAGATTTCCCAACAGGTGGGATAATATATGGCTACGAAGGTGTTCGTAGTGCATTACTTACAGGTCGCGGAAAAATTGTAATGCGAGCTAAAGCAGAAATCGAAGAGACTAAAAGCGGAAAGGAAGTTATTATCGTAACTGAAATTCCATACCAAGTGAATAAGTCAGATATGATCAAGAAGACCGCTGACTTGGTTAATGATAAAAAAATTGATGGGATTTCTGATATTCGTGATGAATCCGACAGAAGGGGGATGAGAATTGTATATGAATTGAAACGCGATTCAATCCCAAACGTAGTTTTAAATAAATTGTATAAGTACACGTCTCTACAGAGCTCATTCTCAGTTAATAACATTTGTTTAGTTAATGGAAGGCCTGTCATGGTTAATTTACGTGATACGATTCGCCATTTCATTGAATTCAGACATGAAGTTATTGTTAGAAGAACGAAATTTGAATTACGAAAAGCTGAAGAAAGAGCACATATTTTAGAAGGCTTAATAATCGCTTCCGATAATATTGATGAAGTGATTGCTTTAATTAGAGCATCAAAGAGTCCTGATGAAGCTAAGGCTAAATTAAAAGAAAGATTTAAATTAAGTGACATTCAATCACGTGCAATTGTTGAAATGAGACTGCGTCAATTGACAGGTCTTGAACAAGATAAATTAAGAGGTGAATACGATGAATTAATGACCCTCATCACTGATTTAAAAGATATTCTTGCAAACAAAGAACGTCGAATGAAAATAATCACCGATGAGCTTGTTCACGTTAGAGATAAGTATGGAGATAAAAGACGCTCTATAATTGAATACTCTGCGAATGAAATGAGAATTGAGGATTTAATCCCAGATGAAGAAGTAGTTGTAACTATTTCTCATGCAGGATATATCAAACGTACAAGTCTTGCTGAATATAAAGTTCAGCACAGAGGAGGAATGGGATCGAAAGGATCTACAACACGTGATAAGGATTTCTTAGAAGAATTATTTGTTGCCACAAACCACAATTACTTATTAGTCTTCACGGAGAAAGGGAAATGTTTCTGGATGCGTGTATTTGAAATTCCGGAAGGATCGAAAATTAGTAAAGGTCGAGCTATACAAAATTTACTGAATATAAGTCAAGATGACAAGGTTATGGCCTTCATCAACACAGGTGACGTTAAAGATCCTGAATTCATTAAGAGGCCAGCAGTTCAAGCTGATATTGATAAAGGTTTAGCAGAAAACCTTGGAGACTTAGTTGATCGATACTACATCGTAATGTGTACGAAGCAAGGTGTTATTAAGAAAACATCATTGGAGGCATATTCAAGACCGCGAACAAATGGCATCAATGCTATTACGATTCGTGACAACGATGAATTATTAGAAGCTAAATTGACGAATGGTTCTAATGAAATAGTTCTTGCAACTTCAGGTGGTCGAGCAATTCGATTTAACGAAGAAAAAGTAAGAGCAATGGGGAGAAATGCTGCTGGAGTTCGCGGTGTTAAACTTTCTACTGACACGGACGAAGTAATTGGAATGATTTGTGTCGAAGACATTCACTCTACAATCTTAGTTGTTTCGAAAAAAGGATATGGTAAACGAACTTACCTGAACGACCCAACAGATGATGAACCAATTTACCGAGTAACAAATCGTGGTGGCAAAGGTGTAAAGACATTAAATATCACTGATAAAACAGGAGCTTTATTATCAATTAAGAATGTAACTGATGATGAGGATTTAATGATTATTACTAAATCTGGAGTTACAATAAGAATGCACATTGACAGCATCCGCACAATGGGTAGATCTGCTCAGGGCGTAAGACTAATAAACCTAAAAGGTAAGTCTGAAATAGCTGCTGTAGCAAGAGTGCCAAGAAGTGATGATGAAGAAGATGATATTGAGTCCGCAGAAGTTTTACCAGAAGATGGCACGGATATTGAAAATGGATCTGTGGAATAATCAAAATAATTGAATCATATATAAAAAAGAACATATGAAATTTTCATTAAAAAACTCTATTCTCTTATTGGGAGTAATTACAATTTCGAACACCTCGTTTGGTCAAAAGAAAAATGAGACAAGTGCTGCAGTAGTTTATAAGAATCAATTCATACCGGCCATGATGAGATCTAATATTGACGCTGCAAAAAAATCTTTAATTGAAGCTAAAGAATTTATCGATTTAGCAGCGGCTCATGAAGACACAAAGAACAGTCAAAAAACACTTTGGCTGAAAGGTGAAATTTACGCAAGTTTTTTAACTGTTGGAATGCAATCAATGGACACCTCCTTTATTGCTTTAGCTGGCGAAGATGCAATTGCAACTTCTGCAGCATCCTTTAAAAAGGGATTCCCACTAGGAAAAAAATACAAGGATGAAATCAATAATGCCGTTATTAAGAAAATTTTAATGATAAACGGACTTGCAGGTTCACTCTACGGCACCGAACAGTTTGAAGAAGCTGCTCAATTGTACGAATATCAAGCAATGTACAATGATGCAATTGACGTTCTCGATAGTTCAGCAATTTATAACGCATCATTATGTTATGAAAAATCTTCTAAGTTCACAAAAGCCGCTGAAGGATATGAGAAATTATCGAAGGTAGGTTACAGGGGAACAGCTTCTGCGATTTTAGCCTCAAGTGCATACAGAAAAGCAGGCAACCTTGACAAGGCAAAAGAAGTCATCGCAGCAGCAAGAAAGGATAATCCAACAGACAAAGATTTATTACTAGAATTGGTGAATACTAACATTGATGCTGGAGATGCCGCTGGAGCAGAAAAAGCATTGTCAGATGCAATAAAAAATGACCCTAATAATAAGCGGTTATACTATACAATAGGTACAATATATATTGATCTAGGTGAAAATCAGAAAGCAGAAGATGCTTTAACAAAAGCGCTTGAGATTGACTCTAATTATGCCAACGCTCAATACCAACTAGGCGCTCACCTTGTTGGCTGGGCAGGTGACTTAAACACCAATGCTAGAAAATTAAAACTAGGAGACCCTAATTATGATCAGATGATTAAACAAAGTCAAGACGCATACGGTCGTGCAGTTTCTCCATTAGAAAATTACATCAGTAACAACCCAGAAGACAAAGCTGTATTAAATATATTATTCCAATTACATAGAAATCTTGGGAATTCTGAAAAAGCATTAGAATACAAGAAAAAAGCAGAAGGCCTGTAAACACAAGCTCTTCAACTATTAAAAACACTTTCAATATGGAAGTGTTTTTTTTATTCTAATGAGTTATTAATCAAATATAATACTTATCTTTGCCCCCTCGTATAGAAAAGCTCTGCACGATAATAGTTGCAAAATCTATCAATTTGCAACATTGAAACATATTCTTTCAAGGTAGATAGATAACTTGAAATACAAATCATTAAGCCAAAATGGCACAAGAAATTAAAACGCAGGGAACTGCAGAATTTGACTGGGATGCTTTAGCATTAGACGGTTATACATCAGCTGAACGTTCTGAAATGTCAGACCGTTACCAAGGTACTTTAAATTCTATTGCGGAAAGAGAAGTAATACCAGGAACAGTTATTTCATTGAACAAAAAAGAGGTTGTTGTAAACATCGGTTCAAAATCAGAAGGAGTTATTGCTTCAAATGAATTTCGTTACAATCCAGACTTAGCAGTTGGTGATACTATTGACGTTTATGTTGAGACTCAAGAAGACAAGTATGGTCAATTAGTTGTTTCACATAAAATTGCAAGAGTACATAGTGCTTGGAATAAAGTAAACGAAGTTCTTGCAACAGGTGAAATCATCACTGGTTTTGTTAAATGTAGAACTAAAGGTGGACTTATTGTTGACGTATTTGGTTTAGAGGCATTCTTACCAGGTTCTCAAATTGACGTCAAGCCAATTAGAGATTACGATGTATACGTAGGTAAAAACATGGAATTTAAAGTTGTTAAGATCAACCAAGAATTTAAAAACGTTGTTGTTTCTCACAAAGCTCTTATTGAAGCTGAGTTGGAAGAACAAAAGAAACAAATTATTTCTGGTCTTGAGAAAGGTCAAGTATTGGAAGGAACTGTTAAGAACATCACTTCATATGGTGTATTTATTGACCTTGGAGGTGTTGATGGTTTGATTCATATCACTGATTTATCTTGGGGACGTGTTAATCACCCAGAAGAAATTGTAGAATTAGATCAAAAAATAAATGTTGTAATTCTTGACTTCGATAATGAAAAGAAAAGAATTGCATTAGGTTTAAAGCAATTACAAGCTCATCCTTGGGATGCACTTAGTGGTGATTTAAACGTTGGAGATAAAGTAACAGGAAAAGTTGTCGTTATGGCTGATTATGGTGCGTTTGTTGAAATCGCTCCAGGTATCGAAGGTCTAATTCACGTTTCTGAAATGAGCTGGTCTCAACATTTACGTTCTGCTCAAGATTTCTTGAAAGTAGGAGATAAAGTTGAAGCTGCTGTTTTAACTTTAGATAGAGAAGAAAGAAAAATGTCTTTAGGTATTAAGCAATTAATGCCAGACCCTTGGGAAGCTATCGAAAGCAAGTTTGCTGTAAAAACACAGCATACAGCTAAAGTTAGAAACTTCACAAACTTTGGAGTTTTTGTTGAGTTAGAAGAAGGAGTTGACGGATTAATCCACATCTCTGATTTATCTTGGCAAAAGAAAATCAAGCATCCTTCAGAATTCTGTAAGGTAGATGATCCAATGGATGTTGTCGTTCTTGAAATAGACAGAGAAAATCGTCGCATTTCTTTAGGTCACAAGCAATTAGAAGAAAATCCATGGGAAGTATTCTCTAAGACTTTCGCTGAAGGAACTAGTCATCAAGGAACAATCATCGAAAACAAAGACAAGTCAGGAATTGTTTCTTTACCATATGGTCTAGAAGGAATATGTCCAGCTCGTCATATGAGAAAAGAAGATGGTTCTAATGCACAAGTAGAAGAAACAATAGAATTCGAAATAATAGAATTCAATAAAGACGCTCGTAAGATCGTTGTTTCTCATACTAAAACTTTCGAAGATATTGAAGACAACCGTCCTGCAAAAGGAACCGGTACTAAATCAAAATCTATTAGTACTAGTGGATCATCAGCTAATTCTGCAATTAAGAAAGTAAATGTAAACGTCGAGAAATCTACTTTAGGAGATCTAGATGCTTTAACACAGTTGAAAAACAAAATGGAGAAAGGGGAATAATTCTTATCCAGAATCAATATTAAAATGGCTTCAACGATTGTTGGAGCCATTTTTTTTTGATATTATGCGTACTTTCACTAAAATCAGAAATCGATAGACCAAGAACATGTCAACAAAGGAAGAAAATCAAAAGAAGTCAAGATTACACGCTCGAAATAGAAATCGCGAACGTTACGATCTCGATGCTTTAATTTTAACGAACCCAAATTTACAAACGTTTATACGTGAAAATAAATACGATGTAGACTCTATTGATTTCTCAGATCCTACTGCTGTAAAAGAACTAAATAAAAGCATACTTCATCATTATTACGGGATTAAAAACTGGAAATTTCCAGACAGCAACCTCTGCCCTCCTATCCCCGGCAGAGCTGACTATTTACATTACTTAGCTGATTTGTTAAGCCAGAATAATTTTGGAAAATTTCCGAAAGGAGAGAATATTACTTGTCTAGACATTGGTGTAGGCGCCAATTGTATCTACCCTATTCTAGGAGTCGTAGAGTACGGATGGAATTTTATTGGATCGGACATTGATGCAAATTCTATTAAATCATCACTATCTATTATTGATACGAATCCAATATTACATGGGAAAGTGACACTAAAACGTCAGTCAAAATCTAAGTGTATTTTCAAAAATATTCTCAATGAGAACGATTTCATTGACATAACAATGTGCAATCCTCCGTTTCATTTAAGTAAAGAAGAAGCAGCTAAAGGGACATTAAGAAAAATTAAAAATTTATCTGGTAAAGAAGAACAAACTCCACTATTGAATTTCTCAGGAATCTCAAACGAATTAGTTTACGCAGGAGGTGAACGTCAATTTATTGAGAATATGATTAAAGAAAGTGAATTATATCCGAAAAATTGTCTTTGGTTTTCTACGCTAGTTTCCAAGCAATCAAATCTAAAATGGATGTATCATACACTTGAACAGACACGAGCTATTCAAATAAAGACAATCCCAATGGGAACTGGTAATAAATCAAGTCGAATTGTTGCTTGGAGCTTTCTATCTTCTTCAGAATTTAAGGAATGGAGAGAAATAAGGTGGAAATAATACGCTACTACTCGACTAATTTATCAAGCTCTAAATGTAAACCTAGACCTCTTAGTGAACTTCCTGAAGCAACGATAATTCCATTTCCATCGATTAAATAAGCCGTTGGGATTGAAGTGACATAATAATCCTTTGAAGCTACCTTGTCTTTATCCCAACCATGATTACTCCATGTCAACCCGTCTTTTTTAATTGCTTTAATCCATGGTTCTTTTTTTTTATCCAAGGACACGCTTAATATTTCAAATCCTTTTCCGCCTTTGAATTTTGTCTTATTGTATTTCTCATAAGCTTCAACCACATTTGGATTCTCCCTGCGACAAGGACCACACCATGAAGCCCAAAAGTCAATCAACACTACCTTACCTTTTAGCTTAGACAATCTTATTGTCTTACCTTTCGGTGAAACTAATTCAATTTCTGGAGCTTTCGTTCCAACTTTTGGTTTACTATTACTTCCTGAAAAACCAAGGCCTAACAGTGCAATGCTAATAAATGTAATGATTAATTTCATTATCCTATTCTTCTTATATCAGCACCAAGATTATTCAGGCGAATGTCAATATCTTGATACCCTCGATCTATTTGCTGAATGTTATGTATTGTACTTTTTCCACTAGCAGAAAGTGCCGCTATCAATAAAGACACACCTGCTCTAATATCTGGGGATGTCATTTCAATACCTCGTAAAGCGTATTTCTTATCTAAACCAATTACAGTTGCCCGATGCGGGTCACATAAAATAATTTGTGCTCCCATGTCTATCAACTTATCGACAAAAAACAAGCGAGATTCAAACATTTTCTGATGAATCAAAACAGATCCTTTCGCTTGTGAAGCTACAACGAGGATAATAGATAATAAATCAGGTGTAAATCCAGGCCATGGAGCATCTGAAATAGTCATAATTGAACCATCGATAAACGTTTCAATTTCATAACTTTCTTGCGCTGGCACATAAATATCGTCACCTCTTCGCTCTAATTTAATTCCTAATCTCCTAAAAATTGTTGGAATGATTCCTAAATTATCCCAGCTTACATCTTTAATCGTAATTTCTGACCCAGTCATTGCTGCTAGGCCAATAAATGAACCAATTTCAATCATATCAGGTAATATTCTGTGATAGCACCCTTTTAATTTTTTCGTTCCTTTAATCGTTAACATGTTTGAACTAATACCCGATATATTTGCTCCCATAGAATTTAACATTCTACATAGCTGTTGCAAATAAGGCTCACACGCAGCATTGTATATTGTCGTTGTTCCTTCGGCCATAACAGCAGCCATAACAACATTCGCTGTACCTGTCACAGAAGCCTCATCCAAGTGGATGTATGCACCTTTTAACTTCTTACCTTCTACTGCATAAAAATGTTCTCCAGCATCGTAATTAAACTTTGCGCCAAGCGCCATCATCCCTGTAAAGTGAGTATCTAATCTTCTTCTACCTATTTTATCTCCTCCGGGTTTTGGTAAATATCCTACTCCAAATCGGGCTAATAATGGTCCGACAATCATTACAGAACCTCTCAAAGAACTCGCTCTTGTCTTGAAGTCCTCTGTCTGCATATAGTCCAAATCGATTTCCTTAGCTTGAAAAATATAAGTACCCTTTTCAACTTTTTCAATTTTCATTCCCATAGCCTGCAATAAACCCATAAGTTTATTCACATCAACTATATCAGGAATATTAGAAATTGTAACTTTATCTGCTGTCAATAATGGAGCACATAAAACTTGGAGTGCTTCATTTTTTGCTCCTTGAGGTATTAAATCTCCGCTTAATGTTTTTCCTCCGTGAATTTCAAATGATGCCATCGATTACCTTTTGAATTTTTTCTTACCGAATTGCTTATTCCGGTTATTATTGTTGTTATTGTTATGTCTCTTGTTGTTTTGATTTTGATTCTTCACTAAACCAAGTGTTTTCAACAAAACATTAGTGCTAACCAAATCCTCTTCCGGATTTTCCATGATTAGTTTACCCTCCGACAATTCCTTAAGCTGCTTAGCAATAAGTGAATTATCAACTGAAGTATTGTTGTGCAATAAATATTGCTTTTTCATGAAATTACCCATTGCGAAAGTCATGTAGTCAATTTCCTTCTCATCCTCTAGTAATTTAGCACCATCTAATATTTTTTGAGAATACTGACCAAAATGACCAAACTTAATTTTGCTTTTTGGGTAAGGCATTTCATTTGGCTTCTCCATCAAAGCTTCCTTTTCTGGAATTTCATACGGAGATTCTACATCCAAATTAAAATCAGACATAATGAACAAATGAGCCCATAATTTATGTCGGTAATCGTCCACATCACGCAAATGCGGGTTCAATTGCCCCATCACTTCAATTATTGCTTGTGCTGCTTTGTTTCTATCTTCGCTGTTTTCGATTTCCATAGCGTGTGCAATCATATTTTGAACATTTCGTCCATATTCATGCAACAGTAATTTATTTCTCGATGTATTGTACTCCATTCTATTTATTGAATTTTATTCAAGATTAAGCTTCGATTTGCTTAGCAAGGGCTTCATTAAAGATTTTCTTAGCTTCCTTTATGAAACCATAGTGCTCATCATCCACCATCATTTTTCCTTTCGTCACATGACCAAGTAATGTAAAATCAACTCCCGAATTCACCATTGCCTCGATAAACTCTTCTTCAGAATCCTCATCCACAGTCACAATTACTCTACCCTGTCCCTCTCCGAATAAGAAGGCATCCTCTCTTACTTCAGAATCTGTAACAATATCAAAACCTAACTCTCTAGGTATTGACATTTCGGTTAAAGTTACAAACAAACCACCATCTGCAACATCATGAGCAGCATTAATCTGATTATTATTTATTAAGTTCATTATTGATTTCTGCATTTCAAACTCCTCATCCAAGTTAAAATATGGCGCTGGAGAAGCTGTTACTCCATGATGAGAAACTAAATACTCAGAACTTGAAATGTCATTATATGAACGTCCAATGATAAAAATTAAATCTCCTTTCAATTTAAAATCAAGTGTCATGACTTTTTCTTTGTCTTCCACAATACCAATCATACCAATCGTTGGTGTTGGAAAAACTGGCACTTCTTTACCATCGATTACTGTTTGATTGTAAAAAGAAACATTTCCTCCAGTAACTGGTGTGCTAAATTTCAAGCAGGCCTCTGACATTCCTTTAATTGCACCAACAAATTGCCAAAAAGACTCTGGATTATAAGGATTACCAAAGTTCAAGCAATTCGTAATTGCACTTGGCACACCTCCAGCACAAGTAATGTTTCTTGCAGCTTCTGATACTGCAATCATCGTCCCAATTTTTGGATCTGCATTCACATATCTTGAATTGCAATCTACAGTCATCGCTAATGCTTTATTTGTTCCTTTAATATTCACAATTCCTGCATCTGAAGGACGATTAGTTGTCATTGTATTTGTGCCAACCATCGAATCATATTGGTCAGTCACCCAGTTCTTAGATGCAATATTTGGATTCTCAAGTAGTTCAAAAGCTACTTTTTTCAAATCTTCTGGTTGCTCTATTGAATCTATATTGAATTTTTTAAATTCTTGGTAATATGCAGGCTCTGTATATTCTCTCTCATAAACTGGCGCTCCACCTCCTAGCACTAAAGATTCTGCAGGAACATCACCAACAATTTCTCCACCCATGAAGTATCGAACACGACCTCCTTCTGTTACAACTCCAATCTCTTCAGCATGTAAATCCCATTTATCAAAGATGTCTTTTACATTTTTTTCTTCGCCCTGCCTTACAACTACAAGCATCCTTTCTTGCGATTCAGAAAGTAAAATCTCGAAAGGCTTCATGTTTTTTTGACGAGTTGGAACAAGGTCTAGATTAATATCCATACCAACATTTTCTCCGGCTGCGCTCATTTCACAAGAAGAACATGTAATTCCCGCTGCCCCCATATCTTGCATTCCAACAATAGCATCCGTTTCCGCCAACTCCATTGTTGCTTCCAATAATAATTTCTCCATAAATGGATCTCCAACTTGCACTGAAGGTAAATCATTAGCAGAATCTTCAGTAATATCTTTTGAAGCAAAAGCAGCTCCGGCAATTCCATCCTTACCAGTTGATGAACCAACAATAAAAACAGCATTACCTACTCCTGCTGATGTTGCTGAAATCACCTTAGTTGGATCCATTATACCAGCTGAAAAAGCATTTACAAGTGGATTAGTATTGTATGAACTGTCAAAAAACACTTCACCGCCAACAATCGGAATGCCAAAAGCATTCCCATAATCTCCGATTCCTTTTACTATACCTTTTGCTAACCATTTCGTTCTATCTTCTTTGATATCTCCAAAGCGCAATGAATTCATTTGCGCGATAGGTCTTGCTCCCATTGTGAAAATATCTCTATTTATCCCTCCAACTCCAGTTGCAGCTCCTTGATAAGGTTCAAGTGCACTAGGGTGATTATGTGATTCTATTTTAAATACACAACCTAAACCATCCCCAATATCAACTAGTCCAGCATTTTCTTCTCCAGCTTTCACTAACATATGTGGGCCATCTTTTGGCAATTTCTTTAACCAATGAATCGAATTTTTATAGGAGCAATGTTCTGACCACATTACTGAATATACTGCTGTCTCCGTAAAATTAGGTGTTCTACCTAAAATCCCTTTTATCATTTCAAATTCATCCGCTCTTAAACCTAATTCAAGGGCTTCTTCTACTGTTGCTTCCTTATGCATCGTACTTTCCATAGTCTTTTTTCTGATAAAGCAAAAATACTTATTAATAATGAAGTTCTGTTGAATATTCCTTCACTATTATACCAATTTTATTAACAAAATGGGCTGAATAAAACTTATCGATAAATTTCATTTATTTCACTTCACTTGCATAGACTTTTTTGTGCACTCGTTTATAATTCTTCCAATATTGCATCATTCCAAAAGAAATAATCACAGCGCTTGATAATCCCTCAATCAACAATACAAACATCATCTGACTTAATGTTTCTGCCTGCATCCACAAAATTCCATTCTGTAGTACTTCCAAATAAGATGAATCAATAGCAGTTATAAAAATGGAAAAACCAATCACACACAAAAGCACATTTATTAGATTAGCCAGGAACAAAGAAGAAATATTCTCAATATAGCCGCAATCCTCTTTTTCAATGTAATTTGTTTTTACGAGTTGATTTGAAAAATACAAAACAATTAAGATGTTTAACAATCTTAATTCTGAAATATGGGTATATCCTGCGAGGTAAACACACATGAAGAATATCCCTATGGCTAAAAACATTTTCAGTCCATAACGAGTGGTAGTAGTTAATTTCATAGCTTTTTTTTAAAAGTTACATCAAATTAATTGATCTCGCAAATAAAATTATCATAGCTAATAAATTGGCAGCTTGAGACTACTTAACGAAAAGTTTAAGTCGCATTATTATAAAATGATTTTTTTACACTAATCAAACAAAGCTTATAAGGCTATTTAGAATAATATTATTTAACTTCGCAATTATCAATTTTAAACATTATGAGTTACGATATTATTGTTGTTGGAAGTGGACCGGGTGGATATGTTACTGCCATTCGAGCTTCTCAATTGGGTCTGAAAACGGCTATTGTTGAACGTGAATCTCTAGGGGGGATCTGTTTAAACTGGGGATGCATCCCAACAAAAGCGTTGCTTAAAAGCGCAAATGTTTTTGAATATCTATCACATGCAAGTGATTATGGAATCATCGTAAAAGATGCTGCAGCTGACTTTGGAGCAATGATAGGAAGAAGTCGTGAAGTTGCAAGTGGAATGAGCAATGGTATTCAATTCTTGATGAAGAAGAATAAAATTGATGTTCTTAATGGAACTGGAGTAATTAAAGCTGGTAAAAAAGTTGTTGTAACTGATGATAAAGGTGAAGCAAAAGAATATATAGCAAGCAACGCTGTAATTATTGCAACTGGTGCTCGTTCACGTCAATTACCAAATCTTCCTCAAGATGGAAAGAAAGTTATTGGCTACAGAGAAGCTTTAACACTTAAGAATCAACCCAAGAAAATGGTAATTGTAGGTTCAGGAGCAATTGGAGTTGAATTTGCTTACTTCTACCATACAATTGGAACAGAAGTAACGCTTGTTGAATATTTGCCAAACATTGTTCCTATTGAGGATGCTGATGTTTCAAAGCAACTTCTAAAGTCGTTTAAAAAATCTGGAATAAAAGTCAAAACTAACTCCTCTGTTGAATCTGTTGATACATCAGGTAAAGGATGCGTAGTTACTGTTAAAACAGCTAAAGGTGAAGAGAAAATAGAATGTGATGTTGTTTTATCCGCAGTTGGGATTGAAGCAAATATTGAAAATATAGGATTAGAGGATTTAGGAATTGTAACAGATCGTGGCCGAATTATCGTAAATGATTATTACCAAACTAACATCCCAGGATATTATGCAATTGGAGATGTAATACCAACTTCTGCATTGGCTCACGTAGCTTCTGCAGAAGGAATCATTTGTGTTGAAAAAATAGCAGGTAAAAATCCAGACACGCTTGATTATAGTAATATTCCAGGTTGTACATATTGCTCTCCTGAAATCGCTTCTGTTGGAATGACAGAAGTTGCAGCGAAAGAAGCTGGACACGAAATTAATATTGGTAAGTTTCCTTTTTCCGCATCGGGAAAGGCAAGTGCTTCTGGTGCAAAAGACGGATTCGTTAAATTAATATTTGACGCTAAATATGGCGAATTACTAGGTGGACATATGATTGGGGCTAATGTAACAGAAATGGTTGCAGAACTAGTTGCCTTGAGAAAATTAGAAACAACTGGACATGAATTAATTAAAACAGTTCATCCGCATCCAACTATGTCTGAAGCAATTATGGAGGCAGCAGCTGCCGCTTATGATGAAGTGATTCATTTATAGAAAAAATATCATTTAATGAAAAAACATCGGCTATACAGGTGATGTTTTTTTACACATTTTTAATACCTTTATAGAGTGAAAACAATTTTAATTATTTTTTCCCTTTTAACTTTTAGCGTTATGGCTCAAAACACCTTAATTTATGATTATTCTTTTAAAAGTATTGATGGTGAAACTATTTCACTCAAACAATTTAAAGGTAAAAAAATATTATTCGTGAATGTTGCTTCAAAGTGCGGTTTTACTGGGCAATATGAGCAACTTCAGGAGTTACATGAGAAATATGGAGACAAGTTGGTGCTGATTGGTTTTCCTTGTGATCAATTTGGAGGTCAAGAACCAGGTTCTGAAGAGGAAATTAAAGGATTTTGTCAGAAGAATTACGGCGTAGAGTTTTTAATGGCTTCGAAGATTAATGTTAAAGGTAAAGAACAACACCTAATTTATCAATGGTTGACACAAGAAGCACTAAACAATATTGAGGATAGCAACGTAGCATGGAACTTTTCTAAGTACCTGATTGACGAAAATGGAAGCTACATTAAACACTTTAAATCAAAAGTAAACCCAATGTCTGCGGAAATTACTGACTATTTAAAGTAATGTGATAAAGGAGTTATTTATTAAACCTTTATTCATTTTTAGATTTGTGAAAAAAAAAGTACCTTTAGTTTAATTAATTTAGACTTATGATACTTTTAAAAACTACAACTTTTCTTTTCTTTCTTTCTTTCATTGCAACAACGACTTTTGCTCAACAAACAATCAATGCATCCATCACTCATGATGGAATACAACGGAGTTACATTTTGTATGTCCCTGCTAATTACACCGGTAATTCTGCAGTCCCTTTACTCTTTAATTTTCATGGATATGGAAGTAATGCGAATGAACAAATGTGGTATGGCGACTTTAGACCTATAGCTGACACTGCCGATTTTATTATAGTTCATCCTCAAGGGACAATTGACGCTAATGGGGCAACACATTTTAACGTTGGTTGGGGAGGAAGTAATATTGATGATGTTGATTTTACATCTGCCTTAATTGACTCATTACTGTTGGAGTATGTAATTGATGAAGAACGCATATATTCAACCGGAATGTCTAATGGTGGTTTTATGAGTTTTTTATTGGCTTGTGAATTAAGCAGTCGTATAGCTGCAATTGGTTCAGTCACTGGCTCAGCATTACCTGCAACGCTAAACTCATGCAGCGCATCTCTCCCGACACCAGTACTTCAAATTCATGGCACTGCAGACCCTACAGTTCCTTATAATGGAGCAGCAGGATGGACGGAACCAATTGGATCATTAGTAAGTTATTGGGTTAATTTCAATAATTGTGACGCAGCTCCTCAAGTAGTTGCAATGCCAGATATTTCTCCATCAGATGGCAGTACAGTTGAAAAAATAACCTATATAAATGGCTATAATTGCAATGAAGTAGTGCATTACAAAGTAACTAATGGTGCTCATACATGGCCAGGAACGATTTTCACTTCAACTGGAACTAATCAAGACATCAATGCGTCCGTTGAAGTTTGGAATTTTGTTTCTAGGTATACTATTAATGGCTTAATCAATTGTCCAAGTCTTGATCTATTGGATGAAAAAATAAAACGCTTCAATGTATTCCCTAACCCTTCAGTTAATGGAGTTTTTAAAGTAGAAATGACTGAAGAAATAAATTCAATGCAATTATTTGATTTACAAGGAAGAAAACTTAACGTACCTATTGACATAAAAAACAAAACAATTGATGGAACTAGTCTTGCTGAGGGTAAATACTTACTTCAGATAGAAACGAAACAGTCCATCTTAACTAAAGAAATAATTATCTTGTAATTGAAAGATCAAAGCAGACATCTATTCAACAATTATCACATCTCGCTTCGCGAATATTTTCTGATCGAATTCAAAATCAATTCGACCGACGTTAATTCCTGCCCAACCTACTTGGTTTATTAAAACGGTCTCACCAATAAGATTTTTTTCTTCCGTTGGTTTTTCTAGAAAAGTATGTGTGTGTCCACCAATAATTAGGTGAATGTTTTTTGTTTTTTGGGCTAAAACCTTATCCGAGACTTTATCTGATTTATATTCATAACCTAAATGCGAAAGACAAATAACCAAATCACATCCTTGTCTTTTTAATTCTGCAGCTCTATCATTTGCAATATCGATAGGATTGTTGTAAACAGATTCTCCATATTTCACATCAGGAACCAAACCTTTCATTTCAACGCCAACGCCAAAAACTCCGACTTTGACCTCTCCTTTTTGAATGATCGTTGAACTTTGAGTATGTCCATCTATTGGGGTGTTTTTAAAGTCATAATTAGAACAAACAAAAGGGAAATCTGCAAATTGTCGTGCCTTAACAAAACCTTCTAATCCACCATCAAAATCATGATTACCCATTGTTGCTACATCATAGCCAAGTTTCGACATTAGCTTCATCTCTAATACTCCACCGAATTTGTTAAAATACGGTGTTCCTTGAAAAATATCTCCCGCATCTAACAATAGAACTGAATCTTCTTCTTTCCTAACCTTCTGAATTAATTCAAACCGTCTTGCTACACCACCTTTGCCTGGGTATTTCGAATGATTCTCAGGAAAAGGATCAATGTTTGAATGAGTGTCATTCGTGTGAAGGATAGTAAGTTTCGTTGTCTTGGGTTTTGCTAAAGTAACTTGTCCAACTAATGACGGAGCACATAAAACACCACCTGAAACTATCACTGAATTCCTAACAAAATTTCTTCTATTCATCATTCAATTATTATTCGTTGTTCGTTGTTCCAAATTAAAGTACCTTGCTTTTCTGCAGCAAAAATCATTACATCTCTTAGTAACTCTCCTGCATAAGTTGTACTAATTCTATCTTCAAAGAAATTCATATTATCGCCTCCATTCATTAAATAATCAGAAGTCACTACAAAAAATGACGAGTGGCTTTCCTTAGGGACATTTAAAAATGATATTTTTCCTTGCTTCAAAAAAGCGCCAGCAATTGGCTCTCCATTTCTACTTATAAGATATTCTTCTATTTTCCCCAAGGAAGGCATTGGAAGCTCAACAATAACTATCTCGTTGTCAAAAGGCATCAGCTTGAAAATATCTCCCAAAGTCACATCTCCCTTAGAAATTGAATTCCTTAACCCTCCCCAATTTAATAAACAAAATGAAGGTATTGAATTATCCATTTTATCTAATTGTGAATTGTAAATCACATCAGTTGACCAATTATTTAAAGCTCCGTTTGGCTTGCCTTTATCAAAACCCTTTGGTGCTACAGCAATGATCTCAAGCATTTCTTTATTTAACTCTGAACGATAAGGACTAATTAAACTATCAATAGAATTAAATTGTTCATACTCTTTTGTAATTGGAATTTGAACATTCTCGAAAGTTAGGGTATTAACAGAAGAGCAGGCCAAAAGACCTGCTCCACAAATTAATAATGTCATAACGGTTAATCTCACTCAATAATAATTTTCTTTTGTGCAGAACCATTCACTGTATTCACTTTAATAAAGTAAGTGCCCGGATTTAATTCTTTCACATTAACATCAACAGAAGATATATTTAGGTCTGAAACTGAAAGAACAGTTCTACCTTGCATATCAATCAAAGTATAACTAATAATCAATCCATTAGTAGAAATGTTAACTTCTTCTGATGCTGGAACTGGATAAATAGTAAATTCATTCTTATCAATTGATTGAATACCCACTGAAGCACAATCACTTGACAGATATGTATTGTTATCAAAATTTATGTGACACCCAAACACGACAGAATCAATAAATGGGTTTCTGTTTCCTTGAATGCTGTATATATACTCATGACGAGCAATCTCGTAATTATCAGGAAGATCATTTAAGTGCCATTCTTTTAACACATCTTGATCTTGATCTGTAGCATCATTATCACCATTCAAATTGAATCCGTATGTTACTGCCATATACATTATTGCTCTTGCTGCATTACCTTTTTGACTATCTCTTGGCTCATAAACAAGCATTCCATTGTTATCCAAACCAAGTGTTCCTTCTAAATAAGACGATGTAACAGCACCCGTAACTATCCCTAATGGATGATTACTTCTTGGTATATTGGCCGCATTTAAATTTGTAGGGTATAAGTTGTGCTGATCTGTATATTCAGGCTGCTCTGGACTATCAGCCGGGTAAGAATGCATCCAAGTATGAGGCATTGTATGCTCTCTACTATAACCTGTTTCACTCCAATCAAAAGGATCATTAAAAATATAATTCTCACCTGAGTAAGCACAAGTGACTACCGATTGACCACCGATAGTATCTCTGATTTCAAAGTCAGACATTATCGTTTGCTTGTATAAGAAATAGGAAATAAATGTATGTGGATTAACCAATGTCACTAAATCAGAAACTAAAGAGGTCGATTGAGAATTAATGGCTCCATAGTATGATCCAATATTAGAACCTAAACTCGCCGTTGTACCAGATAAAGGAGCGACGGTTAAATAATTTTCAAAACCACCTTGACCATTAAAAGCATAAACTACAAAATTGTAATCTTCATTTGCAATAACACCTCTAGGTGTAAAAGACGTTCCCGCACCTATATAAGCTACAGTTGCGTTACCAATAACATCTCCTCGTAAATATGTTGATCCATCAATGGGTGCGTCAGTAATAGCGGCTCCTTTATTCCATAAAACAACATATTTGCTTGCACCAGTACCCGCTGTATATTGACCAGCTAAAGTATAGGCCTCTACAATTGGAAAAGTTAAAGCAGATGGATTTGCAATCGGCTCTGTCGCTAGATTATCAGTTCCAGCCCCCTCAAAGTTTATAATATATGGATTTTCATCAGTATCATTTGAACCAATTTCAATTGCAGCAAAATGTGATCCTAGCCCTGAAGCAGCATAGTTAATCACAAAAGACTGAGAAGAACTAGCAGCTATACTGAGAGGGGCAATATCGGTAGAAAAGTCGCCTGCATTAACACCCGTGAAATTAGCACCCGAAAGTACCAAATCTGTTGATCCTAAATTTTCGATAGTTACATTCGTAACAGCAGAATTTCCAACAAAATAATTTCCATTATTTAAAACAGTTGCTCCCTCTAACAACACGTTTATTTCATACAAAGGCGCAACATATGGAACAATATCATTTAAATCTCTAAGAACAATTTGATAATTTGTATTGAATTGACCAACGAGACCCGTAATAGTAACTGGACCACTTGGGATAAAAGTTCCTGCTATATTAGTTGTACCATTAATTCTAACATCTAAGGTGTTAACACCGTCAGAAACCTGAACAGTGCTGTTACCTCCCGCAAAGTTGCCTCCTGCAGTAAACGTGACATTTTGTATTTCAACCAATTGAGACTCTAAAGCTTCATCAACTGTAGGAATTGGAATTTGCAAAGGTGATGGCTGAACTATTGCTTGACCATGATTCACCATAGTTGCTACAGTTGAAATTTCCAGTAAACCTGAAAACTCAATAAGCGGTCCAGTGATTGTCACTGAATCTCCCCTATTTGCTCCTGTAACTGGCCCGCCATATCCAGCAATACCAGCAGTAACATCCTGCATGTATCGAATACTTCCGAGTTCAGCTCCATTTGTAACAACCCCAGTAACTGACACTGTTTGACCTAAACCATAAGTCCTGGCATCAGCTATATTTGCTTGGGCTCTAAGTCCATTTACAGTCAAAATGATGACTCCAATTAAAAATACTTTTTTCATAATTATTAATTTTTAGTTTGTGGATTAAAATTGAAAACCGACTGAAACATTGAATCGAACACCCTGTCCAATAAAAACGCCAGCGGAATTGGCATCGAAGTTAGTTCCGTTTTGATTCGTTCGAGCATCTGAGATATATAATGAATTCAATGCGTTAAAAACATTTGCCCTAAAGTTAAGACTACTTTTCTCAAACCGAACTCTATAACCTGCGTGTAAACTCATTAAGCCATAAGATGGAATTAACCAAGACTCTTTACCTCCATTTTCTCCTGTTAAAGTAAAAGGATCGAAATTACTATAGTATCTATCAAAATAAGTGTATTTCAATTTAACATATCCGTTCTTTACAAAACCATATCGAACACTTGCAGCATAAGTTGATTGGGCAGCATCTCCAACATGAACTCCTTTTGCATCAAATTCAATTTCAGTTCCCAAAACATCTAAAATTTCTGATGATTGCCATGTCCAATCACCGACACTTACCATCCCTTCTAATGTCAATTTTTTATGCACTCTGTAAGAAACGTCAACCTCTACCCCCATATGCAAGGCGTCCATTCCATTAACATTTGCGGTTACAAATTCTGTTGGATCATCTGGATCTGGAACCTTTACACCAAAAGGAAATGGCTTGTTTTTCCAAGAGGTATAATATCCATTTGCATTTAGACTGACTTTTTTACTTCTAAACCCATAACCAGCCTCGAAAGCTGTAATGTTTTCATTTAATATTTCCTCGAAAAAAGTATTTGTTGTATTGTCTACTACATTACTAAACTGAGGCGTTCTACTCAAGTAACCAACATTGACAAAAATGTTTGATTTTTCAGTCACATTGAAGTTTGCACCAGCCTTAACTGTTCCTCCGAGCTTTGATTTCCAACCAGTGTTATTGTATTCTAAATCACTAGACTCTGTTGTGTATGTATTTCCATTCAACATAACGGTATCTTCATATCCAATTTCAACTAGAGAATCTCCAACTAAAACATTTTTCTTTCTAAAATAATCTACCCCTTGATATGACGCTGAAACTCCTGAAACATTCAAAAACGCCGTCCATCTCTCATCAGAATATTCGGCTTGACCGAATCCACCAGCCCATTGAACAAAACCATCTCTATGATTTTGGTAAGGTTTGGCCGCATCTGATAATTTATCTCCGACAACCATCATTGGTGTTGCAGCGTTCTGATTAGTTTGACTTATAAAATAATCTCCTCCTAACAAATCAACGACTTCAGTATAATGTGTCCCTTTGTACCATCTATAATCTAAACCTCCAGCTATATTCCATTTTTCATTTGCCTTGTAATCAAACTGTGATAAACCTCCAATCCACATGTGATTATTCACTGAAGCAGAAAGAATTTGAGAAGATTTCAATAAAGTAGGGTCAAATGAAGAATCAGCTGTCGAATAGGTATTCCCAAACTGCGTAATCCACTTATTATTATATTCAATAACATCCCAGTCGATTTGGCCTTCGTCATCTCTAATAATTGTGGAAGAGGAGCCAAAGTATCTTTGTCCTCCACCTCTTCCGATAGAGACATAAGCGATATTCGACCAAGATAATTTATCATTAATTTTCCAGAAATCTTTAAGCGTTATCTGCGGTTTGTGATAATAGTTTAACCGCTCATTTTTAACAGTTTTTTCACCTGTCTCAGCATCTGTTGAATAACCCCAGTGTTGATTATATCTGCTTCCATTATCCGCATTGACTGTATCAAAATCAGTTACGCCTAATTTAGATGCATAATCTGTATCCCAATATTCTATTTGCTGATTATACGATCGTTGACCATGCTGTTGAGGGGCACCAAAACCACTCAGAGAAATGACATGTTTTTTAATTTTCTTTTGAACTTTTAAATAATAGAAAGCTCCTTGTGTATTCAAGCCATCAACCCATCCTTGACCTTGCTTATAAGATCCTGAAAATAGGACACCCCAACCATTTTTTAATGTTCCCGATTTATATGATAAAGAAGTTCTTAAAAAATTTCCTGAACCGTATTCTTGTCGTGCTTTAATTTCTCTTTTTCCGCCGGTGTTATCTGTCAAAATATTCATTGTACCACCAACAGATGGCATGGCCAATTTTGTTGCTCCCAAACCTCTTTGCACTTGAATTTGAGAAGTAATTGCGTCTAAACCAAACCAATTTGACCAATACACCCATCCGTTTTCCATATCATTGACTGGAACACCATCAATCATTACACCAACATTTCGCTGACTGAATCCGCGAATTGTAATTCTAGCATCTCCATCTCCTCCTCCTTGCTGAGTAGCATGAATACCTGGTTTTGAATTAAGTATCATTGGCAAATCTTGAGACCCTAGCTCTTCACTCAATTCTCTCTTACCAATTGTAGTTACTGCAACTGGGGTTTTACGATCTTGAGCCAAATTCCCAATCACTTTCATTTCATCAATTTCTTGGCTACTTCCTAAAAGAATGTCAAAATTAAATTCTGACTTATCCACATTGATTTCGAAATACATTGTGTCAAATGACAACATTGTAATTACCATTTGATATTTACCAAAAGGAACTTCATTGATCGTATAGCGACCATCAAAATCAGACAGTGCTCTCAAGCTAGAAGATAATGTTACTTTTGCCCCGATCACAGATTGATTTATTGAATTATCTGTAACGATTCCAAAAACCGTTGCCGTTTGTGAAAATGATGTTACTGTCAAAAAGAAAGTAAGTAATAGTAAAATTGATTTCATGAAATTAGTCAAAAAAAGAGGCCGATTAAAACTAAACGACCTCTTTATAATTAAAATATAAATTTAATTCTTATTTAATAATTGCTCTCTTTGTAACTACTGTGCCATTGGCGTCAGTCAATTTCACAAAGTAAACACCTCTAAGATTATTCATTGCGAAATTCACAACAGATTTCGTGTTATTATTAATTGTTTGAACATTTTGTCCTAGAGAATTAATAACAGAAACTGTTTCAAAATTTTCAATTCCTTTAACAGAGAAAACTCCATTTGAAGGGTTTGGGTAAATTGAAACACTAGATTCATTAATTTCAGAAACTGAACCTGCATTACAATCGCAGTCATGAGTCCCTAAAGAAGCCCAGTTACCTACTTCAATTCCTCCATCCATTATTGTCGGAGGTATTGAATCATATTCTAACAAAGCATTGAAATCATCTCCAGGGATAACATCTCCTTGATATATGTATGCCTTTCTAATTAATGAATGATCCTTAGTTAAATAATCTCCTGCAGAATCATCATATGGTGCAACCGACGTCCAAGATACTCCTGGATCTTGACCAAGTTTACCAAAGAAGTCAACTAAGATTGTAGTTCCCGACTTCGTTAATGCAATACCATCATCTCCATTCCAATACCAACATGGAGATGTTGCGTAAACTGGGCTATACCATGCATCTGCCTTCGCAGCCAAATCATCCCATACTGGAGCTTCATTTCCTGTTCCATTTTGATCCTGCTTATCGACAACACCTACATGAGTTGAATACGGCGCAATCATTCCTACTAACTGAACAGTATATGAAGCCGCTGGCGCCGTAGTACCGCCAGAATAACGAGTTATTTCATAGTTGCTTAAATCAATAGTACTTGCAGTTGGGTTATAAATTTCCAAAGCTTTGTTATTTCCATAACCTTCCACATATTCAGAAATAAATAAATCTGAACAATCTTGAGCGAAAGTCATTGATGAAATAATAGTTGTTAAAACAAGTAATGTTTTTTTCATAATTAATAATGTTTTGTTGATAAAAATGATTTCAGAAGCTAAACGAATAAATATTAAAAAGTGTAGAAAATTAAATAAACTGTTCTACTCACCCACTAATTTACGTCATTTTAAATAATCGTTTTTCTGTTAATCAATGCTAAGGTTTTGGCAAGAATTGCCTCTAGGACGACATAGCAATGAGTTGCCACAAATATACAACAAAAAAAACGCTCTATCTAAATGATTTTATCAACAAATTGTCAAGAAATTGTTAACAAACTTGAATAATCGGAATGGTTTTTGACTTACATTTTCTAATTTAGCAAACAAATAACAATCCATCAAACACCCTTCAATAATGTCGATTAAACAAATAATAGTTATTCTTTCTTTTACGCTTATTACACCAATTAGGGCCCAAGAATTAAGTGTCGAAAAGATTTGGAAAAATTACGAGTTTTTTGAAGCTGATGTTGATGGGTTTCGATCAATGAATGATGGTGAGTATTTTTCAAAAATAGGAAGAACATCAAAAGGAGAAAATGTAACGAAGCATAAATTTACGGACTACTCTGGTAGTGGAGAAGTTGTAATTAGCGCAGAAGCCATTAAAGGGATTAGCATGTCCGGATATTCTTTCAATGCCAATGAAACCAAAGCTTTAATTGAAACTAATTCTCAGAAAATTTACAGAAGAAGCTATTCAGCTATTTATTTTTTATTGGATTTAAAAACCAATGAATTACAGGCGCTAGATGCTGAACGAGAACCACAAACATTAGCAGAATATTCTCCAGATGGAAAAAAAGTTTCTTACATCTATAAAAACAACCTTTTCGTTAAAGATATTTCAAGTGGAAAGGTAATTCAAATAACTTCTGACGGAGAAACAAATAAGGTGATTAATGGCACAACAGATTGGGTATACGAAGAAGAATTTGCGATTACCAAGGCATATGAATGGTCACCTGACAGCAAGCATATTGCTTTTCTAAAATTTAATGAGAATGATGTTACAGAGTTTACAATGATGTATTACAATGAACTGTATCCTTCGCCATATACTTTTAAATATCCAAAAGCCGGAGAGGACAACTCAAAAGTAACTGCTCAATTATTTTCTTTAAGCACAAAAAAAACGAATCCTATCGAATTAGGTGATTATGAATACATACCAAGGTTAAACTTTTCTAAAACAGATAACAACTTAATTTTAATAACTCTAAATCGACATCAAAACCACATCAAATATCACCTAATGAGTATTGTTGAAGATACTCCTGCTGTTAAAACATTCTATGAAGAACATTCAAATACATATATTGACATTGATAACAATCTATTGATTTTACAAGATGGTAATACGATTTTGAGAACAAGTGAGAATTCTGGTTTTAATCACATCTATAAGTTAACATTCAAAGGAATATCAACACAAGTAACAACAGGCAATTGGGATGTGATTGAATTTCTTGGAATTGACGAAGCCAAAGGCATCGTTTATTATACTTCCGCCGAAGAAAGCCCGCTCCAAAAAGGGATTTTTAAAATCAATTTAAAAGGCAAGAAAAAGGTTAAAATCAGTAATCACTCAGGTACTAATAATGCCGATTTCTCTAATGGTATGAAATATTTCATTAAGAGCTACTCTAATGCGAATACACCAACTGTATATTCACTTTGCGATAATACTGGGAAAGAACTAACGGTTCTGGAAGACAATGCAGCTTTCAAGAAAAAACTTACCTCTTACAATCTACAAAAGAAAGAATTCATCAAATTCAAAGGACATGAAATTGAATTGAATGGTTGGATGATTAAGCCTCCAAACTTTGATAATTCAAAAAAATACCCTGTCTACATTAATATCTATGGAGGGCCTGGATCCAATATGGTTTCTGATAGTTGGGGCGGTGTCAGCTACATGTACCATCAATTACTTGCGCAAAAAGGATACATTGTTATCTCTGTGGACCCTAGGGGAACTATGTACCGAGGTGAGAATTTTAAAAAAATGACCTATCTTCAATTGGGGAAATTAGAAACTGAAGATTTTATTGCTGTTGCAAAAGAGCTACAAGGTTACGATTATGTTGAGCCCAGCAGAATTGGAATTATGGGCTGGAGCTATGGAGGCTTTATGGCATCTCTGGCGATGACAAAAGGTGCTGATTATTTTAAAATGGGAATTGCTGTGGCCCCAGTAACAAATTGGAGGTTTTACGATAATATCTATACGGAAAGATTTATGAGAACACCTCAAGAAAATCCTGATGGATATGACATGAATTCTCCCATCAATTTTGTCGATAAAATGAAGGGAAATTACTTATTAATTCATGGCTCAGGAGACGACAACGTTCATGTGCAAAACACGATGGAAATGATCAACTCAATGGTTGCTGCAGATAAACAATTTGATTTATTCATCTATCCAAACAAAAGCCATGGTATTTCTGGTGGTAATACTCGAAATCATTTATTTACAATGATGTTAAATTTTACACTAGAAAATCTGTAAGTTTTATAATCTTTCATCCTACTTAGCTTGTATTAAATCAAATGATGTCATATATTGGTGCTCAGAAAAAAATACATAATACAGAATATATAGAAATGAGTGAAATTGCAAAAATTGAATTAGGAGGTAAAACATACGAATTACCAATTATTGAAGGAACTGAGAATGAAAAAGGAATTGACATTAGCAAATTAAGAGGCGCTACTGGAGGTTACATCACAATCGATCCAGGATTTAAAAATACCGGAAGTACTAAAAGTGCAATCACATATTTAGATGGAGAAAATGGTATTTTACGATACCGTGGTTATTCAATTGAGGAGCTAGCTGAAAAAGCAAGTTTTTTAGAGGTGGCTTATTTAATTATTTATGGTGAATTACCAAACGAAGAACAATTTGGAGCATTTGCACATTCAATAACAAATCATACATTGGTTCATGAAGACATGAAACAATTTTTTGAAGCTTATCCTGCAAAAGCTCATCCGATGGGTGTCCTCTCTTCAATGGTTTGTTCTCTTTCTACATTTTATCCAGAATCATTGAATCAAGATAGAGATGAAGAGGCTATTGATTTAACTATTCATCGCTTGATTGCTAAATTACCAACATTGGCTGCATGGTCTTATAAAAACTCAATGCGTCACCCTGTTGTTTACCCAAAGAATAGTTTAGATTATTGTGAGAACTTCCTTTCTATGATGTTTGCTATGCCAACTTCAGAATATCAGATAGACCAAACAATAGTATCGGCATTAAATAAATTATTGATTCTGCATGCAGATCATGAACAAAATTGTTCAACATCAACAGTTCGTTTAGTTGGATCTTCACATGCTAATTTATATGCATCTATTTCTGCAGGTATTTCAGCTTTATGGGGGCCACTTCATGGAGGAGCAAACCAAGCGGTTATTGAAATGTTAGAGCAAATTAACAACGATGGTGGAGATGTTGATAAATGGGTTGCAAAAGCAAAAGATAAATCAGATCCTTTTAGATTAATGGGGTTTGGTCACAGAGTATACAAGAATTTCGATCCACGTGCTACAATTATAAAAGTAGCCTGTGATAGAGTTCTTGATCAAATGGGAATTGATGATCCTTTACTAGACATTGCTAAGAAATTAGAAAAAGTAGCATTGGAAGATGAATACTTCAAATCAAGAAACTTATACCCTAATGTTGATTTCTATTCAGGAATCATCTATAAGGCAATTGGAATTCCAACTGAAATGTTCACTGTGATGTTTTCAATTGGGCGTTTACCAGGATGGATTGCTCAATGGAAGGAAATGAGGGCAAACAATGAACCAATTGGACGTCCAAGACAAATTTACACAGGAAGTAACGAAAGAGATTACGTCAGTCTCGAGAAAAGATAAATCAAAAAAAATCAGCTTATTGTAAAGCTGATTTTTTTTTGAATCAATTTTTTTGAATTGAAATCTAGTCTTTCTCAGGCTTATTCATGTACTTCCCCTTTTTAGAACCCTCATAAATTGAATATTTACGAAAAGAACATTCTAAATCACCATTGAACACCTTTATTTTACGATCGGGTCTTAGCGCAAGCTCTTTGAACGCATCCATATTTGAAGAAAGAACCCAGCAATCAAAACCTTTCATTTCTTGCTTCATCCAATCTCCTAGTTCTCCATACAGTTCTTCTACCTCCTCCCCCATTCTTTCGCCGTATGGTGGATTTGAAATCATCGTTCCTGTATCTCCGTGTTTTGATATCTCATGAAAACCGTCAACACTTGTTTTAACAAATCGTCCGATTGGCAATCCTCTAAGGTTTCTTCTTGCCCTTGTGACCGCTTCAGCATCAATATCAGAGCCTATAATTTCACACGGTAATTCAGTAATTCCTTTTGGTATAGCTGATTGAATTTCCTCCCATAATGCAGCATCGTAGTCTTTAAAGTTCTTAAATGCGAAATGCTGACGCTCTATCATTGGAGGTAAACCTGCGGCCATTAATGCAGCCTCAATTAGTAGTGTTCCTGAACCGCAAAATGGATCCATAAACGTTGATTTTTTATCCCAACCTGACATGCGAATAAGGCCAGCTGCAATAACTTCATTCAATGGTGCTTCTCCAATTGATTCACGATATCCTCGATGAAACAATGGTGCTCCACTAGTATTCATCGAAATGGTCACTTCATTTTTATTGATATAAACATCAAAAAGTACTTGTGGCGTTTTTACATTGACATCTGGACGATCATCAAATTCATCTCTAAACGTATCTACAATTGCATCTTTCACTACGAAAAATGGGTATTGTGAATGATTAAAGATATCGGAGAATACCGCTCCTTTTACTGCAAAAGTCTTATCTAAATCAAAATAAGATGGCCAATCGATACGTTTACATTTCTTATACAAATCATCTTCATTCTTAATGTAAAATGATTCAATTTGAACTAAAATTGAGATCGCACAACGTACATTTAAGTTTAAAAAATAAACATCTTTCAATGTTCCCTTGATTTGTACAGCTCTGTTTAATGATTTAACATCCTTGTAGCCAAACTCTGCCAATTCTTCTGATAGCACCTGTTCTAGACCAAAAACTGTCTTTAGCGTTATCGTTAAAAGCTTACTTGATTGATTCTCTTTCAAAATTTATAGTTTAAGAAATGAAATATCTTTTATTTTTGTACAAAAGAACAAATTTGCAAGGACTTCAACGTTATATACTATTCATTACTTTCAATCTAATTTTCTTTGTTGCTCCGGCACAACAAAAGATTGGAATTGTATTAAGTGGCGGCAGCGCATCAGCCCTTGCTCATATTGGAGTATTGAAGGCACTTGAAGAACACGGTATTCCAATTGACTATATTACTGGCACATCAGCCGGAGCTTTTATTGGAAGCATATACGCTTCTGGTTATTCTCCACAAGAAATTGAAGATTACATATTAAGTGATGAATTCAAAATAGCTACTTCCGGAGAACTTAAACCGAATCAACGCTTTCTGTTCAGAGCAGAAGATATTAATGCTAGTTTTTTTCCGATTTCTCTTTCACAAAAAAACCTTTTACAAACGTCTTTACCTACAAATTTTACAGAATCAGCATTAATGGATTACGAAATGCTAAAAATATTAGGGACGACTTCTGCATCTGTTAATAATAATTTTGATAGTCTTTTTGTACCTTTTCGATGCGTCGCATCGGATATTGCTAAAAAACAAAGCATTATATTTAGTAAAGGTTATCTTAACGAAGCGGTTCGAGCTTCTATGACCTACCCATTCTATTATAAGTCAATAATGATTGACAGTGTGCTTTTATTTGATGGTGGTTTATACAATAACTTTCCATCGGATGTCATGTACACTGATTTTGATGCCGATTTCATTATTGGAAGCAATGTGTCTTTCAATGCTGAACTACCTCATGAAGACGATTTAATAGGTCAATTCACCAATATGTTAGTTTCTTATTCGGACTTTACTCTTCCTTGTGAAGAGAGTTTTATGATTGCTCCATCTGTAAGTATTTCAGGATTCAACTTTAATAATGCAAAAAAAGCTATTGATGAAGGATACGATGCAACGGTTAAAATCATTGACTCATTAAAATTAAAAATCGTTTCCAGGATTGATTATTCTGAATTGAAAGCAAAACGAGCCAAGTTTCGGGAGAACATAACTGCCATTTCTGTGTCATCGGTTACTTCTAAAACAGAGAGCGAAAATCTGCATTATTCTACCCGTACGATAATGAAAGATAAAAAACAGATTGTGCTTAATGAAAGGCAATTAGAGCGTAGGTATTTTCGCCTTCGATCCAGTTCTCAAATTGATTTTATCTTTCCTCGATTACAACTAAAAGATGATTCCACATATAATTTAGATTTAACCATATCGAAAGCCAAAGAAATAAAGGTAGAATTTGGTGGACACTTATCCTCAAGACCAGTTAATACAGGATATATTGGTCTCTCATATCAAACAGCTGGTAAATATTTCACAAAAACTAAAGTTGAATCTTATTTTGGTAAATTTTATGGTTCCGCAAAAGCAAAATTCACCTTTGAATTACCTACTGTTTATCCATTCTCGGCTAGTGTTTACTTCACACAAAATCGGTGGGATTATTTCAGGAGTTTTGCTACATTTTTTGAAGATGTTAAACCCTCATTTCTGGTTCAGAATGAGATGTACTTGGGGGTTTCTTTAAAAAACCCAATAGGCAACACCATAACCAGTAAAGTTGACGGTCGCTGGTTTGAATTGGAGGACACTTATTATCAGACCGACAATTTCACAAACAAAGACACGGCTGATTTAACTCGCTTTTATGGAGGGTCTGCGAGTTGGACTTTGACACAAAACACATTAAATCGTCGACAGTTTGCTAATTCTGGCCATTTTGTTGAGGTAAAAACAAGATTAAATTTCGGGACGGAACATACTGTACCGGGTTCAACAGCCTTAAACAAAGAAATGTATAAACCCCATTCTTGGTTTAATTTGAATATCGATTACCAATCTTTCATTGTTGATCAATCCATGTTTCACCTTGGAATTCATGGCCAATTTGTTTACAACACCCAACCTCTTTTCGCCAACTATACAGCCACATTGCTGTCGATGACGGAATTCTCTTTAATTCCTGATTCAAAAACCTATTTTTTACCAGAATATCGCTCTCCTCAATATGCTGCTGCAGGTCTGAACTTGATATTCACAATTATGAAAAAAATTGACATTCGCTTTGACACATATCTTTATCAACCGCTAATTCAAATAAATGAACTTCCTGATGGTTCTCAAGAATTTTCCGAATTATTTCAAGGTCGTTCTATAATGGCTTCATCTTCAATCATCTACAACAGTTATATAGGACCACTGCGATTCACCTTAAATTATTTTCCTCAACAAACAAATCCTCTTGCATTGCAATTAAGTCTTGGATATGTCATCTTTAATGATCGAGCTATTCGTTAAGATTCATTACTTTTGAGTGAAACAAAATAAATATGGAGAAAATTATCTGCGGCATACAACAAATGGGAATTGGAGTTCCAGATGTACAAGAAATTTGGAAGTGGTATCGTAAATTTTTCGGAATCAATATCCGCGTTTTTGAAGATGCAGCAGATGCTCCCTTAATGATCAATTATACAGGAGGGAAAGTCCAATCAAGAACAGCTTCTCTTGCATTAAGTATGGAAAGTGGAGGTGGATTCGAAATATGGCAATATACTTCTAGGAGCACCGAAAAAGCAAAGTTCAACATTCAACTTGGCGATTATGGACTCTATGCCTGTCGAATAAAATCACGAAATGTAAAAGAAAGTTATAATTTTTTTAAAAAAAATAGCGCTGATATTCTTGGTAAATTGTCTTTAGATCCAAATGGTGAAGAAACCTTTTTTGTAAAAGATCCCAATGGAAACATCTTCAACATCGTAAGTGGGACGGGTTGGTTTAAAGACACAAAGCATCCATCGAAATGCGGAGCAGTTGCTGGCACCATGATCGGAGTTAGCAATATTGATGAATCAATTGCATTGTATCAAGAAATTCTCGGTTACGAAACTATCGAATATGATCAAACTGGAGTGTTTGAAGATCTCAGTCATTTTCCTAAAGGAGACGAAAAATATAGACGTGTTCTTCTATCGCATAAAGAAAATAGAAAGGGGCCATTTGCAAAATTATTAGGTCCTTCTAAAATTGAGCTAATCGAATCAAAAGATAGAACAGATTGTAAGAAAATTTTTCAAAATCGCTTTTGGGGGGATTGGGGATTTATTCATTTATGTTTTGATATTCAAGGAATGGATTCGTTGCAAGTAGAATGTGAAGCTAAAGGTTATCCATTTACGGTCGATAGCTCTAACACCTTTGATATGGGTGAAGCTGGAGGTCGCTTTTCGTATATTGAAGACAAAGATGGAACACTCATCGAATTTGTAGAAACCCACAAAGTACCCGTTATGAAGAAATTAGGATGGTACATCCACCTAAAAAATAAAAAACCTGGCAAACACTTACCAAACTGGATGATTCATGCAATGGGGATGAACAAAGTCAAAGATTGACTCTAATGCATAAATCATTGATTAAGCGAGTAGGGAATTCATCAAATTAATTTGTATTTTTGAGCCATATACTAGAACATGAAAAATAGAATATTCGGATTCCTTAGCATTTGCCTTATTGCCTTTAACTTTAACTCTTGCAAAGAAGACATTGAATTAACCGGCAATTTTGAAGAAACAGCAGTTGTTTTTGGTCTTTTAGATCAATCAGAGTCGATTCACATGATTAAAGTCACAAGAGCTTTTATAGGGCCGGGAAATGCTATCGAGATAGCAGCTATTGCTGACTCTTCTTATTTTCAATCCGTTACTGGAACGGTTACTGAATACAACGGCAATATCCCAACAGGTCGTATATTTACATTAACTGACACTATGATCTTGGACAAGGATGAGAATGGAATTTTCTATGGGCCAGAACAAAAAATGTATTATTTCACAACAGCTACTAATGACCCTTTACTTGGTACAGCTGAATATCAGCTGGACTTAGATATTAATAATGGTGAATTTCAAGTGAGTAGTAAGACTGAAATGGTAAATGGCATAACCGAGAATATCTCATCTCAAAGCCAACCATTTAGATTTATCCAAAGTAATGGAGATTTAACATCAACATTTATTGCTATCAGTACTGGTAATTCTTATCAAGTAAACACAAAATTAAAAATTGACTTCACTGAATGGATAGGTGCGGATTCTACTCAAAAATCATTTATTTGGCAAATGGGAGAAACGCAAACGACACCAGGTACCAACATCTCTTTCTCAGCAAATGGTGAAACCTTTTATCAACTAATGAGAGACAATTCAACAAATGATCCTGCAATTACTAAAAGAACTTTTGATGCTATAACAACAATAGTTACAGGTGGAGGTCAAGATTTCTTTAATTTCATTTTAGTGAATGAACCCACTTCTACACTTGCGCAAACTAAACCAACATTTACCAATCTAACAGCTACAAATGGTCATCCAGTAGTTGGGATTTTCTCAGCAAGACAATCAGTTGTCGTTTATAAACCATTTATTGACCCTTCGAATTCAAATTTTTTAAGATGCATCAATACAGCTTCAACAGAAGAATTGTGCACTGGAATAACAACTTCAGGTTTACTTTTCTGTAGTGATCATCCAGGGGACGTTCTTAAAACTTGGTTTTGTAACTAATACTTCTTTGGTTTTTTCTTAATCTTACTAACTTTAGCGTATGTCTGAAAGGAAAACGCTTTTTGCTGATGTAATTCTCCCTGTGCCTATACGCAAGGAATTTACTTATAGGATACCTTTTGAACTTAACGAAACTTTATTCTCTGGTGCTCGAGTTGTTGTACCATTTGGTCGTGCTAAATTAATTACAGGAATAGTAAGTTCGATTCACGAAAATATACCTCAAGACTATCAAGCGAAGCTCATTGAACATCAACTTGACGACCATCCGATAATAACACCAAAACAATACACCTTTTGGAAATGGATTTCAGCTTACTATATGGCACCAATAGGAGATGTCATGAATGCAGCTCTTCCAGCAAACTTTAAGCTTGCAAGCGAAACCAAAATTGTTTTGCATCCTGATTTCAATATTGACCCTAAACTTTTAACTGAAAGGGAAATAGAAGTTGTAACTGCATTAGAATTAAGGGAAGTTTTAGATTTAAAAGAAATTTCGGAAATCATAGGAATCAAAACTGTTCAGCCAATAATAAAAAAGTTAATTGATAAAAAAGCCGTTCTATCTCTTGAAGAATTAAATGACAAGTTCACACCGAAAACAGCATCGTTTATTCGGTTGAGTGATGCATATTCTCAAGAAGAAAACATTTCGGACTACATACAATTACTAGAATCAAAGAAAGGAAAAGATAAGCAGGTAAAGGCTTTGCTAACTTTGATTCACTTGACAATAAAAAATCAAGACAAATTAGTACTAAAAAAAGACTTGATCGATGAGGAAATTTCAACGTCAAGTATAAACACTTTGGAAAAAAATGGAATTATTGTTCAGGAACGGATAGAAATTGCTCGTTTAGACACTAATTCTATTATGACGCAAGAATTCAAACAACTGTCGCAATCACAATCTTTAGCACTTGATGAAATACACATGGCCTTTGAGGAAGATAAAGTTGCAATGCTTCACGGAGTTACAGGGTCTGGGAAAACTGAGATTTATGTTCAGCTAATACAAGAACATTTAGATCTTGGACAACAAGTTCTGTTTTTACTCCCCGAAATAGCGCTAACAACACAACTAATTCAACGATTATCAGCTTATTTTGGAGAACAAATTGGTGTCTATCATTCGAAATTTAATCAGAATGAAAGAATTGAAATATGGAATCATGTTTTAAACGACGACATGAACAAGTACCGCATAATTTTAGGTGCAAGATCATCGATCTTTCTTCCTTACCGTAACTTGGGATTAATTATTGTTGACGAGGAACATGAGTCAAGCTATAAACAATATGATCCTTCGCCTCGCTATAATGCAAGAGATTGTGCAATTGTACTCAGTAAATTGCATAACGCGAAAATTTTATTGGGATCAGCTACCCCTTCTATAGAAAGCTATTATAATGCAAAGTCAAACAAGTATAAACTTGTGGAATTAAATGATCGATTTGGCAAAGTTTTATTGCCAGAAATATTTTGCGCAGACGTTAAAAAGGAAAGAAAGAAAAAAAGTATGAAGTCACATTTCACTTCATTCTTAATTGACCATATGCGCGAAGTTCTGAATATAGGAGAACAGATAATTCTTTTTCAAAACAGAAGAGGCTATACGCCTTACTGGATGTGCGAAATTTGTAATTGGACACCAAAATGTGTGAATTGCGATGTTTCATTGACCTACCATAAACATTCTAATAACTTAAAGTGTCATTACTGTAGTTACGCATCTAAGCCTGTTGGTTCTTGTTCTGCTTGTGGAAGTAATCGTTTAAATATGCTTGGTTTTGGGACTGAAAAAATTGAAGACGAATTAGCCATTATGTTTCCGGAAAAAAAGGTGAAGCGAATGGACCTTGATACTACCAGATCAAAAAATGCATACGCGAATATTCTGAACGACTTTGATACAGGGAAAATTGATATACTTATTGGCACACAAATGGTCACTAAAGGTTTGGATTTCAAAAATGTAAATCTTGTAGGCATACTTGATGCTGATATGCTTCTGAATCGTGCTAATTTCAGAGCTTTTGAAAGGTCATTCCAACTGATGACACAAGTCGCTGGACGTTCAGGTCGACGTCAAAAACGTGGTAAAGTTATCATTCAAACTGGCGATCCTGAGCATTGGGTGATTGAAAAAGTAATTGACCATGATTTCAAAGCCTTCTATAAAAGTGAAATAATCGAACGGGAAAATTACTTTTATCCTCCCTATTTTAAGATCATTGAAATCACCTTAAAGCACCGAGATGAAAACAAACTCATTAAGGCTGCTTATGACTTATCTATCCAGTTACGAAATTCATTCAAAGAACGTGTACTAGGTCCTGAATTCCCCGTTGTAAAAAGAATAAATAATTTATTTCTTAAGAAGATTATTTTAAAAATAGAAAAGGATGCAAGCGATAAAAAAGTAAAGGAACGCATTCATCAAATAGTTGATGAATTTTATAGCGTTCCTATAAACAAATCAATTCGTGTTTTAATAGATGTTGACCCCGCTTAACCTAGGTATGTTTTTAGCATCCGGCTTCGGGATGTAAGTCTTAATCTACGAATTGCCTTTTCCTTTATTTGTCTTACTCTTTCTCGTGTTAACTCAAATCGTTCACCAATTTCTTCTAATGTCATTGGCGGTTTTTCATTTAAACCAAAGAACATCTTAACCACCTCTCCTTGTCTTGCTGTTAAAGTAGATAAGGATCTATTGATTTCTGTTCTCAGAGAATCTACTAAAATCTCCTTCTCTGGCCCAGGCAATGAATCATTGGGTAAAACATCGTACATACTTGAGGACGATGAATCTCCATCAATTAATGGGGCATCCATTGAAACATGGCGACCATTGTTTTGCATTGATTGATGGACTTCATCAATTGAGCAATCTAAAAAGTCTGCTAATTCACTCGATGATGGTGGCCTCTCAAATTTTTGCTCGAGGCTTGAAAACGCGCGATTTATTTTACCTATCGTACCAATTTTATTCAAAGGTATACGCACGACTCTAGCCTGCTCAGCTAATGCCTGTAATATCGACTGCCGAATCCACCAAACAGCGTAAGAAATAAATTTAAATCCACGACTTTCATCAAAACGTTTTGCTGCTTTTATAAGACCTACATTTCCTTCATTAATTAAATCTGGTAGCGTTAGTCCTTGATTTTGATATTGTTTAGCCACAGACACTACAAATCTCAAATTAGCTTTTGTTAATTTTTCTAGCGCAACTTTATCACCTTTCTTTATTTTCTGAGCCAATTCAACTTCTTCTTCAGCAGTAACCATATTCAAACGACCAATTTCCAAAAGATATTTATCTAAAGACGCTGTTTCTCGATTTGTTACTTGCTTGGTTATTTTTAACTGTCTCATACTATAGCTATTTTAAAATGTGCATACTATTAATATAACGATAATTTTATGTGTTTGGTTCGTTACAATGAGTCTAAATGTTCAAAATAAGTCCGAAAAAGAACATTCTCGCCTTATCAATGAATATTTATCACTCAAAATTTGCTATTTAAATAAGTTTTCACTATAGAGGTAATGTTTTAATTCTCATATTTTAACTACTTTTGCACTATGAAAATATTAATGGTCTGTTTAGGAAATATTTGTCGATCTCCACTAGCGGATGGATTACTTGCCCAGAAAATAAGGAATGAAAATCTAAATCACAATGTCGACTCTGCAGGAACTTGTGATCATCATATTGGGCAGTCTCCTGATGCAAGAATGACAAAAACAGCTGAAAATTTTGGTCTTTCTCTCGCTCATTTGCGCGCAAGAGAATTCACTGCTGCTGATTTCGATGAATTTGACCGCGTTTACGCTATGGATAAAAGTAATTACCAAAATATTATATCACTTTCAAGAAATCAATCAGACATCAATAAAATAAGGATGATTTTGGATGAAAACCATCCAAATCAGGACATGGAGGTTCCAGATCCATATTACGGAGGAAAAGAAGGATTCTTGAATGTATACTCAATGTTAGATGAAGCGACAGATTGTATAATGAATGAACTTAGAATAAAATGAAAAACGGGAAGATATACATGATTCCTTCAACATTAGGTGGAGAATCGATAGACGACATTATACCGGTAGATGTTAAAAATAAAGCGATTAGTTTACGATGCTTTATTGTAGAAAACATAAAATCTGCACGGCGTTTTCTTCGTAAAATAGACCGCGATTTTCCGATTGATGATTGTCAATTTTTTATCCTTAATCGAAGAACAAATCCTGCAGAACTCTATGGATTTATCCAACCAGCTTTGAAAGGAGAGGATATTGGATTAATGTCAGATGCAGGGTGTCCTGGTGTTGCGGACCCGGGTGCTTCAATTGTAAATTTAGCTCATACTAAGAATATAAATATCCACCCGATGGTTGGACCATCTTCCATTTTACTAGCGTTGATGGGAAGTGGTTTTTCTGGTCAACAGTTTCACTTTCATGGTTATTTACCCAAAGAAAGAAGAAGTCGCATAAATTCGTTAAAACGATTTGAGGCAGACACTCGAAAATCTGGAATTACACATCTCTTTATGGATACACCATTTAGGAATATGAATGTTCTTGATGACTTACTCAATGAATTGGCTGACCCAACCATGCTTTGTATTGCTAGTAATCTAACATTAGCAAGTCAAGACATACGCTCTAAAAATGTTAAAGATTGGAGAGAAAGTGCTTATGATTTATCGAAAAAACCAGCAATATTTGCTATTGGAACAAGCGAATAAGCTATTTCAAGCCTCTTCTTTTTTTAATTGCTTCATATGAGTCTTGAATCTGTTGGAATTTTTCTTTCGCTCCTTTTACATACTCCTCCCCCATTTGAGCGACCTTATCTGGATGGCATTTAATTGCCATTTTCCGATACGCTTTTTTCACCTCATCATCGGTGGCGTTCGCATCAATACCTAATATTGTATAGTCTGAATCTACATTTCTGTAGAACATATTCTTAACGCTTTCAAAATCAACAGATGAAACGCCCATCATACTTGAAATCCGCTTAATAATATTTATTTCTTCTGGAGAAACATCTCCATCTGCTTTTGCAATTCCAAACAAATAGTGTAATAACTGAGTACGCACAGCTGGTTGCATTCTCATTTGAATATCTTGACATATTTGTTGCAATGGAATACTATCAGAATCCAAGAATTGCTTCAATGTTTGTAAATGTACACCTGAAAATTGTGGTCCAAATTGTTGGTTAAAGAATGTTTTTACATAATTCAATTCAGATTTCAATACCTTGCCATCTGCTTTCATAACAGCTGCAGATAAAGCCATTAACATTGTAGGGACATCATTTGATGAAGCAGAAGATGTTCTTTGCTGGTAATACTTGAATAAATCTTCGGTCGTGAAACTCCTTCCTTCTCGCTTGGCTTGAGCTCTTGCTTTACCTATAGCCTTTTGATAATTATCAATATACGAACCAACCATAAACCCTAGGATTGCTCCCAAAATTCTTCGGCCAAAAAGAAAGAAGCCACCAACGGCCAGTACCCACTTTATCAAAATATTTGTTTTGAAATACGCCACCTCAATAGAAGTGGCGTATTAAATTATTATTCTATACTTTTTCGATACTTCTATCAATAAATAAGCTAAGCGCCTCCCCTTTTAATAATCCTTGAGAAAGTAAAGCTATATCTGTCAATTGCTTTATTTTTACTGTTTTTACTTCATCAGTATCTGTCTTCAAAATTTCTTGAATTTTATCATGATTTGCATTAACCATCAGGCTATGCATTTCAGGAAAAGCACCATAGAAGCCACCGCCTCCCATTTTTTGCTGTTCCATCATTCTTCGAATAAACTCAGGTTGAGTAATGATAATTGGTGCATCATCAGAATTCATGCTTTCAAATTGAACTGTGAATTTTTCTTTATCCACTACTGATTCAAATAAAGGTTTCAATACCTCTTCCTCTTCTTTAGACAATTTTGAAGGTGTTTCTTCGTCTTTTTGAATCAACTTATCCAATGTATCAGCATCAACACGAGCAAATGAGATGTTCTCATACGATTGTTCTAATTTAGCAATCCAATGTGGTGCTATTGGTCCATCAACATGCAATACGTCATAACCTCTATCGTTCGCTTTCTTAACAAACCCAAACTGCTCAACAGGATCATTTGTATATAGCATCACAACTTTATCATCCTTGTTAGTTTGTAAAGTGGCTACTTTTTCTTTGTACTCTTCAATCGAGAAGAATTCATTTTTAGTACTCTTAACCAAAGAGAATTTTTTTGCTTTTTCACCAAATTTCTCATCAGAAAGCGCACCATACTGAACAAATATTTTTAAATCGTCCCACTTTTCTTCAAAGTCTTTTCTGTCATTCTTGTACATAGATGCAAGTTTGTCTGCAACCTTTTTAGTAATGTGGGAAGAAATTTTCTTTACGTTACCGTCACTTTGAAGATATGAACGAGAAACATTCAATGGAATATCTGGAGAATCAATCACACCGTGAAGTAAAGTTAAAAACTCAGGCACAATCTGTTCTACATTGTCAGTAATAAAAACTTGATTAGAATAAAGATTAATCTTGTTTTTTTGAACTTCAATGTTCTCCTTAAGCTTAGGGAAGTAAAGGATCCCTGTTAAGTTAAATGGATAATCAACATTCAAATGAATATGAAACAATGGAGAATCCATAGTTGCCGGGTACAATTCTCTGTAAAAGGTACTGTAATCATCATCACTTATTTCTGAAGGTTTTTTTGTCCAAGCTGGAGTTGTATTATTAATATTGTTGGGAACTTCATTTGCGACACGCTTCACTTTTCCATCCTTATCCTTCTCCCCTTTTGGATCGTCGATGTATTCAGTCTTTGTTCCAAAAACAACAGGAATGGATAAGAATTTACAATACTTATCTAAAATCCCTTGAATTCTTTGCTTTTCTGAAAACTCTTTTGATTCTTCTGATATAAATAGCACGATATCCGTACCAATTTCTTTTTTCTTAATTTCCTTGATTGTATACTCTGGAGAGCCATTGCTTTCCCATTGAACAGCTTTTGCACCTTTTTTGTATGACAAGGTCTTTATTTGTACTTTCTCAGCAACCATAAAAGAAGAATAGAAACCTAGACCAAAATGTCCAATAATCTGTTCTGCTCCTTCTTTTCCTTTGTACTTCTCTACAAACTCTTCAGCTCCAGAGAAAGCGATTTGATTGATATATTTATCAATTTCATCTTCGGTCATACCCAAACCATTATCTCTAATTGTAAGTGTATTTGCTTTTGTATCTAATATTACTTCAACCTTTTGATCTTCAACTGATCCTTTGAACTCTCCGTTTGAAGCGAAAAATTTTAATTTCTGACTCGCATCTGAAGCATTTGAAACCAATTCTCTTAAGAATATTTCATGGTCGGAATACAAGAATTTTTTAATGATTGGAAATATATTCTCCGTTTGCACATTAATTTGGCCGGTTTTCATTTTCTATGTTTTTTATAATTTGTTTATTCACACTCAATCTCTATGCCACCTGATTATATATGACAAAGTGTCTTAGATTTTAGACATTCTGACACAATACGACTCAATATTGATTATTTTAGCAAAAAAAACACATTGAGTTTCTATTTCATTTTCCTATTTCTATTGTTTTCACTTGCTTTTAGACAGATGAGAATACTGAGGATTTCAGGTATTTTCGAATGGAGCTTAAGCTTTGCTTTCTCTTTAAAGGTGGTCATTGGTTTTTATTTTCTATACGTTTACACATCTGTATATGGAAGCGGTACACTAAGTGCTGATGCAGGAGCCTTTATAGAGGAAAGTGCGATGCTAAACTCGATCTTTTACGATTCTCCTTTAAACTATTTTAAGCTTCTTTTAGGCTCTGAGAGTGAAGGCGCACTAATGTATCAATACTTAGGCGAAACAAGTCATTGGGATTCTGGCGCACAAGCAATAACAAGTGATAATCGTAACATTCTTCGGGTACATAGTCTAATTCACTTTATTAGCTTTGGAAATTCTGGTATTCACATGTTGATCATGTGTTTCATTTCAACACTTGGATTAAAACAGTTATTTATAGCGCTTAAAGACCGGACGCTTATAAATAATAAATTGCTGTTTCTTTTGTTGTTGTTATTTCCAAGCTTGTTGTTTTGGACATCCGGTATTTTAAAAGAACCCTTAATGTTTCTTGGATTTGGTCTTATAGCAAGGGCGCTGTTATCGAATGATACTTTAAAATATAAATGGATTTTCGGATTTCTTGGCGCATTAATTTTATTAGGCATCAAACCTTATATTCTAATTGCAATGATACCTTCAATTTTATTCTTTCTTTTCTATCGGCTTTTCCTTACACGAAAAATCATCAAGTCAATTGCAGTACTTTCCGTTTTAGCTATCCTTACCCCACTTATTTTTCAAAAAACGACGGAAAAGGTTGTTCATTTATTATCTCGGAAGCAGTTTGATTTCATCAATGTAGGCAAGGGAGGTATTCATGTGCAAGCGAAAGATAATTTCTACTTTTTTAACCCTAAACAAATCCACGAACTAAAAATAGCAAATGATTCCGTTTGGATTACAAAAAAAACTGATGCTCTAATCTTACAACATGGCTCCATGGAAGCGCCTGTTCCGGTGACGCTTCATCCGAATGATGAAAAATGGCCAATCTATTTTTACAACAAGCAGAGCTATGGCTTTATTGCATTAACACCTATCAATAATTCTCCTATTCAATTACTTAAAAATGTCCCCGAAGCATTGACTAATGCACTTTTTAGGCCATTCTTAAATGATCCTGGAAGTTGGTTAAAATACCCAGCTGTATTAGAAACTGTCTTCTTGTTTCTATTCTTTATTTATACTCTTTTAAGAAAGAAAAAACTAAGCCAAGATGAAATTGCAATTGCTATTGGTATAGGCTTCTTTGTGCTTATCCTTTTACTAACAATTGGATGGGTAACTCCTGTTCTCGGCGCAATTGTTCGGTACCGAATTCCTGCTTACATTGGAATACTAATAATCTCATTGGTCATTGTGGATAGCAAAAAAAAGAAAGATCATATTTCTCATTAAACTTTAAAAACTTACTATCTTTGTCGGATGATTTTAAATGAAGAAAATGCGTTACAAGTTGCTCAATATTTATTACAAATAAAAGCGATCAAGCTAAGTCCAAATGATCCCTTCACCTGGGCATCTGGTATAAAATCACCAATATATTGCGACAATAGAGTGACACTTTCTTACCCACAAATCAGAACTGCTATTCGTCAAGGATATTCAGAGTGTATCCTCGATTATTTTGGAAAACCAGATGTGATTGCAGGAGTTGCTACCGGAGGAATTGCCCAAGGTGCTCTTGTTGCCGAAGAACTTGGATTACCATTCATTTATATTCGAAGCGAAACCAAGGCGCATGGAATGGGGAATCAAATTGAAGGTTATTATGAAGAAGGGCAGAAAGTTGTGGTTATTGAAGATTTAATTTCTACTGGTGGAAGCAGTCTCAAAGCTATTGCGGCTCTAAGAGAAGTGAAATTAGATGTCCAAGGATTAATCGCTATTTTTACGTATGGATTTGATTTAGCGCATAGCAATTTCGCAAACGCTGAATGTCCATACATTACTCTTACTAATTACGATATTATGCTAAAGTCAGCACTAAAAAACAATTTGATTTCGACAGATGAATTAAAATCATTAGAAGCGTGGAGTAAGGACCCAAAAAAATGGAAAAAATAGCCTCATGATAATTGACAGTAATAAAGCTTCAGTAACAGCAAATCAGGAAGAAATTTGTACATTTCTAAAGGATGCGAACAACTTAATTCAACTCCTTCCAAAGGATAATATTACTGATTTCACATCTACAAATGATATGTGTTCATTCAAAGTGCAGGGAGGAATAACTATCTCGCTCATACAAGATGGTCAGGAAGGAAATGATAAATTGTTTTTAAAATCTGGCGAAAAATCGCCATTTCCATTTCGCTTGACAATTCACCTTACACAAAAAGAGTCAGAAACAGAGGGTTACATTCATTTTGATGGAGAAGTCAATATGTTTTTAAAAATGATGGTTGAAAAACCCCTCACAAACCTTTTCAACTACATGACGAACAAGTTAAAAGAGCACTTCACGAAATAAATTGGATCTCTTTTAGTGTGTATGTTTTCATCTCATTGCCTTTATTGATAAGTAATTCTCCCTTGTCTAATACATCCTTTATTACCCCTTCAAAATCGCCATCTTTATCCCGATATTTTGCAGAAACATTTAATCGATAAAGGTGGCTCATATAAAGCTTTCTCAGCTCTATCAACTCATTTCCATTAAATTCTTGAGACAATAAGTTAAAGCTTTCAATAAAACTGTACAATACATCAACTGGCTTTCTAGAAACACCTGAAGAAAGAAATAGACTTGTTGCTTCGAAGTTATTAAATTCTTGCTGATTAATATTCAATCCTACACCAATAATTGTATTTGAAATTAAAGTCCCAGCTATCTGATTTTCTATTAATACTCCCGCAATTTTTTGTTGTCCTACATAAATGTCATTTGGCCATTTTATAGAAGAGACTATACCGAATTTTTTCAGTAAATCAACAATAGCAACAGATACCAATTGTGTCAAAACAAAAACTCGATCAACTGACAGATTGACGTCTGAATAATATACAGAGAAAGTAAGATTTTCCCCAGGTTTAACATGCCATTCAGCGCCCCTCTGACCCTTGCCTTCGTTTTGATCATCTGCCATAATAACCGTTCCTGATTTAATTTCACCCTTTTCAATCAGATTGGCAACATAATTGTTCGTTGAATCAACAGATGTTAAACGGATAATTTTACAGCCTATTTTCATTGGTTATTTTTAACAATTGATGGTGGTAAAATTAAGCTTTTATTTAAATTTTAACATTAGCTTTACGCTGTTAAAAAATAATACATGAATAAAGTAACTTCACTAATAGATTCTAAGGCATTGTGCGATACAATAGTTGAAGGAATGCAAGAGAATAAAGCAAACGACATTGTTGTTCTTGACTTAAGAGAAATTGGAAGTGCCGTTTGTGATTTCTTCGTAATTTGCTCTGGAGATTCATCAACACAAGTCGATGGTGTTTGCTCTTCAGTAGAAAAAAGAACTAGAGAAGAAATCTATGAGAAAGTTTGGAGAATTGAAGGTAAGCAAAACAGTGAGTGGATATTGATGGATTATGTCAGTGTTGTAGCGCATATATTTCACAAAGATAAAAGAACATTTTTTGACTTAGAAGACTTATGGGCAGATGCTATTCGCACTGATATCCCTAATTTAAATTAGATTACAATGGTAGAAAAAAATAAAAAAAATAAAAAAAGTCCTTTTTCCATCTATTGGATTTATGGTCTAATTGGTATTGCATTTATTGGGATGAATTTATTTATGAATTCCAACTCAAATGCCAGTATTGAATACGTTGATACTTTTATTGAATTATCGGAAAAAAGCTATGTTCAAAATGTGGAAATGGTTAATCGTGTCCGTGTTGATTTTAGCTTAAATAAAGACGGCAAAGAATTTATACGTAATACAAACGACGCGAAGTATACAGAGATGAAAGAAATGCTCTTAAAAGGTAATCGTCTGGGAGGGAGAATCAAATATTCCGTTGATATTTTTGATGCAGGTTCTTTTTCAACACGAATAAACATACTAAATGATAAACTAAAAGCTGCAGGAAAAAACCCTGTGCAAATGATTCCAGTGACAGAAGTTGACTATATAGGGCAACTAGTTAGTTTTTTACTTCCTATTTTGATATTACTGGCAATCTTCATGTTCGTTATGCGACGAATGTCTGGAGGCGGCGCCGGTGGAGCTGGTGGGCAAATATTTAACATTGGTAAATCCAAAGCAAAATTATATGAAAATGGAAAAACTACAAACACTAATTTCAATGATGTTGCTGGATTAGAAGAGGCAAAAGAAGAAGTTCAAGAGATTGTAGAATTTTTAAAGAACTCAAAAAAATATACAGATTTAGGTGCTAAAATACCAAAAGGAGCACTTTTAGTTGGACCTCCTGGAACTGGAAAGACATTGCTTGCTAAAGCTGTTGCTGGAGAAGCTGAGGTTCCATTCTTCTCTCTTTCGGGTTCTGATTTTGTTGAAATGTTTGTTGGAGTTGGTGCTTCTAGAGTACGTGATTTGTTCAAACAAGCAAAAGAAAAAGCACCTTCCATCATTTTTATTGATGAAATTGATGCGATAGGAAGAGCAAGAGGCAAAAATAACGGTATGGGCTCAAACGACGAACGTGAGAATACACTAAATCAACTTTTGACAGAGATGGATGGTTTTGGGACTAATTCTGGTGTGATCATCTTAGCTGCAACTAATAGAGCAGATGTTTTGGATAACGCGTTGACTAGAGCTGGTCGTTTTGATCGTCAAATATATGTTGACATGCCAGATCTAAATGAACGAAAAGAAATTTTTGAAGTTCATCTCAAGCCAATTAAATTAGAAAAATCAATGGACGTAGATTTCTTGGCAAAGCAAACCCCTGGATTCTCTGGAGCTGATATAGCTAATCTTTGCAACGAAGCTGCACTTATAGCTGCACGAAATAATAAGAAGGCGGTAGAAAAACAAGATTTCCTTGATGCTGTTGATCGTATTATTGGTGGATTAGAGAAAAAGAATAAAATCATTACGCCAAGCGAGAAAAAATCAATTGCGTATCATGAAGCTGGGCATGCTACCGTTTCATGGTTGTTAGAACATGCTAATCCATTGGTGAAAGTAACAATCGTTCCACGTGGGAAGTCTCTTGGTGCAGCATGGTACCTTCCTGAAGAAAGATCTATCACTACGACGGAACAAATCCTAGATGACATATGCAGTGCTCTTGGTGGAAGAGCTGCTGAAGAATTAATCTTTGGGAAAATAAGTACCGGTGCTTTAAGCGATTTAGAAAAGGTGACTAAACAAGCTTACGCCATGGTCTCTATTTATGGATTAAATGATAGAATTGGTAATATTTCATACTATGATCCAAATGGGAATCAGTTCACAAAACCTTATTCTGATGAAACTGCAAAAATAATTGATGAGGAAGTAAGTAAACTTATTGAAAAAGAATATGGCCGAGCACTTCAACTCTTAAAGCTTAATATAGAAAAACTTGAAAAACTTGCAGAAAAATTACTGGAGAAAGAGGTTATCTTTAAAGAAGATCTTGTAGATGTTTTTGGAAAGAGAAAATGGGATAAAGAAGAAATTATCGAAGATAAAAAAGCTGAAAAAACATCTGAAGAAGCTAAAAATTCTGATATTGAAAAAGAAAATCCTGCCACAGAAGACATTGAAGAATCAACTTCAAATGAAAAGAACATTCTAAAAAATGAAGCTATTCAAGAAAATAAAGCAAAAGTGGATGAGTCTTCGAATGAAGATATTACCTGAATCTAATTCAGTATTCATTCACCAAAGTATAGACGAATATTCAGCTCGAATTTTAAAAATGAAACTAGAAGCGAATGATGTCAATTCCTGGATTGTTGATGAACGAGATTCATCCTACAATGCGTTTGGTTATGTATATCTCTATGTCGCGAGTTCGGACGAAGAAAAAGCTAAACTTTTAATCTCTTCCGAAAATGAATAACATTTTAGTTCGTACACTTTCCGGTGGAGTCTTTGTTGCAATAATATTAATTCCCTTATTTCTTTCAAGAGAAATCGCAGCTGGTGTTTTTGGTGTTTTTATGGCATTAGGACTTATAGAGTTCTATAAATTATTTGATAAAACGGAGTCCTTTTCTATTGACTGGAAAACTGGATTAGTATATGGAATTATCAGCTACTGTATTTTCGCATTTAGTTTTTTCGGAGAATATTACTATACACAATGGATGCTGCTTATTCTAGCGCCTCTATTCTTTTTAATTGTCATCAAGGAATTGTGGCGAGAAAAGAAAAACCCTTTACTTAATGTCTCTATTCTTGGCTTTGGGATAATTTATGTAGTGCTACCATTTATTTTTATGCTCTTTTTTATACACGACGACCTTAGTCATTTCCCATCTTTAGCTGGAATGTTTATATTAATTTGGATGAATGATACCTTCGCTTTTCTTTCAGGTAAATTCTTTGGAAAAACGAAATTGATTGAGCGTATTTCACCAAATAAAACTTGGGAAGGTGCAATTGGTGGTATTATTTTTACGCTACTAGCAGGAGTGATAATTGGCATTTTATTTGACCCCGAAAAAATTGTTTTTTGGTCAATTTCTGCTGCAATAATTGCTCCCTGTGCGATTATAGGTGATTTACTTGAATCGCTTTTCAAGCGTAATGCAAATGTGAAAGATTCTGGTACAATAATGCCTGGTCATGGCGGTATTCTAGATCGATTTGATGCAACACTTTTTACAGCGCCATTTTTCTTAGTCTGGACGTTAATTTATATGTACTTTTGACCTTTAAAAGTTAAATTAATGACAATACATCGAGAAGGCTATGGAATCATTGCTATTTCCACGCTCATCCTAGGATCAATTCAAACAGGAAACTATTTTTTATATAAATATACAGACTGGCTATGGCTTTATTTATTGCTAAGTATTGGAGCTTTAGTAATGATATATTTGGTCATTCAATTTTTTAGAATTCCTAATCGAAAAGTAGTATTTAGTGAAAATGACATCCTCTGCCCTGCCGATGGAAAAATAGTGGTTATTGAAGAAGTTGAAGAAGGTGAATATTTTAATGATAAAAGAATTCAAATATCAATATTCATGTCACCATTGAATGTTCATGCAAATTACAATCCAATTTCCGGAATAATTAAATATGTAAAGTACCACCCCGGACTTTTTTTGGTTGCATGGCATCCAAAGAGTAGTACAGAGAATGAACGCTCCACCTTTGTTACAGAGCATAAGAATGGACAAGAAGTATTGTTCAGACAAATCGCAGGTGCGGTCGCTAGACGAATTTGTTATTATGTAGCACCAAATCAATGTGTAACGACAGGTGAAGAATTTGGTTTTATTAAATTTGGATCTCGTATCGACCTCCTTTTACCTTTAGATGCCAAAATAAATGTTAAAATTGGCGACAGAGTTCAAAGTCGTATCACAAAAATTGGCGAGTTGAAGTAATTTTTCCTAACTTGTGCTAAATTAAACTTAAAACGATGAAAAAAATATTTATAGCATTGTCTTTAATGATGTTTGTTGGAACAGTTGGAACTACTGTTTACGCTGCATCTAACGATGTTCAAACTGAAATCAGCAAAGACGACGATAAGAAGAAAAAAAGAAAGAAGAAAAACAAGAAAAACAAAAAGTGTAGTACTGAAAAGAAAGCTTGCTCTACAAAGTCAGCTGAAAAATCTTGTTGTTCTAAGAAAAAGTAGTAATCCTTTTTCAATACATTTAAACCGCTTTTATCATTGATATAAGTGGTTTTTTAATTCAATACTATTCCAATTGGACAGTGATCAGAACCTTTAACTTCATTTAGAATAAATGCATCTGAAATTTGACTAATTAGAGTTTCCGAAGTTAACGCGTAATCTATTCTCCAACCAACATTCCTATCTCTAGCTCCGCCGCGATAGCTCCACCAAGAATATTTGGTCACTCCTTCATTCTTGAACCTGAAGCTGTCAATTAAACCCTGGCTTGTATAGTTGTCCAATCCATCAATTTCTTCTTGCATATAACCTGCTGATTTATTGTAGTTAGGCTTTGGACGAGCAAGGTCAATATCCTTATGTGCGACGTTAAAGTCACCTAGAACAATAACTGGCTTTTGCTTTTCAAGTGATTTGATAAATTCCAAAAAATCTGCATCCCACTTTTGACGGTATTCTAATCTTCTTAAATCATTACCTGAGTTAGGAACATATACAGAAATAACGAAATAAAATTCAAATTCGGCGCAAGTTACTCGTCCTTCCTTATCATGCTCATCTATACCAATACCGTAAGTGACATTGATTGGTTTCTTTTTAGAGAAAAGTGCCGTCCCAGAATAACCCTTCTTCTCAGCTTCATTTGCATATAAATGATACTCCGAAAGCTTATCTTTAACCGTGTCTTTAACTTGAGCTACTGTCGCTTTAGTCTCTTGCAAACAAATAACGTCAGCTCCAACAGTAAACATATCTTCAAAGAAGTTCTTTTTTGATATTGCTCTAATTCCATTTACATTAAAAGAAATCAATTTCATATTCACTATTTTAATTTTTTTATCAAACATAAAAAAAGTGTTTGAATATTCGTTCATTATAGTTTATAAAATATAGACTCAGAATACAATTCAATTGGTAATTCTCTCTTATATTTACATCGATTTGAAAGTAGACGCACAAACGATAGAAGATTTAGAATTCTCAACCATACGGCATTGGTTGAGTGAATTTTGTATATCAGAAACTGCTAAAAACAGATTACTGCAACTATCCCCTAGCGCTAACAGAGAATTCGTTCTTAAAGATTTAAACAAACTAAATGAGTTGGTTCAAATCAGAAAAGAAGGCGAGACTTTTCCCGTAATTCAATTCGAAGAGTTAATTGAAGAATTGAAGCTACTTCCAATAGAAAATTCTAGTATTCAATTGGAAGGGTTTATGCGTATTCATACAGCTTCTATTTTGGTCAATCAATTGATTTACTTCTTCGACAAACGAGAAAAGGAATACCCATTGTTAAGCGAATCAATATCAGAAGTCTATTACACAAAAGAAATTATTGACTCTATTGAAAAGGTTTTTGACAATCACGGCAACATTAAAGACGATGCTTCAGATAAGCTGCTTGAAATTCGACTCAAGCTTAAATCAATCAAAAAACAGATAAATCGTAATTTTGACAAAGAAGTTCGGAAACTATTAAAGGACAATATTCTTGGAGATACGAAAGAAACTTTCATCAACGAGCGTAGAGTATTAACTGTTCTTGCCAATCACAAAAGGAAAATACCAGGTACAATTGTAGGTTCAAGTAAAACAGGTAATTACACGTATATTGAACCTTTCATTAATGTTAGCCTCAATAATGAGTTTGAATTACTCATGGACGACGAGCGTAAAGAAATTTTCCGAATACTACAATTATTAAAAATTGAACTTCAGAATCAATTCGGATTAATAAAATCATATCAAGATGTATTAACAGAATTTGATTTTATCAACGCCAAGTGTCGCTTTTCAATTGAATTAGATTGTTGTTTACCTTCAATTCAAGAAGATCTTGAAATTGAATTAACCGCTGCTTATCACCCTATATTATTAAGAAATAATAAAGCGCAAAAAAAACCAACCCTTCCACAGCGAGTTGATATGGACAAGTTTTCAAGGATGCTAGTCATATCTGGGCCAAATGCAGGAGGAAAAAGTATAACACTGAAGTCAATTGGGCTTCTTCAATTAATGATTCAATCCGGAATTCTTGTTCCTGTACATCCAAATAGTAAGATGTGCATTTTTCAAAAAATATTTAGCGATATAGGAGATAATCAATCAATTGAGAATGAATTAAGTACCTATTCGTACCGTTTAAAACGTATGAATTACTTTCTTGAAGAAGCAAATAAAAAGACGCTATTTCTATTGGATGAATTTGGAACAGGCTCTGACCCTGACTTAGGTGGTGCATTGGCTGAAGTTATCTTTGAGAGTCTTTATAACAAGAAAAGTTATGCGGTAATCACTACTCATTACAATAATATTAAGTTAAAGGCTGATCAATTAAAGAATGCAGTGAACGGTTGTATGTTATTTGACACCGAGACACTCGCCCCTAAGTTTGAATTTTCTCATGGTCAACCTGGATCTTCATTTACTTTTGAAGTTGCTAAGATAAATGGCATTCCAGATGAATTGATTGAGCTTGCAAAAGGCAGATTGAGTGATAATAAGGTCAAAATGGATCGATTGCTGAATGAATTACAAAAAGAGAAGTCTTATTTAAATAAACTCAACAAAGAGCATATCATAGCACAAGATCTAGCGCAGGAAGCTTTAATTAATTACACCGAAAGAAAAGAATATTACGATTATAAGTTGAAAGGGATTCGTGAAAACTCTGAGGACAATCAACACTTCATTAACGCTGGTAAAAAACTTCTTTCCTACGTGTCCAAATACAATCTAAACACTAAGAAAAAGGTCATCAACAATAATCTTCTTGAAGAAATCAGAAAGTACTTAGCTGTTGAAAAAACTAAAGTTACCTCTGTTCAAGAGAAAGGAAAGCTCAAAAAGATAAACAACTCCAAAAATTCTAAGCAAAAAACAAATTCAATCAAGACGAATGATAGTCACGGAAGGGATAAAATTAAATTAGACTCCCGTGTTAAATTAATTGCTACAAAACAAATTGGAACAGTTGAAGAGATTAAGGGTGAGAATGTCGTGGTGTCTTTTGGATTTGCTAGAATGAAGGTTAAATTAAATAAACTCGCATTTGTAAGCTAGAAAAAACAAACAAGGTTGTTCACTTCAACCTGATTCTGATCACATCAATTGTTTTTTCATTAGCAACAGCGAGTCTACCGATTTTCAAGTTAGGCATCCAATGAATATTGACATCATCCTTAACAACTAAAGCCTCTTTTTTACTATCTGGGCTCAACTTAGCATCTTTCACAACGTCAGAAACTAGCTGAGACCCCTTCATACCTATTGATTTAATTCGATCACCAATAACTGGTTTACAAATCATTAATTCACCGATTATTTTGGATTTGTCTAAATATATTTCAGATTTGTTAAAACTCGAGGGTATTTCCTCTACATCTTCAATAATCAATGACTGGGAATTAATGAATTGTGATTTTTCGATAAAATAAAAGGCATCATTGAAAATTTCAACATGATCAAACAATGTCTTTTCGGTTTGAGCTAGTATTACTTGTTTACCTTTATCTAAAGATAACAGATGTTCTAACTCTACTACTTTTGTCGATGGCTGCCCAAGTTGTCTACAGAATTCATTCTTTTCGAGTTCATCCAATAAAGAAAACTCAGTTGTTTTTAATTGCTGGTTTTTGTTGATTTTGATTATCAATGGAATGATCTTCACTTCCAATTCCTTCTGCTTCTTCTGAAATTGCTTAATTAACAGTAAAGTACTTTCCTTAATTCCATCAATTTCTCCACTGAGGAAGGGTAGTATTTCGTTTCTTAAGAAATTTCTCCTGTACTTATTTGAATCATTTGAAATATCCTCCCTCCAGTCAATTCCTTCATTCTTTGCGAAAGAATAAATCTCACTTTTTGTAAAACTCAGCAGAGGTCTAATTATTCCATATTTCTCTTGTAGCATACAAGAAAGTCCCATCACGCCAGATTTTCGCGCCAAATTCATAAAAAATGTTTCAATCTGATCACCTTGATGATGCGCTAATGCAATTAATACATCCGAATTAATTAACTCTCTGAACCATTTGTAGCGGTAATTACGCGCCAACTCTTGCAAATTACCTCCATCATTCAATCTTTCGGCCAAATCAATTGTTCGCTTTTCGAAAGGAACATCAATTTCAAGACAAAAACGCTCAATAAATTGAGCATCTTTATCAGAGTCATCTCCTCTTAATTGATAATTGACATGGATTGCTTCAACGTTAAAATTTATTTTTTTCAAGGCGTATAATAGAACCGTTGAGTCAACTCCACCACTGCAGGCAACAATGATTTTTTTCGAACGAAATTCGCCCCAACTTCTATCAAGATATGACTCTAACTTATTCATTCATTTTGTCTAAGATCACTTTTACTTTTACAAGACACTCCTCATATTCACTTTCAGCACTTGAATCAATTGTAATGGCACCTCCAACCGCGCATGATAAATAATTCTCCTTACTGTTGTATACGAGACTTCGGATAATAACATTAAAATCCAAATCACCATTTGGTGCTCGGTAGCCAATAGAGCCAGAATAAATACCTCGCTTAAAGTCCTCGTGTTTTTCAATCAGCTCCATAGCGCTAATTTTTGGGGCTCCTGTCATTGATCCCATAGGAAAAGTTGCCTCAATTATTTGAGAAAATTTAATTTCCTCATCCAAATCACAAGAAATGGAAGAAATCATCTGGTGTACTGTTTCAAAAGAATATATCTCAAGTAATTCATCTACATGGACACTGTTCTTTTTTGCAATTTTCGAAAAATCATTTCGGACCAAATCAACAATCATTATGTTCTCTGCCCTCTCTTTTTTATCTTCCTTTAATTCCCTTTTAAGCCTTTCATCTTCTTCTTTTGATTCTCCTCGTTTTCGAGTTCCTTTAATCGGAGAGGACACCAAGTGATTTTTTTCTTTCCTTATATAGCTTTCTGGGCTACCACTAAAAATGGTAAACTCCTCAATCGAAAACAAACTTGAATAGGGTGCTTTTGTAATTTTATTTAGCTTATTGTAAACATCTAAGGGATTATCAATAGTCACATTCTCAGCAAAATATTCTTGGCAATAGTTGACTTCGTAGATATTACCTTGTTTAATCTCATGCTTTAACTCATTCACATGCTTAAGATACTTTTCCTTCAATGTTCGTGGCGAGAAATTACAATTCAACGATGGAAAAGAAGTCTTCTTTGCAGAAAGAAAAAAGTCTTCTATAAAAGTTTTACTCTCTACAGAAGGTGTTCCGAATAAATACCTCATATTCTCATCCTCCACTCGAATAACATACTTTGGTGCCCATAGTATCACTTTTGGAAAGTGCATTCTATCTGTATTCCTAGATTCCAATTCCTCTAAATCATTCTTTAGGTCATAAGACAATGCCATAAAAACATACGCTTTAGAATGGGCTTCAATAAAATCATCAATTTGCTCTATACAGTCAACGCTAATTAAAGACAACATTGGCCCTTCCCCGAACGCTAAAATCGCGGAACCATTATTACTATTGAGATATGCAACAGGAAAACTGAACATCCTACAAAGATAATGATGCAATTTAATTTTAGTTCATTCTTCGATAAAATCAACATTGTTCACAATTACAATTAAAAACTTATCTTTCGAATTATATGATATACCGCTTCTTAAAAATATTAATAGGCATAGGCCTAAAGTTGTACTACAAAGAAATACATGTATCTAACATTAAAGGGCTAAATCATATTGGTCCTAGGATAATTATCGCGAATCATCCTCATACATTAATGGATGGGTGGATCTTAGGAAGTGCATTTAAGAAGCCTATCTACTTTATGGCAAAAGGTACTTTTTTTAACACCAAATTGAAGTCTCTATTCTTAAAAAGCCTTGGTTTAATTCCAATAAATCGAGCGATCGAACAAAAAACAAAAGGTGTTGACAATGCTAATTCGTTTGAAGCTTGTTATCAACTATTGGAAGAAGGTAAAACCTTGATTATTTTTCCTGAAGGGAATAGTTTTTCAGAAAGAATATTACGCGAATTAAAATCTGGAGCGGCAAGAATTGCTTTGGAGTCAGAGCGACGTAACAATGGTGAATTGGATTTAAAGGTCATTCCTATTGGTCTAACATATATCCAAGCAGAAAAGTTTAGAAGCTCTGTACTTGTCAATGTCGGAGAACCTATAACGCCTGCATCCTATTTGAAGGACTACATAGAGCATCAACAAAAGACTTCAAAAGAATTGACGGTTCAATTTAGAGCTGGACTTGAAAAATTACTAGTTGGTTCAATATCATCTGACCACGAAGAATTTGTTGATGAAATCGTTGAGCTTCTGTCTTCAAAGTACGATAAATCAGATGAAAAAGGAGTGAAAAGAGACATGAGCTTATTCAAGAAAATGTATTCCAACATAAATGCGATTCGAATTAATGATCATGCCAAATATCTTGAAATTACGGTTCTTTTCAATCGAATAAAACTCCAATTGCATCGGCTTGATATCAAAACTGATTTTTTAGACCGAAATTATAAACACTTTGCGTTTATTCGCCAATTGATTTTCTCAATTGTATATCTAATTATTGGTTTTCCATTTTTCATTATCGGCAGCGCTCACAACATTATACCATTTAAATTGACCGATTTTGTGATTCCCAAAATGGTGAAAGAAATGGAATATTTTGCTCCAATTGCTTTACTTATTGGACTCGTCTTGTACCCCCTTAATTACTTTGGTATCCTTTTCCTTATGGAGCAATTTATCAATTTATCTTTTGGAGTGAAATTCGTATATTTTTTCTTGATGCCAACGTTTGGTTTGTTTTCCTATTACTTCTACTATTACATCATGCATATTTCGCTTAAAGCTAATTTCATTTATCTCATGCGAAATCAGAAAGAAAAAGTTAAGTTGATAAAAAAAGATCGGGAGTTATTGCGGGATTTGATTTTTAACGGCAACAATTCAATTTAGGCGTTAGAAAAAAAAGAATACAAGATTTAATTATATTCTAGCCCTATTTTTCCAGTCATTTTATAGATTTCAAGAAATGTATCCATTTTATTGAACAAGTTCTCATAATGCTGAATCATAGTATTTTGATAATTGTTTTGAAACGATGCTAAGTCAATAGAGTTAATTGAACCAATATCAAACCTTTTCTCTGCCAAATCGAATGCCTTTTGAGCGTAAACCATATTTTCTTGAGAGATATCCACCAATTGTTTTCGTACCGCATAAAGTTCGATTAAATTTCGCAAGCTTGCAGAAAGGGTTTGGCTCATATTAACTATATTCAACTCTGCAATTTCTTCCTGTATTTTTGAAACTTCAACCGCTCTTTTATTCTTCCAATTATTAAACAGTGTATAGCTTAAATTTAAATTGCCATAATAAGTTAAGTTCTGAGTTTTCAAATCTAAGGTGTTGTCTTTAATCTCTCTTAACCTTGACCAACTTGGATTCGCACCTGCTTGAAAACTCAACACAGGATAAAGAAAAGATCTTCTTAATGACGTGTTTGATCGTTGTAACTCAAGGCCAATATATTGATTTTTTAAATTTTGATTGTTTGCTAACATGTCATTTTGTGCTGTTTCAAAATTTACATCTGCTACTACTTCATCAATTTTATCTAACATGGAATAGCCTTCTTTAACATAAACCGTATCGTTCATAATAATACCCAAATTTCTAATCGAATTGGAATAAGAAACTTCTTGCATTAATAAATTTGCACTATCAGTTAAATATTGATTTTTAAACTGAAGCAGCTCCAAAGAATTAGAATTACTGTACTTTTCTTTCAATTCATAATACGAAAAACGTTTTCTAGAAAGGCTTAACACAGACTTAAACAACTCTCGTCGACTATCCTGTAATTGTGCCGTATAATAAGCTTTAAGAACATCTTGAATTGTCGATTCGATAACTGCTATACTATTATTTGCACTCTGCTCTTCTAACTGTTCAAGGCGTTGTTTGGAAATCCTTACAGCAAATCCACTAAACAAATTCCAATTAAGACCAATAGAAGGAGCAATACTCTGTGATAGAATAATTCCCGGAATAAAAGTAAACGGGTTATTTGTGTTGTCTTGAATTGAATTCCCATTGACCGCAGATAACGTTACTGTAGGAAATAATCCTGCCTCTGACCATTTATTATTCTTTTCACTAATTAGCAGTTGTTTATTTGCAATTTCAATTTGATAATTATTCTCCAAAGCAATAAATACTGCTTCTTTTGCTGTCAATTCATGCTGAGCATTTGACAAATTTGAAAACAGCATGCACAGAACAGCAAAAACAGTAGATAAAAGTTTAATTTTCAAATTCATGTTTATTGTCAATTAATTTTATTGCAGGTTCAACTAGTTTAGGGTTCACATCTCTTTCTCCATGAATTAAAAAGCGATAGTTGCGTTTCACTCCATTCCAAAACAAGATTGCTGAAGGATAGAAAAAGAGAATAAACAATGTCCCAAAGAGTACTCCAAATGCAATAGAAACAGCCATTGGGATAAGAAATTGTGCTTGCATGCTTTTCTCTGATATTATAGGTAGGAGCCCTGCCACAGTTGTTAAAGATGTCAGAATAATAGGCCTAAATCTCGAAGTTGCGGCATTAATAGCTGCCGTTTTAATAGATTCACCATCCTTCAATAAATCGTTGTAACGGTCTAAAAACACAATCGCGTCGTTGATCAGAACACCAGTTAAACCAATCATACCAAAGACGCTCAATATCGATACAGGGATGCCAACCAAGCCATGACCCAGAATAGCTCCGGCAATACCTGCTGGAATAACTAACATGATTAAAAATGCACTACTCAAACTATTAAAATGTAAGGTAAGAATAACAAACATTATTGCGATCCCAATTCCACCAACGGCCTTCATTGAGCTACTTGTTTTTTCACTTCGTTCAGCTTGCCCTAAACGCTTAAATGTTACATCAGAATAAGTTTGTTTTAAAATAGGAAATAATGAGTCTGCAATAACGCCATTAATATCTCCAACTTTATCAGGGTCTTCACACTCAGCATCGAGACGTATTATTCGTTGTCCATCTTTTCTTCTTAGATTTTCTGGCGCTCGACCAATTTCAAAATCACAAATTTCTTGCAAAGAAACAGCTATTCCCTGTGCCGTTTTTATTCTCATCTTCTCCAAATCAAGAAGAGAATTTCTATCTTCAATTGGATACCTCACCCAAATTCTAACTTCATCTGTACCAATAATTACACGCTGAGCCTCTTGTCCAAAAAAGCCAGCCCTCACTTGTCTTAAAACTTCACTTTGATTCAACCCATAAATTTCTGCTTCAGGACGGATGGTCAGATACACTTCATTCTTACCCATTGGCATGTTATCCTTAATATTAAAAACACCTTCCATGTTTTGGAGTTGACCCCCTAATAGATCGCGTGCATTCGATAAACTCACATCATTTGATGATGTAATACCAATCTCAATTTCTTTCCCAAATCGATTAAATCCTCCAACATATGTATTCTGAGCAAGTTTCCCATTATCAGTTTCATCAAGACGTCGTACGATTCGATTCATTAGTGTGTCAACTGGAGTTTCAGAATTTTCTCCGTTAAAAAACACTTGCAACATAGATGCATGATTACCGCCTTGTCCAATATTCATTGCGAAACCAATATTACTAGAGAAATATGTCAAAAGAGAATCTCCCGTCTCCTCAATAATCCTATCATTCTCTTCGAATAATATTTTAGTTGCTGAGGTTATAAACTCTTCTGATTTCGACTTACTATCACCGGGCTTATAAACAGCTTCAATTGTAAAAAAATCTGGTTGAATATCAGGAAAAAAAGTTGTTCCTATTATACCTGAAACAGTCATTGCGATAATACCTATCGTAAAAATAAGAGGGAAAAGAAATCCAGCTCTGTACCATTTCAACTTAGTCCCAACTATGTTAGAGACGGCTATAATAAACCAGTTGTCTCTAACATACTTTATACCGTTATCTGCGCCACCCAAAACAATTCGCTCTGCTTTAGAATTTGAAAAACCTCCAAAGAACAATAAAACTCCAAAAATGATTAAAGTAAAAGGCAACAAAGACATGCCAAAGTTAGCATCCTGAACAAAAAATCGAGTTCCAATGAAAACAACAACAATCCCAATAATCATCAATAACATACCTTTCTTGATTGTATATTTAGGTGTCTTTGGCTCTCCAAGTACACGTTTATGTCCTAAATGAGCTGGTAGAATAATAAAAGCTTCGAAAAGAGAGAATGCAAGACAGGAAATAACCACGAAGGCCATTTCTCTCATCATTTCCATTCCTTCAACAAAAAGCAAAATTGAAAATGCAACAATAGTTGTTAATACAGATGTAAAAACAGAGGGGAGAACTTCCATTGTGCCGTCCAATGCAGCTTTGTGAGCAGATTTTCCTTTCTCAAAATGCGTGTATATATTTTCTGCAATTACAATTCCGTCGTCAACAAGAATTCCTACTACTAATATCATCCCGAAAAGAGAAATCATATTGATAGACATGCCATACATAGTACCAAAAATAAACATCCCTAAAAAAGAGAAAGGAATTCCAAATGCAACCCAAGCAGATAATTTCAAATTCAAAAAGAGGCCTAAAAACAAGAGAACTAATATTAATCCCATTAAGCCGTTTCTAGAAAGCAATTCTACACGCTGATTAAGCATTTCATTAAATTCATAAAAAATACTAAACTCAAAATCTGGATTTTTCTTGTTGAATTTTTCTTTATAGACATAGAGTGCATCCGTGATTTTTGCAATATCCTGGTCTACCGTTTTTTCAATTTGAAATGAAACAGCAGGTTTTCCGTTGTACTTTGCTTCTTGCGAACTCTCAGAATATCCAAGCTTCACATCTGCAACATCACCAATTGTAATCTGCCCTCCGCTTGGCATTGTTCTTAGTAAGATCTTAGCAATGTCAGCTTCGGAAGTACCTCTGTTATTCGAGCGAATATTCATTTCTTCAACACCTCCTCGAATTACTCCAGTTGTGATATCAATGTTGTTTGAACCAATCGCCAAAGCGAGTTCCTGCATAGAAATATTGTACCTCAATAAATCTTGCTCTCTTATATTTATGCTAATTTCTTTCTCTGGAAAACCATTTTTAGAGATTTGAGTAATTTCTTTTGAATTAAGAAGGTCACGTTCAACTTTTAATGCCAAATCTGTCAAGTCTGTAATCGGCAAGGCTTTATCTTTAGCCGATATTCCAACAAACGCTACAACGCTAGACATCCCGCCTGTTTGCTGTTTGATTACTGTTGGTTGCTCTGCTCCTGCTGGAAAGGAATTAATTGAATTTACTGAATTCTCAATTTTGCCCAAAAGTTCATCAATATCTGTATCAACATACGCTTTTATGGTTACTTGTGAAAAATTCTCTGATGAAGTCGAATTAATTTCTTCTATACCATCCAATCCCTTAACAGCTTGTTCGATATGGATGGTGATCCCTTCTTCCATCTCTCCAGGTGAAGCACCCGGGTAGAATACCGAAACAAAAATTCGGGTTGGGTCTAGTTCAGGAAAAAATGAACGTTTCATCGTAAACAATGAAAACAAGCCGAACATCAGTATCACGACAATTGCTGCATTTCCCCAAACAGGACGGTTAATAAAAAATTGTATTACTTTTTTCATGTTAACGTGCGATCCCTTTGTAAATAACGTCTTTATCGTTCATTTCAATTTGTTCCAGGACAACTTCCTGGCCATTCCTCAATCCAGAAACATAGACCGAATCGGGTTTTGAACCAACAATCAATACATCCTGAATTTTTAATTCATTATTCTTTAGAACGTAAACTTTTCCATTTCGAACAACAGCTCGCGGAATGGTCATCGATACCTTCTCTTCTTTACAATCTATGCTTACATTCACAAACATACCACTGTAGAGTTTATGACCATTAACGGCTCTTATTGAATAAAACACATCAGTTGATTGCGTCTGTTGATTAATCACATTAGAAACTCGAACAATCTTACCCTCCGCAACCTTCATACCTGTAGGATTAAAGAATTCTGCTGTACCTAATTTTTCATATGCATCAATATCTCTTATTGCAATTGGCACTTTGACTTCAAAGCCACTGGTTTTAATGATTTTAGCAATTTGCCCTCCTGGATTAGCAATAGAGCCAGGCTCAGCAAATATAGAGACAACTGTTCCATCAAATGGCGCGATCCAAATGTATTTATCCATACGAGACTCAAGGCTTTTTAAGTTGTAATATTCAACAAATATTGAACGACTTGTGACAAACATTTGTTCTTTGCTGCTTTGAGATTTTGGTAATTCAGGTAAGAATTTACTCGGGTCAATATCTTGTAAAAAGTTATTCCATTTTTCAACCTCTTGTGGAAAATCTAATTCAATATCAGGCATGGCATTCAAGACCAAATTTGATAGAGATGACTTTCGAGCACTCAAGGTGTAAAATGCTTCCGAATTATTAACTCTGTATAATAGCTGGCCTTTCTTGAAGTTTGTGCCAGGTTTCATAAGTATATCTCCTCGTTCAAGCTTCCCTTGGACTTCAAATGACACTGTTAGTTCAAGGTTTGATGTTAACTGACCATAAGAAACCAAAGAAACAATTCGTGTCTCATTCTTTACTTTTCTAATAGGAATAAATTGAGTTGTTTTCTCTTCTTTATTGTCTTTAATTTTCATCTTTTTGTTATTCATCAATTGCAGGTAGATTCCTCCAGTGAGAACAAAAAGTAGGCTAAACATAATCCATTGACTTCTTTTCATCGATTCTTTTTAGAAATTCAAAATTAGTTACTTTTATAAGTTATAACATTGAATTTAGTATAAACTCTATTATTTAATGTTGAACAGTACAAAATCATAGCTGATTGGTTCTACAGCTTAAAATTTATGTTAAAATAGAATGAAATCATGATTTATTGAGCGTAAAAAAAGTGCATTAATAGCACTCTTTTTCAATCTAGAATATGAATGTTATTTAAGTAATGCTGAAATTTCTTTCAGTTTTAACCCTACGGCATAATCATGTGCCGTTTTTCCTGAAGCATCTTTCACACTTTTATCTGCTTTGCTGCTCAATAAAATCTTAACTAGCTCTAAACTCTTTGATTGAGTTGCATAGATTAGTGCTGTTGCTCCTCTTCCGCCAACAATATTAACATCAATATGATTTTCGATGAGCATTTTAGAAATCTCAATGTTTCCCTTATAAGTTGAAGCTAATAATGCTGTTCCTTCTTGAGAGTTATAGTTAAGATCAACCTTTTTCGAAATTAAATATTTGACCGCTTTTGCTTGAGAACGATAAGTTGCTAAAATTAATGGTGTAAAGCCATTCTTATCTTTTGAATCTAGAATTGTATTGTCCTTAGACCATAGCTCTTCCATTTTCTTTACATCACCTGCTCTAGCCGCATCAAAAACTTCTTGAGAAAAGGAATTAACCGCAAAAAACAAGGATAGTCCTAGAATTATTAAATTTCTCATTTAGTCAATCACGAATTTTCTTGAGAATTGTCCATTGATATTTGTTACCTGAACAATAAATAATTTATTCGTAAAAGTGGAAACATCGATGATTGTCTCACCTACTGAATTTGAACTTTCATCTATTATTTCTCCTGTAAGTGAAATCAATTGAAAGTCGTATAACAATCCGCTTTCATCACTGATCGTCAATTCATTATTTTCGATTGAGATATTAAAATCATTTTCCATTTCTGAAATATCAGCTGAAGGATCAACCCATGTTAAATTACTAACACCTCTATTTACCCCGTGATATGCAATTGTATTTGATGCAGTTTCTCCTTTTGCCCAAACAACATCAACAGTTGCATCAGAGAAATTCAATACATTATCTGATACATCCCCAGTATTTAAGAAACGACTTGCAACGATAGTTCTTTCTCCAGCATTCACAGTGTTCGAAATCACCGTCCAATCTTGTTGAGCATCAATATTAACTCCACTTCCACTCTGAGCTGTTAAATTGTAATCAAAGGCATCTAAAGCATGAGCTGCGCCGACTTTTCCATTTGAAAATATTAAGACATCACCATCTGACATAAAAGAGCCGAACCCCACCCCTAACCAGCGATCATCAGGCCCTGACATCGTCATTGTAATCGAAGAAGTTAAATTATCCATTACGGCACTGAAAAACATACCAGAACCACCTTGTAATTCTGTTGCTGCAATTACTTTTGTTTGCGCAATCGTATTGCTAGAGATAGCTACAGCAAGAACTGCAGTAGAAATAAGAGTAGATATTTTAACCATATTGTTTGTTTTTGTTTTTGTTTTATAAACTTTAAGATGTCCTCTTAATAGACGATTGCTAATATAGAAATTTAAGATAGCTAAAAGAAAATTTTGGAAGCATTAATTGAGCTTTTATTTTCGCCTATTACCCATTTAATGTTGAAAAAAATGTTGATAAACTATAAAACAATGTTGATAAACTACACAACCTAGCCATTATATTTGTTATGAGCTATTAAATCAACCTCTAAGAAATGTTTGGAACATTAATAAAAAAACGAGTAAGCGATGATAAATTAGCTAACGTGTTTATCAACGGTCTTTTCAACTCAATTGATAATGGATTCCCTATAGTGGCAGAATTCATCAATGAAGATCCATCTTTTGTAACTTCACCGAATATTGCAGATAATAACAGCTATGAATTCTCTCTCCTTGTTATTTTGGGTAATCTTACTTTCTTAGAGAATGCATTTGAACCTGAACAAGCAGAACGTTTAGAATCTCTTGTTCATGAGAAACTCGCAAATGTTTATGATATGTCATTAATAGAGTTTCAAGACTTGATCTGTGACTATAAAAATTTGATGAATAGACTTAATAGTCCTTCAAAGAATGTAATCTACGCAATGTCAAAAGCAATTTTTGATAAATATATTTTATATAATTTTCAAGATGAATACTTCAAAAGAATGCAAGTTCCAAATCCACTTTTCCTAAAAAGAATGGATGAAATGGTAGAAAATTTCATCTGGGACTGGGATTCATTCTTCAAAAAGTATAAACTGGATTAATTACTGAACCTTTCTTCATTATCGTTGTACATAAGAAAAAACAACGACATGAAAAAGATACTGTATTCCCTAATCGTAACTATTTTAAGCGCTTGTACCTTAATTGCTCAACCAGTAAATAAAAACGTACAACTCGCAATTCTATTTGACACATCCAATAGTATGGATGGCTTAATTGATCAAGCTAAATCCAGAATTTGGAACATTGTTAATGAAGTTAGTACCTTAACATACCAAGGCCGCTCACCAAATCTAGAAATCGCAATTTATCAATATGGAAATGATGGACTTGAAAGTTCCCAAAACTACATTCAACAAGTAGTAAACTTAACGAGTGATTTGGATTTAATTTCTCAGCGATTGTTTGGACTTCGAACTAATGGAGGCTCTGAGTTTTGTGGCGCAGTTATTGGAAAGTCTCTAGGTGATTTAAATTGGTCAAGTGATCCGACTGATTTAAAAATGATTTATATCGCTGGAAATGAAAGCTTCAAACAAGGCCCAATAGACTTTAAAAAAGAATGTAAAAAAGCAGCGGATAGAGGGATTTTTATCAATACAATCTTCTGTGGTGATTATAATCAAGGAGTTAATTTATTTTGGAAAGAAGGAGCTACTTGCAGTAAAGGCGATTACTTTAATATTGACTCAGATCGCAAAGTAGTGCAAATTGATACGCCATATGACCAGGAAATCATGCACTATAATGATTCATTGAATGGGACTTATTATGGGTACGGAGCACTTGGTGGCATGAAAAAAGCAGCTCAAGCAAGAGAAGATGGAAATGCCATGAGTGAATCTATCAATGTAGCTGCTGATAGAGCTTCTGTAAAATCAAAGACTGTTTATTCCAACTCTTCATGGGACATTATAGATGCCGTAGAAAAAGGTGATATTAATATAAATGAATTGTCAGAAGAGGAATTACCGAAAGAGTTTAAAGGAAAAACCAACAAAGAGAAAGAGGTAATTCTTGAACAGAAAAAAACGGAGCGTTTGTTATATCAGAAAAAAATTAGTGATTTATCAAAGAAACGTGGCGAATACATCCAAGAAGAAAAAGACAAAATCGCTTCTCAAAGCGGTGAAAAAGTTGATGATTTTGGATCATCTATCAACAGAAGTATACTTGAAAAAGCTAAAGTAAATGGATTTGAAAAAAAATAGTTAATCACTAATCACGTTAATTACAAACCAGTTGTATTGGATTACTTTCCAACATTGCTGGTTTTTTTTGTTTAAAAATGTCCGGTTTAGTCAAATTTTGTAGCTTAACATCATGGAATTAACCTTATCGTCTAAAATTGACTACATAGCAAATTTGAAATTTCATCACATTACGCTGACTGAAGAAACCCTTCAAAAATTTTGGACAGACAATGATAATGGATCACTATACAATCAGCGCTTTGCAATTACGTTGGAAAATGGAATCACTTGGAAATGTGGATCAATGGTTCTAGGTAATAGTCAAGCTTATATCACAATTTCAAAGGTAAGAATGAAGGGGATTAAGGCTGAAAGAGGTGATAAAATCGAATTTACACTAATCAGGGAGTTCTCTAAATATGGTTTTGAGGTACCTGTGGAGTTTGAAGAAGTTCTAAATCAAGATGAACATGCGCGTAATCGATTTGAAGCTTTAACTATGGGGACACAGCGGGCAACAATTTATCTTGTTCTTCAATTGAAAAGCAGCCAAAAACGCATCGACAAGAGCTTGTTGTTAATGAACAACATTAAACGAGCTCCAGAAAAAATTACAATGCGTCATATTCTCGGAAAGGATTTAGATTAATTTATTCGTCTTATTAAATTGAATAATTGTAATTTTATATTCGACTAATAAACGTATCCATGAAGAATCTTGCTTTCATATTTTCATTTGTTTTGTGCCTTGCTTTTTCTAACAAGGGTTTTTCTCAGCAATTTAACAGACCTGTTCCTTCTGATTTATTTCAATATGAATATGCCGATCAAGGCTTTAATGGTGAAGGATATTTTTTTGCGACTCCTTTTAAGTTAAACGTGGTGCCTGGGGACCTAAATTATGTGAATCCATATGCTACTATTTATGATTCTGATGGGTATCTCGCTTGGTACACGCATCCTGATGTCAGTAATTTTGGAGATTTTAAGTATTACCCAAATACTGATTTATTCTCCTATTCAATTTGGATTGATGGCGGAATTTCATTTATAATATTGGATGGAAACTTAAATCAAATAGATACTTTAAACACAGTTATTGCTGACGAAGATGCGCACGATTTACAACAAGCCGAGAATGGTAATTGGTTGCTTTCAACTCGAACCTCTAATATCGTTGATCTATCAGCATTTGTTTTTGATGGGACTCAAGGAAGTGTCACTACAAATATTAGAGGTTATGGAGTTCAAGAATTTGATGCAGCGGGGAACCTTGTTTTTGAATGGAATAGCAATGATCATATCTCACCTGCTGAAACTTATGATGAATATGGCTACAATGCGAACGATTTCGACTATTGTCATGGAAATGCCATTGATGAAGATTCAGATGGCAACTTGCTTTTTTCCATGCGACATACGAATGCCATATACAAAGTAGATAGAATTACTGGTGAGATTATTTGGATACTTGGTGGAAGGTCTTCTTCTTTCACATTTCCTAATGATGCAGGCTTCAGCGCTCAACATGATATTCGAAAACTACCGAATGGAAATTACTCTCTTTTTGACAACTCGAATATGGGAAGCATGCCTAGAAAATCAAGAGGTGTTGAATACCAATTGGACACTGTAAACTGGACGGCAACTAAAATTGATGAAGTTATTCATCCTCTTGAATCTTATCATAGAGCGATGGGGAATTTCTCAAAAACTCCAGATAACCTAAAAGTAATGGGATATGGTTTCTCAAGACGTCCAGCACCTACAGCAACTATTTTTGATGATGCTAATAACATCCTTTCTGAATTTATTTTTGAAGATTCAGTTATGAGTTACAGGTTTCACTATTCTAATCTTCCTAATTTCATCCAGCCAGACATCTCGTGTGTTGAATCATCTGGAGGATACGAATTGACCGCTCCTCCTGCTGCATCTTACGAATGGTCGACAGGTGAAACTACGCAAACTATTACATTAACGAACATTGGAACGTATCAAGTTTGGATGCCATACGGAGATGGCTTTATTGGGTCCATTCCGTTTGTTGTAAACGACCTTCAAAATCCTTGTGGTAATGTTGGCATAGAAGATTTAAAGCTAGCAGATGATAACGGTAATTATATTCTTTATGATTTGTTAGGTAGAAAAGTGAAACATCCCGTTTTAAACCAAATATACCTGCAAGTTTGGGAATCTGGGAGAACGAATAAAATAATGATTACGAAGTAAGTTGAACTGATTTAAAGTAAGTTCAATATTTACATTTACAGAAATACAGCCGAATAAAATTCAATTCTCTATTTTGTATTTTGGTTTTTCGAGAGCTTTGTAGAAACAATGATTCCCATTATTGTAAACGCAACAAAAAACAGAAAACCTACACCAAACACAGAGTGGTTAGCTGTAATTATCCCCATTGCTTCACTGTGAAGCTCTAAATCCTCAAGTTGAGAAGAAATCACACCCTCCAAGCCTAAGAAACTCATAAACATTGCTACCACAAACACATCAGCCATCGACCATTTACCCGATTTAAAAGCGAAAAAATGAATAAATTTATTCGTTGCCATTTTCTGATTAAATGCCACAACGAGTGTTGAAACAATTTTCAATACTGGAAAAACGATGCTAAACAATAATATTAATATTCCAACAATAATCGATTGTAAGGTCATTGACAAGAACAGTAACCTGACAACTTCAAAAATACTTTTGCTTTTGTAGAACAGAATTTGGTCGTTAAATTCTACCTTTTCTCCCATTAAAAGAAAACTAAACTTATCAATTCTCACATCAATCTCCATCATAGGAGTAATTACGGCGATAGTTAACAATAAAAGTGTAATTATTGAAAGTAGTAAAAAGTCTATTCTTGGAACATTACCTACTCTAAATAGTAGTAAGAATAATACCATTATGGCACTACCAAGAATTATTAAAGTATATAAATTCATTCTCTGATTAACTCGTTTCATTTGAGTTGAAATTTCTTGAGCACACTCTCCAGAGCTCGTCGAGTTGTACTTAGCTAAAATCGAGTTATAAAGTTCATAAGAAGCCAAACCTGAAGTTCCTTGAGCTTGATCGTTGAATTGTTGAATGATGAAAGCCTTCAGGTTTGCAGTCGTTTCATTCGATTCTATTTGCTCTATAATTGCATCTGTAAATTTGGGGATTTGTTTTTTCACACCAAACAAGTCAACCGCAGCCTCAGCAGCAAAAGACTTAAGTCCCGCTCCAATCCATGGAAGAAGATCTGTCTCCGAGTTAACATCACCTCTCAATTCTACCAATAATGTATCCAAATAACTATTTAGTATTGATTCGATATTCACCCGAAGGAAATCTTTATTCCCTGTAGTTAACTTAAAACCCTCTACTTTTTTAACAACAATATCAGCTATTTTTTCTTTCCATTTTGTCACATTGAGGAGACCATACTTTATATTTTGAATCTCTGCAAAATCTTCACCATATTCCTTCTGTTTTGACGATTCAGAAATCAAACCAAACGAGCAACCAACGACACCAACAATTAGTATCATACTTATTATTCGTCTTATTTTTGATGCTTTTGTCATGGCACTTATTTGTTACTTTCTAGTTTTAATTCTTCTTCACTTAATAAGCCCACCCATAGTGATATTTCCCCATTATCTAAACGTGGCCATATCGGTCGAATAACACCTTTAACAGCGTCAATATTCAAGTAGTCTCCGAAAAACAAACTCTGTTTTGGAGTAAAAGGTGAATGTGAAATACGAGAATCAACAAAAGTAATACCTCCGTCTCTCGATACACTCACATAAACATCTGTCTTAGTATCTTCGTGATTTCTCCTGTCATAATATATAAAGTATAAATAACCGCTACTTTGATCTACAGTCATCCACGTAAAAAACTGATGATTTTTAGAGTTATCTTGATTAACCTTAATTCGTTCACTCCAAGTATCTCCTCCATCAGTTGATTTCATTATCCAAACGTCAGTGTCCATCTCTCCATTCTTCTGATCGCACCAATTTAAATATAGTGTTCCACGATTAGGGCCATTACTCAAATCACATTTAAGAATTGGAAGACCATTTGCTCTGTAAATTCCAGGTATTTCCAAAGTCCATCCTCCAAATTGAGGCCCTATGAGCTTCTCATTCTCCAACCATGTCTCCCCTTCATCTGTAGATTTTTGCATCACCAGTCCTTTAGGGCCAGTCCATGTGACATACAATTCTCCATCTTTACCAACAGCTGGCACAGCACCCTCAACAGTATTGTCATCATCAATACAATCACCCAAATAAGAAGATATAACTATGGGTGAAGACCAGCTTGTTCCCTGATCGAGTGATTTTGAAAACACAATTCTCGAACTGTCCCGTGGTTTTTCTGATCCATAATCATCAAACTCTGTCCATGTCATATAGATGACATTTGTTGTAGGGTCAACGACTGTCCATTGCTTATCTTGGACTTTTATTCCATTTGGTTCTGGAAAAGACCCATCGGTAAAATTTTCACATACTTTATCGGTTGTCTGACAGACAATTCTATCTAAATGAGTTGATTTTTTGTAACTGGCCAAGTGAAAATAATACAACCTTCCTTTTGTATCAAACATTAAAACAGGATCACCCCAAACACCGTAAGGACTTTTTATACTTTTACTAACCCAACTCTTTCCACCGTCTTTAGAATAGTAATAATCATTTAATACAGAACCTGCTGCCATTAAAGATGTATTATTTGGATCTATTGCAATGGACGGTTCTATTTGGGAAGTTGCATAAGTTGCTTTTCTTGGCTTCTTCAATTGGACCAATTCAAAATTCGATTGTCCATAAGAATAAGAACAAAGAAATAAGAAAACAACAATTGTTTTAAAGCTCATATTTTCTTTTAAATTACAGTTTTCTCAACCAAAAAGGAGTGTATTCCCCATCAATAATAGTAAAGTCAAAACGTGGACTTTCATAGTTTTTCACTTCAATATCAGTAGAATAGAGTTGATTATCTCTCGAATACAATACACTTAAAACATCTCCTGTTACAGAGCCATTAATAAATGCATCGAAAGCATTTTTTTCTACACGAAAACCATTACAACCAATAATTTCATCATTGACACTAATACCAGCATCTTCAGCAGCTGAATTACTTCGAATTCCTTTTACGATCAACCTACCTCCAGAATTTGACATTGTAATGCCTACACTTGGAATTGCCTTTCCCACATAATTAACTTTCAAACCCAGTGGAGTAAATTGCTCATTATAATCTGGAATTTCTGTACCATTAATATATTTTGAATAGAAAGAATCCATATTTTCACCAATAAAACTAGCCAGTTCTTTCTTGAATTCACTTTCTGAAAAACCTCTACCTTTCTTCACATAATAATCGGCATAAATTTTTTGCATAAAATCATCAAGGCTTTTCTTGCCTTTGTATTTTTTTATAATTTTCGCGTCTAACATCATTGCAATAACAGACCCTCTAGAATAATAAGACATGGTTGTGTTTTTACTGTTCTCATTTGGTCTGTATGCTTTTATCCAAGCATCAAAACTTGCATGTGACACAGGTTGTACCCTTGTCCCAACCGAACCTTCAACATAGTTTAGGCTACTGAACATTTTTCCGACAAATTCCTTATCTGTATAAAATCCAGCTCTTAAGAGAATCAACTTTTCGTAATACGATGTAAATCCTTCCATCACCCACAGCATAGAAGTGTAATTCTCTGAATCATAATTAAATGGTCCTAATTCAACCGGACGAATACGTTTTACATTCCATAGGTGAAAATACTCATGAGCAACAAGCTTTAAAAAATCCTTGTATTTAGAACCATTATAGGTCCATCTATTAACACTAAGTACAGTAGAATTTCTATGTTCCAAACCTCCTTGGGCGTTTACAACATTATGTATAATAAAAGTGTACTCTTGGTTCGGATTCTGCTTAAAAACACTTGTGGCCCCTTCAATAACTTTGGTCATATCGACTTTCAGTTGTTCAATAGAATAGTTTCCATAGTTGTACATCGCTACATTGTGTTTCAATCCATCAGCCTGAAAAGAAAACACCTCTTGATTTCCAATTTCAATTGGGCAATCTACCAAATGATCATAGTTTTCAAAAGAATAAATTGTTGAACCATCTTTGGTTATTGCTTCATTCTCTTCCTTCATTGCTGTTGTAATCACATTGAATTCTTTGTGAGGATAAACTTCAACTAGCCCATTCTTTTCTTTATGATTTTCTACATACATAAAAACACCGGATCCACTAACAAAACCATGAGTTAAGTCAAGAAAACTAGTTCTAACAGAAAGTTCAAATGCATACACCTCATACCTTACATATACCTTTTTAGATTTACCACGAACAATAGACCAAGTATTCTTGTTGATTTTTTTAATTGGAAGCTCTTTTCCATTTGCATTGAATGCATGAACTTGGTTCACATTTTTCGCAAACTCTCTTGCTAAATATGATCCCGGTGCCCAAATTGGCATTTTTACGTTTAATACTGCATCTTTAAAATCAGTCAACTCCATTTCTACCTCATAATAATGGTTTTGAGGTTTCGGCATTTTCAAATGATATTTTATTTCTTGCGCAAAAGACAAGGTAAAGAATAAAGAAAGTAAAGCTGAGATTAAATATTTAAACATAAATTTGTATTTTACTTCAAAGATATCATTTGAAATTAATTAATATCGCAAGAAGTCACGTTAATAAACAATCTTAAACAAAAAAGATGCCTAAAATAAATTTAATTATCGTTTTATTATCCACCGTTTTATTTAGTTGTGTTCAGGATTCAAAAGACATTAGAACATCTGATGCAGATGGAACCAATTTAACACTAGAGAACAAGATTTCTCAATTAGAATTGGACAATGCAATGAAAGATTCTTTGATTAATGAGTCACTGGCTTTTTTCAATGAAATTCAATCTAATCTTGAAACAATTGGGATACGAAGAGATGAAATTAGAACGATTTCTGATAATCCTGAAATTTCAAATGATGATAAAACATGGATACTTGAAGAAATTAAACACATCAATTTCTTGCGTGAGGAGAATGCTAACAAGGTTAGAAGAATGACACAACAAATGAAATCTAACAACTTTAAAATCAAAGAATTAGAACTCATGGTTGAATCATTAATTAAAGACATCCAATGGAAGGATGAACAAATTAACTTGTTACAATCTGAACTTAATGGTCTTGACAAAGAATATTCAGCACTTTTTGATTCATACCAAGAACAAGCCATTATTCTAGATGCGTTGACAAGTGAAATAAATACTGTTTATTATGCATATGGTACTGTTGAAGAATTAAGTGAGAATGGGGTTGTCAACAAGAAAAATGGATTTTTAGGAATTGGAAAAAAAACAGAATTAAAAGCAGATTTGAATGATACGTATTTTACTAAAATTGATGCTTCTCTCACAACATCTATTACGATTCGAGGAGAAGGTCTAAGATTCGTAACGAATCACCCACAGAAATCCTATTCAATTGAAAGTGACCTCAACAGTTCGGTAATTACAATAACAGATGCTTCAGAATTTTGGAAAATATCGAAATATTTAGTTGTAACAGTTGATTAATGGAAAAGTCTGATGAAAACATAGACGCTGCTGTAAAGAAATTTCAAAGTCCTGTACCACTTCTGATTAATTTGAAAAACTTAATTTTTGGAAAAGAAAAGCCAGATGTATATACTCAATTAACGTTTTACATCAATGTTATCATTTGGCTTACCTTCTTGCTTTGGAGCATTTTGAGTTATTTCACAATATCTTCACATAAGGTCATGAATCAGTTTAAAGGTATTAATATCGAACGAATTATTCAAAAACGAGGAGAGGAGTTAGGTTTTGAAGGAACGGACACTTTTCTTGATTGTTTACTTACTTTTAACGGTGTTGCAATTATCTGCTGGGGCGTAGTTTTCTTTGGTTTAATTCTCCTGTTTCGAAAAAAAAATAAAGCCATTTATTTCATTCTAGGAGGGACTTTTTTCTATATCGGAATGAGTATCTTTTATTTGAGTTGGTCCTATTTCATTGAAGACATGACGTCCTATGACAAGGTTGCTCTACTAATTATCATTGTCAGTACAATTTTCCATACACAAATGATTAAACAATCATCCGAAGGCGACCCAGTTAACTTTTTTGAGCCTGATCAAGTAGAAGAATGATTTTAGAAATCGATTCTACGTTTTGTTCTTCTCTATTTAATGTCACATTCGCTGATTTATAAAAAGATTTGCGATCATTCAATCTCTCTACGATGAAATCCAGCAAGTCTTCATCATTCAAACCGTCAATTAACGGTCGTTTAGATTTTGCATTGGTAAGTCGATGAGCAAGCTCTTTTGATGTTCTTTCTAAATAAAATGTACAACCAATAGCATTCAAACGTTCCATAGCATCATTAAAGCATGGCATCCCACCACCTGTTGCTAAAACAAATTCTTGTTGGTTTTTTAATTCTTCAATGAATTCGGTTTCAATTTCTCTAAATCCAGTTTCTCCCTTTTCTCCGAATAACACACCTATTGTCTTCTTATATTTGAGCTCAATTTCTTTATCAGAATCAATAAACTTCACCCCCATACTATTAGATAGTTTCTTACCTAAAGTGGTTTTACCACTTCCCATAAATCCGACAAGTATTACTCTTTTCATAACAAAGTATAAATTACAATAAATTAGATTGCTGTGCAAATAAGCAAATAATTATTAAATTAATAGCGCTATTGAGTGATACGAAAGGATTTCATCACTATCATTTCACTCATTATTATTAAGTAAGCTAGTCTCGATGAAAAAATAAAAAAAAAATGATTCTAATCCCTTGTGATAATAAATATTACATATATATTTGCATCCGCTAACGCGACGATTTGGTAGCTCAGTTGGTAGAGCAATACACTTTTAATGTATGGGTCCTGGGTTCGAGCCCCAGCCAGATCACTAAAAAGCTTCAACAAATGTTGAAGCTTTTTTTGTTTTCTTCAAGGCCATAAGTTTGTGCACAAACTATAAATTAGATCTAAGTTCCTGCTCTAGCTTTTGGTATTCAAAGGGTTCACTTATATTATTTAACACTCAATTACCATTTGAGGATTTTGAGCTATTGATTTTATTGAAGAGTCAATTAGTAGGACAGAATATAATAATTTGTAAGAACATTATCGTTAAACAGCCATACACTCATAAAGCTTATCCCAGTAAGCATCAACTTTTTCTTGATTTTCAGACTCGTTTTCCAATATCGTGTTATAATTCTGTGCGTCTTGGAAAAATTCAATCGTTGTTTCTAAATAACAATCACAATCAAACATTTCAGAATCGCATTTATCTTTCACGATTTGTTTGCGCTCTTCTGTCCACTCGTTTGGATCGCCTGCACATGATGATGATAAAGTAACTGCAGCTGCGATTAATAAAAATTTAAACTTCATTTGAAATGATTTATTATTAGTATTTTCGTTTTATTACATCTAAAATTAAAAATTATGCTGATTAAACATTTAGGAATACTGGTAATATTTTTCATAGGACTATCTTTTACTTCTGTGAATGCTCAAAAACGAACTGTATCTGGAGTAACTTTTGATGCCAAAACAACAATCAATGGAAAGACATTATTGTATAATGGGTCTGGGTTAAGAGAGAAGTATACGTTCGACTTGTATGTTGCTGCTCTGTATTTAAGAAGACCATCAATGGATGCAAATAAAATTATATCTGATGATAATGAAATGGGGATTCACTTAGAATTAGTTTCAAATAAGGTTACCAGAGAAAAATTTATCGAAACTGTTAAAGAAGGCTTTGGAAAAGCAAGTCATGGGTCAGCAAACGACAAACAGATTAAAAAATTCATGGAATTTTTTAAAGGAGAATTTAAAGATGGAGATAAAATTTACATCAACTATTCACCAATCAAAGGTGTTTTAGTTACTATGAATGGGAAGGAATTGGGATCCGTTACTGGGCTTGAATTTAAAAAAGCCCTCTTTTCAATCTGGTTAGGAACTAAGCCTGCAGATTCTTCCTTAAAAAAAGGAATGCTAGGAAAAGTATAGACCTGCAAAAGGATTACGATTTTCATGCAAAATTCATTGTCTAAATAAGATGAATCAGTCAAGACAATACTTAGCTTTGGAGTTAGCGGTTTGAACTATTTGGGTAAAGAAAAGTATTCAGTACAATAAACTAATCCTCTTCCACAATCTCATCTTCGTTCACTTGCTTCAAGCGATCAGCATAATCTGAGGGTAAGAATTCGAAGAAAGTATCTCCTCTTAATCCAAGACGAAGACATTCCAATGGAATCATTTCATTTGGAGCAATATTTCCAAGGTTAACATTATGTCCAAATAGTTTTATAAACCAAACTTGCTGCGTTTTCTTAGGTGCTTCCCAAAGAATACTGTCCGGTTTTATTTTTGCAATAATTCGATTAATCAATAATGTATGTGCATTACCATTCGGTCTAAATACACCAACATTTCCAGACTCTCGTCCTTCAGCGATTACTTTCCATGAACCAGCTTCAAGCTCTTTTGACATCCATTTAATCCATTTTGAAGGAGAAACAATAATCCCTGAATCTTTTGATCCAACTTCTGAAAGCACTGTTCTGTCTTTAGCAAACTCATGTATTATTTCACATTTCTCATTGTGATCAATAATGATAGAGCCATCGGATACTTCAACAAGATCCAGATTATACTTATCCAACATTAACTTGTACTCTTTAACCATTCCTCTTGCGAAGAATGCTTCAAAGAGTGTTCCTCCCAGATAAGGTCGTATTCCTGCTTCTTGGTAAAGTTTTATCTTTTCTTCAAAATTTCTTGTAACAAAAGACGTTCCAAATCCAAACTTAACAACGTCAGTAATGTGTTTCGAGGCATCGATAAAATTCTCGGTTTCGCGCAAGCTCAATCCCTTATCCATCATCATCGTTACTCCTGTTTTTCTAGGGGCAACAGCTCTTTTTGGGATATGTGGTAGTTCAAAATTCATTTCTGGTTGATTTTTTTTCTAATTCTAGTACTTGATTTCAATTCTATTCTGACAAGTCTTTAAATTCTCTAATCGATTTAAATTCTTGGTTTATTTCAAACAATTCTAATGCTTTCTCCTTGTCTTTCTCAATACACTTACGGAACAACTCTAATGACTCTATCTTTTTGTCCATTTTCCACAATACGATAACACGTAATATCTCACTTATCGCATTCTCAGGAAACTCAAATAAAAAATCATACACTGAAACGAGAGAATCTTCCGAAAGCAAAGCTACATAATTTGTTAAACATTCCTCATCATTTGGATCAATTGCCAGAGATAATTCATAAAAATCTGATGCTTCTATGTATTCTTCCAACTTTTCATGAGCTCCAGCGAGTACATGATAAATCCCTGCATTCTCTGGATCCAACTCCAATGCTTTTTGAATAAAAGGAAGGCCTTCTCTTGTTTTCCCCTCTAAATCTAAAATAATACCTAAACCAAGATGTGCATCAGGCAGTAAAGGTGCTAAATCGATGCTTTTATTGTAAAAATGGCGTGCTAAGTCCAATTCATTTAATTGTTCGTGACATTCACCTATATAACAAAAAGCGATTGGATCATCACCGTCCATTTCCACGCATTTATGAAAACTTTCAATGGCTTTTGTATATTTACCCAGAGACAAAAATGAATTCGCCAAATTAAAAAATACAGGGCCGAAGTCTTCATTGATCAAGATGCAATAATCGTATGCCCAGATTGACTTCTCAAAATCTTCTACCTTAGCATATGCATTGCCCAGGTTATACCAAGATGTAAACGAATATGGATTTTCATCAATAAAATCAGAATAACATTTAATTGAACTTTTATAATCACCAAGTTGGTCGTAGCAAAAAGCTATTTCGTAAATTGCTGTTTCATTATTAGGATTAAATTTTATCGCATCTTTCAATACTTTTAACGCAGATTGATAATCTCCTGAATTTTCGTATTCTATTGCTAAGTCAAGGTATAATTCATCTTTATGATCTTTTTCTGCAATTGAAAGCGCTTCTAAAAAAAAGCGTATAGCATTCTTAGTATCCTTTAATTGACTGAATACTGATGCTTTTGTCAAAATAATTTCAAAAGAGTGCTCTCCTTTCTTTTCAAGTTCCAAGATGAGATTAATTGCTTCTTTTAATTTACCTGTAGTTGAAAAACACTGCGCTTTTCGCAAACTAAAAATTGAATTGAATGAGAAAGAAATTAATGCTTCATCAATACAAATTAATGCATTTTTGAATTGTCCATTAATCATAAAATGATTAATCAATGCTTCCCAACGATCGCTGTCAATGAAGCCATAAGCTTCACCATTCATTAAAGCTTCAAACTTTTGAAGGTCATCACTTAGATCACCTTCAAAGTACTCTGCATCATCATCTCCATTTCCATTATCAAACATAGGCAGTTATACTTACTGTAAGATACTCTATTTCTCTTGATTATATAATTTGCATGAAAATTGTTTTGAACAAATTATTAACACAAGAAAAGCCGCTCATCAATTGATAAGCGGCCTTATTTATTGAATTCTATTTACTTTCCAGAACGTTTACGCTCATTTTCTTTTAATAAAATTTTACGCATTCTTAAGTTCACTGGAGTTACTTCTACATATTCATCAGCCTGAATATACTCTAAACACTCTTCAAGGCTAAATACTCTTGGTGGTACAATTCTCACTTTTGCATCAGTACCAGACTTACGCATGTTGGTTAATTGTTTCGTCTTCGTAACGTTGACAACCAAGTCATTCGCACGACTATTCTCACCGATAACTTGTCCTTCATAAATTGACTCACCTGGAGCAATAAAGAATGTTCCTCTTTCTTGTAAGTTATTCAAAGAGAACGGAATTGAAGTTCCAAGCTCCATTGAGATTAAAGACCCACTCAAACGACCAGAGATATCTCCTTTATACGGTTGGTACTCTAAAAATCTATGTGACATAATCGCTTCACCTGCAGTAGCTGTAAGAAGGTAATTTCTTAAACCAATAATTCCACGTGAAGGAACCTCGAAAGTAATCGTCATTCGCTCCCCTTTAGGAACCATGTTTTTCATTTCACCTTTACGCTTCGTCACTGCTTCAACAGCTGTTCCACTATTTATTTCAGGTAAATCAATTGTCAACTCTTCAACAGGCTCACACTTCTTACCCTCAATCTCTTTAATAATTACTTGTGGTTGCCCAACTTGTAATTCATATCCTTCACGACGCATAGTTTCAATCAAAACAGACAAGTGCATTACACCACGTCCGAAAACCATCCATTTATCAGCTTTGTCTGTCTTTCCAACTTTCATTGCCAAGTTTTTCTCAAGCTCTTTTTCCAAACGTTCAGAAATGTGACGTGATGTTACCATCTTACCTTCTTTACCAAAAAAAGGAGAATCATTAATAGTGAACAACATACTCATTGTCGGTTCATCAATAGCAATACTTTCCAACGGCTCTGGATTTTCTACATCGCAAATTGAATCTCCAATTTCAAAACCTTCAATACCGGTAATCGCACAAAGATCTCCACCTTGAACTGAATCAACTTTAATGCGTTTTGTTCCTTCAAAGACAAAGACATCTTTGATTCTATGCTTTTGTTGAGTACCGTCAGCTTTCGCAAGAACGATTGCCATATTTGGCTTTATAACACCTCTCGTCAAACGACCAATCGCAATACGACCAACAAATGATGAGAAATCCAGTGAAGTAATCAACATTTGAGTATTACCTTCTTCAATTGTAATTGGTGGATAATATTCAAGAATTTTATCTAATAACGGAGTAATTGTAGTTGTAGGTTTTTGCCAATCTTCAGACATCCAACCGTTCTTAGCAGAGCCATAAATAGTTGGGAAATCCAACTGATCTTCGTTTGCATCCAATTCGAACATCAAATCAAAAACTTTTTCATGCACCTCATCAGGAGTACAATTGTCTTTATCGACTTTATTGATAACTACCATTGGCTTAATACCCATTGATAGAGCTTTCCCAAGCACAAAACGCGTTTGAGGCATCGGACCTTCGAAAGCATCAACTAATAAACAAACACCATCAGCCATGTTTAAAACACGTTCTACCTCTCCGCCGAAATCGGCGTGTCCAGGTGTGTCAATAATATTGATTTTTGTTCCCTTATATGTTACAGAAACGTTTTTAGAAGTTATTGTTATTCCTCTTTCTTTTTCCAAATCATTGCTGTCCATGATTAATTCACCTTTTGGTCTTGATCTTTCATCTAAAACAGCTCCAGCATCAATCATTTTATCTACTAATGTTGTCTTTCCGTGATCGACGTGGGCAATAATTGCAATATTTCTAATTTCCATCTTTATCTAAAATTCTAATTATTAATCTCTTCTTCCATAGCTACCATCACGTCTCCCACCACTTGATCTGCGTTCTCCTCCGCCACTCGATCTTCGGTTTCCACCACCGCCAGATCTTCGTTCTCCGCTAAAGCTACCTCTGCCACCTTCAGTTCTTCTGTTTCCACCGCTACGGCTTCCACCACCGCCTCCATCACGTTTTTTCGTAACTTCAACTTTGACTCTATGGCCTTCGTAATCGGCACCATTAACTTCTTTAATAATCTTATCAGCTAAATCTTTATCTGCATCAAAGAATGAAAAAGAATCAAGTATATCAATACGGCCAATTTTATCAGAACTTAATTCTGTTGTATCACAAATAACTCTAAGAAGTCCTCCTGGATTTAATCCATCACGCCCACCAAGGTTAACGAAGAAACGTGTCTTACTCTCGTCATCTCTTCTTTCTCTTCTCTCTCTTCCTCGGCCTCTATCTCCACTACCTCTTTCATCACGGTCACGTCCTCTTCCTCTGTCTCTTTCTCTTCCACGACCTCCACCATCTCTGTCTCCAGCCTTAGCATTTAAATCACCCGCTTTAGAATAGTACTCAATGAATTTGTTAAATTCCGCAGAAATAAATTTCTTAACAATTTCTTCCTTTGTTAAATCTTCAAATTCAGACATTATCGTTGGTAAAAACTCTGCAATATCATCTTCCTTAACGACAGTACTAGTCACTTTATTTACCAATTTCAACAATTGAATTTCACAAATCTCTTTTGAAGTAGGAATCGATCCTTTAACAAAAGTAGTACGAATCATTTTTTCAATCGTTTTGATCTTATAAGATTCTCTTGTATTAATTAATACAATAGACTCCCCTTTTTTACCAGCACGAGCTGTACGACCTGATCGGTGCGTATAGTTCTCCACCTCATCAGGAAGATTGTAATTAATAACGTGCGTTATATCATCAACATCAATTCCACGAGCAGCAACATCTGTTGCAACTAGAATCTGAATTGACTTTGTTCTAAAGCTGTTCATAACACTATCACGCTGAGCCTGTGAAAGGTCTCCGTGTAAAGGTGCTGCATTGTAACCTTCTTTAGCTAGTTTTTCTGCTACTGCTGCCGTTTCACGACGTGTACGACAGAAAACCAAACCATAAATATTCGGATTCGAATCTATAATTCTCTTAACGCCTGCATATCTATCTCTTTCTTTAACTACAAAGTAGATGTGCTCAATGTTTTCGTTTGTCTGATTTTTGTGTCCTATTGCAACCTCCAATGGATCTTGCATGTAGTTCTTAGCAATTGCAGCCACTTCTTTTGGCATTGTTGCAGAGAATAACCATACGTTTCTCCATTCCGGTGTTCTTTCAAGAATCAAATCGATGTCTTCCTTGAACCCCATATTTAGCATTTCATCAGCTTCGTCCAAAACCACCCATTCGATGTTTTGTAAGTCGATTGCCTTTCTTTTGGTTAAATCGACCAATCTTCCTGGTGTTGCAACAATAATTGCAGCACCTCTTCTGATGTCCGATATCTGACGCTTAATGTCAGTTCCACCGTAAACGGATACAATATTAACTTTTAGATTCTTTGCGTAATTTTGTAAATCTTTTGTAATTTGAATACAAAGTTCTCTTGTCGGACAAATAACCAGTCCTTGGGGAGTTTTTGAATTCTCATTTACTTTACATACTAATGGTAAACCGAACGCTGCGGTTTTACCTGTCCCTGTTTGAGCTAATCCAACAAAATCGCTTTCTTCCAACATTAAATGTGGAATTGCTTTTTCTTGAATTGGAGTAGGTGTCTCGAACCCCATGTTCTCTAATGACTTTAACACCTCACTCTTTAGCCCGAGTTCCTCAAATCTCATGCTTATTATTTTAAATTGAGTGCAAAGATACGTAGAAATTCGCTATTAGTTGCATTTAGTTGAAAATGAGCATAGAATTTCGAGAATAAAAACCCTAAACTGTCTGGTCTTTATTCTTATTGTTTTCTTGTTCAACAATGGGAACTTCTTTATCTACAACTTCCTCATTCGGAAGCTTTGAATTATCTTTTATACTCTCTTGACTTTTTCCCACTTCACTTGGACTGCTTGGGATAGTGATATTAGAATCTTTTCTTCTGGGTTCGTATTTAATAGAATTGTCAATATCATTTATCATTTGATCCAAAGGCTGTTGAATATCTTCTTGTGTTTCTTTTATTAATGCTGAAAGATTTAAGTCATTCTTCATATCCACACTCGACTTTTTAATCTCGCTTTGTATATCAGACGTTGCATCCTTGACTTGACGGGTAATACGTCCAAGTGTTCTTGCTAATGTCGGTATACTTTTCGATCCGAAAAAAATGAGTACAAATACTAGAATCAGAACGATTTCAGAACCAGCAACATCATTGAGAATTAATACCATAAGCAAAGTTACGAATTAAATGACACTAATACATGCTTATTAAAAGCCCGCTTTTTCGAATGGATAGACATTAAAAGTACCTGTTGCCATAGCTACCAATTTACCTGAACTATTTTTAATTTCTCCTTCTAAAAATAAAAGTCGCTTTCCTTTTTTCACAAGTCTCGAATTCCCAATGAGTTGATCATTCATCTTCGCCGGAGAAATAAACGATATTTTCATTTCTAAAGTTGACACGACCATATCCTCGTTCACTGCTTCTAACAATGCGCATACACCCATCGATGCATCCATCATTGCACTAACAACACCACCATGAGCGGCAATTGGTGTAGCCAAATGTTTCTCTTTTATTTTTAATGTATGGTTGACATGACCATCACTATCAATGGTGAATACCATGCCTAATTCTTGTCCAAAATTATTGGCTGCGATGTATTTCTGAATTAATGGGTGATTTAACAAAATGAGCTATGTTTGCTTTTTGACATGTACATCCATTTGCGGGAAAGGAATAGATAATCCAGCTGCCTCAAACTCGTTGTATACTCTTTCATTCATATCGTAGAATACACCCCAGTAATCTTCTTGATTGACCCATCCTCGAGTTGTAATATTCACTGAAGAATCACCTAATTCTGCCAACCCAATGAATGGAGCCGGGTCTTTCAAAATACGGCTATCTTCGCTAATAAAGCTCAATAATAATTCTTTTGTAACTTTCAAATCATCACCATACGCTATACCAAAAGACCAATCTACACGTCTATTTTCCGCTTTTGTATAGTTAATGATGGTACCATTGGCTACAGCAGAATTTGCGAGAATAATTATTTTATTATCCACAGTAGTGAGTATTGTATTGAAAATCAAGACCTCTTTAACGACACCTTCTTCCCCTTGCATATTTACGTAGTCTCCTATTTTAAAAGGTTTAAAGAATAGAATCATAACACCACCAGCAAAATTAGATAATGTACCTGAAAATGCCATGCCTACAGCAAAACCTGCAGCGCCAAGAATAGCAATAAAAGATGTCATTTCTACACCCATTTGGGAAATTGCAGTTACAACAACCAGCATTTTAATTCCCATTCCTGCTATACTAGAAAGAAAACCAGTCAAACTCTTGTCAACTTTTTTCTTCTCTAAAAGTTTAGAGACAATGGATGATAATTTTTTAGCAACCCAAAAACCGATAACTAAAACAGTAAACGCAATTGCTAATCTTATAGCTACATCAACTAAAACTCCGGTTAATTCACCAGCCTTCATCCCTAACATTTCTTCAATCTTATCCATTTCATTCTAATTTCACACCAAAAATATTATTAATCTCATCAAATCAAATCATTTCTTTTATTTTTATGCATGTTTTTTATTCTTTCTAAGACCTTACTCTTTTTGATGAGCCCCTTTTTCTGGTTTATTATGAGCATTGGTATTTTTTTCTTCACTAAGAAAAAAGGACTCAAAAGAAAATCAAAATGGATTTCGATTATCATTTTCTTCTTATTTACCAATTCTGTTATTTTTTCTGAATTTTGTGGACTTTTGGAAGTTCCAGGAACAACAATTAAGGCAATTAAAAAACATGATGTAGCGATTGTATTAGGAGGTATGTTTGAATTCAACTCCGATACGAAGTCAATTAGCATACGAAGACAAGGGGACCGATTAATTCAAGCAGTCAACCTTTACAAAATGAACAAAGTCGATAAGATTTTAATCACCGGAGATTCTGGATTCATAACTGATAGAGGACTTCATGAAGCTAAACAAGTAAAAGAATTATTAATCTTATGGGGAATCCCTACCAATGATATTATTACCGAAGAAAAGTCGAAGAACACACATGAAAATGCTTTAGAAACAGCAAAGGTATTACGTAAATCGTATCCACATATGAACCGGTTCATCCTTGTAACTTCGGGAATTCATATGAAGCGTGCATTGTCCTGTTTCCAAAAAGAAGGCCTAACCTGCACCTCGTTTTCTACAGATTTATACACAAATCAAACTGGTAATTATTATTGGGATCAGTATTTCATTCCGAACATGGATAACTTCAATCAATGGAATAAATTGAACAAAGAGATTTCAGGATTTTTGATATATAAAATCATGGGGTACAATTAAAACTCGACTTCACCCTCTTGTTTAAAATAGGATTCTTTAAAATAATCCATAATTCTCACTCCTGTGAAATAAAATAACGCGATTTGCTTGTAATCAAAATTACTCTTCGCCATTTCCATCGCTCCTTCTTGACAAAGACCAACACCGTGTCCGAACCCACGACCTGATATCACAACGTAATCTCCTACCATTTGAGTACTGAAAAATATGGACTTTAATTTGAATTTCGATCTTAAATCACGCAAAGGTATACCTAAAGACGGATGAATAAAAAAGGCTTTTCGTTGGTTCTGCTCAAAATTATAAATCAAATCTCCAAAAACATCCTCACTTACATCATACTCAGATTGTAAAAATTGTTTCCATTTATATTTTTCGATTTTATTGGTCCAATTTGCTTGCCATGTTTTAGTGCAAAAGGTATCTATAAAAGGAACAACATAGTCTACAGATGTGTTCCAAACATAAGATGCATCACAAATTTCACCACCACAATTCGCTGAGAAATACGAAGTCACTAACCTATCTTCACTATCCACGAGCACCTCTCCTACAGTTGAATTTACAGCTTCTCTAATTAATTCTGAAGTTTTTAGTTCATGGTGATATGCTTGGCAATGAACTCCATCACATAATTGAAATCCTTCGCTCTTATGTCGATTAAGATTCTTTACAGCATAAGTCCTACTCATAACAGCCTGTACTTTGTAGTATTCAGAATGACGCCCACTTCCTCCCTCTGACTCAATAACACCAGAGAGATAATCGTTCATTTTAACCCTATTTACAATCATCAACCCACTAGTCGAAGCAGAAATAACTACTCCACCCGCATGCTTTCTTTCTTTTTTGTTTACTCGATATGTGAGTGAGGATGAATTTTGGGTTTGGTGTAATGCAAAAGATTTAGCAGAACGATTATTTTTTGCAACTTGAAGAAGTATTACACGTCCGTTAGCCACTTTAAATTCTAATTTCAATCCACTTTTTACTGTTTGAATAAAAGTAGTATCATCATACAGTTCATACGTGCCAGAATTCGGTTCGATGGTGATTGAATATACTTTACTCGTATGATACAATCTGACTTGTAATTCTTGTCCAAAAGACGAGAACACCAATGCCATTATAAAGAAAAGAATACGTGTTTTCACAACTCAAAATTACAACACCTTAAAAGTCTATTAACGCGTTTATTGAATAGTTTTCAACAAGGACCGTGCAACTTTTTGACTTGCGCCTCCTCCTCCTAATTTTTCTTGAAGAAGTTTGTAATTGTTGTCTAATTCGCTTCTATATTCTTCGTCCTCAATTAGGCGCAAAGTTTCCTTGTAAATATTATCCGAAGTACACTCACCTTGGATAAGTTCTTTCACTACTTCTCTATCCATAATGAGATTAACAAGAGAAATAAATTTCACTTTGACTAAGCGTTTCGCTATACTGTATGAAATCTGAGAACTTTTGTAACAAACAACTTGTGGCACCTTGAACAATGCTGTTTCCAAGGTAGCTGTTCCAGAAGTAACTATTGCGACGTCTGCATAAGAAAGTAATTCATATGTTTTTCCAAAAACTATTGAGTTAGAACATAGACTTTGGTAGAAATCTTTATCTAACGAAGGAGCTCCAGCAATAACCATTTGATGCGTTTTAATTCTCTTTGCAGCCTCCAACATGATTGGTAACTTCTTACTCACTTCTTGTTTACGACTACCTGGTAATACAACTAAGATTGGCCGCTCATCGAGATTTTGTTCTTTTCTGAATACTTCAATCGAATCAAATTTGAATTTCTCAATTTCATCTAGTAATGGATGCCCAACATATTCCACATTATAATCAAATTTCTTATAGAAATCTTTCTCAAAGGGCAGAATAACAGCCATTTTATCAACCACTTTTTTAATCTTATGCACTCTTGATTGCTTCCAAGCCCATACTTGTGGAGAAATATAGTAGTATACTTTGATCCCTCGTTCTTTCGCCCATTCTGCGATTCTTAAGTTAAATCCAGGATAATCTACTAACACGAGCACATCTGGCTCAAATTCACTAATACTTTTTTTACAATATGAAATGTTTTTCAAAATTGTTTTTAAATTCATCACAACTTCAATGAACCCCATAAATGCAAGTTCTCTGATGTGCTTGACAAGCCCATTTTTAGCAATTTCTTGCATTTTATCTCCTCCCCAAAACTTAAAATCAATTGCATCATGTTCATCAATTAGCGCATGCATTAAATTAGACGCATGTAAATCTCCAGAAGCTTCTCCAGCAATTACATACATCTTAATTGGCTTACTCATTCTAGAAGAATTTAATATAAATGACGTATGGTGTGAACAATAATGTGGCTATGATAATACCTTTAGATATATTGTATTTTCCTTTGTTTAAGAATATGTAAAACCAAAGGAGGTTTGCTATAATCGAAAGTGTTATAATTTTTATTTGATACGGCCGATTAAGTGTGAATTTATGCCATAATTGGCTGTAATAATAATCTTGAAATAGTGCGATTATTAAAAGAACTAATGGGGCAATAATAATTGGAGTAACGATTCCTAAAAGCAACCCTAATGAATGTTGAGTTGTCCATCTTCTTAATTTCATAATTCCCAGTTTTCAAGTATTTCAATTGATTTATATGCTGTCATATCGAATTGTGTTGGAACAACACTCGCGTACTTTCTTTCTATCCAATATAAATCTGTATCTTCTGTTGTGTCTTGCTCTACAAAATCACCTGTCAGCCAATAGTAAGGTTTATTAAACTGATCAAATCTCTTATCGAATCTATCCTCCCAAAACGCATGAGCTTGTCGACAGATTTTAAGACCTTTGACGTCATTTCCTTTGGGTATGTTAACATTCAAGCAAACTCCTTTTGGCATCTCATTTTTTAATACTTGCTGCGTTACTTGACGTACAATTTTCATTGCATTCGAAAAATCTGAATCTGCATCAAAATCGCACAATGAGAAACCGATCGAAGGAATCCCTTCCATTGCTCCTTCCACAGCAGCAGACATCGTTCCAGAGTACAATACATTTGTTGCTGTATTTGCTCCATGGTTTATTCCCGATACTATCAAGTCGGGTTTTCGGTGAAGAATCTCATAGATACCAAGCTTCACACAATCAACAGGTGTACCACTGCATGAATAACTTTCAGCTCCTTCAAAGATATTTTCCTTTTGAAGACGAAGTGGTGAGTTTATGGTAATTGCATGCCCCATTCCTGACATAGCGGAATTTGGAGCAATTACAATTACTTCTCCAAATTCTTGCATAACAGATTGAAGCGATTTTATCCCTTTGGAAGTGATTCCATCATCATTTGTGACGAGTATTAATGGCTTGTCTACTTGCATTTAATAGAGTAATTCATAATAATGCGAAGGTAACTAAATCATTCAAAATTTATGAAAAATGAAAAGAAATCTAGAAATGATTTTATATTTTTAAGTTAACCTTACATAACAAAAGTGAATCTCACAATGTTCATTAAATCAGCAGTATAACAATTAAAAACTGTCTAAATAAGTGAAAATATTGCTTCATAAATAACTCTACTAACTTTATGTGCAACTAACCAGTCATATACTCCTCTGGCAAATGGTAACTACGCTGTCGAAGTTATCTTAAATGGGTGTGTAGACACATCAGCTTGCTTCCTTGTTGATTACACAGGAATTAATGAACTCAATATCGGAGACAAGGAACTTGTGAAAATTGTTGACTTAATGGGAAGAGAAACACCATACAAGCCTAACACAGTTCTTATCTATGTATTTGATGATGGTAGTACTAAGAAGGTATTTAAGATGGAAGAGTAGAACTCAATTAAATAATTAATAGAAGCCCTTCAGAGATGAGGGGCTTTTTTATAGCCCAACATTCGCTTTTGTAAGGTTCTCTAACGCTTTTTTGTGCAAATTCTGTGCAAATGAAAAAAGGGTTTCAAACCTTGATAGTCTGAAACCCTTTATTTTATTGGTGGGGAATGTAGGATTCGAACCTACGACCCCCTGCTTGTAAGGCAGGTGCTCTAAACCAACTGAGCTAATCCCCCATTTATCGATCCGTTTACCGGATTCGGTGTGCAAATATACACTTGATTTCCATAATCGCAAGTGTAAAATGAAAATAAATTAAAAAAATTCTGCGACCAAGAAAAAACTACCAATCACCAAGATTACATCTTCATTTTTAGCACTACTCTTCGCTTGTTTTAACGCTTCCAAAGAATCTATGAAATACCTATTTTCATTGGTTTTTACAGACTCCATAACTTCTTTCAAGTCAGAAATATGCATACTCCTTTGACTCTTAAATTCAGTTAAATAAAGTTTGTCATTCTGCTGAATAAGCTCTGGAATTTTCGCAATATTTTTGTCTTTACTTGTTCCAAAAACAATATGTAAAATTCCATTATTAATTGCCCTAACTGTCTCCAAAGTTTTTGAAATTCCATCATAGTTATGTGAAACATCAAAAATAAGCGTTGGATTTGATTCGATTAATTGAATTCTGCCTCTAAAGCCAGTGTTTGGGGTTAGGTTTTTTAATCCAAGAGCAATCATTTCTTCTGAAATAGGAAAGTTATTCTCTCGAAGTTGCTCGACACAGCTAAGAACTAATTTAAAGTTCTCTTTTTGATGTTCCCCCAATAATGGCAAGGTATACATTCCAATATCTCGGTCTTTGAGCTGAACAACCGGCGAATTTTGACACTTGGCAATTGAAATAATTTCTTTTTCTGCTAATTGATTCATTTCTCCCAATAAAAGAGGTTTTTCTCTTTTAATAATACCCGCTTTCTCAATTGCTATTTTCTCAATAGTGTCTCCAAGAATATCTGTATGTTCCAAGCTTATATTCGTTATTACACTAAATAGTGGCGTAATAATGTTTGTAGCATCTAGGCGACCTCCCAAACCAGTTTCAATGATACAAATGTCACATTTTGATTCTTTGAAATGATTCAAAGCCATCGCAAAAGTTACTTCAAAGAAAGATGGAGAAAATTCGAAAGGGTGTTGCTTTATTGAATGAATAAAATTGACTATGGAATCTTGTGAGATTACTTCGCCATTTACACGTATTCTTTCACTGAAATCAGCAATATGAGGAGAAGTAAATAATCCAACTTTATATCCAGCTTCAGTAAGAATAGATGAAACCATTGAGCAAATTGAACCTTTACCGTTGGATCCAGCGACGTGCACAAACTGTAACTGTTTCTCAGGAGAGTCAATAGACTTTGTAATTGATTGTATATTTTCTAATGTCGGTTTATATGCCTTAGAACCTATTTTTTGGTACGATGGAAATTGATGGAACAACCATTCAATTTCAGTTTCATATGATTTACTGTGCATTGACATGAACAGCCATGAAAACCTTACCCAGAGATGATCCCGGATCTTTATTGTATTTCACTTGCTTTTTAACCTCATAGATAACTCGATTAATAAGAATTTGGTTGGTTGTAGTCGTTTGTGCCTTAATGTTATAAGCAGCGATAACATTCCCTTGTGCATCAATGGTTAATTTCAAGTGGATGGTTGCATCAATATTTGATTGCAAATCAGTCATAATAGGATCATTCAATCGTATTCTACCATTTCCACTTCCTCCGCCACCATTACCTTCAGTACCTGTACCCGAGTCTCCACCAAATGTATCTCCTGAGCCTCCTGAATCACCGTTTCCATCTCCACCAGATGCGAAAGGATCATTGGATTGTTGTGTAGTACTACTTGTATTTGTTGAGTTCGGAGCGTTTGTTGTATTTGATTGGCCAGTATTGACTTCAACATCAGATTCTTCAGATGTAATGATTTGTTCAGTTTGAGGCTTTGGCTTGTCTAGTGGAGCATCAGAAGGACTACCTGATCCTGAACCTCCTTCAACAACTAAATTTTGTAATACTAATTCCGGAATCTCTGTAGTTACATTTACAACTAATGGCTCTGGTGCAGGGTCGGCAATTTGAAAAGAAATCAACGCAAAATAAACTGCAAATAAAACCATCGCAATAAGAGCTGCTATTGCCCCTTTACGGTTGTCTATTTTATTAACAATTGGTTTACTTGCCATAATTTTCTATTTATCATACGCCAACACAGGATCCCATCCATTCGCTTGAGATAATGCTAATACATTAAATACTGCTTCATAACTGGCATTTCGATGTCCAGCTATTTTGAGTTTTGATTCTTTGGAATTTTCTACTACAGACGCAACAATTTCTCGAATATCTTCAAATTCCATTGGTTGGTCAATTGAACCTCCAGGAGTAACAACATATAAATTATCCTCAGTAATTATAACTGTTGGTGATACAGGGTTAGTTACTGGAGTTAATTGTTCACTTGGTTTTGGCAAATCAATTGGTGTTTGGTCCTGACTCATTAAACTCATGATGATAAAGAAAATCAACAACAAGAATACCAAATCGGTCATGGAAGCCATTCCTCCTTCAATTTTAACTTTATTTCTTGTTCCTAAATCCATATTCCTTTATTTACCAGGTTGTTGAAGAATATCCATAAACTCTAACGCATCATTTTCCATTTGGTACACAACATTTCCAATTCTTGCGACTAAAAAGTTATACCCAACATAAGCAATAATACCAACAACTAGACCAGCCACTGTAGTTATCATTGCAGTCATTATTCCTGGAGCGATAACGTCTATGTCAAGACTAGCTGCATTTTGCAAGTCAATAAAAACACCAACCATTCCAACAGTAGTTCCAAGGAAACCAATCATTGGAGCTGCTCCTGCTGCTGTAGCTAAAAAGCTCAAACGTTGTTCAAGTCTTAATATTTCCAATTTCGCTGCATTCTCAATTGATGCAGAAATCACTTCAATTGGTCTACCTAATCGAGATATACCTTTCTCGATCATTCTTGCTGAAGGAGCATCGGAGCGGGAGCAGTAATCTTTTGCTGTATCTATTTTCCCATCAGTAATATACTCTCGGATTTTAGCGATAAAACCACGTTCTTCTTTGTTTGCTTTTCTCAACGCTAGAAAACGTTCTACAAATACAAAGATGGTGTATCCTAACATCAGCGAAAGCAAGATGATAATTCCCCATCCACTTAGGCCAATTCCTTCGTTCCCGAATTCTTCAGAACCTTTGAGGATTTCCCATAGACTAATGTCAGCAACCCCAATGGATTCTTCTCCAACTGTTTCAATTTGTAATAAAAAAGATAAACTCATAATATATATAACGTTTAGTAAGGTGTTTTATTTAATGTGTAAGAAGAAAAACCGTGCATCCAGCAATATAACCAACAATTGCTAAAAGGGAAATATTTTTCACATACCAAAAGAACGAAATTTTTTCCATTCCCATAGCAACTACTCCCGCAGCAGAACCGATAATTAACATACTTCCCCCTGTACCAGCAGCATAGGCGATAAAATGCCATAATCCTGCATCTTCTGCTTCTTGGAACATTCCCATTGAAGCAGCTACCAGAGGTACATTGTCGATTACAGCAGAACCAGCTCCTAGAAGAATGATAAATATATCCAGATTCAAGCCAGATTCAACAACACCTTGGCCAAACATGAAAATCAGTCCTAAAGATTCCAAAGCTGCTACTGTCATCAATATTCCCAAGAAAAATAAAATAGATGGCATTTCAATTTTTGCCATTGCTCCAGCCGTTGGGCCGTGAGCATCATCGTGACTCTGCAATGATGTTAAAGATATTTGTTTACTTGAAACAAATTCAGCTACTAAAGCAACAACACCTAGAGAAAGCATCATTCCTACATATGGAGGTAAATGAGTTACCGTTTTAAAAACAGGAACGAACACGATCATCAAGAGACCAACAACTAACATCATAGTTCCGTTAGCACTTACTTTTTCCTCGTTTCCTGCATTTTCAATTTCTCCTTTGAACACTTTTAAACGAGAAGCAATAAATGTTGGTATCACCATGCAAACCAATGATGGCAATAACAAGTTAATTACCAATTGCATTGCTGTTACTTTATCCCCCATCCAAAGCATTGTTGTTGTAACATCACCAATTGGAGACCATGCACCTCCAGCATTTGCGGCAATGATAATCATACCAGCATACCACATTCTAAGGTTCTTATCAGAAATAATTTTCCTTAAAATCGTGATCAATACGATTGTTGCAGTTAAGTTATCAATTATTGCAGAAAGGATAAACCCAAGTCCACAAACAATCCATAAAATAGAAGACTTCTTGTTTGTTTTAATGATTCTTTTAATTGTTTGAAATCCGTTGAAGTGATCAATGATTTCAACGATCGTCATCGCTCCAATTAAAAATATTAATATTTCACAAGTCTTACCAAAGTGATGAAGAAGTGTCCCTTCTAGCAAATGGTGACGTTCTTCAGAGTCCATAAGGGAAAAGTCCATTGCACCATTCTCACCATTTAAAAGAGCACTGCCATGGCTGTCAAACCAAGTTGTAAAGTTGTCCAAGCCAAAAGCAATACCGGCCCAAGCTAGTGCCATCATAATTAAGGCTGGAACCAGTTTATCAATTTTAAGGGTATGCTCAATTGTAATTGCGATATATCCGAGAATAAAAACAGAGACAATAAAAATTTCCATGTTATTTGAGTTTTTTTTAAAAAAAAATTTAGACAAGTTGTTTCAATGCGATTTCAAACGCAGCTTTGGCAATACCTGTTTTATTGGGGTTAATTTTATGTGTATCCTTTAGAGCTTTATAAATTGTCTCACTTGTGTCCAGAAAAATACCTTCATCTGTTAATTCTTTCAAATCATTACTCATCAAGTAGGCAAAAACTCTTGCCATTCCACAGTTAGAAATAAAATCTGGAATAATAGAAATACTGTTATCGGCTTTGTCAGCAATTTCACCGAAGAAAATTTCAGGATCTGCAAAAGGAACATTTGCCCCGGCGGAAATAACTTCTACACCAGCAGTAATCATTCTCTTCAGATGATCTGCAGTAATCATTCTTGAACCCGCGCAAGGAATAAAGACATCCGCCTCAATATCCCAAATTTTAGAGTTTACTTCCTCGTATGAAAGCATATTCTCTGCGTTTAATTCGTTCCCGTTCTTATTTAAGAATAGTGAAGTAATTTCTTCGTAAGAAATTCCATCTGCATCAATCAAACCACCTACACGGTCAATGATTCCAACAATTTTAGCTCCTTCTTGTGCAAGATAGAATGCAGCAGCAGATCCAACGTTACCCCATCCCTGAACAATAACCTTCTTACCTTGAAGAGAACCTCCCCAAATACTGTAGTAATGCTTGATTGATTCAGCCACACCATATCCAGTTATCATATCAGCAACGACATATTTTCTAGTTACGTCAGGAGAAAATGATGTGTCTTCGATAGCCTTTAAAACACCCTGTCTTAATTGACCGATTCTATTTATTTTTTGAGATTCTCTAGGTTGAAAATGACCATTAAAAACGCCTTCTTGTGGATGCCAAACACCACAATCCTCAGTGATTGGAATAACTTCGTGAATTTCATCAACATTTAAATCACCACCCGTTCCATAATAATGTTTTAATAATGGAGTAACAGCAGCATACCATCTTCTTAAAACGCCTTCTTTTCGAGGGTCTTTTGGGTCAAAGTTAATTCCAGATTTAGCACCACCAATTGCTGGTCCTGCTACTGTGAATTTAACCTCCATTGTTTTTGCAAGGGATTCTACTTCACGCTTATCTAATCCTATTCTCATTCGAGTCCCACCTCCGGCAGCGCCTCCTCTTAAAGAGTTAATAACTACCCATCCTTCTGCTTCTGTTTCTGAATCTTTCCATTCAAAAACAATTTCTGGACGTTTATTTTCAAACTTATCTAGTAAAGCTTTCATTTCTATTAATAATTTATAACGCCCAAAGTTAAAAAAAGAATATTTAGAATCTCTTTTATAGCACTGAATAATCAGTCAATTTATGAACAATTTATCCCTTCAAAACTTTAACTAGGCAATCACAACTAAATCTAATATGCAGCTTCTCGCCTTCAGTCATTGAATTCATTGTGAATTAAACGGATAAAGATGTAACAAGAATACTTTTTACACGTATGTATAAGCCATACGGGTATAGATTTTAGACGCGCCATTTTTTAGACGCGACTTCAACTACATTCTAGAAATTAATACAATTAATGGCAGGACAAAAGAAATTTGGTGCTTTTGCTGGAGTTTTCACTCCTTCTTTACTGACTATTCTCGGTGTAATCATGTACATGAGACTAGGTTGGGTTGTTGGTAATGCCGGCCTTATTGGAACCATAATAATAATTGTTATTGCTCATGTGATTGCTGTAACTACCGGATTGAGCGTTTCTTCTGTTGCAACAGACAAAAAAATTGGAGCAGGTGGAATTTATTATGTTCTCTCTAGAAGTATGGGGATTCCTATTGGTGGGTCAATTGGTATTGCACTCTATATTGGTACAGCCTTCTCAATTGCACTTTACCTCATCGGTTTTGCCGAGAGTTTCAATGGATACTTTGGATTTGGCACCAGTATTAATGATTTACGATTAACAGGAACAATTGCACTCTTTTCCATAACAGCATTGGCACTAATTAGCACTTCTGCAGCGTTAAAGGCACAGTTTTTCATTCTTGCTGCAATTATAATCTCATTGGTTTCTATCTTCATGGGAACAAAAGAATACGCTCCAGAATCGGTAGCAATGTTTTCAGGTGAAGGCTCTGTATCGCTAGAAATTGTTTTCGCAATATTCTTCCCCGCTGTTACAGGATTTACTGCTGGAATAGCAATGAGTGGTGATTTAAAAGACCCAAAAAGGGCAATCCCTTCTGGTACTTTATGGGCAATTGCCGTAGGGCTTGTGGTTTATATCACTCTGGCAGTTTTCATCGCAAACACGGTGAACGCAGATCTACTAAAAAATGACTACAACATTTTAATGAAGATTGCAATGTTTGCCCCTGCAGTTGTTGCAGGAATATGGGGGGCGACTTTATCATCTGCCCTTGGTGGAATTTTAGGCGGACCAAGAATACTTCAGGCGATGTCTACTGACAAAATAACTCCAAAAATCTTTGCTAGAGGTAAAGGGAAAAATAATGAACCCGTAAATGCACTTATTCTTGTATTCGTCATTGCGGAAATTGGTATTCTAATTGGGGAGCTTGACGTTATTGCTCGAATAGTTTCTATGTTTTACTTAACTGCATACGGCTTTATCAATATTTCTTTCTTTTTAGAAAGCTGGGCGAATCCAGATTTTCAGCCGACATTTAAAGTTAAACGTTGGATTGGCCTAGTTGGTTCTATTGCATGTTTTGCTGTTATGTTTAAATTAGATATGATTGCAATGTTTGGAGCCTTTGCAATGGTCGGTTTACTCTACTTCTGGTTATCGAGAAAACAATTTAGCGTTCAAACAACAGATGTTTGGGAAAGTGTTTGGTCAAATGTCGTGAACAAAGGATTGAAAAAACTGCGAGCAAAAGAAAACAATCAAAGCAACTGGAACCCAAATATCATTATGTTCAGTAGTGATTCTACTCAACGACCTAAAATGTTAGAATTCTCTAAAACTTTGTCTGGCAGAACAGGCATTGTCACCGACTTTAAATTAATTAATAAAGAAGAAGGAGTTAACTTCTCAAAAACAGAACAATCCTACAAAGATGATTTACTTGATAAACTTGGAATATTTGGACGAAAGATTGAAGTCGATGATCCCTACTCTGGCATAGAAAACATCGCTTCGACATATGGATTTAGTGGCATTGAACCAAATTCTATATTAATGAATTGGTCAAGAACAACTAATGATTCTGAAAAGTTTACAAAAATGACTCAAAAATTGATTCATTTGGATTATAATCTACTCTACCTCGATCTTGATGAAAAAACGGAGTTCGGTCAACAAGAAACTATTGATTTATGGTGGAGAGATTCTGACGAGAACAATGCTGAATTAATGCTTAACATTGCTCGATACCTATCTCAATCTAATGAATGGGGCAATGCTAAAATCCGTATACTTTATGTAAACCACAATAATACCGAGAGCGATTTTATTACAAGTAAGATTGAAAAACTTATTGAAAAATTAAGGGTTAACGCAGAAATAAAAATTATAAATAATGGCGTTGAACAAAAATCATTCTACGAAATAATTGAATTACAATCAGCGAATACCGACTTAATTCTTTTAGGTATTCCGAACATCCAACCTGAGAAACAAGCACAATATATCTTAACAACTGATCACCTGTTTGAAACCGTTGGTACAACTTTGTTGGTTAAGGCATCGAATAAATTCAATGAACTTGATTTAAATTTTGTTATAAAAGGGAGTAAAAAAACTACTGACAATAAAAATTTAACACCTCTATCATCGACCTCTAACGAAGAATTATTCTTAGCTGTTACTGATTTTGAATCACAATTATCATCCACTGTTAAACAGTTGAACAAGTCTGCTTTTGCTCCTGTCTCAAAAGCATATAATGCATACACCAAAAAAAGCAGTAAACGTTTTAGCATATGTATTCAAGCTATAAATAAAAATCGCTCAGTTAATAATACAATTAATGAGCTGCAATTATTCTTAAGTGAGTTAATCAACTATTCAGAAGAATTCAAAAATAAAGAGCTTAATAAATTAAAACTCGTATTCGATAATGGCATGACCTCGTTTATTAAAAACAGAGCAGACATCATTTCTAACACGCCGAAAGCCCTGCATTTGAAGAATGGAAAAATTAGGCATTGGAAAAAACTATTATCCATTTATCTAGATACCGATATATTAACAAATACTGAAAGCGTAATGCACAATTTCGGTGTACAGAACTTCATTGTTCTGAGCTCCTTGGCAACAGGAATAAAAAAGCATGTTCATTTATTTGTAGAACATATAGAAAAGAATCATGCCGTATCCGAAGAATCTTTGAATGAATTTAACTCAAAAATTAATCAGTTATTTGCAGAGCTAAATGATGTATGCATTTCTATCGAACAAAAATCTGCTAATGATCTCCAGCAGTTTGAACGTAACCTTTGCAATCAATTAATTGATGCTGATTACAATAAATCAACTTATAAATTATTAAAGAGAAGAAAAACAAAAAAAGTCAAAGATCGAATTGAAAATATAGAGATTATTTTGGAAGAATACGCCGGTAATTGGTACAATAATCAGCAGCTATCTCACAATCAGCTTAATGCAGATATAACGCTTTCAAAATCTGGTCTTACAACGTTTTCTATTAATGGCATAATACAATCCAAGATTAAGCGCACCTGCATTTCTTCTCAAAAGAGAGATTTGACGAGCTTGATGGACATTGTTAAATATATTTCAGATAAGAATAACAATTCTACCTTAAGCAAATCTCTAACACAAAAATTGGGAGAGCTTGCTAAAAATATTTCAACAGTAGATTTTAACGAGCTTATTCAAAATGAAGAAAGTAAATTAATTCTTACATCAGGAAAAGCAAAAAAAACTATTCAGCTAATTAGTTCAGAGGCTTACAATGATTTTCAACTTTGTCAAGATGAAAATGTCAAAACAATTGATGTCCCTTTATCTTCTATTCAAAGTTACATTGTACGTGAAAATTATTTAACTCCATTACAAGCAGCAATAGAGGCCATTGAATCTTCTTTCAATAAGAATGCAGAAGAAATATTTAATTTTTCCAATTTATTAAAGCATATTCTTAATGAAGAAGGAATTGACAACACATCTGAATACTTCGAGTCTTCTGAAGAATTCTCTAAAACTGTTGAAACACTGATTACCAATCTAGAGAAAACTGAAAGAACATTTAATTTCACATTAGGGATTCAGATTCACAATACTTTGCAAGCGCTTAATGCGCGAACAATAATTGAATCTATAGATTCATATTCAAGTATTTCATCAAAGACAGAGAAGCAATCAAAATTACAAAAATGGATATCCCTTTCAAAACATTCTATTTCTGCGAAATACAACAACATTTATAGTTTTGTAGTGAAGCGAAAGAGAGATGTTGATACAATTCGTTTTGCAGAAAAAAATCGCCAATATTTGAATAATATTGAATTGACAAATGACTTTATTGGACACCTTGAATTTCAATCTGGCATAGAAGAAAACCTTTCATTCTACTATAAAAAACTATTTACAGGAAGTCACTTTGGTATTCTCAATGAAGATTACAACAAAGGAGAGCTAATGTCGGTTATGAATGCAAAACAACGCATTGATAAAGGTATTTCAGGTGCTATCATGATCTCTGGAGAATCTTCTTCAGGGAAAAGTTATTTTATTGAATCAATCACCTCTACTCTATTCAATGTTGAGAAAGTCTATATATCGCCTAACGGAGTGCAAAACTACAATGGTTCAGATCTAAACATTGCATTACAATCAATTTTTAACACTTCAGGGAGCGCTAGAGAAATAATAAAAAAGCAGAAGCGAAAAACAATATTCATATTTGATGATCTTGAACAATGGTGGTTGAAAGAACCAGGTAGTTTTGAGGCCATTAATTATTTATTTGAATTGGTTGAAGAATTTGGGGGCTATCATTATTTCATCTTATCGACAAATATTTACAGTTATGACTTGTTACGTAAGTTAAGTTCTGTTAATGAGTATTTATTATCTACGGTCATCATTTCACCAATCCGTAAAGAAGAACTTAAAGGTATTTTACTAGACAGACATAAAACCGCTGGAGCAGAAATTTGGTTGAATACAAACTTGGTAGATGAAACAAAAAAAATAGACGCTATTGTAAATGCTATTCATTCAAAATCTAACGGAAATATTGGAGTCGCTTTAAATCTTTGGATCAACTCTATTCAAAAGAATGAGGAAGGCTTATTATACATCGGTAAACCTGCTGATATTATCTTTCCTGAAATTGATAACCCATATTGGAAAATAGTCTTATACCACTTTGTTTTACACAAGAATTTAACAAAAATAGAGCTTGAGACTTTACTTGAACAGCCTCAATGGCTAGAGAAAACGATGAATGAATTACTTAAGTCGTCCATTCTGTATCAAAAAACTAATGGTGCGTATACATTAAAAGAGAGTTCAATATATTTTATTGAACTCTGGCTAAAAGAACAAAAAATTATTAGTTAACCATGATGTCAGATTTTAGAAACATACAAATCAGTCATATCCTATTGTTCATTGCAATAGGTATTGTCCTATTCATGGGCTTATATATTGTTAACAACTATATATTACCAATGCTTAAGAAGAAGCACTTTCTTTTTTTTAAGTATTGGCAAAAAATTCAAATCATCGTTTGGATTGGCTATTCATTTTTATTCTACGTAATGTTATTCAGATCTAATATGCCGTTAACACTAATTATTAGTGGAATTATTATTGGAATTGGATGGGATTATTGGCGAAATATTTTTTCCGGAATCATCATTAAGATCAATAATCAATTTAGAATTGGAGAAACAATTTCGACAGAAAATACAACAGGTAAAATAATAGCCATCAATCTTTCTCATACTGAATTAACAAATGACAGTGGAGAGTTGATTTCTATTCCAAATTATGTTTTAAGATCATCTATACTGAAACATCTTTTCAAAAAAAGTACTGTCCAATTGTATACCTTCAATATTCATATTGAAAACGCAGATGTGAGCACAATAAAAAACCTAGCTATCCTTTGTCCGTTTATTTCAAGCAATCAAAAGATTGAAGTTGAAAAAATTAAAGACTCAGACTATATTCTTCGTGCAGGTATAATCGATATTAGCTTTGCAGAAGAAGTTAATATTTATTTTAAGAGAAATAAAATCTTGTAATTACTCTTTAAGAAAGAATTTTTGCTGTTCTCGCAGTTTAAGGAAATCTTCTATCGATACTGCAGGACTTCCCATCACTGTCTGACTACTACCAATATTCTTGGTTACTGTACTGGCTAAACCAACTGTAACGTTATCACCAATAGTGATTCCATTTCGAATACAACTAGAAGGTGCAATCCAGCAATTTTCTCCAATGATAACACTACCTGCAATCATCGCATTTGCAATAATCAAAGTGTTCTTGCCAATTTTCACATTGTGTGCGATATGTACAAGATTATCAATTTTTACCCCATCATGCATAATTGTATCACTTAATGAGCCTCTATCAATACATGTATTATTACCTATACTGACATTATTATGGATAATTACCCTACCATAATGAGGAAAACGCACATATTGCTTTGTTAGTTCATCTTGAGCGTAACCAAAACCAACACCTCCAATAACAGAATTAGAACCGATTTCTACATTGTCACCAAGAATTGTATTACTCTCAATAACTGTATTGCTACCTATTTTGCAATTGTCGCCAATTTCAACTTTATCTCCAATCACTACATTAGTAGAAACGATTATATTCTTTCCGAGAACCGCACTCTCCGCTATACTTGCAGATGAATGAATTTCTGTTTTTTCAATCTTCTGATCAAACCCAAGAAAATTTTTGCAAAAAAGGAGTAAATCTGCCTTGGGATTATCAGAAAAAATAAAGCTCATTCCCTCAATAGAATTTATTAACTCTTTATCAGCAAGGCTTGATTCTAAAATTACAATTTTACATTGTGCCTTTATAAGCAATTCCGGAACTCTGTCTTTATTTTTTGCATTGAGAAAAGAAATGTTATCAATGACTGCGGAATCAATTGCTTTAGGTGCAATAATTTCTTGAGATAAGTTTTGATTAGAAAGAACTGTTTTGTTCCCCTGTTCTTTGAACCATTTTATTATTTCCTCAATTGTCGCCATTCTTACATTTGAATAAATCTAATTAATTCAAATGACTCTGCATACTCTTGCTGTATTTGAATTCCTCTTAGTTTCGCTAAAGACATTACAAAATCGACATTACTGTAACTTCTATGTTTTTGTGTTTGATAAAAATCTAAGGCTTTTATTTTTCCTTCGATATCCTCTTTTGATAAATTTACATACATAAAAGAAGTAAAACCAAAATTATTCCATGGCATTTCATAACCTAACAAATTAGTGTATTTAAAAGCTCTCACTCCTTCTTCATGAATCGTTTTATGATCTTGATGAACATCACTTGATGAAGGCAAAAATACAAGATTCGGCTTAATTTCTTTTCTCAACACAATTAGAGTTTCTAAAATCTCTTGCCGTTTAGACGGAAATTCTCTTACTTCAAAATCCAATATATGTTGGTGCTCTTTTTTTATTCCTAGATACTCAAAAGATGCGTACATTTCTTTTTCTATCGCACCAATTTCAAAGCCTTCAGGTGTCGACTTTTCACAATTACTAAAAACAGCAACGTGAATTTCCTTACCCATATTTTGTAATTTGACGATAGTAGCGCCAAGTCCAAACTCAGCATCATCAGGATGTGGAGCTAAAATCAATACTTTTTCTAAACTTGATAACATGGTGTTCTATTTAATATTATTTACTATTTCTTGGCAAATAAACTCGGATGCTTTTCCATCACCATACAAAGATGGGAAAATTAAATCAGTCGTCATATTTAAAAAGTGTGCAGCACCATTTACAATTTTTGCATAATCATTATCTACCAATAGTGCATTGTTACTTTCTAACAACTCCGTCCATGGTGTTTCTGAAAGCATAATTAAACAAGGCTTCTTCATAAAGTAAGCTTCTTTTTGCACCCCTCCAGAATCGGTTACTACTAAGTCAGAATTCCCTTCCAATTCTATCATTTCCAGGAATGATACTGGTGGAATGATTATAATCTTTTCACTTGATATTAATTCCTTCAGTCGTGAATTATCTTCAATGTTCTTTTTTGTCCGAGGGTGAAGAGGCAATACAATCGTTTTATCATGCACTAAAGCAATCTCATTCAACGCTTTTAATATGTTTTCCAATGTTTCTTCTTGATCAACATTACTTGGACGATGCATTGTCGTAAGAATGTAATCACTACTTGGTATAATGTATTTTTTGAAGACCGAAAGGTCAGTTCCTTTGTTCTTTTCGACAAAAAACAAAGTGTTATCATACATAATATCACCACAACGAAACACTTTTGGGTGACTAGCACTGACTGGCGTGTTTTTTATTAAATCCATATTAAACCCTTCCTTTTTCAATGAATCCATTCCTGCATCAGAAGGAACAAATAACAAGGATGACATGTTATCACAAATAATTCTGTTCACTTCTTCAGGGAATTCCTTATTGTAAGAGCGAACTCCTGCTTCAACATGAATAGTATGAAGATGCAGTTTAATAGCAACTAAACAAGCTGCTAAAGTTGAATTAGTATCGCCATAGAGTAAAAGTGCGTCTGGTTTTTCAAGTTCAACAACTTTTTCAATTTCTACTAACATCTTTGCAGTTTGTTCCGCATGGCTTCCAGAACCAATTGCTAGATTATATTTCTCTTTTGGAATTTTTAACTCTTCGAAGAATACGGACGACATTTTCTCATCGTAATGCTGACCAGTATGCACAATAACTTCATTAATTTGACTAGTGAATTCATTATTAATCGCTCTGCTAATTGCAGCTGCCTTAATGAACTGGGGCCTTGCCCCTATTATTGTCAGCAATTTTATCATTTCTTTTCACTTACTAAAGTATCGAACAAAGTTGTCATTTCCCGTGTCAGTTCAGCCCCTGAAAATTGGTTTACGTTAATCGAATCTATTTTGTTCTCTTTTTTTAAATATAAATTAAACATTTTAAGAACAGTATTTTTAATCATCTGTTTATCGTCAAAATTACAGCTGTAGCCAGCATTGCAATTTTCTACTATGTCTGCTGCATCACCCTCAACCGGTCCAATTAGCAATACAGGTCTTTTGGATTTTAGATACTCAAATAATTTGCCTGTCAGAACAAATTCTGCATTTGGAATTCTATCGATTGGTAACAATAATGTTTGCGCTGAATGAAGATGAGACTGGGTTTCTTCAAAGGGCACATACTCAATTCTGTTTAAGTATGGAGTCAAATTCAAAGCATCTATAGATTCTAAAACAATTGGGGCAACATTACCAATAAGCTTTATCTCTAAGTGTTCTTTAAATTCCTCGTTTTCAACAACAAGCTCTGCCAATACCGTCCATAAATCAATACAGTTTCTATTCTTTAAAAAACTGCCAATGTGAACAATAGAAAATTTAGCATCAAGTGTGAATGTAGTCTCAGTATTAGCCTCCTGCTCAAAACCGTTGTATATTATTGATGACTCAACTTTATGATTCGCTAAGAATTCATTGAACATCGTTCGGCCTACAACTACAACTTTATCAGCTGATGTGATTACCTGCTTTTCCAGACGTGCATGTTTATTTTTTGCAAAATTAGTCAAGAACATCTCATCTAAATAATCCATTGATGTCCACGGATCTCTAAAATCAGCAATCCATGGAATATTGAGTTTCTCTTTTAATTTCTTACCTATTAGATGCAAAGAATGAGGTGGGCCCGTAGAGACAATTAAATCAATATTTTCTTCTTTAATTATTTTATATAAGACCCTAACTGATGGCTTTATCCACATAAAACGTGCATCAGGAATAAAAAAATTGCCACGAATAAACCAACTTACTTTTTGAATAAAAGACCTTGTATTCCCTTTTTGCTCTTGCAATTTATACAGGTTACCTTTACTTTTTTTCTTTGAGAATAAATTATTTGGTTCTTTAATTGGATACTTAATTATTTTCACATTCTCTGGAACCTCATTAACAAGACCCTCATCGAGCAATGCGTAATTGGGATTGTCAACAGTATAAATGAAAGGTTCCCAGCCAAAATCTCGCATTCTTTTTACAAAACGCAACCATCTTTGAACCCCAGCTCCTCCACTTGGAGGCCAATAATACGTTATAATTAATACTCTTTTCATCTGCTTGTACAAATATAAAGTTTGTCAGTTACATTCAATTTAAATAAGAGTGTTTTTTCAATTGTTGGCATCTCGAATTACTGCTAAAATTCAATTTTAGGTTACAGTAGAAGAAAATTAAATGATTTTTCGTAAATTTGTGTTCTAATTAATCAATAAAATTAATCAATTGATTGCTTAACATCAATGCCATGAAGTTTAGAATGCTTTCTTTATTGTCGATTATCATTACCTTGGGAATCAAGAGTATGGGTATTTCTGCTGAAGAATATCATGAATTTCGTGTAATGGTTAATGCAATCCCTCCAAGTCCATATGTGCCAACATTAATGCCTATCGCAATGGAAAATAGATTAGACAGTATTGTCTTTCAGCTATCACAAGCAACTGCTGTTAAAGAAATGTTTATTGAGGTGAATGATTCTGTTACACCTGAATTTGCAATTTATAGAGAATTTCAGACCGTTGCAACGGAAGATGAATTAAATAAATTATTGACACATAGCTCGCCAATTGTTAAAATCTATTCATACCGAGCATTGATTTCTAACAACATGAATCTTAATTGCGATTATGAATTAAGTCTCTTGGAAGATACAACCTGTGTTGACTTCTATGCAGGAAATGAACTGATGAACAGTACCGTTAAGGAAATGGTTCAGCAAGATATATTTTCATTGCAGTAAGATTTATAGATTCCTATTAAATGCTTGAAAATTAATAGATGAGTTGTTTATGCTCTTATAAAGAATAAATAAAACTTCTGTATTCTTCTTTATCACCTAATCACAACAAATGAACCTGAGAAATTTATTATTTCATCGTTTAATGGGTTTTTCACAGATGAAGTCCATTGATAAGTGCCGTCTTGAACAATCTTACCATTATAAGTGCCATCCCAAGCACTAGAAGGGTCTTTAGATTCCCAAATAAGCTCACCCCAGCGATTAAAGATTAGCAATCTAAAATCATCAACATCAACTCCAAGTATTTGAGGCTGCCACGTTTGGTTGTGTTCATCTCCATCTGGAGTAAAAGCTGTTGGAGCGTAAAATGTAATTCCATAAATTACTTGCATAATTCTAACAACAGTGTCTTGACAGCCCAATTCTGTTGTTACCACAAGCTCAATTGGATAATTACCTTCCACCCCAAGCGGAAAAGTAAAATCAGGGTTTTGATCATTACTTGAACTCGGAATAGATCCTGTACTAGAGTAAAACCAATCGACAACATCTGAAGAGGACTTATCAATCAAATGAATATCTGTATCGAAAATTGTTGTTGGGTTTGCTGAGAAATTAAAATCTGCAATGGGTTTTGGTAGAACAGAAATAATATTTGATATAGTATTCACATAAACGCAACCGAATATTGAAGTGACTGTCATTGTCACATCATAAGTTCCTACTTCATCATAATAAAAAGAGGTAGAATCACCATTTAATTCAAAGGCCAAGTGCGTTGGATTATCATCAAACTGCCACAATGTTGATGCTATTTCAACACCATTAATTGAGGCATCGAAAAACTCAAAACTATTTGGGACACACTTCTCCCCTTGGTCTGGAACAGCACTAGGTACGATAGGTGTTGGAAAAACAATAGATGTGCATTCTGTATCAGTTGGCGAAGAACACTCTTCCGTCATTACAACACAATATTGGGTATTTGTAACATCTGGGTCTACTGTTATCACTATACCTGTATCAATAAAAACATCTACATTTTCATACCAATAATATGTATAAGGTGATGATCCTCCTTGCCCTAAGACTTGTAATTGGATATCATCTTCTGGACAAATTTGTGTAATTGGTGTAAGAAAAGTAATTTCTAACGGTGGTGGTTCATTAAGAATACCAACAACATCAATTAGACATCCATTACTGTCCATTACTGTAACCGTATTTGCACCTGCCAAGAGGTCAGATGCTGAATTAAGAATAGAAATTGAATTATCCCATGAGTAAGTATAAGGCCCAGTACCTTGAATCACATTTATTTGAATAAAACCATCATTTCCGCTATTGCATGTAATATCAGACTGTGATACAATATTCCCTATCATACCGGGCAATTCTGAAACAATAACATTTACAACACCAACGCATCCAATATCAGAGGTAATAGTGCAATTATAGGAACCAGCTGAAAGTCCGGTCGCTGTTTGGGTTGTTTGAGCATTGATATCATCCCATAAATAAGATACATTACCTAGTACTGGTACCATTTCGGCAAATGCTGTTCCATCACTCCCTAATGCGCAAGAAACAAGCGTGGTTGACCCTTGAAATGCTGCCGGTGAATCTCCTATTATAGCATCAGCAGTAGATACGCAACCATTACCATCTGTCATTTCAACAGTATATGAGCCCGCTAAAAGTCCGGTTACAGTCTGCGTCGCAATCCCACCAAGTGAAAGCCATGAAAATGTAAACGTAGGAGTTCCTCCGGGGTCTGGAACAGCTGTCGCTTCACCTATTCCAGTAGAACATATATCGTCAATGCCTATTACTGTCAATGTTGAAGGTTGCAATACTACTATTGTTACATCTGCTGTTTGTGGCAGAGTACAAGAACCAGATTCCGTAGCTGTAACTGTGTATGTTGTTGTAACAACAGGTGATACAATTGGATTAGAAATATTCGAATTAAAACCTGGAGCTGCCCATGAAAAATCAATAACTCCTGCATTACAACCTCCACTTCCAATGGCATTTAATTGAATATTATCACCTATGCATATTGAATCCTGGTCTGGAGATGCTGCTAAAGAAATTGGTGTACCTCCGGTCGTTAAAACAAATGTAAATACAGGTGTAAAAGCAGCACAAGAAGACTCTTTTGCTCTCCATTTATATGTCCCAGCACAAAAACCTGATAAATCTATTACTGTTAATGGATAAGGAATATTCACATTATTCCCTCCAGAATGACATAATTGAGCTGATTGATGCGTAAAAACCCCTGTGAAATTTTCATTATCACAAACAATTTCAATATCGACCGTATAACAACAATCCCATCCTGCGTTACTTGTGAACGTTAATTCTAAATTTGTTCCAACTAGATTTTGGGTTACATTACTCAATGCAGCACAGGGACTGCATGCTTTTACGTTAATAGATGAAAAAATAAAAACTAAAGACAGTAAAGTGGCTATTGCAAATTTCATAAATAAGTATACTTCTACTTTAGTAGACGAAAGTAATGGTTAAAGGTTGTTTAATTCTGTTGCTCTATTAATAATTCTAACGTTTTTTCTAAATCTTCTATTCTATCATTTAATTGTTCAATCACTTCACTTTGTTCTTGAACTGCCTTAATTAATGGAATTACAAATTCTGCATAACGGATTGTATAATAGCTACTATTATTTTCAGGCTTTACAATACCACTAAAATCAGATCCCATTTCATCAAGTAATGTTTCTACATCTTGCGCAATAAGACCACTGTATCGTTGCTTATTTTCTGTCTTCTTATAATTGTAAGTTACTGTTTCTAATGAATTAATAAATGTGAGTCCTAAATTATTTTTATGAATATTTTCCTTTAATCTAGCATCTGATAGCGTACTCCAACCAACTTGCCCTCCTATTGAAATAATATTAGAATTTCCAATTACTACTGAATTGCTTGAGCTGACAACAGCGGTATTGCCTAAAGCCATTGCGTTAGTAATGCCAGCGCTTCCAACTTCAGCCTCAAACCCAAGTAAAGTGTTACGATTCCCAATCGTATTGTTAACTCCAGAGAAATTTCCAACAAAAGTATTGAAACTACCAGACGTATTCGAATAACCCGCATGTGCACCGAGAAAAGAATTTTCCTCACCGGAATCATTTAAATTACCAGCAGTAACACCAAGAAATGAATTATGACCACCTGAAGTATTAAACTGACCTGCATATGCACCGATAAAGGTATTCTCGATACCTATTGAGTTTGTATAACCTGCCCTTCTACCAATGAATGTGCCTAATTCACCAGTAGTATTTACAAAACCAGATTCATTACCAACAAAAACATTTTGAGACCCAACATTTGTAATAGGTCCTGAATTCATACCTAAAAAAGTATTGTTGTTTGCTAAAGTTGTACTGCCCCCAGTATTATCCCCAATAAATATGTTGTCGTTTGTTATCCAAAGCATGCGTCTATTGTCAATCATATAGCTACTGTCTAATGAAATATTGATATTTCCATTAACATCAAATTTTTGCAGTGGTGTATTCGTCCCAACCCCAATATTTTCCCCTTCGTTGTACAAATTAGCATCATCTACAACCCAAGCTGTTCCGTTCCAAAAACTAGTATTTCCTGCTGCTGTACCTGCCGGTAAAATAGAGTTTTCCGCGTTATTTGCAAAGAGTGCGTATGGGACGCTAAGTAGCTGGCTAATGCCAAAAGCTTCATAACTGTTGCCACCTGTTAAATCAGCTTCAATTTCAATGAATTTGGCACCTGATGGCCAATTAACACTTTGAATAGTACCTAAAATGGGCACACCACCTCCAACATTCAAATTAAACAGTCCAAAACCATTGGTGATAACAACGTGTTCTTCTTGATAGACTAACGCTCCTGTTTCGGTCAAATCACGAATAGATATTCTTAAACCAATCGGTGAATCAGCTATTACAGTACCTGAAATATCTCTCGCTACAGATTGATATTTAAACAAATCAGGAGATTGTGCATTTAAGCAAAATGTCCAAACAACAAATAAGATGCTCGTTAAAAATTCCTTCATTAATTTATTTTGACTAAAGTTTTGAAAAAATGTTCCAACGAGTCATTTCGTTGAATGTCTATAAAATATACTCCTGAATTTAAAAATGACAAATCAATTGTCACCACATTTGAATATTCAAGTTGTTTCTCAAAAACTTTTTTCGATTGATTATTTATTATAGATAAGCTATAAGTTTTATTGTCTGATACTTGAATTGTTAATTCTTGTTGAAAAGGATTTGGATAAATATTAAACAATAACCAACCGTTTTCAGCCACAGCTAGAATATTCTCAAAATCTTGTTGAAAACCTTGGGTTAATATACCGGAAGGAGATTCTGTAGTTGCAACAACTATTTCTCCAAGAGTCCAAGATAAACTTCCACTAGTAGCAGATGAATAATCTCCGTCTGTTGCTACAACTTCCTGCCCAAACAAATTAAAAACGAGGAAAAAAGAAGTTAAGAATGCTATTTTTTTAATCATGGTGTAGTGATCCAATTACTCAAAGTTAAAATAAAAAAATTAGCAACTAAATAATTGATTTCTCAAATTAACAATCAGGTCCAGACAATCCCAGGAAAAATGGAACTTCTTTTAATAATGAACAAGCTCTGGAGACATAGCTTTTGTTAGTTCAAAAATAATAACAGTATATAACTATGGATAGATAGGCCTATATTGTTGTATGAAAAAGCCCCTATTTAAAAATTTAAATAGGGGCTTTTAAGTTTTTGCTGTTAAGCAGCGTTTCTTTGCTGTACTGCTAAATTGTAGATAACAAGTCCAAATCCAATTTTGTTAATTGCATCTGCAATATTGTACAATACATCTAGGTTCAAGTTTCCAAAGATATCGGAGTACCAACCGGGAGTTCCAGCCATGTAGCCGATAGGGTAAATTGCCCAACCAACTAGCACGAACCAGCAAAGGATTTTGTGAGCTGAAAGGATTGAACCTCCAGCAGCTTTTGCCAGCTTTGCAGCACCACCAAACCATATTTCATATACTATTACAAAATATGCAATTCCAGATGCAAGACCCCATAATTGAGCATTAATTGGATCTACTGCTTCTCCAATGTAACCAGTAACCAACATGATAACCGACAAGATGATTAGCTTGGACATTAGGCTTTTCTTTGCCCCTGCTACTTTTAATATTAGATAAAATTCTACGCACATAAGTGGTACAGTAAGTACCCAATCTACATACCTAAAGAAAGTTGGTGACTCCTGATTTGAAGCCCAGTAATCTCTCATGTACCAATAATGAACTGCAGCAATGAACGTAATAAGTCCTGAAACAAGAATAGATGTTTTCCACTTCTTATCGAAATCATTCATTGAAAAAAAGAAAAATGCTGATGCGGCCATCATAGCCATTGCACCAACGAAAAATGTGAATCCAACGTAGTCGTCTGCAGCTAGTTTCGGAATCAAAGCAATTGTTTGTGTAAAATGTTCCATATATTTTTTTTGTTTAATGTTTATAAGCATAAAGTAAACAAAAAAATATTTAAGTAACAAGTAGTTTTTAAAAAAACTTTAAGAATTTAAATAAAAAAAGTATTAATTTGATAACAATAAAAAATATAAATAGTAATCATAGATTGATTAAAAACACATTTTTAGTCTCTACATAATAAAGCAATTGATCTTGATAAAAATAATTTTCAATTCGACTTATTGAAATTGATTACTTTTATAGGAAATCAAATGATGGCTTTTTTCACAAGTGTTTTGGAAGGTATATTGGCTACGTCAATAATTGAATGGTTGGCTGTTGTTTCAAGTGTCATCTATGTTATTCTAGCAGCAAAAAGATTAATTCTCTGTTGGTTCTTTGCATTTGTTGGTTCATTTCTCTTTGTTTACCTCTGCTATATCGGTGATTTATACATTGAATCTATCCTTCAACTTTTTTATGTTGCAATGGCAGTTGTTGGTTGGGTCAGTTGGAAGAAATCAGCATCAGAAAATTTGAGTATTAAACAATGGGGTTTGAGTAATCACATACTTAACATTGCTTTAAGTGGAATTGTTGCTTATTTACTTGGATATATTTTTGACAATTATACCAATCAAGCTAATCCATATGTGGATGCATTTACAACTTGCTATAGTTTATCAGCAACTTTTATGGTGACTCGTAAAATATTAGGCAATTGGATTTACTGGATTGTAATTGATGTGGTTTCTATTTATCTATATGCACAACGCGATTATAATTTAACAGCTGTACAATATGGCCTATTTTCCATTTTAGCTGTGTTCGGTTACATTGCTTGGCGTAAGGAATATAAGCATCAAAAGGGATGATTAGAATCGCAATCACAGGCCCCGAATCGTCAGGTAAAACAACTTTATGTCAATCGCTGTCAGAACACTTTAATGTTGACTTTATTCCTGAATTTGCACGAACTTATTTAGAAATAACAGATGGGAAATATAAACAACCTGATTTAGATGAAATAGCAAAAGGACAGCTAGAAAGCATAACATCTTCACAGAGTAAGATTAATGTTTGTGATTCTGATTTCTCCGTATTAGAAATATGGTCAGATTACAAATATGGAAATGTATCTGATTATATAAGTGAAATAGTCAAAAAAGATTTATTTGATTTACACATTCTATGTACTCCTGACATTCCATGGGAAGAAGATGCTCTAAGAGAAAACCCAGATACTCGAGACAGACTTTTTGAGCTTTATAAAGAATCGTTAAATAGGAACGACAAGAATTTTATCATTGTTTCAGGTGAGCACAAAAGTCGAATAGAAAAAAGTTTGCAATCCATAGACCTTATTTTAAAAGTTTGATGTAATTTTGCTTCATCTCTAAGGGGTGCTGCTTTTTAAAGCGGCTGAGATTACACCCATTTTAACCTGCTCAGGATAATGCCTGCGAAGGGAAGTGATAGGAAAACTAGTTGTTAATTACATAGAGAATTAACCCCTTGTTCTTTGTTTAAATATTTAAATATATGAAAACGAGAATTTTGTCTAAAATCCTTGGCTTGATAATATTCATGCCATTGATCACATTTGCACAACACAACATAAAAGGAATTGTAAAAGGAACCGATGGAAATACAATTCCAGGAGTTAAAATCGAAATTCCAGAAACCTTCTTTAAAACATTCACAAACCCGGATGGTGAATTTGTATTTACTAAAATTAAGGCTGGTGAATACAAACTAAAATTTTCTATTCCTGGCTTTACAGATCGAAATCAAGTAGTAAAAATTGATGATAACGATGAGGTATTAACTATTTCGATGACTGAAGATTTACAGCTTATTGAAGAAATAACTGTATTAGCAATACGTGCAGATTCAAAAACACCAACAACATATTCAGATATTAAGCTCAAAGAAATTGAAGCCAATAATTTTGGGCAGGATTTACCTTATATATTAAACACCCTGCCATCTACAGTTGTTACTTCTGATGCTGGAGCAGGAGTTGGTTATTCGGGTATTCGAATTCGAGGTGTTGACCCGACGAGAACCAATGTTACCATCAATGGAATTCCAGTAAATGATTCAGAATCTCATGGGGTTTATTGGGTAAATATGCCAGACTTTGCATCTTCCGTAGACAATATTCAGGTGCAACGTGGTGTGGGTACTTCTTCAAACGGTGCTTCTGCATTTGGAGCAAGTATTAATATCAAAACGGATAAAGTCAACAAAAATGCATATGGTGTAATAGATAACTCATACGGTTCTTTTAACACTTGGAAAAACACAGTCAAAGCTGGAACGGGATTGATTAATGGAAAGTTTACGGTCGACACTCGTTTGTCACGTATTAGTTCAGATGGTTATATTGATCGAGCTGAATCAGATCTAAAATCATATTACCTTTCTGGGTCTTGGCATGGTAAAAAATCACTTCTTCGGGCAACTGTTTTTAGTGGTAAAGAAAAAACATATCAAGCATGGTATGGAACTCCTGAATCTATTATAAATGGTAGTCAAGAAGAAATTACTGCCTATGCAGACAGAAATTATATCTCTGGGAGTGATGTAGAAAATCTTTTAACATCCGGTCGAACATATAACTTCTATACTTATGAAAATGAAGTGGATAACTATCAGCAAGATCATTATCAATTACATTTCAATCATTCATTTAATCATAATTTAAAGTTTAGTAGCGCTCTTCACTATACAAGAGGAAAAGGATATTATGAGCAATATAAAGCTGGGCAAGATTTTAGCAATTATGGATTTACTCCAATAAATTTGACTTCAGATACAATCACATCAACAGACTTAATACGAAGAAGATGGTTAGACAATCATTTTTATGGAGGTGTTTTTTCGCTTAATTATGAGAAGGGACCACTTAGTTTAATTTTTGGAGGAGGAGCTAATCAATATCTAGGTGGACATTACGGCGAAGTCGTTTGGGCAGAATTTGCTTCAGACAGCGATATCAGAGATCGATATTATGACAATGATGCCAGTAAATTAGAAGCTCATTCTTATTTGAAGGGGACTTACAAATACGGCGGACTTACATTCTATGGAGATATCCAATATCGACATATTGACTATACATTTTTAGGAATTGATGATGTTAACGGAGCAATCGAGGCGGTTGATCAAACACTCTCTTTTGATTTTATTAATCCAAAGGTCGGATTCATGTATGATTATAATGATCGTAATAACACATATGTTTCAGTTGCTGTTGCGAATCGCGAGCCAGTAAGAAGAGATTTTAGAGAAAGTACTCCTGAGAATCAACCAAAGATAGAAAACCTTATAAATTTGGAAGTTGGATATCGCTATAAGGGACGTAAGTTAATGGTTAATGCAAATACTTACTATATGCATTATAATGATCAGTTAGTTCTAACAGGACAAATTAATGATGTCGGAGATTATACAAGAACAAACGTAGATATAAGTCATCGTGCAGGAATTGAATTAGAAGCAGGGTACCATCTAACTAAAAAAATAAGTGTTACTGGGAATTTAACGCTGAGTGATAATAAAATCGATACGTTTAATGAATACTTAGATAACTATGATATCGGTGGACAGGATACGATTGCACACAGTAATTCTGCCCTAGCTTTCTCTCCAAATATTATAGCTGCTGCTGGTTTGAAATACGAACCGTTAAAAGGATTAAACATTAGTTTTTTAGGCAAGCATGTTGGTGATCAATTCTTAGATAATACTTCTACAGATACTCGTAAATTGGATGCTTACACAACATTTAATCTTCAAATGAGCTACACAATTAAAGAGGTCTTGTTTAAAGAAATAACATTTGGATTATTAGTGAATAATCTCTTTGATGAACGTTATGAGAATAATGGATATACATGGGGATATATTTATGGAGGAGAAAGAACAGTAGAAAATTTTTACTATCCACAAGCCGGAAGGAATTTCTTAGTGCGAGTTTTGATTAAGCTTTAGAAAGGAAATTACCTTACCTATCAGATGGGTTCATTTTTTAATCCTTTTTTTATGTGTCCAATTTCACTATTTATTGGTGATATACATTTGTCAGTAATTGCTTATTAGACGAATAAACATTTTTTATATAAGATGATTGCTTTATGAATTCAAAGAAAAAAACATTACGCTAACATCATTAATTAATGAAGAAAAAAAACTCAAAACAAGATTATCACGTCTTCAGTATTAAATTTATTAATGGTGGTTAAGAAACTCAGATGAGATCTAATTCTAGAACACATTAAATGTGAAGGACAATTTTGGAACAATGTTCAGTTTCCAATCTAAATCAGCGTATTCGCCATAATTGTAAAACAGACCTAACCCCAAACTCGAAGAATTTGTAGATAGAATTCCATCACAGATTACCCCAACTTCATAATAGCCTTTATCCATTGATTTAAACGAATAGGTGTGCTCTTCTTTACTACTAAAGTTACCATAACCCAAAGCATGATGTAAGCTAAATTTTGGTCTATTCCAATTTGCCTTAGTCCTTATAGAAAGGAACGAGAAACGAGTGAAGAACGCCACAAATTCTTTATTATAGAAACTCGCTGGTGCCATCGTTTCAAAACTATTTTTCACGCTCACTAACCAATCAACTCCTGTTCCTTGTCCTGTGTGGGATAAAAACAATGGTGTTTCACCTATCGTCTTACCAGCCTCTGCTTTTAACACGAGCTTCCCAAGTCGAATAAAGTTTATGGTTTGCCCTATTTCAGCATTTAATCGAACATAATCATAATCGCTATCGAAAACGTTTTTCCATCCCTTGACAGCCTTCAGTTTTATTGTCGGATACTTCTGTCCTTGAGATAGTTTAAAATTCCCAAGAAGCATGTATTTTTCTAATATATTCCATTTCAATTCAATTCCTGTTTCAGCAAGGTCTGCATTTAACAGGTTCATTGTAGTTCCTAAAATAGGCATGTACTGATATCCATCTGTATATTCTATTCGTTGATAATTTCCAAAAACACTTATCGACATATTTGCTTTAATGTCAAAATTAAATGCCATTTCACCCAACCGCTGTCTATCCATTCTTGTTATCAGATAGGATTTAAATGATTCGGATGACAAAAAATTAAAATCTTGAGAAACATACGAAATCCCTCCCCTTTGTGAGACATCTTGCTGAAATCTAACATCTAGTTTAATCCCTCGCTTTTTATTGAAATGAAAAGTGGTATACCCACCATATTTCCAATCTTTGTCACCTGTCCCCCATCCAAAGTAAGCGCCAAGTACAATGTTTCTCATCAACTTTTCAGAAGTTTCAAGTCCCATACCCAATCGTAACTCTTCGTAGTAGTTAAATCTCAAAACTTTAGATAAATCCATGTTAAATTTACCCATTGGAATTTTTCCCGATCCAAGAATCATCAATGCATTAATTTTTTGTTCTATCTTATTTACTTTAGATAAACTGTCTATTTTCTCATATGTCCGCTTTTCTTTCTCTGTAATTTTATACCTCCTTAAGGTCTCCCATTCCGAATTTTTCAGATCGTTGGCATCTGGCGAAGTGAGAATAGAAATATTCTTGTTTCTGATTTTAAGTTTTTGTTCAGGATTGATATCTATGTTATCTATATATGCATGTCCAGTACCCACCACGGAACTACTATCCAATCCTAGATTCAAAGCTTGACCAAAATCAACTTCAGTACTTAATTTTGTGGGAAACCATTTTTCACCGTCAACAAATTCATACTCTTGTACTATTTTAACCTTGATTAATGCCTCCGGATTATGCGGAGAAGCAATTACTTTTTCTATTGCGTATCCATTGGTGTTAATGTACATTCTACCTTCAACACCTTTAAAAATTTTGTTTATACGTGGACGATAGTAAATGGTATACGTAGTATCATTCGCATGAATAGTTGAATCCTCCAAGATAAATAAATAGCGCTTAATACCACCTTCTGCTAGAGGGTTAAGATAATCAAGACCCATTAAACTGATTTGCTTATCATAAAAGCTAAACGATTGCATCGAATTAGCAAATGTGGAAAAAATAGGGTTTTTTAATCCCGAAACTTTATAAGCTGTAATCTCTTCTTGGTCTTTAGCGGGTGGAATAAATGTTCGTTTTGATGCACTCTCCATCATAAACAAATGTTGCTTGTCAATGAATTTTTTGAATTTTAAAGCTGAATTACCCAAAGTGGAGTCAGGTTCTTCATTTATCCCCTCTGATTTGACATCAAAAATAAACTTACTATAACTCGTATATGTAAAAGCATCGTTCTTAAGAGGATGATTCCTTTTACGATTATCAATCGCCTTTTTAATTATCCGATGTGCAGGGTTTTCTCCTGCTACAACTAATATTTCTTCCACTTCCTGTACATTCAACCGCATATAGATAATCGAATCCGACAAAATCGAAACATTGATTATTGTATCTCTATACCCTGAATATTTAACTGAAAAGTAGGAAGTTGAACCAGTTAAAGAAAATGCTCCATCTAAATCTGCGATAAAAGGAGCGGAGTCATTCGGATAAATTTTAACGAAGGGAATTGCCTCTTGCGTTAAATGATCTTTAACGAAAAAAACATCTTGTCCCAAAGTATTGAAACTTATAAGTAAGATTAATAATGACAGTAACTTCATTCTACAAAAATAATGGATTCAATTTTACGAGACATGAATAAGTAAAATTAATTGAATTCAAATTTAGGCTACCTATACTCTATTTCTTTAAATCTCGCTTAGAAGTATCAATCATTCAAACCCGTAAGTGCTTAATCCGAAATTAATTTTATCTTTAATCAAACGCAACAGCGTATAGCTTAATCGTTAAATATCAGCTAAAAAACTCAATTCTATGAATTAACAAATAAATTTATAAAACAGAAGAAACAAAACCTTGAAAAACTCATTTAGATGGAAATAAGCGACATGCCTGATTTAATTCATTATGCAATTCCTTTTTTTGTTACAACAATTATTCTTGAAATTATATTAACCGTTAAAGTGAAATTTGAGGAATATAGCTTTAAAGACGCTGGGGCTTCTATAATTATGGGTTTGGGAAATGTAGCTATTGATTTATTTACGAAGGGAATTGTATTAAGTTTATTCTATTTGGTTTATAATTTCTACCATTTATTTCAAATATCTTTTGGTTGGTGGGCCTGGGTTCTTCTTTTATTTTCTGAGGATTTTTGCTATTATTGGTTTCATAGAATTAGTCATGAAAGTAGATTCTTTTGGGCCAGCCATGTTGTGCATCATTCTTCTAAAAAATATAATTTAAGTACAGCCTTAAGACAGACTTGGTCCGGTAGTTTTTATACATTTATTTTTTGGATCCCATTGATTCTTATAGGATTTCATCCTGTGATGGTTTTAGTACAAAAGTCTATTAGTTTGATTTATCAATATTGGATTCATACAGAATTAATTAATAAAATGCCAAAATGGTTTGAAGCTATTTTTAACACTCCAAGCCATCATAGAGTTCATCATGCTACAAATCCTCAATATTTAGATAGAAATCATGCTGGAATATTCATTATTTGGGATAAACTTTTTAGAACTTTTGAACTTGAAGCTGAAAAACCTATTTATGGGTTGGTTCAAAATATTGAAACGAATAATCCTGCAAAAATTGCATTTATTGAATGGTATAATATGCTTAGTGATTTCTTTACATCAAAAACATCAATAAAAAATAAATTTAAATATTTAATAAAACCTCCAGGTTGGAAACACAATGAAAATAGTATTTTATCTTCTGATTTAAGAAAAGAATGGGAAGAAAAATTAAAATAAAACCTCTAAGTCATAGCTCAAACAAAATAAACGCTGCTATTAATTTAAGAAATTGACTTCTTGAGTAAAGTTTATTATTTCTCCTTCACGTAAATTGGCGCTTTTGGAAAGTTCCTCTATTGTCTCTAAATAGTTTTGCATCAATCAAATATAACCAAAACTTTAAAAAAAAATGTTAACCCCACCTATTATCTAATCCATTGCTTAAATAACGCTTAGGTTGATTCAAAATCAGTTTTCACGAAGAATGAGAGTCATTTTCTAATGAAAACAATTTCTTCTCAAATAAATCTCGAATTAATCTTTGAGAAGCATTTGAAAGCGACTATATTTATATATTTACTTAATTACATCAATCTGCTCAATAAATGCGTTACATTCTAGCATTAGATCAAGGAACAACAAGTGCGAGAGCTATTATATTCGATGAAAATGGAAGCGCAATTGGCAGTGCACAAAAAGAATTTCCGCAGATTTACCCGAAACCAGGTTGGGTAGAACATGATCCAGAAGTAATTTGGAAAACGCAGTACGAAATGCTTGAAGAGGTTTGCACAAAGAACAATATTTCAGCACATGATATTGCTGCGATCGGAATTACGACTCAGCGAGAAACAACAGTAATTTGGGATAAAAATACAGGGAAACCAATCTACAATGCGATAGTTTGGCAAGATAAACGAACTGCACCGATTTGCGAAGACCTTAAAAATGATGGGCTCGAAGCTTATGTAAGAAAGGCAACTGGACTTGTTATTGATGCATATTTTTCTGGAACTAAAGTGAAATGGCTACTCGACAATGTTGAGGGAGCCAGAGAAAGAGCAGAACAAGGAGACTTACTCTTTGGCACAATTGATACATGGTTAATCTGGAAACTAACCAATGGAAAAGAACATGCGACCGATTATAGTAATGCATCACGTACAATGCTGTACAATATTCGGTCACTAGAATGGGATAAAAAGCTCTTAGAAGCGTTAAATATTCCTAAAAATATTTTACCAAAAATAAAAAACTCTTCAGGAAGCTTTGGTCATGCATTAATAAATGAGGTAGAGGTTCCAATTTTAGGAGTTGCAGGTGATCAACAAGCTGCATTATTTGGACAATTGTGTTTCGACCCAGGAACGGCAAAAAACACTTATGGAACGGGGTGTTTTATGCTAATGAATACTGGAACAGAACAGTTTGTTTCAAAATCTGGATTACTCACGACTATCGCTTGGGGAATAGATGGGGAAATAAGCTATGCCCTCGAAGGAAGCGTATTTATTGCAGGATCTGCCATTCAATGGCTACGAGATGGTTTAGGCTTGATTGAAACTGCAGCTGATTCAGAAAAGATTGCTTCTGAAGTAATAAATTCTGAAGAAGTATACGTAGTTCCTGCATTTGTCGGTCTTGGCGCACCCTACTGGGACATGTATGCCCGAGGAGGGGTATTCGGATTAACACAAGATACAGGTAAAGCACATTTGGTAAAAGCGACACTTGATGCATTGGCCTACCAAACAAAAGATGTATTACTAGCAATGGAAAAAGATACAGAAATCAAGCTCACCAAACTAAAAGTGGACGGCGGAGCATCTGCAAATAATCTATTAATGCAGTTTCAGGCAGATATACTAAATGTTCCCATTGAACGACCAAAAGAGATTGAGTCAACAGCTATGGGAGTAGCATATTTGGCAGGAATAGCGGCAGGAATTTGGAGCGAGGAAAAGCTTCGAGAAACAAAACAATTGGATAGAACTTTCCTTCCTGAAATGGAAGAAGAAGATAGAAATAAGCTATACCGAGGATGGAAAAAAGCTGTGTCACGTTGCATGGATTGGATTGATCACAATTAAAAAAAAACGAATGGCTTACCCCTCAAATCGGAGAAAAGAAATCTTAAACGAATTTTCAAAGAAGAAATACGACATCGTGGTCATTGGTGGAGGCATTACTGGGGCAGGCATTGCGCTTGATGCAGTTTCGCGAGGGTTTTCCGTAGCTTTGGTTGAAAAACAAGATTTTGCTGCAGGAACAAGTAGTCGATCCACCAAGTTAATTCACGGTGGATTACGTTATTTGAAGAATTTTGAAATCAAAATTGTACGTGAAACAGGACTAGAAAGAGCTATTGCATATAAGAATGCACCTCACTTGGTTCGACCTGAAAAAATGCTACTCCCATTGATTGAAAACGGAACGTATGGAAGATTGGCAACTTCATTTGGATTGTGGTTGTACGATGTTCTTGCCGGAGTCAAAGGCGTAGATAAACGAAAGATGTTGGGTCGAGATCAAACACTTAAAATGGAGCCTTTAGTTCGTGATGATATTATCAAAGGTTCAGGATATTATGCTGAATATCGAACGGATGATGCTCGATTGACGCTTGAAGTCTTGAAAACTGCTAAACAAAAAGGAGCTGAGGTTGTCAATTATACGACCGTTGATGAATTACTCTACAAGAATGGTAAAATCGTTGGGGTGAAGTGTCAGGATGGCATCAATCAAAATAAATTTGAGATTAAATCTGATTTTGTGGTGAATGCTACCGGGCCTTGGGTAGATGAACTTCGCGAGAAAGACAACTCGTGTAAAGGAAAACGGTTACACCTCACAAAAGGAGTTCACATTGTCGTTCCGAAGGAAAAACTTGACTTAAAACAATCGGTTTATTTCGATGTAGATGATGGAAGAATGATCTTCGCCATTCCACGTCAAAATAGTACTTATCTTGGTACAACAGACACCAATTACAAAGGAGACACCCAAAGACCAGAGGTATCTCTCGAGGATGTGAATTATATTCTATCTGCTACCAATAATATGTTCCCAGAAGTAAAACTAAGCTCTGATGATGTAATTTCATCATGGGCTGGATTACGTCCATTGATCCACGAAGATGGAAAAGATCCATCTGCGATCTCCCGAACAGACGAATTATTCGAATCTGAAACTGGATTGATCACAATCGCTGGAGGAAAGCTCACAGGATATCGATTAATGGCAAAGAAAGTCCTTCGCTTCATCTGCGATAAAAAGAAAATAAGACGCAAGTGTAAAACACGTAGAATTCGATTGTCTGGGGGTGAATTTGACAGCCCGAAGCAACTTCTTACTTATAAAATGGCGATTATTGAAAAACTTGCTACATTAAATCTTCCTGAAGCTGATGCAGAATATCTGGTTCATAATTATGGCAAACAAACAGATCGCATTCTAGCAATTTATCAAGAACAAAAGGAAAGAAAATTAGTGGAGGCAGAAGCATTGTTTGCTTTAAAATACGATGGTGTATGCTACCTGAATGATTTCTATATTCGCCGAACAGGAAAGATGTATTTCGCGCCGCAAACAATCAAAGGTGATTTAGATGTTGTTGCAGCAGTTTTCGCAGCTGTCTTAGGATGGGATGAAGAAAAAGTAGCACAAGAGAAGAAGTCTGTGGTTGATGAAATAGTCCGCGTTGCAACGTTTAAATAGTAGATGGTAGATTTCCCAAAAGAATATCAGTCAACTGATTACCAAACAATGTCTAAAAAACCTATATTTAACATATATGCTATCCCTATCAATAATACAAAAAAATGACATCAGCCTCCAAACCCTTCATAAATAGATGGATGATCGAGAACCCAAAAGCGGTTATCAACATCCTACATGGAATGTCAGAACATGGAGAACGTTACGAGCATTTTGCAAAAGCACTTAATAAAGAAGGGTATTCTGTTGTGAGTGGAGACATTAGAGGGCACGGAAAAACGGCTGGTAAAATTGAAAATGTCGGATTCTTTTCTGAAAATGATGGGTGGAATCTCGTCACACAAGACGCCATTCAGCTTACTCAATCAATCAAGAAAGAAACAGGAGTTCCTGTGTATATTTTCGGGCACAGTATGGGTTCATTTATCGCGAGAACAGTTGCGTTTAAAGCGCCTGGACTTGCAGATGGTTATCTTCTATCGGCAACTATTAAACATCCAGGATGGAAAGGTTACGTCGGAAAACCAATGGCGAAATTGAACGGATTCATTTTTGGCAAAAAGAAACGCTCCAAATTTCTAACGAAGACTGCATTTCAAGGCTTCAGTAAACGAATCAAAGACAAGCGAACAGGTCAAGATTGGCTAACACGCGACACCTCATTAGTTGAAAAATACATCAACGACCCCTATTGCATGCAGGATTTTACCAATCAATTTTTCTTTGACCTTTCTTCGGGAGTCTTAGGTATGTGTAAACAAAAGAATATAAACAAGGTAAACAAGGAAACACCTGTTTACATTTTTGCGGGAGACATGGATCCTGCAGGGCAATATGGAGCAGGACCAAAGGATACTTATAAAAAATATAAAACTGCCGGAAGCAAAGACGTTGAATTGAAAATATACAAAGGCGGACGACATGAAATGCTCAACGAGACAAATCGAGATGAAGTGTATGCTGATATTATTGCTTGGTTGAGGAAGAGAAGTACATAGAATTTTCAATTTGTCAATTCTCCTCTGTTTAGAATATTCCTTTGCTTTCTCATAATAAAACGAAGCCAATCGCACTACCGAAGAGTTAAACCTTTTTTTGTAAACAAAATAGAACCAATGATGAAAGCTTGTCTTATTATTACATTACTTTTAGGTCAGATGTCGACCTTTGCTCAAAACACAATAATGATTGTTGGTCACCGCGGTTGCCGAGGATACATGCCGGAAAACACAATAGCTGGTTTTCAAAGAGCCATTGATGATGGAGTCGATGGAATTGAATGGGATGTTGTTGTAAACGGTGAGGGCCAACTTGTTGTCTCACATGAACCCTATTTTCATAAGGACTTTTGCCTGGATCGAGAAAAAAATGACATTAAGGACGAAAGTCTTTACAATATCTATAAGATGACTCAATCCGAAATTGAAGCCTTTGATTGCGGTTCTAAAATTCATAAAAAATTTACTAAACAGAGAAAAGAAAAAGCGACCAAACCCCTTTTAAAAGAGCTTGTGGAGCAATTGCCTCAAATCAAAAGAAAACGTATCTTTTTTGAAATAAAATCAGATGAGCCCGAATACGGTATTTCGCAGCCATATCCTGCAGAATACGCCACACTAATCCTTAAGGAAGTGAAAAAATATCGTCTGAAAAATGTTTTGTACATGAGCTTTGACCAAAATATACTGGAAGAGTTGAATAAAACTAATCCATCTCTTAAACTTGTTTACCTGAGTAACAAAAAAAATCTAAAAAAAGATTTGAAACTATTACCATTTAAACCTTATGCTCTAGGACTTTATTACCCTACGCTCAATGCAAAAAAAGTGAAATTTTTTCGTAAACAAAAAATAGGAATCTATGCCTGGACTGTTAACGATTCCAAAGCAGCAGAAAAAATGATTGATCTGGGCATCGATGCTATCATTACCGATTATCCCGAAGCGATTATTGGAGTCCGAGGATCTTATTCCTCTAAACCAAAAAAAAAATAGAGCTATATTTACTCAATGTCTGAATCCATTTGGTTTAGCTGAAAGGATTCTATGATACTAAATTCAATACTCCTAATATTACAGCTGATTTTTTTAGTTAATTCTCATTAATATTAAATAGACCCGGTCAGATTAATAGACAAATGCTTTCATAATGATTAGGTTCATTAACCAAGCGCATATAAAGTATTTAATTAAACCATTTTTTAACTCTGCCCTCTTAAAAAATAAGCTTGAAATCTTGGCTTTTTTAAAAAAAATATAGGAGGTGATAAACAAACCGAAATTTATAGTCAAATGTCAACATTATTAACTATTTTTATTTACTAAAACTTTAAATCAGATTGCTTAAACGCTACAATTAATTAAACAATATAGATATGTATGAACTAGTATACAGCTCAGTAGCCAGAAACAATTTAGAGCTGTCTGATGTTTATGAAATTTTAGAAAAATCTAATAAAATCAACGCTGTAACTGAAATTACAGGATGTCTTTTATACCACAAAGGACAGTTTACTCAAATTTTGGAAGGAAGCGAAGAAAAAATACAAGAGTTATACTCAAGAATTGAGCAAGACCAGCGCCATTTTGATTTGAAGTTATTGTATGCTGGCCATAAAAATGAAAGAATATTCGATAATTGGACCATGGCTTTTATGGAACTTGATAATATTCAATTAGGGGATATCTCAGATCCTTTTTTTGAGAATAATTTACTGCTTTTCTCTGAATTAACAGACAAACCTACTCATGCAGTTAAGTTATTTTGGGAAAAAGTGAGACAAATCATCATGGAGTCAAACTCAGAATAATAGCTTTACAAAATTAAAACAGTCGTTTATTCAAATTGAAGGTAGCATAATATGAAATACATATTATATATTCTTAAAGCATATTTCTTTCTTGCTTATAAAATTTATTGGCTAAACAAAATTTATACTAATAGACTCTTTAAGGAATTAAATAAAATTCCAACCATCGAGAACAGCTCCTTATCAAAGAATTTAAGAAAACGAATAATGTTTTATACTTCTCAATGTTATATGTCTGCGAGTTGGACGTGTGCATTAAGAGGAGAGCAATTAACTCAAAGAGAGAAAAAGAACGTTATTTACTTAGGCGCGATTACTCCCATTCTTGATGATCTTACAGATACCTTAAAACTTACTTCTACTGAAATATCATACTTACTAAAAAATAAGAAAGGTGAAGAAAGACCTGAATTAAAAATAGCCAGATATTTGTATGAACAACTACTGAGTATGCATAATAAATCCTTTAATGATGTATTTCAAGAAGCATTAATTGCCCAAGATGCAAGTTTGCAGCAGCTTGAAGAAAGAAGTCTCAACGAAAATGAATTAAAAAAAATAGCTCTTGATAAGGGAGGCATGTTTACATTATTATATAGAACAGTTTTGGAAACTCCATTAAAAAAAGGCGAAAAAGATGCACTCATTACTTTAGGCTATGTTTTGCAGCAAATAAATGATATGTTCGATATTTACAAGGACTATATAAACAAACAACAAACACTATTCACTAATTCAAAAAACATAACTATAAACTACTTTGACTATAAATCAAACCTAAGTAAATTAATATTCCAATTTGAAAAATTAGATTTTGAAAAAAAGAATATTGAAAAATGTTTGGTCGAAATCTCAACGATTACAAGTAGAGGAATGGTCTGCTTAAATCAATTGTTAACACTCCAAAAAAATGAATCTGAGTTTGATATTAAAAAATACACAAGAAAACAACTGATTTGTGACATGGAAAAAGTAAATAATATAAAGAAATCATTATTCTACAGCGTGTCTTTTTATCATCAAATAAAAGCTGCTAACAAAAAATAAACAGCGTTTATTAAAAATTTAATAATTTGTTTTTCTATTTGACCATAACCTCCTCATTCAAGAGTAATAATAAATGTCCGGCAGACCAAGAGAAATGATGTGCATTTAAACCTTCTCCAGTTCTCGGGTCATAATTTTCTCTAATGGAAACATTAGCATCCATTAATCCGGCAGCATTCTTATACAGTTTTTCACGCATTGAATTTGCTTCCTCTATATAACCATAGTTGCGCATACCAACCAAAGCAAAATAGGCCTGATCTAACCAAACTGGGCCTCTCCAATATCCATCTTTAGGATTAAATTTTGGGTGAGCGGCATCTAAGGTTGGGAATGGACAATGCGTATTGAAATGATTAGTATCAGTAATTACTTTTACAACATCTTCAGCTTGTCGTTCAGCGGCGATCTTTGCCCATAATACAATCCAAGCTTCTGGTCCGAGCACCTTTATTAACTCATTCTTTGTCGTATTGAAATCGTAAAAATAATGCGTCTCTTCATCGTAAAAAAGAGTACGGATGAAGCCTCCTAATTCTTTCATCTCCACTTCCATTTCTGGCATTTTCTTACCAACACTTTCTGATAGCTTTAATAGATCTGACTTTTCTGCATAAAGATAAGCGTTCAAGTCAACGCTTTCTTGATCTAGAGACCACGCTGACAGATTATTTTGCTCCATCTTAGCATCATCGAACCGAACAGCGTTGTCCATTCCACTTTCCCAAGCTGCTGCAATCCTTGTGCCATCTGTTGATCCATATTCACACAATCCATTGTTATTGTGATCTCGATTTTCATACCACCATTCATGATACCGCAATAATTTAGGCAGCATCTCTTTTACAAAAGCGGTATCGCCTGTACGATTGTATACTTCGTAAACTGACCATGAAGCCAAAGGTGGTTTTGTATTTCGCCAGTTATGTCCGTTCAGAAGTGTGTCTCTAAAAACAGCGTCTGCAATCATTCCATGCTCATCTTGAAAATCAAACATTGCACGAATTTGGTTCTTTGCCATCTCAGGTTCAAAGGTTGAAAAGGCCACAGCATGCTTCCATGAGTCCCACGCCCAAAATCCATTGAAATATCCTTGATGATATGATGGAAATACACCTGAATGTAATAACTCGCCTGAAGGAATTCGGTAGTTGTTTACTAATGTTTGAATGCATTTGGCTGCCAAGAGCTGTTTATCTTTACTCAAATTTCTATATGGATGCATGTAGGTTTTCCAACGTTCTTTATTCGCGATGAATAGATCCTCAATTCCTCTATCATTGAATAATAACACCTCATCATTCTCGAAAAAATGGCTAATTATACAATAACGCTTAGTAGTAGAGTTGGCAGAAATCTTTTCTGAAAAAAGCACTTTATTATTTTTGAATATTGATTTACCTGTGATTCTTATTAATAGGTGACTGTTCGCGCAGCCGTAACTAAAGCTTGAAGTATTACCTTCTATTAATCGCTCTCCGCCTAACTGACCCTCGAAATTTAGCATTAAAAATTTATCCGTCTTATTGGTAAAAGAAAATTCTACTAGCACAGATTCACTATTCCCAAATATTGTTTTCGTGGTTATAGAGAATTCGGCATTATCCCCAAATTGCAAAAGCCGACCGCCCTGATATATATTCGTAATTTTTGAGTTGAATTCATCACAGTTGAATGTGACTAATGGCTCATTTGGAATATATCCCATACTATCAGACAACATCCAAGGAGCATCTAGGCCAAAACTTTGTTCTTGGTTCTTAACGCCAAACCATGAACCATTGTCAAAAAAGTAATCGGGTAAAATTGACGGAAAATTTCCCTCCTGCGATTCACTTTGAGCGTAGGGATTTAATCCGGAAAGAAGGGAACATGTTACCAGCAAAAGGTAACGTATCAAGATATTAAAATATGACATAAGCTAAAGGTACATTTATTAAGATTAAATCAATGGTCAACGAAATGGAAAACCAATTACATTTTAATCTACTTTCCTGTTAGTTAGATATTCTCTCTCAATCAACTTGGTGCATTCCATAATACTTATAACACTAACTATATTCCATTATTTATATCTCGCTTCGAATGATAAATCATTCAAGCTTGTAAGTATCTTTTCTAAATTAATTTTATCTTTAATCTAGCGAAACAAGCAATCGTTTAAACGTTAGCAAACATTTTAACATGAAATTTAAATTATTAATAGCTTCTGCATTTCTTGCAATACAAAGTCATTCTCAAAACATTGATAGCTTGTTGTCAGCATTGTATTTTAACAACGGGCCAACAGTATTAGATTCAAGCGGGTTTAATTTCGATTTAGTCTATACTCCTACTTCAACTTATTGGGCAATTGATAGTTTTCCAGAAACTGTTGTTTTTAATGCAGAGCTTTCATATAATAACCCCTTAGATCCAACTGAATCGTATCAAATAAGAATTGGGAAAGGTGGTCAATTGTATTCCTTCAGAAGCTCATTCGGTGAATCTGTCCCGCCTCAATGGAGACCTTTAGGTTGGACTCAACCTACCTATGGTGGTGGAACATCTTATGCCCCATGGGTGGATGAAGTTTGGCAAATAGTTTGTGTTGATGGAGCACTGAATAATCCGCCAGATTCCGCCTATTTTATTCATCAATCGGGAGTTTATTTAAAAACTCCAAGTCAAACTCAGCCATTTTACTCTCCAATAGTTGCCGAATATTACAATCCTGCTAAGATGTCTTACTCAATTGTGAACTGGGGACAACAAGCACATACGGACGACCTCCAGAACATTGGGCACACGTCTAGTTTATTGTACTATACTTCATACAGTAACAAAGGAAATGGTATTATTCAGGTGGACAACATGATTTATAATTTTGGGCAAGACAATATTAACTTTCTAAATATGCCTTGGGGGGGCGTCCGGAATTCTAACCTCGATAATTTCTTCATTTCAACTCCAACTAATAATTACAATCTATCACCAGGTCTATATGGACAAACACCTGTAGTGCAAACAGCAAGTACTGGAGGCTGGGTAGCATGGTCAAATGACACATTGGGAAATACACCTGCTTTAGGCATGGTTCATCCTGTAACCACAAATACAAACAACAATGTATTTCGCTATGGTGATGCAGGTGATTTGAATGCCGCTTGGAATGAAAGAGACTATCACGTGTTCGAGATGATAAGATTTCCTGCCGTTGGACAGTTGGGCTTTGGAAAGTCGATGAGTTTTAGATATTTCTACGTGCTCGGTGCAAATGTTGATTCAGTAAAAAATACAATTCTGACAGAGAGTTTAGTATCCAACTCCCTTGACACTGCTTATATACCAGCTGCAAGTACTGTCGATTCTGTTCGATACCTTTTTCAGCAAACTCTGAATACGATTACCGCAACTATTTCTAGCGGAAATAGTGGTTTGATGCTAAGAACTAGCCCTTATCTCAATAGTTATCCTTTGTTTAAAATAACAGGTGCGATGAATGATGATGTTATTAGCTCAGATCCATACTTTTTTTCGCCTGATGCATATGATGGCTCTACTATCTCTACTAAACTGCTTGGTTTTCTAGATAATCCGAGCAGTGTATCAATTATAAATGATACAATTTGTGCGGGTGAAAGCTACTTGTTTTCTGATAGCTCATTTCAACTAGGTCTTTCTAACGATACGATTCATATATCTACTTTGTCTTCTTCTCAATCTGGATTGGATAGCATAATCATCACCAATCTAATGGTTTCATCTGTGAATATAGGAGTTACGCAAACAGAGAACACTTTATCAAGCGATTTCGGAGGATTAGCTTATCAGTGGCTTGATTGCGACAATTTATATGATCCAATTTCAGGAGCAACGAATCAGGTTTATTTACCTAACATCAATGGAAACTATGCTGCTGAAATCACTCAGGGTAATTGTATTGATACAACCATTTGCTATTCTATTGCAAATTTAGGCCTTATTCAAAATGATTTTGGCAGTGGACTTTTGATCTATCCCAACCCATCTGAAGGTAATTTCTCTATCGAATTGGGCGTAAATTATGAAGATGTAAGCATTCGCATAACAGATTTAAATGGCAGACTAATTCAAAATAACAAATATAATAGTGGTCAATTACTTGATCTAAAATTTGAAGAAACTAACGGCGTATATTTAATAATTATCGAAGCAGAAGGCAAAAAAGCTGTAATACGATTCATAAAAGAATAATTTGAATAAAATTTATCTTTAGGCTAATTGTTTGTGGTGAAGTATTTCTCTCTTGCCGGGTAATCAAGGTTTTATGTCAGTTATGGAGAATTTTTCTAACTTTGATTATGAGACTATTAAAGAAACAAGTAGACGACTTTTTGATTTATGAAAATGTAGAGCTGTCAATCCTTGTGGCTATACGAATGGAGGATCAAAAAAAGATTAAAAAATACTGGAAGTCTAAAGACAAATCTGCTGTTGAAGCTACAATTTCAGGCTTTCCTTTTATTCAAACTGAGGAACAAGAATCATTAAAAATTGAATTCTCCAAAAAGCAAGAATATGAAATAGTGAATTTAAAAAAGTTTAATTAGCTCGAGTTTAACTCCAGTTGAATGGTAATATAATTTTAACAAAACCTAATGTAAGACTTAAAACAAATCTGATTAATGTATATTGCGAATCTATTCAAAGGCGAAATTATGGAAGACAATAAAATACTAAATTATATTTCAGATGTATTAGAAAAAATGCCAACTAGCTGGTTGAGTCTTACAACGCATCGACTAGATCTTTATGATGAAAATTTGGCCAAAACTCAATTCTTAGAAGAGTTTGAAGCTTTATTTAATCATAATATTTCTGAACCTTCAGTACTTAGTGAATTACCCACTGCTTTCGATTATATTCGATTAGGTCATCCATTATCTTGTATCTTAGAGTGGGCAATTGCTAACTTAAATAAGCTAGAAGCAAATAATGTAATCAGTTTTTCATCAAAGACAGTTCCTATTTTAGCAATTCTAAGAAAAAACTTATTAGATAATAAAAACACCCAAATCATTTATACAGGAGAATTACCAGATTTTTTCGATGTTGAAATACTAAGGAGTATTTATGGCTATAAATTTGAGCTAAATAATCTAGCGAAAACAAAAGAGATTACCCCGTTTAGTGGCAGTACCATTCTCATTTCACAACAAGATGAAATTGGTGATTTCGATCTCACCCCAAATATTGACTTTTTTATTAATATTCATTCACACCTGGGAAGTGTTTTATCAGTTAATGGTAAACAAAATGAAAGTTATATCTCAGAAATTCAGCATGTCCGAAGAAGAGAGACAATTGCAATGACGCCAGCCAATTCTCTTACTGCCTTAGAGTTTATTATAGATAGGTCTACTTCTGACAAAAAAAACAGTAATATCGAGACAAACAAAACACTTGTTCTAGATTCAATTGCAGCTATTACTGGTACAAATACGAAAGCGTTAGTTGCCTCTAGTGGACTTTCTATTCAATATGCAATTTTAATGGGACTAGTTCACGATGCATTTGAAAAACATAAAGGTAAAGCAATCAAAATTGTAGTGCCTCCAAATTGTTACGGTGGAACAAATGACCAAGCAAGAAGAGTTGCTGCTTGTATTGATAATGTTGAAGTATTGGATTTACCAGTTGATGGTGATAACGATATGATTCAAAGTATTGAGATAGTTTTAGATAAAATTGCTGCCGAAAATGCTATCCCTTACATAATCGCTGAAATCCCAACTAACCCTAGAGTTGAAGTTCCAGATCTTAAACAATTAAGAGATGTTTTAAGTGTATCCCGTAAAACTGCTACTGGTGAAATTGCTATCGATCCGGTTTTTATTTTAGATCAAACATTTTGTCCAAATGTGCTCTTTTTAGGAGATGATGAAATTCTCTCAACGGTTAGAACTATTTCATTTGCTAGTGGCTCGAAATTTCCTAGTGGTGGGCAATGTACTGCAGGATATTGTGTCGGAAATAAAAAAACGGATGGTTTGATGGAAAAAATAGAATTGCATCTGAACCTTTGCGATAATGAAGCCACAAATCTTCAATATGAAATACTAGGAAAACAAATGCCTTCAATGAATAAAAGAATTCATACTGCTTATAAGAACACACGTGATTTTGTAAACTTCATCAAGGATACTTTACCAGAAGCGAAAATCAATTTTGTATCGGAAGAATTGGCACAGCAAGGATTTACCCCTTCGGTATTTTCATTAGACCTTCCCACGAAAGGAAATACAGATGAAGAAAGAGAAGCTTATAAAAGAGAGTTGAATTTGAAATTAATCAATTTAATGATCACAGAAATTCCTCATCAAAGTAAGTACTGTGTGAGTTATGGGCAGTTAAATGGATGTTATTGGACAATTCCCGCAACATCTACGCAAGGAACTACTAAAGAAGGCGATAAAGATTATATTGCACGTGTAGCCCTTTCTCCCAATATGAATCTTGGGCTCCATGAAAAAGTTTTTTTAAAATTTGTTGAAAGCATTTAACTTTAAGGTCAATAGATTAATATTGAAGCAATAAGAAACTATAATTCACTTTTTAAAAAAAAATAGCCAATGAATTATCATGAGATTATTTATGTAGCGTTGTGCCAATTTAATGGTTCAATTATTGCAAAGCATAAAACTAGATAACTCAAATAAAAACAATATGAAAAAAGTAATTTACCTCACATGCAGTATGATCCTGTTCTCGATATCTACTTCAATGGCTCAATTTGACAAACTCAAAAAAACTGTAGGTGAAAAGATAGAATCAACAAAATCATCTTCAGCAGGATTGAGCCAGGAAGAAGTTGGCTCTGGACTGAAAGAAGCGCTATCAAGAGGAGTAGAAAAAGGAGTAGATCAAATTTCAAAACCAGATGGCTTTCTTAAAGATCTTTCAATAAAAATTCCATTGCCTGAGGAAGCAAACAAAGTTGAATCCAAATTACGTAGCATTGGTCAAGGTAAGCGTGTTGATGAGACTATTGAGTCAATTAATAGAGCTGCCGAAGATGCAGCTTCTGCTGCAAAAGATATTTTTTTAGTGGCCATTAAAGGAATGACTATTGATGATGCCATGAGTATTCTTCGTGGTGAGGATAATGCGGCAACTAAGTTTCTCGATAATTCAACTCGATCTGATTTAACAATTAAATTTGAGCCAATCGTAAAAATTTCATTGGACAAAGTAGGTGCTACAAAAAACTGGGATTTAATTTTTTCTACCTACAACAAATTACCATTTGTACAAAAAGTAAACCCTGATCTTGTTGAATATGCCACTGGTAAAGCTATTGGCGGACTGTTCATTCAAATTGCAAAAGAAGAATTAAAAATCCGACAGGATCCTGCTGCACGTGTATCAGACCTCTTGAAAAAAGTGTTTGGTTAAATCTATAAACACACAGAACATAAATAAACAGCTTTCAAAATGATTTGTCTTCGACTAGTCTAACCAAGCAGAGATTTTAGAAGAAACTTTCCCAAGATATGTATCACCAGCTTCAGCTAATAAAACGAAGGGATACATTGTAATCTTTGCTTTAACTCTAGACCTGTTTCTGAATGGAAAGATTATACCTATAAGCATACAGTAAACCATAATTGGTGTTCGTTTTTCTAATATTAATTAATTCTTTTTAATTAATCAAAAACATCATCATTTCTACAGAAATAAATAACTATTTTAACGAAATATTTTACTAACCACCAAACATTAGTATTACTAATTCAAGCATGGAAAACTCACCCGAATATCTATCGATCAAAAAAATACTAGTAGCAAACCGAGGCGAAATTGCAATTCGAGTGCTGAGAGCAGCATCAGAATTAGGAATTAGAACAGTTGCTATATTCACACATGAAGATCGATATTCATTGCATAAGTTTAAATCCGATGAAGCTTATCAAATTGGCAGAGACGATGAGCCCTTAAAGCCTTATCTCGATATTGATACAATTGTTAGCATGGCAAAAGAAAAAGGGGTAGATGCCATTCATCCTGGATATGGGTTTTTATCTGAAAACGTTGAATTTGCGAAGAAATGTCGAGAAGAAGGTATAAAATTTATAGGACCAACACCAGAGGCAATGGCAATGCTTGGAGACAAAGTTGCTGCAAAGAAAATTGCTATTGAAGTTGGTGTTCCTGTAATTGAAGATAATAACCAAGACCTAACATCCGTTGAAATTGCAAAAGAAGAAGCTTGTAGAATAGGTTTTCCAGTCATGTTGAAAGCTGCTGCAGGAGGTGGAGGAAGAGGAATGCGCGTTATTAGAAATGTTGATGAAGTTTCAAAAGCATTCAACGAGGCAAAAAATGAAGCATTAAGAGCATTTGGAAATGATACCATGTTTATAGAGAAATATGTAGAAAATCCTAAGCACATAGAGGTTCAAATAATGGCAGATGAGCATGGAAATATTGTTCACTTATATGAACGTGATTGTTCCGTTCAGAGAAGGTTTCAAAAAGTTGTTGAAGTCGCTCCTTGCTCATCAATAAAACAAGAGACAAAAGATGCTTTATACAATTATTCACTTGATTTGGCTAAATACGTAAATTATAGTAATGTCGGAACAGTTGAGTTTTTAGTAGATCGTGAAGAAAATATTTACTTCATTGAAGTTAACCCTCGTATTCAAGTAGAGCATACCATAACCGAAGAAATTACAAGTATTGATATTGTGCGGTCGCAAATCGTTATTGCAACTGGAAGAAGATTAGATCATTCTCAGATATTCATTAAAAGTCAGAATGATATAAAATGTCATGGTTTTGCCATACAATGCCGAATTACAACGGAAGATGCTGCCAATGACTTTACACCTGATTACGGAACCATTATTGCCTACAGAAATGCTGCTGGGTTTGGGATTCGCTTGGATGAGGGAAGTTCCTCTCCCGGTACTAAAATTAGTCCATTCTTTGATTCAATGCTTTGTAAGGTTAGCGCTTCTGGAAGAACCCTTCAAGGAGCTTCTCAGAGACTAAACAGAGCTTTGACTGAATTTAGAATAAGAGGTGTGAAAACAAATATTAAGTTTTTACAAAACGTAATATCAAATGAAGTTTTCCAAAATGGAAATGCAACAGTACAGTTTATTGAAAATACGCCAGAGTTATTTGACTTTATACGATCAAAAGATAGAGGTACAAAGCTTTTAAAATATATTGGAGAAACAATTGTTAATGGTAACCCTGATGTTAAGTATGTTGACGAAGGAAAACAATTTATCGAACCAGTAATACCTGATTTTGATCGTTTCGCGCCGTTTCCAGATGGGACAAAACAAAAGTTAGATGAATTAGGACCAGATAAGTTTGCGCAATGGATTCTACACGATAATAAAATTCATTATACAGATACCACATTTAGAGATGCGCATCAATCATTGTTAGCTACTAGAGTGAGAACATTAGACATGCTGAATGTAGCAGATAGATTCGTGAAGAATAATCCACAAATGTTTTCTATGGAAGTCTGGGGAGGGGCCACATTTGATGTTGCCTACCGTTTCCTAAAAGAAAGCCCGTGGAAGCGATTACAGCTTTTTAGAGAACATATGCCTAATACTCTATTGCAAATGCTGATTAGAGGATCTAATGCAGTCGGTTATACAGCATATCCGGACAATCTGATTGAGAAATTCATTGAGAAATCTGCAGAGAATGGGATAGATGTATTTAGAATTTTTGATTCTTTGAATTGGTTAGATGGAATGAAGACAAGCATTAAGGCAGTTCGAGAAAGAACCAATTCTATTGCAGAAGGTTGTATTTGTTATACTGGAGACATATTGGATCCCAATCAAACTAAATATACCCTAGAATATTACGTTGATTTGTCAAAAAGACTGAGAGACGAAGGGATTCATATCCTTGCAATTAAAGATATGGCCGGACTTTTAAAACCATATTCTGCTGAAGTTTTAATTTCTAAATTAAAAGAAGAAATAGATATCCCAATTCATCTGCATACACACGACACATCTGGCTTGCAAGTGGCAACTTATTTAAAAGCTGTAGAAGCAGGGGTTGACATTATAGATGTTTCGTTGGCATCTATGTCTGGATTAACTTCTCAACCTAACTTCAATTCAGTAGTTAAAATGCTAGAAGGAACGGATAGAGCGAGAGAGATGAATGTAGATTCATTAAATGAATTTTCTAACTATTGGGAATCTGTAAGGGAATACTACTACCCTTTCGAGTCAGGTTTAAAAGCAGGTACAGCGCAAATATTTGATCATGAAATACCAGGTGGTCAGTATTCAAATTTGCGCCCGCAAGCTCGAGGTTTAGGCTTAGAACACAAGTTCGAAACCATCAAAAAAAATTATCAAGATGTAAATACACTATTCGGTGATTTAGTCAAGGTTACGCCTTCAAGTAAAGTCGTAGGTGATATGGCTATGTTCTTAACAGCTAACGATATAACAACAAAAGATGTAAAAGAAAAAGGAGATGAGCTATCTTTTCCAGATTCTGTAAAAGCATTGTTTAGAGGAGATTTAGGGCAGGCTTATGGAGGTTTTCCTGTAGATATTTCTAAAATGGTTTTAAAAGGAGAAGAACCCTATACTAATAAACCAAATGAACAGTTGGAGCCAATTGATTTTGAAAAAGAATTCAAGGCTTTCCAAAAAGAATACAGTAAAGATTGTAATGAGCTAGATTTTATAAGTTATAAGCTCTACCCCGAAGTATTTAAAACTTATTATTTAGAATTCCAGAAGTATGGAGACTTATTTCCTCTTCCTACCAAAACATTCTTTTTTGGATTAAAAAATAATGAAGAAATTATTGTAAAATTAGGTCACGGTCAGTCTATTCAAGTTCAGCTATTATATGTTACTGAGCCAAATGAAGATGGCTTTAGAAGTGTATTTTTTAATTTCAATGGTACAACTAGGGTTATTGAAGTCAAAGACAACAGTGTGAAAACGGATAAAGTCGCTCATAAAAAAGCTGAGAGTGAAAAGGATATTGGAGCACCACTTCAAGGAAGACTTTCTTCAGTTGTTGTAAAAGCAGGTGATCTAATTAAAAAAAACGAGCCTCTATTTATTATTGAAGCAATGAAAATGGAGAGTACAGTTACCTCCCCTTTTGAAGGGAAAGTAAAGAAGATTCATTTAAATGGTGGAGTAATGGTCCAACAAGATGATCTGGTCGTTGAGTTTGAGTAGGCTACTTTTAGTTCACATAGTCAAAACTATAACTCCACTTAATCCAATAAAAGTTTTTAAATTTATCAGAGTTTACTTTTGCATTGCTTCTTCCACTAATCAAAAAGGTATTGATAATTTCATCTGAAATTTTACTCAGATGAACGAAAAAACATGGTAAAAAAAATAAAGAGAAGTTTATTAAACTAATTGCCAAGAATTATAAAGAAAAAAACTGGTAATAATAAAATTTATAGAGCAACCGGTCGTTTAACATTGTGTATTGATTTATAAATAATTGTTCCAACAAAATAGAAAGAGAGTATGAAGGGAATAGACTTTGATTTTGGAAAAGGCTTTACATTCAGTAAACACGTCCCCGAAGATGTTGAACATTTTGATCGGGTATTTGATATTTTTAAAGATCTTCTCACGCATACTTCTGGAGACATAGATGAAGCTTTCAATTGGTTAGAAACACTTGACAAAGAATACGATATTTTCAATGATGAATATTCACTGCAAGATTTCGAGGAAGATCTAAGGAAGCGTGGATACATCAAAGAAGAAATTGACCCGGAGGATGGGAATTCGGGGAAAGGGAAAGGTAAAAAAATATTGACGGCCAAATTAGAGTCTGCATTGCGGCAATATGCTTTGGACCAAATTTTTGGCAAACTAAAAAAGAGTGGTTTAGGTAATCATCGTACTACTAAAGTAGGTGTAGGAGATGAACGTGATGGGGAGAATCGAGCATTTCAATACGGAGATGATTTGTCAACCGTTAATATGACCGAAAGCTTAAAAAATGCACAAATCAACCACGGAATTTCTGACTTACGCTTAACCGAAAATGATTTAATTGTTGAAGAATCGAAGCACAAATCACAAATGAGCACTGTCTTAATGATTGACATTAGTCATTCAATGATTTTATATGGAGAAGATCGTATTACCCCCGCGAAAAAAGTCGCCATGGCATTAGTTGAATTGATCAAGCGCAAATACCCTAAAGATTCTATTGATATCATTGTATTTGGAAATGAAGCATGGCCAATTAAAATTAAAGATTTACCTTATTTGAAAGTAGGCCCTTACCATACCAATACTGTTGCAGGTTTGGATTTAGCTATGGATATCCTTCGCCGTAAACGAAACACCAACAAGCAGATTTTCATGATTACCGATGGAAAACCTAGTTGTATTCGCTTGCCCTCAGGAGAGTTCTACAAGAACAGTAATGGTCTGGATGAAATGATTGTTTCAAAATGCTTAAACAAAGCTGCGCAAGCGAGAAAATTGAAGATTCCAATCACCACATTTATGATTGCACAAGATCCATATCTAAGGCAATTTGTTGAATTATTTACAGCACAAAACCAAGGTAAAGCATTCTTAACAGGATTATCAGGATTAGGAGAAATGATTTTTGAAGATTACGAAAAAAACAGAATAAAAAAAATATAACTATAGATGAAAAAAGAAATCACCTTTAAAGAATTGAAAGATTTGGGATATATAGACAAATCAATTAATCAAGAAATTCAAGCTAATTTAATTGCGCGCATCAAAGGAAAAATACCTGTTTTTGAAGGTTTATGGGGTTACGAAGACACAGTGGTGCCACAGCTCAAAAAAGCAATTCTAGCCGGACATCATATTAATCTATTAGGACTGCGTGGTCAAGCAAAAACAAAGATTGCGAGAATTATGGTTGATCTGCTTGATGAATACATGCCGATCGTAAAAGGATCTGAAATAAACGACAGTCCTTTTCAACCCATCTCCAAATTTGCAAGAGACCTAATTACTGATCAAGGAGATAAAACACCGATTGCTTGGGTTCATCGATCTGATCGTTTCTTTGAAAAATTAGCAACTCCAGATGTAAATGTTTCAGATTTAATAGGTGATATAGACCCAATCAAAGCAGCAACTTTAAAATTACCTTATTCTGATGAGCGTGTATTGCACTATGGGATGATTCCCCGCGCAAATCGCTCTATATTTGTGTTGAATGAGCTACCAGACTTACAAGCACGTATTCAAGTATCCTTGTTTAATATATTGCAAGAAGGTGATGTTCAAATACGAGGGTTTCAGTTAAGAATGCCCCTTGATATTCAATTTGTTTTTACGGCTAATCCTGAGGACTATACAAATAGAGGAAGTATTGTTACTCCTTTAAAAGATAGAATTGGTTCACAAATTTTTACACACTACCCAAAATCTATTGCTCTTTCACGCAAAATTACTGAGCAAGAGGCCAAAGTTTCAGCTGCGGACAAATCTGTAATTCGAGTTCCTGACTTGGCAAAAGACCTTTTGGAAGGAGTTGCCTTTGAAGCACGAAACAGCGAATACGTAGATGCTAAAAGTGGTGTAAGTGCTCGTTTAACTATCAGTGCTATGGAAAACCTAATGGCGGCGGCAAAGTTGAGATTAATTGAAACAGGTTCGGAAGCAACAACCATTCGATTGGTGGATTTCATGTCTATTATTCCTTCAATTACTGGAAAAATTGAATTGGTATACGAAGGAGAGCAAGAAGGAGCAGACGGTGTAGCAAAATTACTGATTGACAATGCTGTGATGACACAGTTTGAAAAGATATTCCCTCGAATTCCGAAACTAGAAAAAGAAGGTGTGAAAACTCCTTACACAGATTTGGTTGATTGGTTCGATAATAACTTCGTTGAATTGAACTATACTGATACAGATACTGAATTCTATACTAATCTTAAAAGTGTAGTACCTCTAGTAAAAGTGATTGACGAATATGCATCACAATTAAACGAAGAGGACCAAGCGTTTTGTATGGAGTTCGTTTTATGGGGTTTAACAATCAATAATAAATTGGATAAATCCGAAAATGATACGGCTTACAAATTTGACTCTATAGGTATTAACCAACACTATTATGGAAATAATTAATTTTAAATACTTAAAAAAGTCGATATCATATTAAAAGGAAACCTAATAAACGATTGATGAATCACCTGAAACAGAAAACACTTCAGTATTATATTGATAGGGTTAAAGAAAAAATGGTTATTGAATTCTAACCAATAGCTTTTTCTACTATTTTATCATAATGTTCTTGACACTCTTTTAGAAGTGGTCTTAATTTCTTTGGAAAAGGATCTGTTTTAGGCTGATAAGTTAAATAACCTGATGATTGGTGTACATTTTCATACCAATATTTAGCCCAAATTCCATCTTCTTTTCTTGCTCCAGCTTTCCAATTCAGCATAGTACTGTCAAATTCAATCCCTATTTTATTACAAAATAATGTTAGTACTTTTTTAGGGTTGAGTAATATCTTTTTAGAATCCAATACTACATAATTAATGCCTTCTTTCTCGAAATATTCAATGAGTTCTGTATGAAACTCGTAACCAATATCTCCAATGGTAGGGTTGTCAATTACTTTTGCAAATGATGGTATCATTTCTTTTGGATCGCGCGTTAAAATAACATTCACCACATCTTTCATAAAAGAACGATTTAAGCTAAGCAGGTGATGGGTCATATTTTTAAAGAAAACTACTGGTTGATTGTGTTTCCCCATCATCATGTCTAACACTTTTTTTCCATTAATTTCTTGAGTCGCCATGATTTCTTTAGCACCTGGATGATATTTATCTGCTTTGGTATTGTGCAAATAATGAGCGTATAAAGGCTCATCAAAAATAGCTGTATCTGTTCTCTGAGCAAACGAATACATTAGAGTAGTAGATATATTTCGTGGTCCAGACCATAAACAGATGCGCGTTATTCCATCTTTCGATTTCATAATTTGTTTATTTCGTCTTCGATTAAATCATGGTATAAACCACTTAATTTCCGAGTGAAAACGCCATATTTTCCCTTTCCAATTACTCTTCCATCAATTTTAGTAACAGGTGTTAAGCCACCAAATGTTCCTGTTACAAAAGCTTCATCTGATCCGTAAACATCAAATAGTGAGAAGTCTTTTTGCCTGCATATAATGTTGTTTTTTTCGCAAGCTTCAATCACTTTGGCTCTAGTAATTCCATTCATGCAGTACTGACCTGTTGAAGTCCAAACTTCGTTGTTTCTGATAATAAAGAAATTAGTAGCATTACAAGTAGAAACAAATCCGTTCGCATCGAGCATTAATGCTTCATCTGCACCTGCTTCAATCGCTTGAAATAAGGCTTGTACTTCATGTAATTTACTATGGCAATTTAAGCGAGGGTCTAAATAATCGGGGGATCCTCTTCTGATGGTGGAAGTAAATAACGTAATGCCTTTTTCTTGACTTTTGGTAGATGCTTTTTTGTGTTCTGCTATGATGACCACATTAGGTCCAGATATTGTTAAACGGGGATCTTGAGATGGTGTTTTTTTAATGCCTCGAGTAATCATTGTTCTTACGTGAACATTGTCGTGCATATCGTTAGCATGGATCGTTTCCCAAATATTTTTGGTGAGTTCTTCTTTTGTGAAAGGAAGTTTCATTCCCACAGCGGCTGAAGCTTCCCACATTCTGTTGAGATGTAAATCCAAGAAAACTAATTTATCGTTGTGTAAACGGAGAGCTTCCCAAATGCCATCACCAACTAAATAACCGCTATCAAAAACAGAAATTTTGGCATCATCTCGATGTAATAACTCTCCATTGATAAAGATTTTAATATTAGCGTTTCTTACGTCTGCCTCAGCATTGTGTGTTCCGTGTATCATTATTCTTATAATTGTACAACGAAGATATTGAATTAATTTAATTGCTGGCTTTGAAAGTTTAATGAAACCGTTTGGGATAAAATACCTAAGCCTAACAACCTTAATGTTTTTTAGAAGTAATATTAAAATTAAGTGTTGTTTGAACTGCTTCTAAGCTGACTGCAATTGATATATAAAATCTAAGCCTTTCTGAACCCCATATCGATAATCCTTACTTATCACATCTGCAGAGTTTGAATAAGTTCCAGCCATCAAGGGCGAATCAGGAGCTATCTGTTTAATGGTTATGTTTTTATGTTTCGAATTGATAAAGTCAATCGCTTGGTTGTATTTCTTGTGATTGTTCTCGAAGCAGGACTGTAATTTTAGATTTGTTCGAAAAGCATATGTTCCAAAATAATCCGTCCATGATTGTGCAACTTTCAAATCAGGGGGACTGGTTCTGATAATTGTGATATCTGTTCCTCCATTCTCAACGGCCCATTTAATAGGTAATGGGTCACTCCATCCACCATCCATATATTCCTTTCCATTAAATTGATGACTACCTTTGGTAACAAAAGGCAAGGTGCAAGATGCGATGATTGAATCTAGCCAAGTTTTTCTATTCGGATTATAATATTCGGCATCTCCAGTTACTTTATTTGTCATTACAACGGATAATTCTTTATTCTTCAATTCTTGCATAGCTTTTTCCATTTCAAATGGAATAAGTGTTTCAGCTACTTGCTTAAAATAATCGACGTCCATTACACCGTTTTCATCAAACATGCGATAATAGCTCATGAAGTCTTTGTCTTCTGCTAACAAGCACATTGCATCAAAACATTTACCATATTGCCCACCCAAAAAATAGGATACTGCAATTGCGCCTCCAGAAACAACGACATAAGAATCAAATGGATTATAGTTCATTGCAATAAAAGCATCTAAAACTCCAGCTGTGAAACCAGTTCTAAAGCCTCCACCTTGAATTATTAAAGTCTTTTTGGACATCCTTTTTAATTTTATAGACCACCTCTGAGATGAGATTACCTTAAAATTAAAAGAATTATAGAATATTTAAACTATTTACTGCGATGAAAAGTAAATATTGATTTTATTCATAGACTAACTAATGGCTGTCATACGAAAAAAGGGATGAAGTAAGATTTGATTGATAATATTAAACTACTTTTATCCTATATTTTGATATACAAAAAAGAGCATGAAAAAAAACATAGAAAAACCTACACCTGAAGCGAAGGCACTTTCGCTTTTTTTAATGGCCTATAAAACGAAAAATCCGATTTACAAAGAGAAATCTAAACGAATGAATAGACTGTGGGATTTAGTAACAATGGATAAATTAAGCAGGGATGAGTATATTGAAGAGGTGCAAAACATGTTAACTGCTTACGGTGGTTATTTAGAAGTTGTAGAAAAAACAGTTAAGTTTTACATTGAAAAAACGGGTGAATGGAAATTACAGGGTAATGATAAATACTGTCTAGACGCTAAGAAAATTGCCGATAAATTATTGAATAAATAGCCGAAATATTCAATTATCTTTAATTTATATTAATTAAAAATCATTTTCTAACTCTATAACAAATGATTAAAATTCAAAAAATAAACTTCCCGACGGATTGTAAAGTCATTAATAATGACTTCTACAATTATGATCCTGTTAATGCGTTCAATAAGATAGATAGTTCAAAATATTTAAACGAAGATTTACTTCAATGTTCATTCCCAGAAGATGACTTGATAATTGATTTAGGATGGTATGGAGATATTATTTCAAACAAAGGAGAATTTAAAATTCAAATAATTAAACTCCAAAACTGGGAGATTCCATTTAACGTTATACATTCAAAATCTACTGAAGAGGTTAAAACTATTTTGACAAAAATTTTACAATACTACACTAGAGCAAAGATTGAAACAGAGAACAACACTGTATAAGGATTATTAAATGTCTTACCATTAATTATACTAAATTTGAAGATTAAACATTATTCAAAATCACCTACACTCCCCTGTTAATTCTCGCTTCGAATGATAAATCATTCAAAATCATACAATTATTCTCACAAATAAAATTACCTTTAATCAAACGCATCGACGAAAAATAGTAACGTTATATGCAATTAGCATAAAAAACAAACTGTTTCATTATTAAAATGAAGCAATACAACAAATAATATGAATTTAAATTTAGCCGTACTTATAGACGGAGACAATATACCTTCTGCTCATGTAAAAGAAATGATGGAAGAAATAGCAAAATACGGAAACCCAACAATTAAAAGAATTTATGGCGATTGGACGAGTCCACATTTGTCAAAATGGAAAAACCTTTTGCTTCAAAATGCAATTACCCCAATTCAACAATACGCATATACGACAGGTAAAAATGCTACAGACTCAGCAATGATTATTGATGCCATGGACATCCTTTATTCTGAAAAAGTAAATGGATTCTGCCTGGTTTCAAGCGATAGTGATTTTACAAAACTAGCTACTCGATTAAGAGAAGCAGGCATGCAGGTTATTGGGATTGGAGAGAAAAAAACACCAACACCATTTATTGTTGCGTGCGATAAATTCATTTATATCGAAATTCTTCGAAAGCAAACTGAAAAGAAAGAGAGTGTTAATCAAAAAGAAAAAACAAAAGAAAGTATAGATAAAATTACGCCCAACGTTATTACACTAATCTCTACTACTATTTCTGATCTATCCGATGAAGATGGATGGGCTTTTCTTGGAGATGTTGGAAGTTTACTTCAAAAAAAACAGCCTAATTTTGATTCAAGAAATTACGGATTTGAAAAATTAACTCCTTTAATTAAATCCATTGGTAAGTTTGAACTAGAGCAAAGAGAAAATACAAAGAGCAAACACAAATTGATTTTTGTAAAGAATAAGTAGACTTTTCTCGCTTATAATTGAACTTGGAAATAATAAATTTCTTCGACTAAATAAAGTTGAATAAACAGATATTATGTATTTTCATAAAAAATAGTATATTTGCATTTCAAATTTATATAATAAGAGTTATGGGTAACGGAACAGTAAAATTTTTCAATAATGCTAAAGGGTTCGGATTTATCGCACCAGAAGCAGGAGACAAGGACGTGTTTGTTCACGCAAATGGTCTAATCGATGAAATCAACGAAGGTGACAAAGTAAGCTACGATGTAGAAGAAGGTCCTAAAGGAAGCAGTGCAATAAACGTTAAAGTAGTTTAATAGACTACTTTAAACTTATTTACTTAAAAGCCTGTCACAATTGACAGGCTTTTTTTTTATTGATAAATATTTAATAAAAATACAATTATACTTTCTTGTCGGTTTTTAAATATAACATTTAGTTTGATGTATCATTGAAATTATTAACATAGTAGTAGTAGTAGTAGTATTAGTATGTTACAAATTGTAGAACTTTTGAGTGAAAGCATGACATTCGCTTCATAATTGATAGAAAACCATCAATTGATTTCTATCTCAATAATTTTTCTGACAATCAAAACTGGCGCATTATAGATAATTCAGTACTGGTGAACAAGAATTGATCTTAGTTCGTCTTCCTTGAAAGAATAAATGTTTTGAAAATCAATCTAATTTAAAAAATGTAGGATTAAAAAGATTGCTTAATTTAGTAAAGTAAAATTCCTTGAACCGTTAATAATTATGCCAGGAGATAAGTTGAAAAAAGAAATCATTATCAACCTTCTCTATGCGGA